>Ga0268299_1000229_pt1 | contig 213498 bp, 212 predicted proteins | sample NOBtaG_FD_193484 | JGI IMG/M metagenome (GOLD analysis project Ga0268299, IMG submission 193484) | Activated sludge microbial communities from bioreactor in Nijmegen, Gelderland, Netherland - NOB reactor | ecosystem: Engineered > Bioreactor > Aerobic > Activated sludge | place: Netherlands... | reverse complement strand
CCACATCCCCCGGCAGCGCCTCGGTTCCAGCGAAGATCACCACCGAGACGGCCAGAAGGAGAAGCAGGCCCAGCGCGATCCGCTGGGCCACGAGTTTCAGGACGGGGTGCATCCCGGCCTCAGGCGTTCAGCCAGCACTTGGCCAGCGCGCGTCCGTTCATCAGCTCGCCGTTCGGATCGGGCTGCCAGCCGGCGACCTCATCGCGCTTGGCTTCGACGAAATCGTTGAACATCGGGCAGATCAGGCCGCCGGTATCACGCAGGATGTTGGCGAGTTCGGTGTACATCGCCTTGCGCTTGGTGGCGTCCAGCTCGGCCCGGGCCGCGATCAGGATTTCGTCGAACTTTGCGTCCTTGAACTTGGTGTCGTTCCAGTCGGCGGTCGACAGATAGGCCGTCGAATACATCTGGTCCTGCACCGGACGCCCGCCCCAGTAGCTGGCGCAGAAGGGCTGCACGTTCCAGACATCCGACCAGTAGCCGTCATCGGGCTCAAGCTTGACGGTCAGCGGGATGCCCGCCACCTGGGCCGAAGCCGCGAAAAGCTGCGCCGCCTCGACCGCGCCGGGGAAGGCGCCGGGCGCGGTGCGCAGCTCGATCGGGCTGCCGTCATGGCCGGACTTCTTGTAGAATTCCGCCGCCGCCGCCGCATCGTATTCACGCTGCGGGATCGTGTCATCGAACAGCGGATAGGCCGAGTTGATCGGGAAGTCGTTCCCGCGCGAGCCATAGCCGCCCAGGATCTTGTCCACCATTTCCTGACGGTTGATCGCCAGCTTCAGCGCCATGCGCAGATCGTTGTTGTCGAAGGGCGCCTTGTCAACATGCATGATGAAGACATAGTGGCCGCGGCCCGCGACATGCTGGATGGTGATGCCCGGCGCGCCTTTCAGAAGCTCGATGATCTTCGGGTCAACCCGGTTGATCATGTGAACCTGACCGGCCTGCAGCGCGGCGGTGCGGGCGGTGTTGTCGTTGATGACCAGGATTTCGACCTGATCGGCGTGGCCCATCGTCGAATCGAAATAGTTCGCGTGCTTTTCAAAGCCGTGGCGGACGCCCGGCTCGTTCACGACAACCTTGTAGGGGCCGGCGCCGATGCCTTCGGCCGGGTTGTCCACGCCGCCGCCGGGCTGAATGATCAGGTGATAGTCGGCCATCAGGAAGGGAAGGTCGGCGTTGCCCGAAGCCAGCTTCAGCGTGACCATGTCGCCCGAAGCCGACATCTCGGTGATGCCCTGCACGATGCCCAGCGCGCCCGATTGCGCCTTTTCGTCGGTGTGCCGCTTCAGCGTCGCCACCACGTCATCGGCGGTCACGGTCTTGCCGTTGTGGAATTCGACGCCCTGACGGATCTTGAACTTCCACTCCATCGCGTCGGGCGAGGACGAGATTTCCTCGGCGATGCGGTAGTCGATCTCGCCGCTGGCGCTGACATCGACCAGCATTTCGCCCCAGATCATGTTGACCGCGAAGGGCACTTCCGAGGCGGCCAGCGCCGGATCAAGGGTGTTGGTCGATTCGCCGCCCTGCATGCCGGCGCGCATCAGGCCGCCCTTCTTGGGCTCCTGCGCGCGGGCTGCGGTGGCGAAGGCCGAAGCGGCCAAAGCCGAGGTCACCCCCAGCGCGGCCGCGCGGCTATTGAATTCGCGGCGCGTCATGCGGCCGTTGGCGGCCATGCGGGCCAGATGGCTCAGTTGATCGGTCATTGTCTTCTCCCTGTCATGCCCCGTCTTTGCGGGGCGATTTCGTTTGTTTTCAAAAAGTAGAACCCGAAACGCGGCGGGGGGGAAGCGATTTCTCAGCCCCCGGGCATCCGCTCAGACAAACCGGCGTGCGACCTCCCCGTCGTAACTGCGTTCAAAGATGATGCGGTCGCCTTCCCAGGCGGTCAGACGCGCCACCATACGCAGGCCGCCGGCGGTGGCCGTCATCTCGGCCTCGGCCCGGGTGCGCACGCGCCAGTCGCCGCGCGACAGACGTTGTTCCCACACTTGCACGGCGCGGGCCGACAGCGGGTCGGCGGGGTGAATCTCCCACCGCTCGCTCATCGTCTCGCCGGTGCAAAGCCCGTGGTCGAGGTTTTCCACATCGCCGCCGTCGTCGCCGCAGACCAGCGCAACGCGCCCCGAGATCAGGTCGGTTTCGATCCGGCGGTGGGCAGCGCCCGGCCGCAGCACCCGGTGGTTCCAGGCGGGCGCCGTCTCGGCCGGCGGCGGCTCCCATTCCGGGCCGCTGCCCTGATGCACCGGCAGATCCAGACTGCCCCCGGTCAGCACCAGCCGCCCCGCCTCAGGCGACGGCCAGACGAAGGGCCAGTAGCTGTTCGACAGGGCCAGCCGCAGCCGGTGGCCGGGCAGCAGGCGATAGGCCATCTGGTCAATGCCGAAGTCAACCTCCACCTCTTGCCCCGGCACCATCGGCCGGGGTTCGGCCCGGCTGTCGCGGTGGCAGAGGTTCAGCATGCCATGGGCGATCCGCACGCTGGCCCCGTCAGGCGCCACATCGCAGAGCCGCGCCACGACGAAGCCCAGCGGCTTGTCGGAACTCAGCCGCAGCCGCAGATGCGCGGCGCCCAGAAGGTCCAGCGGCGCTTGCAGCACCGGGCCGTCGAAACACACCGACATCTCATCATCGGGGCGCTGGTCGCCCGGCATCTCGGCGTTCAGCCCCATCGGAAAGAACTCACCCGTGTGCATGCCCAGATGCTGGGGGGTGGCGATTTCGACCCGGAAACTCCCATCCTCTCTCTGCAAATATCCCACGGGGGTCCGGGGGTGTGAAACCCCCGGTTCCGCCGCCAGATGCCAGAGCGACCGGCTGACCCGCGGGCTTGGCCATTCCGCCTCGGCCACCCAATGGCCGGCGCGGTGGCGGGCGCTGGCGTCGGGCGGGGCGGAATGCAGCATGTAGGCGCGATAGGCCGGATCGGCCTCGGCACCGTTTTCGATGCCCTTCAGCCAGCGGTCCCACCAGCGCACAGCCAGTTGCAGGAAACCCGCCTGCGGCCCCGGCACCGCGGTATGGGGATACTGATGCACCCAGGGTCCGACAATGCCCTTGGCGCCCACATTGCGCACCAGCGCATCGACCGTATTCATGTAGTTGTCGGCCCAGCCGCCGACCGACAGAACCGGCACGGTCATCCGGCTGTAATCCTCGCAGACCGAGCCGTGCTTCCAGTAGTCATCGCGCGCCTGATGCCCGGCCCAGACGGGGGCAAGCCAGGGCTCGGCCTCCAGCCGTTTCAGCCAGTCTTCACGCCAGTCGGGGCGCAGGGCCGGGTCCGGCGGACGGCTGGAATAGCTGAGCATCACCGCGCCCCAGCCGAAATTCTCTCCCAGAAGGCAGCCGCCGCGGAAATGGATGTCATCGGCAAAGCGGTCGGTCGTCGAATAGACCGAAATCACCGCCTTCAGCGCCGGCGGCTGCAGGAAGGCGGTCTGCAGGCAGTTGAAGCCGCCCCAGCTTTTGCCCATCATCCCGACCGTGCCGGTACACCACGGCTGCGCGGCCAGCCAGGCGATGACCTCGCAGGCGTCCGACAGTTCCTGCGCGGTGTATTCGTCGGTCATCAGCCCTTCGGAATCGCCGCTGCCGCGCATGTCCACCCGGACGCAGGCATAGCCGTGGCCCGCGACGTAAGGATGCATCAGCTCATCCCGCGGCAGGGTGCCGTCGCGCTTGCGGTAGGGGATATATTCCAGAACCGCCGGAACGGGCTGCGCTTCAGCATCCTCGGGCAGCCAGACGCGGGCCGAAAGGCGGCATCCGTCGGACATGACGATGCCAAGGTCGGGTATGCTGCGCACCGTCCGCGCGAAGTCCTGCACAGTCGCCATCACCACCCCTTGACCCTGCGACGATTGGGCACGGGGCGGGGCCATCGACCCCGTGCGAAAGCGCCGCTTTTTCGCCGAATGCGACAAGGGGCCAACTGATCGGCCGGACGGCTTCGCTTTTATGCCGCAAAGCGTCCGTTCCGGCTTCTGCACCCCGCCCCCGCCGCCTAGGATTGCGGCAACCCGCGATGGAGCCAGACATGACCGCCCGCCCCAATATCCTGATCCTGATGGTCGATCAGCTGACCGGAACGCTGTTTCCCGATGGTCCGGCCGGTTTCCTGCATGCGCCCAACCTGCGCGAACTGGCGGGCCGGTCGGTGCGCTTTGCCAACAGCTACACCCCCTCGCCCCTGTGCGCCCCGGCGCGGGCCGCCTTCATGTCGGGGCAGCTGCCGCGCCGCACGCGGGTTTATGACAACGCGGCCGAATTCACCTCGGACATCCCGACCTATGCCCACCATCTGCGCCGCGCCGGCTATCAGACCGCGCTGTCAGGCAAGATGCATTTCGTCGGCCCCGATCAGCTGCACGGCTTCGAGGAACGCCTGACCACCGACATCTACCCCGCCGATTTCGGCTGGACCCCCGATTACCGCAAGCCGGGTGAGCGGATCGACTGGTGGTATCACAACCTTGGCAGCGTCACCGGCGCCGGCGTGGCCGAGATCACCAACCAGCTGGAATATGATGACGATGTGGCCTTTCAGGCGGTGCAGAAGCTTTATGACCTGTCGCGCGGCGGCGATGCCCGGCCATGGTGCCTAACCGTCAGCTTCACCCATCCGCATGACCCCTTCGTCGCCCGTCGCAAATACTGGGACCTTTACGAAGGCATCCCCGAACTGGAGCCGCCCGAAGCCATCGCCTATGACGACATGGACCCGCATTCGCAGCGGCTGATGGATGCCTGCGACTGGCGCGGGCTGGACGTGCAGCCCGACCATATCCGCCGCGCCCGCCAGGGCTATTTCGCCAATATTTCTTATGTCGACGACAAGATCGGCGAGATTCTTCAGGTGCTGAAGGCGACGCGGCAGGAGGCGACCATCCTCTTCGTCTCGGACCATGGCGAGATGCTGGGCCGGCGGGGGCTGTGGTTCAAGATGAACTTCTTCGAAGGCGCGGCCCGCGTGCCGCTGATGGTCGCCGCCCCCGACCTGACGCCCGGCCTTGTGGAGACGCCCGTCTCCACCATCGACGTGACACCGACGATCTGCGATCTGGCCGGCATCTCGATGGACGAGGTGATGCCATGGACCGACGGCGAAAGCCTTGTTGCGCTGGCCGGCGGCACGCCGCGCACCAGCCCGGTGGCCATGGAATACGCCGCCGAAGGCTCGATCACGCCCCTTGTCTGCCTGCGGCAGGGGGCGTGGAAATACATCCGCTGCACCGCCGACCCCGAGATGCTGTTCGATCTGGCCAGCGACCCGGAGGAGCGGACGAACCTGGCCGCCGACCCGCGCGCGGCCGAGGTGATGGCGCATTTCCGCAGCATGGCCGATGCCCGATGGGACCTTGCCGCCTATGACGCCGAAGTGCGCCAGTCTCAGGCCCGCCGCTGGGTGGTCTATGAGGCGCTTCGGAACGGCAGCTACTACCCCTGGGATTACCAGCCCCTGCGCGCGGCATCCGAACGCTACATGCGCAACCACATGGACCTGAACGTGCTGGAAGAATCGAAGCGCTTCCCAAGGGGAGAGTGACCGGCGGCGTGGAAAAGGGGGGCGCTGCCCCCCTCGGCCTGCGGCCTCACCCCCCGGAGTATTTCGAAAGGTGCAAATACAAGAGGGCCTAGCGGGCGTCTTCCAGCACCTTTGCGGCGCCCATCCAGCCCATCAGGATCGCCGGGGCATTGGTGTTGCCGGCGATGAGATTGGGGAAGGCGGCGGCATCAATGACGCGCAGGCCCTGAACACCATGAACCCGCAGCCGCGGGTCGGTGACCGACGTCGCGGGGTCCGGCCCCATCCGGCAGGTGCAGGAGGGGTGATAGACCGTGCCCGACCGCGCGCGGAAATCGGCGATCAGGTCATCATCGCCTTGCACGGCGGGGCCGGGACGCAGCTCGGCCTCGACCCAGCGCGCGAAAGAGGGCTGGGCGGCGATCTTGCGCAGGAACTTTACCGCCAGCAGCATCTCGGACACATCCTCGGGCGTGGCATAGGCATTGGCGGTGATCGCCGGATGGGCCAGCGGATCGGGCGAGGTGATCGCCACATGCCCGCGCGAGGTGGGGCGGCAGTTCGACAGGCCCAGCGACAGGCCCGGGAAGGGATCGGGCGTCAGCAGCGGGCGTTCGCCGGCGCGGGGCAGAAGGGTGGAAAAGGCCTGCATGTAAAGCTGCATGTTCGGCCGGTCGAGTTCGGGCCGGGTGCGGAAGAAGCCGCCACCGTGGTTGATCGACTTGGACAGCGGGCCGCCGCCGGTCAGGAAATACTGCAGCCCGACGAACAGCTTGCCCCACCACGGCCGCAGCATGTCATTGTAGGTCGGCACCTTCATGCGCCAGGTGTAGTTCAGCCCGTGGTGGTCGCTGTAATGCGCGCCGACATTGGGGTTCTCATGGACAACCGGCAGGCCAAGCCCCTGCAACAGCCCGCCCGCGCCGATGCCCGACAGCTGCAGAAGCTGGGGGGAGCCGATGGCCCCGGCGGCAAGGATGACCTCGGCCCGGCAGCGCAGCACCTCACGCCGGCCGCCGCACAGGAACTCGACCCCGGTGGCGCGCTTGCCCTCCATGAGGATGCGGGTGACCTGCGCCCCGGTCACGACGCGCAGGTTCTGCCGCTTCATCGCCGGGCGCAGGAAGGCGCGCGCGGCCGAGTTGCGGCGCCCGCCGCGGATGGTCATCTGATAGGTGCCGGCGCCTTCCTGCGTGGCGCCGTTGAAATCGGGGTTGGGGGGAAGGCCCGCCTCGGCGCAGGCGGCGATATAGTCATCGACCAGCCAGTGCAGCCCCTTGCGGTTGGCGCAGATGAACAGCGGGCCGCCCTGCCCGCGCCATTCATCGGCGCCGGCCTGATTGTCTTCGATGGCGCGGTAGGCGGCCAGACATTCCTGCCAGCCCCAGCCGGGATTGCCGGCGTCGCGCCAGTCTTCGTAATCCTGCCGGTGGCCGCGGATCCACACCATGGCGTTGATCGAGGATGATCCCCCCAGGACGCGGCCGCGCGGAATATGATCCACCTGGCCGTTCAGCCCGGGGTCAGGTTCGCTTTTGTATAGCCAGTTCACGGCAGGGTTGTAGAAGAGCTTGCCGTAACCCAAGGGAAGCTGGACATAAAACCGCCGGTCGCTGCCGCCCGCCTCCAGAAGCGTCACGCGGTGCTTGCCGGATTCCGTCAAGCGATCGGCCAGCACACAACCCGCCGAACCGGCACCGATGATGATGTAGTCGGTTTCTTCCATCGAGACCTCGCGCAGGGGGCAGCGCCCCGGGGGTTTCACACCCCCGGACCCCCGTGGAGTATTTGCAAAGGTGCAAATGCAAGGGGGCCGGTCTTGGGATAGACGGTTGCGCGCGCCGGGCCTGCCCTGTTTTCGACAGAGGATGTCGGGATCAGCCCATCCGCCGCGCGGGGCGCCTAACGCCCCTTCCAGACCGGATCGCGCTTTTCGGCAAAGGCGCGGGAGCCTTCCAGCTGATCCTCGCTGGAATAAAGCTTGTCCACCGTCGGCATCAGCCGCTTGGTGATGCGGTTCAGCGCGTCCTGGAAGCGCATGTTTTCGGCCTCACGCACAACCTCCTTGATGGCGGCATAGACCAGCGGCGGGCCGGATTCCAGAAGCCGCGCCAGATCCCAAGCCTTGGCCCGCAGGTCTTTGGGTGCGCAGACCTCTTTGACAAGCCCCCAGCGGAAGGCCTCTTCGGCGTCAAACCAGCGGCCGGTCAGCAGAAGGTCCATGGCGACGTGATAGGGGATGCGCTTCGGCAGCTTGATCGAGGCGGCATCGGCCACGGTGCCCGAGCGGATTTCCGGCAGGGCGAAGGAGGCATTCGTCGAACACAGGATCAGATCGGCCGAAAGCGCCAGTTCCAGCCCGCCGCCGCAGCAGATGCCCTGCACGGCGCAGATCACCGGCTTGTTGAGGTTCGGCAGTTCCTGCAGCCCGCCGAAGCCGCCCACGCCATAGTCGCCGTCCACCGCATCGCCGTCGGCGGCGGCCTTGAGATCCCAGCCGGGGCAGAAGAACTTTTCCCCTTCCGAGCGCAGGATGCAGACGCGCAGGCTGTCATCATCACGGAAGTCGCGGAAGACCAGCCCCATCACCCGGCTGGTCTTGAGGTCGATCGCATTGGCCTTGGGCCGGTCCAGCGTCACCTCAAGGATGGCGCCTTCACGGCGGGTCTTCACCGGGCCTTCGGTCCGCATTTCCATAGCCATGTCACACCTTCCTGATCAGGGCATCCACCGCAACGGCGCCGCTTTCGCGGACCAGGACGGGGTTGATTTCGATTTCCTCAAGGCTGTCGTCGGCCTGCATCAGCGCGCCCAGCCGCACCGCGATATCCGCAACCGCCGCCATGTCGGCCCGGGGCCGGCCGCGATAGCCGTCGAGCAGGGGCCAGAGCCGCAGGCCGCGCATCGCCTGCAGCACTTCGGCCCCGGTCGCCGGCAGAACCAGTGTGACGGTATCGGCCAGAACCTCGGCCGTGACGCCGCCCATCCCCAGCGTCAGCGTGACGCCATAGACCGGGTCGCGCCGCAGGCCGAGAAGGATTTCGGCAACCGTGCCGGTCACCATCTCTTCGGCCAGATAGCCCGTGGCGCCGGGCATCTCTGCCTGCCCCTCAAGGGTGGCAAGGCCCAGGCGGACCGCGCCGGCCTCGGTCTTGTGGGCGAACCCCAGACCCTTCAGCGCAAGGGGGGCGGTCAGGCCGGCGGCCTTTGCCGCCACCTCGGCCAGCGTCGGCGCGGTCACCGCGCGCGGCACCGCCACTCCGGCCCCGGCCAGCAGCGCCTTGCCCTCGGCCTCGGTCAGAAGGTGGCTGTCGCGCGGCGGCAGGGCGGGCACGGGGCGCCAGCCCTCCGGCCCCGGCGGGGTCTGAGCGGCGCGGATCGCGGCCAGCGCGGTTTCCAGCCCCATCAGCGTGCAGACGCCCTGCTGCATCAGGGCTGCTGCCCGCGCCTCGCCAAAGTTCTCGGCCATTGAGGCGACCGGGAAGGCAATCCTGCCGGTGGCCTTCTGCGCCGCCACGATGGCATCCAGCGCCGGCTGATAGCCCGAAGGGTCGCAGCGGTCGGCGCGCGGCGGGTCGATGATGTAAAGCCCGGCGTCATAGGCCGCCAGCATGGCCGAGAAGACCTCGGTCGTCTTCGGCCCGTCGCCCCAGATGAACGTGTGATAGTCCAACGGGTTCGAGATGGTGGGAATCTCTCCCAGTACCGCGAACAGCCGGTCATGCGTGGCCTGCGGCACCGGCGGGAACTCGATCCCGTAGGGCGCCGCCAGATCAGCCACCAGCCCGGCCTCGCCCCCCGAACAGGACAGCGAGCAGATGCGCCGCCCGATCCGGGGCCCATGGCAGTGGAAGATCTTCAGCGTCTCGATCAGTTCCGAGGGGGTGTTCACCTCGGCCACGCCGATCTGCCGCAGGAAGGCGCTTGAGGCAGCACCCCCGCCGGCCAGCGAGGCGGTGTGCGAGGCGGCAGCGGTGCGCGACAACTCGGTCTTGCCGGACTTGATCGCCACCACCCCCTTGCCCAGTGCCCGCGCCCGTTCGGCCAGCGCGGCGAAGGCCGGGGCGTCGTCGATGCCCTCGATATACATGCCCAGCGCCGTCACCCGCGGATCATCCAGAAGCGCGCCGGCCAGTTCGGCCAGCCCGACCACGGCGGCATTGCCCAGACAGGCGACATAGGCCACCGGCAGGGCACGCTGCTGCATGCCAAGGTTGATCACGATGTTCGACGACTGGCTGACCAGCGCCACCCCGCGGTCCACCGGCACGCCGCCATGCTGATCGGGCCACAGAAGCGCGCCGTCGAGGTAGTTGATCACACCGTAGCAGTTGGGGCCCAGAATGGGCATGTCGCCCGCCGCCGTCACCAGCCGGCCCTGCAACTCGGGCTCGCCTGCCTCGGTCCAGCCCGAGGCAAAACAGATCGCGCCGCCCGCCCCCATCGCCGCCAGTTCGGCAACAACCTCCAGCGTGGCATGGCGGTTGACGCCGATGAAGGTGGCATCCGGCGGCTCCGGCAGGTCGGCAAGGCTGGCATAGGCCTTCAGCCCGCCGATCTCGGCCTTGGTGGGATGCACCGGCCAGACCGGCCCGGCGAAGCCCATCTTGGCGCATTGCTCGATGACATTCAGCGCCCAGCCGGCGCCGAGAACGGCGATATGGCGGGGGCGGAGAAGACGGTTAAGGCGCGTCATGTCCGCCCCCGCCCCTTGCCCGGCCCCCGGGGCGCTGCCCCGGACCCCGGGATATTTCCGGACAGATGAAAGCGGCAAGGCGGCGCCCTGCCCCGGCAGACCGAGGCAGGGTTTCACCCGTCACGGTCATCGGCGTCCCCGCCTGTACCGTGGAATCAGAGTGGCAGAGCAAGGTTAACAATCCCTTTCATCTGTCTTCAAATATCCCGGGGGTCCGGGGGCTGGCCCCCGGCCGGTGCGGTCAGGCGCCGAAGGGGCGCAGAAGCTCGCGGCTGATGATGTGGCGCTGGATTTCCGAGGTGCCTTCCCAGATCCGTTCCACCCGCGCGTCGCGCCAGATGCGTTCCAGCGGCAACTCGTCCATCAGCCCCATGCCGCCGTGGATCTGGATCGCCTCGTCGGCGATATGGGCCAGCACCTCGGTGGCCTTGAGCTTGGCCATCGACATGTCAGCCTCGGTCACCGTGCCCTGATCGTATTTCCACGCGGCTTCGCGGGTCAGAAGCTCGGCCGCCTTCAGTTCCATCGCCATGTCGGCCAGCTTGAACGAGATGCCCTGATACTTGCCGATCAGCTGGCCGAACTGCTTGCGTTCGGCCGCATAGGCGATGGCATGGCCCAGCGCGCGTTCCGCCCGGCCAAGGCAGGTCGAGGCGACCTGCAGGCGCGTGGCGCCCAGCCAGGTTCCGGCGACTTCAAAGCCCTTGTGAACCTCGCCCAGCACCTGCGATTTGGGCAGCCGGCAGTCGTCAAATTCCAGCACCATGTTGTTGTAGCCGCGGTGGCTGACGTTGCGGTAGCCCTCGCGCACGGTGAAGCCGGGGGTGCCCTTGTCGACCAGAAAGGCGGTGATCAGCTTTTTCTTGCCGCGCGGGGTGTCTTCCTCACCGGTCGCTACCCAGACGATGGCGAAATCGGCCACATCGGCGTGGCTGATGAAATGCTTGGTGCCGTTCAGCACGAAGTCACCGCCGTCCTCGCGGGCGAAGGCCTTCATGCCGCGCAGGTCGCTGCCGGCGCCCGGCTCGGTCATGGCCTGGCAATCGTGCTTCTCGCCCCGCACGCAGGGCATGAGGTACTTTTCGCGCTGTTCGCCCACGCAGGCCAGAAGGATGTTCGAGGGCCGGCTGACGCAGTTCCAGTGCAGGGCGTAATTCGCCTTGCCCAGTTCCTTTTCGTAAAGCAGCCAGGTCAGCGTATCGAGCCCGGCGCCCCCGACCTCGACCGGCATGTTGGCGGCGTAAAGCCCGGCGTCGATGGCCTTGGCGGCGATTTCCTTGCGCAGATCCTCACGCAGGATGCCGGTGCGTTCGACCTCGGCCTCATGCGGGTAAAGCTCGTTCTCGACGAAGGCGCGCGTCGTCGCGACGATCATCTGCTGTTCTTCGGTCAGTCCGAAATCCATGGCGTCAGTCCTTCTTCTGGCCGACGGCACGGCCGGCGCCTTCGGGCAGGGGCAGGCTGGCATGGGCCTTGGCGATGGCCTGCAGCCGGGCCCAGACATCGGGCGCGGCGGGCACCGTCTTGCCCGCCTTCATGTCAACATGCAGGCAAAGCTGTTCGATGGTGGCCACACATTCCTCGCCTTTCATCACCCGCACGAAAGAGCGGAAGCGCTTTTCGTCGGCCGAGATGATCTGCAATTCCCCCCGCACCTGATCGCCCAGATTCGCCTCGCCCAGATGGCGGATGTGGGTTTCGGCACTGTAGAAGGAGTGGCCAGCCGCCACATAGTCCATCCCTGCCCCGATGGTGCGCAGGAAGTTGTCAATGGTTTCCGAGTTCACGAAGTAATAGCGGCTTTCGGTCATGTGGCCGTTGTAGTCGATCCAGCCCGGCAGAACCTGACCGCGGTACATGACCAGCGGCGCGGCCTTGGGCGCGGTGTCGATCTGCGCGGCCATTTCGGCGTGGAAGGTTGCGGCGCGGCGTTCGTCATGTTCGCGCAGCACCTTGCCGGCGCCCCAGTTGCGTTCCTTCAGCGCGCGCAGGAAGCCCACAAGGTTCTGGTCGCGGATACGCTCCAGCTCGCGGATGCCGTACATGCCCGATTGCGCGTCGGACTGGCTGGAGACCAGATCGACCAGTTCGTCATTGAATTCGGGCACGTCCATCAGCTTGGTCCAGGGCCATTTCAGCGCCGGGCCGAACTGCGCCATGAAATGCTTCATCCCCGCTTCGCCGCCGGCAATCCGGTAGGTCTCGAACAGACCCATCTGGCCCCAGCGCAGGCCAAAGCCCATGCGGATCGCCTCGTCGATTTCTTCCGTCGTGGCGATGCCGTCCTTCAGCATCCACAGCGCCTCACGCCAGACCGCCTCAAGAAAGCGGTTGCCGATGAAGGCGTCGATCTCATGCCGGATCACCAGCGGGAACATCCCGATGTCCTTCATGATCTGGACGGTCTTTTCGACCACCGCCGGCGGGTTCGCCGGTGAGCCCGAGACTTCGGACAGCGGCAGCAGATAGACCGGGTTGAACGGATGCGCGACGATGATGTTTTCCGGCGCCGGGCTGCCTTTCTGCAAGTCCGAGGCCTTGAACCCGCTGGTAGAGGACCCGATCAGCACCCCGGGGTTCGATTGTTGCAACTGGGCATAGACCTTGTGCTTCAGCTCGATCCGCTCGCTGACCGACTCCTGCACATATTCCGCGCCCTCGACCGCCTCACCGATGGTGCCGTGGAAGGTGAGCGTCCCCTCGGCCGGCATCGGCACATCCGACAGCGCCGGCAGCGCCAGCCGGGCGTTGGACAGCACCGCCGCGATCTTGCGCTCGGCCTCGGGATCGGGGTCGAAGACGCCCACATCCCAACCGTTCAGCAGGAACCGTGCGGCCCAGCCGCCACCGATAACCCCGCCGCCGATGATTGCTGCCTTGCGCGCCATGGTCGTCCTCTCAGTCAATGCAGATCTGGGCTTTCGCGCCCGTTTCATCCAGGAACTCGAAGCAGCCGAACAGCGGCGTGACCTTCGAGCAGGTGTTGCTTTCGGCCAGACACATGCCGGAACAATCGGTCTTGCGCGTGCAGGCCTTGCCGCCGTCCGGTTCCGGCCGGAAGCACAATTCGTCAGGCAGCAGGCCGCCGCGTCCAACGGTGCCGCCCTGCATCAGGCATTCCGCGCGCTCAGCCGCGCTCAGCACCTTGCCCTGCGGCCCCGCCGGGGGCGGGACGCAGGAGGTCAGCAGAAGGCCGGCAAGGATCAGGGCAAAGCGCTTCATCGCATCACTTCGCCAACGGCGCCCGCTTTTCCAGCTTCAGCTTGGCCCGTACCTCGGCCGGGGTGATCACCCGCGCGCCCAGATTGCTGATGATCGTCACCGCCCGCTCCACCAGTTGCGCGTTCGTCGCCAGCACGCCCTTGTCGAGCCAGAGGTTATCTTCCAGCCCCACCCGCACGTTGCCACCGGCCAGCACGGCAGCCGCGACATAGGGCATCTGGTGACGGCCAAGGGCAAAGGCCGACCAGAACCAGTGCGAGGGCACGTTGTTGACCATCGCCATGAAGGTGTTCAGGTCATCCGGGGCGCCCCACGGAACGCCCATGCACAGCTGCACCAGAACCGGATCGGGGATGATGCCTTCGTCCGCCAATGCCTTGGCCAGCCACAGATGGCCGGTGTCAAAGGCCTCAATCTCGATCCGCGTGCCGCTGGCCACCATCCGCCGCGCCATGTCGCGCAACATGCCGGGGGTGTTGACCATCACATAATCGGCTTCGTTGAAGTTCATCGTGCCGCAGTCGAGCGTGCAGATCTCGGGCCGGCATTCCACCACATGCGCCACCCGCTCGGCGGCACCTGCCATGTCGGATTTCGGGCCCATGCGGTTCATCGCCTCGGTGCCGTCAAACAAAAGGTCGCCGCCCATCCCCGCCGTCAGGTTCAGCACCACATCGGTGCCCGAATCGCGGATACGCTCGGTCACTTCGCGGTAAAGCGCCGGGTCGCGGGCGGGCCTGCCGGTTTCGGGGTCGCGCACGTGGCAGTGGACGATGGCGGCGCCCGCCTTGGCCGCGTCGATGGCCGATTTCGCAATCTGTTCCGGGCTGCGCGGCACATGCGGGCTGCGGTCCTGCGTGCCGCCCGAGCCGGTGACGGCGCAGGTGATGAAGACTTCGCGGTTCATGGTCAGCGGCATGGGATTCTTCCGAATGGGTTGGCGGATGGGTCGGCAGCATCCTAGCGGGCTTGCCATGCAACGCTTGTCGTTTTACGAAAGCGGCATGTCAAAAACCGCAACGATCTTCGCCGCATCGCGGCAACCGCTGACGCTGGCGCTGCTGGTCCTGCCGCAATCCTCGATCCTTGAGGTGGCATCGACGCTCGACCCCCTGCGCAGCGCCAACCGGCATCTGGGAACCGAAACCTACCGCTGGCGCGTCGTCACCCCCGACGGCCGCGCCGCGCCCCTGACCTGCGGCATCGAACTGCCTTCGAACGGGCCACTTTCGGCGGCCGAGGGCGCGGATGCGCTGGTGGTGATCGCGGGCTTCCGCCAGTCCGAAGTGGCCACCGCGCCCCTGATCCGCGAGTTGTCGCGGATGGCGCCGCGGCTGACGGCAATGGGCGGGATCGACGCCGGCGCCTGGGTGCTGGCGCGGGCCGGCCTGCTGAACGGGCACCGCGCCACGGTGCATTGGGAAGACCTTGAAGACCTGGCCGCCGCGCATCCTGAGGTCGATGTCGTGCCCGACCGCTTCGTCATCGACCGCGATCGCTTTACCGCCGGCGGGGCGGCCCCGGCGGCCGACCTGATGCTGCACCTGATCCGCGCCCGCCACGGGGCCGCGCTGGCCCTGCAGGTGGCGGGCAGCTTCATCACCACCGCCCGCGATGGCGCCGAACCGCAGGTCAGCCCCGCCACCAAGCCCCACCCGCGGCTCGACCCGCGGGTCGCCGCCGCCATCGCCCGGATGGAGGGTCGGCTGGATGCGCCCGAACCGGCCGCCGCAACGGCCACGGCGCTAGGGCTGTCGCCGCGCCGGCTGGAACAGCTGTTCCGCCAGAACCTGGGGATGAGCCCCGCCGCCTATGCCTTGTCACTGCGCCTGCAGGCCGCGCGCCGGATGATCACCGATACCCGCCACCCGCTGGCCGAGGTGGCGCTGCGCAGCGGGTTTTCCTCGGCCTCGGCGCTGTCGCGCGCCTTCGCCCGCGCCTTCGGCCACCCGCCCCGGCGCCTGCGCGGCTGAACCGCCGGCAGCGGGGGTTTCACACCCCCGCACCCCCGTGGGATATTTGCGGACAGATGAAACGGGTGAAAGCTGCGTCTCTCATCTGTCTTCAAATATCCTCGGGGGTGAGGCCGCAGGCCGAGGGGGCAGAAGGCCCCCTAGGCGACGTCCAGCAGCCCGCGCCCCTTCAGAAGCGGCTCGACCCCCGGCATCCGCCCGCGGAACCGGGTGTAAAGCGCTTCCGGCGGCTGCGATCCGCCCGCCGAGAGGATGAAGCGTTCCAGCCGCGCGGCCGTTTCGGGGTCGAACGGGTCGCCCGCCTCTTCGAACGCGGCGAAAGCGTCGGCGTCCATCACCTCGGACCACATGTAGCTGTAATAGCCGCTGGAATAGCCGTCACCCGAGAAGACATGGGCAAAATGCGGCGTGGCGTGACGCATGCGGATGGCGCGCGGCATGCCGAGAGATTCCAGCACCTCGGCCTGTTTCTGCATCGGATCGGCGGGGGCCGGTCCTTCGTGGAAGGCCAGGTCCACCAGCGCCGAGGCGACGAATTCGACCGTGGCAAAACCCTGATCATAGGTCGCCGCATCCAGAAGCCGCTTCAGCAGGTCGGCCGGCATCGGTGCGCCGGTTTCGTGGTGCAGCGCGTGTTTTTCCAGCACCTCGGGCACTTCAAGCCAGTGTTCATAAAGCTGGCTGGGCAGTTCGACGAAATCGCGCGCCACCGAGGTGCCCGAGATGAAGCCGAAGGTCACATCCGACAGCATCTGATGCAGCGCGTGGCCGAATTCGTGGAACAGCGTCCGCGCATCATCATAGGACAGAAGGCAGGGATCGCCCTTGGCGAAGTTGCAGACGTTCACCACGATCGGCCGGACATCCCCGCCCAGCTTGCGCTGTGACCGCATCGCCGAGCACCAGGCGCCGGAACGTTTCGATCCGCGGGCAAAATAGTCGCCCAGGAACACCGCCACATGGGCGCCGCCCCGCGTCACCTCCCAGCCCCGGACATCGGGGTGGTAGAAGGGGCCGGGCAGTTCGCGGAACGACAGGCCGAAAAGCCTGTTGGCACAGTCGAACTGCGCAGCCAGCATCGCGTCGAGCGACAGGTACGGCTTCAGCGCCGCCTCATCCAGATCATGTTCGGCCTTGCGGCGCTTTTCGCTGTAATAGCGCCAGTCCCAGGCCTCAAGCGGACCCGCGATCCCGTCTGCCCGCAGCATCGCCTCAAGCACCGCGGCATCGGCCAGCGCCTTCTTGCGGGCCGGTTCCCAGACCCGCATCAGCAGGTCGCGCACCGCAGCTGGGGTGCGGGCCATTTCGGGTTCCAGCTTGTAATCGGCGAAGCTGGCATAGCCCAGAAGTGCCGCGCGTTCTTCGCGCAGCTTCAGGATTTCGGCGGCGATGGCGCGGTTGTCCTGCGCATTGCCGTTGGCGCCGCGCGCCACCCAGGCCTCGTAGGCGCGCTGGCGCAGGGCGCGGCGGGGCGAAAACTGCAGGAAGGGCACGATCAGCGAGCGGTTGGTGGTGACCACCGCGCCCAGCCCGCGTTCCGCCCCGGCCGCCCGGGCGGCGGCGACGGCGAAATCGGGCAGGCCTTCCAGATCGGCCTCGGCCAGTTCCATGAACCAGTCGCGTTCCTCGGCCAGAAGGTTCTGGCTGAAGCTGGTGCCCAGAACCGCCAGCCGCGCCTTGACCTCGGTCAGACGGTCGGCCGACGCCCCTTCCAGCTGCGCGCCCGAGCGGACGAACATCTGGCGGTAAAGTTCCAGCACCCGCGCCTCTTCGGCGGTCAGGTTCAGCGCGTCTCGGGCCTGCCACAGTGCCTCAATCCGGGCAAAGAGCGCCTTGTTGTTGGTGACCTCGGACGAGAAGGCCGACAGCTTCGGCGCCAGTTCGCGTTGCAGCGCCTCACGCGCGGGCGTGCTGTCGGCGCCGGCGAGGTTGTAGAAGACGCCCGACACCCGATCGAGCAGCCCCTCGGCCAGTTCCAGCGCGGCGATGGTATTGGCGAAATCGGGCGCATCCGGGTTGGCGGCGATGGCGGCGATATTCGCCCGCGCCTCGGCCAGGGCAGCATCGAAGGCGGGGCCGAAATCCTCATCGCGGATGCGGTCAAAGGGCGGCAGGGCGAAATCGCCGGTCCAACCATCAAGCAGAGCATTCATCGGCAGGTCTCCTTTGCCCGCCACGCTAGCCAGCGCGGCAGGGGGATGCCAGCCCCTTACTCGCCGTAGGGCACCCAGATGGTCTTGACCTCGGTCGCGCGTGCAAGGAAGGTGCGGCCTTCACCTTCGGCCCCCGTCCAGTCGCGCGCCATGCCGTTGTTGACCCATGTCCGCTTGAGGTTGCCGGCCGATTCCGCCTCGACCAGCGCCGAAAGCGCGGCGGTCGAGAAGGACCAGACCGCATCGACATCCATATGCCCGGCCAGCGGTTTGGCCAGATCGGCATGGGCGCCGGTGACGATGTTGACGACACCGCCCGGCAGGTCAGAGGTATCCAGCACCTGATAAAGGTCGGTCGCGGCCAGCGGCGCGGTTTCCGAAGGCACCAGAACGCAGGTGTTGCCCATGGCAATCGCCGGCGCCATGACCGAGATCAGCCCCAGAAGCGGCGCTTCATCGGGGCAGAGCGCGCCGATCACGCCAAGGGGCTCGTTCATCGCCAGAGCGACGCCGCGGATCGGCACCGGCTTGACCGCGCCTTCGTATTTGTCGGCCCAGGCGGCATAGGTGAACAGCCGGCGGACCGCGGCAGCGACCTCGGCCTCACCGGGCCGGCCGGTCATGTCGCGCAGGCGGGCGGCGAATTCGGCGGCGCGGGCCGACAGGTTCTCGGCGATGTAATAGATCACCTGCGCGCGGTTGTGGGCGGTGGCCTTGCCCCAGCCCTTTGCGGCATGGGCGGCCTCGACCGCGTTCCTGATGTCCTTGCGGTTGCCAAGGCCGGCATGGCCCAGCAGCTTGCCGCGCGGCCCCCAGACCGGGCGGGAATAGCCGCCGTCGGGCCGGGCCTGCTTGCCGCCGATATACAGCTTGGCGGTGCGGTCGATGCCTTCGACCACGGGTTCGGCCGGTTCCGCCACCACCTTCACCGCCGGAAGGGGCCGCGCCTTCGTGGCCGGGCGCAGATAGGCCATCAGCCCCTCCCACCCGCCTTCGCGGCCAAAGCCGCTTTCGCGCAGCCCGCCAAAGCCCGCCGCCGCGTCGAAGAGGTTGGTCGCATTCACCCAGACGACGCCGGCCTTGACCTTGGGCGCCATGTCGAGCGCGAGGTTCACATTCTCGGTCCAGATGCTGGCGGCAAGGCCGTAGCGGGTGTTGTTGGCCAGTTCCACCGCCTCGGCCGGGGTGCGGAAGGTCATCGACACCAGAACCGGGCCGAAGATCTCTTCCTGCATCAGCCGCGAGGCGGTCGAAAGCCCGGTGATCAGCGTCGGGGGGTAGAAACAGCCCTCGGGCACGGCGCAGGCGGCGCGATAGACCTCACCGTCGGAGCCCTCGACCATCTCGGCAATGGCGCGCAGCTGCACCGGATCGACGATAGCCCCCACGTCGATGCATTTGTCCAACGGATCGCCGATCCGCAGGCCATCCATCCGGCGCTTCAGCTTGTCGTGGAAACGATCGGCCACGCCTTCCTGCACCAGAAGGCGTGAACCGGCGCAGCAGACCTGGCCCTGATTGAACCAGATTGCATCCACCAGCCCCTCGACCGCACTGTCAAGGTCGGCGTCGTCAAAGACGATGTAGGGCGACTTGCCGCCCAGCTCCAGCGTCAGCGCCTTGCCGGTTCCGGCCGTCGCCTTGCGGATCGCCCGGCCCACGGCGGTTGAGCCGGTGAAGGCCACCTTGGCCACATCCGGATGCACCACCACGGCCGCGCCGGTGGCACCATCGCCGGTGACGATGTTCAGGACGCCCTTCGGCAGACCGGCCTCACGGCTGATCTCGGCGAACAGAAGTGCGGTCAGCGGGGTATATTCGGCAGGCTTCAGCACCACGGTATTGCCGGCAGCCAGTGCAGGGGCAACCTTCCACGCCAGCATCAGAAGCGGGAAGTTCCACGGAATGACCTGCCCGCAGACGCCATGAGGCACGAAACCGGGCTTTTCCGCCTCGATCAACTGGGCAAGACCGGCGTGATAGTAGAAATGCCGGGCGACCAGCGGCACGTCGATGTCGCGGCTTTCGCGGATCGGCTTGCCATTGTCCATGGTTTCCAGCACGGCCAGCAGGCGGGCGTGTTTCTGCACCAGCCGGGCAAGGGCATAGAGATATTTGGCCCGCTCATGCCCCGAAAGCCGCGCCCATTTGGGCTGCGCGCGTTTCGCGGCCGCAACCGCCGCCGCCACATCGTCCTCGGTCCCCTGCGTCACCTGCGCCAGTTCCTTGCCCGTGGCAGGGTTCGCGGTGGCAAAGCACGGCCCCGGTTCGGTGAACCGCCCGTCGATCCAGTGGCCGAACCGTCCGCCATGCGCGGCAATCCAGGCCAGTGCCTCGGCATTCCCTTCGGGTGCCGGGCCATAGGACATGGAGTCGAAGATTTCCTTGATGGTCATGGATCAATCCACCGGGGCTTTTTCGTTCACAAGAACGGTTTCGATCGAACGGCCCATGCGGACCTCATCCACATACAGGACTTGCGTGGGCATCGGGCCGCCGTGCCTGCTGACGAAGGCGCGGTAGATGCCATACTGGAAGTAATATTCCTTGGGGCGGTGGCTGATGAAATTCTCGATCGCCGCCTCGCGCTGATAGACCGGCAGGTTGGCATATTCGGCGCCCAGCGACAGCAGATCGGGGATCGCCGCGCGTTTCTTGCCGTTCAGATAGACCTCAAGCACCTGCCGCCCGTCCGACGTGTCGAACCGCAGCAGGATGTCGGTCCAGCGGCCGCGCATGGCGCCCAGATCGCCCAAGGGAAGCACCTTTACCTCGTCCCGCACCTCGGTCGGACTGCCGGTCAGGAAATGCACCACCACCGACACCTGATTGCCGCGCATCACGAACTGCGCCACCGGCGGGTCGGCACGGTGGCCTTCCTTGGTGTTGGTCGGCCCGCCGCGCTGGTGCAGGATGGCAAAGGTGGTATCGACCCGCTGGCTGGTCTGGAAATCGGCCGGCAGATAGACGCTGAAACCCACCCATTGCGGGGCGCCGTATTTCCACGCCTTGCGGATGGTGTATTGCGCCCGCTCGCGGTCGGTCTTGCAGTCCTGCCCGGCGCAATCGCCCGAACGCACCTCGAACCTCTGGGCCTTGCGGCCGGCGCGCACCGGATCGGAAACCGTGGTGACGCCGTATTTCGTGTTCGTCATCGACTTGTCGCCGGAAAGCTTCTGCGCCTCGGCCAAGGGCGCGGCGAGCATCAGCACGAGGACAGCGGTCAGAAGCGCGCGCATCGCCTACCCCATCGCATGACGGTTGGCGGCCGAGTAATGGCCGGTCAGGTGGTGTTCCAGTTGCCGCTCGATATCGCCCAGAAGGCTGGAGGCGCCGAAGCGGAAGAGGTCGGGCTGCAGCCAGGGGTGGCCAAGTTCGTCCTTCATCAGAGCCAGATACAAAAGAGCGTCCTTGGCCTTGGAAATGCCGCCGGCGGGCTTGTAGCCCACCTTGAAGCCGGTCCGCGCTTCATAGTCGCGGATGGCGCGGACCATGGTCAGCGACACCGGCAACGTGGCATTCACGCTTTCCTTGCCCGTCGAGGTTTTGATGAAATCCGCCCCCGCCATCATGCAGACAAGGCTGGCGCGGGCGACGTTGCGCAGGGTGCCCAACTCGCCCGTGGCAAGGATGGCCTTCACATGCGCATCGCCGCAGGCCGCCCGCATCTCGGCCATCTCGTCATAAAGCGCCTGCCAGTTCTGGGTCAGCACATGGCGGCGCGAGATCACGATGTCGATTTCCGCCGCGCCGGCCCGCACGCTTTCGCCGATCTCGGCCAGCCGCAGATGCCAGGGCGACAGGCCCGCCGGAAAGCCGGTTGAAACGGCCGCCACCGGAATGCCTGAACCTTCCAGCGCGCGGACGGCGGTTTCCACCATCTCGTGATAGACGCAGACGGCGCCCACCGTCAGGCCGGGCATGCCCAGCGCCGCAAGCATCTCGGGGCGGACGGGCTGGCGGGCCTTGGCGCAAAGTCGGCGCACCCGGCCCGCGGTATCGTCGCCCGAAAGCGTCGTCAGGTCGATCAGCGAGATCGCCTTCAGAAGCCAGGCCGCCTGCCAGTCCTTCTTGACGCTGCGCCGCCCGCCCAGCGTGGCCGCCCGCCGCTCGATCGCCGAGGTGTTGGCCTGCAAGGCCGCCACCCAGTCAAGGTCAAGCACCATGCCCGGGTTGCGCGCATGCGTCACCTGCGGGAGTTGCGTCGTCACGGTCTCGGTCATCTGCATCACGGGCTCCGGGCCGGAGGGGGATGGCCGAAGGTCGCATGCCGGGGGCCGGACTGGCAAGCCGGGCGCGGGGCCGGCGGCAGGTTTTTGACCATCAGGTCAAATCATGTGGCTTCGCCGCACCGGACCGAAAGCGGACCACGGCCAGACCAGTCAGTTGCCCTCTTCCAGCCCCAGATCCTCACCCGCCCAAAGCCGGCCGTTCGCGGGCTTGGGCAGTCCCTGCCGGCGCAGCGTGCGGTGCAGATGCGCGCGCGCCAGATAAAGCGCGGTCAGGGGTGCGGTGATGAAGATGAAGATCGTCACCACCACCTCGTGCCAGGACAACCCGTCGCCCAGGAAGAACCGCCACAGGACCGAGGCGATCAGCACCGCCCCCACGCCCATCGTGCTGCCCTTGGTCGGCGCATGCAGCCGCTGCACCGGGTCTTTCAGCCGCAACAGGCCATAGCTGCCGATCAGCGCAAAGACCCCGCCGATCACCAGAAAAACCGCAATGAGGATTTCGCTCAGCATGGGCCCCTCATTCGATGATGCTGCCGCGCAGCAGGTATTTGCAGAAGGCCACGGTCGAAACGAAGCCGGTCATGGCAAAGAGGATCGCCGCCTCGAAGTTCAGGCCCGAGGCCGACTGGATGCCGTAAAGCACGATCAGCCCGATGATGTTCACCACCATCGTATCCACCGCCAGAATGCGGTCGGGCAGCGTCGGCGCGGTGACCAGCCGGATCAGGTTCAGCACCAGCGCCAGCGCGAAGGCGCCGATGGCAAAGGTCAGGGCATAGGTCAGGATCATCCGAATATCCTCTTCAGCCGGGCCTCGTAGCGGGTCTTGATGTCATCCCGGATCGCATCGGGATCGGGCGCATGCAGCGAGTGGATCAGCAGCGACTTGCCGTCCGAGGCGATATCGGCGGTCAGCGTGCCGGGGGTCATGGTGATGGTGCCGGCCAGAAGGGTGATCGCCTCGGGGCTTTCCAGATCAATCGGCACGGTGATGAAGGCCGACCGGATCTGGTCGGACGGCATGAACAGCACGATCTTCGCGACCTGGATATTGGCGACGATCACATCCCACAGCACCAGCGCCATATAGGGAATCAGCGCCAGCGGCCGGGCGATGCGCGGCCGGTCGGGCCACCAGGCGGCGGTCATCAGCGGAATGGCAATGGCCAGGATCACCGCCATCACCAGACTGCCCAGCGCAAAGCGGTTGACCAGCAGCATCCACAGGATGACCAGCGTCACGGACAAGACCGGGTGGGGGAAGATGCGGCGCAGCATGTCAGCCCCTTTCGCCAAGGGTGTTGGCCGTGATGTAGGCCTCGGGCGCGTGCAGGGCGGCGGCCACATGCTCAAGCCAGCCGGTCACCGGCCCTGCCGCCAGCGTCAGCGCGGCCAGCCCGGCCAGCACCAGCCCCAGCGCCACGAAGGACAGGGGTTCGGCCCGATGTGCCTCGGCCTCTTCGCCCGAGGCATGGGCCTTCCAGAACAGCGCCGAGCCCGCGCGGGCAAAGCCCAGAATGGTCAGGAAACTGGCCAGCAGCACGGCGGTCCAGACCAGCGCGGCCTGCACCGACAGCGCCTGCAGGACCAGCATCTTGCCAAGGAAGCCCGACAGGGGCGGCATGCCCGCCATGGCGATGGCCGCCGCCATGAACAGCCCCGCGATCAGCCCGCCCTGCGCCATCGGCGGCCGGGCGATATCCAGCCGGTCGGTGCCGCGCCTGTCGGTCACCAGATCGGCCAGCAGGAACAGAGCCGCCCCCGCCAGCGTCGAGTGGATCATGTAATAAAGCGCCGCCGCCGTGGCCGCCGGCGTCATCGCACCCACCGCCAGAAACACCACGCCCATGGACCCGATCGCGGCAAAGGCCGCCTGCCGCGCCAGCCCGCGCGCGCCCAGAACCCCGATGGCGCCCACCGCCAGCGTCGCCAGCGCGGCCGGGATCAGCAGCGCCTGCCACATCCCCGCCGTCGGCCCCTGATCAAAGACCAGCGTCCCCAGCCGGATCACCGCATAGGCGCCGACCTTGGTCATGATGGCAAACAGCGCGGCGACCGGACCGGGCGCATTGGCATAGGTGCCGGGCAGCCAGAACTGCAGCGGCACCAGCGCGCCCTTCACCGCAAAGACCAGAAGCAGCATCGCCGCCGCCGCCCGCGCCAGCGCCTGATCGCCCGCCGGCAGCGCCGCCCATTTGCCGGCCAGATCGGCCATGTTCAGCGTGCCGGTCAGCGCATAGATCGTCGCCAAAGCGAACAGGAACAGGGTCGAGCCGACAAGGTTCACCACCACATATTGCAGGCCCGCGCGCAGCCGCACCTCGCCCCCGCCGTGGATCATCAGCCCGTATGAGGCGATCAGCAGCACCTCGAAGAAGACGAACAGGTTGAAAGCGTCACCCGTCAGGAAGGCCCCGCCCAGCCCCATCAGCTGGAACAGGTAAAGTGCATGAAAATGCTGGCCCCGGGTGTCCCATTCGGTGCCGATGACATACAGCAGCACCGGCAGCGCCACCGCGCCCAGCAGCACCAGCATCAGCGCCGAGAGCCCGTCCAGCACCAGGACGATGCCGAAGGGCGCGGGCCAGTTGCCCAGACGGTAGGCCTCGGGCTGGTCGGCATGCAGCACCAGCCACAGCGCCACCGCCAGAAAGCCAGCGGTCCCGGCCAGTGACAGGCTGCGCTGCATGATCAGGTCATGCCGGGCCGCCAGCACCGTGATCCCGGCCAGAATCGCCGGCAGAACGACGGGAAGGATGATCCAGTGGCCCATCATCTGCCCGCCTCCTGCCCGTCAGCCGCAGGTTCGCCTGCCGCAGGTCCGGGGGGGTCTTCCATGCCGGTGCGGTCATGCCCGGCGCCCAGATGCGCGCCGATGGCGATCAGCACCAGAACCGCCGTCATCCCGAAGGAAATCACGATGGCCGTCAGCACCAGCGCCTGCGGCAGCGGGTCGGTGTAGTCGGTCACGCCCTTGGTGATGATCGGCGTCTTGCCCGGCGCCAGACGCCCGGCCGAGAAGATGAAAAGGTTGACCGCATAGGACAAAAGCGACAGCCCCAGGATCACCGGAAAACTGCGCAGCCGCAGGATCAGGTAAACCCCTCCGGCAGTCAGCGTTCCGATGGCGGCGGCGACGAGAAGCTCCATCTCAGTTCTCCTCGCCGTCGGGGTCGATGTCGAAGGCTTCGCGCGCCACCCGCTCGCCGCCGCGCTGCGCAAGGCGCGACACCGATGCCAGCGCCAGCATCACCGCGCCCAGCACGCAGAGGAAGACGCCAAGGTCAAAGACCGCCGCCGTCGCCCATTCAAACTCTTCCAGCGGCCACAGGTGGATATAGCCATAGGCCGAAGTCAGGAACGGCCGCCCCGCCAGCCACGACCCCACCCCGGCCGCCGAGGCGACCAGCACCCCGGCGCCGATGAAGGCGTGATAGTCGATGCGCTGGCGGGCCTGGCTCCATCCATGGCCCGAGGCCAGGTATTGCAGCACCAGCGCGATGGCAAAGACCAGCCCCGCCACAAAGCCCCCGCCGGGCAGGTTGTGGCCGCGCAGGTAGATATAGACCCCCACCATCATCGCCACCGGCAGCAGGAAGCGCGCCGCGACCACCAGCATCATCGGGTGGCGGTCGCCCGCCCGCCCGGGGTCGGGCCGTCGGGCCAGCAGCCGTTCGTTCGCGCGCCCCGGCCCCAGAAGCGCCTGCGCCAGCGCGTGAATGACCAGCGCGGCAATGCCGAGGACGATGATCTCGCCAAAGGTGTCATAGCCGCGGAAATCGACGATGATCGTGTTCACCGCGTTGGTGCCACCCGCGCCGGGCTTCGATTCCGCAAGGTGATAGGACGAGATCGAGGGGAAGGCGAAATCGCGCGTCATCAGCGCCCAGGCCAGCGCCGCCGCGCCAAGGCCCGCCGCCCCGGCAAGGACGCCATCGCGCGCCTTGCGCCAGACCGGGCTTTCCGCCGGTGTGGCGGCCGGTAGGAAGTTCAGCGCCAGAAGCATCAGGATCACCGTCACCACCTCGACCGTGATCTGGGTCAGCGCCAGGTCGGGGGCAGCCAGATAGGCAAAGCCCGCCGCGATGATCAGCCCGGCAATGCCCACCAGAAGCAGCGCCAAAAGCCGCTGGCGGTGCAGCGCGACCGATCCGGCGATGGCCGCGATCAGAAGGACAAAGGCCGCCGCCGGCGCCACCTCCACCGGCGTCGCGGCGCGCAGGCCCGGCAGATGCGTGCCCCCGCCAAAGGCCCAGAACCCGGCCGCCACGATGGCCAGCACCGCGGCCGACAGCGACAGCGTCAGGCTGCCCCGGTCGATCCGCGCCAGAACCCCGCGCGCGGCGGCAACCATGGCGCCGATCACCGCATCATGGATCGCCTTGGCCTCGGGCCGGGGTGCGGCCGCCCAAGCCCGTGCCAGTGCCGGCCACAGCCCCCACAACGCCACCCCGCCGCCGATGGCCGCCAACGACATCCACAGCGCCGCCGGCCCCAGCCCGTGCCACAGCGCCAGATGCAGATGGGGGGCGTGCCCCGTCACTGCGCCGGCCGCCGCACCGGCCACCGGCGCCAGAAGCGCCATCGGGAACAGGCCCGAGGCGATGACCAGCACCACAAGCACCGCCGGCGCCAGCCACAGGCCCGGCCCCGGATCATGCGCATGCAGATCGGGCCGCAGCGGGCCAAGGAAGGTCGCCGACAGGAAACGCAGCGAATAGCCGACCGAAATCGCCGCCCCCAGAACTGCCGCCGCCGGCACCAGCCAGCCACCGGCATGGGCCGCGCTTTCCAGCATCAGCTCTTTCGACAGAAAGCCGTTGAAGGGCGGAAAACCCGCCATGGCCAGCGTCGCCACCGCCGCCAGAGCGAAGGTCAGCGGCATGACCCGGCGCAGGCCGCCCAGCCGGGCAATCTCACGCGTATGCGCCTCATGATCGACGATGCCGGCCAGCATGAAGAGCGCGGCCTTGAAGCTGGCATGGGCCAGGATATGCACCATCGCCGCTGCGGCAGCCGCCTCGGTTCCCAGACCCAGAAGGAAGGTGATCAGCCCCAGATGGCTGACGGTGGAAAAGGCAAGGATCGCCTTCAGATCGGTCTTGAACAGCGCAATCGCCGCCCCGAGGATCAGCGTCACCAGCCCGGCCCCTGCAACCAGCGCCGTCCATTCCGGCGTGCCGGCCAGCGCCGGCCACAGCCGCGCCATCAGGAACAGCCCCGCCTTCACCATGGTCGCCGAATGCAGATAGGCCGAAACCGGGGTGGGCGCGGCCATCGCATGGGGCAGCCAGAAATGGAACGGGAACTGCGCCGACTTGGTGAAAGCCCCCAGCAGGATCAGCACCAGAATGGGCAGGTAAAGCGGGCTTTGGCGGATCGTGTCACCGGCGGCCAGAACCTCGGTCAGTTCATAGCTGCCCGCCGCCTGCCCCAGAAGCAGGAACCCCGCCAGCATGGCAAGCCCCCCGCCGCCCGTCACCGCCAGCGCCATCCGCGCGCCTTGCCGTCCGGCCGCCAGATGCTTCCAGTAGCCGATCAGTAGGAAAGACGACAGCGAGGTCATCTCCCAGAAGACCGCCATCATCAGGATGTTTTCCGACAGGACGATGCCCAGCATCGCGCCCTGAAACAGCATCAGGAAGGTATAGAACCGCCCCGCCGGATCATGGGCCGACAGGTAATGGCGCGCGTAGTAGATGATCAGCAGCCCGATCCCCAGGATCAGCCCGGCGAACATCAGCCCCAGCCCGTCCAGCCGGAAACTGGCCGTCAGGCCCAGCGCCGGCAGCCAGTCGGCCCGCCACAGGATCACCTCTCCGGCCAGCACGGCGGGGGCATGCAGCAGGATCCCGGTCAGCGCCAGCGCCGTCATGCTGCCCGCCGCCACCGCGCAGGCCCCGCGTGACGCGCGGATCATCAGCCATGGCAGAAGGGCGCCAAGAAACGGCAGGGCGGCAATCAGGGCAAGCGGCATGCGGGCGGAAATTCCTCGTCGTGGCGGTGGGCGGGCGTCCCGGCGGGTCACTGCACAAATGGGCCGCCCGGACGCCGAGTTCAAGAAAAATCGGCCCGCCGCCGGCCATTTGCGACGACAGTTGACCCCGGCCGCCCGATCGGAAACCCTTGGCCCAACCCTTGCAGACGGAGACCGCCATGACGCCCGACGACCTGGCCGCCCTGATCCGCCGCCGCGCCGCCGATGATCCCGGCGCGCGCTTCATCACCGCGCTGGCCGGCCCGCCGGGGGCCGGGAAATCGACGCTGGCCGCAGCTCTGGTGGCCGCTTTGGGCGAAGGCGCGCGGGCCGTGCCGATGGACGGCTTTCACTATGACGACCGGGTGCTGGAGGCGCGCGGCCTGCGCAGCCGCAAGGGCGCGCCCGAAACCTTTGACGCAGCGGGCTTCCTGCATCTGCTGTCGCGCCTGCGCGACGAAGATGAGGTGGCGATCCCGCTGTTCGACCGCGATCTGGAAATCTCACGCGCGGGGGCCGATGTGGTGCTGCCCGAAGACCGGCTTCTGGTGGTCGAGGGCAACTGGCTGCTGCTGGACGAAGAGCCGTGGCGGGCCGCCGTCTATGACATGACGGTTTTCATCGACGTGCCCGAGGCAGAGCTTGACCGCCGCCTGATGGCCCGCTGGGCCCATCACGGCAAGACGGCCGAGGCGGCGCGGGCATGGATCGACGGCAATGACCTGCCGAACATCCGCCGGGCGGTCCGTGGCAGCCGGCCCGCCGAGGTGGTGATCCGCTGGAGCTGAGGTCAGCTGCAGACGATCGCCACCACCATGAACTTGCACTTCGGCTCTTTCTTGGCCGGAGCGGGCGCAGGTGCCGGGGCGGCCTTCTGCGACGGCGCCTTCTGCGCGGGGGCCGATTTCTTGGTGCCGCCGCTGGGCTTGGGCTTTACGGCAACCGGCTCGGGCTTGCAGGTTTCTTCCTTGGCCTTGGTCAGGGCCAGGTATACTTCGGCCGTCGGCTCTACCTCGTCCGACTCGATCTTGGCGGCGGTATAATAGCGCTGCAGCGCCCGGCGCGACCCGTCGCCCCACTGGCCATCAACCCGCATGCTGTAACAGCCGACACGCTTCAGTTGTTCCTGCACGCCGGTCGCCAGATCAGCCGGAATCTCGACGCCCGAGGGCATGGCATCCACGCCGGCGATGCGGGGTTTGGTGTTGCCTTCCACGGCCGACAGGCTGCGAGTGTCCGACGACAGCGCGGCCAGACGGATGGTGCCCTTGCCATCAACGCTCTGGATCGCCGCACCGGCCTCGGCGATCTCGGTTTCATCCACAAGAAAGCTTTCCGCCTCGACCGTGTCGAACTGCGGCAGGTCGGCGCCGGTCGATACCACGGCCTCGGTTCCCGGCTGCAGGTTGGTGGCGGGGCGGAAATAGAACTGGCTGCGCAGCGAAGACTGCTCCCACGGGGTCTGCTTGCCGCCGGTGGCATCGGACACATCGTTGCGGACGGAAATCATCAAGTCCGAAAGCGTCTGCCCGGGTTCCGAGATATGCTTCAGCAGGGCCCCGGTGAAGGGGCTGTTGGTGCCATCCGCCCCCTTGTCCAAGGCGGCGGCACCCGGCGCTGTGGCGAAGGCCACAAAGCTGCCCGCCCCGCCGTCATACTGCGCCAGCCCCACGGCAGCCTGCGCCTGCGTGGCATCGGGCAGGGGATTGGTGCGGCAGGCGTCAAGGAAGATCAGCAGCTGCCCGTCCTTCGGCCGCAGCCGCGCGGCGATTTCGTCAAGCTTCCAGGTCTCATCGCCCAGCCGCGCCGCATCGTCCAGCCGCGCCGAGACCGGCACCAGATGGTTGACGCCCCCCATCTGGAAGGCGTGGCCCGAATAGTAGAACAGCACCGTCTCGGCGGTTTCGGCCTTGTTGGCAAAGGTGCCCAGCACCGCCTCGAACACCTCGGGGCCGACATCGGTCAGGACGGTCACGTCAAAGCCCATGTCGCGCAGCGCCGTGGCCACGCCCTGCGCATCGCGCACCGGGGTTTCCAGACCGGGCACATAGGCATAGGCCTCATTCCCGACGACAAGGGCCAGCCGCCCGCCCTGCGCCGCCGCCGCAAGGGGCAACCCGGCCACAAGCAAGGCCGCCAGGGCCAAGGCCCGGCGGATGGTCCGGATGAAAGCCAAGCGCGGGTTTCGCATCGCCGGTCCTCCCTGTTCGGGACATAGTGTCACAGAACCGCCGGGCTGGCGAGTGGGGCAACCCTTACCCCGGGCCTTCCGTCTCGGGCGTATCGGTGTCGGAAATGCCGGCAGCGCGGCGTTCCCGGGCCTGCCGCGCCAGATCCTCATAGCGCCGGCGGAACTCTTCCAGCGTGCGCTCATCCAGTTCCTCAAGATCCAGCACCGCATTGTGGGCGCCCTGCGTGGCGCGCACCAACTCGTCCAGTTTCAGCTGGATCGCGGCGGTGTCGCGGTTCTGGGTGTTCTGGATCAGGAAGACCATCAGAAAGGTGACGATGGTCGTGCCGGTGTTGATGACCAGTTGCCAGGTGTCGGAAAAGCCGAAGACCGGGCCGGTCACCACCCAGACCACGATCACCCCCACCGCCAGCAGAAACACCCCCGGCCGCCCCATCAGACGAGACGTATGCTTGGCAATGGCGGCGTAGCGGTTCTGCGCAGACATGGCGGACCTCCGGTGACCGGCCCATCCTAGCCCGGCGCGGCGGCGCCGTCAGCCCCGCCCGCCGATCATCGACCACAGTGCGGGGCCGGCGCCAAGGCTGCGGTCGAAACGGCCGGTGGACAGGAAGCTTTCCACCTGTGCGATCACAGCGGGGTTCATCATCAGGAAGGTATGGGTGACCGGCATCACCAGATGGTCGGCCATCCCCCGCATCCGCGTGGCCCTGACGGCGACCTTGCCGTCATCGGCGCCGGGGATCAGCGCCGAATAGACCGGGTTCAGGCTGCGGTCGCCGGCGATCACGCCAAGGTCGAAATCGGCCGCCGGCAACATCCGCGGCACCGATCCGGCGCCGGTGCCCAGTTCCGCCCCCGCCGGGCCGTTGACCCAGCCGAAAGCCGCCCAGCCCGCCAGCGCATCCACCAGCTCGGACCCCTGATTGGGCGGCGCCAGCATCACCACACGGCCCATCTGCGCCGGCCGGTGCCCGCCGGCCAGCCACTGACGCAACAGGATGCCGCCCATCGAATGGGTGACGAAATGCACCTTTGCCCCCGCCGGACATTGCGCCACCTGCGCATCGAGCCCCCGCGCCAGATCGGCCACCGGCGCCTCGGTTGAGGCATAGCCCTCGTTCACCACATGATAGCCCTGCTCGCGCAAGGCTGCGGCCATCACCTCCATCGAGGTGGCCTGCCGGGCAAGGCCGTGCAGCAGCACCACGCAATCGCCCGCCGCCGCCGGCAGCGGCAGAAGCGACAGAAAAACCACGGTGACAAGGCGTTTCAGCATCCGCCCAATCTGGGCCATCCGGCGCCCGGCGCAAGGAGGGATGGACAATTCCGCCGTGACGTCACAGGCTGCCCCCATGCCCAGACGGACCCCCAGACTGGCCGCGCGCGCGCTGATCCTGCATGAGGACCGGCTGCTTCTGGTCAACGCCTATCCCGGCACCCGGTCGGATCTGTGGTGTGCGCCGGGCGGCGGGGCCGAGGCCGGCGCGTCACTGCCCGACAATCTGCGGCGCGAAGTGCATGAGGAAACCGGGCTGACCGTCAGCGTCGGCGATCCGGCGCTGGTCAACGAATTCCACGATCCCCGCAGCGGCTTTCATCAGGTGGACATCTTCTTTCGCTGCACCATTCTGGCCGGCGCCATCGACCCGGCCTGGCGCGACCCCGAAGGCGTGGTGAACCGCCGCCGCTTCTTCAGCCGGTCGGACCTTGAACTTGGGCGCATCCGCTTCAAGCCCGACAGTCTGGCGCAGGCGGCCTGGGGGACAGGCTGCCTTTACGATCCGCTTGAGGTCATCGTCAGATGAGCCGCGCCTTCGTCAAGGAAGGCTCGGGAGAGCTTGATCCCCTGCCCGACCTGCCGGTTTCGCCCCACCCGAACCACGTCACGCCGCGCGGGCTGGCGGCGCTGCGGCGGCGGCTGGCCGACCGGCAGGCCGATCTGGCCGCCCTGCGCGCCCGGGCTGATCGGCTGGACCGCCTGCCCGAAGCCGCGGCCGAACGCGACATCCGCTATCTTGAGGCCCGGCTGCGCAGCGCCATTCTGGTGGAACCGCCCGAAACACTTGATGAGGTGGCCTTCGGGCTGGCCGTCACCGTGCGCGACAAGGCCGGCACCGAAACCCGCTGGGAAATCACCGGTGAGGATGAGGCCGACGCCACGCTGAACCGCATCGCGCCCCATTCGCCTTTGGCCCGCGCGCTGTTGGGTGCGGCGCCTGGGGATGAGGTGGCATGGCGCCGCCCGGCAGGCACCGTACATCTGGAAATCGTGAAGATCGCCCATGTCGCAGACCCTGATCCGCCCGCTTGACCCCATCGCCGACCGCCCCGCCGTTGACGCGCTGTTCCGCGCCGCCCGCGACTACATCCTGATGGAACGCGATGCCGAACCCGATGAGGCGGTGACCGAGGAATTCTTCACCGACGCCCCGCCGGGCTGCGACCCCGCCGCCTCGGCCCGGCTGGGGCTGTTTGACGGCAGCACCCTGATCGCCGTGGCCGAGATGGGTTTCGGCTATCCGCAGGCGGATGATGCCTATCTGGGCCTGATGGTCGTCTCGGAAGCGGCACGGGGCAGCGGCGCGGGCCGCAGACTGCTGCACCATCTGCAAGACCTCGCCCGCGCGCGCGGCATGACCCGGATGTTCCTTGCCGTGCTGGAGGCCAACCCACGCGGCCGCGCCTTCTGGGAGCGTGAGGGCTTTACCCTGGCCGTCGCCAACCGTGAGGTGACGCTGGGCGCGAAGACCCAGATCGCGCACCGGCTGGGCAAGACGCTTTAGGGCGGATCGCGTTCAACCTGAATCAGGTTGAACGCGATCCAAGACAGGCAAGCCGTTGGAAATGTTACGCATCTCTTTCAATCAGGTGAACCTGATTGAAAGAGATGCGCTCTAGCCGCCGGCGCCGGCGATGCGTGCCAGATGGTCCATCCGGCGGGCGAATTCAGTCTCGAAATCATGCGCGCGGGCAAAGGCCAGCGCCTTCTCGCCCGCCGCAATCAGCGCGCCGCGGTCCTGCGCCAGCGCGGCGATGCGGGTGGCCAGCGCGGCGGGCCGGCCCATCGGCTCTACCCAGCCCGCGCCGGATACCGCCGCCAGCCGCCGCCACATCGCGTTGTCATAGCCCACGACGGGCAGCCCGCAGCCCATGCTTTCCAGATAGCTGCAGGACGGATCGGCCTGCCGGTGGCAGGACAGGAACAGATCGGCCCGGGCGCGCAGCCAGGGCACCAGACCTTCCTCAAAGGGCAGGGGCGCATGCAACCGCACGGCATCGCCAAGACCTGCTGCGGCCGCCGCCCGGCCGATACCATCGGCCAGCGACCCGGCCCCGAAGATGTCCAGCGTAAAGGCCACCCCCGCCGCCCGCAGCGCCTGCGCCACCGGGATCAGGTCCTGCGCGCCCTTCAGCGGCTCCAGCCGCCCCGAATGCACGATGCGCAGGGGGGCGCCAGACGCAAGCTGCTGCTGCCGCGCCGCCATATCTTCCGGCGTGGCCATCATCCCGTCCCGCATCCGCCCGTCGAGATAGAGCAGGCAATCGCGCGTCAGCCCGGCATAATCCGCCTCGGCCGGATAGCCGTTCACCTGCAGCCCGTCGGCCGCGCGGAAGGCCCGCCGCCGCCGCTGTTCCTGCCGCAGATGCCAAAGCGCCGAGCGCAGCTTGCGCAGCCGGCCCAGCCCCGGGTCCAGCCGCAGGATGTCCAGCCGCGTGGCCAGAGTATATTCCACCACATAGACCAACCGCGCCCCCGCCGCCCGCGCCAGCGGCGCAAGGTGCAGCGTTTGGTGCAGGTCGGCCGAGGCCGCAACCACCCCCGCCCCGTGCAGGTGACCCGCGCCGATTTCCTGCCCCGGTTCAAGCAGGTCCAGATCAAAACCCAGTTCGTCCGGCGCAAGCTCTTGCCCGAAGGGCACGGCGCCGCCCTGCCACAGGATCACCCGCAACGGCCCGTCCCACAGCGCGCGGTGCAGCCGCATCCCCTCGACAAACTTGGTGTCCAGCCGCAGCCGGCCGTCCGGCAGACGCTGCGCCGGCGCGGGCGCGATCATCACAAGCGGCGGTCGGGTCATGCGCAATCCTGAACAGCGGCCCCCGGGCCAAGTCCCCCGGCATGACGCGATCAAAGGCCAGCCCCGGCGGAAAGACAAGCGCCGCCCCAAATGAAAAGGGGCCCGCGAGGGGCCCCTTCCGCTTCCCGAAGGAAGGTCGATCAGAAGTCCATGCCGCCCATGCCGCCGCCGGGCATCGCCGGAGCCGCAGCCTTGTCGGCCGGCTTGTCGGCGATCATGGCTTCGGTGGTGATCAGCAGCGAGGCGACCGAAGCCGCGTCTTCCAGAGCGGTGCGGACAACCTTGGCCGGGTCGATGACGCCGAACTTGAACATGTCGCCATATTCTTCGGTCTGGGCGTTGAAGCCAAAGGCCTTATCGGCCGACTCGCGCACCTTGCCGGCAACCACGGCACCATCAACGCCCGCGTTCTGGGCGATCTGGCGCAGCGGCGCTTCCAGCGCGCGGCGGACCAGCGCGATGCCGGCGTTCTGGTCGGGGTTCACCCCGGTCAGGCCTTCCAGCGCCTTGCCGGCCTGGATCAGCGCCACGCCGCCGCCGACGACGATGCCTTCCTGCACGGCCGCACGGGTCGCGTTCAGGGCGTCATCGACGCGGTCCTTACGCTCTTTCACTTCGACTTCGGTCATGCCACCGACGCGGATGACGGCAACGCCGCCGGCCAGCTTGGCCACACGTTCCTGCAGCTTTTCACGGTCGTAGTCCGAGGTGGTTTCCTCGATCTGGGCGCGGATCTGGGCAACGCGGGCTTCGATCTCGGCCTTTTCACCGGCGCCATCAACGATGGTGGTGTTGTCCTTGTTGATCGAGACCTTCTTGGCGCGGCCCAGCATGTCGATGCCGACGTTTTCCAGCTTCATGCCGAGGTCGTCCGAGATCACCTGACCGCCGGTCAGGATCGCGATGTCCTGCAGCATGGCCTTGCGGCGGTCGCCGAAGCCCGGAGCCTTGACGGCAGCAATCTTCAGGCCGCCGCGCAGCTTGTTGACGACCAGCGTGGCCAGAGCCTCGCCTTCGACGTCTTCGGCCACGATGATCAGCGGGCGCTGCGACTGGATCACGGCTTCCAGCAGCGGAACCATCGGCTGCAGCGACGACAGTTTCTTTTCGTGCAGCAGGATGAAGGCGTCTTCCAGTTCCGCAATCATCTTGTCGGCGTTGGTGACGAAGTAGGGCGACAGGTAGCCGCGGTCGAACTGCATGCCTTCCACGACATCGGTCGAGGTTTCCAGGCCCTTGTTCTCTTCGACGGTGATGACACCCTCGTTGCCGACCTTCTGCATCGCGTCAGCGATCTGACGGCCGATTTCGGCTTCGCCGTTGGCCGAGATGGTGCCGACCTGCGCCACTTCGTCCGAGTCCTTGACCGGGCGGGCAGCAGCCTTGATGGCTTCGACAACCTTGGCGGTGGCCAGGTCGATGCCGCGCTTCAGGTCCATCGGGTTCATGCCGGCGGCAACCGCCTTCATGCCTTCCTTGACGATGGCTTGCGCCAGAACGGTGGCGGTGGTGGTGCCGTCGCCCGCTTCGTCATTGGTGCGGGAAGCGACTTCCTTCACCATCTGGGCGCCCATGTTCTCGAACTTGTCCGACAGTTCGATTTCCTTGGCGACCGACACACCGTCCTTGGTGATGCGGGGCGCACCGAAGGACTTCTCGATCACCACGTTGCGGCCTTTCGGGCCCAGGGTCACCTTCACGGCATCGGCCAGGATGTTCACGCCGCGCAGCATGCGGTCGCGGGCATCGGTATCAAAACGGACTTCTTTCGCACCCATCGTGCAGACTCCTCAGATATCGGTTACGGTTGGAAAAGCGGTCAGCTGCGCGCGTGGCGCAGCCCGTCCTCAGGCGATGATGCCGAGAATGTCGCTTTCCTTCATGATCAGCAGCTCTTCGCCGTTCAGCGTGACTTCGGTGCCCGACCACTTGCCGAACAGGATGCGGTCGCCCGCCTTCACCGACGGCGCGATCAGCTCGCCCGAGTCCTTGCGCGCGCCTTCACCGACGGCAACGATTTCGCCTTCCGCGGGCTTTTCCTTGGCGGTGTCGGGGATGATCAGCCCGCCTTTGGTCTTTTCCTCGGACTGAACGCGACGGACCAGCACGCGGTCATGCAGCGGTTTGAAAGCCATCTGGTAACACTCCCATGGGTATCCAGGTTCATCTTGATTAGCACTCACCAGCGGCGAGTGATAACGGCACTCAGTTAGGCAAAGGCGCGGACCGAGTCAACACCCGCCTTGCCGAAAATTGACCGGTCCCGCCCTTGGCGCATGGCGGGCGGCATGCCACCTTGAAAGGATCACGCTGGAGAGATCATGCGCCGCATCCTTGCCACCATCGCCGCCCTGACCCTTGGCCTTGCCGCAACCGGGGCCGGGGCCGACTGCACCGGCCGCGACATGATCGCCGAACTGCCCGAAGCCGAGCGTGCCGCCCTGCGGGCCAGCACCGCCGCCGTGCCCTTTGCCGAGGGGAACCTTTGGCAGGCGCGGCGCGGCGGGCAGGTGGTGCATATCGCCGGCACCTATCATTTCGACGATCCGCGCCATGACGACACGCTGGCGCGTCTGACCCCCGCCCTGGACGAGGCGAAGACCCTTCTGGTCGAAGCGGGCCCCGAGGAAGAGGCCGCGCTCAAGTCGCGCCTTGCGCGCGAGCCGGAACTGATGGTTGCCGTCGATGGCCCGACCCTGCCCGAAACCCTGCCGCCTGAGGTGTGGGAGCAGTTGTCCGAAGCCCTGTCCCAGCGCGGCGTGCCTGCCTTCATGGCGGCCAAGCTGCGGCCCTGGTATCTGTCGATGGTGCTGTCGATCCCCACCTGCCAGATGGCCGAGGCCGCGGGCGGCAGCCGGGGCCTTGACGGCATGCTGATGGACGCGGCCACCGAACGCGGCCTGCCGCTGAAGGCGCTGGAACCCTATGACACGGTTTTCCGCATTTTCGAGATGATGCCGCAGCAGGACCAGCTGTCGATGATCACCTCGGCGTTGGCGATGGAGGAACAATCGGCCGACATGGCCAGCACCCTGGCCGAGGCCTATTTCGCCGGCCATTCCCGGCTGATCTGGGAGTTCATGCGGACCGAGACGCTGAAGCTGCCCGGCTACACCCCGGAACGGGTGGAACGCGAATTCGCCACGATGGAAACCGCGATGATGACCTCGCGCAACCGCGCCTGGATTCCGGTGATCGAGGCGGCGGCGGCCGAGGGGCCGGTGCTGGCGGCCTTTGGCGCGCTGCATCTGTCTGGCGAAGACGGGGTGCTGAACCTTCTGGCGCAGAACGGCTGGACGGTGACGCCGCTGGCCGACTGATCCGCCCCAAAGGGTTGGCCCCGGCGCGCTGCCGGGGCCGGTTTCGTCAGCCGCCACGGCCCTTGCCGGGCAGGCGCAGCGGGCGGATGACCGGCACCGCGTGGCGCGGCCCGGCGGGCAGCGGCGGCCCGGTTCTGGGTTTCAGGTCAAAGCCGCGCGCGACGGCGGCCGAGGCGCTGGGCAGGGTGAATCCGCCATTGCCCGCGCCCTTGGCGGGGGATTTCCGGTTCTTCGGCATCTGATGGCCTTTCGATGAAGGATCGCTGGCCATGGGTTGCCCATGGCCGGTTGCACCGCATAAGCGGTCAGCCGCGCAGGATCATTCGCAGGGCACTCCTCTTCAGACGGGATCAGCCGCCCGCATCCGGGGCAGCAGCGGCGGGCCGCAAGGGCTCAGGCCTGTTTGTCCATCACAAGACACTCCTCTGAAGTGCGCCCATCATGCCCCCGGCCGCCCGGAAAGTCAAATCTCGGCCGGCCGCGATTGGCTTTGACCGCGCCGGCCCGGCCGCCCTAGCATCGCGGCAAAGACCGGGGGCCGACCGTGACGACCGATCCACCACCGCAGGACAACCGCGCGCGACGGCCGGGCCATGGCGCTTTCTGACCGCGGCCTGGGCATCCTTCTGGTCACCGGCTCTGCTGTCGCATGGAGCACGGCGGGCCTCTTTACCCGGTTCCTGACAGCCGATGCCGCCACCATGCTGATGTGGCGCGGCACCTTCGGCGCGCTGGGGTTGATGAGCGTGCTTCTGTTGCGCGACGGCCGTGCCGGTCTGGCGGGTTTTGCGCGGCTGGGCGGGCCCGGTTGGCTCTATGCCGCCGTATCGGCTGCGGGGATGCTGTGCTTCATCACCGCGCTGACCCGCACCTCGGTGGCCCATGTCGCTGTGATCTATGCTGCGGCGCCCTTCCTTGCCGCCGGTCTGGGCTGGCTTCTGCTGGGCGAACGCCCCGGGGGCCGGGCGCTGACGGCGGCGGTGCTGGCGCTGGGCGGGGCCTCGGTCATGGTCGGCCTTTCGGCGGACGGAACTTTGGGCGGCGATCTTCTGGCCCTTGGCATGACGCTGGCCATGGCCCTGATGATGGTGATTGCCCGGCGCTGGCCGGCGATTCCCACCCTGCCCGCCGCCACGCTGTCGGCGCTGATGTCCAGCCTGGCCGTCCTGCCGCTGGCCAGCCTGGCCCTGCCCGAACCGGGCCAGATACTTCTGCTGGCCGGATTCGGTCTGGTCAATTCGGCGCTGGGGCTGGGGCTGTTTCTGGCCGGATCGTCGCGCCTGCCGCCGGTGCAGTCGGCGCTGATCGGGGCGCTGGATGCGCCGCTGGCGCCGCTCTGGGTCTGGCTGGTCTTTGCCGAGGCGCCGGGGCCGGCCACTCTGGCGGGGGGCGCGGTGGTGATGGCGGCCGTCGTCTGGCACACGCTGAGCGCGCCCGGGCCGAACTGACCCCGCCTTTTCAACCCCTTGCCCAAGGCGCCACAGAACCCGCCGGCCATCGCCCGCCGCCGCCAATCGCCGCAGGCGGCACAGGGTGACAATCGCCGCCGCCTCGGCTATGGAAGCGCCGAAACTCAGGAAACCACAGGCAGCCCCATGACCACCCTTGTCTTCGGCCACAAATCCCCCGACACCGATTCCACCGGCTCGCCCATCATCTGGGCCTGGTATTTGTCCGAGGTGAAAGGCACCCCGGCCAAAGCCGTCCTTCTGGGCGAACCCAACACCGAAGCCGCCTTCGTGCTGAAGCACTGGGGCCTGGACAAGCCCGCGATCATCACCGACGTCACCGCCGACGACAAGGTCGTGGTGGTTGACACCAACAACCCCGCCGAACTGCCGCCCTCGATCAACGAGGCCAAACTTCAGGCCATCATCGACCACCACATGCTGGTCGGCGGGCTGAAGACCAAGACCCCGATCGACATCACCATCCGCCCGCTGGCCTGCACGGCCACCATCATGCACGACCTGATGGGCGCCGATCTGGCCAGGGCGCCGAAGGCGATCAAGGGCGCCATGCTGTCCTGCATCCTGTCGGACACGCTGGAATTCCGCAGCCCCACCACCACCCCCCATGACAAGGCGGTGGCCGAGGCTCTGGCCGCCGATCTCGGCATCAGCATCAACGAACTGGCCACCGCCATGTTCGAGGCGAAGTCTGACGTCTCGGCCTTCTCGGATGCCGAGCTGCTGCGCATGGATTCCAAGGAATACAACGTCGCCGGCAAGGAACTGCGCGTCTCGGTGCTGGAAACCACTGCGCCCAAGGTGGTGCTGGACCGCAAGGACAGCCTGATGGCCTCGATGGTGGATGTCGCCAAGGAAGACGGCGCCGATCAGGTGCTGCTGTTTGTGGTGGACATCATCAAGGAAGAAGCCACGCTTCTGGTGCCGAACGATCTGGTCAAGCAACTGGCCGAAGCCTCGTTCGGCTGCACCGTCACCGGCGACACCGTGGTTCTGCCCGGCATCATGAGCCGCAAGAAGCAGATCATCCCGGCGCTGAAGCTGTAACCCGGGCCGGGGCAACCCGCCGAAGAATCGCTGATCGGGGAAGGGAGGCTTCGGCTTCCCTTTTTCTTTGGCGCCGGACGGGGTAGAGGAAGGCCTGCCGAAAGGGGGCCTTCATGACCAAGATGATCCGATCGCTGGCCGAAGTGGCCGCAGGCTATGACGCGGTGTTCTGCGACCTCTGGGGCTGCCTGCACAACGGCAAGGCGCCCTTCCCCGCCGCCGTGGCCGCGCTGCGCGCCTTCCGCGCCGGCGGCGGCCGCGTGGTGCTGATGACCAACGCCCCCCGTCCTTTCAGCGCCGTCGAGCGTCAGCTGAACACGATGGGCGTGCCGCAGGACGCCTGGGATCTGATCGTGTCATCCGGCGACGCGGCGCAGGCGGCGATGTTGCAGGGCGCCGTGGGCCGCAAGGTCTTTCACATCGGCGCCGTGAAGGACGAGCCGTTCTTTTCCGAGTTTCCCGGCGATATGGCCGCGCTGGCCGCCAGCCAGCCCGCCATCGAGCGGGTCGGCATGCTGGACGCCGAAGGCATCGTCTGCACCGGTCTGGCCGATGACCAGACCGAAACCCCGGCCGACTACAGGGCGCAGCTGCTGCTGGGCAAGACGCGCGGGCTGCCCATGCTGTGCGCCAACCCCGATATCGTGGTGGATATGGGCGAAAAGCGCGCCTACTGCGCCGGGGCGCTGGCCGAAGACTATGCCAACATGGGCGGCGAGGTGCTGTATTACGGCAAGCCGCACCCGCCGATCTACGATCTGGCCCGCCGCCGCATGGGTCTGGATGATCCGCGCATCCTGTGCATCGGCGACGGCATCGCCACCGATGTTCAGGGCGGCATCGCCGAGGGGCTGGATACGCTGTTCATCACCGGCGGCATCGCGGCCGACCGCTTCGGGCCTGACCCGGCGAATCCTGACCCGGCGCTTCTGGAGGAATGGCTGGCCGTCCAGCGCCTGTCCCCCACCTGGGCCATGCCCTATCTGGCGTAGCGGCCAAGCAACAAAATTGCGTCTTTAGTCACAATCATGAACAAATACTTCCCGGCCGATTGCGCTGCGTCGCGGCATTCTCTATGCTGCGCGGCAACATCACCGGGAATCGCCCCATGCTTGACAACCATCCGCGCGGCACGATCTGTATCGAAGACCTTGAAATCGGGATGACCCGTCATCTCGACAAGGTCGTCACCGACCGCGACATCGAACTGTTTGCCGAGGTGTCAACCGACCGCAATCCGGTGCATCTGGACGACGACTACGCCCGCGACACGATCTTCGAGGGCCGCATCGCCCATGGCATGCTGACCGCCGGCCTGATCTCGGCCGTGATCGGTGAGCAACTGCCGGGCCATGGCACGGTCTATCTGGGACAAAGCCTGAAGTTCATGGCCCCCGTCCGCCCCGGCGACCGCGTTCATGCCGAGGTGAAGGTGACCGCCATCGACCACGCCCGCCGCCGGGTGACCCTTGAAACCCACTGCGCCGTGGGTAATACGGTGGTCCTGAAGGGCGAGGCGCTGGTTCTGGCGCCCAGCCGCAAGTTCGACTAGGGGCCCGGCCCCGCCTTTCGGGGGAAGATGCAGGTTCACCGACACTGGCAGGGGCTGTTGCCCGACGCGCGCGGCGCCTCGGTTGCCATGGGCAATTTCGACGGCGTGCATCGCGGGCACCAGACGGTCATCGATCTGGCCCGCGGTCCGCAGCCGCTGGGCATCATCACGTTCGAACCCCATCCCCGCGAATATTTCGCCCCGCAGGCCCCCGCCTTCCGCCTGATGAACGCCGAGGCGCGGGCGAACCGGCTGGCCAAGCTGGGCGTGAAGCAGCTTTACGAACTGCCCTTCGACGCCGATCTGGCGGGCCTGTCGCCCGAGGCCTTCGCGGCCGAGGTGCTGGTGGCGGGTCTGGGCATTGCCCATGTCGTGGTCGGGGCCGATTTCCGCTTTGGCAAGGGCCGCACCGGCACCGCCGAAGACCTGCGCCGGCTGGGCGACAGGCTGGGCTTCGCCACCACCATCGCCCCCCTGATGGCGATCGGCGGCGAGGAAGTTTCCTCCACCGCCATCCGCCGCGCGCTGACCGAAGGCCGTCCCCGCGATGCCGCCACCATGCTGGGCCACTGGCACCGGATCGAGGGCGAGGTGATCCACGGCGAAAAGCGCGGCCGCGGTCTGGGCTATCCCACCGCGAACATGAGCGTTGCGGGCCTGCATCTGCCGAAGCTGGGCGTCTATGCCGCGCGGGTCGATGTGCTGACCGGCCCGCAGGCGGGCGGCTACATGGGCGCCGTCTCGCTGGGGGTGCGGCCGATGTTCGGCGAGAATGCCCCGAACCTTGAAACCTTCCTGCTGGACTTCAAGGGCGACCTCTACGGCCAGCACCTGTCGGTCGCGCTGGTCGATTACCTGCGGCCCGAGATGAAGTTCGACGGCCTGCCCGGCCTGCTGGACCAGATGGCCCGCGATGTCGCCACCGCGCGCGGGATTCTGGCGCAGCTGTAGTTGACACCGCGCCGCGCCGTGAACATCCTGTGAACATCGCAGGAGCGCCGATGGACCATCTGCAGATTCACCCGCTGACGGCCGACCGCATCGCGGATTTCACCGCACTTTTCGGGCCGCAGGGCGCCTGTTATGGCTGCTGGTGCACCTATTTCCGCCTGCCCCCCAAACTGCGGCAGGCGCTGGACGGCGACGGCAAGCGCGACCACATGCTGGCCCGCATCGCCGCAGGGCCGCCGCCCGGACTTCTGGCCTATGGCGGCGATCTTCCGGTGGGCTGGATGCAGATCGGCCCGCGTGCCGATGTGCCGCAATGGAACAACCCCAACCGCAGTTCCACCCCGCTGCCCGATGCCCCGGCGGATGACCCGGGCGTCTGGGCGATTTCCTGCTTCTTCTTCCGATCCAAGGCGCGCGGACAGGGCCTTTCCACGGCCATGCTGGCCGCTGGCGTCGCCCATGCCCGCGCCAATGGTGCCCGGCTGATCGAGGCCAGCCCGATGGACCGCGCCCGGCAGTCAAAGTCGATCGGGCTCTTTGTCGGCTCGACCTCAACCTTCCTTCGCGCGGGCTTTGCCGAGGTGGCTTGCCGCAAAGAGGGCCGCCCCCTTGTGCGTCTGGTGCTGTGACCCCTTCCCTTTCCGGCGCCTCCGCGCCAGTTTGGCGCGATGGAAAAGCTGCGCCCCCGGTTCTGGGAAACCGTCCCCCTGAAGAAGATGAACAGCGCCGAGTGGGAGGCGCTGTGCGACGGCTGCGGCAAGTGCTGCCTGAACAAGATCGAGTATGAAGACACCGGCGAGGTGGATTACACCCGCATCGCCTGCCGGCTGCTGGATGGTCAGACCTGCCGCTGCTCGCATTACGAAATCCGCCATCAGTTCGTGCCCGACTGCGTGCGGCTGACCCCGGCCAGCCTGCCGAAGATCGCCTACTGGATGCCGCGCACCTGCGCCTATCGCCTGCTGTGGGAAGGGGCGCCCCTGCCCGACTGGCACCCGCTGGTCACGGGCGACCCCGAAAGCACCCATGCCGCCGGCCAGTCCGTGCGCGGCTGGACCGTGCCCGAGTTCGAGGTCGATGAAGACGACTGGGAAGATTACGTCATAGAGGAAAAGCCCTGATGTGGTTCACGTCCGACAATGCCTCGGGGGCCGCGCCCGAAGTCATGGCCGCCATTGCCCGCGCGAACGAAGGCTATGCCCGCAGCTACGGCGCCGACGATCTGATGACCGAGGTGACCGCCGAACTGCGCCGCCTGTTCGAAGCGCCCGAAGCGGCGGTCTATCTGGTGGCCACCGGCACCATCGCCAATTCCCTGTGCCTTGCGCTGACCTGCCCGCCGTGGGGCGCCGTCTTCTGCCACCAGCACGCCCATGTGGCCGAGGATGAATGCGGCGCGCCGGAATTCTACACCAACGGTGCAAAGCTGGTGCTGGTGCCGGGCGACCATGGCCGGATGGCGCCTGCCGCCCTGCGCGACGCGCTGGCCCGGACCGGCGAACTCGGCGTTCACAGCGTGCAGCGCGGCATGGTGACCATTACCAACGTGACCGAGGCGGGCACCGTCTATACCCCCGCCGAAATCGCAGCGCTGACGGCCGAGGCCAGAGCCCATGAACTGCCCTGCCATCTGGACGGCGCGCGCTTTGCCAATGCGCTGGCCGCCACCGGCGCCACGCCGGCCGAGATGACGTGGAAGGCGGGGATTGACCTTGTATCCTTCGGCGGCACCAAGAACGGCTGCATGGGGGTCGAGGCGGTGGTGATCTTTGATCCGGCCAAGGCATGGGAGTTCGAGCTGCGCCGCAAGCGCGGCGGGCATCTGTTTTCCAAGCACCGCTACCTGTCGGCGCAGATGGCGGCCTATCTGGAAGGCGGGCTGTGGCTGCGGCTGGCGGCCCATGCCAATGCCATGGCGGCGCGTCTGGCCGCGGGCATGGCCGGGATGCCGGGCGTCAACCTGCGCCATCCGGTTCAGGCCAATATCCTGTTCCCCGAATGGACCGCCGGCACCCATGCCCGGCTTGAGGCCGCCGGTGCCGCCTATTACCCCTTCCCCGCCCCCGAGGGGCGCGAGGCCGCGCGGCTGGTCACCAGCTGGAACACGACCGAAGCGGATGTCGATGGCTTCCTGACGGCGCTGCGGGGGTAACGGTTACAGCGGCGGCAGGTGGCCCATCACCAGCGCCGCCAGATCGGCGGCATGGGTGACGGGCAGCATATGGCCCGCGCCGGCCACCACCTCCCGCCGGGCCATCGGCAGGCGGCGGGCAAGCTCGGCCTGAATGGCGGCCACCACCGGCGGGCTCTGGTCGCCTTCAACCAGCAGCACCGGCAGGCCAAGGCTTTCCAGCCCCCAGGCGCGCAAGAGCCCCGCCGCATCGCCCAGCAGTACCGGATTCTGCGCCAGCACCAGCGCCATCCGGTCGGTCATATAGGTCTGTGTCCGGGCGGGCAGGTCTTCGAACCGCTCGCCCCCGCCCCAGTTCTGGTGAAACAGCGCCGCCGCTTCGGCCAGACGCCCGGCCTGCGCCAGATCATGCACCGCCTTGTGGGTGGCGACAAAGGCGGGAAAGCCCGGATCGCCCGCCGCCCGCGCCGCAGCGAACAGCACCGGCTCGACCAGCACCAGCGAGCGCAAAAACTCGGGCCGTTCCAGCGCCAGCCGCAGGGCAATCGTGCCGCCCCAGGAATGGCCGATCAGATCAACCGGGCCGCCCTCGGCGCCGATCAGCGCCACCGCCTGCCGCACCGCCTCGGCATGGTCATCCGACCGGCCGTCCCAGAGCGGCTGCGCGCCATGGCCCGGCAGGTCGGGCGCGATCAGCGTCACCCCCTGCAGCCCGCCCGCCAGCCCCGACCATTCGCCGGCATGGGCCAGCGAACAATGCAGCGCCACCACCCGGCGCGGCCCGCCACAATCCCAGCGGCGATGGGGCGGCAGCGGCATTCAGAGCATCCCGCCCAGAAACAGATCCAGATCCTCCAGCCGGTCCTGCCCCCAGAACAGTTCATCCCCCACGACATAGAAGGGGGCGCCGAAGACGCCGCGCGACACCGCTTCCTCAAGATTTCCGGCATAGGTCTCGGCCGCCATCAGCATGTGGCGGTCGGCAATCGCCGGGTCATAGCCATGGGACACCAGCAGTGCACGGACAACCTCATCCTCGGCGATGTCCTTCTCTTCGGCCCAGACGGCCCGGGCGAACCCCGCGACCAGCCCGGCCAGATCGCCGCCGCCCACCTTCTGCGCCGCGATCACCGCATAGGCCGAGGGCGCGGGGTTGGTGGGAAAGAACATCGGCTGCAGGTTCACCGGAACCCCCAGCTTCTTCGCCTGCCGCCGCAGGTCCTGATCGCGGTAGGCATTGCGCGAAGGGTGCCGTTCGGCCCGCACCTTGCCGCCGGTGCGCGGAAACAGCGCCGAAGTATCCAGCGGCTTGTAGGTGATCGTCGCGCCATGACGGGCGGCAATCGCCTCAAGCCGTTGCCCCGCCAGATAGACGAAGGGCGAAAGGGTGGTCAGAAAGTAGTCGATATGCGCCATGCGCCGGTCCGTCCTGTGCCGCCTGCGGTTTGCGAAGACCCTAGTCGGGTGATAAGCGGTGTCAACGCCACGAATCCGTGCCCACCGGAGACCCAGATGCCCTCGCTTACCGAACCCAAACTGATTTCCGGCAACGCGAACCTCAGCCTTGCCCGGTCCATCGCGCGCCGCATGTCGATGCACCGCGGCATGCAGGTGAACCTTGTCGATGCGCGGGTCGAGCGCTTCAACGATCAGGAGATCTTCGTCGAGGTCTTCGAGAATGTCCGGGGCGAGGACATGTATGTCATCCAGCCCACCTCGAACCCGGCGAATGACAACCTGATGGAGCTTCTGATCATGACCGACGCGCTGCGCCGGTCTTCGGCGGCGCGCATCACCGCCGTCATCCCCTATTTCGGCTATGCAAGGCAGGACCGCCGCGCCAAGGCCCGCACGCCGATTTCGGCCAAGCTGGTGGCGAACCTGGTGGAAACCGCCGGCATCGACCGCGTCCTGACGCTGGACCTGCACGCCGCGCAGATTCAGGGCTTCTTCGACATTCCGGTGGACAACCTTTACGCCAGCCCGGTCTTTGCGCTGGACATCGAGCATCACTTCCGCGGCCAGATGGAGGACCTGATGATCATCTCGCCCGACGTGGGCGGCGTGGCGCGGGCGCGCGAACTGGCCAAGCGGATCAACGCCCCCCTCGCCATCGTGGACAAGCGGCGCGAGAAGGCCGGCGAAGTGGCCGGCATGACGGTGATCGGCGACGTGAAGGGCCGGAAGTGCATCATCGTCGATGACATCTGCGACACCGCCGGCACGCTGTGCAAGGCGGCCGAAACCCTGATGGAAGCTGGCGCGACCGAGGTTCACAGCTACATCACCCACGGCGTGCTGTCGGGCCCGGCGGTAGAGCGTGTGTCGAACTCGGTCATGAAATCGCTGGTGATCACCGACTCGATCGAACAGGGCGACAAGGTGCTGGCGGCGAAGAACATCCGCGTCGTGCCCACCGCGCCGATGTTTGCGCAGGCGATCCTGAACATCTGGGGCGGCATGTCGGTTTCGTCGCTGTTTGAAACCGACACGCTGGTGCCGATCTACGAAGGCTTCTACCCGCGCGGCTAAGCCTCAGGGCCGGTGCCTGCCGGCACGGCCCCTACTCGACATCCCAATGGTCATCATCCTTGACCGGGCCGATGGCCGTCCAGTCGGCCCGCACCCGCGCGATGCGGCTGTCGCCCCAGGTGCGGAACACCAGGTGAAAGCCGCCGGCCGTCACATTCTCGGCCGTCAGGTCGGCGCGGGCGTTGTGCTTGTGGTCGATGTCCCACATCGAGATCGCCACCATCACCGAAGGCGGATCAAGGAAACGCTCCTTGAACTTCACCACATGGCGGCTTTCGCGGTCGCCCTGCCCGGTCCACATCTGGCCGCCGTCGGCATAGTCCGAGAACAGCACCCGCGATCCCTGCTGAATCCCGACCGCTCCGGCCGTCAGTCTTTTCATGGCAACTCCCCTCACCTTCGCCGAACATAGCCGAATGAACCGCCATGGAAAGGGGCCGGCGGAAAAGCAAAGGGGCCCCGCAAGGCCCCTTCTGTCGCATCATCCGGCGTCGGACGGGACGGTCAGTGCGCCACCGCGTCACGCAGCGCCAGAACGTCGGCCAGGGTCTTTTCGGCCATGTCCTTCATCTCGGGCGTTGCCGCAGCAGCCAGCGACCGCGCTTCGGCCAGGATATCGTCGATGATCGTGCCGGTGGCCTCTTCGACCGGAACCGCGCGCTCGGCCAGAACCGAAACACCCGTGGCCGAGATTTCGGCGAAACCGCCGGTGACGACATAGGACTTGACGCCCTCGGCCGTCGAGGCCCGCAGGATGCCGGGGCGCAGGGTGGTGATGGTCGGCGCGTGGCCTTCCATCGCCGTCATGTCGCCATCGGCCCCCGGGATCATCACCTCGGTCGCGGTGACAGAGGCAAGCCTCCGTTCCGGCGACACGAGGTCGAATTGCAGGGTGTTGGCCATGTCGCCCCCTTACGCCGCAGCCGCGGCGAGTTTCTGGGCCTTGGCCTTCACCTCGTCGATGCCGCCGACCATGTAGAAGGCGGCTTCCGGCAGGTGGTCATATTCGCCGGCCACAACCGCCTTGAACGAGGCGATGGTGACATCCAGCGGAACCTGCACGCCGTCCGAGCCGGTGAAGACCTTGGCCACGTCGAAGGGCTGCGACAGGAAGCGCTGAATCTTCCGGGCGCGGGCCACGGTCAGTTTGTCTTCTTCGCTCAGTTCGTCCATGCCGAGGATGGCGATGATGTCCTGCAGCGACTTGTAGCGCTGAAGGATACCCTGCACCGAACGGGCGACGTTGTAATGCTCTTCGCCGACGATCTGCGGGTCCATCAGACGCGAGGTCGAGTCCAGCGGGTCCACCGCCGGATAGATCCCCAGTTCCGAGATGGCGCGCGACAGGGTGGTCGTGGCGTCAAGGTGGGCGAACGAGGTGGCGGGCGCCGGGTCGGTCAGGTCGTCGGCCGGAACGTAGATGGCCTGAACCGAGGTGATCGAGCCCTTCTTGGTCGAGGTGATGCGTTCCTGCAGCGCGCCCATGTCGGTCGCCAGCGTCGGCTGATAGCCCACGGCCGAAGGAATACGGCCCAGAAGAGCCGACACTTCCGAACCCGCCTGGGTGAAGCGGAAGATGTTGTCCACGAAGAACAGCACGTCCGTCCCCGACATGTCGCGGAACTGCTCGGCCAGCGTCAGGCCAGTCAGCGCCACGCGGGCACGCGCGCCCGGCGGTTCGTTCATCTGGCCATAAACCAGCGCCACTTTCGATTCCGCCAGGTTGTCGATCTTGATGACCCCCGACTCGATCATTTCGTGATACAGGTCGTTGCCTTCACGGGTCCGTTCGCCAACGCCCGCGAACACCGAATAGCCCGAGTGCACCTTGGCGATGTTGTTGATCAGTTCCATGATCAGAACCGTCTTGCCCACGCCGGCGCCGCCGAACAGGCCGATCTTGCCGCCCTTGGAATAGGGGGCCAGCAGGTCGATCACCTTGATGCCGGTGACGAGGATCTGCGATTCCGTCGCCTGCTCGCTGAACTCGGGGGCGGGCTGGTGGATCGCGCGGGTCACGTCGCGCGAAACCGGACCCTTTTCGTCCACCGGCTCGCCGATGACGTTCAGGATGCGGCCTAGCGTCGCGTCACCCACCGGCACCGAGATCGGCGCGCCCAGGTCCGACACGGCAGCGCCGCGGACCAGACCTTCGGTCGCGTCCATGGCGATGGTGCGGACGGTGCTTTCGCCAAGGTGCTGCGCAACCTCGAGGATCAGCTTCTTGCCGTTGTTCGTCGTTTCAAGCGCGTTCAGGATCGCGGGCAGCGCGCCATCGAACTGCACGTCCACGACGGCGCCGATCACCTGCGTGACTTTGCCTTGTGCCATTGTCGTTTCTCCGGTTCCTCAGAGCGCCTCGGCGCCCGAAATGATTTCGATAAGCTCTTTGGTGATCGCGGCCTGACGGCTCCGGTTGTACTGGATCGTCAGCTTGTTGATCATCTCGCCCGCGTTGCGCGTCGCGTTGTCCATGGCGGACATCCGCGCGCCCTGTTCCGAGGCGCCGTTTTCCAGAAGAGCCGTGAAAAGCTGCGTGGCCACGCCGCGCGGCAGAAGGTCGGCCAGAATCGCCTCTTCCGAGGGTTCATAGTCGTAAAGTCCGCCGGCGTCGCCGCCTTCGTACTTGGCCGGGATGACCTGCTGCGCCGTCGGGACCTGGCTGATCACCGACTGGAAGCGGTTGTAGAAGATCGTGGCAACGTCGAACTCACCAGCCTCGAAGCGGGCCAGCACGTCACGCGCGATGGCCTGGGCGTTCGAGTAGCCCACGCGCTTCACTTCGCTCATGTCGAAGTGGCCGACGAACTTGTCGGCGTGATCGCGCTTCAGCTGCTCGCGGCCCTTCTTGCCGACGGTCAGGATCTTGACCGTCTTGCCCTGCGCCAGCAGCTCGGCCGCCTTCGCGCGGGCAAGCCGCACGATGGTCGAGTTGAAGCCGCCGCAAAGGCCGCGTTCCGAGGTCAGCACCACCAGCAGATGCACCTGATCCTTGCCGTTGCCGGCGATCAGCTTCGGCGCACCCGCCGCATTGCCCACCCCGGCGGCAAGCGCGGCCATGACCGCGTTCATCCGTTCGGCATAGGGACGGGCGGCCTCGGCCGCCTCCTGCGCGCGGCGAAGCTTCGCCGCGGCCACCATCTGCATGGCCTTCGTGATCTTCCGCGTGTTCTTCACGCTTCCGATACGGTTCTTGAGATCCTTCAAGCTAGGCATTGTGCCCTCCCCTCAGGATCGCTCAGGCGAAGTCTTTGGCGAACGCGTCAAGCTGCGCACGGATGGCCTTTTCAAGATCGCCCGCCACCTTGCGGTCGTTCTTGGTGATGTCTTCCAGCAGCGCCGCGCCCTTGGTGCGCAGGTGCTTCAGAAGACCGGCCTCGAAGCGGCCCACGTCGCGGACGGCGACCTTGTCCAGATAGCCGTTGGTGCCCGCATAGATGATGCAGACGATTTCGGCGTTGGTCATCGGCGAATACTGCGCCTGCTTCATCAGCTCGGTCAGACGCGCGCCGCGGTTCAGAAGCGCCTGGGTCGAGGCGTCAAGGTCGGAACCGAACTGCGCGAAGGCCGCCATTTCGCGGTACTGCGCCAGTTCCAGCTTCACCTTGCCGGCGACCGACTTCATCGCGCTGGTCTGGGCCGACGAACCCACGCGGCTCACCGACAGACCGGTGTTCACGGCGGGGCGGATGCCCTGATAGAACAGTTCCGATTCCAGGAAGATCTGACCGTCGGTGATCGAGATCACGTTGGTCGGAATGAAGGCCGAGATGTCGCCGCCCTGGGTTTCGATGATCGGCAGCGCGGTCAGCGAGCCGGCGCCGAAATCTTCGTTCAGCTTGGCCGAACGCTCCAGCAGGCGCGAGTGCAGGTAGAACACGTCGCCCGGATAGGCTTCGCGGCCCGGCGGACGGCGCAGCAGCAGCGACATCTGACGATAGGCGACGGCCTGCTTGGACAGGTCATCATAGATCATCAGGGCGTGACGGCCGTTGTCGCGGAAGAATTCGCCGATCGCGGTGCCCGAGAAGGGCGCCAGGAACTGCATCGGCGCGGGGTCCGAGGCGGTGGCGGCCACGACGACGGTGTAGGCCATCGCGCCGGTTTCTTCCAGCTTCTTCACCAGCTGGGCCACGGTCGAACGCTTTTGGCCGATGGCGACATAGACGCAGTAAAGCTTCTTCGACTCGTCCGAACCGGCCGCGTCGTTATAGACCTTCTGGTTCAGGATGGTGTCCAGCGCCACCGCGGTCTTGCCGGTCTGGCGGTCGCCGATGATCAGCTCGCGCTGGCCGCGGCCGATCGGGATCATGGCGTCGACGGCCTTCAGGCCGGTCGCCATCGGCTCATGCACCGATTTGCGGGGAATGATGCCCGGCGCCTTGACGTCGGCCACGCGGCGCTCGGCCGCGACGATCGGGCCCTTGCCGTCGATCGGGTTGCCCAGCGCGTCCACCACGCGGCCCAGAAGGCCGTCGCCGGCGGGCACGTCCACGATGGCCTTGGTGCGCTTGACCGTGTCGCCTTCCTTGATGTCCTTGTCCGAGCCGAAGATAACGACGCCGACGTTGTCCACTTCGAGGTTCAGCGCCATCCCGCGGATGCCGCCGGGGAATTCGACCATTTCACCGGCCTGGACATTGTCCAGCCCGTGAACGCGGGCGATACCGTCGCCGACCGACAGCACGCGACCGACTTCGGCCACTTCGGCGTCCTTGCCGAAGTTCTTGATCTGCTCCTTGAGGATCGCAGAGATCTCAGCAGCCTGGATTCCCATCACCCAACCTCTTTCATTGCATTCTGGAGGGAAGCGAGCTTCGCCTTGACCGACGTGTCGATCATGGTCGAGCCCAGCTTGACGATAAGTCCGCCGATGAGGCTTTCATCAACGGTGGTGTTCAGTTTGACGTCCTTGCCGACCTTGGCTTTCAGCGTGGCGGCCAGTTTCTTTGCCTGTTCGGCCGACAGCTTGACCGGCGCGGTCACTTCGGCGGTCACTTCGCCCTTTTCGGCGGCGATGCGCGCCTTCAGGTCGGCAACCAGCTGCGGCAGAACGAAAAGCCGGCGCTTGGCGGCCATCAGGGCCAGCGTGTTCACCGTCAGTTCCGACAGGCCCATCTTCGCGGCGACGGCGGCCATGGCGGCGGCCTGCTCTTCGCGGGTGATGACCGGCGAGGCGATCATGTCGGCCAGGTCGGCGCTGGCGGCCAGCGCGGCCCCCAGGGCATCCGCATCGGCCTCAAGCGCCTTCAGCGCCTTGGCCTCTTTGGCGAGTTCAAAGAGAGCCTGGGCATAGCGCCCCGCAATTCCAAGCGAGATAGAAGCTGGTTCGGACACGTCATCCCTTCCGCTGTCTCTGGCCCCCACCCCTCACCGCTTTTCAGGCTCAACCCGACAGCGGCGCATACGGGAGCATGCGTCTTCCGATTTTGCGGCGTCTCTAGCAGACAGGTGGGCACCCCGCAACCGGGCAAGCGGGGCTTTTGGTGTTAATTGGATGTGGAAAACGGTTCCCGTGCTGCGGCTGCACAATGGCCGTCGCTCCGGTAGCGGAAACATTTTGTCACACGCGGCCGAGACAACCCCGGCAGAGCTTGCGCATCATGAGGAAGAATCACCTGCGCGGGCTGGCCTGCGGGGTGGGCACCGGCTGCCCCACGCCTTCCAGCACCCGCAGCGGCCGGCGCACCACCGCGCCCAGACCGCCCCGCGTCGGCGCATAGACCTGCTTGGACGCTTCGATCATCAGCACCCCGCCCGACAGCCAGGGCAGCCGGCGGCCGACCGTTTCCCAGAAGCGCGCGGTGCGCAGCCAGAAGGGCGTCTGGCTGGGCGGCACATGCAGCACGGTCTGGCTGCGTTCGGGGGTGAAGCCGTGGCGTTTCATCTGCGCCTCAAGCTGGGCGGCCGAATAGGGCCGGCCAAAGCCGAAGGGCGTCGCATCGCGCCGCGACCACAGCCCCGCCCGGTTCGGCACCACGAACAGCGCCTTGCCCCCCGGCCCCAGCACCCGATGCGCCTCTTCCAGCACCGCCGAAGGGTTTTCCGAGGTTTCCAGCCCGTGCATCAGCACCAGCCGGTCCACCAGCCCCGTGGGCAAGGGCCAGTGGGTTTCCTCACAAAGGACGCTGACGTTCTCCATCCCCGCGGGCCAGGGCATCACCCCCTGCGGCCCGGGCATCAGCCCCACCACCCGGCGCGCATCGGCCAGATAGGGGCGCAACAGCGGCACCGCGAAACCGAAGCCCGCCACGGTCTGCCCGTTCAGGGGCGGCCACAGCTCGACCATGCGGTCGCGGATGGCACGCTGCGCCACCCGGCCCAGCTGGGTCCGGTAGTAGAAGTTCCGCAGATCAAGCACGTCGAGGTGCATTGCAGCCGCCCGCCCTTCGCGTCACACTGGTAAAGCATAGCGAAGGATGCACCGAAGACCATGCCGCTTGAACTGGTGACGATCCCCTGCCTGCAGGACAACTACACCTATCTGCTGCACGACCCGGCCAGCCGCAAGACCGCCGTGGTCGATGTGCCCGAAGTGGCGCCGATCCTGAAAGAGCTTTTGCGCCGCGAATGGCTGCTGTCGGATATCCTGATCACCCACCACCACGACGACCACATTCAGGGCGTGGATGAATTGCGCGGCGTCACCGGCGCCCGCGTCTGGGGGGCCGAAGCCGACCGTCAGCGCCTGCCGCGTCTGGACTGGTCGCTCTGGGCCGGTGATGAGGTGCGGGTCGGGCGCGAAAGCGGCACGGTCATCGACGTGCCGGGCCACACCCGCGGCCATATCGCCTTTCACTTTCCCGATTCCGGTCTGGCCTTTACCGGCGACAGCCTGATGGCGGGGGGCTGCGGGCGGCTGTTCGAAGGCACCCCGGCCGAGATGTGGTCCAGCCTGACCAAACTGGCCGCCCTGCCGCCGGCCACGGTGATCTGTTCGGGCCACGAATATACCGCGTCGAACCTGCGCTTTGCCGCGACGATCGAACGCGACAGCCCCGCACTCGCCGCCCGCACCGCCCGCGTGGCCGAGGCCCGCGCGGCAGGCCGGCCCACCGTGCCCTCGACCCTGGCCGAGGAACTGGCGACGAACCCGATGCTGCGCGCCGCCCTGCCTTCGGTGAAATCCGCCATCGGCCTGCCCGATGCCGATGACGCCACAGCCTTCGCCGAAATCCGCGCCCGCAAGGACCGCTTCTGACCGCCCACACCGCAGGGCGCCCCGGCTGCGCAGGGCGGCCGGGGTATTGAACCGGGCACCTCAAGATCACATTTTGTGCCACAGCCGCAAGAAAGCGCAATTCTCATGCGATTGGGCTTGAATCCCGGCCCGGAAAACCGATCCTTAACAACATGAGGCCATGGTCGCGGAAGCCAACTCCCGGCCGCAGGACAGGAGCACCGAGCAGTGCCATCGTTTACCAACACGCTTGAACAGGCCATCCATGCCGCCCTGGCGCTTGCAAACGCGCGCCGGCACGAACTGGCCACGCTGGAGCATCTGCTTCTGGCCCTGATCGACGAACCCGACGCAGCCCGCGTGATGAAGGCCTGTTCGGTCAATCTTGATGAGCTGAAGAAGACGCTTCTGGAATTCATCGACGACGATCTGTCCACCCTCGTCACCGACGTGGACGGGTCCGAAGCCGTGCCGACCGCCGCCTTCCAGCGGGTGATCCAGCGCGCCGCGATCCATGTGCAGTCCTCGGGCCGCACCGAAGTGACCGGCGCGAACGTGCTGGTCGCCATCTTTGCCGAACGCGAGTCGAACGCCGCCTATTTCCTGCAGGAACAGGACATGACGCGCTATGATGCGGTGAATTTCATCGCCCATGGCGTCGCCAAGGACCCCAGCTACGGCGAAACCCGCCCAGTGACCGGCGCCGATGAAAGCAGCCACGAAACGCCGAAAGGCGAGGCGGGTGAGGCCAAGGAATCCGCCCTGTCGAAATACTGCGTCGATCTGAACGTGAAGGCCCGCAAGGGCGACGTCGATCCCCTGATCGGGCGCGAGCAAGAGGTTGAACGCGCCATTCAGGTCCTCTGCCGCCGCCGCAAGAACAACCCGCTTCTGGTGGGCGATCCCGGCGTGGGCAAGACCGCCATCGCCGAAGGTCTGGCCAAGAAGATCGTTGACGGCCAGACGCCCGAGATTCTGGCCCATGCCACGATCTACAGCCTTGATATGGGCGCGCTTCTGGCCGGCACCCGCTATCGCGGCGATTTCGAGGAACGCCTGAAACAGGTCGTCAAAGAGCTTGAGGATCACCCCGATGCGATCCTGTTCATTGACGAGATTCACACGGTGATCGGTGCCGGCGCCACCTCGGGCGGCGCCATGGATGCCTCGAACCTGCTGAAACCCGCTTTGCAGGGCGGCAAGCTGCGCTGCATGGGATCCACCACCTACAAGGAATTCCGTCAGCACTTCGAGAAGGACCGCGCCCTTTCCCGCCGGTTCCAGAAGATCGACGTGAACGAACCCACGGTGCCGGATGCCATCAAGATCCTTCAGGGCCTGAAGCCCCATTTCGAAGAGCATCACGACGTCCGCTATACCGCCGACGCCATCAAATCGGCGGTGGAACTGGCCGCGCGCTACATCCACGACCGCAAGCTGCCCGACAGCGCCATCGACGTGATCGACGAGGCGGGGGCTGCCCAGCACCTTCTGCCCGAAGGCAAGCGCCGCAAGACCCTTGGCACCAAGGAGATTGAGGCCGTGGTGGCCAAGATCGCCCGCATCCCGCCGAAGAACGTCTCGAAGGATGACGCGGAAACCCTGCGCGATCTGGAAAAGACGCTGAAGCGCGTGGTCTTCGGTCAGGACAAGGCGGTTGAGGCTCTGTGCAGCGCCATCAAACTCGCCCGCGCCGGCCTGCGCGAACCGGAAAAGCCCATCGGCAACTACCTGTTTGCCGGTCCGACCGGGGTCGGCAAGACCGAAGTGGCCAAGCAACTGGCCTCTTCGCTGGGCGTGAAACTCCTGCGCTTCGACATGTCGGAATACATGGAGAAGCACGCGGTTTCCCGTCTGATCGGCGCCCCGCCCGGCTATGTCGGCTTCGATCAGGGCGGCATGCTGACCGATGGCGTCGATCAGGACCCGCATTGCGTGCTTCTGCTGGACGAGATGGAAAAGGCCCACCCGGATGTCTACAACATCCTTCTGCAGGTGATGGACCACGGGAAACTCACCGACCACAACGGCCGGACGGTGGATTTCCGCAACGTGATCCTGATCATGACCTCGAACGCCGGGGCGCAGGAAATGGCGAAATCCGCCATCGGCTTCGGCCGCGACCGCCGCACGGGGGAAGATACCGTCGCGATCGAGCGCACCTTCACCCCCGAATTCCGCAACCGTCTGGATGCGGTGATCTCCTTCGCGCCCTTGTCGAAGGATGTCATCAGCCAGGTGGTCGAGAAATTCGTGCTGCAGCTTGAAGCGCAACTGATGGACCGCAACGTTCACATCGACCTGTCGCCCGAAGCGGCCGCATGGCTGGGCGACAAGGGCTATGATGACAAGATGGGCGCGCGCCCTCTGGGCCGCGTCATTCAGGAAAACATCAAGAAGCCGCTGGCCGAGGAACTGCTCTTCGGCAAGCTGGTCAAGGGCGGCACGGTGCATGTGGGCGTCAGGGATGACCAGATTCACCTGACCTATGAAGAGCCGGGCAAACCCCGGCTGACCGGCCAGAAGCCGCCGCTGCTGACCGCCGAATAAGGCAACGGACCACAGGAAAGCCCCGCTTCGGCGGGCTTTTCGCTGTCCGGCGGGAAAATGGAATAGCCGCCCGAAAACCGGCGGCACCGGCGCCCGGCGGGGCTATAAACGGTCCATGCTGTTCGACCTGCCCGACTTCCAGATCCTTTACGCCGCGCTACTGGCCCGCGATGACCGTTATGACGGGCAGGCCTACGTCTGCGTGGCCTCAACCGGGGTGTTCTGCCGGCTCACCTGCCCGGCGCGCAAGCCGCGGGCCGAAAACTGCACCTTCCACCCCACCGTCGCCGCCTGCCTTGAGGCCGGTTTCCGGCCCTGCCTGCGCTGCCAGCCGGTTCAGGCCGCTGCCGGCGCCGACCCCGTAGTGACGGCCCTTCTGGCAGCACTTGATCGTGCCCCCGGCCGGCGCTGGTCAGAACAGGACGTCGTCGCCCTTGGCCACGACCCCTCGGCGGTGCGGCGCAGCTTCCGGCGGCAGTTCGGCATGACCTTTCTGGAAATGGCCCGGCAACGCCGCCTGCGTGAGGGGTTTCAGGCCCTGGAACGCGGCGGCAAGGTGATCGCGGCGCAGCACGAGGCCAGCTTTGACTCGGCCAGCGCCTTTCGCGCGGCCTTCGCCCGGCTTCTGGGCTGCGCGCCGGCCAGCCTGCACCCCGACCGGCTGCTGCGCGCCACCTGGATTCCCACGCCCCTGGGCGACATGATCGCGGTCTCCAGCCGCAGCCATCTGCACCTGCTGGAGTTCATCGACCGCAAGGGCCTGCCGGCCGAGTTGCAGCGCCTGCAGGCCGAGGCGCGCGAACCCCTTGGCATCGGCGCGATGCCGCCTTCGGAACAGGCCGCGGCTGAACTTGAGGGGTATTTCGCCGCCCGCACCGACCATTTTGCCACGCCGCTGGCCACCGGGGGCAGCGCCTTTGCCCGTCAGGTCTGGCAGGCCCTGCGCGGAATTCCGGCCGGTGAGACGCGGAGTTATTCCCAGATCGCCCGGCAGATCGGCCGCCCCGAGGCGGTGCGCGCCGTCGCCCGCGCCAACGGCGCCAACCGCATCGCGCTGATGATCCCCTGCCACCGCGTCATCGGCGCCGACGGCACCCTGACCGGCTACGGCGGCGGGCTGTGGCGCAAACAGCGCCTGATCGAGATTGAGCGCAGCCTTCGGGCCAGACCGCAGGAGAGCCCCGCAGCTCTCCCGTCAACGTCATGACCGCGGCGGTGGCGGGCACTGTCGCGGCCCTGCGCGTTGCGCGGATCAGCCTTGGCCCCGCCCCCTATCTGGCGATAACCGCCGCCCTGACGGAACAGGCGGCGGCCTTTGCCTGAGCGCCGGCCCTAATCCGCCGGAACCGTGCGGATTTCCAGTTGCAGGATGGCCGGCGCCGGCCCGCCCGCCTCTTCCTCATCCAGACCGACGGCGCTGCGCGTCGTCTCACCAAAGCCCGCCTCGGACAGCGCCCCGCGCAAGCCGCTGCTGGCGGTGGACCGCGTCAGTTCAAGGCTGGGCTGGGCAAGGAAGCTCAGATCCTCGACCGGCGACTGCGGGGCGGCGGGGGTCATCACGATGACCATGCGTTCCTGCCCCAGCACCTCGTCCGAGATCTTGAAGAGCCCCCGCTTCAGCGTGTCGCCCGGCTGCAGCCGGCCGGAAAACCAGTGCGTGATCGACCAGTCGGCACCGATATACAGCACGTTCACATCCACCGGGATGTCCATGTTGTTTTCGGCCACCACATGCACCTGATCATCGGGGATCAGCCGGGGCACGCCGCCCACGGGCATCGGCGCCAGGCTGTTCTTGTCGGGCCCGGTCAAGAGCTCGACCGAGACATCGACCCCGTCGCCCCCCACGGCGCCCGCCATCTTCATCAGGTTCATCGCCTTGGCCATCGCGCCCAGCGTGTTGGCCAGCGTGGTGCCCAGCGTCTCGGCATCCTTGTCGGCGGTCGAGACCGAGGGCGTGGTGGTCAGGTCATCGGCCAGCCCGGTGGCCGGCAGGATCCAGATCGCATCGGGGCGCGGGCTGTCGGGCAGGACGGCCAGCCGCAGGTCGGCATCGGCGCTGCCGGCGGGAACAAAGCTGATCCGGGGGCCCGACACATCGGTCAGGCTGTCCATCGCCGCCTGCAGCGCCGCCGCCGGGGCCGAACCGTCTTCGGGCAAGGCAACGGTCAGGCTGAAATCCAGCGTCGTTCCCAGCCGGCGCAGCATCAGCCCCTTGGGCAGGTCTTCGGGCAGCACCTTGCCGTCCTGCTCGATCGCCGTCGCGGTTGAGCCGAAGGTGTCCACCGTCGCCAGCGTCACATAGCCCAGCGCCTGTTCGGTGGCGTCGGCGGCGCTGGCCATCACCGCCAGCACATCGCCTTCGGCCAGTCCATGCAGGCTGCCCGCCGGAATGGTAAAGCCGTCATCGGTCCGCACCGCCGTCCATTGCGCCACCCGCTCACCGGGGCTGCCGGAAAAGGCGGTGCTGTCCAGATCGCCCTCGAACAAGGGCGTCGTGCGCGCGATCGAGGTGGTGGCATATTTGCGCAGGACCTCCTGCCCGATCTGGGCATAGGTCGCATGGGGATATTCCGCCAGCACCTGAAACAGCGTGTAGGTGAAGACCCCCTGCGGTACCCGGCCGGGCTTGCCCTTGGGCAGGTTCTTTTCGGGCGTCACCTCATTGGTCTGGGCGGCGTAGAAGGCGACGAAACCGCCCAGGCCCTCACCCGTGCCGGCATCGACCGGCGGCTCGGGCTGGGCGCGCGGATCGTCGCCCACGGCGCGGGTCGACACCTCGACCGCGTCGGCGTCGATGCCCAGCGCCTCGGGCGGCAACTGCCGGGTGCGCACCTCTTCATCGCCGTCGGGCGCGCCGCGCGTGACGGTGCCCGAATGGCAGCTGTCGAAGACGGCAAAGACATCGGCCCCCTTGGCACGGATCGCGTCGATCATCGCGCCGATCTCATCATCGACCAGCGCGTTCTCGACATGGCCGACCTCATCCGACCAAGGCCCGATATCGACGGGCAGGAACAGCTCATCCAGCCCGTCCAGTTCCGAATCCGGGTCGGCCGCCGGCGCCTGCGTGCCGTGGCCCGAGAAATGCAGATAGACGAAATCGCCCGGCTGCGCCTTGGCGGCGATATCGGCCATAGCCTGCCGGATCGCGGCCAGCGTCGGCGCCTGCGCGCCGTCCACCCCGTCGGCCAGCACCGCCACGTTGCCGGCGGCAAAGGGCACCGGCGCCTCGGTGGTCAGCCAGGTCTGCACCAGCTTCACATCGTTGGCGGGGCCTTTCAGCCAGTATTTCTCATCAAGGTTCTGATAGCTGCTGGCCCCCACCAGCAGCGCGTAGTTTTCGCGCGCAAGGGCCGGAACGGCCGCAAGGCACAGGGCAGAAGACAGAAGCAAGCGGCGCAGCATGGGATACCTCAGTTCGTCATCAGCGCATAAGACGCGCCGGAAGGACCATTGTTTTCCACCTTCATCACGAAGCCGCCCGTCTGGTCGGGCCGCCAGCCGCAATAGGCGATGTGGCTCTTGTCGGTGTCCGAGCAGACCAGCCGGCCCTCGGCGTCATAGACGGTCAGGTTCAGGTCTGTCGCGCCCTTGGCCTCGACATAGACCTCGGCATATTCGCCGCCGATGAAATCGACGACCGGATAAGTGTCGGCGCCGCCGTTGCCCAGACTGCCGATGTTGTAGACCGGCCCCGAGGAGACACCCTTGGTGGTCTCGGCGCGGACATCGTCGATCATGCCCAGAAGGGCCTCATCCTCACCGGCCAGTTCCTCGGCGCTGGCAAGCATTTCTTCCCAGGTCACGGGCGCCCCCTCGCCCGCCGTGCCCCCTTCGGCGGCGCGGTCGGTGGCGGTGGGGTTCAGCGTCTTGCGCAGCTTGGCGGCCGACAGGATCAGCACCGGATCGCCCATCGCCAGACCGGCGGCATAAAGCTCGGCCGACAGCTGGGCGGTGCGCACCGGCGACATCTCTTGCGCATGGGCAGGCAGGGCAAGGGCGGCGGAAAGGACAAGGGCGGAAAGGGCGGAAGGCAAACGCATCATCGGAAGAACCCATCGGTCAGAACGGTCATGCCTATTGATGGGCCGCCCCCGGCGCCCTGTAAACAAAGGATTTCCTGATGACAGGATTTGTCACGGGCCTGTCATCCGGCCCCTTGCTAGCGTGCCCCCAACCGAATGAAACGAGGTTCACGACATGGCAATCCGCCAGCAAGTTACCGCCGCAACCGCAGGTCAGGGCCGCCGCTGGCTGGCCGAGATCGTGGCTGCGGTTCTGGCCGTGGTCACGGTTCTGGCCGTGGGTCCGGGCCGCGCCGCCGAGGCGCCGCTGGATCAGGCGATGACCACGGTCCTGACCGTCCACAGCGCCGATGACGCCGACCTGTTCCTGGGGTCGGCCTTTCTGTGGGGCGCCGATGGCGAGGTCGCGGTGACCAACGCCCATGTGGTGAAAGATGCCGCCGAGGTGCGCCTGCGCGACGCCTCGGGGCGCGAGGAAATCGGAACGGTCATCGCCCGCGACGCCCTGCGCGACGTGGCGGTGATCTCTGTGACGCCCGGGCGGCGGGGGCTGATCCCCTCGTCCCAGCCGCTGGGGCTGGGGGCGGAGGTCTGGGCTCTGGGGGCCCCTCTCGGCATCGAATTCACGGTGACCGAGGGCACGATCTCCGCCCTTTCCAGACAGGTCGATCCCGCGGCCCCGGTGCTGATGCTGCAGCATGACGCGGCGGTGAACCCCGGATCATCCGGCGGGCCGCTGATCGACGCGACGGGTGCGCTGGTGGGGATGAACAGCCAGATCGCCGACGGCAGCCGGATGTTCGTGGGCATCGCCTATGCCATCCCCGCAGCCGAACTTGACCGCATCGTCACCGGCCTGATCGAGGAAACCCTGCCGCCCCTGCCCAAACTGGGCCTGCGCGCCCGCCCGGTGGACCGCCAGCTGGCCGAGGTGCTGGGCGTGGCCCCCACCGGCCTTCTGGTGGACGAAGTCGAGGCGGCGGGTCTGGCCGAACGTGCGGGCCTTCTGCCCGGCGACATTCTGGTGGCCGTCGGCGGCCAGCCCATCGACAAGCCGGGCGATCTGCCCTTCGCGCTGGAAGCCGCGCAGGAAGCCGGCAGCGCCGACCTTGCGGTGATGCGCGCCGGGCAGATGCTGCTTTTCACCCTGCCGCTGGAGATGGCCGAGGAAGAAACCCTGTCGCTGCGCGACCTTGCCGGCGCCGCACCGCAGAAGGTGCGCGACTATACGCTGGCCAGTCTGGGCATCGTGCTGGACGCCACCGGCACCGTGACCGAGGTCACCGTGAACTCGCCCGCCAATGCCGCCGGTCTGGCCGTGGGCGACCGCATCCTGATGGTGAACGGCGCCGAGGCCGACCCGGCCACGCTGGACAAGGTGGTGCTGACGGCGCCGGCCCTGCTGCTTCTGGCCGGGGCGGGCGGCACCCGCCATGTGCTGGTGGACCCCTACGGCACCCAGACCGGCATCCGCCCGGTCGGCGGCGCGAATGTGCTTGACCCGGACGTGGTGGTGTTCTGACATCCGGGCAATGAGGGGGAACTGACATGGACCGCATCCTGATTGTCGAGGATGACAGCGAAACCGCCGAAGCCATCGCGCGTGAGGTGCGGGCCTTGGGCTGCACCCCGGTCTGGCATGCCACGCTGGACGAAGGCGTGGCCGCCGCCACCGAAGGCGGCGAATTCCGCGTGATCGTGCTGGACCGTATGCTGCCCGGCGGCGACGGGGTCGAGGCGATGGCCCGCATCCGCGCCGGCGGCAGCCGGGCGCTGATCCTTGTCCTCTCGGCGCTTGGCCGCGCCGCCCAGCGGGTCGAGGGGCTGGAAAAAGGCGCCGACGACTATCTGCCCAAACCTTTCGAACCCGAGGAACTGCGCGCCCGCCTGCGCGCCCTTCTGCGCCGGGGCACGATCGAGGTGCTGGACAACGATCTGCTGGCCTTCGGCGATCTGGAAATCCGGCTGAAGGCCCGCACCGTCCATGTCCGCCGCAACCACGTCGCCGTCAGCCCCAAGGAGTTTGAGCTGATCACCTTCTTCGCCCGCAATGCCGGGCAGGTGGTGACGCGGATGCAGCTTCTGGAAAACGTCTGGAACCTGCATTTCGACCCCGGCACCAATGTGGTTGACGTGCATGTCGGGCGCCTGCGCCGCAAGCTGGAAGAGGCCGGCGCCCAGGCCATCCAGACCGCCCGGGGCGAGGGCTATATCTTCGCGCCGCTGAGGGCGAATTGAGCGGCGACCGTCCCTGGGCCGCCCGCGCCACCCTGCGCCTGACGCTTCTTCTGGCCGCCGCGGTGGCCGCGCTGTCTCTGCTGGCCATGGCGCTGCAGTACCGCCTTGTCGAAGACCGCATGACCGAGGCCGCCCGTGCCACGCTGACCGCCGATCTGGGCGGGCTGGCCGCCCTTTACGAACAGCGCCGCATCATCGCGCTGCGGCAGGCCATCGAATACCGCGGCGCCGCGCGCAACGGCGGCGAGATGCTGTTGCTCTTGGACCGGCGCGGCAATGTGCTGGCGGGAACCGAGGCCGGCTGGCCCCCGGGCCTGACCGCCTCGGGCAGCGGCTTCACCATTGATCCGGCGGCCGAGTTCACCAGCGGTGGTACGCGCTGGCTGGGCGTGGCGCGCGAGTTGCCGGGGGGGTTTCCGCTGCTGGTCGCGCGGTCTCTGGCGCCGGTGGATGACACGCTTGCCGCCCTGCGGCGCGGCATGGCGGCGCTGGGGCTGGCCTTGTTGCTGGCGGGCGGCGGGGTGGGCTGGCTGGCCGCGCGGTCCGTCATGGGGCGGATCGGACGCGTGAACGATCTGGCCGACCGGGTGGCGGCGGGCGATCTGTCGGCCCGCCTGCCCGGCCCGCGCAGCCACGACGAATTCGGCCTTCTGGAAACCCATGTCCACGCCATGCTGGACCGGATCGAGAACCTCAACCGCGCCACCCACCGGCTTTCCGACAACATCGCGCATGAACTGCGCACCCCCCTCAACCGCCTGATGCAGAAGCTGTCGCGGATCGAGGGGCAGGAAGAGGTGGTGGATGATCTGCGGGCCGAGATCCGCCAGTCGATCCGCGTCTTCGATTCGCTCCTAGACATCAGCCGGGCCGAGGCCGATCAGGGCACCGGCGGCGGTCTGGTGCCCGTCAGCCTGTCAGACGTGGCGCAAGAGGTGTGGGAACTTTACGAACCCCTGGCCGAAGACAAGGGCCTTCTGCCCCATGCCAGCATCGCCCCCGGCCTGCAGGTGCTGGGCGACCGCAACCTGATCGCGCAGATGATCTCGAACCTGATCGACAACGCCATCAAATACTGCGGCCCCGGCGATGCGCTGCGCCTGACACTGAGCGAAGGCGAAGGCAGGCACCTGATGCAACTGGCCGATACAGGCCCCGGCCTGCCCGCCGATCTGCGCGCCGAAGCCTTCGAACGCTTCACCCGCGCCGAACGCGACCGCGACCGCGGCATCAAGGGCCATGGTCTGGGCCTTGCGCTGGTCCGGGCGATTGCCGCACGCCACGGCGCCAAGATTGACCTTCCGGCCGCAGAAAAGGGTTTCGTGCTGGACATTGCCTGGCCTAAGCTTGCCCCCTGACTGGGGTGGCTGCCGATTCCATGAAGAAACTGATGATCTGCCTGGCCCTGCTTGCGGGCTGCGCGGCCTGGAACAGGCCGATCAATGAATCGCTGTCGGGCAGCAATGCCGCGCTGGTCGATATCACACCCGAATCCATCGGCTCGGGTGAGCTGTACGTCGGCCTCGCCTTTTCGGGCGGGGGCATGCGCGCTTCGGCCTTCGCCTATGGCATGCTGGAGGAGTTGCGCTCCGCCGCCGGCATCACCGGCACACCGAACGGGCTGCTGGACAATGTGCGGCTGGTCTCGGGCGTCTCGGGCGGGTCGGTCACCGCGGCACAGTTCGGCCTGTACGGCCCCGCCGGCCTGACGGGTTACCGTGAGCGGTATCTCTTGACCAACGCCGAGAAATACATGGCGAACTCGCCGATCAATCCCATCACCATCGTCAAGGGGCTGTCGGGCGGGGCGAACGGCCGCAACACCTTCGCCCGCTATCTGGACGAGGTTCTGTACAAGGGCGCCACCTTCGGCGACCTGCGCGCGCGGTCAAAGATCAAGACCTGGATCAACGCCACCGACATGGCGAACAACACGCCCTTCCTGTTCAGCCCCGAAACCTTCGACGCGCTCTGTTCCGACCTGTCGCAGGTGCCGCTGTCCGAAGCCGTCGCCGCCAGCGCCGCCTTCCCGCTGGTCTTCAGCCCCATCGTGCTTGAGGCGCATCAGGGCAAATGTGAATATGCCGAGCCCGACTGGCTGACCGCCGCCCGCCACAACCCCGAAGCCACCGCCGCGATGAAGGCCTATGGCCGGGCCCTGGAAAGCTATGCCGACCCCGAAGAGGTGAAATTCGTCAAGCTGCTGGACGGCGGCATCACCGACAATTTCGGCACCACCGGCCTTGCGGTGGAACGCGCCCGCGCCCAGGCCCCCTGGGCCCCGATGACGCCCGAAGAGGCGGTGCGGATGAAGCGCATGCTGTTCCTTGTGGCCAACGCCGGCGTCGAATCCGACTACAGCTGGACCCAGAAGATCCCCGGCCCCGGCGGCGTCGGCCTTGGCATGTCGATTGCCACCGCCTCAATGAGCGCGGCCACACGGTCGGGCTATGACGCCATGCGCGGCGAATTGCGGGTATGGGAGGCCGAGCTGATCGAATGGCGCTGCGCCCTGCCGCCCGCCGAAGTGCGCCGCCTGCGCGGCAGTCTGGACGGCTGGGACTGCGCCGACCTGAAGCTGTTCATCGGGCAGGCGAGCTTTGAAGGCGTCTCGCCCGAAATGCGCAAGGAGCTTAACAAGGTGCCCACGCGCCTGCGCCTGAAGCCCGATCAGGTCGATCTGGTGATCGAGGCCGGCCGCCTTGCCACGCGCGCCACGCCCGAATTCAACGGCTTTCTGGCCGCGCTGGAAGGCAATGACGTGGATAGCCGCATCCAGAAGGGCATCGCGCAGGGCGGCCGGCGCATCGCCCCGGTGAACTGAGGCGCGACGGCAGAAAAATCTTCGGCGAAGATTTTTCGTCACCGCCCCGCGTGAAACCAAGATTTCCTTCGGCCCGATCGCGGATTTCCCCCTGTTTCCGGCAGATTCTTGCGCCATTCCGCAACATCCCCGGACAATCTTGCATCCGCGCTTTGCCTTCGGCCCTTGACCCCGCCCGCGGTTCGGCAAATGAAGGCGCGTCCCGTATTCATGAGGCCCCCATGTCCCGCATCGTCCATGTCAACGGCGCGCTTCTGCCCGAAGCCGAAGCGACGGTTTCCGTCTTCGACCGCGGTTTCCTGATGGCCGACGGCGTCTATGAGGTGACCTCGGTTCTGGGCGGCAAGCTGATCGACTTCGACGGCCATTGCCGCCGGCTGGCACGCTCGCTGGCCGAGCTTGAGATGCAGAACCCCCATACCGATGCCGAATGGCTGCAGATTCACCGTGAGATGGTGGCGCAGAACGGCGTCGTGGACGGCATGGTTTACCTGCAGGTCACCCGTGGCAACCCCGGCGACCGCGATTTTGCCTTCCCCGGCCCCGAGACGAAGCCGACCGTCGTCCTCTTCACCCAGTCGAAGCCCGGTCTGGCCGAAAACCCGCAGGCCGCCATCGGGCTGCGCGTGATCTCGGTGCCCGACATCCGCTGGGGCCGGCGCGATATCAAGACGGTGCAACTGCTTTACCCTTCGATGGGCAAGATGATGGCCAAGAAGGCCGGCGTCGATGACAGCTGGTTCGTCGAGGACGGCACGGTGACCGAGGGCACCTCGAACAACGCCTATATCGTCAAGGGCAACCGCATCATCACCCGGCCGCTGTCTTCGGACATCCTGCACGGCATCACCCGCGTCGCCGTGCTGCGCTTTGCCGCCGAAGCGCAGATGGAGGTTGAGGAACGCCCCTTCACCATCGCCGAGGCGCAGGCGGCGGATGAGGCCTTCATCACCTCGGCCTCGGCCTTCGTGATGCCGGTGGTCGAGATCGACGGTCAGGCGGTGGGCACCGGCAAGCCGGGCCGCGTCGTGCCGCGGCTGCGTGAGATTTACCTTGAGGAAATGCGCAAGGCCGCGATCTGATCCCATGACCCACGCGCCCTTCACGCGCGCCGGCTTCGGCCGGGGGTTCCGGATGGGCCTGGCGATTGCCATGCCGATCCTGGCCTATGGGCTGGCCTTCGGTCTGGTCGCGGCGCAGGCGGGGCTGGGCACCGGCTGGTCGCTGGCCTTCAGCGCCACGGTCTTCTCGGGTTCGGCGCAGCTGGCGGCAATCAGCGTATTGCAGGCCGGCCATGCCACGCTCTGGACCATGGCGGCGACGGTTCTGGTGATGAACGCGCGCTATCTGCTGTTCAGCGCCACGCTGCAGCCCTGGCTGTCGCAGGCCGGGCCGGCACGGGCGCTGCCCAGCCTGCTGCTGCTGGGCGATGCCAACTGGATCGCCACGATGCGCGCGATTTCGGAAGGTGAGGAAGACCGCGCCTATCTGGCCGGCACCGGGGTTGCGCCGCTGGTCACCTGGCTGGCCGGAACGCTGGCCGGCGTGGTCTTCGGGTCGATCCTGCCCGATCCGCGGGCGCTGGGGGCCGATCTGATGCTGCCGGCCTTTGCCGCCGCGATGATGGCGGTGATGGTGCGTTCGCGCGCGTCGCTGATCCCGGTGGCGGTGGGGGCCGCGGCGGCGCTGGCGGTGTCGCATGTCGCGGGCACCGGCTGGGGCATCGTGGCGGCGGGCGTCGCCGGGGCGGGTCTTGCCGCGCTGACCGCCCGGCCCGAGGGGGGCACGGCATGAACCCGCCCCTGCCCTCCACACTTCCCGCCATGCTGGCCGTCGCGGCCGGTGCCGCCATCGCCTGCCGCTTTGCCGGCTACCTTGCCATGCGGTACCTGCCGCCCTCGCACCGGCTGAACGCCGCGCTGCGGGCAACGCCGCTGGCCGTGATGTCGGGCATCACCGCCATGGCGCTGGCCGCCGGCGGCCTGACCGAGGCGCTGGCCCTTGGCGCGGCCGTCGCCCTGTCGGCCCTGACGCGCAACGACGTCGGCGCCGCAATGGGCGGCGTGGCCGTCGCCGCGCTGCTGCGCGCCCTCGGGATGTAGGCGGGCCGGGGGTGGTGCGTGCCAGCACGCACCCTACGCCAGGCGGCCGCGCACCCGCCTCGACTCGCCGCACCGAATCCACCCGGGCTGCAATCGAGAACGCCTTGCTCCGGTAGTCCGCGCCGCACCGTAGGGTGCATGGTGGCCCAAACCACCCCGCACCGCGCCCGCGCCTCCCCCGGCGCGGCCGGGTTCGGCCCGCCTTGCACTCTTACCGCGCCACCCCGCACCACATCTGCCCGCGGCTGAGGCTGCAATCGAAGACGCGCCCTTTACCGCCCCCCCACACCGTAGGGTGCGTGCTGGCACGCACCGCATCCGCCGCCCCAAGAACCGCCGAATTCGTCCCCCCCCCCTTTACGGCCCCCCACGCCCACCCCGTGGCGCTAGTTCCAGCGCGCCTTGCGGGGGGCTGGCGTCACGCCGCAGGCATGCTCCCTTGCCCAGACCTGGCTCGCGCCGTCCGGTCGCCGGCCCGGTGGCATTGGTAACACCCCGACGCGCCGTGTGGGTGGCGGTGAGGGGGTAGGCCGCGAGGGCGCGCAGGGGTGGTGCGTGCAAGCACGCACCCTACGGGGCCGCTCCCCTGCCACGTCGGGCACACATATGCGCACCTGCCGCGCCCGCTTTGCCCCCCCGAATGACGGCCCGCAAAGCGCTTCCGCTATCCCCCAAGCCCCGCCAGCACCTCTTCCAGCACCGGCGCCAGCCGGGCGGCCCAGTGGGTCTGTCCGGCTTCGCTGGCGATCAGGTCGTTGCGTACCTCGATCAGCGTGTTCTGCCGGCCGTGGCGCAGGGCGTGGCGGTCGATGGCATCGCCGGGCAGATGGCCCGAATAGGGCTCATTGTCGCCCACGCACAGATCGCCCTCGGCCCGCAGCCGCGCGATCAGCGGGCGCGAAAAGCGGTCGTCCAGATGGCTATACAGCACCCCCACCTGCCAGGGCCGCGGCGCCCGCCCCTTCAGGCATGGCGTGAAGGAATGCACCGCCACGATCACCCGGCCTTCGGCCAGCCCCGCCAGCGCCGCGTGATAGGGCCGGTAAAGCCGCTCCAGCCGGCGTTCCAGCTCCTCGGCCCCGGCATGGCGGTTGGCCGGAATGATCGTGCCGTCATAAAGCTTCATCAGCAGCGTCGGATCGTCCTCGCCCCGGTTCGGGTCGATCACCAGCCGCGAGAACCGGCTGCCGATCACCGGGCTGTCCAGAAGCCGCCCCAGCTCGCAGGCCAGCCCCCAGGCGCCCACGTCCCAGGCGATGTGGCGGCCCATATCCTCGGCTCCGATCCCCAGATCGCCGCCCGCCACCCAGTCCGGCACATGGTTCGAGGCGTGGTCGCAGGTCACCAGCCACCGGCCCCCGCGCGCCTGCCCCAGAATCTGATATGCTTCGTGCATGCCCCGCTCCGTTTCGGCCCCTGCGTCGCGGATGCCCGAAAATGCGGAAATCTTCCACCGGGCTGCGACAAAAGTTAGCGCTAACGCGCGTCACTTGTTGCCCAAGGGTAGCAATTGCGCGATAAGACCGCGCCGGTCAGGAAGTGAAGGAACCGCCATGAGACGCATGCGCAATGTCAAGATCGTCGCCACGCTTGGCCCCGCCTCCAGCGACTACGCGACCATCCGCGCGCTGTTCGAGGCCGGAGCCGACGTGTTCCGCCTGAACATGAGCCACGGCACCCATGATGACATCGCCGCGCGCCACAAGATCATCCGCCAGGTCGAGTCCGATCTGGACCGCCCCATCGGCATTCTGGCCGACCTTCAGGGCCCGAAACTGCGCGTCGGCACCTTCGCCAACGGCGCCGAGGAACTGGTCGAAGGCGCGGCCTTTCGCGTCGATCTGTCGGCCACCCCGGGCGACGCCACCCGCGTGCAGCTGCCCCACCCCGAGATTTTCGCCGCCCTTGAACCCGGCGCCTCGCTTCTGGTCAACGACGGCAAGATCCGCCTGCGGGTCGAGGATTGCGGCAAGGACTATGCCAATTGCAGCGTCACCGTCGGCGGCACGATTTCCAACCGCAAGGGCGTGAACGTGCCCGACGTGGTGCTGCCGCTGGCCGCCCTGTCGGAAAAAGACCGCGCCGATCTGGAATTTGCCTGCGAACTGGGGGTGGACTGGCTGGCCCTGTCCTTTGTCCAGCGCCCCGAGGACGTGATCGAGGCGCGCAGCCTGGCCAAGGGCCGCGCCGCCGTTCTGGCGAAGATCGAAAAGCCCGCCGCGGTAAAGGCCTATGACGCGATCCTGACCGTCTCGGACGGCATCATGGTGGCGCGCGGCGACCTGGGCGTGGAACTGCCGGTCCATTCGGTGCCGCCGATCCAGAAGCGTCTGGTGCGCGGCGCCCGTGCCGCCGCCAAGCCGGTGATCGTCGCCACCCAGATGCTGGAATCGATGATCGAATCGCCCGTGCCCACCCGCGCCGAAGTGTCCGACGTGGCCACCGCGATCTATGAAGGCGCCGATGCCGTCATGCTTTCGGCCGAATCCGCCGCCGGCAAATACCCGATCGAGGCCGTCCGCACGATGGACAACGTGGCACTCTCGGTCGAGAAAGACCCGACCTACCGCGCCGTCATCGACGCCAGCCGCGTGATCCGCCGCGAAACCATCGCCGACGGCATCGTCGCCGCCGCGCGTGAGATTGCCGAGGCCACGAACATCAAGGCCATCGCCTGCTTCAGCCAGTCGGGCAACACGGTGAACCTTGTCGCCCGCGAACGGCCGCATGTGCCGATCATCGCGCTGACACCCCTGATGTCCACCGCCCGGCGCACCGCGCTGATCTGGGGCGCGCATTGCGTGATCACTGAACCGCAGGAACGCTTCAAGGGCGCGGTGATCTCGGCCGTCCGCGCCGCGCGCGACCACGGCTTTGCTGGCGACGAAGACCAGATCGTGCTGACCGCCGGCGTTCCCTTCAACGTCAAGGGCACCACCAACATCCTGCGGGTCGCCCCCTGCGATGAACGGTTGATTTCGCGCGTCGATCCCGAATAATTCCCGAAAGGGTGTTCGGGTTTCGGGGGTGACGGCATGGCGGCTGATACGGATCTGATTCTGGTCATTGGCATTCTGATGTGTGCCATGGCCATCCCGTCGCTTCTGGCGGCCTTCTCGGAAAGCCGCGCACCCCGGATGGGGGCGATCATGGTGCTGATCGGCGGGGTTCTGGTGACGCTGGCGCTGACTCAGAAACCCTCGGGCTATACCTTCGGCGAAATCCCCGATGTGTTCGTCAGGGTGATCGGCCGCGCCCTGAACTGACCCCCTTGCCCTTTTCCCGATGGCCGCCTATAGGGGCGGCTTCGGACTACCCCGCGGGGCCGGCGAATGTGGCATGCCGAGTCGCGCGCGAACACTGGAGAGTGAAATGCCCAAGATGAAGACCAAATCCGCTGCGAAGAAGCGGTTCTCCTTCACGGCCAACGGCCATGTGAAGGCCGGTGTGGCCGGCAAGCGCCACGGCATGATCAAACGCACGACGAAATTCGTCCGCGACGCATCGGGGACCATGATCCTCTGCGACAGCGATGAGAAGATCGTCAAGAAATACATGCCGTATAACCGCTAAGGAGAGCCCCAGATGTCCCGCGTCAAGTCCGGCAAGGTTACCCATGCCCGTCACCGCAAGGTGATCAAGGCCGCTTCGGGCTATTACAGCGCCCGTTCGCGTAACTTCCGCACCGCTACCCAGGCCGTCGACAAGGCCAACCAGTATGCGACCCGCGACCGCAAGGCCAAGAAGCGCAGCTTCCGCGCCCTGTGGATTCAGCGGATCAACGCTGCCGTCCGTCTGTTCGATCTGGAAATGACCTATTCGCGCCTGATCGACGGCCTGAACAAGGCCGGCATCGAAGTGGACCGCAAGGTTCTGGCCGATCTCGCCGTGCATGAGCCCGATGCGTTCAACGCCATCGCCGCCCAGGCCAAGGCCGCCCTGGCCTGATCCGCCAGAAGGCAGAAATTCCTCAAGGCCCCGCCTCCCCGGCGGGGCCTTTTCCTTTCGCCCCGCCGCCGCCGGCACACCCCACTCCCTCACCGGAGGGTGCGCGCCCGCACGCACCACCCCGCACCCCCGGCGTAGAGACAAAAGGAAGACGCAAGGAAGACGGAAAGAAGACGCCGTCTTCCCCGCCCTTACCCCCTTCTGGCGGTGACGGCGCGGATCAGCGCCAGCGCCGTCGCATCCGGTGCCTGCTCGATCCGGCGATAGTCGCGGGAATCCGGCGTGCGGGAAATAAGCTTCATTTCCCAAAGGGTTCGCCGGATGATCGCGGCATCGCCGAACAGGTGCCAGTGGTCCAGCCGGGCGCTGATCTCGCGCTCGGTCATCGCCTCACCCTTCGGCAGCCGCGCCCAAAGCGCCCAAAGCGCCAGCTTCTGCTGCGACGTCCGCCCCGGCCACCGCACCAGCCGCCCCGCCCCGTCGAACTGGCGCAGGGTCTGTTCCACGGCGGCCATGTCGGCGGTGGGCGCCGGGGCCTCAGGCCGTGCGGCGGCAGAGCCAACCGCCCGGAAATGCTGATAATTCCGGAACCCGGCTGCCCTTGCAACCATGTTCAGAAGCGAAAGGTGGCCCGGAAGGGCCGGTTCTGCCGCAAGCTGGCGGTGCAGGCTGCGGGCAAAGGCCGAGACATCCTCGACCGTCAGGGAAAGCGCATCGCGCGTCATGTCATCCTCACCGGCGCCTGGATTTCATCGCGAGTCACCGGCTTGGCGATCAGGCACCCTGAGGGGGACTGACGGCGGAAAAGGCAGGTCTAGCTGGCCTTTCGGCCCGGTGACGTCTGGGTGAACTGCCGACCCATGACGCCTTTTATCACCCGTGCGGGCAGCTTTCCAGATGGTCGTTCACCAGCCCCGAGGCCTGCATGAACGCGTAGGTGATCGTCGGGCCGCAGAAGTTGAAACCCTCTTTCTTCAAGGCCTTGGACAGCGCAGCCGATTCAGGCGTCTGGGCCGGAACCTCGGCCATCGACCGCGGGCGCGGCCGGGATGGCGGGGCGTGGCGCCAGATGAAGGGCACGAAACCGCCCTGCGACTCAAGCCGCAGAAAGGCCTGCGCGCCACGGATCGTGCCCTCGATCTTGCCGCGATGGCGGATGATGCGATCATCGGCCAGCAGGCGCAGCACCTCATCCTCGCCCCAGCCGGCGATGATTTCAGGGCGGAAACCGTGGAAGGCGGCGCGGAAACCTTCACGCCGGCGCAGGATGGTGATCCAGCTGAGCCCGGCCTGAAACCCTTCCAGAATAAGGCTTTCCCACAGCGCGCGGGCATCGCGCTCGGGCCGGCCCCATTCGGTGTCGTGATAGGCAACGTAAAGCGGGTCTTCGCCGCACCAGGGGCAACGCGCGGCGGGCGTCATCGGCAAGGGCATCGGCAAATCCTTCGAATGCAAGCGAACTGCCGGTTCTTTACCCGGTCTTTACCGCTGTGGCGACAGTCTGGCGAAGCGCCCCCCGCGGGCACCCTGCCGGAGGTTGGGATGAACGATCAGAGAACCGTCAAGCCCGACGCCGCGCCGGGCCTTGCCAGCCCGCTGGGCGTGGCCCTGTCCGAGATTGACCGCGCCACCCTGACGATGGTGCGCGAGGCGATCGACACGCGGCGCGTGCGGCTGGCCTGGCAGCCGGTGGTTCTGGCCAGCGATCCCGCGCGCATCGCCTTTCACGAAGGGCTGATCCGCGTACTTGATCCTTCGGGCAGGGTGATTCCCGCCCGCGACTTCATCGACGCGGTCGAGGCCCGCGACATCGGGCGAGAAATTGACTGTCTGGCGCTGGAAATCGGCCTGTCCACCCTTGCCCGCCATCCCGGCCTGCGGCTGTCGGTCAACATGTCGGCGCGGTCCATTGGCTATCCGCGCTGGATGCGGGTGCTGAAACGCGGGCTGACCGCCGGGCCAACGATTGGGGAACGGCTGATCCTGGAAATCACCGAAAGCTCGGCCATGCTGGTGCCCGAACTGGTCGTGGCCTTCATGGAGGATCTGCAGCGCCACGGCATCGCCTTTGCTCTGGACGATTTCGGATCAGGCTACACGGCGATCCGATATTTCAAGGACTTCTACTTTGACATCCTCAAGATCGACGGCCAGTTCGTGCGCAACATCCACGCCGATCCCGACAACGCGGCGCTGGCGGCGGCGATGATCTCGATCGCGCGGCACTTCCGCATGTTCAGCGTGGCCGAGGCGGTGGAACGGCCGGAAGAGGCGCGCACCCTTCAGGCCATGGGGGTTGACTGCCTGCAGGGCTTCCTGTTCGGGGCGGCCACGCTGAAACCCGACTTCACCGCTCAGGCCCCCTTGCGCAAGTCGGCCTGAGCGGGTTTGCTGGTCCTGCGGCAACGTGGCGGCGCGCAAAGCTTGCTTTTCGGCACTGCAGCGCCTAGGCCATGCTGCGGGGCGGCATCCACCGCCGGGGTTCAGTCGGGAGAGGGCGCGACACATGACGAACGTGGTAATCGTATCGGCGGGGCGGACCGCCGTCGGCAGCTTCAACGGCGCTTTCGCCGCAACTCCGGCCCATGATCTGGGTGCCGCGGTGATCGAGGCCGTGGTGGCCCGCGCCGGCATCGACAAGGCCGAAGTTTCGGAAACCATTCTGGGGCAGGTGCTGACCGCCGGTCAGGGCCAGAACCCGGCCCGTCAGGCCGCCATCAAGGCCGGTCTTGCCAAAGAGGCCAGCGCCTGGTCGATCAACCAGGTCTGCGGCTCGGGCCTGCGCTCGGTGGCGCTTGGCGCGCAGCATGTGCAGCTGGGCGATGCCGCCATCGTGGTGGCCGGCGGCCAGGAAAACATGAGCCTTTCGCCCCATGTCGCGCATCTGCGCGCCGGCTACAAGATGGGCGACGTGGGCTTCATCGACTCGATGATCCGCGACGGGCTGTGGGATGCCTTCAACGGCTATCACATGGGCCAGACCGCCGAAAACGTCGCCGCCCAGTGGCAGATCAGCCGCGAAGCGCAGGACGAATTCGCGCTGGCCAGCCAGAACAAGGCCGAAGCCGCCCAGAAGGCCGGCAAGTTCAAGGATGAGATCATCCCCTTCATCCTCAAGACCCGCAAGGGCGAGGTGACGGTGGACAGCGACGAATACATCCGCCACGGCGCCACGCTCGAATCGATGCAGAAGCTGCGCCCGGCTTTCACCAAGGACGGCTCGGTCACCGCCGGCAACGCCTCGGGCCTGAATGACGGCGCCGCGGCCGTTCTGCTGATGAGCGAGGAAGAAGCCGCCAAGCGCGGGCTGAAGCCGCTGGCGCGCATCGCCTCTTACGCGACCGCCGGGCTTGACCCCTCGATCATGGGCGTCGGGCCGATCTTCGCCAGCCGCAAGGCGCTGGACAAGGCGGGCTGGAAGGCGGCTGACCTTGATCTGGTCGAAGCGAACGAAGCCTTCGCCGCCCAGGCCTGCGCAGTGAACAAGGACATGGGCTGGGACCCCGCGCTGGTGAACGTCAACGGCGGCGCGATTGCCATCGGCCACCCGATCGGCGCCAGCGGCGCGCGCATTCTGAACACGCTGCTGTTCGAGATGGCCCGCCGCGACGCCAAGAAGGGCCTTGCGACGCTTTGCATCGGCGGCGGCATGGGCGTGGCCATGTGCATCGAACGGGCCTGAGACCGGCAGGATATTATGCCGCAGGTGCAAAATGGGCGCGCAACAAAGTTGCGCGCCCTGTTCATTTTGGGTAACAGGATTTCAAGGCCTATTTCACAGGAGGGTTGAATGGCACGAGTGGCATTGGTGACCGGCGGGTCGCGCGGGATCGGGGCTGCAATTTCGGTGGCGCTGAAGGCCGCGGGCTACAAGGTGGCCGCCAACTATGCGGGCAATGATGAGGCCGCGCGCGCCTTCACCGCGGAAACCGGCATTCCGACCTACAAATGGTCGGTCGCCGATTATGACGCCTGCAAGGCCGGCATCGCCCAGGTCGAGGCCGATCTTGGCCCGGTCGAGGTGCTGGTGAACAACGCCGGCATCACCCGCGACGCCATGTTCCACAAGATGACGCCGCAGCAGTGGAAAGAGGTGATCGACACCAACCTGTCGGGCCTGTTCAACATGACCCATCCGCTGTGGTCGGGCATGCGCGACCGCAAGTTCGGCCGCGTGATCTCGATCTCGTCGATCAACGGGCAGAAGGGTCAGGCCGGTCAGGCCAACTATTCGGCCGCGAAGTCGGGCGATCTGGGCTTCACCAAGGCGCTGGCCGCCGAAGGCGCGCGCGCCGGCATCACCGTGAACGCGATCTGCCCGGGCTACATCGCGACCGAGATGGTGAAGGCCATCGACGAAAAGGTGCTGAACGAACGGATCATCCCGCAGATCCCCGTCGGCCGCCTGGGTGAGCCGGAAGAGATCGCGCGCTGCGTGGTGTTCCTGGCGTCGGATGAGGCCGGGTTCATCACCGGCTCGACCATTTCGGCCAACGGCGGGCAGTTCGTGGTCTGACCGGTCACCGCAGCAGGACGCAAGGGGGCGGCTGTTGCCGCCCCCTTTGCATTCGCGCTAGTCTGCTGCCAGCAGCAGAAGGCCGTCCGCATGACCCAAGCCCCCCCGTTCAAGCTGGCGCCGGTCGGCGGCAAGTTCGATGTCGCGCGCATCATGCCCTGGGTGGCGCGCAACTATGGCGTCAGCCAGACCCGGCAACTGGCCGAGATGGCGCGGCTGGCCATTCCGCCCTACCGGATGACGCCCGACGAATATGTGCGCTATGCGCTGTTCCGCCCCGATCTGACGATGGAAGACAAGCGCCGCTTCGTGTCGGAACGCGCGGGCGTGGCGCTGAACATCCGCCTGTCACCGCCGCAGGCCAGGATGAGCGCGATTGCCGCCTTCAAGCATCGCAGCCGCTGGTATATCGGCGGCGCCGGCCTGCCCATGCCGGAAATCCGCGCGATCTTCCTGCCCGAAGGCCCGGCGGGCAACCTGCATCACCTGCCCGATGCCGCCGCGATTGCCGACTGGCTGCGCAGCGAAGGTGCGGTGCCCTGTTTCGGCAAGCCCGTGGACGGCACCTATTCGATCGGCGGGGCGGCGATCGTGGGGGTCGAGGATGCGGGCAAGACCCTGCGGCTGGGCAATGACACCACCATCGGGACCGAGGAATTCGCGGCCTCTGTCATCACCAATTTCCGCTCGGGCTATCTGTTTCAGCCGATCCTGCGGATGCATCCGGTTCTGGCGCCCTATTGCGGCACGGCGGCGGGCAGCATGCGGGTCGTCACCCTGTGGGGCGCCGGGGGGCCCGAGGTGCTGTATACCGGCTTCAAGCTGCCGCCGCAGGGCGGGATGGTCGATGGCCCGACCAGGGGCCATCCCAGCGCCTTTGGCGTGGTCGATCCGTCCAGCGGTCTGCTGGTGCGGTCGCAATACAACAATCGCATGAACCTTGAGGCGGTGACCCATGCCCCGGCAACCGGCCTGCCGCTGGAGGGGCTGGTGCTGCCCGACATGGCGGCGGCGCTGGCGCTGGCCTGTGCGGCGCACCGGCTGTTCCCGACCCATGGCATCTTTGGCGCCGATGTCATCCTGACCGATACCGGCCCGGTCCTGAACGAGATGAACATCAGCCCCACCCATTCGATCTATCAGCGCGGGGCCGACCGGGCGCTGATGAACCCCGATTTCGCCCCCCGTCTGCAGGAAGCCGAGCGTCTGGTGGCCGAACGGCTGGCGGCGCGGCGGCGGGTTTACTGACGGGCTTGCCCTTGGCCGGCGGAATTGCATGATGCCGCTTCTGCGAAGGAGGCGCGCATGACCCAGACCCGGGCGACGGCCATCGGCTTTACCGCCATTCTGATGTGGGCGCTGCTGGCGCTGCTGACCATCGGTTCGGCGCCGGTGCCGCCCTTTCTGCTGAATGCGCTGTGCTTTGGCATCGGCGGCGGTCTGGCGCTGATCTGGCTGGCGCTGGGTCCGGGGCTGGGGGTGCTGCGCGGCGTGTCGTGGAAGGTCTATGCCTTCGGCACGCTGGGGCTTTTCGGCTATCACGCGCTATATTTCAGCGCCTTCCGCATCGCGCCGGGGGCCGAGACCGGGCTGATTGCCTATCTCTGGCCGCTGTTCATCGTGCTGCTGTCCGGCCTGCTGCCGGGCGAACGCTTGGGCGGGCTGCATGTTGCAGGCGCGCTTCTGGCCTTTGCCGGGGCGGCGCTGATCCTGCTGTCACGCGGGAATACCGGGGCCGATCTGCCGGTCGCGGGGCTGGTGCTGGCCTTTCTGTGTGCGCTGGCATGGGCGGGTTATTCGGTGCTGTCGCGCCGGCTGGGCGCCGTTCCGACCGAGACGGTGACCGTCTATTGCCTTGCCACGGCGGCACTTTCGGTGCCGGCGCATCTGATGTTCGAAGAAACCGTCTGGCCCGCGACGCAGGGCGGCTGGCTGGCCGTGCTGGCGCTGGGGCTGGGGCCAGTGGGGGCCGCGTTCTTTACCTGGGATGTGGGTATGAAGAAAGGCGACATCCAGCTGCTGGGTGTCGCCTCTTATGCTGCGCCGCTGTTGTCAACGCTTGCACTGATTGCCGCCGGGCGGGCCGAGGCCACGCCCCTTCTGCTGGTGGCGGCGCTGATGATCACCGGCGGCGCGGCGATTGCCGCGCGCGCCAGCCTGCGGCCGGTCAGGCCTGCTGAAGACGGCTGATCTCTTCCTTGATCTTCAGTTTCATCTTTTTCCATTCCGCGATCTGAAGATCATCCGAGGCGGGGCTGCGTTGCGCCTGCTCGACCATCTCCGAAAGGTGTTCGTGCTTCTTCTTCAGCTCAGCGATATGGGAAGCGACAGTCATCGAATTCCTCCTCGTGGTTTGGACAGGTTCAGTGCACCACGGAAATTGAGTCGTGTCATCAGGTCTTCGCAGAACCGTTACCGAAGGTGGCAGCGTGCCGCAGGTTCAGGCGTCGAATTCGGCGGAAAGCGGCGCGGCCTGACGCAGGACGGCATTGGCGCGCAGGGTATAGCTTTCGCGGTCGCCGTCATGGGCGGCGCCCTGATGGATGACGAAGGGCGCCAGCAGGCGGAAGGCCCCCCGCCCGCCCTTGCGCGCCCGCAGGATGACGCGCAGGGCCGCGCGGCCTTCTCGCGCGGCCAAGGGCAGCACGGCGGCCGACCCCAGCCGGGGTGCCAGTGCGCCCAGAACCTCGGGCAGCCCATCGGCGCCGAAGATCATCGTCAGCCAGCCGCCCGGCCGCAGCCGCCGCGCCGCAGCCGCCACCCAGCCGGCCAGCGGCGTTGCGGCCACCTGCATCGCCACCGCCCTGCCCGGAGCGGGTGAGGCCGTGCCACCGCGCGGGTAGTAGGGCGGGTTGGCGATGACATGGTCGAAATCCACCCGCAGCGCGGCGGGCATATGGGCCAGATCGCCCTCATGCACCTGCATCGCCTGGCCGTTTCCGGCGGCGTTGCGGCGGGCCAGCGCGGCATAATCCGGCTGCAGTTCCAGCCCCGACAGCACGACCCCCGGCACCCGCGCGCCAAGGCACAGCGCCGCCGCCCCCGCCCCGCAGCCCAGATCCAGCACCGCCTGCCCCGCTTCGGCCGGGCAGGCCGCCGCCAGCAGCACCGGGTCGGTGGCGGCACGGTAGCCCTTCAGCGGCTGCCACAGATGCAGCCGCCCGCAAAGGAAGGCGTCATGCGAAAGCTCATCTTCGGCAAACATCACCAGCCCCGGTCGATGCCGTTGTCGGCGATGATCCGGTCGGCCGTGAACCAGTCGCGGTCGGCAACCATCAGGCGGCGCGGCAGAATGTCCAGACTGCCCTGAAAGACGCTCGTGTGGACGTCCAGCAGAAAGCTGTCTATACCCTCGCCTTCAAGAAGCGCCTGGGCAAAAGCGATGGCCGTCGGATCGGTGGTGCGAAGTAACAGCTTCATTCCGCCAGTTTCACGGCTGGCCCGGCGAATGTCGAGACCTGTGGGGGGATGATGAGCCTGGATGACGCCGCGCAGAAACCGCACGACCGGCTGGCTGCCTGGCTGGCCGAGGATATGGCCGCCGTCAACGCCCTGATCCGTGAGCGGATGTCCAGCGAACATGCCCCGCGCATCCCCGAAGTGACGGCCCATCTGATCGAGGCGGGCGGCAAGCGGCTGCGCCCGATGCTGACGCTGGCGGCGGCGCGGCTTTGCGGCTATGGCGGGCCCTTCCATATCCATCTGGCCGCGACGGTGGAGTTCATCCACACCGCAACGCTCTTACATGACGACGTGGTCGATGAAAGCGCGCAGCGCCGGGGCCGGCCCACCGCCAACCTGTTGTGGGACAACAAGTCTTCGGTGCTGGTGGGAGACTACCTTTTTGCCCGCAGCTTCCAGCTGATGACAGCCACCGGCAACATGCGGGTGCTGGACATCCTCGCCAATGCCTCGGCCACGATTGCCGAGGGCGAGGTGCTGCAACTGACCGCCGCTCAGGATCTGGCGACGACCGAAGAGATCTATCTGAAGGTGGTGCGCGGCAAGACGGCGGCGCTGTTTTCGGCCGCGACCGAGGTCGGCGGCGTCATTGCCGGCGCCGATGAGGCGCAGGTGCGCGCGCTTTTCGACTATGGCGACGCGCTGGGGATCGCCTTCCAGATCGCCGATGACCTGCTGGATTACGGCGGCACCTCGGCCGCCATCGGCAAGAACACCGGCGACGATTTCCGCGAACGCAAGCTGACGCTGCCGGTCATCAAGGCGGTTGCAGCGGCCGATGCCGAAGAGCGCGCCTTCTGGGTCCGCGTGATCGAGAAGGGCCGGCAGGAAGACGGCGATCTGGAGCAGGCGATTGCCCTGATGCAGAAGCATGGCGCCATGGCGGCGGCCCGTGCCGATGCCCTGGGCTGGTCGGACCGGGCGCGCGCCGCGCTGCGGGCGCTGCCCGACCATCCGCTTCGCCAGATGCTGGACGATCTGGCCGATTACGTCGTGGCGCGGCTGCGCTGATCAGTAGCCCTGCCCCGGCACGAAGGGCAGCTTCTGGGCGGCGCCGTTTGCCCCCATGACCCAAAGATCGGGAAAACCCGCGCTGCCTTTCTGCAGGTCGATCCAGATCTGGCCGGTGTCATAGATCGCCCGGGTTGCGCCGGCGAAGGGCGCGCCTCCGCCCTCGGTCGTCATGAAGGCGCGGGCGCAGCCGGCGGTGCCCTTGGTGCCCGGGCGGCAGAAATGCCCGATCAGGATCAGCCTGCCGGACTCCAGCAGCACCAGATCGCCCCGCACCTCGGGCGCGACGCCCAGTTGCGCCGCCACCTGTGGCAGAAGGGTGGCCATCAGCACCTCGGCCAATTGCTGGCCGGTGCCGTCTGTCAGGGCGGCGGCTTCCAGCGCTATGAAGCGGGAAGGTGTCATCTGCGGCGTGGCATCGGGGGCGGCAGGATCGGCCGCCACCGTCAGCGGCCCGCCGGGCTGATGCCCGGGGGGCGGGGCGGCAGGCGCCGGGCTGGCAATGACCGGCGCGGTGTCCGCAGGTTCGGGCGCGGGAGCTGCGGCCACCGGGGGTGCGGCAGCGGCGGGGGCATTGCCCGCCCGGCCCCGCGACTGATCGCGTTTCGAAACCGGGCCGGCGGGCGCCGGCGGCGCGAGTGTGCCGGGATCGGGCGCCGCCGTCTGGGGCGGGGCGGCCGGGGCAAGGGCGGGCGCGTCTTCTTCCAGCTCGACCTCCGGCACGACCATGGTGTCGGGCAGGTCATCTTCGGGCGCGGGGGCGGCGGCCGGCAGGACCGGCGCGCAGGTTTCGCGGAAGCCGGCCATAAGGGGCGCAAGGGTTTCCAGCGGCACAGCCAAGACGCCCTGCGGCTGCCACGCGCCGCCGTCCAGCGTGACGCTGAACGTCTGGCCCGCTTCCATCGCGTCCAATAGCGCGGCCAGCGTGGCGCCGTCGGGATAGGCCAGCGGAAAGCTGGGCATCTGCGGCCGGGTCTGGAATTCGACCGCGGCAATCTCTTGCCCGTCCACCGCCAGCCGGCCCGTGACGGCCGTGTCAAAGCGCAGGCTGCCCAGCCGCAACTGCACCCGGCCCTGCCCCCGGCCGGCATCGCAGAAGACCGCGACGCAGGCCGCCACCTGTTCGCCGTTGGGCGCCGTTTCCACCAGTTTGGCGCAGGTGCCGACCGAGGCGAGGCCCGGCCCGAAATCCTCACGGAACCAGGGCATGTGGCCGGCCGGCGCTTCGGGTGCCGCTTCGGACGCCGGCGCTGCTGGCGAAGGTGCGGCGGGCGGGGCAGCCGCGATGCCGCTGCTGCCCGGAGCCGGTTCGGGCGCTGTGGCCACCTGCGATCCGTCTGACGATAGCGATAGGGCGGCGGCAATCACCGCGTGAAGGAATATCGGGAACATGAAAACCTCGGCGCGACTATGGGCGCATGGTGTCACAGCACCCCGCCGCCTGTCGAGCGGTTCAGCGCGCCATCGCCGCCGCCTGCACCCACCAGCCGGGTTCGGCCCGCGACAGCGCCGAGGCCGCCGCCTGCGCCGCCGCTTCGGTGGCAAACAGCCCGAAACAGGTGGCGCCCGAGCCGGACATCCGGGCCAGAAGGCAGCCCCCCTGCGCCGCCAGCGCCTGCCGCGCCGTGGCAATGACGGGGGCCAGCGCCTCGGCCGGGGGGGCCAGATCGTTGCGGGTCCGATGCAGGAAACCGGCCAGCGCCGCCGCGTCGGGGAACGCCGGCAGCACCGCCGGCAGCGGCGCGTTGGCCCTCTGCGTCAGGCCGCGAAAGACTGCCGGCGTCGGCACCGCGACGCCGGGGTTCACCAGCACCAGCCACGCGGGCGGCAAAGCGGGCAGCGGATCAATCACCTCACCAACGCCGCGCATCCGCGCAGGGCGGCCCTGCAGGCAGACCGGCACATCGGCGCCCAGCCGCAGCACCTCATCGGCGGGCGGCAGGGCACAGCCCCAAAGCCGCACCAGAGCCGTCAGCGTCGCCGCCGCATCGGCCGACCCCCCACCGATGCCCGAGGCTACCGGCAGGTGCTTTTCCAGCGTGATCGCCGCCCCCCGGCCGCCGCCGAAGGCGCGGGCCGCGCGCAGGCAGAGGTTGTCGCCGGCATCCGTCAGCCCCGCCGCGCGCGGTCCGGTGACGGCCAGCGTCAGCGCCTCCGATGCCCGGACTGTGACCACATCGCCCGCTTCGGCGAAGACCACCAGCGAATCCAGCAGGTGATAACCGTCGGCGCGCTGGCCGGTGACATGCAGGCACAGGTTGACCTTGGCCCGCGCCAGTGCCGTTTCAGTCGCCATTCTTGGCGGCATCCACGGCGCGCGGCCGGGCGGCGGCCTCATCCGCCATCACGGCATCCAGACCCTTTTCCAGCTTCTTGCGGATGCGCGCCGCATCGGCTTCGGCGGGGTTGAAGGACAGGGCGCGGTGCCACTGGAACTCGGCCTCGCGCTGGCGGCCGACCATCCAGTAAACGTCGCCCAGATGGTCGGTCACCACCGGATCGACGGGTTCCAGCATCGAGGCCTGCTCCATCGGCTCAACCGCTTCTTCATAGCGGCCAAGGCGGAAATAGGCCCAGGCCAGGCTGTCGATGATATAGCCCGATCCGGGCTGACCCTTGACCGCGCGCTGGATCATGTCCAGCGCCTCATCCAGATTTTCGCCCCGGTCAACAAAGCTGTAACCCAGATAGTTCAGCACCTGCGGCTGATCGGGGTTCAGCTCCAGCGCGCGGCGCATGTCGGTTTCCGCCGCCGCGAAATCGCCCAGCCGTTCGGCGCAGATGCCGCGGCTGTAGAAGATCGCCCAATGCGTGCGGTCGGGCGTGTCGATCATGGCGATGGCGGCGTCATAGGCGGCGCGCGCCTCGGCAAAGCGTTCATCGCGGCGCAGGGTATCGCCCAGCGCGACGCGGATCGGCATGATGTCGGGATGGCTGCGGGTCAGGCCCTGCAATATCTCGACCGCCGCCTCTTTCCGGCCGGCGTTCCAGGCAGCTTCGGCGCGGCCCATCTCGGCCACATGGAAGATCGGGCTGGTCGAGGGGATGGCGGCATAGGCTTCGGTTGCCAGATCGTGCTGGCCGAGTTGCTCCAGCAGCCCCGCCGTCAGCAGGACCGCCTCGGTATGATCGGCGCGCAGGTCGGCGGCGATCCGGGTGTAAAGCAGCGTATAGCCGTCATCCGCCTCGCCGTTCAGCGCGGTGGCAAGGGTGAAGAACACCTCGGCAATGCCATCGGTCGCATTGCGCACCACGTCGAAGGCCAAGGGCTCACCGGCCGCCAGACGCCGCCGCAGGTCGTCGATTTCGGGGTCCGAGTCGGTGCCGAAGCTGCGGTCCAGAAGCGCGATCGCGTCCGCGTTGCGTTCAAGCTGGCTGAGAATCTGCACATGGGCCAGCACCCCGCGCCGCATCACGCCGATCTTGCCCGAGGCACGGCCCGACAGGATTTCGTCGGCCCCCTCAAAATCCCCGGCCGAGGCCAGCGCCAGCGCCTTGTGATACAGCCCGAACGCCTCAAGCCCCCGCGTCGCCGCCAGCTTGTCAAAGCCTTCGGTGGCTTCCGACATCCGGCCGCGACCCAGTTCGGCCCAGGCGCGCACCAGCCCTTCCAGAAGGGCGCCGGCGTTGCTGCCGGAATTGGTCAGTTCCAGAACCGAGTCGTAGTCGCCGGCCCGGGCGCTGTCATCGACCAGCGCCAGAAAGGTGGCCTGCCCGACATTGCCTTCGGCCAGCATGGCGCGGGCGGAAAAGGCCGCCGCCTCCATCTGCCCCAGCCCCAGATTCGAGATCACCGCGCCTTCCAGAAGCACCGGGTTCGCCGGATCGCTTTCCAGCGCCAGCCCGTACCAATGCGCGGCGGCGCGGAAGTCATATTCGCCCGCCGCGATCATCGCCGCCAGGTAGGCGCCGGAATTGCCGCCCTCATCGGCGCGCAGCGCGGTCGGTCCGGTGGCGGCAAGGGCCAGCGCCAGAACCAGAGGTCGGAAAGAGACAAGGCGCGGCATTGGCAGGACACTCCGGAGACAATCCCGAAAAGCTAGTCGGCAGGCCCGCCAAAGGCAATGCGGGCCGGGGGTTTGCTGCCCCCGGCCCGCCGATTCTCGCGCAATCGTGCGCGGCGTCACATGTTGGGATAGTTCGGCCCGCCGCCGCCCTGCGGCGTCGTCCAGTTGATGTTTTGCGACGGGTCCTTGATGTCGCAGGTCTTGCAGTGGACGCAGTTCTGGAAATTGATGCGGAAGCTGGCATCCGCCCCCTCGCCCAGAACCTCATAAACCCCGGCCGGGCAATAGCGCTGCGCCGGTTCGGCAAATTCCGGCAGGTTCACCCGGATCGGGATGGTGGGGTCTTTCAGCTTCAGATGGGCCGGCTGCGCCTCATCATGGTTGGTGAAGCTGAAGGCGACGTTGGTCAGCCGGTCGAAGGACAAGACGCCATCGGGCCGGGGATAGTCGATCGGCTTGAAATCGGCGGCCTTGCCGGTGGCGGCGGCATCGGTCTTGCCGTGTTTCAGCGTGCCCAGAACCGTCAGGCCGAAGGTGTTGGCCCACATGTCGGCGCCGCCCAGCGCCAGCGAGGCGACCAGACCGTATTTCGACCACAAGGGCTTGACGTTGCGGACCTTCTTCAGGTCTTTCGCGATGGGGCCGGACCGCACGTCGGCCTCATACTCCGCCAGTTCGTCGCTGGCGCGGCCCGCTGCAATCGCCTTCGCCGCCGCTTCGGCCGCCGCGATGCCCGACAGCATGGCGTTGTGGTTGCCCTTGATGCGCGGCACGTTCACCAGCCCCGCCGAACAGCCCAGAAGCGCCACGCCCGGCGCGACCATCTTGGGGATCGACTGCCAGCCGCCTTCACTGATCGCCCGTGCGCCATACGCCACGCGCTTGCCGCCCTTCAGAAGCTCGGCCACCATCGGGTGGTGCTTGAAGCGCTGGAATTCCATGTAGGGATAAAGGTGGGGGTTCTTGTAGTTCAGGTGAACCACGAAGCCCACATAGACCTGATTGTTTTCAAGGTGGTAGATGAAGCTGCCGCCCCCGGCGTTCGACCCCAGCGGCCAGCCCATCGTATGGGTGACCGTGCCCTCGCGGTGCTTTGCGGGGTCGATCTCCCAGATTTCCTTCATGCCGATGCCGAATTTCTGCGGGCAATGGCCCTTCGACAGGTCGAACCGCGCGATGACTTCCTTGGCCAGGCTGCCGCGCACACCTTCGGAGAGGAAGACATATTTGCCGCGCAGTTCCATGCCCGGCTCATAGGCCGGCCCCGGCTCTCCGGTCGCCGGATCGCGGCCGAATTCGCCGGCGACGACGCCCGCTACCTCGCCGTTCGGGCCCCAGACCAGTTCCGAACAGGCCATGCCGGGGAAGATCTCGACCCCCAGCTCCTCGGCCTGACCGGCCATCCAGCGGCAGACATTCGCCATCGAGACGATGTAGTTGCCATGGTTGTTCATCAGGGGCGGCATCGGCCAGTTCGGGATCCGCATCTGCCCGGCCGGGCCGAGGATGTAGAAGTTGTCCTCTTTCACCGGCGTCTTGATCGGCGCACCCTTGGCCTTCCAGTCGGGGATCAGCGCATCAAGGCCCGAAGGGTCCAGCACCGCACCCGACAGGATATGGGCGCCGACTTCGGAGCCCTTTTCCAGCACCACCACCGACAGGTCGGGGTTGATCTGCTTCAGCCGGATCGCCGCCGACAGGCCCGAGGGGCCCGCCCCCACGATGACCACGTCATATTCCATCGACTCCCGCACGATGTCCTGCGGCATGGCTGTTCCTCCGTCCCCGGCCCTTGGCTTGCGTAACGTGATTGCCCCAGGTCGGACCACAGGTCAACCATGACGCAACATCATATTTCCGCATCGCAGCATGAGTGAAACTTTCTTTCCCGGCGCCGACGCCCGCCCGCCGGTTCGCGGCATTTCCCCTTGCATTCTGTGCCCCTTCCGGGTCAGGTGATGGGGAAGAAGACACAAGGTCATGGTCCGCCCGGGCCGTGGCCTTGTCATTTGGTGAAAAGACGATGGAAAAGATTCCGATGACGCGCGCGGGCTTCACCGCGCTGGATGATGAGCTGAAGACGCTGAAGTCGGTGGAACGTCCCGCCGTCATCCGCGCCATTGCCGAGGCTCGCGAGCTGGGCGACCTGTCGGAGAATGCCGAGTATCATTCGGCCCGCGAGAAGCAGAGCTTCATCGAAGGCCGCATCAAGGAACTTGAGGCGATCCTGTCGCTGGCCGAAGTCATCGACCCCACCAAGCTGTCGGGCCCGATCAAGTTCGGCGCCACCATCACCATCGTCGATGAGGACAGCGACGAGGAAAAGACCTACCAGATCGTCGGCGAAACCGAGGCCGATATCGAGGCCGGCAAGCTGAACGTCCGCTCGCCCCTGGCGCGTGCGCTGATCGGCAAGGACGAAGGCGATTCGGTCGAGGTGCGCACCCCCGGCGGGCAGCGCAGCTATGAAGTCGTCTCGGTCCGCTATATCTGATCGCCCCCCGGGGGGGCCTGCCCATGCCGATGACCGAACCTGACCAGACCGCAACTCCGCCCGTCGGCGGGCGCATGCCCGTGACCGAGGTTGTCGCGGGCGGTCTGTCGCTGGTCTGGGTGGCGGCGGTGGCGGCCTATCTCCTGACCGCGCCGCAGGACGGCCCCGCTCTGGGCCTTGTGCTGACGCTGCTGGTCGTCTTCCTGCCGCTGGCGCTGATCTGGACGGCGGTGGTCACGCTGCGCTCGGTCCGCGCGCTGCGGGCCGAGGCGGCGCGGCTGCATGCCACGATCGAGGCGATGCGCCGCGAACATGCGCTGGGCCAGCAGGCGCTGACGGCGGCGCTGAAACCGTCGGTCGAAAAGAAGCTGGAAGAGATCGAACGCTCGGCCCGCAACACCGAAACCGCGCTGGCCACCTTCACCTCGCGCCGCGATACCGGGCTGACCCAGCCTTCGGCCGACCGCAAGGCCGCGCTGGCCGCGCCCCGGCCCGAACCCGCCGCCGAACAGCCGGCGCTGGCCCTTGGCACCCCGGCCGAAGACCTGCGCGCGCCGCTGTCGGTGGCCGATTTCGTCCGCGCCCTGCAGTTTCCCGAAAGCCCCGACGACAAGGAGGGTTTCCGCGCCCTGCGTCTGGCGCTGGAGGACCGGACGGCGGCCAAGCTGATCCGCGCCGCGCAGGATGTGCTGACGCTGCTGGCGCAGGAGGGCATCTTCATGGATGACCTCAAGCCCGACCGCGCCCGGCCCGAGCTGTGGCGCCGCTTTGCCGCCGGGGAACGGGGGCGCGGCATTGCTGCCCTTGGCGGGGTGCGCGACCGGTCGTCGCTGGCGCTGACGGCGGGGAGGATGCGCGAAGACCCGGTCTTCCGCGACGCCGCCCATCATTTCCTGCGCACCTTCGACCGCGCCTTTCAGGAGTTCGAGCGGGTGGCAAGCGATGCCGATCTGGCGGAACTGGCCGAAACCCGCACCGCACGGGCCTTCATGCTGTTCGGCCGGGTGACCGGCACGTTCGACTGAGGCGCTTTTGGCAAGCCCCGGGGGCGCTGCCCCCGGACCCCCGGGATACTTGTGGACAGATGAAATCAAGCGTCTCGCAATATGTCCAGGAAGGCGGCGCCGAAGCGGTCTATCTTGGCTTCGCCCATGCCCTGGATGCCGGCAAGCTCTGACAGGGTCGAGGGCCGGCGCTCGGCGATCTGGCGCAGGGTGGAATGCGTGCAGGACAGGTATTTGCCCGTACCATCCTCGCCCCGCGCAAGGGCAAGCTGCGCCTCGGCCAGCCGGTCGAAGATGTCGCCGGCGGGCTGGCCGGCCAGCTTCATCCGGGCCGGGTGCAGCGGCGCGGCAGCGGCACCGGTGATGACGGCCAGAAAGGCCGCGCCGAAGCTTTCCAGCTTGCGCGCACCGACGCCGGTAATGCCCATCATCTGATCCAGCGTCCCGGGCCGCTTTTCCGCCATCTCGATCAGGGTGCGGTCGGCGAAGATGACATAGGCCGGCACGCCCGCCGCCTCGGCCAAGGCGCGGCGCTTGGCCTTGAGGGCGGAAAGAAGGCTTGCATCCTCGTCCGAGACCTGCGCCCGCACCGCCACTGCCGGGCGCGCGCGTTCCACCGTGTCCTGCCGCAGCATCACCGCCGCCTCGCCGCGCAGGACGGGGCGGGCGGCCTCGGTCATGCGCAGGGCGCCGTGGCGTTCGGTATCGGGGCGGACCAGATCACGGCCCATCATCTGACGGAAAACCGCGCCCCAGGCGGGCTTTGACAGATCGCGGCCCACGCCGAAGGTGGGCAGGTCGTCATGGCCGCGCGCGCGCACCTTGTCGGTGGCATTGCCGGTCAGGATGTCGATCAGATGGCCCGCGCCAAAGCTTTCGCCGGTGCGCAGGATGGCCGAAAGCGCCTTTCTGACCGCATCGGTCGCGTCAAAGATGCGGGCGGGCCGGTCGCACAGGTCGCAGTTGCCGCAGGGCTGCGACGCCTCGCCAAAATAGCCTAGCAGCACCTTGCGGCGGCATTCCACCGCCTCTGCCAGACCCAGAAGCGCATTCAGCCGGCCGTGGTCGGCCTGCTTGCGTTCGGGTGGCGCCAGGCCTTCGTCAATCTGGGCGCGGCGCAGGCGGATATCATCGGGGCCGTAAAGCGTCAGCGTTTCCGCCGCAGCACCATCGCGGCCCGCGCGGCCGATCTCCTGATAATAGCCCTCGATCGACTTGGGCAGATCGGCATGGGCGACCCAGCGGATATCGGGCTTGTCGATGCCCATGCCGAAGGCCACCGTTGCCACCACGATCAGCCCGTCTTCCTGCTGAAAGCGGATTTCGACATGGCGGCGTTCATCGGCCTCCATCCCGCCGTGGTAGTAGGCCGAGGGATGGCCGGCCTCGCGCAGCGCCTGCGCCAGCGTTTCGGTCTTGGCGCGGGTGCCGCAATAGACGATGCCCGACTGGCCCTTGCGCGCGGCAGCAAAGCGCAGGATCTGTTCGCGCGGGCTGTCCTTCACCGCGAAGGCCAGATGGATGTTCGGCCGGTCGAACCCGCGCAGGAAGGTGGCGGGGGGCTGGCCGTCGAACAGGCGCGCCACGATTTCATCGCGCGTCTCGGCATCGGCGGTGGCGGTAAAGGCCGCCAGCGGCACCCCCAGCGCGCGCCGCATCTCGCCGATCCGCAGGTAGTCGGGGCGGAAATCATGGCCCCACTGGCTGACGCAATGCGCCTCATCCACCGCGATCAGGCTGACGCCGATCCGCCGCAGCATGGGCAGCGTGGCGGCCGAAGCCAGACGTTCCGGCGCGATGTAAAGCAGCTTCAGCCGCCCCTCGTCCAGCGCCTGAAAGACCGCCTCGGTTTCCTCGCCGGTGTTGCCCGAGGTCAGCGCCCCCGCCTCGACCCCCGCCGCACGCAGGGCGCGGACCTGATCGCGCATCAGCGCAATCAGCGGCGAGACGACAAGTGTCACCCCCGGCCGGCACAGTGCCGGCAGCTGGAAGCACAGCGACTTGCCGCCGCCCGTGGGCATGATGGCCAGGGTGTTCTGCCCGGCGCGGACGGCCTCGACAATTTCTTCCTGACCGGGGCGGAAATCGGCAAAGCCAAAGACCGAGGCCAGAAGCGCCCCGGGCGTTCCGGCGGTGTCGGTGACGGTCTGCATGGCGTCGGTCAAGTCTGCTGCCCGCCCGCGATCAGATGAAGACCGCCCGGTTGTTCTAGAGCATGAAGCGCAGCCCGTAGATGATCAGCAGCAGCACCAGCGGCGCCATATCAAGCCCGCCCATCGGCGGCAGCACGCGGCGGATCTGGGCATAGATCGGCTCCAGCAGCGCGCGCAGGCCATACCAGATCTGCGCCACAAGCGGCTGGCGCAGGTTCAGCACCTGGAAATTGACCAGCCAGCTCATGATGATGCTGGCCAGGATAATCCATTTCGCAACGTCGATGACCATCAGAAGGGTATCAAAAAGCGTCATCGCGGGCTCCGGCCACAAGGGATGGTGGTTTGGTAGCCTGATGCCCCCCAAAGGGCAAGCCTGCCGCAGCGTTCCGCTTGACCTGCCCGCCGCGCTGCGGCAACCGGACCGCAGCAGGAGGCACCGCGATGTATCCCTATCTCCGCATGGCCAAGGAATTGTGGAAGTTCCGCAACGCTCCGGCGCTGAGCGTGTTTCAGCCCCATGTCTCGACCCACCGCGTCTGGCCCTGGGACATTGATCCGTGGATGGAGCTGAACAACGGCCGCACCCTGACGCTTTACGACCTTGGCCGGCTGCCGATGGGCAAGCGGATGGGATTTGACCGCCTGCTGAAGGACAAGGGCTGGGGGCTGACGGTGGCGGGCAACACCACGCGCTACCGCCGCCGGGTCACGGTGTTCCAGAAGCTGACCATGGTGTCGCGCGTGCTGGGCTGGGACGACCGGTTCCTCTACATCGAACAAAGCATGTGGCGGGGGGGCGACTGCACCTCGGCGCAGATGCTGCGCGGGGCGGTGATCTCGAAGGGCGGGATGGTGCCGATGGCGCAGGCGATGGCCGCGCTTGGCGTGACCGAAGCCAGCCCCGCCCTGCCCGATTGGGTGCAGCAGTGGATCGCCGCCGATGCCGCGCGCCTCTGGCCGCCCGAGACACCCGGCGTCACGCCCTGACCTTTCCCTTGCCAGCCCCGGCGCTTTCGGGCTTGATCGCCGCAAGCACGAACGGGGGGCAGGAATGGCAACGCAGCGGCAGCGCATCTGGGGCTGGTGGTTCTTTGACTGGGCCAGCCAGCCCTACAACACCTTGTTGCTGACCTTCATCTTCGGCCCGTATTTCGCCGAAATCGCCCGGGGCTACTACATGGGCACCGGGATGGAGGAAGAGGCGGCAAAGGCCGCCGCGCAGGCCTATTGGGGCTTCGGGCTGACCGTGGCATCGCTGGTGATCGCGCTTCTGGCGCCGCTTCTGGGGGCGGTGGCCGACGGCACCGGGCGGCGGCTGGTGTGGGTGTGGCTGTTCTCGGGCTTCTACGTTGCCGGGGCGGCGAGCCTGTGGTGGGTGATGCCGGGGGGCGAGATCGGCATGCTGCGCTGGGCCGTCTTCTTCTTCGGCATCGGCTTCATCGGGATGGAGTTCGCCACGATCTTCACCAACGCGCTGATGCCCTCTCTGACCGACGGCGACGACATCGGCCGGATTTCCGGCAACGGCTTTGCCTTCGGTTATCTGGGCGGGTTGCTGGCGCTGTTCATCATGCTGGCGCTGTTTGCCGAAAGCGCCACCACCGGCAAGACGCTGATCGGGATCGACCCGCTGATGGGCCTTGACCCCGAGGCGCGCGAGGGCACCCGCTTTGTCGGACCCTTCGCGGCGATCTGGTATATCATCTTCATGATCCCGTTCTTCCTGTGGGTGAAGGAACCGCGCGGCGGCGCCGGGGCGCTGAACATCGGCGCGGCGCTTGCCAGCCTGATCGAGCTTTTGCGCTCGCTCCGCTTCCGGCGCAGCCTGTCGGCCTATCTCGGCTCGTCGCTGATGTATCGTGACGCGCTGAACGGGCTTTATGCCTTCGGCGGGGTCTATGCCTCGAACGTGCTGAACTGGTCGATCACCCAGATCGGGGTGTTCGGCATCCTCGGCGGGGTCACCGCCATGGTCGCCAGCTGGTGGGGCGGGCGGCTGGACGAAAGGCTGGGGCCGAAGCCGGTGATCGGCTGGTCGATCGTGGTGCTGATCCTGGTCTGCGCCGTGGTCGTCGGCATGGACCGTGAAGGCGTCTGGGGCATCGCGCTGGACCCGGCATCATCGGTGCCCGACATCATCTTCTACATCTGCGGCGGGCTGATCGGCGCCGCCGGCGGGCCGCTGCAGGCCGCCAGCCGCACCATGCTGTTGCGCCACACCACCCCCGAACGCGCGACCGAGGCCTTCGGCATCTTCGCGCTTTCGGGCAAAGTGGCCAGCTTCATCACGCCCTTCCTGATCGCCATCGTCTCGCATTTCAGCCAAAGTGCGCGCATCGGAATCTCGCCGGTCATCATCCTCTTCCTGCTGGGGCTGATCCTGCTAATCTGGGTCAAACCCAGAGGCGAACAGGCATGATCCGACGGCTTTTCCTGATCCTTGCGCTGGCGGCACCGCTGCCCGCGCATGCCGAGGCTTTGGCCAACCAGCTTTTCGGCGCCAAGGACGCACCCAGCCAGCAGAACCCCATGCCCATCGGCTCTTATGCCAAGGGCTGCGCGGCGGGGCTGGTGGAACTGCCGGAAACCGGGCCGACCTGGCAGGCGATGCGGCTGTCGCGCAACCGCAACTTCGGCCAGCCGGTGATGATCGAGTTCCTGAAAGACCTCTCGGTCGCCGCGACCCAGGTCGGCTGGCTCGGCCTTTACATCGGCGACATCAGCCAGCCGCGCGGCGGCCCGATGACATCGGGCCACGCCAGCCACCAGATCGGGCTGGATGCCGATATCTGGTGGCTGCGTCCGCGCAGCCTGTCCCTGTCGGGCAAGGAGCGCGAGAACATCTCGTCCATCCCCGTGCGGTCTGCCGACCAGCGCTCGGTCACCGAAAACTGGACGCGCGACCGCCGGGCGCTTTTGAAGGCTGCTGCATCCGACGCGCGGGTGGACCGCATCTTCGTCGCCGCCGCCGTCAAGATCGAGATCTGCAAGACCGCCACCACCAAGGACAAGAAATGGCTGCAGAAGATCCGGCCTGTCGCCGGGCATGACACCCATTTCCACGTCCGCCTGAAATGCCCCAAGGGCGCGAAGCTTTGCGAGACGCAGAAGCCCACGGTTTCCGAACTGTCGAACGGCGGCAACGGCTGCGATGACACGCTGATGTGGTGGGTGTCAGAGGATTACCTGAACCCCAAGCCGTCGAAGAAACCCAAGAAGACCGAGGATGACGCGCCCCGCAAGAAAGGTTCGCGCGAATACACCATGGCCGACCTGCCCGGACAATGCAAAGACGTGCTTTCCTCGCCCTGACGGCGGGCGGGCTGGCACTGGCCGGGTTGCAGGGCAGCGCCAGCCCTGCGCCCCCGGCCGGGCTTTTGTCCGATTTCCGCTGGTCGATGCCCGATGACCGCTTCGGCGGCTTTTCGGCCATTGAGGTGATGGCGGACGGCCGCGATTTCGTGGCGCTTTCAGACAAGGGCGCCTTCATCCGCGGCCGCATCCGCCGCGACGCCGGCGGCGCGATTGCCGGGGTCGAGGCCGGGCCCGTCACCCCCCTTCTGGCGCAGGGCCGCGAAACCCTGCGCCCCGGCCGCACCGACAGCGAGGGGCTGGCCATCGCACCCGACGGCACGGCCTATGTATCGTTCGAAGGGGCGGCGCGGGTGTTGCGCTATGCCGACCTGGACGGCCCGGCCGAGAACCTGCCCTCCCACCCCGATTTCGCCGGCCTGCAACGCAATTCCGCGCTTGAGGCGCTGGCCATCGGCCCGGACGGGGCGCTTTACACCCTGCCGGAACGGTCGGGCGGGGAAAGCCGGCCCTTCCCGGTCTGGCGGTTCCGCAACGGGCGCTGGGACCAGCCCTTCAGCCTGCCCCGCAGCGGCGGCTTTCTGGCCGTGGGCGCCGATTTCGGGCCGGACGGGCGGCTTTACCTGCTGGAGCGCCAGTTCGCGGGTCTTGCCGGTTTCGCCAGCCGCATCCGCCGCTTTGCCCTGCGCGGCGACCGGGTGACGGCCGCGGAAACCGTGCTGCAGACGCCGCTGGGCCTGCACGACAATCTGGAAGGCATCTCTGTCTGGCGCGACGGCGCTCGCGGGATGGTTGCCACACTGATCGCCGACGACAATTTCAGCTTCCTTTTCTCGACCCGCCTTGTGGAATACCGCCTGCCCGATTGACGCCGGCCCGCTTTGGGCCTATGGGCGCGCGTCCTCCGGCCGTTTCTGCAGCTTCGGGGGCCAAGTCTCCGCGACCTTGTAAAAAACGGATCACAGATGAAAACCCTTCCGCTTGGCATCCTTGCCATGGCCGCGATCGTCGTGGCCTCGAACATCCTGGTGCAGTTTCCCATCGGCCAGTGGCTGACCTGGGGCGCCTTCACCTATCCTTTCGCCTTTCTGGTGAATGACCTGACCAACCGCTTCCACGGCCCCGCCGCCGCCCGGCGCGTGGTTTACGCGGGCTTTGCCGTGGGCATCGCCTGTTCGCTGATCGGCACGCAGATCGTGGGAGAGTTCGGCCCGCTGGTCACCCTGCGCATCGCCATCGGCTCGGGCCTGGCCTTCCTGACCGGACAGCTTCTGGACGTGGCGATCTTTGACCGGCTGCGGCAGCGCGCCTGGTGGCGGGCGCCGTTCCTTGGCTCGCTGATCGGCTCGGCGGCGGATACGGCGCTGTTCTTCACCATCGCCTTCTCGGCCGCGCTGGTGGTTCTGGAACCGGGCAATGACGTGTCCTGGGCGGCCGAAAGCGTGCCGCTGCTAGGCTTCGGTCCCGCCGTGCCGCTGTGGGTTTCGCTGGGTCTGGCCGATTTTCTGGTGAAGCTGGCCGTCGATCTGCTGGCCCTGTTGCCGTTTCGTTTGGCAGTTGCCCGATATGCCGCACGGGTTGCGTGATTTGTTTTGACAAACACAAAATCTGTGCCACGCTCAGCTTATCGGCAACTTTTTGAAAGGAGGTGATCCAGTGTCTAGAGTGACGTTGGAGAGAGGTGTCGGGACAGTCAGGCGGGGGAATTTTTAAGGGCAACCCCTTGAAATCAAACCGTAGATTGGGCTGAAACCTAACTGGCCCATCTCCTTGGATCTCGGAAAGGGTCGCCATCAACGGCGACCCTTTCTCTTTGGCCGCATCGCCGCTAGCCTGCCGGGATGCTGTGGATCAACGACACCCTTGCGCTGGCCGACTGGGAACTGAGCGAAAGCTTCATGCGCGCTTCGGGACCGGGCGGGCAGAACGTGAACAAGGTTTCAACCGCGGTCGAACTGCGCTTCGAGGCCGAGCGTTCGCCGCATCTGCCGGCCCCGGTGAAGGCGCGGCTGAAACGGCTGGCCGGCCGCAAATGGACGCTGGACGGCGCGCTTGTCATCCAGGTCGATGACACCCGCAGCCAGGCCCGCAACCGCGAAATCGCGCGCGAAAGGCTGGCCGAGATGATCCGCGCCGCGCTGGTGGCGCCCAAGCGCCGCATCGCCACCAAGCCGACCCAGGGCAGCCAGCGCCGCCGCGTCGCCGCCAAGGTCGCGCGGGGTGAGGTGAAGTCGCTGCGCGGCCGTGTCGAGGACGACGAATGATTCACGCCCTTGCCGACGAGGCCGCCGCGCATTGGGGCGGCACGGTGCAGCGCCTGCTGCGCCACCGCGAGAATGCGGTCTTCGAAATGGCCCTGCCCGGCGGGGCCCGGGCCGCGCTGCGCCTGCACCGTGAGGGGTATCAGGACGCAGCCGCCATTCGGTCCGAGCTGTGGTGGTGTGCCGCGCTGGCCGCCGCCGGGGTCGCGGTGCCTGCCGCCCTGCCCGCGCGAAGCGGCGACCATCTGGTCACCCTGTCCACCGGCCGCAGTGCCTCGGCCATCGCCTGGGTCGAGGGCACCGCGCTGGGAGAGGCCGGCCGTCCCTTCGACCTGCCGCTGGCCGAGGTGCTGGCGCTGCACCGCGCGTTGGGGGCGCTGGTGGCGCAGATGCACGCCGCGACCGACCGGCTGCCCCTGCCGCCCGGCTTCACCCGGCCCCGCTGGGACATTGACGGGCTGGTGGGTGAGGCGCCCTTCTGGGGCCGGTTCTGGGATCATCCGGGCGCCGCCCCCGACCAGCGCGCCATGCTGCTGCGCGCCCGCGATGCCTTGCGCGAACGGCTGACCGGCCATGCGCGGCAGGCCACGCTTGGCCCCATCCACGCCGACCTTCTGCGAGAGAACATCCTTGTGCATCGGGGCGCGCTGTCGCTGATCGACTTCGACGATTCGGGCATCGGCTTTCGTCTGTATGATCTGGGAACCGCGCTGTCGCAGAGCCTTTATGAACCCGACTTCCCCGCCCTGCGCGACGCGCTGATGGAGGGCTATGGCACGACCGACACCGCGATGGTCGAGACCTTCACGCTGGCGCGCTGCTGCGCCTCGGTCGGCTGGATCATGCCGCGCCTTGCCCCCGACGACCCGGTCCACCGCAGCCATCTGGCGCGGTTCATGCTGTGCGCGGGCAGGGTGCTGGGGGGTTAGCTTCCGCCGCTGCCCGGGCGGAAAAGGCGAGGCACTGCCTCGCCCCGCCCGCGCGGGGCGGGGTCAATCCGGGACGGTTCAGCACGCAAGACGAAAGGCCAGCGCCTGCCCCGGCGGGCGAGAAGCGACCGCCATGGGCGGGGCGGGCGCTGGCCGGGCCTTTGAGGCCCGACCGGGGCAGTTTGCCCATGTTGCACTGTGGCGAAGGCGATGGCCTTCGCCAGACGGAGCGGCACCCCCTACACCCGCACCTCAAGCGCCGCCTGTTCGCCCACGCCGAACACCCGCTTGTAGCGGGCGATCTGGTCGGCCGGGCCCATCGCCTTGTTGGGGTTGTCCGACAGTTTCACGGTGGGCCGGCCATTGGCGCTGACCGCCTTGCAGACCAGACTGAAGGGCGCCAGCGCGTCATCCGGCACCAGACCGCGGAAATCATTGGTCAGAAGCGTGCCCCAGCCGAAAGACACCTTCACCCGGCCATTGAACCGGGCGTAAAGGCTTTCAATCTGCTCCACATCCAGCCCGTCCGAGAAGATCACCAATTTCTTCGCCGGGTCCTCTCCCCGTTCGGCCCACCAGCGGATGGCGGTTTCGGCGCCCTTGGCCGGATCGCCCGAATCGATGCGGATACCGGTCCAGCTGGCCAGCCAATCGGGCGCGTTTCGCAGGAAACCTTCGGTTCCGTAGGTGTCGGGCAGGATGATCCGCAGGTTGCCGTCATGCTCTTCGTGCCAGTCGGCCAAGACCTGATAGGGCGCCGCCGCGAGTTCGGCATCGCTGTCGGCCAGCGCCGAATAGACCATCGGCAATTCATGCGCATTGGTGCCGATGGCTTCGATGTCGCGCTTCATGGCGATGCGGCAGTTCGACGTGCCGGTGAACTTGGCCCCCAGCCCCTCCTGCATCGCCTGAACGCACCAGTCCTGCCACAGGAAGCTGTGGCGCCGCCGCGTGCCGAAATCGGCGATCCGCAGCCCGTCGATCCGCCGCAGCCGCTCGATCTTTTCCCAAAGCCGGGTCATGGCGCGGGCGTAAAGCACCTGCAGTTCAAACTTGCCCATGCCCTTCAGAACCGCGCGGCTGCGCAGCTCCATCAGCACCGCCAGCGCCGGAATCTCCCACATCATCACTTCGGGCCAGCGGCCTTCGAAGGTCAGCTCATACTGGCCGTCGCGCTTTTCCAGATGATAGGCCGGCAGGCGCAGCGCCTCGAACCAGGCCATGAAATCGGGGCGGAACATCTGGCGCTTGCCGTAAAACGTGTTGCCACGCAGCCAGGTGCTTTCGCCGCGCGACAGGGACAGGCTGCGCACATGGTCCAGCTGCTCACGCAGTTCGCCCTCGTCGATCAGTTCGGCCAGCCGCACCTTGGACGAGCGGTTGATCAGGCTGAACGTCACCGGGGTGTCGGGCTTGTTGCGAAAGACCGACTGGCACATCAGCAGTTTGTAGAAGTCGTCGTCGATCAGCGACCGGACGATCGGGTCGATCTTCCAGTTGTGATTGTGGACCCGCGTGGCGATGTCGACCATGCCGTTCCTCCCTTTCCGCCCCTGTCTATGTCATCCGCGGGGGAAAGGTCAAAAGGCTGTGAGGGGGTGGCGGGCGCCATCTTGCCGGCATCGACCGCAATCTTCTGAACCAGCGCGTAAAGTTCGTTGCGCGACAGGGGCTTGGTCAGCACCCCGTCCATGCCGGCATCGCGGCAGGCCGCCTCTTCCTCGGATGAGGCATAGGCGGTCAGCGCGTGGATCGGGCAGCGCGGCAGGCCGGCCGCCGCCTCGTGCGCGCGGATGGCGCGGGTGGCGGTCAGCCCGTCCATCTCGGGCATCGAGACATCCATCAGCACCAGATCGCGCGGCCCGGCCTGATAGACCTCGGTGGCGATGCGGCCATTCACCGCCTCGGACAGGCCGGCCACCGCCCGCTCCAAGAGCTTGCGGGCGATCAGCATGTTGGTGCGGTTGTCTTCGGCGATCAGCACGCGCAACAGCGTGCGCGGCACCGGCGGGCCGGAACTTGTGGCCTCGGCCACCACCTCTTCGGCGGCGCGCGGCAGTTGCACGGTCACGGTGAAGACCGAGCCCTGCCCCAGAACCGACGACACCTCGATATCGCCGCCCATCTGCTGGGCCAGAAGCTTTGAGATGGTCAGGCCCAGACCGGTGCCGCCGAACTGCCGGCCGATGGTGTTGTCGGCCTGGGTGAAACTGTCGAAGACCTGCCCGATGCGGTCGGGCGCAATGCCGATGCCGGTGTCGGCCACCGCGATGCGGATCGTGTCGCGCCGGCGGCCGGGGGTGATGCCCATGGTCACCGCCACCTGGCCCTCGCCGGTGAACTTCACAGCATTGCCGATCAGGTTCAGCACGATCTGCCGCAGCCGGCCCGGATCGCCGGTATGCCGCATCACCTCGCCCGGGACATCGACGTTCAGCGCGATGCCCTTCTTGCGGGCCGTGGGCACCAGCAGTTCGGCCGCGCGCGACAGGCATTCGGCCACCGAAAACGCCTCGCTCCGCAGATCGGCCTTGCCCGACTGCAGCTTTGACAGATCCAGCACGTCGTTGATGATGGTCAGAAGCGCCCGACCGCTTTCCACTATGGTCGCGGCATACTGGCGTTGCTGGGGGTCCAGCCGGGTTTCCTCAAGCAGTTCCGCCATGCCGATCACCCCGTTCAGGGGGGTGCGGATTTCGTGGCTCATCGTCGCCAGAAAGACCGCCTTGGCCTGCGCCGCCGCCTCGGCCTGTTCGCGCGCGGCGGCCAGTTCGGCGGCATGAGCCTTGGTCTGGGTGATGTCACGCTCAACCGCGATGAAGACATCGGGCGTGCCGTCGGGCTTCATCACCGGCGTCATCGAGACTTCCATCCAGATCGGCCGGCCGTCACGGGTGACGTTTTCAATCTCCAGCACGCAGGGCCGCCCCTCGGCCTGGGCGCGCTGCAGCGCCTCCATCGCCTCGGGTGAGGTACTGTGGCTGTTCAGCACCTCAGACGGGGTGCGGCCGATCACATCGTCAAATTTGTGGCCGGTGATGCGGGTGAACGCCTCGTTCACCCATTCGATCAGCCCTTCGGGCGTGGTGAAGATCACGCTGTCATTCGCCCGCCGCGCCACCAGCGCCAGCCGTTCGGCGCGCTGCACCTCATCTGCCAGCGCCACCTGCGAGGCCTGCAGCGCCGCCTGTTCTTCCAGAAGCGCCGCCTCGAACCGCAGCCGTTTGGCGTTGCCCAGTTCCTGGGTGCGGATGAACAGCCCGGCGATATAGCCCATGATCGGCAGGGCCAGTGCCAGGAACCACGCCCCCGATTCCCCGCGCCCCAGCCCCGGCAGGCTGGCCGCGAACAACAGCGTGCCGGCCAGCGCATAGACCATCAGCCGCAGCTTGCCGCCTTCGGGGAAATGGCGCCGCACCAGACCGGCGTTGATCGCCGCCCCCATGATGAAGACGGCGGCAAAGAACCGCGCCTCGATCAGGTGGATGGCCACCCAGCACAGCGTGCAGCAGGCCGAGATGGTCAGCGCCTGAAACCCCGCGGTCAGCGCCGCCAGCCGCCGGTCCCGCCGGGTGATGGCGGGCTGGCGCAAAATATGGGCCAGCGTCAGGCAATCGACCGCCTCACCGAACAGCGCCAGCGCCACGGCCAGCGCGCCGATCCACGGCTCGCCAAAGATCGCCAGCACCGCAGCGCCGATGCCGGTCATCGTCTGGCGCATCAGAAAGCCGCGCACCCGCCCGCGTGCATAGCGGCGGAACAACCCCTCGGGGCTGTTGCGGCTGTCGAACTGCGCCCTTGCCCGGCCCGATGCCTCTCGCATGAAAACTCCTGCCCGCAGACGGGATAACCCTAGGTTGCAGTGGTTAAGTCTTGGTAAGCCTCAGCCCCAGACAACACCAGCGGAAACCGTCGCGCTGCGCGCCTCGGCCAGCGATCCGTTCAGGTCGATGGCACGGCAGGCGCTTTCCAGAATCGTCGCGGCCAAGCCCAGCCGGGCGGCATCGGCGGCGGAATAGGCCACGCAATAGTCGGTCGCCAGCCCCACCAGCGTGACGGCGGTCACGCCGCGCGTGCGCAGATAGCCTTCCAGCCCGGTGGGTGTGGTGCGGTCATTTTCAAAGAAGGCCGAATAGCTGTCGATCGCCGCGCGAAAGCCCTTGCGGAGGATCATCTGCGCCGGATCGGTGCGCAGCGCGGGGTGAAAGGCCGCGCCACCGGTGCCCTGCACGCAATGCACCGGCCACAGCACCTGCGGGCCATAGGGCATCTCGGTCAGGCTGAAGGGCGCCGCGCCGGGGTGGTTCGCGGCGAATGAGGTATGTCCGGCCGGATGCCAGTCCTGCGTCAGCACCACGGTTTCGAACTGGTCCATCAGCGCGTTGATTTCGGCGATGATCTCGTCCCCCCCGCCCACGGCAAGGGCGCCGCCGGGGCAGAAATCGTTCTGCACGTCGATCACGATCAGGGCTTCGCTTGCCGGACGCATGGCCGTCTCCTTTTCTTCCGCTGCCCCATGGGTAAGACTGCCCGGCGGGGCGGGTCAACGGAAAGCGGCAGATGCGGGCGATCGTCTTCGGGGCTGGCGGGCAGATGGGGCGGGCGGTTGCCGCCGAACTGGCCACGCGCGGCTGGCAGGTGACGGCGGCAACGCGCGGCGGCCGGGCGCTGCCGGCGGAACTGGCGGGCCGCGTTACGCCTTTGGCGCAAACGGGCAGCGATGCCGAAACGCTCGCAGGGACCGGACCCTTCGACGTCGTCTTCACCCCCAATGCCATGACCGCCGGGGATGGCGCGGCGCTGATGGGCCAGCGCCACCGCTTCGGGCGGCTGTGCGTGGTGTCAACCGCTTCGGTCAATTGCGATGCGCAGGGCCGCAGCCTGGACAGCGCAGGTGAGCGCGGCTTTCCCGATTTCGACGATCCGCTGACCGAGGAAAGTCCCGTCCTGCCCCCCGGTCCCGGCTATTCGGCCGGCAAGGCGGGGATGGAGCAGGCGTTGCAGGCCCCCGGCATCACCCTGCTGCGGCCCTGCGCGATCTGGGGCATCGGCGCGCGCCACCCCCGCGAATGGTGGGTGGTGAAGCGGCTGCTGGACGGGCGGGCCGAGGTTCCGCTGCGCGCCGCCGGGGAAAGCATCTTCCACACCACCTCGGCCACCGGGCTGGCGCGGCTGGCGGCGCTGTGTCTGGAACAGGGCGCCGACGGCCCGCTTCTGGTGGCCGATGCCACGGCGCCCAGCGTGGCCGGCATTGCCGCGACCATCGCCGGCGCCATGGGACGGCCCCTACGGCTGATCCCGGCCGATGGCCTGCCCGAAGACCTTGCCCATGTCGGCCACACCCCCTGGTCTGCGCCGAAGCCCATCCGCGTCAGTACCGCGCGGGCCCGGGCCCTGGGCTGGCAGCCCGACCGCTATGACGCCGCCACGCTTGCCCCCTATCTGCGCTGGCTGGCCGCGCAGGCCGGCGACTGGCGCAGCGCCTTTCCCGCCTTTGCCCGCTACCCGCATGACCCGTTCGACTATGCGGCCGAAGACCGCGCGCTTGCCCTCTTGCGCGGCGGGGCGGCCGATCCTATCCCCGCCCCATGCTGACCATCGCCGCGCTTTACCATTTCACCCGCTTCGACAACCCCGCCGCCCTGCGCCCGCCGCTTCTGGCGCTGTGTCAGGCGCAGGGGGTGAAGGGCACGCTGCTGCTGGCCCGCGAAGGGGTGAACGGCACCATCGCCGGCCCGCGCGACGGCATCGACGCGGTGCTGGCCGACCTGCGCGCCCTGCCCGGCTGCGCGGGGCTGGAGTGGAAAGAGGCCGAAGCCGAAGCCATGCCCTTCGGCCGCATGAAGGTAAAACTCAAGGCCGAGATCGTGACCATGGGTCAGCCCGACGTCGATCCCACCGCCCGCACCGGCAGCTATGTCGCCCCCGCGGACTGGAACGCCCTGATCAGCGCGCCCGACGTGGCGGTGATCGACACCCGCAACGACTACGAGGTCGCCATCGGCACCTTCCGCGGCGCGGTGGACCCGGGCACCCGCAGCTTCCGCGAGTTTCCGCAATGGTGGGAAGAGAACCGCGCCCGCTTTGCCGGCAAGCGCATCGCCATGTTCTGCACCGGCGGCATCCGCTGCGAGAAATCGACGAACTATCTTCTGGGTCAGGGCGTGAACGAGGTCTTCCACCTGAAGGGCGGCATCCTGCAATACCTTGAAGACGTGCCGGCCGGTGAAAGCCTGTGGGACGGCGAATGCTATGTCTTCGACGGAAGGGTGTCGGTCGGCCACGGCCTGCACCCCGGCGCCTACGACACCTGCCACGCCTGCCGGCGGCCCCTGTCACCAGCCGACAAGGAACGCCCAGAATACGAACGCGGCGCCGCCTGCCACCATTGCCTCGGGGAATACTCCGACGCCGACCGCGCGCGGTTCAGGGAACGGCAGCGGCAGATGGACCTGGCGGAGGCTCGGGGAGAGCGGCATTTCGGGGGGTGAGGGGCCTTTGGCGCACCTTCCCGCGATCCCCGGGGCCGTCACGCGGCCCCGGGAAGTCTGCCGCGATCAGAACACCAACCCGCAGGCTTTACGGATGGCGATCTGAACCGGCGACGGGGGCAGTGCCGGGTCAAACTCACCCTTCGGCATCAGCGGCGGCTGGGCCATGAACCGCGGCCGTTCCCCCCGGTGGGGCTGGGCCGCATGCACCAGGAACGGGTGGCAAAGATAGACCGTCCCCGCAGCCCCCGTCGCCAGGGTTTCCGCGCAGCCGGCGGTCGACGCAAAGCCCGCGGCCGAAAGCTGCCGCAAGCTCGCACCCGCTTCACCATAAGGCAGCAACTCGCGTGCGATCGCCGCGTGCGAGCCCTTCCTGATCCGGGTTGGGGCATCCCCGGGGCCGACATCCGAGAACAGGAAGAGCATCAGCAACGCCCGGCCGCTGCTTTTCACATTGGCCCGCAATTCCATGAAATCGGCGCTGTCGCCGAAACTCATGTCCACATGCCAGCCATCATCCCCGGGGGCGTCCGGCGAGGGAAAACGGATCGGGAAAGTTCCCAATCCCTGCGGCGCGATCCAGCGCCCGGGACCGGCCAGTTGATCATAGGCCCGGTGCAGTTGCGGCGTATTGGCGGCCTCGACGAACGCCGGTGTGGACTTGGACGCGATCCGAATGACGGGGCGGGTCCAGTGCTGCGGTTCATCGGGCGAAAGACCCGTCGCGGCCCAAAGCTCATCCGTGCAGCGCCGTGCAAGATCGGCCGGAAAGGCCCGGTCCAGCCTGACATAGCCGTCTTCGATGAACTGGTTGATCTGGCCGTCGGTCAGGCCTGCTTGTGCGGAATTTGGCATATCCATTCTCCAACGGGCGCCCGCATCGGCGGCGCCTTGTGTTGATCTGACGGCGCAGAAGCGCCCCACGGCAGCGCCGTTCAGATCAGCGGGAAGAATGTGGACATGAACATCATGGACCCAACATAAGGCGGCAGACGGCGGCCCGCAACCATGGCCCAGGCCTCAGCCGGCCGCTTATGCCCCCTCCCCCCCTTTCAGCGGCCGGCCGCTCCGCCGTCAGATGTAAATCGCTAGGATCATCCGGAAGGTCTGCAGCGTCGGTGGGTCGAAGCCGAGGTGAGGGGGGAGCGGCAATCCAATGGGTGAGGGGCAGACCTACGCTCTGAGCCCTTTGCGAACAATCGAGTCAGCGAAAATCAACTCTCCTACTGATTAACCGCGAAGTATCGATACTCTGGCTCCTGCAGGTCTGACGCTTCATAGACAATTCTGCGATGCAATGGCACAAGGAATTTGCAGCCATAAATGGAGATAAGACCCAATTCAGCATCTTCGATCTCTACGATCTCTGCTTGGACTTCTTTGTTCTGCCTGCCGTCCGCAGAGGGATCAAAGCGATACATAAACCACCAGCTGTCTCCTCTTTGAGGACTGCGTGCAAATCTCCGCGCCTCCGCATACCTGACCTTCATGGCATTAAGAACACAGTCACGGGCAACGCATTCCAACGCAACCTTTAGAAGAAATCTGCACAACAGAAGCGGATTTTTGGTCTCCGCAATAATCCTGAACTGGGTACGATTTCCAGTAAGTAATTGATATTCAATATCTTCACTGCTTGGCTCAAGGCCGATAACGCGATCATAAGGGGAAGCGCTTAGTTTCCCGATCGGGTGGTCGATAATTGCCCACTTCTTCTTCTTTGTGCGCACACCGGAAAAGAGTCTCAGAACATTGAGAGGATAGTCCTGAAGGACCTCGCTCTCAACTTTTGCGCCGAAATATTGATTGCAGAGATCGCAAACTGTTTCAGGTGGCAAGACTGCCCAGTCACCTCCTCCGAGGGACTCTGGAATGATATGTTCAACTGATCGCTGACCTTCCTTCTCGCAAAGGCAAAAAACGCAAATCAATGGCTGCCCTTCCCGTGCGCGAGATAGCCTCTTCGATATCGAATGATACTATGGTGACGACTGTTCGCAAAGTCCCACATACCAGCCGCCCGCACCCCCTTCCCACCAAGGGCCACCTTCCGGCGGCCCCCTCCCCCTACACCCCCTCCGCCCCTTCCATCCGCCGGTCGCTCCGCAGCCAGATGTAGATCGCCGGGATCACCAGCACGGTCAGCAGCGTCGATGAGGCGAGGCCGAACAGCAGGCTGATCGCCAGCCCCTGAAAGATCGGGTCGGTCAGGATGGTCACCGCGCCGATGATCGCGGCCAGCGCCGTCAGCAGGATCGGCTTGAAGCGGATGGCGCCGGCTTCCAGCAGCACCTCGACCATCGGGCGGTCGGGCCCCGAGGCGTGGCGGATGAAATCCACGAGCAGGATCGAGTTCCGCACGATGATCCCCGCCAGCGCAATGAAGCCGATCATCGAGGTGGCCGAGAAGGGAGCCCCGAACATCCAGTGCCCCAGCAGGATGCCGATGAAGGTCAGGGGCACCGGCGTCAGGATCACCAGCGGCAGCTTGAACGACCCGAACTGCGCCACCACCAGAATGTAGATGCCCAGAAGCGCCACCATGAAGGCCGCGCCCATGTCGCGGAAGGTGACCCAGGTCACCTCCCACTCGCCATCCCACAACAGGACGGGGTGAGAGCTGTCCTGCGGCTGGCCGTTCAGCGCGATTTCGGGCTTCGGCAGGTCACCCCAGTCGGCGGCGTCGATCAGGCGGCCGACCTCGAGGATGCCGTAAAGCGGCGCCTCGAAATCGCCGGCCAGTTCGGCCGTCACCATCTCGGCCGGCAGTCCGTTGTGGCGGAAGACGGGATGCGACTGCATCTCGGTGCGGGTTTCCACCACGTCGCCCAGTTCCACCACCGACCGGTCGCCGGGCAGGATATTGGCCGGAACCGGCGTGGCCAGCGCGCGTTCGTCCAGCACATCTTCGGATTTCAGTGGCGCAATGCGGATCGGGATGGGCAACCGCCCCTCGCCCCGATGCGAAAAGCCCACGGTTCTGCCGCCATAAAGCAGGCCGATCGTGTCGAAGACATCGCCCTGCTCGACCTTGTGGAAGTCAAGATTGGCGTCGCTCAGCACCAGCCGCAGCCGCTGGCTGGGCGTGCCGAAGCTGTCATCGACATCGACGATGAAGGGGACCGAGGCGAAGATCTCGCGCAGTTTCGTTGCCACGTCACGGCGGACCTCGGGCGTCGGGCCATAGACCTCGGCCAGAAGCGTCGCCATCACCGGCGGCCCCGGCGGCGGCTCGACCACCTTGACCACGGCGCCTTCGGGCAGGTCCAGCGCCATGATCCGCTGCCGCAGGTCCAGCGCGATGGCATGGCTTTCGCGGTCGCGTTCCCCCTTGGGCGACAGGTTCACCTGAAGGTCGCCATAGCGCGGTTCCTTGCGTTCGTAATAGTGCCGCACCAACCCGTTGAAGTTGAAGGGCGCCGCGGTGCCGGCATGGGTCTGGATGGTGACAATCTCTTCCACCGGCCCCAGTGCGGCGGCAATGTCATGCAGCACGCGGTCGGTTTCCTCAACCGAGGTGCCGCGCGGCATGTCCAGCACCACCGCCAGTTCCGACTTGTTGTCGAAGGGCAGAAGCTTCACCGTCACATCCTTGGTGTAGAACAGCGCCATCGAGCCGATGGTGGCCAGCATCACCGCCAGAAGGAACAGCTTGGCCCGCCGCTTCGACGACAGGATCGGCGCCGCCACCCGGCGATAGGCCCGCCCCAGAACGCCGCCGTCCGACGCCTCATGTTCCGCCAGATCGTCCGAAGCCGCATGGCCCGAACCGAATTTCATCATCAGCCAGGGCGTCACCATCACCGCGACGAAGAAGGAAAACACCATCGCCGCGCTGGCATTGGCCGGAATGGGGCTCATGTACGGCCCCATCATGCCCGAGACGAACAGCATCGGCAGCAGCGCCGCCACCACGGTCAGCGTGGCGACGATGGTGGGGTTGCCCACCTCGCCCACCGCGTCAATCGCCGCCTGCCGGCGCGAACGGCCGTCCTTCATCGCCCAGTGGCGGGCGATGTTTTCGATGACCACGATGGCATCATCCACCAGGATGCCGATGGAAAAGATCAGCGCGAACAGGCTGACCCGGTTCAGCGTGTAGCCCATGATCCGCGCGGCAAAGAGCGTCAGCAGGATGGTTACGGGAATGACGATGGCCACCACCAGCGCCTCACGCCAGCCGATGGCCAGCCAGACCAGCGCCACGATCGACAAGGTCGCCAGCGCCAGATGGAACAGCAGTTCATTGGCCTTTTCATTGGCGCTTTCGCCGTAGTCGCGGGTGAAATCCACCGTCAGGTCATGCGGAATGATGCCGCCGTGCATGCCTTCGATGGCGGTGCGGATTTCCTCGGCGATCTCGACGGCATTGGCGCCGGGCCGCTTGGCCACCGCCACCGACACCGCCGGCAGGCGCGAGAAGGTGCCATCCGCGCCCCGCGCCATGCTGAAGACGCGGGTTTCCTCCGGGTCGGTCAGCAGGCTGAGGTTGGCCACGTCACGCACATAGACCGGCCGGCCGTCGCGCGTCGTCACCAGAAGCCCGCCGATCTGGTCCAGCCCCGACAGCGTCTCACCGGCGACCAGCTCGATCTGCCGCCCGTCCTGCCGCACCGTGCCCAGCGCGAAGGCCTTGTTGGCGCCTTCGATCTTGCCGGCCAATGCCTGCAGGGTGACGCCGTATTGCGCCATGCGCTCGGGGTCGGGGGCGATGCGGATTTCCTCGGCCTGGGCGCCGACGATATAGGTCAGCCCGATATCCTTCAGCGCGGCCGCCCCCACCTGCACCTCCTGCGCCACGCGGGTCAGGTCGGCAGGGGTCCAACGGCCGGCCGCATCGGGGTTGGGCGACAGGGTGACGACCATGATCGCCACGTCGTCGATGCCGCGACCGACGATCAGCGGCTCGGGAATGCCTTCGGGAATGCGGTCCATGTTGGCGCGCAGCTTTTCATGCACCCGCAGGATGGCGGCATCGCCCGAAGTGCCCACCTCGAACCGCGCCGTCACCATGGCGCCGTCGTCGCGGGTCTGGGAATAGACATGCTCGACACCGGGGATCGACTTCACCACCGTCTCCAGCGGCTCGGTCACCAGCTTCACCGCATCCTCGGCGCGCAGGCCGGTGGCCATCACATGGATATCCACCATGGGGACCGAGATCTGCGGCTCTTCCTCGCGCGGCAGGGTGATCAGGGCGACGATGCCCAGGATCAGCGCCGCCAGAAGCGCCAGCGGCGTCAGGGGCGAGGCGATGAAGGCCCGGGTCAGCGCCCCGGCAATCCCGTGCGACTGCATTTTCGCCGGTGCCACGCCCTGCGGCTTCACATCCTGTCCGCTCATGGCACGATCACCGCATCGCCGGCGCGCAGGCCGGTCAGAATCTCGACCCGCGGGCCTTCGGGGGTGTTCACCACGGCGCCGGGCACCACGATGACCTCGGTTTCACCTGCCGCGCCCATGACCTTCACCAGATCAAGCCCTGCGCGGGTTTCAATGGCTTCGGCCGGTACCGCCAGCACCTGCCGGCTGCCGACCGGCACCCGCACCAGCACCCGGCGGTCGATGAAATCATCCGACAGCCCCTCCACCGCGACATCGACGATCACCCGGCCGTTCTCGATCAGCGGATAGATCTTCTCAATCCGGCCGGTGCCCTCTTCCATGTCCACATCGGCGCCCACCGCCAGATCGGCGGCATGGCGTTCGGGGATGGCCAGCCGCAGGAAGGCGCCGCCGCCGGCGATGGTGGCCACCGGCTCTCCGGGCATCACCACCTCGCCCACGCGGACCGGCACCGTCAGCACCCGTCCCGCCGCCGGCGCCAGAACCTCGCCCTCGGCGATCAGCCGCCCGGCCACGGCGCGCGCGGCCTCGGCCTGCGTCACCCCGTCGCGCGCCACCTCAACCGTGGTGCGCACCTGATCGACCTTCTGCGTCGTGGTGGCACCGCGGGCCAGCAGTTCCTCATAGCGTTTCAGCTCGCTTTCGGCATTGGCCAGCTGCGCCCGGGCCGAGGAAATCTGCGCCTCGGCCGCCTGCAACTGCGATTCCAGCTTTGGGTCCACGATCCGCCCGATCACCTGCCCGGCGGTCACTTCGCTGCCCTCGGCCACCGCAAGCTCGGTCAGCGTGCCGCCGATGCGGCCCCGGCCCGGCACCACGAAGCGGCTTTCGACGCGGCCGTAAAGCGCCTTCAGTTCAACCACTTCCACAGGCTGAACCACAATCTCGCCCGCCCCTGCCGGCCCTGCCAGCAGCGCCGCCGCCAGCCCCGCCCATATCCAGCCACGATCCGCCATCGCGCCACTCCTTGTCCCCGGTTCCGGCCCGATTATCACAGCGCCGTCAAACATTCAAATCTTTATATGTGATGATGTGAGGGCGCTTCAACCCCCGGCGAAACCCCCGAACCGGCGCACAGGGCCTGCGCGCCAATCCGGCTTTCGCGGCGGGCGCAACCGGCCTATCTCTGCTTCACACAGGAAAGGGTGCCCCATGACCGATATCCAGCTTGGCCTCGACACGTTCGGCGATGTTTCCCTTGGCGCGGACGGCCAGCCGAAGCCGATGGATCAGGTCTTGCGCGACGTGGTGGAACAGGCCGTCCTTGCCGACGAACTGGGCATCCATTTCATCGGTCTTGGCGAACACCACCGCCCCGACTTCGCGATTTCATCGCCCGAAATCGTTCTGGCGGCCATCGCCGGCCGCACCAGCCGGATCAAGCTGGGCACGGCGGTCACGGTTCTGTCCTCGGACGATCCGGTGCGCGTCTTCCAGCGGTTTTCCACCCTGAACGCGGTGTCCAATGGCCGGGCCGAGCCCATTCTGGGACGGGGCAGCTTTACCGAAAGCTATCCGTTGTTCGGCTATGACCTGCGCGACTATGACCTTTTGTTCGAAGAAAAGCTCGACATCCTGGCGAAGCTTCTGAAATCGCCCAGCATCACCTGGTCGGGTCAGCACCGCACGCCGCTGAAGGATCAGCCGGTCTATCCGCCGCTTGGGCCGGAAGGCATGGTCACCTGGGTCGGCGTCGGCGGCAGCCCCGAATCGGTGGTGCGCGTCGTGCGGCAGGACCTGCAGCTGATGCTGGCGATCATCGGCGGCGACCCCCGCCGCTTCCTGCCCTATATCGACCTTTACCAGCGCGCGGCCGAGCAGCTGAAAAAGCCGCTGCGCCCCATCGGCATCCATTCCCCCGGCTTCATCGCCGAAACCGACGAAGCCGCGCGTGAGGCGCTTTGGCCGCATTATTCGCAGATGTTCGGCCGCCTCGGCCGCGAACGCGGCTGGCCCCCCACCACCAAGGACCGCTACATCGCGGAGATCGAGGAAGGCTCGCTTTATGTGGGGTCGCCCGAAACCGTGGCGCGCAAGATCGCCGCGGCGGTGCGCGATCTGGGCGTGCAGCGGTTCGACATGAAGTATTCCACCGGCCCGATGCCGCACGAAAGCCTGATGTCCTGCATCCGGCTTTACGGTGAAAAAGTCATTCCCATGGTCCGCGACATGCTGGCCTGAGGCCGGCCGTCAGATCATGCGGATGGCATCCTTGGCCACCGCCAGCATATAGCCGCGCCGCGCCACGGTCTTGACCAGCAACTCGCTGACCAGCTGGTTGCCCAGCGCGTCGCGCAGCCGCTTGACGCGCGTGGCGCCCGCCGCCTCTTCGCAATCGGCCTCGGACCGGCCCGAGATGACGGCCTCGATCTGCACGCCGGTCATCACCTCATCATCCAGCCGCGCCTCGGCCAGCACGCTGAGGGTTTCGATCGCCGCCTCGGTCAGCTGGAATTCCATGTCGTTGATATAGACCGCCCGCGCCTCGCGGCTGATCAGCATCGACGACACCTGAATCCCCGCCCGCTGGATCGCCGAGATCCGCCGGTTCAGCGCGATGATCGTCACCAGAAACACCAGCGACGCCACCAGAAGCGCGGTCGAGAACAGCAACAGCACGAAGATCACGCTGCGATAGCTTTGCAGCACTTCGGAAAAGCTGGTCCCCGACTGCGCCAGAATTTCCAACAGCTTGATCTCGGCGCCGGTGCGCAGGTCGTCGTTTTCAACGAACAGCCGCTCGACCCGGGCGTTGAAAGCATTGGCGTCGGGCAGGTTCAGGAACAGGAAGACCGCCGCCCCCAGCAGGATCAGCACGATGGCGGCAATGCCGAAGCCCACCACGCGGTTGCCCGCGCGCAGACTGTCAGAAACGGAGGAAGTAGTCTCCGGCACTGGCTTTCCTTTCTTCCAGACCCTCGGGGCCGAAGACCGATAGCACGTTCAGCAGGGTCCAGCCACCCGCGGCCAGACGGGGCTGCAACTCGGCCTCGGCGGCGCCCTTGTCGCAGGCGGAAACCTGCGCGACGCCATAGTGCAGCCGCAGGGGGTCATCCTGCTTGGCCTTGTAATCTGCATAACATTCCGCCGCCGCCGGGCTGGTCAGCACGGCAAGCAGGGCGGCAAGGGCAAAGGTCGGGCGCGTCATTCCGCACACTCCGGCAAAGGGGGGCCGTCAGGTTGGCCCATCCTGCGCAAAGCCCTGCGGTTATTCAATAACCAAAGGGCCCCCGGCCCGCTGTTATCCCATAACCGCCGCCCGTTATTGCGCGGCGGAGCACCGCGCCGCCACGCTTCCTGCAACGAAACGACCGCACAGGAGGTTCCGATGACCCGCCATACCGCCCCTTCCGCCACGCTGGCCGAAACCGCCCTTTCCCGCCGTTCTGCCGCCACCCCCGCCGATCCGCTGAAGCGGCTGTTGGGCGGGCTGACGGTGGTGGCCGTCCTGGTGGCGCTTCTGGCCGCCACCGCCGTGCCCGCCCGCGCCGACAAGCGCAGCGACAACATCGCCAAGTTCATCGTCGGCGCGCTGATCGTCGGCGCCATCGTGAATGAACTGAAGGATGACAAGCCCAAGCCGCCGAAGCACCCGCCGCATTCGGCCCGCATCCCGGCCGCCTGCGCCATCACCATCGACAGCCAGGAACGCCGCAATGTCACGCTTTATGGCGGCAACTGCCTGCGCGACCACGGCATCCGCAACCTGCCCTCCTGCGGGCGCAGCATGACGATCTACGGCCAGCGCGACCGGCTGTATTCGGCCGACTGCCTGCGCAGCGCCGGCTACCGCACCCCCTACAACTGAGATCCCTCGGGGCCGGCGACCTTGCCATGACCGGACCCGGACTGGGGCGGAGGGGTGAGCAGCCTCCGCCCCTTTTTTTGCGCGCCGCTTCGCGCTACTGCGGATCATGGCCCGCCCGATCCCCGATTTCAGCTTTGAAGCCGCCGCCCTTGCCCGCGGCCTGACCCCGGTCTGCGGCGTGGATGAGGTGGGGCGCGGCCCGCTGGCCGGCCCCGTCACCGCCTGCGCCGTGATCCTTGATCCCGCGCGCATCCCCGAAGGTCTGGCCGATTCCAAGACCTTGCCGGCGGCGAAGCGCGAATGGCTGCATGACCGCATCCTGGAATGCGCGCAGGTCTCGGTCGCCCATGCAACGGTGGAAGAGATCGACGCGCTGAACATCCTGCGCGCCAGCCATCTGGCGATGGAACGCGCCGTCGCGGGCCTTGGCGCCCCCGGCCATTGCCTGATCGACGGCAATCTGGTGCCCGCAGGTCTGAAGGGCCGCGCCGAACCCATCGTCAAGGGCGACGCCCGCTGCCTGTCGATTGCCGCCGCCTCGATTGTCGCCAAGGTGGTGCGGGATCGCCTCATGGTGGATTTGGCGCAACAACACCCCGGCTACGGCTGGGAGGCCAATGCCGGATACCCCACCAAGGCCCATCTTCAGGCGCTTCTAGATTTGGGGGTCACCCCTTGGCATAGGCGTTCCTTCGGCCCCGTCCACAAGATGTTGTATCAAGATATTTCTATAACCCCTTGATTCAAAAAAGAATTTGACGCCGAATCACTCCTGAATCATCTTTCTCGCAAGGAACGGCACAACAAGATGCCGTGAGCAGAGGCGATGATGGCGACCAAAACTCCCCCGGCGCAGGGCAGCCTGCCGCTGAACCAGATTCTTGCAGGCGACTGCATCGACGTGATGAACGCCCTGCCGGCAGGGTCCGTTGACCTCATCTTCGCCGATCCCCCCTACAATCTGCAATTGAAGGGTGAACTGCACCGCCCCGACAATTCGCGCGTTGATGCGGTGGATGACCACTGGGACCAGTTTTCCAGCTTTGCCGCCTATGATGCCTTCACCCGCAACTGGCTGGCGGCCGCCAAGCGGCTGCTGAAGCCGAACGGCGCGATCTGGGTGATCGGCAGCTACCACAACGTCTTCCGGCTGGGGTCCGCCCTGCAGGATCAGGGCTACTGGCTTCTGAACGACGTGGTCTGGCGCAAGTCGAACCCGATGCCGAATTTCAAAGGCAAGCGGCTGACCAATGCCCATGAAACCCTGATCTGGGCCAGCCGCGACGAAGCCGCGAAATACACCTTCAATTACGAAGCACTGAAAGCCCTGAACGACGGCGTGCAGATGCGGTCCGACTGGGTTCTGCCGATCTGCACCGGCCATGAACGGCTGAAGGACGAAAACGGCGACAAGGCGCATCCCACGCAAAAACCCGAGGCGCTGCTGCACCGCGTGCTGATCGCCACGACGAACCCCGGCGATGTGGTGCTTGACCCGTTCTTCGGCACCGGCACCACCGGCGCCGTCGCCAAGATGCTGGGCCGCGACTTCATCGGGATCGAGCGCGAAGAGGCCTACCGCGCCGCCGCTCAGGCCCGCATCGACCGCGTCCGCCGCTTTGACGCATCGGGGCTGGAAACCACCGGCTCGAAACGCGCCGAACCCCGCGTGCCCTTCGGTCAGGTGGTGGAACGCGGCATGCTGCGCCCGGGCGAGGAACTTTTCTCCATCGGCAACCGCTTCAAGGCCAAGGTCCGCGCCGACGGCACACTGATCGGCAATGACGTGAAGGGCTCGATCCATCAGGTCGGCGCTGCGCTGGAAGGCGCGCCCTCCTGCAACGGCTGGACCTACTGGCACTTCCGCCGCGACGGCAAGATGGTGCCCATCGACATCCTGCGCCAGCAGATCCGCGCCGAGATGGAAGCGGACGAGCGCCGGCCGCACTGACCCGTCCCACATCCGTTTACGCCTGTGCCACAGACCGCCTGCGGCACAACTGCCCCGCCATGTCCGCATGGCGGGGCCTTTTCCGTATCGCCGGTTCGGTTAGCATGGCACCATTGCAGCCGCCCTTTTCCGCCCCTGACGCGAGGCCCGATGTTTTCCACCGATCCCCAGATTTACGGCCCCGGCGTCAATCTGGCCGGCAACGCCGCCCGCACCGAAGCGCAGTTGCAGAAGGCTGCGGAACGGCTGGCGGCCCTTGTGATCCCGCCCTTCACCCCCGCCAGCCGCCGCGCGATCCGCGCCGCCCTGACCCGCTGCGGAAGCCTGACCACCACGCTCGGCCGCCTCTCAAGCCGCTGGATCGTCGAACATGGCCGCGATTTCAACGCGCCCGACCTGCCCTATTTCCGCGCCCTGGGCGACCGGCTGCGCGACTGGCAGGACGCCACCGACCGGCTGCGCCATATCCTTGCCGCCCCGCCCCTGCCGCTGTCGCCCCCGCCCGCCCCCGCGCCGGGCACGCCCGAGGCCGCCGCCCAGCTGTCGATGGAGCGGTTCTACGAACGCCTGCAGCTCGCCCTCTCGCCCGCCGTGCCGATCCTGACCGAAGCGGGCGGCATCAGCCACGGCGACATACCCCTGCCGATGAACCGCTTCCGCAACCTGATCAGCGGCGCCGCCCGCCTGCTGCGCGCCATGGACCGGGCCGAGCCGTGGTCCTTTCTGGACGTGGGCTGCGGCGCGGGGCTGAAGCTTCTGGCCGCGCAAGAGGTCTTCGACCATGTCGAGGGGATCGAACACAACCCCGCCCGCGCCGCCCGCGCCCGCAGCCTCAACCGCACCGCGCTGCGCCATCGCCGGCAGGCCGAAGCCTCACCCACCCCCTGGCTGACCGGCACCCTGCCCATGGCCCGGGCCGAGGTGCACACCGCCGACGCCCTGACCTTCGACGGCTACGACCGCTTCGACGTGATCTATGCCTACCGCCCCATCGCCGACCACGCACTGCGCGCGCAGATGGAACGCTGCATCATCGCCGGCGCCCGGCCCGGCACCGTGCTGATCATGCCCTATGCCGATTTCGGCCTTTACGGCGGGGCCGGCGGCAGCACCCCCATCGCAGGCTTCCTGCACCTCAAGCCCCTGCCCGGTCAGGACGTGGCGGCGCTGATCGAACGCGCCGGCTATGTCGGCCCCTTCCGCCCGATCCCGCGCCCCGGCGAAGACCCAAGGGCCAGTTTCGTCACACCCCTGACCCAGGCCCTGCGCCGCTGGGGCCATCTGGAATAGTCACAACTCCGGCGCACCCTTGGGCAGTGGGTTCAGCCCCTTGTTATAGGCGTGCCATTCGCTGATATCGGGGTAGAACTGCCGCCGCCACGCCTTGACGCGCCGGTTCATCACCCGCTTCCAAACCGGCGGTATCATCGCCATCGTCGTCATCAGCGGATAGCCGTAAGGCAGCTGCGGCGCCTCATCCTCGGCATAGTTCTGCAACAGCGGAAAGCGCCGGTCGGGTTTGTAATGGTGGTCCGAATGGCGCTGCAGGTTGATCAGAAGCCAGTTTGACGCCTTGTGCGCCGCGTTCCAGCTGTGGCGCGGCAAGACATGCTCATAACGCCCCTCGCCCAGATGCCGGCGGGTCAGCCCGTAATGCTCGACATAATTCACCAGCTCCAGCTGCCAGACGGCCGACCCCGCCTGCCACAGGAACAACCCCAGCCCCTGCCAGCCCCCCAGCCAGAAGGCCAGCGCCAGCGCCCCAAGCTGCAGGGCGCCATAGCGCCAGAACGGGTTGGAAAGATGCCACCACGGCAGCCCCCGCCGCGCCAGCATCGCCGCCTCGGCCCGGAAGGCCGAGCGCGGGCATTGCCACAAAACGCGCGGGAAATAGCGGTGGAACCCCTCATTATACCGCGCCGTTACCGGATCGCGCGGGGTGGCGACGTAAAGATGATGCACCCGCAGATGCTCGCTGCGGAAATGGCTGTAAAGCACCATGGCCAGCAACAGATCGCCCAGCCACCGCTCCCAAGCCGGTTTCTGATGCATCAGCTCATGGGCGTAATTGATGCCGATGGTGCCCGAAATCACCCCCATGCCGAAGAAGAGCACCAGCTTCTCGGCCAGCCCCAGATGGGTGGCCTGCGGCACATACCACAACAGCCAGAACATGAGCGCCGCCTGCACCGGAAACCAGATCAGCGTGATCAGCCGGTACCAGAGAAGCCCGGCCTCGGGCGTTGCTGGGTCGGCATTCTCCTGATTCAGGCCGAAGAGCGCATCGAGGAAGCTGAACAGGACCCAGCTGTAAAGCGGCAGAAGCACCACCGTCCAGCCGCCCGCCACGGCCCCCAGAACCGCCAGAGGCACCGTGCACAAGGACAGCCAGAACGGCAGCGCCTGACGCGGGCGCAACAGCGCTTCGGCAGAGAGATCGGCCATGACACACCTCTTTTCCCCCGACTCTAGCAGATCGCCCGCCCGCCTCAACGCGACCGATCGCCCGGCCCTGCCCCCTGATCCGATCGCGCGCCGCGCGGGGGCGCGGCGCAAGCCTGTCCTCTCGCCTCTGGCGCGCGGGGCGCGCGCCAACCGGCTCGGTCCGTTCGCCTCCGGCGGGAGTATTTCAAAAGGTGCAACGGCGCATTTGCACCTTTCCAAATACTCCCGGGGGTCCGGGGGCGGGACGCCCCCGGGCGGAGGCAAGCGGCCCTCGGGCCGCGCAGACGACCTTAAGAAATGCCTTGCCGCCTGCGGCAAGGCGCCGGTCAGGTCGGAAGGGCCAGGTCATGGGCCTTGCGCATCAGGGTGGGCAGGTCGCTGGGGTGGAAATCGGGCATCTTCGCCCAGGCGCCGCGGCGGGGCGGGGCTTCGGTTTCTGTGGTCATCACCTGCAGGATCAGGTGGAAATGGGTGAAGGTGTGGCGCACCTCTCCGGCATGCCGCCAGTCGGCATCAAGCGGCGGGGTGGCATCAGCGCCGTCCCAGCCGCCGCCCGGAAAGCCCATCATCCCGCCCAGAAGCCCGCGCCCGGGCCGCCGTTCCACCAGCAGTGCGCCGTCGGGGCGGCGGGCCACCCAGACGGTGCCCTGGCGCGTCGGCTTGGCGGGTTTCGCGGTCTTGCGCGGCAGGTCGGCCGCGATCCCCGCGCGCCGGGCGGCGCAGTAGGCGATCAGCGGGCAGATGCCGCAGGCCGGGCTGCGCGGGGTGCAGACCGTGGCGCCGAGGTCCATCATCGCTTGGGCGTGGTCGCCCGGGCGCTGCCCCGGGGTCATCCGGGCCGCGCGCGCGACCATCTGCGGCTTGACGCCCGGCAAGGGCTCGGCCAGGGCGAAAAGCCGGGCCACCACCCGCTCCACATTGCCGTCCACCACCACTTCGGGGGCGTCATGGGCAATGGCCGCCACCGCCGCCGCCGTATAAGGCCCGATGCCCGGCAGGGTCATCAGCCCCGCGTGCGTCGCCGGAAAGACGCCGCCGTGGTCGCGCACCACGGCCCGCGCGCAGGCCAGCAGGTTGCGGGCGCGGGCGTAATAGCCCAGGCCCGCCCATTCGGCCATCACCGCCGCATCCTCGGCCGCCGCCAGATCGGCGACCGTCGGCCAGAGCGCGGTGAACCGGGCGAAATAGCCCGTCACCGCCGCCACCGTGGTCTGCTGCAGCATCACCTCGGACAGCCAGACGCGGTAGGGGTCGGGCCGCACCCCCGCCGCCCGGTCGGCCGGGCCGGTGCGCCAGGGCATGACGCGGGCGTGCCGGTCATACCAGGCCAAGAGGGCGGCCCCGGCCTCTGCCACTTCGGCGTCACGCAATCTTTATCCCTCCGTGTCGGGCAATCCGCTGGCCCTTGGCCGCGACCTCGGTAAGATAGCGGCCAAAGAAGGAAGCGCCAGTGGCACGATCCGGCACGCCAACCCCCGCCGCCCCGCCCGGCCGCCGTGAGCGCGGGTTCGAGCCGGCGTCGCGCCTGATGGCCGACCGCATCCGCGCGGCCGGTGAAAAGCGGGGTTTCGCCGTCGCGGGCCTGCTGACCCGCTGGCCCGAGGTGGCGGGAACCGCGCTGGCCGGGGTCACCCGGCCGGTCAAGGTTTCCTACGGGCGTGAGGGGATGGGGGCCACGCTGACCCTGCTGGTCAGCGGCGCCCATGCCCCCATGGTCGAGATGCAGAAAGAGGCGCTGCGGGCGCGGGTCAACGCGGTCTATGGCTATGCCGCCATCGGCCGCATCCTCTTGACACAAACCGCCGCCACCGGCTTTGCCGAAGGTCAGGCCGCGTTTCAGCCGGCCCCGCCTTCGCCCCCGCCACCCGACCCGGCGATCACCGCCCGGGCGGCCGAAACCGCGGCCCCGATCCGGGACGAAGGCCTCAGGACAGCCCTTGAAGCCCTTGCCCGAAATATCTTAACTCGCCGCAAATCCAAGGAAGGCGCATGACGATGATGATGAAGCCCGGCCTCACCGCCCTTGCCCTCGGCCTCTCGCTGGGGCTGGCAGCGCTGGCCCCGCAAGGCGCCATGGCGCAGGAAACCGCCACGGCGCCGGCCGCCGCGGTGACCGTCGACGATATCTCGATCGGCGCGCCCGACGCCAAGGTGCAGATCACCGAATACGCCTCGTTCACCTGCCCGCATTGCGCCAGCTTCCACGCCCAGAACTGGGACAAGCTGAAGGCCGAATACATCGACACCGGCAAGGTGCGCTTCACCCTGCGTGAGGTCTATTTCGACCGCTACGGCCTGTGGGCCGCCATGATGGCCCGCTGCGGCGGCGAGATGCGCTATTACGGCATCGTCGATATCCTGTTCGAGACCCAGACCGACTGGGCCGCCTCGCAGGACCCGAACGCCGTCGTCGCCAACCTGCGCAAGATCGGCCGCACCGCCGGGATGGACGATGCCACCATCGACGCCTGCATGAAGGACGGCGCCATGGCCGAAGCCATGGTGGCCCGCTTTGAGACGAACTTCGCCGCCGACGGGGTCGAAGGCACGCCCACCATCTTCATCAACGGCGTCAAGCATTCGAACATGGGCTATGACGACCTGAAGGCGCTGGTTGACGCGGAGCTTGCCAAGTGACCACCCCGCTGAATGGTGTCCGGGTCATCGAACTGGCCCGGATTCTCGCAGGCCCCTGGGCCGGCCAGACCCTGGCCGACCTTGGCGCCGAAGTCATCAAGGTCGAAGCCCCCGAAGGCGATGACACCCGCCGCTGGGGCCCCCCCTTCATCGACCACGAAGGCGAACGCGCCGCCGCCTATTTTCACGCCACCAACCGCGGCAAGCGCAGCATCACCTGCGATTTCCGCACGGCCGAAGGGCAGGAACTGGTGCGCCGCCTTGTCGCCGATGCCGATGTGGTGATCGAGAATTTCAAGGTCGGCGGGCTGGCGAAATACGGGCTGGACTGGGAAAGCCTGCGCAAGGTCAATCCGCGGCTGGTCTATTGCTCGATCACCGGTTTCGGCCAGACCGGGCCTTACGCCCACCGCGCCGGTTATGACTTCATCATCCAGGGCCTTGCCGGGCTGATGAGCGTCACCGGCGAACCCGAGGGCCAGCCGCAGAAGGTCGGCGTCGCGGTGATCGATGTGTTCACCGGCGTTTACGCCGCCACCGCCATCCTTGCCGCGCTGCACCAGCGCGCCCGCACCGGCGAAGGCCAGATGATCGACATGGCGCTGATGGATGTGGCGGTTTCCGTCATGGCCAATCAGGCGATGAACTACCTTGCCACCGGCACCCCTCCGGTCAAGCTGGGCAATGCCCACCCCAACCTTGCGCCCTATGCGGTCTTTGACTGCGCCGATGGCTGGATCATCCTGGCCACCGGAAACGATGCGCAATACCGCCGCCTCTGCGCCATTCTGGGGCTTGAGGATATGGCCGGCGATCCGCGTTTCCTGACCAACGCCGACCGGGTGACCAACCGGGCAGAAATGACCGCGACCCTGACCGCCGCCACGCTGCGCTGGCAGAAGGCCGATCTTCTGGCGGCGTGCGAGGCCGAAGGCGTTCCCGCCGGCCCGATCAACAACATGGCCGAGGTCTTTGCCGATCCGCAGGTCGTGGCGCGCGGCATGCAGATTGCCCCCGGCGGTGTGCCCGGCGTGCGCACGCCCATCACCTTCTCGGATGCCGCGCTGTCGCTGGATCACCCCTCGCCGCGTCTGGGGCAGGACGACTGAGTCGCAATCGTGGTTAACATCCCCCTGCCCGACCGCGCGTAGAGACGGAAGGAAGACGGAAAGAAGACGCCGGAAAGACGGCCGGTTGACCGGGGTTTTGCCCGATTATTCCAGCGTCCGCAGGGGCTTACAGCCCCAGTCGCGCCAGCGCCCTTTCCAGAGGCGCCTCATCCTCTAGCCGCAGCCGCACCACCAGCGTCAGCACCTTGGCGCGGAAACTGGCGGGCAGGCGGACGGCATCTTTCTCGGTCGTCACCAGCTGCGCCTCGGTGGCAAAAGCCTCGGCCTCCAGCCGCATCAAGAGGGCGTCGGACAGCGGCTGATGGTCGTCCAGCGCCTCGGCCCGGATCAGGACGGCACCCAGATTTCGCAGTGTTTCAAAGAACTTGGCGGGTCGGCCGATGCCTGCAAAGGCAATGACGCGCTCATCCCGCCAGTCCATTCCCATCGCCAAAGGCTCCAGCGCGCCACCGATCAGCGGCACATCGCCCAAAGCCCGGCCCCAGCGCGCGGCAAAGGCTGCGCGATCCGCCGTGGACCCGATCGCCAGAACCAGCCCCGCCCGCTGCATTCCGGCTGCAACGGGCTCTCGCAGCGGCCCGGCGGGCAGGCACAACCCGTTGCCAAAGCCCGTCGCCGCATCGACGACCACGATGGACAAGTCCTTGAAAACAGACGGGTTCTGAAACCCGTCATCCAGCAGTATCACCCCCGCCCCCGCCGCCTCGGCCGCCTTCACGCCGGCGGCGCGGTCGCGCGCGACGAAGACCGGCGCAAAGGCCGACAGCAGCAGCGGCTCATCCCCCACATCCGCCGCCCGGTGCCGCGCCGGGTCCACCCGCACCGGCCCCTCAAGCCGGCCGCCATAGCCGCGGCTGACCACCGCAACGCTGTGCCCGCGACCGGTCAGAAGGCTGGTCAGGGCGATGACGGTGGGGGTCTTGCCCGTGCCGCCAACATTCAGATTTCCCACGCAAATCACCGGAACTCCGGCCCGGTGGCCCGGCTGCGCCAGCCGCCGTGCGGTGGCCCGTGCATAAAGCGCACCCAAGGGCGACAACAGCCGCGCCCAAGGCCCCGGCGCCTCGGGCGGGCGGGTCCAGAAGGCCGGCGGGCGCATCAGCGGGCGCCTTCGGTCAGGTTGCGGATCAGCGTCAGCACCCGTTCCGTCACCTCGGCCCCGTCCGACGCCACCGCCCAGGCCGCCTGCGCCAGACGCGCCGCCCGGTCGGGCGCCAGAAGGTCGCCCAGCGCCTCGGCCAGATCGGACGGTGAGGCCACCGCCCGCGCCGCCCGCGCCGCGCCAAGGCGGCCAAAGGCGGTGCCCCATTGCCCGGCGCGGGGGCCGTGGAGGATGGCCGAACCCAGCGCCGCAGGCTCCATCGGGTTGCGCAGGGCGCCCTGCCCGGCCAGGCTTCCGCCCAGGAACGTCACCGGCGCCAGCCGATACCACAGGCCGAATTCCGCAGCGCTGTCAGGGATATAGACCTCAACATCCGGGTCGGGCTCTTCCTCACGGCCGCGCAGCGCGACGGTCCAGCCTTCGACCTCTTCCATCTGGCGGGCCAGCACTTCGGCGCGGGCGGGGTCTTGCGGCACCAGGATCAGCAGCAGCCGGTGGGCCAGCCGCAGGCAGGCCCGGTGCGCGGCGATCACGGCGGCCTCTTCGCCCTCGGGCACGGCGGCGGCCAGCCAGACCGGCCGGGTTGCCACCTGTTTCGCCAGCGCCTCACGCTCGGCCTCAAGGCAGGGCAGCGCGGTGCTTTCCTCTTCCAGCCGCCCCGCCACCTCGACCATCGGGGCACCGCCCCGGCGGAAGGCGCGGGCGGCGGCTTCGTCCAGCGCGATCACCGTGCGCACGCTGGCCAGCGCCCCGCGCTGCAGACCGGGAAACCAGCCCTCACGCCCCCGGGCCAGCCAGGGCTCGCGGGCATCAAGGATCAGCACCGGAATGCCGCGCTGTTCGGCTTCATGAAACAGCGCCGGACGCAGTTCGCCCTCGGACACCGCAATCATCGCCGGGCGCCAGTGATCAAGGAAGGCCCGCACATCGGCGCCGTGTTCCGAAGGCGGCAGCACCGGGCCGCCGGTGCCCGTCAGCAGGACCGCGCAGTCTTCGTCCTGCAGCCGGCGGGCCAGTTCGGCCAGCCCCCTGCCGGTTTCGGGATGGGGCGCATGCAGCCAGACAAGCGGTCCCGCCGGGCGGGCCGGCCAGCCGCCCGCCACCAGAGGCTCACGCCGTCCGGCAAGATTGTACAGCCTGCGGCCCAGCGAGATCGCCATGGCGCGTGCGGTGACCTCAGCCCAGTTCTTCGGTGGAAGATGTGGCCTGCGCCTCGTCCCGCAGGCGGTGGATATGGGCGATGAAATAGCGCATGTGGGCATTGTCCACGGTGCGCTGCGCCTCGGCCTTCCAGGCCGAGAAGGCGCTGGCGTAATCGGGGAACATGCCGACGATATGGATCTTGGACACGTCCCTGAAGACGTTCTGCTGCGGGTTTTCCAGTTCACCGCCGAAGACGAGGTGAAGACGTTGGGCCATCTGATGCTCCGGGTTCAGGGTTGCGGGCAAACTACCCGCTGGCGGAAGGGGGGGCAAGCAGGACAGGGCAGCGGATTCGCGGTGCCCTGGCGCGCTTTCCGGCCAAGGTATTGATTTTCCTTGCGGCAGCCTGCTTGCCCGTCGCGGGGCCGCAGGCTAGCCTGCCCGCCGGAACAGCAGACCGGAGGCTCCCATGTCCGCAATCGAAGCCCGCCTTGCCGAACTGGGCGTCACCCTGCCCGACGCGCCCGCCCCGGCGGCGAATTATGTGCCCTTCGTGATCACCGGGAATCTGGTGCATATCTCGGGCCAGATCAGCGCCAATGCCGCCGGCCAGATCAAGGGCCGGCTGGGCGCCGACCTGAGCGTGGAACAGGGCGCCGAAGCGGCGAAGGCCTGTGCCATCTCGCTTCTGGCGCAGCTGAAGAAGGCCTGCGGCGGGGACCTTTCGCGGGTGAAACGGGCGGTGAAGCTGGTGGGTTTCGTGAACTCGACCGCCGATTTCACCGACCAGCCCAAGGTCATCAACGGCGCGTCGGACTTCATGGTGGCGGCGTTGGGCGATGCCGGGCGGCATGCCCGTTCGGCGGTGTCGGCGGCCTCGCTGCCCTTCGGCGTCGCGGTCGAGATCGAAGGCATCTTCGAGATCGCCTGATGCGCGCACCCCTGCCCGCCGATTTCCTGACGGTGCCACTGGCCCATCGCGCGCTGCACCGGCGCAGCGAGGGGCGGCCGGAAAACTCGTTGCCGGCGATGCGGGCGGCGCTTGCGGCCGGCTATGGCATCGAATGCGACCTGCAGCTGACGAAGGACGGGGTGGCGCTGGTCTTTCACGATGAATGGCTGGAACGGCTGACGACGGCCGCGGGCTTTGTCCGCGACCGCACGGCGGCCGAGATGCGGGCCATCGGGTTGAAGGATTGCGCCGAACCCGCGCCGACATTGCCCGAGGTGCTGGACCTGGTCGCCGGGCGGGTGCCGCTGCTGATCGAGCTGAAGGACCAGACCGACGCGATGGCCGAAACCGATGGCCGGCTTGAGGCGGCGACCGCTGCCGCGCTGGCGGGCTATGCGGGGCCGGTGGCGGTGATGTCGTTCAACCCGCATGCGGTGGCCCATATGGCGCGGCTGGCGCCGGGCGTGCCGCGCGGGCTGACCACGGCGGCCTATGACCACGAAGGCTGGGCGCCGCTGGCGCCGGCGCGCTGCGACGAATTGCGGGCGATTGCCGATTATGACCGCACGGGCTCGGTCTTCATCAGCCACGAGGCCACCGATCTGGGCCGGCCCCGCGTGGCGGAGCTGAAGGCGCAGGGCGCGGCCATCCTGACCTGGACGATCCGTTCGCCCGCCGAAGAGGCGGCGGCGCGCGAGGTGGCGCAGAACATCACCTTTGAGAACTACCTTGCCGCGCTGCCGGCTTGACGCAGCCCTGGCGGGCGCCAGATTCGGCTGACCTGCCCCGCCAACCGGTGACCGCCTTGGAGCTTGACGCAGAACTGCTGGACGGGATGGAGGCGATTGCCCCCGGCGACTGGGATGCGCTTGCGCCGCCCGGCGCCCCGCCGCTGGACCCCTTCACCACCCACCGCTTTCTGGTGGCGCTGGAGCGTTCGGGGTCAACCGGCCCGGGCACCGGCTGGACGGCACGGCCCCTTGTGCTGCGTCGGGGCGGCCGGGTGGTGGCGGCGATGCCGCTATATGTGAAGACGCACAGTCAGGGCGAATATGTCTTCGACCATGGCTGGGCCGAGGCGCTGGAGCGGGCGGGCGGGCGCTATTACCCCAAGCTGCAGGTGGCCGCGCCCTTCACCCCGGCGACCGGACCGCGCTTTCTGGGGCCCGAGGCGCTGCGGGGCGCGCTGCTGCAGGCGGCGATCGGGCTGGTGCGGTCAAACGGGTTGTCGTCGCTGCACATCACCTTCTGCACGGGCGATGAGGCGGCGGCGCTGGCCGGGCAGGACGGGCTTCTGCACCGGGTGACGCAGCAATATCACTGGGAAAACCCCGGATACGGAAGTTTCGACGACTTCCTGGCCCAGCTTTCCAGCCGCAAGCGCAAGATGATCCGCAAGGAACGCGCGGCGGCGCAGGCCCATGGCCTGACCATCCGCAGCCTGACCGGCGACGAGTTGCGCCCCGGACACTGGGACGCGATGTGGGCCTTCTATCAGGACACCGGCAGCCGCAAATGGGGCCGGCCCTATCTGACCCGCGCCTTCTTTGACCATGTGCATCAGACGATGCGCGACGATGTGCTGCTGGTTCTGGCCGAAGCGGAGGGGCGGCCGGTGGCGGGGGCGCTGAACTTCATCGGGCGGCAGACGCTTTTCGGCCGGTATTGGGGGGCGCTGGCCGATTATCCCTGCCTGCATTTCGAACTGTGCTACTATCAGGCGATGGATTTCGCCATTGCCCGCGGCCTGCGGGTCGAGGCCGGGGCGCAGGGTGAACACAAGCTGGCGCGCGGCTATCTGCCCGCACCGGTGCATTCGCTGCACTGGATCGCCGATCCGGGCTTTCGCCGGGCGGTGGCACAGTATCTGGAGGGCGAACGGCGGGCGGTGGATGAAGAGATCGAGGTGCTGACCGCTTATGGCCCCTTCCGGCGCGGCGGCCGCGCGGACTGATGCGGCGGCCGGGGGTTTCACACCCCCGGACCCCCGTGGGATATTTATCGAGAGAGGATGAGGGCAGAACGGTTCTTCCGACTGCCGGGGAGGATGACTTGGGACTGACCTTCTATACCAACCCGATGTCGCGGGGGCGGATCGTGCGGTGGATGCTGGAAGAGGTGGGCGCCGACTATAAGACGGTGGTGCTGGATTACGCCACCACCATGAAGGCGCCGGAATATCTGGCGATCAACCCGATGGGCAAGGTGCCGGCGCTGGTCCATGACGGCGGCGTGGTGACCGAGGTGGCGGCGATCTGCCTATGGCTGGCCGAACGCTATCCGGCGGCGGGGCTGATACCGGCCGACCGCGGCGCGCTGTATCGCTGGATGTTCTTCGGCGCCGGGCCGCTGGAGCAGGCGGTGGTCAACACCGCCATGGGCTGGGTGCCGCCGCCGGAACGGCGCCGCGCCGTGGGCTATGGCTGTCTGGAGGATGTGCTGGCGACGCTGACCGGCCATCTGCAGGCCAGCCGCTATTTCTGCGGCGAGGATTTCAGCGTCGCCGATGTCTATGTCGGCAGCCAGATTGGCTGGGGCATGCAGTTCGGCACCCTTCCCGGAAACCCGGTTCTGGCGGGCTATTGGGACCGCATCAAGGACCGTCCGGCGCTGATGCGGGCCGGGGCCATCGACGAAGCCTTGATGAAGAAGGAGTAAGCCATGGCTGCAACGCTGTTGTCGGACGAAGACCGCGTGACGCGCCTGCCCGCACTGGGAGAGGCGGGCTGGTATGCCGTGCCCGGGCGCGATGCGATCCGCAAGATCTGGAAGTTCCGCAGCTTTTCCGAAGCCTGGGGCTTCATGTCGCGCGCGGCGCTGGTGGCCGAGAAGATGAACCACCATCCGGAATGGTCGAACACCTATAATGTGGTGGATGTGACGCTGACCACGCATGACTGCGACGGGCTGTCGGCGCTGGATGTGGAACTGGCGCAGAAGATGGACAAACTGGCGGGCGAGGCCACGGTTGTGGGCAACCATTCCGAGCCGGTCGAATGCCTGTGCAAGATACACGCCGCAGGCGGGGGCGGGGCGGCCTGAGCCGCCGCGCCTTTGGCGATCAGATCGCCTCGAGCATCGCCTCGCCGCCCGAGATTTCGCAGGCCGAGCTTTCCTGGCCCATGTTCAGCACCTTGACCACGCCGTCTTCGGCATAAAGTGCATAGCGCTTCGAGCGGTCGGCGAAGCCCAGATGCGGGACCGAGAATTCCATGCCGATGGCCTTGGTGAATTCCGACGACGCATCGCCCAGGAAGGTGATGCCGGCCGCCGCCGCGCCGGTGGATTCGCCCCAGGCCTTCATCACGAAGGGGTCGTTGACCGAAAGGCAGATCACCTCATCCACGCCCTTGTCGGCCAGTTTGCCGCGCACGCGCATGAAGCTGGGCACATGGGCGGTGGTGCAGGTGCCGGTAAAGGCGCCGGGCAGACCGAAGATCACGACCTTGCGGCCCTTCAGCTTTTCGCCCAGCGAAACGGCTTCGGCGCCGTTCGCGCCCATCTGCAGAAGGCTGGCCTCGGGCAGCCGGTCGCCTACGGAAATCGTCATTATGGTCCCTCGCGCGTTGCGTTTCCTGACTTCGGGGATATAGGCTCCGCGCCGGCGAAGGACCAGAGGGGGCGGCGATGGGCGGCGTGGTGATCGTAGGGGCGGGGCAGGCGGGCGCGGCGGTGGCGGCGAAACTGCGGGCGCTTGGCTATGCCGGTGAGGTCACGCTGATCGGCGAAGAGCCGGCCCCCCCCTATCAGCGCCCTCCGCTGTCGAAAGCCTATCTGATGGGCGAGATGGAGGAAGAGCGGCTGTGGCTGCGCGCGCCCGATTTCTGGGCGGCGCAGGGCATCACGCTGCGGCTGGGCCGGCCGGTGACGGCCGTCGACACGGCGGCGCAGACGGTGACGGTGGGCGATGAGGTGCTGGGTTATGACGATCTGGTGCTGACGACCGGGTCGGCGCCCCGGCGGCTGCCGGCGGCGATCGGCGGCGATCTGGCGGGGGTTTTCACCGTGCGGACGCTGGCCGATGTCGATGCGATGCGGGCCGAGTTTGCGCCGGGCCGGCGGCTGGTGGTGGTGGGCGGCGGCTATATCGGGCTGGAGGCGGCGGCGGTGGCGCGCAAGCTGGGGCTTGAGGTCACGGTGATCGAGATGGCGCCGCGCATCCTGCAACGGGTGGCGGCGCCCGAAACCTCGGACTGGTTCCGCGCGCTGCATACGGGGCACGGCGCGATGATCCTTGAGGACACCGGGCTGGAACGGATTACCGGCAGCGGCCGGGCGGACGGGGTGCTGTTGAAGGACGGGCGGCGGCTGCCGGCGGATTTCGTGGTGGTGGGGGTGGGCATCACCCCGGGCACCGCGCTGGCCGAGGCGGCGGGGATCGCGCTGGAAAACGGCATCCGCACCGATGCGCAGGGCCGGACCAGCGCGCCCCATGTCTGGGCGGCGGGCGATTGCGCCAGTTTTCCCTGGCAGGGCGGGCGCATCCGGCTGGAATCGGTGGGCAACGCCATTGATCAGGGCGAGATGGTGGCGGCGAATATCCTGGGCGCGGGGCAGGATTATCAGGCCAGGCCGTGGTTCTGGTCGGATCAGTATGACTGCAAGCTGCAGATCGCCGGGCTGAACGCGGGCTATGACCGGGTGGTCACGCGGCCGGGCGACGGCGGCGGGGCAAGCTTCTGGTATTACCGGGGCGATGTGCTGCTGGCGGTGGATGCGATGAACGATCCGCGCGCCTACATGGTGGGCAAGCGGCTGATCGAGGCGGGCAAGTCGCCCGACCCCGGCCTGCTGGCCGATCCGGCGACCGATCTGAAGGCGCTGTTGCGGTGAGGATCATCGGCGGCGCGCGGCGCGGCCTGCAACTGGCCGATGTGGGGGCGGGCGATCCGGCGGCCCATCTGCGCCCCACCTCGGACCGGGTGCGCGAGGCGATCTTCAACCTGCTGATCAACGGCGGCTATGGCGACCCGATCACCGATGCCCGGGTGCTGGACCTGTTTGCCGGCACCGGCGCGCTGGGACTTGAGGCGCTGAGCCGGGGTGCCGCCCGGGTGGCCTTTGTCGAAGACGGGGCGGCGGCGCGGGCGCTGTTGCGGCGCAACATCGAACTGATGAAGGCGATGGGCGTCACCGATGTCTGGCGCCGCGATGCCACGCGGATGGGGCCGAACCGCGGGCCGGGCTATGACCTGATCTTCCTGGACCCGCCCTATGGCAAGGCTTTGGGCGAGGCCTGCCTTGCCTCTTGCCTCGAGGGCGGCTGGCTGGCGCCCGGGGCGCTGGTGGTGTGGGAGGAAGGCCAGCGGCCCGAACCGCCCGCCGGGTTCGAACTGCTGGATCAAAGGAAATACGGCGACACGCTGGTGACGCTGCTGCGGGCGCCCGAAGCGGGCTGAGCCCCGCGCAACCCCCGCAAGAACCGCCGGCGGCGACCCGGCCCCATGGGTGGAAAGCCCGCCGCAGACCTGTAGCCGGAAAACCGCATTATGGCGAAACTGGGGGGAAATTTGGGCAGTTTCGCCCCGTTCCCTTTGAATCCGCTGGATTTTGAGCGGCGGCCTGCGTATCTCTGTCTGCAATCGGCACCCGAACGGGGCCCATAACAGCCCGGAACAATCCAGGGCATTGAGGCGGAGTAGTAAGTATGGCTGCGGCGATTGATTTCGCCGTCCGCGGTGTGGCGGGCGGTCTTCAGCATGGCTCGGTGGCAGGTGATGCACAGGGCAATTTCATTCAGGTCGGTTCGGGTGACAGCGTTTCGCTGCACCTCTCGCGGTCCAGCATTGTGGGCTACGAGCGCCAGGGCGGCGACCTTCTGATCAAGCTGACCGACGGAAGGACCATCGTTCTGGATGGGTATTTCGAGGCAGCGCCGGGGGACACCAACCGGCTTTACCTGTCGTCCGACGACCAGATCGTCGAGGTTGTCCTGTCCGACAGCGGCAACGGCATGCTTTACGCCAATTACGGCCCCGTACAGGGCTGGGAGAAGTGGAGCCCGCTGGACGACCTGACCTTCTCGGGCGGTGACGGCGTCAGCGAGATCATGGTGGCCTCAAGCGAACCGGCCGGCATGGCGCCCATCATCCCCGGCCTGATCGGCGGGCTGGGCGGCCTTGGCACGGCGGCGGCGATCGCGGGCGGCGCGGTGATCATCGGCGGTGGCGGTGGCGGCGGTGGCCGCGCGCAGCCCACGGTGGACGCGCAACCCACGACCACGGTCACCACCAACACCCAGAACCCGGCGCTGAACGTCTCGGGCACCGGTGAGCCGGGCGACAGCGTGGTTGTCACCATCGGCAACCAGAGCCAGACCACCACCATCACCGAGAACGGCACCTGGACGGTGACCTTCCCGGGCACCGGCCTGCCGGCTGACGGCAGCTATAACGCGCAGGTCGTGGTGACGACGCCCGACGGCGGCACCACCAACCTGACCGGCCCGCATTTCGTGCTGGACCTGACGCCGCCCGATGTCAGCGTGACCTCGGGCACCAAAAGCAACGGCGATGTCGAGAACCTGACCGAATACCAGGACGGCGTGACCATCGGCGGCACGGGCGAACCGGGCGCGGCGATCTCGGTCACGGTGGGCGGGGCGACCCAGACCACTACGATCAACGCGCAGGGCAACTGGAGCGTGACCTTCACCCAGTCGCAGGTGGCGGCGGGCGAATATGAGGCGGCGGTGACCATCACCGCGACCGATGCACTGGGCAACGTGACGACGCGCAACGAAGTGCTGGTGGTCGATACGGTTCCACATCCGATCACCTTCCACTCCGTCACCGCCGACAACACGGTGAACTTTGCCGAAAATCAGGGCGCGGTCGTGATGACCGGCACCTCGACCCCCGGCGCGACCATCACCTTGACCCTGCAGGGCCACACTCAGACCGCCGTGGTGGGTGCCGATGGCAGCTGGTCGGTCAGCTGGGCGGCGGGCACCATCGCGGCGGGCGAATATTCGGCCTCGATGACCGCGACGACGACCGACAGCGCCGGCAACGTGACCACCGTCACCAAGACCTTCCTTGTCGATACCGTGACCTCGGTCGGCTTTACCGGCAGCGTGGCGGGTGACAATGTGGTCAACGCGACCGAGGCGGCCGGCGGCATCGTGCTGACCGGCACGGCCCAGCCGGGCGCCACGGTTTCGGTGGCCTGGGGCGGCAGCACCCTGCCCGCCACCGTGGGCACCGATGGCACCTGGAGCGTCACCTTCCCCGGCGGCACTCTGGCGGGGGGCACCTATGCCTCGACCGCGACGGTGACGGCGACCGACGCCGCCGGCAACACCTCCAGCGCGACGCGCAGCATCCAGGTCGATACCCAGACCTCGGTTGCGGTGAACCCCGGTCAGGCGGGCGGCGACAACCTTCTGAACGGGACCGAGGCCGCGGGCGGCCTGCAGCTGACCGGCACGGCCGAGGCGGGGGCAACGGTTCAGGTGACCTTCCAGGGCGTGACCCGCACGGTCACCGCCAACGGCAGCGGCCAGTGGACCGCCAGCTGGACCGCGGCCGAGGTTCCTGCGGGCACCTACAATGCCACGGTTCAGGTGACGGCGACCGATGTGGCGGGCAACACCGCCTCGACCAGCCACGCGCTGCGGATTGATACCGAGGTGACGCCTTTCACCCGCACCACCCTTTCGACCGGGGCCGACAACGTGCTGAACGCCGCCGAGGCCGCGAACGGCCTGACGGTGACCGGCACGGTCGAGCCGGGTTCGACGGTGGTCGTCCGCTTCGGCTCGGGCGCGACCCGTTCGGCCACTGTGGCGGCGGACGGCACCTGGACGGTGACGGTTCCGGCCGGCGAGGTTCCGGCGGGCCAGAACAACGTGACGCTGACCGCCACCGCCACCGACGCGGCCGGCAACAGCCGCACCCTGACCGAGACGGTCGCGGTGGATACCACGGTGGTCAACTTTGCCGCCACCTCGGGCACGATCGGCGGCGACGGCATCCTGAACGCGGCCGAAGTGGCCGCCGGAATGACCATGTCGGGCACCGCCGAAGTGGGGGCGACGCTGGTCATCCGGCTGGCCAACGGGTCCAGCCATACGGTCACCGTGGGGGCGGACGGCAAGTGGTCCACCACCTTCACCGCCGCCGAACTGCCGACGGGCGAGGTTTCGTCCTCGGTCACGGTGACGGCGACCGACCTTGCCGGCAACACCGCCAGCTTCACCCAGAACTTCGCCGTCGATACCGTGGCGCCGAAGGACCCCTGGATCACCAATGACGCGGGCACGGGCAACCTGATCTCGGGCATCGCCACGGCGGCGGCACCGGGCGACATGGATTTCTTCACCGTCGCCCAGAACGGCACCGTGACCGAACTGACGCCGCAGGTCACCTTCAACGGTGACGTGATGGTGAACGGCCACAACGTGCCGTCGGAATGGGCCTTCTTTTCGACCCCCGTTCAGGACGGCAGCTATCTGGTGATCCGCGATCAGGATGCGGCGGGGAATGAATCCTCGACGCTCTACATCCGCAACACCACGGGCGAAGTGGTGGTCGATGCCAGCCGGGCGGGCCTGTCGGGCTTTGACTTCGGCACCATCGACCTGACGGCGGCCGATGCCAGCCTGACCCTGACCGAAGCCCAGATCAACGCGCTGACCGGGACGGACAAGCAACTGACGGTGACGGGCGATGCCGATGACGTGGTGAACCTGTTGGGCGGCGTGGCCACCGGCACGACCACGATGATCGACGGTGAGACCTACAAGCTCTACCTCGTCGGGTCGGGCGGCGCCTCGGTGCTGGTGGACGACGACATCACCATCACCACCGCGGCGGTCTGAGGCCGGAACGGAGGCCGCGGCCATGCCCGGCAGCAAGGTGAGACACCAACGGACAGGGGCCCGCGCGGCCCTTGGCCCGGCGCTGACGGCGCTGGCGCTTCTGGCCGGCTGCGGTCAGGGCGGTATCGTCAGCATGGCGCGGAACGACCCCACCGCTCCGGCGGGCGCGGCGATGCCCGAGGCCGCCGCGCAGTCGCAGCGTATCGCGGGGCTTCAGGCCCGGCGCAGCCTGCTGCCGCCGGGCGGCGCCTATGCGCAGGTGGCCGATGCGGTGCTGCGCGCCGACAGCGGCGCCAGTGCGGCGCAGTTGCGCATGGCGCGGCTGAAGGCCGAGGCGCGCGACAAGAACTGGCTGCCCCGCATCGGCCCCTCGGTGACGCTGTCGTCGCTGTCGGGTCTGGCGGCGGGGCTGCTGATTGATCAGGCGCTGTTCGACAACGGCCGCCGCAAGGCCGAGCGGGCGCATGCCGCCGCCGATGTCGAGGTGGCGGCGGTGGCGCTGGCCACCGACATCAACGCGCGGGTTCATGACGGGCTGGTCGCCCATGTGACGGCCGAACGCGCCCGGGCGCAGGCGGCGGTTTCGGCGCGCGCGCTGGCGCGGATCGAGGATTTCGCGCGCATCATGGACGAACGGGTGGCGGGCGGGTTGTCCGACCGCTCGGAAGCGCAGGTGATCGCACAGAAACGGGCCGAATTCGCCGCGATGCTGGCCTCGGACCGGCAGGCCGAGGCGGTGGCTGCGGCCGATCTGGCGGCGCTGTCGGGGGGCGCCGCGTCTTCGGTGCGCGGCATCGACCGGCTGGCCGTGGGCACCGCCACCGCCCGCCCCCTGTCGGTGGAAAAGGCCGAGGCCGAAGGCGCCCGCGCCGTCGCCGAGGCGCAGATGGAGCGCGCCGACCTGCTGCCGGGCCTTTCGGCCGGCGTGAATGTGGGCACAGACGGGATCGACCCCGGCATCCGTCTGGGCGGCGGGCTTCTGGGCATGGGCACCAAGGCCGAGGTGGCGGCGCTGGAGGCGACGGGCGACGCCATGGCGCGGCGCAGCGCCGAGGCGGCCGAGACGGCCGAGCGCCGGATCGTGGCGCTGCAGGGCCAGATCGGCGTGCTGCAGGACCGCGAGGCGCAGGGCGCCGCCGTTCTGGCCGAGACGGAAAGCAACCTTGCCCTCTTCGCCGAGCAATACAACGTCGGCCGGCGCAGCCTGCTGGAACTGGCGGGCCAATATGACAGCTTCGCCCGGCTTGAGCGGGATCAGGCGGCGATCCGACATGAGATTGCCCTGATCGAGCTGGAAATCGCCCGGGACCGCGGGCTTCTGGTGGATGGGGCGCGGATGTGAACGACCGGGTGGTCGCCTTTGACATCAACGCAGCCCAGGTGGCCTCGGCCGCCCCTCTTGCCATGCGGGTGGCGCAACCCGCCCCCGCCCCGCCCCCCGGCGCCGGCCGCATCGCCGCGCGGGCACAGCTGGCATCCGTCTATGCCGCGGTGCTGGGCAGCGAGATCGCCGTTCCCGATCTGGTCGAGCGGCTGCAGCTGGGCGGTGCCGAGGCACGGCCGGCCCTGCCCGAGCTTTCCGCGGCGCTGGCTGCCCATGGGCTGACGGCCCGGGTCGAGGCCATCGCCACCCCCCTGCCCGCGCACTGGCCCGCGCTGGCCGAGATGACGCCCGGCCAGATCGTGCTGGTCCTGTCGCAAGAGGGCGAGGCGCTGCAGATCTATGACCCGACCTGCCCCGGCAACCGCGCCGAGGTGGCGCTGGCCGATTTCGCGCAGGTCTATGCCGGGCGGCTTTTGCGTGCCGCCGCGCCGATGGCCGCACTTGAGGCCCGCCATTCCGCCGCGGCAAAACCCCGCCACTGGTTCTGGGGCGAGTTCGCCGGCTATCGCCGCCAACTGGCCGAGGTGGGTGCGGCCTCGCTGGTGGCGAACCTGCTGGCGGTCGCGGTATCGCTGTTCTCGATGCAGGTCTATGACCGGGTGATCCCCTATCAGTCCGAACCCACGCTGTGGGTGCTGGCGGGCGGGGCACTGCTGGCGATCCTGCTGGAAGGGGCGCTGAAACTGGCGCGGTCGGGGCTGATGGATGCCACCGGCAAGCGGATCGAACTGGTGGTTCAGGCGCGGCTGATGAAGCGGCTTCTGGGCATGAAGGCAGGGCCGGGGCAGAAAAGCCCCAGCCAGCTGTTCAGCGCGATGCGCGAATTCGGCTCGGTCCGTGAGTTCTTCACGGCGACCACCATCGGCAGCCTGTCGGACCTGCCGTTCCTGATCATCTTCCTGGCGCTGGTGGCGTCGATCGGCGGCAATCTGGTGTGGATTCTGGTCGTGGGCGGCATCCTGATGGTGCTGCCGGGCATCCTGGCGCAAAAACGCATCACCGCGCTGACGGCAGCGACGCAGGGCGCATCGACCCGCGCGGCGCGGCTGCTGTATGAGGCGATCTTCGAGGCCGAAACCCTGACCACCCAACGCGGCGAAGACCGGGTGCGCCGGATCTGGGCCGAACTGACCGCCCTGTCGGCAGCGAAATCGGCCGACCAGCGGCATCTGACGGCGCTTCTGGGCTATTGGGCACAGGGCGTGCAGCAGGCCACCTATGTGGTTGCGGTGATGGCCGGGACCTACATGGTTTTCGCCGGCGATTTCACCGTGGGCACGATCATCGCCATCGGCATCCTGACCGGGCGCACCCTTGGCCCGCTGGCGGCCCTGTCGGGGACGATGGCGAAATGGGCCAATGTGAAGGCGGCGCTTGACGGGCTGCAGGCCATCGTCAGCGCGAAACAGGCCGAAGAGGAAGGCCGCCGCTACCTGCGGCGCGAAAAGCTGTCGGGCGTCTATGACCTGCACCGGGTGGAATTCCGCTTTGACCCACAGGCGGCGCCGACGCTGGATATTCCCAACCTGACCATTCCCCCCGGCCAGCATGTGGCGGTGCTGGGCACCAATGGATCAGGCAAATCGACGCTGCTGCGGCTGCTGGCCGGGCTTTATGACCCGACGGCGGGGCGCGTCCTGATTGACGGGGTGGACATGGGCCAGATGCACCCGCGCGATCTGCGCCGCGGCATCGGCTATCTGGGGCAGGAGGTGCGGCTGTTCGCCGGAACCCTGCGCGACAACCTGAACCTGACGCAGCTGGAACGCGACGACAACCGGCTGCTGGCGGCGCTGGATTTTGCCGGGCTCGGCCCCTTCGTGCGCAGCCATCCGCGCGGGCTGGACCTTGAGATTCACGAAATGGGCGAAGGGCTTTCGGTCGGCCAGCGCCAGTCGATCGGCTGGGCGCGGCTGTGGCTGCAGGACCCGGCGGTGGCCATTCTGGACGAACCCACCGCCGCGCTGGACCAGACGCTTGAAACGACGCTGGTCAGCCGGCTGAAGACCTGGCTTCAGGGCCGCACCGCCATCATCGCCACCCACCGCGTGCCGATCCTGCAACTGACCGGCCGCACGGTGATCCTGCAGAACGGCCGGCTGGCGGTGGACGGGCCGCGCGATCAGGTGCTGGCCCATCTGGCCAAGGCGCAGGCGGCGGGGGGCAAGCCATGACCAGCCTTGGCTTTGACGACGACCTGACCGACCGCATGCGCCGCCCCAGCCGGATGATCTGGCTGATCGGCCTGTGCTTTGCCGCCTTCCTGGGCTGGGCGGCGCTGGCCTGGGTGGATGAGATCGTTCATGCTCAGGGGGCGGTGGTATCGTCCTCACGCCCGCAGATCATCCAGAACCTCGAAGGCGGCATCCTGGCCGAACTGAACGTCGCCGAGGGCGACATCGTTGAACCCGGTCAGGTTCTGGGCCGGCTTTACGGCACGCAGTATCAGTCGGCCGTCGATGAGCTGAGTGATGAGATCGCCGCGCTGGAAATCCGCCGCCTGCGGCTTGAGGCGGAAATGGCGGGTGAGGCCGATTTCACCGTGCCGCCGGAATATGCCGGGCGGGTGCCGGCCATCGTCGCCTCGGAAAAGGGGCTGCTGGCTGCCCGGCTGGAAGAATTTCACGCCCGCATCGACGGCGCGCGCGAGGTGGCGGCGCAGGCCGGCACCGAACTTGACCTGCTGGAAAAGATGTACAAGCGCGAGATCGCCCCGCTGATCGAGGTGACCCGCGCCCGCAAGGCCCATTCCGACGCCGAAAACCGGCTGTCCGAGGCGATCACCACCCCCGAACGCGAACGCGCCGACGAATATTCCAAGGTGCAGGCCGAACTGGCCGGGCTGCGCCAGAAGCTGAAGCTGTCACAGGATCAGCTGGCGCGCACGGTTCTGGTGGCGCCGATGCGCGGCGTGGTCAACAAGCTGTCGATCACCACCATCGGCGGCGTCGTGCGGCCGGGCGAGGAAATCCTGCAGATCATCCCCCTGGACGAAGACCTGCTGATCGAAGCGCGGGTGAAGCCGCGTGACATCGCCGCCGTCCGTCAGGGGCAGGAAGCGGTGATCAAGCTGTCGGCCTATGACTATACGATCTGGGGCACGCTGAAGGCGCGGGTCACCTTCATCTCGGCCGATACGTTCAAGGACGAACGCGCCCGCACTCCCGACGGCGATCCGCATTACAAGGTGACGCTGGCGGTGGACCGCGCGCTGTTCACCGAACGCCAGAAGGCGCTGGAAATCCGCCCCGGCATGCTGGCCGATGTGGAACTGCAGACCGGCGGCAAGACCATCCTGACCTACCTTCTGAAGCCGCTTTACAAAAGCGGCGAGGCGCTGCGCGAACGCTGAATAGCTAAAATCCAACGCCTTAAGCCCCGCGAAACCCTGTTCTGCCAATCTGGCCCCGGGTGTGAAACATGGGTGTGTGAATGGCCGGGCAGTCAAATGCCGCGCCAGTCATCATCAAGCGGAAGAAAGTCGTCAAAGGCGAAGGTCACCACGGTGGGGCGTGGAAAGTGGCCTATGCCGACTTCGTGACGGCCATGATGGCCTTCTTCATGCTGATGTGGCTGCTGAACGCGACGACGGAAAAGCAACGCAAGGGGATCGCGGATTACTTCAATCCGACGATCCCGGTGAACCGCATCTCGGGCGGGGGCGACGATGCCTTCGGCGGGGAATCGATCTTTACCGAGGAAACCCTGTCGCAGACCGGCACCGGCGCGACCGATCATTACCCCGCCGATACCGATCATTCGCGGGGTGAAACCGGCACCACCCCCGCCCCCGGCGCCGAAGCGGCCGAGAAGGAGGCGGGCTTCATCGAGGTCGAAAAGGCGCTGGCGGCGCGCGGCGGCGAAAGCATGACGATGGAGGCGCTTCTGCGCCATGTCGTCACCCGCGTCACCGATGAGGGGCTGGTGATCGAGATTTTCGACGCCCCCGGCCAGCCGCTGTTTCAGGGCGATACCGCCGAACCCACCGCGCTGGCCCGCCAGATCGGCGGTCTTCTGGCCGATGTTCTGGCGCTGGCCGAAAACCGGCTGGCGGTCGAAGGTCATGTCCACAGCTATCCGGTGACGCTGCGCGACAATCCGGGCTGGGATCTGTCGGCCGCGCGGGCGCAGGGCTTCCGCGCGCTGATGGAGGATGAGGGGCTGGCGGATGACCGCGCGGCCCGCGTCACCGGCCATGCCGACCGCAAGCCCGCCGTGGCCGACCCGACCGCCATCCGCAACAACCGCATCGAGGTGATCCTTCTGCGCGACGATCTGTGACCCCCGCCCGAAAATCGCGGCGCCGTTAGGCCGATCTTAACGCGGCGCGCGCAGGTTCGGCCCAAACGGGATCGAAGCTGCAGAAAGGCGGACCGATGACGATCTCTTCTTCGCTGAACGCGGGGGTTGCCGGGCTGAACGCCAATGCCAACAAGCTGGCCTCGATTGCCGACAACATCGCCAATTCCTCGACCTACGGCTACAAGCGGGCCGAGACCGATTTCTATTCGGTCGTCGTGCAGGGCAGCGCCGGCAACGCCTATTCGGCGGGCGGCGTACGCACCGCCTCGATCCGGCTGATCGACGACCGCGGGCCGCTGGTCGCGACCGACAATTCGACCGACCTTGCCATCGACGGGCGGGGGTTTCTGGCGGTCACGGACATCAGCGCGCTGGGGGGCACCGGCACCTATCCGGTGTCGCTGGTCACCACCGGCAGTTTCCGCGCCGATGAGAACGGCATCCTGCGGACCGAGACGGGGCAGGTTCTGCTGGGCTGGCCCGCCAATGCCGACGGGTCGATCGGCACCTACCCGCGCGACACCGTGGCGGGGCTGGAACCGGTGCGGATCAACGCCAACCAGTATGTCGGCAACCCGACCACGCAGATGCGGCTGGGGGTGAACCTGCCCGCCTCGGCCACCCGCGCCGGCGCCCCGGGCGATGCCGAGGTGGTGACGGTCGAATATTTCGGCAACCTCGGCACCTCGGAATCGCTTGAGGTCACCTTTACCCCCACCGTTCCGGCTTCGGGTGCGTCGAACAGCTGGACCATGACCATCACCGACAGCGCCTCGGGCGGGGCGGTGGTGGGGGAATACAATTTGGTCTTCAACGATTCGCAGACCGCGGGCGGCACGCTGGCCAGCGTGACCGCCGTCAGCGGCGGCGCCTATGACCCCGCGACGGGGCGCATCAGCCTTGCGGTGGGCGGCGGCGCGATTTCGGTCGGTATCGGCACGCCGGGCGAAACCAACGGCATGACGCAGCTGGCCAGCACCTTCTCTCCGGTCGATATCTCGAAGAACGGCTCGACCGTGGCCACGCTGTCCTCGGTCGAGGTGGATGAGCAGGGCAACCTTTACGCCGTTTACGATCAGGGCTTCACCCGGCTGATCTACCAGATCCCGGTGGTCGATGTGCCCAACCCCAACGGGCTGATCGCGGGGAACAACCAGACCTACCAGATCTCGCCCGCCTCGGGCCCCTTCTACCTGTGGGATGCGGGCGACGGGCCGACCGGCGCCGTGGTGGGCTTTTCGCGTGAGGAATCGGCCACCGACGTGGCCGCCGAACTGACCCAACTGATCCAGACCCAGCGCGCCTATTCGTCGAACGCCAAGGTCATCCAGACCGTGGACGAGATGCTGCAGGAAACCACCAACCTCAAGCGCTAGGGGGGGCTGAATGACCATCTCATCCGGCCTGTCCAGCGCGCTTTCGGGGCTGACCGTGGCCTCGAAAGCGGTCGAGGTGATTTCGAACAACATAGCCAATGCGACGACTGCGGGCTATGGCCGGCGCGAGCTGATCACCACGGCGCGGGCCTTGGGCAGCATCGGCCAGGGCGTGCAGATCGTCGGCGTCCGGCGCGAGGCGGACCTTGCCTTGCAGAACGACCGGCACAGCGCCGAAGCGGGCCGCGATGCCTCGGGCACGCTGGCCAAGGCACTGAAACGGATCGAGACGGCCATCGGCACGCCGGACACGCCGACCTCGCTTCAGGGCCGGGTCGCGGCGCTGGATGCCGCCCTGATCGAGGCGGCATCGCGCCCCGACAGCGAGGCGCGGCTGCGCGCGGTGCTGGACGCGGCCGGCAGTCTGGCGGCCCATGTCGCGGCGGCAGGCGAAACGGTGCAGGACCTGCGCACCTCCGCCGACGGTGCCATCGCCTCCAGCGTGGCCGGGGTGAACGACGCCCTGCGCCGCATCGCCGATCTGAACGGCCAGATCCGCAGCACGCTGGGCGGCCAGCGCGATGCCTCGGCCCTGATGGACCAGCGCCAGCAACTGATCGACGGCATCTCGGGGGTGATCCCCCTGCGCGCGGTGGACCGCGACAACGGCCAGATTGCGCTGTTCACGGCCACCGGCGCGCCGCTGATCGACGGCCCGCCGGCCGTTCTGGGCTTTGCCCCCGCCGCAATGGTGACCGCCGACATGAGCCTTGCGGGCGGCACGCTGTCGGGGCTGACGCTGAACGGCAAGCCGGTGGCGACTGGCGGCGACAACAGCCCGATCGCCGGCGGCAGTCTGGCGGCGCAATTTGCCCTGCGCGATAGCGTGGCGCCCGAAGCCCAGCGCCGGCTGGATGCAGTGGCGCGCGACCTGATCGCGCGCTTCGCCGATCCGGGCACGGATGCCACGCTGCCACCGGGCGCGCCGGGCCTGTTCACCGATGAGGGGCAAGCCTTTGATCCGCTTTCCGAAACCGGGCTGGCGCAGCGGCTGGCGGTGAATGCGGCGGCCGATCCGGCGCGGGGCGGTGCGCTGTGGCGGCTGCGCGACGGGTTGGGGGCCGGCAGCCCGGGCCTTGGCGGTGAAACCGGCCTGCTGCTGGCGATGCAGGCCGCGCTGGCCGATCCGCGCCCCACCGCCTCGGGTGGGTTCATGGCGGCCGACCGCAGCTTTGCCGCGCTGGCCTCCGACCTTGCGTCAGGCGTCGCCGCGGACCGGGTTTCGGCCGAGGCGGAACAAAGCTTTGCCGCCGCCCGGTCCTCGGCTCTGGCGCAGGAAGAGGCGGCGCAGGGCGTGGACACCGATCAGGAACTGCAGGCCCTTCTGATGATGGAAGAGGCCTATGCCGCCAATGCCCGGGTGATCCAGACCATCGGCGGCATGATCGACCGGCTGCTGGAGATGTGACATGCAGATCAGTTTCGGAGACCGGGCGCAAAGCCTTCTGTTGCGCCAGCACAGCGCCTCGACCAAGGCCGAGAGCACCCGGCTGACCGAAGAGGTGACGACGGGGCTGACCAGCGACGCGGCCGCCCATCTGTCGGGCGATCTGGGCCAGATCGACGCGCTGGACGGCGCACTGGCGCGGCTGAAGGCCTTTGGCGCGGCGACCTCCGAGTTGCAGCTTTACGCCGGCGCGATGCAGTCGGGCCTGACGGTGATCGCCGATCTGTCGGAGCGGGCCGGCGCCGCGCTGCTGCCGGCCCGCGCCAGCGCCTCACCCGCGCAGGTCGATGCGGCGGCGCAGACGGCGGCGGCAGGGTTTGAGACGCTGGTTGCGACGCTGAACACCCGGCTGGGCGACCGCAGCCTGTTCGCCGGCACCGCCACCTCGGCCACCGCGCTGACCGGGGCCTCGGCTATCCTGACGGCACTGGAAGGCGTGGTGGCCGGCGCCGCCACGACCGATGAGATTGCCGCGCGCGTGTCGGACTGGTTTGACGATCCGGCAGGATTTGCGGCAACCGCCTATCAGGGTGGCCCCCCGCCCGCCGAGGTGCCCGTTGCCGAAGGCGAAAGGCTTGGCCTTGGTGTGACCGCCGCCGACCCGGCGCTGCGTGCGGCGATGAAGGGCTTGGCACTGGGCGCGCTTCTGGACCGCGGCCTGCTGGCCGGACAGCCCGAAGCGCGGCAAAGCCTGGCCGGGCTGGCGGGTGAGGGGCTGCTTGCGGCGCAGGATGGCCTGACGGGCCTGGCCTCGGGCCTTGGCGCCATCGAGGCGCGGATTGATCAGGCCGCCAGCCGCAACAGCGCCGAAAGCGCGGCGCTGGAAATCGGCCGGACCGGGCTGCTGGGCCTGGACCCCTATGAAACAGCCTCGCGCCTGCAGAATGCCGAAAAGCAGATGGACCTGCTTTACGCACTGACCTCACGCCTGTCGCGCCTCAGCCTTGTGGAGTATCTGAGATGATCCGCCTGATTGCCGCCCTGCTGCTTCTGGCCCTGCCCGCCGCGGCCGGCCCCGTGCGGATCAAGGACCTCGTCGAATTCGACGGGGTGCGCGGCAACGATCTGGTGGGTTACGGCCTTGTCGTCGGGCTGAACGGCACCGGCGACGGGCTGCGCAACGCACCTTTCACCGAAGAGATGATGGCCAACCTGCTTGAACGGCTGGGGGTCAATGTCACGGGTGAGGATTTGCGGCCGAAGAACGTGGCGGCGGTCTTCGTCACCGCCACCCTGCCGCCCTTTGCCCGCGCGGGCGGTCAGATCGACGTGACGGTCTCGGCCATCGGCGACGCCAAAAGCCTGCTGGGCGGCACGCTGGTGATGACGCCGCTGAACGGGGCCGACGGGCAGATCTACGCCGTGGCGCAGGGCACGGTGATCGCCGGCGGCATCAGCGCCGAGGGCGAGGCGGCGCGGGTGGTGCAAGGCGTGCCGACGGCGGGGTCGATCCCCTCGGGCGCGCGCGTGGAACGCGAGGTGGATTTCGACTTTGCCGGCCTGCAAGAGCTGCGTCTGGCGCTGCGCAGCCCCGATTTCACCACGGCGGCGCGGATTGAAACCGCGATCAACCGCGAGCTGGGCCGGGGGGCGGCGCTGATGCTCGATTCGGGCACGGTGGCCCTGCGGCTGGGATCGGCCGGCGCCTCACCCGCCCATGTGCTGGCCCGGATCGAGAACCTGCCGGTCGAACCGCAGACCCGCGCGCGCGTGGTTGTCGATCAGCGATCGGGCACCATCGTGATGGGAGAGAACGTGCGCATCAGCCGTGTCGCGGTGGCGCAGGGCAACCTGACCCTGCGGATCGAGGAAAGCGCGGCCGTGATCCAGCCCAACCCCTTTGCCGAGGGCGAAACCGTGGTGGTGCCGCAAAGCTCGGTCGATCTGCAGACCGAACCGGGCACCGGCCTGGCCGAGGTGACGGGGGGCGCCACCCTGTCCGAGGTGGTGGCGGGGCTGAACGCGCTGGGGGTGGCCCCGCATGACATGATCGACATCCTGAAAAGCATCAACGCCGCCGGGGCGCTGCATGCCGAATTCGTGGTGAACTGAGGGCGCAGCTACATGTAGCTGCGCACCAGCGCCCCCGAGATCAGCGCCCAGCCATCGGCCACCACGAAGAAGGCCAGCTTGAACGGCAGCGAGACGACGGCGGGCGAGACCATCATCATCCCCATCGACATCAGCACTGCCGAGGTCACCAGGTCGATGATCAGGAAAGGCAGATAGATCAGAAACCCGATCTCGAAGGCGCGCTGGATTTCCGACAGGATGAAGGACGGCACCAGAAGCGACAGCGGCGCGTCGGCAGCGGCGACCGCCGGCCCGGGGCGCAGGTTGGCAAGGGCGGCGAAAGTGTCGGCGTCCAGCCGCGCCGCCATGAAACCGCGGAAGGGGGCAATGGCAGCGGGAATGGCCTCTTCCACCGGCAGGACGCCACGGCTGAGCGGCTCGATCCCCTGAACCCAGGCCTCGGTCAGCACCGGGTCCATCACGAACCAGGTCAGGAACAGCGCCAGACTGACGATCAGCATGTTGGGCGGCGACTGCTGCAGCCCGATGGCCTGCCGCAGGATCGACAGCACTGTGACGATGAAGGGGAAACAGGTGATCATCACCGCCAGCCCCGGCACCAGACCCAGAAGCGTGATCAGCAGCAGCAGCTGCACCGACCGCGCGGCAAGCGAGCCGTCGGCGCCAAGATCAATGCTGATGCCCTGCGCAAGCGCCGGCCCGGCCAGCAGCACGGCCGCCGCGGCCAGCGCCAGCAGGCGGATCACAACCCGCCCCGCAGATTTGCGACCTCGGTCAGGCGCACGGCCAGCTGGCCGGCGGCTTCGCCCTCCATCTCCTGCAGCTCACCGCGGGCGATCAGGCGGTCACCGATGTAAAGCTCAACCGGGTCATCGACCCGGCGGTCCAGGGGCAGAACGGCATCGCGCCCCAGCCGCAGCAGATCGCGGACCAGCGGCCGGGCGCGGCCGACCGAGATCGTGACCTCGATCGGAACATGCGCGAAGGGGTTGTGTTCGGGGCTGTCATCCATGTCGGCCTCCTGTGCCGTGAAGGGTGAAATAGTCGCGCACCGCGGCAAGGATGGCGGCGATGGCCTGATCAAGGTCGATCCGCGTTTCGGTTTCGGCGAAGCGCAGATAGACTTGGCCCTCGCCCAGACTGGCCTCTTCCTCGATCTGAAGCGGCAGGCCCGCGTTGGCGGCCAAAACCGCCTCGACCGCCGGCCGCGCCGCCGGGTTCAGGACCAGCCGCATCGGCGCGCCAAGAGCTTCGGCGGCAAGGGGGCGGATGGTTTCGGCCACCATCTGGCCCAGCGTTTCCCGCGCCAGCCGGGGCAGCAGCCGCGCGGCGAGTTCCTTCACCAAGGGCTCAAGTGCGCCCAGCATGTGATCGCGCGCCTCATGATAGGTGAAGGCCAGGGTCTGCAGGTTGCGGGCCAGATCGCTGCGCAGCCGCGCGGCTTCTTCGTTTTGCGCGGCGACGGCGTCTTCCCAGCCGGCGGTGTAGCCTTCTTCGTAAGAGGCCAGGCGCGCCTCTTCGAAATGGCCGGTATCGGTGACCACGACGGCGGGTTTTGCCACATCCTCGGCGGTTTCAAAGACCTCAAGCCGCAGCGCCATCAGCCCCGCTCCTCTTCAAGCTCCATCCAGCCGCGCAGGATCTCGACCGATTCCGCCTGCCGCTCCGCGATCAGGCGGCGCAGCCGGGTGACGGGATCGTCGGGCGGGTCGTCGGCCGCCTCGTCCTCGATCACGCCGGTCAGCGCGGGAAGGGTGTCGGCGGCCAGGCCCGGCAGCGCCAGCGGCACCTCGGGCGGCGGCAGGGCGGCCCGGCGCGCGCCCTGCAGCAGCAGCGGGCGCAGCACGAAAAGACCCAGCACCAGCGCCACCAGCGCCAGAACCGCAAGCTGGATCATGGCCATCACGTCGATCGGCCCGAACGGGGGCAGGAAGCCCGCCGTATCATCGGTTCCCGCACCGGCAACCGGTTCGAATGCCAGCGATTTCAGCGAAAGCTGATCGCCCCGCGCCTCATCGAAGCCCACCGCGGCCGCGACGAGTTCGCGCAGGGTGGCAAGTTCGGCCTCATCACGGGGCACCACCGAGACGGTGCCATCGGCCGCCGTCGCCACCTGCCCGTCCACCAGAACCGCCACCGTCAGGCGGCGGATTGCGCCGGGGGTGCGCAGCACCTCACGCTGGGTTTCCGAGACTTCGTAGTTCACCCGCTCGCGCGTTTCAGAGTTGCGGCTCTGGTTGCCGCCCTTGGCCGCCGCATCGCCCTCGGGCAGGTTCGAGGCCACCGTCACCGCGCCCTCCCCGCCCGAGGATTGGCCGCTGCGTTCCTCGGTTTCCGATGAGATGGCCACCCGTTCCTGCGGGTCAAAGCGCCGCTCGGTGATCTGCTCGCGCTCGGTGACCAGATCGACGGCCACCTCGACCACCGCCCGGCCGGGGCCGACGCGGGCGGCCAGCAGCCGCTCGACATTGCCGCGAATCTCGGCGGCGCGGGCGGCGGCAGCGGTTTCGCCGCCCATATCCTCAACCTCACCGGGGATCAGCCCGCCGGTGCTGTCGATGATGGCAACGGCCGAGGGCGACAGGCCGGGCACCGCCGCCGCCACCAGATGGCGGAGCGCGCGGGCCTGCGCCGCCGACAGGCTGCCGGCCGCCGTGGTGACGGTAACGCTGGCGGTGGGGGGCTGATCCTTGCGGAAGGGCTGGCTGGGGGCCTGGGCAATATGCACGCGGGCGGCGCGGATCTGGGGGTTCGACTGGATGGTGCGGGCCAGCTCTCCCTCTTTCGCCCGCCAGTAGGCGGCGTCGAACATCTGCGCCGTGGTGCCGAAGCCCGAAAGCCCGTCCAGAAGTTCATAACCCGAACCGGAATTCGCCGGCAGGCCTTCGGCGGCGAGCGTCATCCGCAGGCTGTCGCGCTCGGCCGCGGGCACCCAGATGGAATCGCCCCGCACCTCATGCGCGATGCCGCGTTGGTCCAGTGCGGCAATCACCTCACCCGCCGCGGCGCCTTCAAGGCCGGCATAAAGCAACGCAAGATCGGGGCTGGCCGCCATGCGCGACAGTGCGATCACCGCAAGGAAGACGGCCACGGTCGCCCCCGCGACCAGCGCCCGCCGCCGCCCGTCAAGTGCCGCCCAGATCGAAAGAAGGTTCTGCACATCCGCCTCCGCCCGGGCCTTCTGACCCGTGCGCCCAGCTTTCCGCGATGTGCCTTAACAACTGATTAGCGGAACCCGGTCAGGCCGGGCGGCCTTGCCGCAGAAGGTCCAGTACCAGACGCGAAAGCGTGGTGCCCGGGTTCGCCAGATCGAGGATGACGTCGAAATGGTTGCGGTCCGCGATTTCCTGCACCGGCCAGCCGGTTGCGGCGGCGAAGGCGGCGGTCTGGCGGTGGAAGCCCGGCACCTCGCCCGCGCCGGAGGCCAGAGCCAGCGCGCCGGGCAGGCCCTGCGGCGGATGGCGCAGGGGGCTGGCGGCCAGTTCCTCCGCAGTGAAGCGCATCCAGTCGTTCACATGGCTGGCCGCCAGCGGGGCCAGTTCGAACAGGCCCGAGACCGGCAGGCAGGCGCAAAGCGGCTGGTCAGGGAGCCCGTGGCCGGCCTGCCAACCCGGCTGCGCCACCGCCGCCGCCAGATGCCCGCCGGCCGACGACCCGGTGACCAGAATGCGCGCCCGATCAATGCCCAGCGCATCGGAGTTGTGCCACAGCCACGCCAGCGCCCGGCGGCAGTCGCCGATGATTTCGGTGATCGGGGCGCCGGGGGCCAGCCGGTAATCGGGCACCGCACAGGCGATGCCCTGCGCGGCCAGCATGGGCGCCGCAAAGGCCGATTGCCCACGCGCGAGCGCCCTCCAGTAGCCGCCATGGATGAACATCACCAGCGGGCGCTTTTCACCCGGAACCGTGCCGAACAGGTCCAGCTGCAGCCCCGTTTCGGCACAGAACTGCAGCCCCGGGCGGCCATGCGGCAGGGCATGGGCCTTGTCCGACAGCGACTGGTAAAGCCCCATGATCCGGTCGAATTCGGCCGCGCTGACCGTGGCGCGGGCGGTGTAGTCGCGGTCAAGCACGTCACGCGGCAGAAGCTGTTCACCTGCAAGCATCGGATTTCCTTTCAGATCACCAGCGGGCTGACCCGGTTCTCGATCAGCCGCACCAGAGACAGCGCCGTCAGCGCCGAAGACTTGGGGTTATGGGCCAGCGGCGCGTTATCCAGCGTGATTTCCATCCGGCCGAAATCGCCGGCGGCGATGACCCGGTGGCGGTTGGCCTGCGCGCCGGGATCGGCGATCAGCCGCAAGAGGGTGGCGTCCGGCCCCAGCCCCGCCAGCGCCGTGATCAGCGCCACATTGGCGTTTTGGGGAAAGCGCCGGGCGGCTTCGCGCGCGGGGCCTTCGAAGAAGGTCAGTGGCGCGGCCAGCGCGGCCAGATCGCAGAGCGCCTCGGCCTCGGTGCCTTTCCAGGCCAGCGCGGGTTTGGTGACCTCATGCACCACCGAGGCCAAGGGCAGCCGCGCGGCCGCCGACAGCGCATCCATCCCCCCCAGGGCGCCGGGCGGAATCAGCACCTGCCGCCCTGCCGCCCGGGCCTGCGCCAGCAGAAGGTCAAGATTGCCCTCCTCGGCAAAGGCCGAGGTGGAGGCCGGGGCAAAATCTGCCCCCGCCGCCAGCGCCGCCAGCCCCCAGGGCATCACCGCCGCGCGGCCGGCCGCCTCGACCACCAGATCGGGGCGCAGCGCCACAAGCCCGGCGGGATCGGTGATCACCGGGCAGGGCAACTGCCGCCCGGCATCCCGCACCGCCACGCCCACCAGATCGACCGCCGCCCCGCGCGCCGCCAGAAGCCGCGCGACCTCGGCCCCGATCGCGCCCCAACCCACCAGAACCAGACGCATCAGACGCCGACCCAGGCCTGAACCCTGTCATGATCGCGGGTCAGGTCTTCGCCCGTGCCGGTCCAGACCGTGGCGCCCTTTTCCAGAATGAAATGCCGGTCGGCCAGACGCTTCAGCACCGAAAAGGTCTTGTCTATCAAGAGGATCGACTGACCCTCGGTCTTGAGCTTTTCCACCACATGCCAGATTTCGGCGCGGATCACCGGGGCAAGCCCCTCGGTCGCCTCATCCAGGATCAAGAGGCGCGGATTGGTCATCAGGGCGCGGCCGACGGCCAGCATTTGCTGTTCGCCCCCCGATAGCGTGCCAGCCATCTGCGCGGCGCGTTCACCCAGACGGGGGAAAAGCTGATAAATCCGGGCCAGCGTCCAGGGCCCCTTTGCCCCCAGCCGGTTCGCCGCCGTTGCCACCAGATTTTCGCGCACCGTCAGGGTCGGGAAGATCTGCCGGCCTTCGGGCACAAGGCCGAACCCCAGCCGCGCCACCTTTTCGGGCGCCAGCCCGCCGATGGGCCGGCCGTCATACTGCACGGCCCCGCCACGCGGCGGCAAGAGCCCCATGATGGTGCGGACCGTGGTGGTCTTGCCCATGCCGTTGCGTCCCATCAGCGTGACAACCTCGCCGTCGCGGATGTCCAGCGAGATGTCGAACAGCACCTGAGAGGCGCCGTATCCGGCCTGCAGATTCTGGACCGACAGCATCAGGCGTCCTCCTCACCCAGATAGGCTTCGCGCACGGCGGGGTTGGCGCGGATGTCATCGGCGCTGCCGGCGGCGATCACCCGGCCATAGACCAGAACCGAAATCCGGTCGGCCAGCGCAAAGACCGCCTCCATGTCATGTTCGACCAAAAGCATGGCGCATTCGCCGCGCGCGGCCTGAAGTGCCTCGATCATCTGCTGGCTTTCCACATGGCCAAGCCCCGCCATCGGTTCATCCAGCAACAGAAGGCGCGGGCGCTGCGACAGGGCCATCGCAAGCTCAAGCTGCTTCTTTTCGCCATGCGCCAGATCGGCGACCCGCACATCGGCCCGCGCACCCAGGGTGCCCGAGCGGAGGATTTCGGCAACCTCGTCCCAGACTTCGGCGCGGCGGCTGGCGCGGTCAAGGATGCGGAAGTTGCCACCCTCGCGCGCCTGAATGGCAAGGCCCAGATTCTGGCGCACAGTCATGTCATCCAGAAGCGAGGTGATCTGGAAGGTCCGCCCCAGCCCCAGCGCCACCCGTTCGGCCGGCGGCAGGCGGGTCACGTCGCGTCCTGCCAGATGGATGTGGCCGGCGTTCGGAATGATCTCGCCGCAGATCTGGTTGATCAGGGTGGATTTGCCTGCGCCGTTCGGCCCGATCAGCGCGTGAATCTCGCCGGTATCGACGGTCAGGCTGACATAGTCGGTTGCGGTCAGGCCGCCGAAGGTCTTCACCAGACCGGAAATCTCAAGCACATGGCTCATCGCTTGCCTCCCAGCCGGCGGATCAGCGCCATCAGGCCGCCGCGCGTGGTCAGCACCACGATCAGCAGCAGGATGCCGACCGGCAGCATCCAGTGTTCGGTATAGCGCGCCAGCGTGGTTTCCAGCGTGAACAGCACCCCCGCCCCGATGAAGGGCCCGGCCAGCGTGCCGACGCCGCCCAGGATCACCATGATCATCAGCTCGCCCGAGCGTGACCAGTGCATCATGTCGGGCGAGGCAAAGCGCAGGAAGTTCACCATCAGCGCCCCGGCAAGCCCAGCCCCCATGCCCGACAGCACAAAGGCCGCCAGCTTGTAGCGGTAGGTCGAGATGCCCATGGCCGCCATCCGGCGTTCGTTCTGGCGGATGCCGGCGATGATCTGGCCGAAGGACGACTGCACCAGCCGGCGCAGGAACAGGTAATAGGCGGCGGCAAAGCACAGGACGACCCAGTAGAGCGTCGCCTTGTTCTTCATGTCCAGACCCGGCAGGCTGTTGGTGCGCCGCACCATGATGCCGTCCTCGCCGCCATAGGTCTTGAGCGAGATGAAGAGGAAGAAGAACATCTGCGCGAAGGCCAGCGTGATCATGATGAACTGCACCCCGCCGGTGCGCAGCGACATCGCCCCCACCAGCGCCGCCGCAAGGCCCGCCACGATCACCGCCGCCGGCAGGGTGATCAGCATCTGGTCGGTGCCGGGGATCAGCCCCAGGAACGAGGTGCCAGCGTCGAAGTGGTGATAGAGGATACCCACCACATAACCGCCGATCCCGAAGAAGGCCGCGTGGCCAAAGCTGACCATCCCGCCATAGCCCAGGATGAAGTTCAGGCTGGCCGCCGCCATGCCGTAAATCAGCGCCTGACCCACAAGCCTGGTCCAGCTGGTCTGGCCGGTCAGTTCGGCGGCATAGGGCACAAGGGCCAGCAGCAGGAAGACCGCCAGAAGGATAAGATGTTCGCGCTTCATGCCCTACCCCCTTGCCGCGAACAGGCCGCGCGGGCGGACCAGAAGCACAAGCGCCATCATCAGATAAATCCCCATCGACGACACGCCGACACCAAGGGCCTGCGCCTCGGGGCCCGGCATGACCTGTTGCAGAAGGCCCGGCAGGAAGGCGCGCAGCATGGTGTCGAACATGCCCAGCACGATCCCGGCCACGAAGGCCCCCTTGACCGAGCCAACGCCGCCGATCACCACCACGACGAAGGTGGCCAGGATGATCTCATCCCCCATGCCCACCTGCACCGACACGATGGGCGAGGCCATCACCCCCGCCAGCCCCGCCAGCAGCGCGCCCAGCGCGAAGACCGCCGTGTAAAGGCCCTGGATGTTCACGCCCAGCGCCCGCACCATCTGGCGGTTGGTGGCTCCGGCGCGCACCAGCATGCCGACACGGGTCTTGTTGATCAGCAGATACAGCCCCAGCGCCACCGCCAGCCCCACCGCGATCACGAACAGCCGGTAGGTCGGATAGGGCAGCCCGGGCAGAATCTCGACCGAGCCGCTGAAGACATCCGGCACCGAGGTGAACAGCGGCTGGCGGCCGAAGATCAGCACGGTGGACTGGTTGAAGATCAGGATCAGCGCGAAGGTCGCCAGCACCTGATCCAGATGGTCCCGCGCGTAAAGCCGCCGCATCACGCCCAGTTCCACCGCCACCCCGGCGATGGCCGAGGCCGCTAGCCCCGACAGAAGCCCGCCCCAGAACGACCCGGTCTGAATGGCCACCCAGCTGGCCGCAAAGGCGCCGACCATGTACAGCGCGCCATGGGCAAGGTTGATGACCCCCATGATCCCGAAGATCAGGGTCAGGCCGGCGGCCAGAAGGAAAAGCGTGACGCCGTATTGCAGCCCGTTCAGAAGCTGCTCGAACAGAAGGATCATCAGTCCGGCTTTCAGCTAGGGTGTGCCAAGGAAAGGGCCGGACGGGTTCACCGCCCGGCCCGAAGTCGGATCACATCTTGCAGTCGGCGGCGTAGACGTCGCCCACGGCTTCGCGGATCTTTTCCTTGGTCACGATCACCGGATTGCCCGCCGCGTCGGCTTCGATCGCGGTCAGATACCAGTCCTGAACCGGGTGCTGGTTCGGCCCGAAGGCAAAGCTGCCGCGGGTCGAGGTGAACTCGGCCGATTTGATCGCCGCCTGAAGCGCTGCGATGTCGCCGTCGCCGCCCGCCTTCTGCAGGGCCGCGCCGATCAGAAGGCCGGTGTCATAGGCCTGCTGGGCATAGGTGGTCAGCGGCACGTCGGGATGGGCCGCGGTCCAGGCCGCAACCATCGCCTTCGACGCCTCGTTGTCGAAATCAGCGTTCCAGTGGGTGGTGCCGGTCAGACCGACGGCCGCAGGACCGACGGCCTTCAGGATCACGCCGTCATAGGACGGTTCGGACAGCACCATCGGGATCGTGCCCAGAAGGCCCGACTGCTGATACTGCTTCAGGAAGGCGATGCCCTGACCGCCGGGATGGAACTGGAACACCACCTGCGGAGCCTTGTCGCGGATCTGCGCCATCTCGCCGGCAAAATCCGACTGTTCGACACCGGTGTAGATTTCCGTCACCTCACCGCCGAATTCGCGCTTGAAGCCTTCGATGGCGTCCTTGCCGGCCTGATAGTTGGGGGCCAGCGCCACAGCCGTCGTGTAGCCCAGCTTCTTGGCCGCCGCACCCGAGGCTTCGTGCAGGCTGTCGTTCTGCCAGCTGACAACGAAATAGTTCGGATGGCACTTGGCCCCCGCCAGACCCGAGGGCGCGGCGTTCGGGCTGACATAGATCGCGCCGGCGTCCAGCGCCTCGGGCACGACGGCGCCCGATACGTTCGAGAACACGATCCCGGTCAGAAGCTTGATGCCCTCTTCGTTCAGCATGCGGTCAGCCACCTGAACCCCGGTGTTCGGGTCGCGGCCGTCATCTTCGACCACCAGTTCATAGGCTGCACCCGAGGCATCCAGCCCCAGCGCCAGACCGTCGCGAATCTGTTCGCCCAGATAACCCGCAGGGCCCGACAGCGTGGTGATCACACCGATCTTGGTGCCGTCGGCAAAGGCCGGAACCGCCATGGCGGCCAGAAGGCTCGCGGTGGTCAGAAGTCTTTTCATGTCATTCTCCCGGTTATCAATGGAATCTTGTTCTTGTTGTCGGTCGCAGTCTGACAGGCTTGAAAATTATTTCAAGCCTAAAACATCTACAGCTTCACCCAACCCGCCGGAGGCTTCTTGCCGGGGTGAAGTTCGCCGCAGTTCGGGCAGGTGCGCAGCTTTTCGTCGGCGTAGAAGGCGGCGTAGATCGGCGGCAGGTCATCGACGATGGATTCAAGGTCCACCTCGGCGCGGTGAACGCGGGCGTTGCAGGCAAAGCAGTACCATTCGATGGCATCCAGCGCGCCTTCAGGCCGCGCCGGTTCGATCACCAGCCCGATCGAGCCTTCCTGCGGACGCTGCGGGGAATGGCGGATATGGGCGGGCAGCAGGAAGATGTCGCCCTCGCGGATCGGCACGTCATAGAACTCGCCGGTGCCGGTGTCGTGCAGCTTCAGAAGCATGTCGCCCTTAAGCTGGTAGAAGAACTCCTCCACCGGGTCGTCGTGATAGTCGCAGCGCTCGTTCGGGCCGCCGACCACGGTCACCATCAGCCCGGCATCCTTGAACACCAGCTGGTTGCCGACCGGCGGCTTCAGCAGGTGTTTGTGATCGTCGATCCACTTCTGGAAGTTGAAGGCAGCTAGCCGCGTCATCGGGTCCTCCGCAGGGTCAGGCCAGTTTCAGGCCACAGGTTTCGAATGCAAGTTCGGTCAGGCGCTTTTCTTCGTCCGTCAGTTCCAGACAGGGCGGCCGCACCCGGCCGCCGGTCTGGCCCAGCAGGCCCTGCCAGTATTTCTGATGCGCATGGGGTTTTTCCGCCGGCCGGGTCGATTTCAGCGCATGGCGCACCGGGTCCAGGCTGTCGCGGATCGCCCGCGCCTCATCCGCCCGGCCGGCAAAGGCCGCATCGGTATAGGCCCGCATCCGCCGGTCGGCCGCCGTCTGCAGCAGGTAGGGCGGCGAGGAACACAGATAAAGCCGCCAGTTCAGTTCCAGGATGTTGTCCAGCCATTCCTCTTCCGAGGCGGTCGAGACGATCATCCGGTCCGACGCCAGCCGCGAAAGCTCGGCATACATCGGGCGGGGGGTAGAGTACTTGATCGCCACGACATTCTCGATATCGGCCAGCCGGTTGCACAAGGCCGGGCTCATCAGATAGCCGCTGTCGGGATGCGACCACAGCGCGATACCGATATCGACCTTGCCGGCGATGGTTTCGTAATAGCGGATCAGCGTTTCATCCTGCGCCTTGTAGAAATGCAGGACCGGAGCATGGACCACGATGTAATCCGCCCCGCAGGACTGCGCGTGGCGGGCCAGGTCGATCACCACATCCATGTTCTGATCCGAACAGGACATGATCGTTTGCGCCCGGTCGTCCGCCGCCCGGACAGCGAGATCGAAGGCGCGCTTGCGCTCCTCCAGCGACATGGCGAAGAATTCGCCCTGTTTGCCGGCGATGAAGAACCCGTCGATCCCCAGATCGTCGATCCAGTGGTTCATGTTGGCGGTGAAGCCCTCTTCATCCATCGACAGGTCGTCGCGGAACGGCATCAGCGCCGCCGCCCAGATGCCCTTCATGTGGGCGAAGGCGTGTGCCTTGGCGTCCTTGCGGGTATATTTCACGGCTTGGCTCCTGAAACGGTCGGCTCGGTGTCCAGTTCCATCCGGTGCGAGATGGTCTTGGTCACGGTGTAATGATGCAGCCCCTCGGCCCCGCCCTCGCGCCCGTGGCCCGAGTACTTGACGCCGCCGAAGGGCACCTCGGCTACGCTGGCCTCAAGCGTGTTGATCGACAGGTTGCCGGCCTCTATCCCGCTGGTCAGGCGGTCCACATTCGCCGCCGAATGGGTGAAACCATAGGCGGCAAGGCCGAAGGGCAGCGCATTGGCCTGCGCGATGGCCTGATCCAGATCGCGCACCGGGTTGATGATGGCGATGGGGCCGAAGGGTTCCTCGCGCATCACGCGGGCGTCGGGCGGCACATTGGCCAGCACCGTCACCGGAAAGAAATAGCCAGGCCCATCGGGGCGGGTGCCGCCGCACAGCACCTCGGCCCCCTTGGCGCGGGCATCCTGCACCAGCGCCTCCAGCGCGGCGATCCGGCGGTGGTTGGCCACCGGCCCCATCTCGGTCACCGGGTCCAGCCCGTTGCCCATGCGCACGGCACGGGCGCGGGCGACGAAGGCGCGGGTAAAGGCCTGGTGCGAGGGTTCCATCACGAAGAACCGGGTAGGCGAGGTGCAGACCTGCCCGGAATTCCGCGCCTTGCGCACAGCCGACATATGGCCGGCCGCCACCGGATCGACATCGTCGCAGACGATCACCGGGGCATGGCCGCCCAGTTCCATCAGCACCGGCGTCATCGCCCGCGCCGCCATCTCGGTCAGGTGAATGCCCACGCTGGTCGAGCCCGTAAAGGCCACGACGCGCACGCGATCCTGCGGGATGAGATAGCCGGAAATCTCGGCCGGATGGCCGAAGACCAGGTTCAGCACCCCCGCCGGCAGCCCGGCATCCTGAAAGGCGCGGGCGATATGTATGGCGCCCGCCGGCGTTTCCTCGGCCGCCTTCAGGATGATCGAGCATCCTGCCGCCAGCGCCCCCGCCACCTTGCGCGCGGGCTGGCTGAGCGGGAAGTTCCACGGCGCAAAGCCGGCCACGATGCCGGCCGGTTCCCGCACCACACTATAGCGGATGCCGGGGGCCGAGGGCACGACATGGCCGTAAAGCCGCTGCGCCTCACCCGCGTCCCATTCGAAGAACTCCGCCCCGCGGATCACCTCCATCCGCGCCTGCACCAGCGGCTTGCCGTTTTCCATGGTGATCGAAGGCGCAATCTGCGCCCCCCGTTCGCGCAGAAGGGCGGCGGCGCGCAGGATGATTTCGGCGCGGGTGCGGGGGGCGGTGCGGCTCCAGACCCGGAACCCGCGCTCGGCCGCTTCCAGCGCGTCGTCCAGTTCCGCCCGGCCCGCCACGGGCAGACGGCCGATCTCGGCTTCGGTCGCGGGGTTCAGGACGGGCAGGCTGTCTGAGGTCTTGCGCCAGCGGTTGTCGATGAAAAGCTGCAGGTCAGGATAGTCGGTCATCGCGGGCCTTTGGATTGCGTCCTGCCATTAAGGCCCGCTGGCATATTGAAAGCAAATGAAGTATCAGAACCCAGATATTCCAATTGGTGATATCAGGATGCCCCGCCTTCCGCGCCTTGAAACCCATCTAAGCCTGCGCCACCTGACGCTGATCGACGCCATCGCCCGCGAGGGCACCCTTCTGGGCGCATCGCAAAGCGTCGGCCTGACGCAATCGGCCGTCACCAAGGCCCTGCAGGAGGCCGAGGCCACCCTTGGCACGCGGCTGTTCATCCGCACCAACCGGGGCGTGCAGACCACGCAGGCCGGTGAGGTTCTGGTGGCCCATACCCGGCTGGTCCTGACCCAGTTGCGCCATGCGGGTCAGGAACTTGAGGACTTGGCCTCGGGCTCGGGCGGGCGGGTTGCGGTGGGGGTTCTGGTCTCGGCCGCCGTGACCATCCTGCCCACGGCCATCGCCGCCGTGCGGGCGCGCCGGCCCAATCTGGCGGTGAAGGTGATCGAAGGCACCAATGACGTGCTGATGCCGCTTCTGCGCGCCGGAGAGCTGGATCTGGTCATCGGCCGCCTGCCCGCCTTTTCGCCCGGCAGCGGCATTTCCGAAGAACCGCTGTGCGATGACTTCGCCCGGATCGTGGTGCGCGCCGGCCATCCCCTGCTGTCGCGCCCGGGCCTGACGCTGGCCGATCTGATGGACTGTCCGTGGATATTGCCGCGGCAGGAAACCAGCCTGCGCCGCCAGATTGACGAGGGGTTCCGGCAGGCCGGTCTGCGCCCGCCCGCCAATATCGTCGAATCGGTGTCGATCCTGACCAACCGCGCGCTGGTGCTGCGCGCCGATTATCTGGCGGTCTGGCCGGTGCAGCTGGCCCGGTTCGAAGCCGATCTGGGTCTGGTCCGCGCGCTGGACATCGCCTTGCCCACCACGCACCGGCCCATCGGCATTTCCACCCGCCGCGAGGGGCGCCTTTCGCCCGCCGCCGAAACCCTGATCGGCGCGCTGCGGCAGGCCGCGACGGCCGAGGTCTAGCGGACCGAAGCACGCGCCGGGGTGGCGCCTGCGGCAAACCATCCTCTTAACAGTCGGTTAGGGAACTTCGGTCTATCTTTGTTCCGTCCACGAACGGAGATCGCGATGGCCCTTGCCGAAGCCCTGCCGGAAACCGCGCCGCGCGCCTCACGCAAGCCGCTGATCATCGGTCTGGTCGCGGCGCTGATTCTGGGGCTTGGCGGGTTCTATGTGGTCTGGTCGGGGCTGCTGTTCGGGCATTCTACTGAAGAACACGCCGCCGATGTCGCGCCCCTGCCCGACATTGCCTTTGTCCCGGTGCAGCCGCTGACCATCTCGCTGGGGCAGGGCGGAACCGAACGGCATCTGCGCTTCACCGCCCAGATCGAGGTGGCGGGCGCCCATGCCGAAGAGGTGACGCTGCTTCTGCCGCGCATCGTCGATGTGATGAACGGCTACCTGCGCGCGCTGGACGCGGCCGAACTGGAAAACCCTGCCGCGCTGGTGCGGCTGCGGGCGCAGATGCTGCGCCGCATCCAGATCGTCACGGGGGACGGGCGGGTACGCGACCTTCTGATCACCGAATTCGTGCTGAACTGAGGGAAGCCGATGGAACTGATCGCCGATGTTCTGCTTGCCGCCGGCGCCTTCGGGGCAGCCATCTACTGCTATATCCTCGCGCTGCGGCTGCGGCAGTTCCAGACGCTGGAAAGCGGGATGGGCGGGGCGATTGCCGTGCTTTCGGCGCAGGTCGATGACATGACAAAGGCGCTGGAAAAGGCGCGCGGGGCCGCCAGCGGCTCGGCCGCCGGGCTTGAGGCGCTGACGGCGCGGGCCGAGGCGGTGTCCTCGCGGCTGGAGCTTCTGGTGGCCGCGCTGCACGACCTGCCCGATCAGCCGCCGGCCGGCGGGCCGCGCGACGCGCCCGAGGCCGACCGGCGGCTGCGCGTGCTGCGGCGGCGGCGCGGCGAAGAGATGGAGGCCGCGGAATGAGGCGCCCGCGCCCCGGCCGGGGCACCCTGGTGATCCTGGCACTGTTCCTCGCCGCCTCCGGCGCGCTGCGGCTGGGTTCCGGCGTCGGCCGGGCCCTGGCCGAAGCCGCGCCGGAACATGCCGCACCGCCCGTGCCGCTTGACTGCCCCGCCCCGCCCGAGGCGCTTGCCGCCGCGCTGAACGCGCGCGAGGCGGCGGTGACCGCCGCCGAAACCGCGATTGAAGACCGCAAGGCCGCCCTTGCCCTGTCCGAGGCCGCCATCGACCGGCGGCTGGCCGAGATGGCCGAGGCAGAGGACAGCCTGCGCAAGGTGCTGGCCATTGCCGACGGCGCCGCCGAGGAAGACCTGCAACGGCTGACCGCCGTCTATGAGGCGATGAAGCCCGCCGATGCCGCCGCGCTCTTCGAAACCATGGCGCCCGATTTCGCCGCCGGCTTCCTTGCCCGGATGCAGCCCGCCGCCGCCGCTGCGGTGCTGGCCCGCATGGCGCCCGACAAGGCCTATGCCATCTCGGCCCTGATCGCCGGCCGCAACGCCCGCGCGCCGAAGACCTGAGATTTCCGGCCGCGGGTGAGGCTTTGTTAACGCAGCCCTGCGAGGGTTGCGCCATCTGGAAGGGAGAGCGTCATGTTCGGCATCATCGGGATCGTCGTCATCCTCGTGATGGTCTTCGGCGGCTACACGATTCACGGCGGCCATCTTGAACCGATCCTGCACGCCCTGCCCTTCGAAATGATCATGATCGGCGGGGCCGCCGTGGGGGCCTTTCTGGTCTCGAACGATCTGGCGGCGGTCAAGCACACGGTCAAGGACATGGGCAAGGTGTTCAAGGGTGTCCGCTGGAAGCCCGGCGATTACCGCGACCTTCTGTGTCTGCTGTTCGAGCTGATCCGCGTCGCCCGCGCGAACCCCGTGGGGCTTGAGGAACACGTTGAACGGCCAGAGGAATCGGCAATCTTCGCCCGTTACCCCCGCATCCTGCACGATCATGAGGCGGTCGATCTGATCTGCGACACGATGCGCGTCGCCTCGCTGAACTATGACGACCCCCATCAGGTTGAAGAGGTGCTGGACAAGCGGATGGAAGCCGCCCAGCAGCACGCCCTGCATTCCAGCCACGCCCTGCAATCCATGGCCGATGCCCTGCCGGCGCTGGGAATCGTGGCCGCCGTTCTGGGCGTGATCAAGACCATGGGCTCGCTGGACCAGCCGCCGGAAATCCTGGGCCAGATGATCGGTTCGGCGCTGGTCGGCACCTTTCTGGGGGTGTTTCTGGCCTATGGAATCATGGGTCCCTTCGCCGCGCGGGTGAAATCGGTGGTCGAAGAAGACGCGCATTTCTACCAGCTGATCCGTGAGGTTCTGGTGGCCAACCTGCACCGCCATCCGGCGAACATCTGCATCGAGGTCGGGCGGCAGAATACCCCGCACCATGTGCGCCCGAGTTTCGGCGATCTGGAAGAGGCGCTGCGCAACCTCCGGCAAGAGGCGGCCTGAATGAAGTGGTTTCTGGCGGTGCTGCTGTTCTGTCTTGCCCCGGTCGCGGGGGCCGCGCCGGTCACCGTCACCTCGGGCGAGCATCAGGGGTTCACCCGGCTGGTCTTCGACTATGGCACGCCGGTCGACTGGCGCTTTGGCCGGACCGATGACGGCTATGAACTGGCGCTGGGGGGAACCAGTCCGGCCTATGATCTGCGCGGCGTCTTCCGGCTGATCGGCCGGTCGCGTCTGGCCGCGATCTGGGCAGACCCGGGCAGCGGCAACCTGCGCATCGGCATCGCCTGCGCCTGTCACGCCATCCCGTTCGAGTTCCGGCCCGGGATCGTTGTCGTTGACCTGCGCGACGGCGCGCCGCCCGCCGGCTCGTCCTTTGAAACCGCGCTGGACGGCGGCTCACCGGACCGGCTGGCGGCGCGGGACCATCCGCGCCCGCGGCCCCGCCCGGCGGAACGGCCCGCCGGTTACGACTGGCTCGATCTTGCCCGCAACGAACCCGCCCCGCGCGCGCCCATCCTACCCTTGCCGGTGGACCCCGGGCTTGAACCGCTGCGCGACCTTCTTCTGCAGCAGATGGGGCGCGGCGCGGCGCAGGGCGTGGTGCGGATGGAGCAGCCGCCTGCAGGCCCCGGGCAGCCCCTGCCCGATTTTCCCTCGGCGCAGGTGCGCATCGGCGGCGGCCCGCCTTCGGCGCTGGAACCCGCCGACGCCCTTCACGGTGATCTGGGCGCCGAGGGGGCGGCCTGCATCGCCCCTGACCGGCTTGAGTTTTCCGCCTGGGCCGACGACCGCCCGGTGCATGAACAATGGGCCGAGGCGATGGCCGGCCTCAGCACCGAATTCGACCGGACGGACCCCGTGGCGCTGACCCGCGCCACCCGCTTCCTGCTGGCACTGGGCTTCGGGGCCGAGGCGCGGCAACTGCTGCGCGCCTTCCCCGAAGACCTGCCCGACCGCGCGCTGTGGGAGGCGCTGGCGCGCATCCTTGACGATGAACCGGGCACCACCACGGTGCTGGCAGGCCAGACCGCCTGTGATGGGCCTGCCGCGATGTGGTCCTTCCTGGCCGAAGACAAGGTAACGCCGGACGGCTTCCGGCGGGCCGATGCGATCCTTCTGGCCTTCTCGGCCCTGCCGCTGCGCCTGCGCGTCCTTCTGGGCCCGCGGCTGGCGGAACGTTTCATCGCGGCCGGCGACGCCGAAAGCGCCCGCGCCATCCGCGACGCGATTCTGCGGGCCGATCCCCGGACCGAAGGCACAACGGCGCTGATCGACGCCGAGATCAGCCATGAAACCGGCGATCCCGCGGCGGCAGAGGCCATGCTTCAGTCGGTCGTCGATGCCGGCGGGCCCGAATCGATCGACGCGCTGATGCGGCTGGTGGTGTTGCGGGCCGGGCGCGGCCTGCCTGTCGATCCCGCGCTGGTTCCGGTGCTGGAGGCCGCCGTGCAAGAGCGGCACGGCACAACTGCCGAACCTCAGGCACAGGCGGCGCTGGTCCTTGCCCGCGCCGCCTCGGGCGATCCGGCGGGCGCCCTTGCTAGCCTGCCCTCGGCGCCGGAAACCGCGCCGGCGGTCTGGGCGCTGCTGGCGGGCCTTGGCTCCGACCGTCAGGTGCTGGAACTGGCCGTGCCGCAGGTCGCCGATCCCGCTGCGCCGGGAACCCGGGCCATCCTGGCACGCCGGCTCCTGGACCTTGGCATGCGGGATGCCGCGCTGGCCTGGGGCGGTGCGGGGCCTACTGGCGATGTGCTGCTGGACGCCCGGCTGGACCTTGCCCGCGACGATCCGCGCAGCGCCCTGCGCGGGCTTGCCGGCGACCGGGATGCCGCCGCCCTTCCCCTGCGGATCGCCGCCACCGCCGCGCTGGGCGATCATGCCGGCGAAGCGCGACTGCTGGACGAAAGCGGCGACCAGACCGGGGCGGCACGCGCACTGGCCCGCGGTGCGCTTTGGCCCGAACTCGCCGCCGGACCGGAGTCCGCCTGGCAGGCCGTAGCGCGCGACCTGTCTGCCCCGGCCGGGGAGGTTTCTGACGCCGGCGATCTGGCCCGCGCCGCCGCGCTGGTCGATGCCGTGGCCGGCAGCCGCAGCGCGATTTCGACCCTGCTGGCCGAAACCGCCCTACCCTGATCCGCTTACGGTTTCGAAAGATTCGCCCCCTAGCATCCCCCATGCGCCAGAACGGCGCTGCCGAAGGGAATCCGATGCGCCTTGCCGTCTGTGCGATCCTGCTTGCCCTTTCTGCCGCCGCGCCGGTCCGGGCCGCCGATCAGGCCAGCCTCTGCGATCAGGCGGCAGCGGTGGCCGCCGCAAATCATGGCGTGCCACTGCAGGTCATGCTGGCCATCACGAGGGTTGAGACTGGCCGCGGCGGCGCCCTGCACCCCTGGCCCTGGGCGGTCAATCTGGGGGGAGAGGGCCACTGGCCCGAAGACCGCAGCGCGGCCGTCGCTCTTGCCCAATCCGAGATTGACCTTGGCCGGCTGAACATCGACGTCGGTTGCTTCCAGCTGAACATCCGCTGGCATTCCCGCGCCTTCGCCTCGCTGGAGGACATGTTCGATCCGGCGCTGAACGCCGACCGGGCCGCGGGGTTCCTCGCGCAGCTTTACACGGAAACCGGCAGTTGGCAGGCGGCCACTGCCGCCTACCATTCCCGCACCGAAGACCTGGGTCAGGCCTATGTCGCCCGCGTCGAAGAGGTTCTGGCGGCGCTGGTGGCCGACCCGCCGCCGCCCTCCCCCCCGGCACCCGCCACACGGGGGGCGAACCTCTTTCCGCTGCTGCGGCCGGGCGGCGCGGGCACCAAAGGCTCGCTGGTCCCCGGCGGCGCGGGCAACGGTCCGCTGATCGGAGCGGGGTCATGACGTTGCCGCCGCTTCAGCAGATCTTCCGCCCGACCATCCTTCTGGCGCTGGCCCTGATGGCCGTCATCGTGATGATGGTCCTGCCGGTGCCGGCGTGGATTCTGGACCTTGGCCTTGCGCTGTCCTTCGCGCTGGCGATCCTGATGCTGACGGTCACGCTGTTCATCGAACGGCCGCTGGATTTCTCGGCCTTCCCGACGATCCTTCTGGCCTCTCTGATGCTGCGGCTGTCGCTGAACGTGTCGTCCACCAAGCTGATCATCGGTCAGGGCCATACCGGAACCGACGCCGCCGGCCATGTGATCGAGGGGTTCGCCAGCTTCATCATGGGCGGCAACCTGTTGCTGGGCGTAGTGATTTTCTTCGTGCTGATGATCGTGAACTTCGTGGTCATCACCAAGGGCGCGGGCCGCATGGCCGAGGTGGGGGCGCGTTTCGCGCTGGACGGCATGCCGGGCAAGCAACTGGCGATCGACGCCGACATGTCGGCCGGCGCCATCAGCCATGCCGAAGCCAAGGCCCGGCGCGAACGCGAACTGGCCGAGACGACCTTCTTCGGCTCGCTCGACGGGGCGTCGAAATTCGTCAAGGGCGATGCGGTGGCGGGCCTGCTGATCACGGCGCTGAACATCGTGATGGGTCTGATCATGGGGGTGGCCTTCCATGACATGGACCTGGGCCGCGCCTTTGAAACCTATGCGATCCTGACGGTCGGCGACGGGCTGGTCAGCCAGATTCCGGCGGTGATCATCTCGGTCGCGGCGGCGCTGCTGCTGTCGCGGGGCGGTGTCACCGGGGCGGCGGACGTGTCGTTCTTTGCCCAGCTTGGCCGCTATCCGGGCGCGCTGGGCACGGTGGCGGTGCTGATGGCGCTGTTCGCGCTGGTGCCGGGCATGCCCTTTCTGCCATTCGTGGCCGGCGCCGCAGCGCTGGGCGCGGCCAGCTGGCACGGGGCGCGGCAGGCCCGCAAGACCGACGCACCTGCGGACGCCCCGGCCGATCCGCCCCGCAGGAAACCCATCGGCGATGTGCTTGATTTTGATGAGATTCACATCGAATTCGCGCCGAACCTGGTGGCGATGGCGCTTGACCCTGCCACGGGGCTTGAGGCGCGCATCGCCAACATGCGCACCCATGTGGCCGCGGCCTATGGGCTGATCCTGCCCGAGATTCGCCTGACCGATGAGGCCGCCTTGCCCCCCGGCGCCTACCGCATCCGCATTCAGGGGGTTGAACGGGTGCGCGACCGGCTGATGCCCGACCGCGCGCTGTGCCTGATGTCGGACGGGATCGAGCCGCCGCCGGGTGAGGATGTGAAAGAGCCGGTCTATGGCGCCCCCGCCCGCTGGATCCGGGCCGAGGATCAGGAGCGGGCGGCGCTTGCGGGCCTGACCGTGGTCCTGCCGCCCGAGGTGCTGGCCACCCACCTGCTGGAGGTGATCCGCGGCAATCTCTCGCGCCTTCTCAGCCTGCGCGGGTTGCGGCGCCTGCTGGATGAATTCGTCGCCGTCTCCGATCCTGACCGGGCCGAGGCGAACAAGCGCCTGCTGGATGAGCTGATCCCCGAGAAAGTGCCGGTGGACCTGCTGCTGTCGGTGCTGCGGCTCTTGCTGGAAGAGCGGGTGTCGGTCCGCAACCTGCCGCTGATCCTTGAGGCGATTGCCGAGGGGCGCAGCCTGGGCATGGCCGAGGCGGTCTGCGAACATGTGCGCCACCGGCTGGGGTTTCAGCTGGTGGCCGAACTGAAGCGCGACGACGGCACGATTCCGCTGATCCAGCTGGCCCCGGAATGGGAAAAGACCTTCACGCTGTACCAGGTCGACGGCGAACGCGGCGCGCGCGACGTGGCCCTTCCGCCCGATCAGTTCGGCCGGCTGGCCAATGCGCTGGCCGACCGGCTGAACCGCGCGGCCGAGTCCGGCACCTTTCCGGCGCTGGTCACCTCGACCCTGCGGCGGCGCTTCCTGCGCACCGTTCTGGGCGCCAAGGGGCTGACGGCGCCGGTCCTCTCCTATGAGGAAATCGGGTTGGAGGCGCGGCCGGCGATGATCGGCGTGGTGCCGCCATGACCGATCTGATCGCCCGACTGGAGGCGCTGACGGGCAGCACGGCCGGGGCGCTGCTGCCGGCGCTTCTGGTCTTCCTGCGGGTGGGGGCGGCGCTGGCGCTGTTGCCGGCCTTCGGCGAACAGGCCGTGCCGCAGCGCCTGCGCCTGATCCTGGCTCTGGCCTTTACCGCCATCGTCGCCCCCGCCGTCTGGGAGGCGCTGCCCCGGACCACCGCGGCGGCCCCCTTCCTGATCGAGGTCGCTTCGGGCCTGCTGCTGGGCGCGGGGCTGCGGCTGCTGGTTCTGGCGCTGCAGATGGCCGGCACGATGATTGCGCAGGCGACCTCGCTGGCGCAGATATTCGGCGGCGCGGGGGAACCGCAGCCGGCGGTCGGGCATCTGCTGACCATGGCGGGGCTGGCGCTGGCCGTGGCGGCGGGGTTGCACATCCGCGTGGCCGAGGCGCTGATCCTGTCTTATGACGTGCTGCCGGCGGGCGCATTGCCTTCGTCCGCCGATGTCGCGCAATGGGGGCTGGCGCAGGTGTCGCGTGCCTTCGCGCTGGCCTTCACCCTGGCCGCGCCCTTCACCATCGCCGCCCTGATCTACAATCTGGCGCTGGGCTTCATCAACCGCGCCATGCCGTCGCTGATGGTGTCCTTTGTCGGCGCGCCGGCACTGTCGGCGGGGGGGCTGATCCTTCTGGCGCTGATGACGCCGCTGCTGCTGCCGGTCTGGCAGGCGGCGCTTGAGGCTTTCCTCGACGCGCCCTTCGCGGTGCCGCGATGAGCGGTCAGGACGACGCGGCCGAGAAGGAACACGACCCCTCGCAGCGCAAGCTTGATGAGGCGCGGCGCAAGGGTGAGGTGCCGCGTTCGGCCGATCTGACCACGGCGGCGGCGCAGGGTGGCATGCTCCTGACCGTGCTGCTTCTGGGTCCGTGGATGCTGCGCCGGTTGGGAGAGGCGGGGGCGGCGCTGCTGGGCGGCGCAGACCGGCTTGCGCCGCAGATGGCCGCCGCGGGCCGGGCGCCGGCCGGGATGCTCATGGCAGAGTACGGCAGCGCGCTGGCGCCCTTGTTCCTGTTGCCGGCCGCGGCGGCGCTTCTGGCGCTGTTGGCGCAGCGGGCGCTGATCCTTGCGCCATCAAAGCTTGCCCCGCAGGTCAGCCGAATCTCTCCGCTCGCCGCCGCGCGACACAAGTTCGGACCCGACGGGCTGGCCGATTTCGCCAAAAGCGCGCTGAAGATGCTGGTGATCGGCGGGCTTCTGCTCTGGCAGATCGGACGCCATGCCGAAACGCTTTTCCTGTCGCTGCACCAGCCACCGGCCCTGGCGACCGCCGCCATGCTGGACCTGATGGTTGATTTCCTGACGGTCGTCGTGGCCTTCGGCGCCGCCGTCGGCCTTGCCGACCTGCTGTGGCAGCGCGCGCGCCATCTGCAGCGCAACCGCATGTCGCGGCAGGAACTGGTGGATGAGGCCAAGGACAGTGAGGGCGATCCCCATGCCAAGGGCGAGAGGCGGCGGCGCGGGCAGGAGATTGCCCTCAACCGCATGCTGCGCGATGTTGCCCGGGCCGATGTGGTGATCGTGAACCCCACCCATTATGCCGTCGCGCTGAAGTGGCGGCGCGGCGACCGGCACGCGCCGATCTGCCTGGCCAAGGGCGTCGATGAGATCGCGGCCCGCATCCGCGAACGGGCTGCCCTGGCCGGCGTGCCCCTGCACAGCGACCCGCCGACCGCCCGCGCCCTGCATGCCACCGTCGCCGTGGGTGAGCCGATCCGGCCCGAACAATACCGCGCCGTGGCGGCCGCAATCCGCTTTGCCGAGGCGATGCGCCGCCGGAAAGGCGGCCGGGCATGAGCCGCCAGTCCCTGCAACGGCTTGAAGACCTTGCAGCGCTGATCCTTGACGGCCGGCTTTCGGCGCTGCGCCATGCCGCCCGGGCCAAGGCCGACAGTGAGGAACGGCTGGCCGGGCTGGCGGCCCCGCCAGCGCCCGGGGGCCTGTCGGGCGCGGCGGGCGAACTCGCGGCGCTGAACTATCAGCGCTGGGCCGATGCGCGGCGGGCCGAGATCAACCGGGTGCTGGCCCGGCAGACCGCCGAACTGGCCGAGGCGACCGATGCTGCCCGCACGGCCTTCGGGCGGCGTCAGGCGCTGGCGGGACTTGTCGGGAAAGCCGGAAAGCCGCGCCGCTGAGGGCGCTCAGGCGTCCTGGCGCGCGATGTCGCTGATCAGCACGTCCAGCACCGCCTCTCCGGCGACCGTGCGGGCCTTTTCCAGAAGCGCGCGGCGCAGGATCACCAGGTTCGATCCGTCGGTGAACGATCCGCGGAAGCCGCCGGCATTGGCATGATCGAACAGCACCTGCAGGAAAGCGTCGCGCAGCTTCGGTTCGCGGGCGTAGATCGCCTCGGACTGGCCGGTTCCGACCTCAAGGTTCAGCGACAGGATGACCATCGAGACGACTCGCCCGCCCTCAAGCACCGGAACGACGAACTGGTTGTTCAGCTTGACATATTCCGGCGCCCCCTCTTCCGCCCCGGCATCGTGGCCGGCTTCGGCGGGCGCCTCGGCCCCGTGGCCTTCGGGCGCATGGGCATCGGCGGCGGCCTCTTCGCCATGACCCTCGGCCGGTGGCGCATCCCCGGCCGGGCGCAGGGCGAAACCGGCCCCCACCCCGGCACCAAGGCCGAGAAGGGCAAGAAGAACGGGGATCAGCTTGCGGATCATGGCGGTCAGAACGGCAGGACGATATCGGCCACCTGCTGGCCATAGCGCGGTTGCTGGACATCGGTGATCTGCCCGCGCCCGCCATAGGAAATCCGCGCGCCGGCGATCTTGTCATAAGTGATCTCATTCTGGCGCGAGATATCGGCGGGGCGGACGTAGCCGGTGACGATCAGTTCGCGCAGTTCGAAGTTCACCCGCACCTCCTGCTGGCCCTCGATCCGCAAGACGCCGTTCGGCAGCTCCTCGACCACCGTTGCCGCAACCCGCAGCGTCAGCTTTTCATTGCGCGAGACATTGCCCTCACCCGCGTAAGACGACTTGGCCCCGGTATCGACGGCCTCGGCCATGCTGGCGCCCTCGGGCATCTCGGCGTCGATCCGCTGCGGAATGCCGAAAAGCGAGCCCATGCCCATCTTCTCGGTGCCCGAGCGGCTGCGGTCGGTCGAGTTGGAAATCTCGGCCCCCTCGTCGATCTCGATCACCACGGTCAGGATGTCGCCGCGCCGCGCCGCACGCTGATCGCCCAGAAGCGAGGCCTGGCCGGCATCCCAGAGCGACGATTGCGCGCCCGGGCCGCCGTTGCCCAGATCCTCGGGCATGGGCGAGGAATACATCGCGTGGTGCTGATAGCTGCCCTCCAAGGGCGAAAACTCGGGCGCGCGGCCCACCTGTTCCAGCCGGCCGCAGGCGGCAAGGCAAAGGGCAATCAGGACAATCTTCTTCATCTGACCTCACCGGGGACTTGTCCGACGATCACCGCGCCATCGGCGCCAATCAGGCCGGTTACCTTGTTGTGCGATGACAGGTTCATCACTTCGACCATCTCGCCGGCGCCGCCCCGGCCCAGCGCCCGCCCCTCGGTGGCGATGGCCAGCGCGCCGGTCTGGTAGACCAGCCGGACGATCTGGTTGCGCTCAACCAGCGCGGCGCGGCGGAGGCTGGCGGCCAGGACCGGCCGGCCGGGATAGATGGCCACGGCGGCCTCTTGCCCGATGGCCTCGGCCATGTCGTTCAGCGCGCCGGGAATCTCGGCGGCGACCAGCGTCACATCCTCGGCGGTGATCACCATCTGCGGGCGGATGGAGCGGGTGGCGACCACCGCATCGGCCAGAGCCGGAAGGGGAAGGAATATCAAAAGGATACGCCACATCAGCGCAGGCCCGTGGTGGCCGACAGCATCTGGTCGGCGGCAGTGATGACCTTGGCGTTCATCTCATACCCGCGCTGCGCCTTGATCAGCTCGGTCACCTCGCGCACCGCATCGACGGTGCTTTCCTCAAGATAGCCCTGCCGCAGCAGGCCCAGGCCATCGGTCCCCGGAACCCCGGTGACCGGCCCGCCCGAAGCCGGACTTTCGACGAACAGGTTCGAGCCGATGGCCTCAAGCCCCTTTTCATTGGCGAAGGTGCTGAGCGACAATTGCCCCAGAAGCTGCGGATCGACCTGATCGGCGAAGAAGGCGTAAACCTCTCCATTGGCATTGACCGAAATCGACCGCGCATCGTTCGGAATGGTGATGCCGGGGGCCACCTGAAAGCCGTCCGCCGTCACGATCAGCCCGTCGGCCGAGCGTTTCAGCGCCCCGTCGCGGGTATAGGCGGCGCTGCCTGAGGGCAGGGTGACCTCAAGATACCCCCGCCCCTCGATCGCCACGTCCAGATCGCCGCCGGTCTGCATCGGCGTGCCCTGCGCCAGCACCACCGAGACCGAGGCGGTGCGGACCCCCATCCCCATCTGGATGCCGGTCGGCAGGACCGAGCCGTCGGCCGCCGTCACCGTGCCGGGCCGCGCGATCTGTTCATAGGCCAGATCGGCGAAATCGGCGCGGCGGGCGTTGTAGCCGGTGGTCGACATGTTCGCGAGGTTGTTCGAGATCACATCGACCCGCGTCTGCTGCGCGGTCATGCCCGAGGCGGCAATCTGAAGGGCCTTCATGGTTCTACCTTCCCAAAGTCTCGATCACGCCGCGCATCCGCTGATCCTCACGGTCCAGAAAGCCCTGGCCCAGTTCATAGGCGCGCTGCACCGCGATCATCCGCGCCACTTCCGAGACGGGGGTGACGTTGCTGTCTTCCAGATGGCCCTGCAGCAGCACCGCCCCCGGCGCGGCGGGCTCTACCTCACCCGCGTCAAAGACCGTGCCCGAAAGGTGGCGCAGCTTCGTCGCATCGACCGGCTGCCACAGGCCCAGCCGCGCCACCGGCACGCCGGCGGCCGAAAGCGTGCCGTCCTGCGCCAGCATCACATCGGCGCCCGGCGGCACCACCACCGGCGCCCCGCCTTCATCCAGCAGCCGCGCGCCATCGGCCGTCAGCAACTCGCCGGTCGGTCCGGGGGTGAAACTGCCGGCGCGGGTCAGATGCTGACCGGCGGCGTCTTCCACCAGAAAGAACCCCTCGCCGCGGATGGCGAAATCAAAGGCGCCGCCGGTTTCACTCAGGTCGCCCTGCCGCAGGTCGATATTGCGGGCCGAGGCGCTGGCCATCGAAAGCGACGGCCCTTCGGGCACCGCCACCACATGTTCGGCAAAGATCACGCCTTCCCGCCGGAAGCCGGTGGTCGAGATATTGGCGATGTTGTTCGCCACCTCCTGCATCTCGCGCATCAGGCCCGACTGGCGGGTCAGCGTGACATAACCGGCGCTGTCCATCAGCCGCCCCCGGCGATCAGCGGCACGATGCGGCCGGTGAAGAAGGTGACCAGAGTGGCGGTCATGAAGCTCATCGAGACCCAGAAGACTGCGATCATTGCCCCCACCTTGGGCACGAAGGTCAGCGTCATTTCCTGGACCGAGGTCAGCGCTTGGAAAAGCCCGACGATCACCCCGGCCACCAGCGCCACGGCGAGCATCGGGGCCGAGATCAGCACGGCGGCCCAAAGCCCTTCGCGCAAGACATCATGGAAAATCTCAGGTGTCATACCGGCATCCTCAGGATTTCCTGATAGGCCTCGACCACCTTGTCGCGCACCGTCGCCACGGTTTCGACGGCAAGCTGGCTGTCGGCCAGCGCCTGCACCAGCGCGTGGGGGTCGGCGCCGCCGGTCATCGCGGCCTTGGCGGTTTCTTCGCCCCGCGCCAGCGTTTCGGCAAAGCTGCCGGCCAGCCGGGCAAAGCCGGTTTCCGCGCTGCCCGGCTGGGGGGCCGCGGCGCTGCGGGCCTGGGCATAGCCCTGGGTGGCAAAGGAGGTTCTGACGTCCATCGCGCGCTCCTATCGCTTCAGAAGGTCCAGCAGGTTGCGGGTCATCTGGCGGGCCTGATCGAAGATCTTCAGGTTCGCCTCATAACTGCGGCTGGCTTCGCGGGCGTCGGCGATCTCGACCACAAGATCGACGTTCGAGCCCTGATAATGCCCTGTGGCATCCGCCATCGGATGGCCCGGATCAAAGATCACCGGCAGCGGCGTCTGGTCCAGTTCCACCGGCCCGGCCTCAACCCGGCCGCTGTCCACCATGTCGCGGAAGGCCACCAGCTTGCGGTGGTAGCCGGGCGTGTCGGCATTGGCGATGTTTTCCGAGACATGGCGCAGGCGGGCGGCCTGCGCCTCCATCCCCGATGAGGCATAGGCGAGAGACTGGATCAGATCGGACATCGCCGCTTACCCCCGCCCCAGCGACGAACGCAGGATGCCCGAGGCGCTGCGGTAGATCGCCAGCGCCATGTCCTGCTCTTGCCGGATTTCGGCGGCCTTCAGCATCTCGCCCTCAAGCGAGACGGTGTTGCCGTTCGGCGCGGCGCCCGACCGGACGGCAAAGGCCTCGGCCGCGCGGGTGAACCCTTCGCCCAGATGGCCCGGGCGGGTGGCACGCATTCCGCCCTCCTCGGCGCGGTACACCTCATCAAAACTCGGCAGGTCAAGCGCCCGGTAGCCGGGCGTGTCCGCATGCGCCACGTTCCGGGCGACAAGGCCCATCCGGTCCCCGGCATGGGCGGCCATGGCCTGCGCCATGGCGGTGATTTCCAGTTTCTCGAACATCGGGGCTTCTCCCGCGACCTGCTTCACCAAGGCTTAAGAGTGATTCCTTTAGAAAGGGTAAGCAGTGAACAAAAAGGGAATGCGATGTCCGATATCCTTGCGCCGCTGACGGCCGCCGTCGCGCGGGTTGAACCTGTGGCCCGGCTGGGCCGCATCACCGCCATTCAGGGCGGCACGCTGCGGGTGGCCGGGCTGGGCGGTCTTGCGGCGCAGGGCGACCGGGTGCAGATCGGCGCGCTGGGGGGCGAGGTGCTGGGCCTTTCCGCCGAGGGCGCCGCGGTGCTGACCGACGGCGCACCCGACGGGCTGGCCATCGGTGACCGGGTTGAACTTTGCGGTGCCGCCGGCATCGCGCCCGATGAAAGCTGGATCGGCCGCATCGTCGATCCCTATGGCAATCCGCTGGACGGAAGGCCGCTGATGCGCGGGCGGATCGAGCGGCCGCTTCGGGCCGAGGCGCCGCCCGCCGCCCGCCGCCGCCGTCTGGGTGTGCGTCTTTCGACCGGAGTTGCGGTTTTCGACACGCTTCTGCCGCTGGTGCGGGGGCAGCGCATCGGCCTGTTTGCCGGTTCGGGCGTCGGCAAATCCTCGCTTCTGGCCAAGTTCGCGCGCGGGGTTCAGGCCGATATCGTCGTCATCGCCCTGATCGGTGAGCGGGGGCGCGAGCTGCGCGACTTCACCGAGAAGGTGCTGGGTCCGGCAGGCATGACGCGGGCGGTCGTCGTCACCGCAACCTCGGACCAGTCGGCGCTGACCCGGCGGCGCTGCGCCTGGGCCGCGATGGCGGTGGCCGAGCATTTCCGTGACCTTGGCGCGCATGTGCTGCTTCTGGCCGATTCGGTCACCCGCTTTGCCGAGGCCCACCGCGAGGTGGCGCTGGCGGCGGGCGAGCCGGCGGCGCTGCGCGGCTATCCGCCCTCGCTCAATCAGGCGATCATGGGTCTGGCCGAACGCGCCGGCCCGGGGCCGGAAGGTGCGGGCGACATCACGGCGGTCTTTTCGGTGCTGGTCGCGGGGTCCGACATGGAGGAACCGGTGGCCGACATCCTGCGCGGGGTGCTGGACGGCCATGTGGTGATGGACCGCAAGATTGCCGAGCGCGGGCGCTTTCCGGCGATCGACCTGCTGCGCAGCGTCTCGCGCAGCCTGCCCGATGCCGCCGATGAGGCCGAGAACGCTCTGATCGGTGAGGCGCGCCGCCTGTTGGGCGCCTGGGACCGGGCCGAACTGATGATCCAGGCCGGGCTTTACACCCGCGGCTCCGATCCGGTGGTGGACCGCGCGATCCAGATATGGCCCGCCCTCGACGGATTTCTGGGTGAGGACGCGCCGGCGGGCGGGGTGGCTTCCAGCTTTGCCCGGCTTGGCGCGATTCTGGCCAGCCGCGGCACCCAGGGCCAGGGTCAGTAGCCGCGCAGAAGGGTCAACGCGGTCTGCGCCGGCCCGGTCAACCGCGCCCCTTCCGCCACCTCGGCGCGGATCAGGAATCGGCGCACCAGCTTGTCCATCGCGGCCGGGTCCTGAAAGCCGGAAGGGTCGGCCACGCCCAGCTGATCCTGCGACTTCGCCCGGATCACCCCAAGCTGCTGGTCGATGTCCAGCCGGCCAAAGCCGGAGGGCAGGCCCAGCGCGGTTTCGAACACCTTGCGCATCGGCGCGTCGCCCAGAATCGTGTACCACTTGGTCGTGGCGGATGAGGGTTTGCGCGCCAGTTCCGCCAGTTCACGTTCGGCGTTCAGCGCCAGCCGCATCTCTTCGCGCTGCTCTCCGACGGCTTCTTCGAAGCCCCGGGTCCGGTAGGCGGCCAGGATCTTGTCGGGGAAATCCGAAAGCTTGGTGCGCGGCGTCGAGTAATCGCCGAAACCGAAGGCGGCCGAGAACTTCGCCCAGGTCTTGTCGGCCAGCTTGTTGGCCAGCGCGCCGGTCTTCAGCGTGCCGTCCTCCAGCACCTTGCGGATGAAATAGCGGTTGTTGATCTCATCCCCCAGACCAAAGGCGCCCAGCGCCACCTTCAGCAGGCGGCGGTCGGCGACCAGCTGTTCGGCCGTGCTGACCGCACCGATCTTTTCGCGGAAATAAGCCTCATCGCTGCGCACCACCGGCTGCGCCGCCCAGGCCGCGCTTTGGGCCGGCATGGTGCGCTTCAAAAGCGCCCAGCCGGCATAGCCCGTCAGCGGCAGGGCGGGCGCAAAGCTCATGCCCGGCGCGCGGCCATCAGCCGTTCCTCACGCGGCAACAGTGCCCGCAGCGCCTTCAGCGTCTGGTAATGCTGATCCTCGAGCACGCCTGCGGTGGCCTGGGTCAGCAGGGCGCGACTGTCGGCATCGGTCAGGACCTGGCTCAGCTGTTCGATGCCGCGCAAAAGCTGCATCCGCGCCTCGGCCGCGTCGGCATCGCCCGACAGCACCAGCTGCGCGATGTAGCAGACGCGGCGCACGGGGGTATTCACCTCTTCGGGGTGGATCGCGTCGCGCAGCCGCAGGATGTTGGCGCGCGGCGTCATCACCGCCAGCCGTGACCGCTTGTCGCCGTTCTCGATCACCGCGCCGTTGATCAGCACCCGTTCATGCGGGCCGAGTTTCAGAACCAGCCCGGTCATGCTGCACCGCCTTCGCCGCGCAGGCCCCGCAGCACGGCGGTGTTGATGTCGATCAGCACCTCGGCGCTGGCCTTGCCCTGCCGCAGCGCGCGGCTGTGCTGGGCGGTGAATTCGTAGAGGTAGAACAGCTGCGCCCGCAGCGGCGCCGGCAGCGCATTGGCCGGATCGGCCACGGTGACGGCCAGCGTCGCCCATATGCGCAGGTTGTCATCGACGGCCGACAACAGGCCGCGCAGGTCGGTCTCGCGCCGGCGCCAGGCATCGGAAAGGCGGGCGGTGGCCCGGGCGATCAGGTCATATTCAACGGCCCGCGGCGTGCGGGCGGGCGCCTCGGGGCGCGAATAGGCGGCACGGGCCGCGGCAAGGGGGGCTGACACGGAGCATTCTCCTGCGGGGGTGAGGGTCAGGGAAAGGGCGGGGGGTTACCCCCGCCCTCCGGTCGTCAGCGGAACAGCGACAGGATGTTCTGCGGCGCCTGGTTGGCAATCGACAGCGACTGCGTCGCCAGTTGCTGCTGCACCTGCAGCGCCTGCAGCCGGGCCGAGGTTTCCTCCATGTCGGCGTCAACCATGCTGCCGATCCCGGCCTTCAGCGCATCCGTCAGCTTGCCGACGAAATTGGCCTGCGTGTCGATCCGCGTCTGCGCCGAACCAAAGGACGCGGCCGCGTCGATGGCGGTCTGCTCCATGTCCTCGATATTGGCGAGCGCGGTCGCGGCCCCCGAAGCCGTCGAGACGTCGATGGTCGACAGGGCGCCCAGCCCGCCCGACCCCGCGTTGCGGTACTGGCCCGAAACCGAAAGGTCCTGCGTGCCGTCATTGGTGAAGGCCAGCGTCCCGGGAGAGCCGGAATCGTAGTCCACCGTCAGCCCCTCGATCCCCAGCGCGTCGATCGAGTTCTTCAGCCCGACCGCGATCAGGTCAGGGATCGCGTTCGCGCCGCTGTCCACGTCATCGGCGCTGACGGTGTAGGATGCCGTCTTGTCGCCGATCCGCATGGTGATCTTGTCGCCGGCGGCCCAGGCGTTGGTGCCGTCCTGGAACTCGATATCGTCGGTGCCGCCGCCCTGATCCAGCGTCAGCACGAAAGTATCGGCATCGGTCGAGATCGTGCCGCCGGTGGACGAGGCGAAGACATCATTGGCCACATAGCCGCCGGTCGACAGGTCCTGCGCCGTCACCGTGATCGACGAGGCGCTGACCCCGGTCGAATCGCGGTCCAGCGAGGCAAGGATATCCACCGTCGATTGCGTGCCGTCCACAAGGTTCAGCCCGTTGTACTGCGCCGCCCCCACGACCGAGTTGATCTGGTCGCGCAGCGCCTCGATATCGGTCTGGATCTTGCCGCGGTCGACGTTGTCTTCCTGCGCGGCGACGATCTTGCCCTTGATCTCGGTCAGAAGGTCGGTGACGGTTTCCGATGCCTGCCGCGCCACCTCGATCGTCGACGAGCCCAGCGCAAGGCTGTCGGAAATGCCCTTGAAGCCCTTCACGTCGGATTCCATCGTCTTGGCGATGGCCCAGACGGCCGAGTTGTCGCGGGCGGTGGCCACGGATTTGCCGGTGGAAATCTCGGCCTGGGTCTTGTTCAGGTTGGAATTGATGCTCTTCATCGTCTGAAGGGCCACCATCGCACTGGTGTTGGTCAGAATGGACGACATGTCCTGTACCTCTGCATTCGGCCGGCGCTTTGCGCGCGGCGGGTTGGGCCTGCCTTGGCAGGCGGATTGGCCGTTCAGCCGGTGCGGCGGGGGCCATCCCGCGGCGCCACCCCGTCATGGGATGCAAGGCTGATTGAAGGGCGAAGGTTCTAAGGCTTTCCTAACCGCCCCGGCACAGATGCGCGGGATTTGAGGCAATTTCGCCGGGTCAGAACCGGCGGGCGGGCATCGCGGGGGCGGCGATGTCACAGTGCCGCCCCGCGCGGTCATAGGTGCGCAGCACGGCGCCGCCGCGGCGCAGGTCGGCCAGCCGCTGCCGCGCCGATTGCAGGCCGCGCCCGGCCGCGGCAAGGCAGGCGGCCACCTCGGCGCCGCGCCGTTGCAGGCGGGCCAGCCCCGCCGGATCGGACGCCGCCAAAGCGCCTTCAAGCCGGGGCACCAGCGCGCCAAGCCCCGCCAGATCGCCGGCCTTCAGCGCCGCCATCACCGCATCAAGGGTGGTTTCCGCCTCGCTCATGCCGCGCCCCTTTCGGCAAGGCTGCGGAAGATCTGTTCGGCGAGACCGCTTCCGCCCTTCTGCACCATCAGCTTCGCCTGCGCCTCACGCAGGAACGAGGTGAACTGCTCTTCCCCGATGCCGCCCGACCCCAGCCCCTCGGACGCACCAAGGCCGCCCTGTTTCAGCATCTCGGCCAGGAAGGTGGCCTCAAGCTCCTGCGCGCGGGCCCAGAGGGCGGGGTCAGCCTTGGCGGCGGAAATGGGGGGGATCTGCATGGCGGTCTCCGGTCGGGATTTTCTGCATCATGCCGGGCGGCGGTAAACAGGTGGTAACCTTCGGCGGCGGATAGTCTGGTGTCCCGACAGAATCCGGTTGCCATGCTTGCCCCCCTCTCTCCCGGTCCCGCGCCACCCGCTGCCCCCACCCTCTTCCCCGCCGGCGGGGCGGACCTGCCCAAAGACCCGGAGGGCTTTGGCGCGGCGATAGAGGCTGGTGAGGCGGAAGAAGCGCCCGAGGCTGCGGCGCCCGGCGCCCTTGCGCTGCTGCTGCCCCTGCTGCCCCCCCCAGCCGCGCCTGCCCCGCTGCCGGCCGGCGAAGACAGCGCGGTCGCCCCGGCCAGCGGAACGCCGGCCCTCCCAGACGCACCGGCGCTGCAACTGCCCTCAGGCGCGGCGCCGCCCCTGGCCGAAGTGCCCGCCGCAGCGCAGCCGCCAGCCACAGAACCCGCCGCCCGGTCAAGTCCGGCGGCACGCCCCACGATGGCCGACGGACCCGACGCCCCGCCGCCAGCCGGCTTGGAACCGGCCAATGCCCCCGAAACCGCCGCCCCTGCCGCGCCCAAGGCGGGAGGGGCGGCGGAAAGCGCGCTGCGCCACCTTCTGACCGAGGGGCAAATCGCCGCCCCCCAGCCACCCGAAGCCCCGCTGCAGCCCGCCGTCACCGATGCCGCCCTGTCGCCCGCACGCGCTGCGCCTGCCGCCACTCCCGCGCCCCCGCCGCAGCATCAGGCGGCCGGGGCGCTGGCGGCGCTGATCCGCGACAGCGGCGCGCAGGTGGCGGGCGATGCGCGGCGGATCGAACTGGTGCTGACGCCCGAGGATCTGGGCCGCATCCGCTTTGACCTGACGCCCGGCCGCGACGGCCTGCAGGTGACGCTGGCGGCCGAACGTCCCGAAACGCTGGACCTGCTGCGCCGCCACGCCGGCGACCTTCTGGCCGAGCTTGAGGCGACCGGTTACGGCGGCGCCACGCTGAACTTCGGCAGCGGCGGCAACCCTCCGGCCCCCTTCGCTGCGCCCGAACCCGCGCCTGAGACGCCCGACACCCCGCCCATCGCCCCCCTGCCCCAACCGCGCCCCGCCCTTCGGGCCGCCGGCGGGCTGGACCTGCGCCTTTAGAAAGCACCGCCCATGACCGCCACCGCGATCTCGTCCGATTTCACCACCTTCCTGAAGCTGCTGACCACGCAGATGACGCATCAGGACCCGATGAAACCCGTCGATTCCACCGCTTTCGCCACGCAGCTGGCCACCTTTTCGGGGGTGGAACAGCAGACGCTGACCAACCAGCTTCTGGGCACGCTTTCGGGCCAGATGGGGCTTCTGGGCATGTCACAGCTGGCCGCCTGGGTGGGGCAGGAGGCGCGGACCGATGCCGATGTCTGGATGGACGGCGATCCGGTGACGCTGGATTACGCCACAGCTACCGGCGCCGACCGGGCGGTTCTGGTGGTCACCGATGCAAACGGCAACATCGCCTCGCGGGAAGAGGTGCCGCTGGGCGCCCATCAGGCCGAATGGCTGGGCGCCGATGCCACCGGCCTGCCGCTGCCGCAGGGTTATTACCGGCTGACGGTAGAAAGCTACCGGGGCGACGAGAAGCTGGGCACCGCCCCGGTGCAGTCCTACGCCCGGATTCTTGAGGCGCGCAACGGCGCCACGGGCACCACGCTGGTGCTGGAAGGCAGGGCCGAGATCGCGTCGGACCGGATCAGCGCCCTGCGCATCCCCCCGGGGTAGAGCGTATCTCTTTCGATCAGCTTCACCTGATTGAAAGAGATACGCAATATTTCAAGGGCTTGCCTGTCCTGGATTGCGTTCAATCTGAATCAGATTGAACGCAATCCGCCCTAAAGCACCTGCCCCAGCCAGACACCGGCGGCAAAGACCGCCGCCCCGGCCAGCGCCCACAGAAGCCGCCGCGGCGCAACAGCAGGCGCCACCGGCGGCAGGGCGGTGGCCTGCCGGATCAGCGCCGCCTCGACCAGCTGCGGCAGGCGGGGGCCGAAGCGGCCCATCACCCGCGCCGTCTGCGCCAGATCACGAAGCAGCGCCAGCGGCCCCAGGTTGCGGCTGATATAGCCTTCGACCACCGGCCGCGCGACCTGCCAGATGTTGATATGCGGATCAAGCGAGCGTGCCACGCCCTCGACCACCACCATCGTGCGCTGCAGAAGGATCAGTTCGGTCCGCGTCTGCATGCCGAAACGTTCCGTCACCTCGAAAAGAAAGGCCAGAAGCCGCGCCATCGACACCCGGCTGGCCTCCATCCCGAAGATCGGCTCGCCCACCGCGCGCAGGGCGCGGGCGAATTCGTCCACGTCGCGGTCGGCCGGCACATAGCCCGCCTCGAAATGCACCTCGGCCACCCGGCGATAGTCACGCCGGATGAAGCCATAAAGGATCTCGGCATAGACCCGGCGGGTATATTCGTCGATCCGCCCCATGATCCCGAAATCATAGGCGATGATCGCGCCATCCGCGCCGACCTTCAGGTTGCCCTGGTGCATGTCGCCGTGAAAGAGCCCGTCGCGCAGCGCATGGCTCAGGAACAGGCTCAGCACCCGCGCTGCCAGCGCCACCCGGTCATGGCCGGCCGCATCAATCGCGGCATTGTCCGACAGGGCGATGCCCTCGGCCCAGCCCAGCGTCAGCACCCGGCGACCCGACAAAGGCCAGACCGGAGCGGGCACGCGGAAACCGGCATCCTGCGCGGTGTTGGCCGCGAATTCCGAAGCCGCCGCCGCCTCAAGCCGCAGGTCAAGCTCGCCCAGCACGATCCCTTCGAAATGCGCGATCACATCCACCGGCCGCAGCCGGCGCGAAAAGGGGGCCAGCGCCTCGATGGCGCGGGCGGCGAAATAGAAGGCGTCGATATCGCGGCGGAAGGCCCGCTCGATCCCCGGGCGCAGCACCTTGACGGCAACTTCCTCATCGCTGCCCAGCACCCGCGCATGATGGACCTGCGCGATCGAGGCGGCGGCAACCGGCTCGGAGAAGCCGGAAAACAGCGTCTCGACCGGCGCGCCCAGTTCCTCGGCCACGGTGGCCCGCGCCTCGTCCAGCGGGAAGGGCGGCAGCTTGTCCTGCAGGTATTTCAGTTGATCGGCCAGTTCCTCGCCCACGATGTCGGGGCGCGTCGAAAGGATCTGGCCGAACTTGATATAGGCCGGCCCCAGCGCGGTGATCGCCCGCGTCACCGGCGGCAGCGCCGGATCGCCCTTCAGCCCCAGCCACTGAAAGGGCCAGCCCAGCGCCCAGGCCGCCAGCCGCAGGCGCGGCGGCGCGCTCATCGCCTCCAGCGCCACGGCCATCGCCCCGGTGCGCACAAAGGTCGCCCCCGTCCGCACCAGCCGCCAGATATTGTGCGGTCCGCGCATCAGAGCTTCCAGCCCGAATGCAGCGCGGCGATGCCCATGGTCAGGTTGCGGTATTTCACCTGGCCAAAGCCCGCGACACGGATCATTCCGGCAAAGCTGTCCTGATCGGGGAACTTGCGGATCGATTCGACCAGATACTGATAGCTGTCGCGGTCCCCGGCCACGACCTGCCCCATCACCGGGATGATGTTGAAGGAATAAAGGTCATAGACCTTCTGCATCAGCTCATTCGGGATCTGGCTGAACTCCAGCACCATCAGCCGCCCGCCCGGCCGCAGCACCCGGTAAGCCTCGCGCAGCGCATCGCCGATCCGCGTCACGTTCCGGATGCCGAAGCTGATGGTATAGACGTCAAAGCTGTTGTCGGCGAAGGGCAGCGCCATCGCATCGCCCACCACCCAGTCCAGGCTTTCGGCCTGTTTTTCGGCCTCGGCCCGGCGGCGGCCCTCGATCAGCATCGGCTCGGTCATGTCGCAGACCGTGGCATGGGCACCCGGCGCGCGGGCCAGAAACCGGAAGGCCACATCGCCGGTGCCGCCCGCCACATCCAGCAGCCGCTGGCCCGGGCGCGGCGCCAGCCAGTCCATCATCGCATCCTTCCAGACGCGGTGAATGCCCATCGACATCAGGTCGTTCATGACATCGTATTTCGACGCCACGCGGGAAAAGACGCCGTGGACCATGCCGGCCTTGTCGGCCTCGGGCACGGTCTGAAAGCCGAAATGGGTGGTGTTTTCGTCGCTCATGGCTCTTGCCGATCCTTCAGGTCGCCCACCTTATAGGGCGCACGCCCCCGCCCCTCAACCTGCGACCCTGTCACATGCCCGAACTGCCTGAAGTCGAAACCGTCCGCATGGGCCTTGCCCCGGTGATGGAGGGCCGCGTGATCGCCGCGGCCGAGGTCAACCGCGACGGCCTGCGCTTTCCCTTCCCGCCCCGCATGGCCGAACGGCTGACCGGCGCGCGGGTCCTGGGGTTGCGGCGGCGGTCGAAATACATTCTGGCCGATCTGTCCACCGACGAAACGCTGCTGATCCATCTGGGCATGTCGGGGCGGATGCTGATTTCCGGGGTGATGCTGGGCGAATTTCACCACCCCCACCCCGCGCCGGCAAAGCATGACCATGTGGTGCTGCACATCGAAGGCGGCGCGCGGGTGACCTTCAACGACGCCCGTCGCTTCGGCGCGATGGACCTGATGCCCACCCCCGGCGCCGAGGCGCATCCCCTTCTGGCCGCACTGGGCCCCGAACCCTTGGGCAACACCTTTGACGAAACCTGGCTGGCCGGGCGGCTGGCCGGACGGGCGACGCCGGTGAAATCGGCGCTGCTTGATCAGCACATCATCGCCGGCCTGGGCAACATCTATGTCTGCGAGGTGCTGCACCGCGCCGCCATCAGCCCGCTGCGGCTGGCCCGTGACCTGACGTCACAGGAGACTGCCCGTCTGGTGCCCCTGATCCGCGAGGTGCTGGCCGAGGCCATCGCGGCCGGCGGATCCTCGCTGAAGGATTACCGGCAGGCCGATGGCGAACTGGGCTATTTCCAGCATTCCTTCCGGGTTTACGGGCGTGAGGGCGCCCCCTGCCCCACCCCCGGCTGCACCGGCACCATCACCCGCACCGTGCAATCCGGGCGGTCGTCCTTCCACTGCCCCCTCTGCCAGAGGTGACTTGATAACGCGGCCGTTACTGCTAGGAGTCCGCCAAACAATACGGAGCCACTGCCATGGCCTATGAGACCCTGATCGTCGAGATCGAGGATTACACCTGCCTTGTCCGCCTGAACCGGCCCGAGGCGATGAACGCGCTGAACCAGAAGCTGATGCGCGAGATGGCCGCCGCCCTGACCGCGGCCGACAAGAACGAAAAGGTTCGCTGCATCGTCGTCACCGGGTCCGAAAAGGCCTTCGCCGCCGGGGCCGATGTCAAGGAGATGGCCGAGAAGAGCTATGCCGACGTGCTGTTCGACGACCTTTTCGGCGCCGAGGCCGAGGCCATCGCCCGCGTCCGCAAGCCCGTCATCGCCGCCGTTTCGGGCTATTGCCTGGGCGGGGGATGCGAACTGGCCATGATGTGCGACTTCATCATCGCCGCCGACAATGCGAAATTCGGCCAGCCCGAGATCAACCTTGGCATCGTCGCCGGCATGGGCGGCACCCAGCGCCTGACCCGCGCCATCGGCAAGTCGAAGGCGATGGACATGAACCTGTCCGGCCGTTTCATGGATGCGGCCGAGGCCGAACGCTCGGGCCTTGTCAGCCGCGTCGTTCCCGTCGCCAGCCTGCGGGAAGAGGCGCTGAAGACCGCCGCCAAGATCGCCGAGAAATCGCAGCTGACCGTCATGGCCGTGAAGGAATCGGTCAACCGCGCCTTTGAAACCACCCTGGCCGAGGGCCTGCGCTTCGAACGCCGCAGCTTCCACGCCATGTTTGCCACCGAAGACCAGAAGGAAGGCATGGCCGCCTTCATCGAAAAGCGCGAACCGCAGTTCCGCGACCGCTGAGCGCTTGCATTTCCGGCCGGGGCGGGCTATGCGCCGCCCCACATGCGCGTGGGCCCGCTTAGGCAAGATGATTCCCGTTCCCTGCAACGGGGCCTTGGGGCTTTCGTGCGACCGTAACAACGAAAGACCCGAGAGAGCCGATGGCCAATACCGAACAGTCCAAGAAGCGCGCCCGCCAGTCCGAAGCCCGCTATGCCGTGAACAAGGCGCGCCGTTCGCGCATCCGCACCTTCGTCCGCAAGGTCGAAGAAGCGATCGCCTCGGGCGATGCCGCTGCCGCCGCCGAAGCCCTGAAGAACGCCCAGCCCGAACTGGCCCGCGGCGTCACCAAGGGCGTGCTGCACAAGAACACCGTGTCGCGCAAGATCTCGCGTCTCGCCTCGCGGGTGAAGTCGCTGACCGTCAAGGCCTGATCGGCTTCGGCGCGAAAATTCGGGGGGCGTCGCCACTGGCGGCGCCCCTTTCGCATGTCTGGCGGGGTGCGGCCGGTGCCCGGCGTTGCCATTTTGCCATCGCCCCGGGATTCGCCCGGACAAAGACCTGTCAAGCGTGAAGTTCGGTTGCGACCCGCCGCGGCGGCGCGCTAGCGTCAGCCTTGCGATTCACTCGTCCTGGGGGACATGACGCGGTCGCAAACCGGAAACCCAAGATGGCGGCGCTGCCAAACATGCCGCCAAGATGTAGGTAAACCTGTTTGAGATCATAGCGTTATGCGGTCTGCATCTTTCGTGCAGCCTGCAGTGCGGCAAGATGGAAGTCCCGGGTCTTTCCCGGGGTCTTTTGTGTGCCGCTGTCCGGGAGGTCCGTTCGGCCCGGCCCGCCGCCTGATGCCGCGCTGCAGCGCGCCCAGGTGCGGGAAGGTGTTGAACCCGGCCTTCTCCCTGGCCCGTGTCGCGGGGACGGCAAGAAGATCAGGGCGCTACCGGTAGGGAAGGCGTCCGGGGACGGAAGGACAGAATGACACACGACGCCTGGGGCAGGGTGCGCGAGCAGCTGATCACGCGGATCGGCCGCAACAACTACACAACCTGGATCGAACCGATCCGGCTGGCGGCACTGGACGAATCGGTCGCGCGATTCGAGGTGCCGACCTCATTCTTCGGTGACTGGGTGTCGCGCAATTTCGGCGAGATGATCCTGGCGCAGCTGAACGCCGGCGGCAGCCGCGTCTCGCGGGTCGAATTCTTCGTGCCCGCCCGGCAGCGCCCCGCCGCCAATGACGCGCCGAAAAAGCCCAGCACCCGTGCCGCCCTGCGCCGCGCCGCGGATGAAGATCTGCCGGGTGCCGCGCTGGATGCGCGCTTCACCTTCGACAGCTTCGTCGTCGGCAAGCCGAACGAACTGGCCCATGCTGCCGCCCGCCGGGTGGCCGAGGGCGGGCCGGTCACCTTCAACCCGCTGTTCCTTTATGGCGGCGTCGGCCTTGGCAAGACCCACCTGATGCATGCCATCGCGCATGAGCTTCAGGCCGGTCAGCCCGAGTTGCGCGTGCTGTATCTGTCGGCCGAGCAGTTCATGTACCGCTTCGTGCAGGCGCTGCGCGACAAGCAGATCATGGACTTCAAAGAGCTTTTCCGCTCGGTCGATGTGCTGATGGTCGATGACGTGCAGTTCATCGCCGGCAAGGATTCCACGCAGGAAGAATTCTTCCACACCTTCAACGCGCTGATCGAGCAGAACAAGCAGATCGTGATTTCCGCCGACCGCGCGCCGGGTGAGATCAAGGATCTGGAAGAACGCATCAAGTCGCGTCTGCAATGCGGCCTGGTGGTTGACCTGCATCCCACCGACTACGAACTGCGGCTGGGCATCCTGCAGCAGAAGGCCGAAACCTACCGCGCCCAGCACCCCGCCATCATCATCGCGCAGGGCGTGCTGGAGTTTCTGGCCCACCGCATCACGACGAATGTCCGCGTGCTGGAAGGTGCCCTGACCCGGCTTTTCGCCTTCGCCTCGCTGGTTGGCCGTGAGATCACGCTGGAACTGGCGCAGGATTGCCTTGCCGATATCCTGCGTGCCTCGGACCGCAAGCTGACCATCGAAGAGATTCAGCGCAAGGTGGCCGAACATTACAACATCCGCCTCTCTGACATGATCGGGCCGAAGCGGCTGCGCACCATCGCGCGCCCGCGTCAGGTGGCGATGTATCTGGCCAAGCAGCTGACCCCGCGCAGCCTGCCGGAAATCGGCCGGCGCTTCGGCGGCCGCGATCACACCACGATCATGCACGGCGTGCGCAAGATCGAAGAGCTGATGGCGACCGACAGCCAGCTGAGCGACGATCTTCAGCTTCTGCGCCGGCTGCTGCAGGGCTGATTCGCCGCTGTGGTTAACGCCGGTTTCCGCACCGCGCGTAGAGACGGAAGGAAGACGCGGGCAAGACGGAAAGAAGACGCCGTCTTGCCGCCCCCTCCGGCCAATTAAGCCAGCGTTCCGAAGCAGTTGTGCCAAGGCTGCCGCAGCGCCGTGAAATTCCCGCCGCCTGTTGCGGCGCTCTTGAGAAACGGCGGAAAACCGCTAACCTCGCCGTCCCCGAAGGGGGCAAGGAAAAGGGATGGGACCATGAAACTCTCGATCGAACGCGGCACGCTTCTCAAGGCGCTGGCCCAGGCCCAATCGGTCGTCGAACGCCGCAACACCATCCCGATTCTCGCCAACGTCCTGATCGAGGCCGAGGGCAATCAGGTGTCTTTCCGCGCCACCGACCTGGATATCGAGGTGGTGGACCGCATCGCCGCCATGGTCGAACGCCCCGGCGCCACCACGGTTTCGGCGGTCATGCTGCATGAAATCGTGCGCAAACTGCCCGACGGCGCGCTGGTGAACCTGACCGAAGACGGCGCCTCGGGCCGGCTGACCATCACGGCGGGCCGGTCAACCTTCTCGCTGGCGACGCTGCCGCGTGAGGATTTCCCGGTCATGGCCTCTTCCGAGTATTCGACCAATTTCTCGGCCAAGGCGCCCGAGTTGCGGCGGCTGTTCGACAAGGCGAAATTCGCTATTTCGACCGAGGAAACAAGGTATTACCTGAACGGCGTCTATATGCACACCGCCACCGGCGAAACCGGCGCGGTGCTGCGCTGCGTGGCGACCGACGGCCACCGCCTGGCCCGGATTGATGCCCCGCTGCCCGAAGGCGCGCAGGGCATGCCCGGCGTGATCGTGCCGCGCAAGACGGTGAATGAGCTGCGCAAGCTCTTGGACGATGATGAGGCTACGATCGCCGTTTCGGTTTCCGAAACCAAGGTGCGCTTTGCTACGCCGGCCATCACGCTGACCTCGAAGGTCATCGACGGCACCTTCCCCGATTACACCCGCGTCATTCCGCAGAACAACACCCGCCGTCTGGAGGTGGACGCCAGCGAATTCGCCAAGGCGGTTGACCGCGTGGCCACCGTGTCGTCGGAACGCAGCCGCGCGGTGAAGCTCGCGCTCGACGAAGACCGGCTGGTCCTGTCGGTCAACGCCCCCGATTCGGGCGCCGCCGAAGAAGAGCTTGCCGTGGCCTATGGCGATGAGCGTCTGGAAATCGGCTTCAACGCCAAATACTTGCTGGAAATCGCCAGCCAGGTTGACCGTGAGAATGCCGTCTTCCTGTTCAACTCGTCCGGCGATCCGACGCTGGTGCGCGAGGGCAATGACACCTCGGCCGTCTATGTCGTGATGCCGATGCGCGTCTGAGACCCGCGGCCCGGACGGCCCGCGGGTTCACCGATCCTTAACCGATAAGGGCGACCCTTGGGCGGTCTGGCCATCACCTCGCTGGCGCTGTCGCATTTCCGCAGCCACCGGGCCACGCGGCTGGCTTTCGACGGCCGGCCGGTGGCGATTGTCGGGCCGAACGGCGCCGGCAAGACCAATGTGCTGGAGGCGGTTTCGCTGCTGTCGCCCGGCCGGGGGTTGCGGCGGGCCGCGAGCGAAGAACTTTCCCGCCGGCCCGAGGCGCTGGGATGGCGGGTGCAGGCGGAAGTCCGGGGTCTGGCCGCGGATCACAGCGTGGAAACCGGCGCGGAAGGCGCCGAGGCGCGGCAGGTGCGGATTGACGGCAAGCCCGCCCCGCAATCGGCTTTGGGCCGCATTCTGCGCGTGCTGTGGCTGGTGCCGGCGATGGACCGGCTGTGGATCGAGGCGGCCGAGGGCCGGCGGCGTTTCCTTGACCGGATGGCGCTGTCGTTCTTCCCCGACCATGCCGAGCCGGCGCTGGCCTATGACAAGGCGATGCGCGACCGCAACCGGCTGCTGAAGGAAGGCGCGACCGACGCCCGCTGGTATGGCGCGCTGGAAGGGCAGATGGCCACGGCTGCGGCGGCGCTGATGGCCAACCGGCAGGCCACGCTGACCCGCCTTGCCGCCGCGCAGGAGGGGGCCGAAACCGCCTTTCCCCGCGCCGATCTGGCGCTGGCCGGGCCCGATGGCACCGCCGAACCCTTGGCCGATGCCCTGCCCGCCCTGTGGTCCGAAGGGCGGCGGCGCGACATGGCCGCCGGCCGCACCCTGGCCGGCCCCCACCGCAGCGATCTGGCGGCGGTCTATGCCGCCAAGGGCGTGCCCGCTGACCAGTGTTCGACCGGCGAGCAGAAGGCCCTGCTGATCAGCCTGATCCTGGCCAATGCCCGCGCGCTGGCCGCCGATCTGGGCCGTGCGCCGGTTCTGTTGCTGGATGAGGTCGCAGCCCATCTGGACACCGCCCGCCGCGCGGCGCTTTACGATGAGATCTGCGCCCTGGGCGCGCAGGCGCTGATGACGGGCACCGAAGCGGCGTTGTTTGAGGCGCTTGGCCCCCGCGCGCAGCTGCTGCATGTGACGGACGAAGACGGAATATCAAAGGTAACATCATGATTCCGAAGCGTATTACCCTGATCACCCTGGGCACCGCCGATCTGCCGGCCGCCCGCGCCTTCTATGCCCGGCTGGGCTGGCAGGAGCATGCCGAAAGCCAGCCCGGCGTGGCCTTCATCCAGTTGCAGGGGCAGGCGCTTGCGCTTTTCGGGCAGGCCGATCTGGCCGCCGATCAGGGCCGGCCGGGCGCCCAACTTGGCACCGGCGCCATCACGCTGGCCCAGAACTTCGCCACCGAGGCCGAGGTGGATGCCGCCTTCGCCGCCGCCCTTGCCGCCGGAGCGACCGCGCTGAAAGCCCCGGAAAAGGTGTTCTGGGGCGGCTATTCCGGCTACTGGGCCGACCCCGACGGCCATGTCTGGGAAGTCGCGATGAACCCGTTCTGGCCGCTGAACGAAGACGGCAGCCTGACCCTACCGGAGCCCGCAGCATGAGTGTCACCTTCTATCAGCTTGGCCTTTATGCCCTTGGAATGGCAGGGCTTTGGGCGGTTCCCGGCCCGGTCTGGGTGGCGCTGACGGCGCGCGCGCTATCGGGCGGCATGGCGGCGGCATGGCCCTTGGCGGTGGGCGTGGCTTTGGGCGACCTGATCTGGCCGTTGGCGGCCATTCTGGGCCTCAGCTGGATCGAAAGCGTCTATGGCGATTTCCTCAGCTTGTTGCGCTGGGTCGCGGCCGGGGTGTTTCTGGTCATGGGCATCCTGCTGATCCGCAAGCCCGCCGCCACGCTGAACAGCGACAGCCGGCTGACGCGGCCCGGCCTGTGGGCCGGTTTCTCGGTGGGGGTGGCGGCGGTGATCGGCAACCCCAAGGCGATCCTGTTCTACATGGGCGCGCTGCCGGGCTTCTTCGCGCTTGGCAGCCTGACGGCGCTGGATGTGGTGCTGATCATCGCCATCTCGGCCATCGTACCGATGGCGGGAAACCTGGGCCTTGCCTACTTCCTGGACCGGGCGCGGCGGCTTTTGTCCAGCCCCGAAAGCGTGCGGCGGCTGAACGTGATTTCGGGCTGCCTTCTGGTGGCGGTGGGTCTGGTCATCCCCTTCCTGTGACGCAACATCTTGGGGGGTGGGGGTGACATCCCCCACCCCAGCCGCTATAAGTTGCAGGCAATTTGAAGGGTTCCCGACGCATGGCCGAAGCCGCCCGCAAACCCGCCGAATACGGCGCGGATTCCATCAAGGTTCTCAAGGGGTTGGAGGCGGTTCGCAAGCGCCCCGGCATGTATATCGGCGACACCGATGACGGCTCGGGCCTGCATCACATGGTCTATGAGGTCGTGGACAACGGCATTGACGAGGCGCTGGCAGGCCATGCCACCGCCGTCACCGTGAAAATCCACGCCGATGACAGCGTTTCGGTCCGCGACAACGGCCGCGGCATTCCGGTGGACATCCACGCCGAAGAGGGCGTTTCGGCGGCCGAAGTCATCATGACCCAGCTGCACGCCGGCGGGAAGTTCAACAACACCGACGAAGGCGGCAACGCCTACAAGGTCTCGGGCGGGTTGCACGGCGTGGGCGTCTCGGTCGTCAACGCGCTGTCGGAATGGCTGGAGCTGACGGTCTGGCGCGACGAAAAGGAATACCGCGCCCGGTTCGAGGACGGCGAATGCGTGGTGCATGTGCATGAGGTCGGCCCCGCCCCCGGCATGCGCGGCACCGAGGTGCGCTTTCTTGCCAGCGCCAAGACCAACCGCCCGGACGGCACGTTCAGCAATCTCGACTACAGCTTCAAGGTGCTGGAAACCCGCCTGCGGGAACTGGCCTTCCTGAACTCGGGCGTCCGCATCATCATCGAGGACGAACGCCACGCCGAACCCCAGCGGACCGAGCTGTTCTATGAGGGCGGCGTCAAGGAATTCGTGAAATACATCGACCGGTCAAAGACTTCGGTCATGCCGGAGCCCATCTACATGCTGGGTGAAAAGAACGGCATCGGCGTGGAAGTGGCGATGTGGTGGAATGACAGCTACCACGAAAACGTGCTGCCCTTCACCAACAACATCCCCCAGCGCGACGGCGGCACCCACCTTGCGGGCTTCCGTGGCGCGCTGACGCGCACGATCAATGCCTATGCCCAGACCTCGGGCATCGCCAAGAAGGAGAAGGTCGATTTCACCGGCGATGACGCCCGCGAGGGGCTGACCTGCGTTCTGTCGGTGAAGGTGCCGGACCCGAAATTCTCCAGCCAGACCAAGGACAAGCTGGTTTCCAGCGAGGTGCGTCCGGCGGTCGAGAACCTGGTGAACGAAAAGCTGGCCGAGTGGTTTGAGGAAAACCCCGGACCGGCGCGGATCATCGTCGGCAAGATCATCGAGGCGGCGCTGGCCCGCGAAGCCGCCCGCAAGGCGCGCGAGCTGACCCGCCGCAAGACCGCGCTTGACGTGGCCTCGCTGCCCGGCAAGCTGGCCGATTGTCAGGAACGCGATCCCGCCAAGTCGGAGCTTTTCCTGGTCGAGGGCGACTCGGCCGGCGGTTCCGCCAAGCAGGGCCGCAGCCGCAGCAATCAGGCCGTGCTGCCCCTGCGCGGCAAGATCCTGAACGTGGAGCGCGCGCGGTTTGACCGGATGCTGTCGTCTCAGGAAATCGGCACGCTGATCACCGCGCTGGGAACCGGGATCGGGCGGGATGAGTTCGACATTTCGAAGCTGCGCTACCACAAGGTCGTCATCATGACCGACGCCGACGTGGACGGCGCGCATATCCGCACGCTTCTGCTGACCTTCTTCTTCCGCCAGATGCCGCAGCTGATCGAGGGTGGTTACCTCTATATCGCGCAGCCGCCGCTTTACAAAGTGGCGCGCGGCAAGTCCGAGGTTTACCTGAAGGATCAGGCGGCGCTGGACGATTACCTGATCGAGATGGGGCTGGAAGGCGCCGTGCTGCGCCTGCAAAGCGGCGAGGAAATCGCCGGCGCCGATCTGGCCCGCGTGGTTGAAGGCGCCCGTGCCTTCCGCCGGGTGCTGGACAGCTTCCCCACCCATTACCCGCGCGGCATTCTGGAACAGGCGGCGCTGGCCGGCGCCTTCGATCCGGGCCGGGCGGATGCCGATCTGCAACTGGTGGCCGATCAGGTCGCCCGACGTCTGAACATGATCGCGGTCGAATATGAACGCGGCTGGACCGGCCGCATCACCCAGGATCACGGCATCCGGCTGAGCCGCGTGCTGCGCGGGGTGGAAGAGTTGCGCACGCTGGACGGCGCAGTTCTGCGGTCGTCCGAGGCACGCAAGCTGTCGCAGCTGGCAGGCCAGAACCGCGATGTCTATCGCGACCCGGCCCGGCTTGTGCGCAAGGACCGTGAGCAGCTGGTGCATGGCCCGATCGACCTTTTGAAATCCATCCTGACCGAGGGCGAAAAGGGCCTGACCCTGCAACGCTACAAGGGTCTGGGCGAGATGAACCCCGAACAGCTTTGGGAAACCACGCTGGACCCCGAGGCGCGGACGCTCTTGCAGGTCAAGGTCGATGACATCGCCGAAGCCGACGACATCTTCTCGAAACTGATGGGCGATGTGGTGGAACCGCGGCGTGAGTTCATCCAGTCGAACGCGCTGAACGTCGAGAATCTGGATTTCTGATCCCGCCGCCGCGCCTCCGGGCGCGGCGCTGGTGACCCCGGCAGGACTTGAACCTGCAACCTTCCCCTTAGGAGGGGGACGCTCTATCCGTTGAGCTACGGGGCCGAAGCCGTTCACGCGCCGTTTCTGCTTGGATTTTGCCGCCGAGGCAACCGGGCAAAAGAAAAGGGGGAGTGAAATTTGGCCCACCACTCCCCCTTCGGTCTCCGTTGCGTCCGGGTTGAGAGCTTGCAGGACGCGCAGGATATGGCCGGCACGAAGCCGTTAGCGGTAACATAGCCCAGAATCAAGGGTTGGACAAGGCCAGTTTTGGCGCTAACAAGAAGCATACCCAGCATCAGGACCGCCGCAATTGACCAAGTCCGCCGGCTTCGATCCCCGCCGCCCCCTTACCCTTCGCGATGTGTCCGAGGCGTCGGGCGTCAGCGAAATGACGGTCAGCCGCGTGTTGCGCAACCGTGGCGATGTGTCGGACGCCACGCGGGAACGGGTGCTGGAGGCGGCGCGGAACCTGGGCTATGTGCCGAACAAGATCGCTGGCGCCCTGGCCAGCCAGCGGGTCAATCTGGTCGGCGTCATCATCCCCTCGCTGTCGAACATGGTCTTCCCCGAAGTGCTGACCGGCATCTCGGAAGTGCTTGAAGATACGGGACTTCAGCCGGTTGTGGGCGTGACCAACTACCTGCCCGAGCGCGAGGAATCCGTGCTGTACGAAATGCTCAGCTGGCGGCCTTCGGGCATCATCCTGGCCGGGCTGGAACATAGCGCCGCCGCGCAGGCGATGCTGGCACAGGCCGGAATTCCCATTGTCGAGATCATGGATATTGACGGGCAGCCGGTTGATTCCGCCGTCGGCATCTCGCACCGCCGCGCCGGGCGCCAGATGGCCGAGACGATCATCGCCGCCGGCTACCGGCGCATCGCCTTCCTTGGCACCCAGATGCCCAACGACCACCGCGCCCGCAAACGGCTGGAAGGGTTTGAGGATGCGCTGGCCCGTCACGGGCTGACGCTGGCCGACCGTGAGTTCTATTCGGGCGGATCGGCGCTTCTGAAGGGCCGCGAGATGACCGAGGCCGTGCTGAAACGCAGCCCGGATGTCGATTTCCTTTACTATTCCAATGACATGATCGGCGCGGGCGGTCTGCTTTACTGTCTGGACAAGGGGCTGGACGTGCCGGGCAAGATCGGGCTGGCCGGGTTCAACGGCGTCGAGTTGCTGGACGGCCTGCCGCGGCGGCTGGCCACGATGGACGCCTGCCGGCTGGAGATCGGGCGCAAGGCGGCCGAGATCGTGGCAGGCAAGGCCCATGGCGGCGTGATCGGCGGCGAGGTGATCGAGCTGTCGCCCACCCTTCAGCCGGGCGACACGATCCGCAAGGCGCCCTGATCGCGCAATCGTGTGATCCGCCGGGCGCGCGGCTGCGTAGATTGTCTGTAGCGCGAAAGGATTGCCCATGCCCCGGCTGACCGGCCCCCTTGTTGCCCTTGCCCTGATGGCCGCGCCGGCGCTGGCCGCCGATGCGCCGCCCGCCTTCAGCTTTCGCTCCATCGATGGCGGCGCCTATGACATGGCCGACTGGCGCGGCAAGCCGGTGCTGGTGGTGAACACCGCCTCGCTCTGCGGCTTCACACCGCAATACGATGACCTTCAGGCGCTGTCCGACAGCTATGGCGGCCGTGTGGTGGTGCTGGCCGTGCCCTCGGACGATTTCGCGCAGGAACTGGGCAGCGACGACGAAGTGAAGGCCTTCTGCGCCGTGAACTTCGACCTGACGCTGCCGATGACCACGATCGAGCATGTGGCCAAGGGCAAACTGCACCCGTTCTATGGCTGGTTGCAGGCGGAACACGGCTTCACGCCGGGCTGGAACTTCAACAAGGTGCTGATCGGGCCAGACGGGCAGTTCGTGAAGGCCTGGGGTTCCACCACCCGCCCCGGCGCCCCGGCCATCACCGGCGAGATTGAGGCGCTGCTGAACTAGAGCGCATCTCTTGGAACGCGTTCAGTCTGCATCAGATTGAACGCGTTCCGCCCTAAAGCCGCGCCGCCAGCCGCGCGCCCTGATCAATCGCGCGCTTCGCGTCCAGTTCGGCCGCCACATCCGCCCCGCCGATGACATGGGCGGCGATGCCCGCCGCCGCCAGCCGGTCGGCAAGGCCGCGTTCAGGCAGCTGGCCGGCGCAAAGGACCACGTTGTCGACGGCGATCAGCTCTTCAACCCCGTCTCGCAGCACGACCAGCCCCTGATCCGTGATGCGCTGATAGGTGCAGCCGCCGATCATGCGGACGTTCTTTGCCGCCAGCGCGGCGCGGTGAATCCAGCCGGTGGTCTTGCCGAGCGCCCGGCCGGGCTTTTCGGGCTTGCGCTGCAACAGCCAGACCTCGCGCGCGGGCGGTTCGGGCCGGGGTTCGGCCAGACCGCCGGGCACCTCGGCCGGGTCGCCCACCCCCCATTCGCGGCGCCAGAGCGCCGGGTCTTCGGTGGCGGAATGGCCGCCGGCCACCAGATATTCGGCCACATCAAAGCCGATGCCCCCGGCGCCGACAATCGCCACCCGCCGGCCCACCGGCGCGCCGCGCAGCACGTCGATATAGCTCAGCGCCCGCTCCTGCCCCGGGATGCCCGGATCGCGCGGGGTGATGCCGGTGGCCACCACCACCTCATCAAACCCGGCCAGATCGGCGGTATCGGCGGTTTGCCCCAGCCGCACCTCAATCCCCAGCCGGGTGACCGAGGCGGTGAACCAGTCCACCAGACCGTGAAACTCCTCCTTGCCGGGCACCTGCCGGGCAAGGTTCAGCTGCCCGCCCAGTTGTGCGGCGCGGTCGAACAGCACCACCCTGTGCCCCCGCTCGGCCGCGACCATGGCGCACATCAGCCCCGCCGGCCCCGCCCCCACTACGGCCACCCGCTTGGGCGCGGCGGTGGGCGTATAGACCAGTTCCGTCTCATGGCAGGCGCGCGGATTGACAAGGCACGAGGTCAGCTTGCCCTGGAACGTGTGGTCAAGGCAGGCCTGATTGCAGGCGATGCAGGGCGCGATGTCGCGCGCGCGGCCGCTGGCGGCCTTGGCGACGAAATCGGGATCGGCCAGAAAGGGCCGGGCCATCGACACCATGTCGGCCAGGCCTTCGGCCAGCAGCCCCTCGGCCACCTCGGGCGTGTTGATGCGGTTAGAGGTGATGACGGGTATCCCCACTTCGGGCCGCAGCCGGCCGGTCAGATGGGCAAAGGCCGCGCGCGGCACGCTGGTGGCGATGGTCGGAACCCGCGCCTCATGCCAGCCGATGCCGGTGTTCAGAACCGAGGCGCCGGCGCCTTCCACCGCCCGGGCCAGCTGCACCACCTCATCCCAGGTTGATCCGTCGGGGATCAGGTCGATCAGCGAGATGCGGAAGATCACTATGAAATCGTCGCCCACCGCCCGGCGGACGCGCGACACCACCTCGACCGGCAGGCGCATGCGGTTTTCAAACGGGCCGCCCCAGCCATCGGTCCGCCGGTTGGTGTGGCGCACCAGGAACTGGTTCAGGAAATAGCCTTCGGACCCCATGACCTCGACCCCGTCATAACCGGCCTCACGGGCGCGGGCGGCGGCGGTGGCGATGTCGGCGATCTGCTTTTCGATGCCGGCCTCATCCAGTTCTCGCGGCGGAAAGGGAGAGATGGGCGATTTGATCGGCGAAGGCGCCACGCAATCCGGGCCATAGGCATAGCGCCCCGCATGCAGGATCTGCATGGCGATGTGGCCGCCTTCGGCATGGACGGCATCGGTCACCTGCCGGTGACGGGCAATGTCTTCGGGCTTGAACAGGCCCGAGGCGCCCGGGAAAACCCCGCCTTCGCGGTTGGGCGCCATGCCCCCGGTCACGATCAGCCCCGCCCCGCCCCGCGCCCGGGCCGCATAGAAGGCCGCAACGCGGTTCCAGTCGCCCCGCTCTTCCAGATTGGTGTGCATGGACCCCATCAGGACGCGGTTGCGCAGCGTGACCTGCCCAAGGGTGATGGGCTGCAGAAGGTGGGGAAATTGGCTCATCTGGCTCCTCCGTGGCGGCAGAATGCCCCGGCGCCGCGGCGCCGTCACGGAAAACGCCGCGTCATCTCGTTGACCGGGGCGGGTGCCAAGGCTAGTCAGGCGGGGCGCCGACGAAGGCCCATCAGTTCAGAACAGGCGGTTGCAGCATGCCCCAGCTTTTTGCCTATACCGACGGTGCCTGCTCGGGCAATCCGGGGCCCGGCGGCTGGGGCGTGCTGATGATCGCCCGCGAAGGGGCTGCGGTGGTGAAAGAGCGTGAGTTGTCGGGGGGTGAGCCCCTGACGACCAACAACCGGATGGAGCTGATGGCCGCCATTTCGGCGCTGGAAACCCTGTCGAAACCGGTCGAGATCACCGTGGTCACCGACAGCGCCTATGTGAAGAACGGCGTGACCGAATGGATCCACGCCTGGAAGCGCAAGGGCTGGCGCACGGCCGGCGGCCCGCCGGTGAAGAATGTCGAACTGTGGCAGCGGCTGGATGCGGCGCAGGCCCGGCACAAGGTGACCTGGCGCTGGATCAAGGGCCATGCCGGCCATGCCGAGAATGAACGCGCCGATGCGCTGGCCCGCGCCGGCATGGCGCCCTACAAGCCGGCAGCCACGCCGTGATCGGGGCGGTGCAGGCGCTGGACTACGGGTCAGTCGCGGTATTCGCGCTGACCGGGGCGCTGGTGGCCAGCCGGTCGCAACTGGACATCGTGGGCTTTGTCTTCGTGGCCTGCCTGACGGCGGTGGGCGGCGGCACCCTGCGCGACGTGATCCTTGACCGCCCGCCGCTGTGGATTGCCGACCCCTGGCTTCTGGCCGTGGCGACGGCGGCGGCGGTGCTGGTATTCCTGACGGCGCATCTGCTGGAAAGCCGCTACCGCGCGCTGGAATGGCTGGACGCCTGTGCGCTGGCGGTGGCGGTGCCGGCCGGCGTCGCGGTGGCGCTGAACGCGGGGCATTCCTGGCCGGTGGTGCTGGTGATGGGCATGGTCACCGGCTGCATGGGCGGGCTGATGCGCGACGTGGTCTGCAACGAGGTGCCGCTGGTCCTGAAACAGGGAGAGCTTTATGTCACCTGCGCCTTTGCAGGCGCCCTGGCCGCCGTTGCCGCAGTGGCGGCGGGCGGGGCGCAGGGGCTGGCGCTGGCGGCCTGCGCAGGCGTGACACTGGCCCTGCGCGCCGGCAGTCTGGCCTTTGGCTGGCGGCTGCCGGTCTATCGCACCCGGCCGCCGCGCGCGCCGAAAAGATAGGCAGACCGCCCGGAAACCGGGCGGCCTGAAACGCGCTTATTCGTAGTCGAAGAACGACAGCGAATCGGCCAGCTTGGCGTTCAGCTTGCGGATCGTCTCGGGCTTCAGCTTTTCCAGATGGTCGCCCGGGATGGCCTTGCGGACGAACTTCTTTTCATCCTCCTGGCTGGGGATGACGTGGATCTGCTTCATCAGGTTGTCGATCTTGCCCGGATGCAGCGTCCAGCCATAATGCTTGAGGATCTTGCCCAGCATCCAGCGCTTCTGGAAGATGACATGCTCATATTTCAGAAGCAGCGTCGTCTCGTCGCCGACGATGTCCTTGTATTCCATCAGCGTGGTGTTCATGCCCGCCGCCTTGGCGATGACATAGTCGTTGATGTCGCTTTCCTGCGCCTGCTTGCGCTTCTCGATGAAGCTCTGGCGGCCCTGTTCGGCGTTCATCCCCTTGGCCGATGGCAGGGCATGCGAGAAGGCGTCGGAATAATACTGGCTGACCAGCGCATCACGCGGGTCGCGCACCAGCAGCACCTTGCGCGCCTTGGCGAAACCCGCATTGCCGGCCAGCGCCTTGGGGAAGTTGCGGAAGCCGGTATAGACGTTGCCGCCCTCGATCACGTTGCTGAAGTCCAGCCCGCTCCAGTCGCGCACGGTGAAGCCGTTCTTGAAGAACATCCCCGGCCAGTCGACGCAATGGTGCTTGGACCGCGAGGCAAGGAAGGTCACCGCCTTGTTCAGCATCGTGCTGCCCGACTTGCGGACGCCCAGAACGAAGAAAGCCGGCTCTTCGGGATGCGCGGTGTCGACCGACAGCGAGACGGTCTTGTCACCGATCGTGAGCTGACGCGATTCAACGGTATTCGCAGCCCTGTCTAGCATTCTGTTCTCCTTGCAGGGTCCGTCTTTCCTGGACCCGGTATCAGTGTTTCAGCGAAAAGGCTTGGCCCAGACCTGCGGCCTGTCAACCCTTCCACAATTCCGGCATCAGCGGCGGCGTGACATCGACCCGGACGTCATACCGCGCGAAAAGGTGGTGAAGGGCGCAATCGCGGGGGAAGGGCCCGTGCTTCGACTGCCCGTGCGAGCGCCAGACTTCGTTGTAAAGATGCACACCCCAGGAGTCGGCCGTCAGGCGGTCAAACTCATCGCGGCTGCCGGCCAGCATCGCCGGAATGACCCGGTAGGGCGTGATGGCGTTGAAGGCGCGCTGCGGCAGGACGAAAGCCTCAAGGTTCATGTCATCGACAAGCTGACCGATCAGCTGGGTGCCCAGTTCGCCCCAGGCCAGGTCTTCGGGGCGGAAGTCCAGCATGCTGCAGGCCTTCTCGAACAGGGGATGCCCGGCCGGCCCACCGTAGAAACAGTTGGTCACCGCCATATGGTCGGCATTCGCGGTGCGCGCCATTTCGGAACTGATCGCCAGCCGGTCCGGCAGGGTGAAAGGCCGCAGGCAGACGATGTCGCAGTCGGTCCAGAACCCGCCCTTCTGGCGCAGAAGCTGCCAGCGGTAGATATCGGCAAAGCCGGCGAACGATCCTTTGCTGCGGCCGCTTTTTTCAGAATGGGCAAAGATTGCGCTGCGCGGCATGATCTCGGTCGCGTCGCAGATTTTCACGCCATCGGGCACGCCGGTGACGTCGCCGTAGGTGTAGATTTCCGCCTCGATCCCGTTGGCCACGAAGGATTTCAGGCTGAGAACCTCGAAGGGCGACAGGTTGCCGCCGACCCACAGCGTGCGCACCACCGGCGGCACCACCTCGCCCTTGGGCGCGGGGCCCGGCTTCCAGACATAATCGGCGTCGGTCGAGAACTTGCCGGTCTTGTGCTTGAAATCGGCAACCTGCTGGGCCACCGCGAACCAGCGGCGCAGGTTGGGCAAGGTTGCCGGATCGGCCTCGGCCTTGCGGGCCATGGCGCGGGCGTCGGTCTCGCGCCCGGTGTTGATCAGGGCGTAGATGCCCAGAATCTGATTCCGGTGATCGCCGCCCTTGCCGATGTTGTCGCCCAGAAGCTTGACCACATTCTGCCAGTCATGCGCGCAGGCCGCGATGCGCAGTTCCAGCTTGCGGATCCGGTCATCCGAGATCTTGCCGCGCAGTTGCGGCAGCCACAGCCGAGCATCCTCGACGTCATAGGCGTCGATGGCGTTTTCGCACAGATGCGACAGGATCAGCGGGTTGTTCGGGAACTTGTCATTCAGCGCGATCAGCGCGGCGCGGGCGGCAACGGTATCGGCCTGGGCGATAGCTTCGTGGAAATCGGCCAGATAGCCATAGACATTGTGCGGCCGCAGCTTCTGCAGTGCCGCCAGAACCCGGCGGTTGCGCTGGAATTCGCCCAGCTGCACCGCAAAGCGCGAGGCGCGGATATAGGTATCGACGTCATCGGTGCCCAGTTGGAACAGCGGCTCCAGCCCTTCCAGAGCCGCTGTCAGTTCGCCCCGGCCGGCCAGCGCATCGCAGGCCTTGACGACGAATTTCGCCAGGCTGAGTTCCATCGACGGCGATTTCGTCAGTTCAAGGACGCGGTGATAGTCCTTGAGGTCGATCGCCGTGTTCATCAGGTGGCGGATCGACTTGATCGACTTCGGAAAGCTGGTGATGCATTCCTCGAACAGCCGGATCGCCTCGCTGCGCAGGCCCTGCTTGTGCAGCGCATGGGCACGCAGTTCCAGCCACTGGGGCGTATCGGGCGCCAGTTCACGCAACAGGTTGCTGATGGTTTCGGCCAGAAGATAGCGGCCCGAGTTGATGGCCTCTTCGGCCTTCAGGCTAAGCTCGTTGCGGCTGTGCTTGCTCAGCCACCGCGCATCTTCGGGGGCGGGCTTTTCAGGGGCAGGCTTTCCCGCCACGGCGGCACTGGCGGTTGCGGCTGCGGTCTTCTTGTCGGTCATGGCTTCCATTTGCTCAGGCTACCGCAGCAACGGCGGGCGTTTCGTCCCGCACGGGCTTATAGCCGAAATCGGCCATGTAGCTTTCAGACTTCTTTTCAATGTAGTTCAGCGCTTCTTCCGAAAGATGGCGCCGGAAATTGCCGGGGGCGACCTGCCGGATGTGCTGGTCGGGGTTCTCGCTGTTCGGCACCACGTCATGCGTGGCCAGCAGGTCCGAGATCAGCTTTTCCGACGGGCGCAGATCGGCGATTGCGCAAAGCCGTTCGATCCAGTTCTTCTTGTCGAAGATGATGTCCTCGTAGCGGAACAGGTAGGATTCCGGCAGCCAGAGGTTCCGCTGAATCTCGGCCAGCGCGGTGAAGATGAAATCGGCGCTGCCGCTGAGGATGAACTCATTGATGCCGATCTGGCTGGCCTTCTCGCGCTGTTCCTTGATGATTTCGGCGGTGCGGCCGCTTTTGGGCAGGCTGTGGCTCTTCTGCATCGAGAAGAACAGCGAGGTGGCGGCATCGCGCGGGTCGCGGATCAGGTAGATCTTGGGCGAGGTGCGGAAGGCGGCGCTTTTGGTCAGGTTCCCGATGCAGCGGAAGCCATAGTAATAGGCCGGCCGGGTATCGGGCAGGCCGGGCAGCACTGCGTCAGGTATCTTGCGCTCGGGCACGCCGGCGGCAAAGCAGGTGTCACTGATGTTGATCAGCCGGTCGTTCAGCGTTCTGCACATGTCTTCGACGATTCGGTGCATCAGGGTTGAGCCCGATTTCGCAACACCGACAAAGAACACCGGTCGTTCGGGCACCCGCGTGCCCGTCTCGGCGAACTCGAAAGTGATTCCTGCATCTTGGATAGAGAATTTGTACACCGGAAAGTTCTCGACTATCGCCTTGGTTTTTCTAGCCATTTCTGGTTACCTCGTTCGCGCGGGATCAATCCTGGGCTTCATACCGGCGGAACGTAACAACCATCTCTTTCATGCCGCAACTGCGAAAGACTTCTGCTGCGAGGTACGGCGGCGCGCAGCATAATTTTTCGGCAGAGGCCTGCCAACCCGCCTTTCGCACAACCGCAGGCTATATCCAGTCCAGATTCACTTTTCCGCCGGGCCATGCGGCGGCAATCCGCTCACGCAGGCTGTGGTAGCGGTCGCGCAAGTCCTTGAACTTGCGTTCATGGGTCTCGGCCACAAGGCAGCGGACCTGCGCGAAAAGGGTCTCGCGCTCCATGTATTCAAGGATGTCCAGCTCGGCGCCTTCGATGTCCATTTTCACGAAAGCAATCTCGCCACGCGCCGCCACCTTCTCACGCACCAGCGAGGGGAAGTCGATCAGCGGCACTTCGACGGCGTTTGCAGCATCGATTCGCCGCCCGCCATCGAGGATCGTGCTTTTGACCGACGCGCCTTCGGGGTTCTCGCCAAAGTTGTCGGCGCGCATCAGGCGGACAGTGCCGGTGCCCACGCCGACGGCGGCCTGAACCAGCGTCACATTGGGCAACTCGGCGAATTTGGCCGTCAGGGTGGCAAAGGCGTAGGGGTCGGGCTCAAACGCAATCACATCGGCACCGGTGGCGGCCAGCCGTTCGGTCACCACCCCCATGTTCGCCCCGCAGTCCAGCGCAAGGTCGCCCGGCCGCAGCATGGCGCAGACGGCGGTCAGATAGCCCTCGGCCCAGGATTTGCGCAGGTTGCGCTTCTGGCGGCGGATCAGCGCCTGCACCTCTTCGGGAGTCGAAGGCAGCGGCTTTTGCCGGCGCCGGGGCGGGGCTTCTTCCTCGGCCTCGCTCATTCCTCAAGCGCCTGAGCCGGGTCCACCCCCACCTGCGCGCACATCCGCGCGGCATAGGAATTGGGCAGCGGCGGATTCTTGCGCCACCATGGCTTGGTGCCGTTGGTATAGAGGTGAACCGACAGCGTGTTGTCGGTGAAATGCCCTTCGACGCGGCCGTGCGGATCATAGAAGACGTCGTTCAGCTGGAAAGGCACCGGGTAAAGGTAATCCGGCGTCAGCGCCTTGTCGTAGTCGCCAGTCTGCTGGGCGAACCAGGTAAAGGCCTGCGGGCCGAAGGCGGTACGCTCGGCGTTGTAGATGCGGACGGCCTGCGGCAGATGGCTGTCCTGCTTTTCGATCCGCTTGCGCTGCTGCTTGTTGAACCATGCCGGCGCGTCGGGCAGGTTTTCGTAATAGTCCAGCAGCTGATGGATCAGCTCACCATCCTTCGGAATATAGACGACGCCGCAGTTCAGCGCCCCGCGAAAGCCGTGGCCGGCGAAGATATGCGTCATCTCGTCGGGGAAGGGCTTGTGGCAGAAGGCGTCGCAGTCGATCCAGACGGCATCGGTGGCCTGGATCATCTTGTAGCGGAAGACGTTGGACAGAAAGCTTTCCGAGGTCTGCCGCACGATATCCATGTCGATCGACATGATCTCGGTCGCGGGCCGGACGATGACGCCCTCGGGCACGTTCGACACCTTGTCGGTGCAGTAAAGCGTGGTCGGGTGGCCCTGCTGCACATGGCTGAGAAGGCAAAGCTGGTTCAGGTAATGCAGCTTCTCGCCGATCCAGAGCGAGGCGACGGGGCGGCGGGTCGGGGTGGACATGGAACTGCCTCAGATCACTGTTGTTTCGTTATGGCGGACAATGCCGGAAGGGGGTGCCCCCGTCCAGCCGTAGCTATTCTTCGCTGTCGTCTTCATCGGGGGCGGCGCTGAAGGCCAGCGCCTGCACCGGATCAAGGTCGAAATCGGGCCGGTATCCAAGCGCGCCCAGAAGGGCGGCTACACCGGAAAGGTCACGATGCCAGCGCGACAGAAGGCGGCCGGTCAGGAATATCTGCTGCGGGGCCGGAAGCGGCAGTTGCGGCAACAGCGCCGCAAGCCGGTCAGGGCCAAGACGCGGGTCCGACAGCATCAGCACCGTGGGCGCGAAGCCGGCCACCATGGCCACGGCCGCCGCCACCGGATCGGGGTCAAGCGGGCTGTCCAGCAGGTCGAAGCGGTCGTTCACGCTGCGGCCGCTGGCGCTGCAGACCCGCGCCAGCACCTGCCGCAGCGCCGGGTCGTCTTCCTGCAGCCGGACCGAGATGTCGACGCGCGAATTGGCCAGATGCACGCCCAGAAAGCCCGCGGCACAGCCGATTTCCAGCACCCGCGCGCCCTTGGGCACGATCTGCGGCAGTTTGCGGGCCAGCACCCGCTCGAACTTGGACTTGCCGATCTGGTCCAGCGCGGTTGCCGTGAACACCCGATAATCCAGCGGCAGTTTCACCGTGTGATTGGCGACGTACTCCATCGGCAGGTCGGCGGCGGCATCCAATGGGCCTTCCAGATACAGCGCCTCGGGCACCGGTTCCTTGGGGGCCTTGTTCTTTTCCTTGCGCTCTTCCTTCTGCTTTTGCCCCCGCAGCTTTTCCACGTCCGACATCAGCGCCGCGATCTTTTCCTTGTCGCGGGCGACGGGGGGCTTGGCGACAATCTGGCTAAGCGGCACCTGGCTGGCCCTGGCCAGATCGGCCTTCAGAAGGTGGTAGGCCTCGGTCTGGCGCAATTCGTCCAGCCGTGCCTCGGCCCGGGCGACGGCGGCATGGTGCAGGCGGTTCAGCACCGGGTCTTCCAGAAGCCGGGCGATCATCGCGTCGCGCTGCGGCTTGTAGCGCAGCATCGTGTCGTCGCGCACCTCGTTTCGGTCCTGCAAGCTCCAGTAATCGCTGTTGTATTTGTCTTTCTTGTTGTTCACGTTGCCGCGCATCTTGCGGATGGCATAGCTGTCGACCGATTTCACCGCATAGTGGTTCAGCTGCACCCAGTCATAGCCCACGGTCCGGGTGATCGAGCGCCAGCCGCGGAACTTGAAATAGTCCTCCATCTCGCGGCCCGATCCGTTCAGCCATTTCACGCTGTCGGGAAATTCGGTCTTGATCCATTTCGACTTCATCTTCGGCCGGTGGATGCCCAGCTTCCAGTGGTCGGGATCGAACTTGAAGAGCGTCTTGACACCCCAGCCCTTGTTCCAGCTTTGCGGCGCGGCCAGCAGATATTGCTCGGTCACGGGCGCGCGGCTCCAGTCCACCACGCCGCCCGATCCGAAGATGCGCCAGGTCACGACAATGCCGTTCGCCCCCTGCGCCACCGCGGCCGAGATCATGGCATCCAGCGAACCGTCGCCATGGCGGATCGACAGGAATTCGTCGGCGTCGAACACCATGACCCAGTCCGACAGGCCCACCACCGGTTCATCCTGCGCATAGTTCAGCGCGCTGGGTTGCGGGCGGATGCCTTCGGGAATGACATTGCGGCGGTGGTGGCAAAGGCCCAGTTCCTCAAGCCGGATCAGCATGTCATCGGTGCCGTCGGAACAGTCGTTCGTGTAAACCACCAGATCGGTAAAGCCGATGGCCAGATGATGGGCGACCCATTCGATGACGAAGGGGCCTTCGTCCTTCATCATCGACACCGCCGTCACCTGCCCGTGCGGGCTGACATGGCGCTTGACCGGGAAATCCACCGTGCCCCAGAGGTCGGACGCCCCGCGCGGGCGCCCCGCCTGTTCCGCCTGATCCTTGCGTTTTGTCGCTGCCACGGCTGCCCCGCTTTGCGGCCCCTTGTTCTTCCGGGCGTGGTGCCGGGGCCTGCGCGGCAGAATCTAGCGGGCGAAGGGGCCCGGCGGCAAGCCCAAGCACATGACCCCGGCGGCGTTCTTCGTGATTTTGGTAACAATGCCGGTGCTTTTCGCGCTGGGGCGGCGTGACAGGCCGCCGGGCCTGCGCCATAGTCGGCAGGTGTGTTCCCTTCCGCGATCCGGTGCCATGGCCCCTCGTCTGACCGTCTTCTTCATCGTCGAACCGCCCCGGTATGAGCTTATGGCCTGCCATCTGGCCGCCTCGCTGCGCGAACAGTTCGGCGACAGCGTGGCGCTGGTGGGCTACTGCCCCGATACCAAGATCGACAGCGTTTCGCCCGATGTGAAGGCAGTCCTGGCTCGCATGGGCTGTGAGGTGCGGCCCTTCAGGGTCGAGGGGCGGTTTTCGCCCGAATATCCGCATGGCAACAAGCTTCTGGCCACGCTGGAACCGCGCGATACGGAATTCTCGGCGTTTTTCGACAGTGACATCCTGTGCCTGCGGCCGAACCGGGTCGAGAATATCGTGATGGAAGGCCATGTCAGCCTGACCCCCGCAGCCTCGATGGTCTGGGGCACCGGCAAGACCTGGGAACTGATCTACAGCGCTTGCGGCATGGAGATTCCGCAGGACCGCATCCGCCTGATGCGGCAGGCCGGCAAGCGTGAGCGGATTCCCTATTTTTCGTCCGGACTGTTCAGTTTCCCCGAACAGCACCGCAACGCCAAAGGCAAAAGCTTCCCCCAGGTCTGGATGGACATTGCCCAGACGCTGGACGCCCACCCCGATGTGCCGGGAAAGCGGCCCTATCTGGACCAGATCAGCCTCCCGCTGGCGATCCAGCGCGCCGGTCTGAAGTGGAACATCCTGCCCGAAGAGCAGCATTTCATCCTGGGCGGCAGCCTGCGCGGCGAACCCCTGCCCAAGGACCGTGAGATCTTTACCGTGCATTACCGCAAATGGGAGATCATCAAGGAGGTCGGGCTGGCGCGGCAGGGCAAGGACATGCTGGCCCGCCACGCCGGGGTGCGGCGGATCGACCAGATCGGGAAATCCGGCCCCGCCGCGGATTCTTCGGCCGCCTGAGGCTTGCCATATCCGAACAACCGGTCATCATGGCGCCATGTCCCGCACCCGCACCCTTCCCGACACTCAGGTTCTGGCTCAGGTTCTCGACGCGCTGACCAATGGCGGCGACAAGGCTGTCAGCTTCGGCAACCTGTCGCGCGCCACCGGCCTTGCGCCGGCGACGCTGGCACAGCGCTATGGCACGGTCGACGGGATGATCCGCGCGGCGCTGGCACAGGAATGGGACCGGCTGGACGCCGCCGTCGATCAGGCCGGGCTGGACACCCAGAAGGGCACGCAAGGTTACCTCAAGGCCCTGCCCTTCCCCGGCCTTGCGGTTCTGTCGGCCAGCCTGCGCGATCAGGCCTTGCGCGAACGCGCCGAGGGCTGGCGCACCCGGGTCGAGGCCGGGCTGGCGGTGCGCCGGGGCGGCGGAACCAAGGGGCGTGAGGCGGCGGCGCTGATCTTTGCCGCCTGGCAGGGCCGCCATATCTGGGACGTCGCGGGCGGCAAGGCCTTCCGCCTGGCCGATCTTACCAAACGTCTGGGCTGATCAGCGGCCGAACCGCTGCCATAGCCACACCAGCGCGACGGCGCCCAGGATGGCGCCGACAAAACCGGCCATCCAGCCCGCCATGGTGATGATCAGCCGCAGGCCAAGCCCGCCCAAGAGCGCCCCGGCCATGCCGATGACGATGGTGGTGGGAATGTCGGCCTCCCAGCGGAAAAGCCGCGTGGCGACAAAGCCCGCCGCCGCCCCGACGATGATCAGAAGAATGATGCCCATGGCCGCACCTCCGCGCTGGTCCAGATATGGGGACTGCGCGGCGGCTTGTCCATGGCCGGGCGTCAGCCCAGCCGGTCGGGCAGGCGGATACCGTTCAGGAAGTCGCGCGATGTGGCCGGCCTTTTGCCCTCACGCTGCGCCTCGGTGATCTCGACCGCGCCGCTGCCGCAGGCGATGGTCAGCCCGTGCAGCACCTGCCCCGGCGCCCCTGCGCCCTCGGCCAGACGCGATCGCAGGAGTTTCACCCGCTCTCCTGCAATGTCGCACCATGCGCCGGGAAAGGGGGAAAGGCCGCGGATCTGGCGGTCCACCTCAACCGCCGGGCGGGTCCAGTCGATCCGCGCCTCGGCCTTGTCGATCTTGGCGGCATAGGTCACGCCAGCTTCAGGCTGGGTTTCGGGATGCAGGTCGCCCAGCCGTTCCAGCGCCTGAACGATCAGCCGCGCCCCCATCTGCGACAGCCGGTCATGCAGGTCGGCGGTGGTTTCGGTGACGCCGATGGCGGTTTCTTCGCGCAGCAGCACCGGGCCGGTATCCAGCCCCGCCTCCATCTGCATGATGCAGACGCCGGTCCGCGCATCGCCTGCCATGATCGCCCGGTGAATGGGCGCCGCCCCGCGCCACCGCGGCAGAAGGCTGGCGTGGATGTTCAGGCATCCGCGCGCCGGTGCATCCAGCACCGCCTGCGGTAGGATCAGCCCATAGGCCACAGCCACCGCCACATCGGCCCCAAGTGCGGCAAACTCGGCCTGCACCTCGGCGGATTTCAGCGAGGCCGGATGGCGCACCGGCAGGCCAAGTTCCAGCGCCCGGGCATGCACCGGCGTCGGCCGGTCGGCCTTGCCCCGGCCCGCCGGGCGCGGCGGCTGGCAATAGACGGCGAGGATCTGATGGGCGGCATGCAGCGCTTCCAGCACCGGAACCGAGAAATCCGGTGTTCCCATGAAAATGATTTTCAAGTGCGCCTCCGCAGCTTTTCTGCCTTGGCGATCAGCATCTTGCGCTTCAGGGGCGACAGGTGGTCAAAATACATCCGGCCAGCCAGATGGTCGATCTGGTGCTGCACGCTGGTGGCCCAGAGGTTGACAAAGTCGCGCTCTTCCCACACCCCCGCCGCGTTCAGAAACCGCACCGTCACCGCGCGCGGCCGGCGCACGACCGCCGAGACGCCAGGAAGGTTGGGGCTGGCCTCTTCATGCTCACGGAACTGGCCGCTGGCATGCAGCACCGCAGGATTGGCCATCAGCACCGCCTGCCCCCGTTCGGTCGAGCAATCGACGACCGCCAGCCGCAGCGGCACACCGATCTGCACGGCGGCAAGGCCATAGCCCGGCATCGCCTCCATCGTGTCCACCATGTCGGCCCAGATCGCGCGCACCTCATCGGTGATCGCGCCCACATCAGCGGCGGGCTGACGCAGCACCGGCGCGGGCCAGGGAAGGCAGGCGCGCGCCGTCATGCCAGCGCCCGTTCCGCCGCGGCCCGGTCTTCGGGAGAGATGCGGTCCAGCGTCAGGATGCCATCGAGGTGATCGTATTCATGCTGGGCGCAGACCGCGGCGAAACCCTGCAGGATTTCCTCATGGTCCTGGCCCGCCAGATCGGTCCAGCGCAGGCGGATGGCCTTGGCCCGCGCCACCTGCGTCACGATCCCCGGGATCGACAGACAGCCCTCTGGCCCCGTCTGAACCTCGGCCGCGCGCCAGGTGATGGCGGGGTTGATGCAGACGACCGGGGCGCGGGTGCCCTCCTTCCAGGTGGTGTCCATCACGAAAAGGCGGATCAGTTGCCCCACTTGCGGCGCGGCCAGCCCCCGGCCGGGCGCGGCATACATGGTTTCCAGCATGTCGGCGGCAAGACCCGCGACATCGCCCGTCACCGGCGCGCAACGTTCCTCAAGCCGCGGATCGGGCCAGCGCAGGATCGGCAGGACCGCCATCAGCCCCCCGACCGCGCCCGCTCGCGTTTCAGCTTTTCCATCTTGCGCGTGATCATCTGGCGCTTCAGCGGGCCCAGATAGTCGATGAACAGCTTGCCATCCAGATGGTCGATCTCATGCTGCACACAGGTCGCCCAGAGGCCCTCGAAGTCGCGTTCCTGCGCGGCGCCATCCAGATCGGTCCATTCCACGCGCACCCGCGCCGGCCGCTTGACCTCGGCATACTGGTCGGGGATCGACAGGCAGCCTTCGTCATAGACCGACAGGTCTTCGGAGGCCCAGGTGACGCGCGGGTTGATCAGCACCATCGGTTCGGGCGGGCCATCCTTGGCGCAATCCATGACCAGCACCCGCTTCAGCACGCCGACCTGCGGCGCGGCCAGCCCGATGCCGGGCGCCTCATACATGGTTTCCAGCATGTCGGCGGCCAGCACCCGCAATTCGGGCGTGATGTCGCCAACCGCCTCACAGGGCTTCTTGAGGCGCGGATCGGGATGAAGGATGATGGGCCGGATCATCAGGCGGATTTACGGCGCAAGGGCAAATGACGCAAGAGGCAGCACCGGCAAGCGGACCCGCGGGAAGCGCAAAGATATGAGAGAACAAGGTTCCGGGTTGTGCGATTTACTTGGGACACATTCCCGATATTTCGCAATAATTCAGGATGATTTCCTGATCGTACTTATGTATCTGGAATAATATACGCAGCATCTGACGGGCAGGAAATGGACTTCGATACACCGATCAACCGCTTTGGCACCCATTCGGTCAAGTGGGATTCGATGGAGGGCATCTATGGCGTGCCCGCGGCCGATGGCATTGCCATGTGGGTCGCCGACATGGACTTCCGCCCCCCGGCCTGCGTGCAGCGCGCGGTTGAGGGCATGGCCGCCCACGGCATCTATGGCTATTTCGGCGAGGATGGCGACTACCTTGACGCCATCCGCTGGTGGATGGCCAATCGCCACGGCTGGACCGTTGAACGCAGCGAAATCTTCACCACCCACGGCCTTGTCCACGGCACCGCCATGTGCATCGACGCCTACACCAAACCCGGTGACCGCGTGGTGCTGACAACGCCGGTCTATCACGCCTTCGCCCGCATCATCAAAGCCGCCGGGCGCGAGGTGGCCGAGATGCCGCTGGCCAATGTGAACAACCGTTACGAAATGGATTTCGACGCCTGGGACGCCGCGATGACCGGGCGCGAGACCATGATGATCCTCTGCTCGCCCCATAATCCGGGCGGCCGGGTCTGGACGGCCGAGGAGCTGCGCGGCGTTGCCGATTTCTGCAAGCGCCACAACCTGATCCTAGTCTCGGACGAGATTCACCACGATCTGGTGATGCCCGGTGCCCGGCACATTCCAATGGCCCTGGCCGCGCCCGACATTGCCGACCGGCTGATCATGATGTCGGCCACGACCAAGACCTTCAACATTGCCGGCGGGCATACCGGCAACGTGATCATCGCCGATCCCGACCTGCGCAAGCGCTTTGCCGACCGGACGATGGCCATGGGCATCTCGCCCAATTCCTTTGGCGTGATCATGGCGACCGCCGCCTATTCGCCCGAAGGCGCCGCCTGGGTCGATGCCCTGACCGGCTATCTGGACGGCAACCGCAAACTGTTTGACGAAGGAATCCGCAGCATTCCGGGCCTGTCGTCGATGCCGCTGGAGGCGACCTATCTGGCGTGGGTCGATTTCGCCGGCACCGGCATGGCCTCGACCGAGTTCGTGAACCGCGTCCAGAAGGGCGCGAAGATTGCCACGAACTACGGCGCGGCCTTCGGCAAGGGCGGCGAAAGCTTCCTGCGCTTCAACCTGGCCACCCCGCGCGCCACGGTCGCCAAGGCGGTCGAGCGGTTGCAGCAGGCCTTCGCTGATCTGCAATGATGCGGCGGCTGGCGCGGCTGTTCTCGGGCCTGGCGCTTCTGGCGCTGATGCTGATGGGACTGGCCGCGCTGTATCTGCGTCCGGCGCCGGCGCCGCTGCCGCCTTTGGCCGGCCAGATCGAGCGGATCGTGGTCGAAAAAGCCGCGCGGCGCATGATTCTTGTGCAGAACGGAACGGTTGTTCGGGAATACCGCGTCGCGCTTGGCTTTTCGCCCGAGGGCGACAAGGCGCGGCAAGGCGACGGCCGGACGCCCGAAGGCATCTTCCGCATCGACCGGCGCAATGACCGCTCGGCCTATCACCTGTCGCTGGGGCTGGACTACCCCCAGCCGGCCGACCGGGCGCGGGCTGCGGCGGGCGGCTATGATCCGGGCGGCGACATCATGATCCACGGCCAGCCCAACGCCCTGCCCGACGGCACGGTGCTGCGGGGCGACTGGACGGCGGGCTGCATCGCCGTCTCCAATGCCGAAATGCGCGAGATCTGGGCTGCCACCGATGCCGGAACGGTGGTAGAGATCCGGCCGTAGCCCGGAAGTCCCCTCAACCCGCCGGCAACAGCGACGCCCCAGGATCAAGCCCGGCAATCTCGCGCCGGAAGGCCACCGCATCGCCACGGTCGGGCATGTCCAGTTCTTCGGCATAGCGGCGGCCGGCATAGGTCGCCCAGGCAATCGGCGCCGGTGCCGCCGCATCACCGATCAGCCGCACGCTTGCGATACCCGCCCCCTGCCATTCCGCCTGCCGCGCCTTCATCGCCTGATAAAGCCCGTCATCGGCGACGCGCGAGGTGACCATCACCACGGCATCGCAGGGCAGGTCCGAGGTGCGCCCCGTCCAGGTGCAGCCCAGCGTCACCCCCCGGTCATGCACCGCCTCGGGCGCTTTCGAGGCGTGGATCGTCACCCCCAGTTCCATCAGCCGGCGCTGGATGATCGCCTGTTCCAGCGTGTTGTGCGTCCATTCCGCCGCCTTCACCGCCGGCGTCACGAAGTCCACCGTGCAGCCCCGCGCCACCAGAAGCTCGGCCAGAACCGAGCCCATGTAGAAATGGTCGTCATCGTAAATCATTACGCGACCGCCCGTCGGCCCCTCACCCGCCATCAGGTCATCGGGGGTAAAGACCGGCATCGCCGGATCGGTCGGGATGGGCGCCAGATGCAGCCGTGCCACCGCATCGCGCCGCCAGTGTGCGCCGGTCGCGATGGCCACATGCTGCGCCCCCATCGCCAGAACGTCATCGGCGCCCAGCCGGCTGTCGAGGTAGGTTTCCACATTCGGCATCGGCGCAATCTGGCCGGTGCGGTAATCGGCCACCCGGCCCCAGGCCGCCAGCCCCGGCAGCTTGCGTTCGCGCGCCACCCGCCCGCCCAGAACCGTGCCCGCCTCGGCCAGCGTCACATGATAGCCGCGCTTGCCCAGGATATGCGCCGCCTCCAGCCCCGCCGGGCCGGCGCCCACCACCAGCACGCTGTCCGACGCCCCCTTCGGCCGCATCCGTTCGGGGTGCCAGCCCTTGCGCCATTCCTCCATGAAGGCCGAATTCTGGGTGCAGCGGCTGATCGCGCCGGTCATGTCGCCCGAAACGCAGATGTTGCAGCCGATGCACTCGCGGATGTCGTCGAACCTTCCCTCTTCGATCTTCTTCGGCAGGAACGGATCGGCGATCGAGGGGCGGGCGGCGCCGATGAAATCAAGGATGCCCTGCCGGACCTGCCGCACCATGGCATCGGCGCTGGTGAAGCGGCCCACGCCCACCACCGGCTTGTCGGTCAGCGCCTTGATGCCGCGCACCAGTTCCTCTTGCGCGCCTTCCTCCTTGAAGCGCGAGGTGCCGGAACATGCCTCCCAGGTGCCCTGCGCCAGATCCCAAAGGTCGGGCAGGTCGCGGTGCATTTCGATGAAATCGCGCACCTCGGCGTTGGAAAAGCCCAGGGCCCCGCCTTCATGCAGCGACAGGCGCAGGGTGATGCCCAGTTCGCCCTTCGTCTCTTCCCGTGCTTCCTCGACGATCTCGCGGACAAAGCGGGCGCGGTTTTCAAGGCTGCCGCCGTATTCGTCGCTGCGCTGGTTCGTGGCGCGGCTCAGGAAATGCTGGAAGATGCCAAATCCATGGGCGCCGTAAAGGCAGATCAGGTCGAACCCCGCCTGCTGACTGCGGCGGAAGGCGGCGCGGAACCAGCGGCGCAGGTCACGGATATCGTCGCGGTCCAGCGCGCGCGCCTGAACCGGGTCCGACGTGAAGGTCAGGATCGGGCCGGGCGACACGGCCAGCGGCACCTCGCGGGTATAAAGGTTCGGGCCGTTGATGCCGGAATAGGCCAGCTGGATGCCGGCCAGCGCGCCATGCGATTTCATCGCCTCGGCCATGCGGGCCAGCGCGGGAATATCCTTGTCCTCCCAGATGCGCTGCTCGATGAAGGGCGTGATTTCCGAGGTCTGGTGAATCTCGGTCTGCTCGGTAAAGATCACGCCCCAGCCGCCTTCGGCCTTGGTGCGCCGCATCTCGACCACGGCCGAGGGGTCGCGGTAGCCGCCGCCATTGCAGTGCGGCACCTGATAGAAGCGGTTCTTCGCGGTCTTCGGGCCGATCCGCACCGGTTCAAACAGGATATCGTGGCGCGGATCGCGCGCCGGGGCCATGTCCTTGGGCATCAGGTCACCTTGCGATAATCGGCACCCGGATCATAAAGCCGGGCCAGGTCGGGCTGGGGAATCTCGGCGATCAGCAGGGCCGGGCCGTCGCCCGCGGCGGCCACCACCTCACCATGGGGACCGGCGATCACCGAATGGCCGGCATAGGCCAGATCGCCCTCGGCGCCGCAGAAGTTGGCATAGACAATGGTCATGGCGCCGTTGGCGGCATTGGCCGGAATTGTCGCGCGCGAGACATGGGTGAAAGGCATCATGTTCGCCGTCGGCACGCACAGAAGGCCCACCCCCCGCCCCCGCAGCGCGGCGATATGGGGGGCAAATTCGGCGTCGTAGCAGATCAGAAGCGCCACGGTCACCTGCCCCAGCGCAAAGGTCGCATAGGCGTCGCCGGCGGCGTAAAGCGCCTTCTCGCGCGGGCCGTAAAGCTGGATCTTGCGGTAATGCGCCAGTTCCGCGCCGGTGGCATCGACGGCCAGCGCCGCGTTGTGGGTCACACCCTCGCCCCGCTCGGCATAGCCCAGAACCAGCCCGCAGCCCGCCACGCGGCAGAGCGGCGCCACCAGTTCCAGCGCCTCGGCCCGCGTCAGGGCAAGGGGGGCGGGATCGGCCACGTTGTAGCCGGGCAGAAAGGTTTCGGGCGTCACCAGCAGCGCCGCACCCGCCGCGCCGGCGGCGTTCAGCGCGGGCACCAGCGCCTCCAGCGCCGCCGCGCGGTTGCCGGCGGGCGATCGGGTCTGCAACAGGGCGATCTTCATGGGTCCTCCCGGCGGATGGGGGCGGCGGGCCGCCCCCTGCCGCCTGATCACTTCTTGAGGTTGGTCCAGATGGCGTCGTACATCTTCTGGCTGGCCTCATCGCAGGCCTGCACGAACTGCCCCTTTCGGGCGCCTTCGGGCGGGTTGTTTTCGGGGCTGGTGCGGATGGCTTCGTCCAGGAACGGCTCTACCCCCGTCACGCCGGCCGCATAGGCGGCATAGTTCGTCACCGCCGCGGCGTTTTCCGGCTCCAGCAGGAAGTTCATGAATTTCAGGGCGTTGTCGCGGTTGGGCGCGTCTTTCAGCAGAACCACGTTGTCCATCCAGACCACATAGCCCTCTTTCGGCCAGGCATATTCGACATTCGCCCCCTCGGCCCGCGCCTTGGCCGAGAAGCCGTTGTAGATCATCCCCGCCGCCGCATCGCCCGACACCAGCACATCCTTCGCCGTATCCGACCCGAACGACGCCCAGTCGGGCTTGGCTGCCAGCAGCATGTCGTTCAGCGCCTGCAACTGCGCGCGGTCGGTCGAGCATTGCGGGATGCCCAGGAAGATCGACCCCAGCGCAAGCACCTCGCCCTGGCTGTCCAGCACGTTGATCTTGCCCTTCAGCGCATCGGGCGGGGTGAAGATGACGCCCAGCGAGTCGATGGGGCCATCATAGACATCGCGGTTCACCGAAAAGGCCGTTGCGCCCCACTGATAGGGGATCGAATGCTCCCGGCCCGGATCGAAGGGCACGTCCACCCATTCGGGCGCGATGTTGCCGAAGTTCGGCAGTTCCGCGGGGGTGAAGCTGTCCAGCAGCCCATCCACCCGCATGATTTCAACCATGTAGTCGCCCGGCACCGCCAGATCGTACTGGCCAAGCTTGCCCGCCTTCAGCGCGGCCAGCATCGCCTCATTCGAATCGTAGGTGTCCAGCGTCACCTCGACCCCGTATTCGGCCGCGAACTTGTCCAGAAGCTCTTGCGGGATGTATTCGAACCAGTGGTAAAGCGACAGCTTGCCCTCGGCATGGGCGCTGCCTGCGGCAAGGATCAGGGCGGTGGTGGCAAGAAGGTGTTTCATGGGTGGCTCCTTGTTGGTCAGGCGCGGGTCTTCTGCCCG
>Ga0268299_1000228_pt1 | contig 213527 bp, 140 predicted proteins | sample NOBtaG_FD_193484 | JGI IMG/M metagenome (GOLD analysis project Ga0268299, IMG submission 193484) | Activated sludge microbial communities from bioreactor in Nijmegen, Gelderland, Netherland - NOB reactor | ecosystem: Engineered > Bioreactor > Aerobic > Activated sludge | place: Netherlands... | reverse complement strand
CCGCTATCAATGATGCCGATCCGCATGCCACGGCCGGTCACGCCTCCCCCCGGGGCTTCCCATGCGGAGGGAGCGCCGATGAAGGGGACGCTGGTGGACAGGAGCGGACGAAAGTTGCGGGCGGGGGTGACGGACCGGACGCCTGGCAGGCTGCGGAGCTCCTGGAGCCGCGACGACGGTACCCGCGCCACCAGGGCATTCAGCAGCGTGTCGAAGCGGTCGGTCACCCGTCCTCCGAGTCCTTGGACCGCCGGCTCCAACGCCTCCTGCTGCCGGCGCAAAACCTCGCGCTGGATCGCCACGGAGGGTGCCGCAGACGGCGCAATTCCCCCCGGACCGGGTTCTGCCAATGGCGCTCCGTTCAGGAGAAGGACGACCGCCACCTCTGGATCCGCCACCCCGGGTGCGATCCCCGCCGCGAGGACCAAGGCGCATTCGCAGATCAGGGCGGCAATCCAGGCAAACGTTCTCATTTTGGCAAAGCTGAGATGCCCAGAGCCTAGACATGGCCGGTGGCTGGTGCGAGGGGAGATCGCGGTGGACGTCTTGGAACTGGGCCCGGATGCGGAAGCCGTGGAGAGCCTGAGTTCTCGCGGAGATGAGCCGGCGAAAACCTCGTGTCGGCCGCGCTCCCGCCGTCGGAGACGCCCCGCGGAAAGGTCTTACGCAATGGGCGCAAAGGCCGCAAAGAATGGAGCGAAGGCGGCCTCAGACCACCTGCTGTGGGTTTCCCGGGGAGCCGGGACGCACATGGGCCTCGAAGGGGGCTCGACAGGGACGCCTTGAACCGCCTTCATTCGAGCGGAATCACTCTCGAACTTTGCCTCCGGCAGCATGAGGACCTCCCTGGTATCCGCCCTCCGCGCGGTTGCGGGCAACCGTCTCGCATCGGCTGGCGGCGTGCTGCTGCTGCTGCTGGGGCTTCTGGCCCTGCTGGCGCCGGCGATGACCCGGGCCGGATGGATCCGCGAGCCGGTCCGGCAGGATGCCCGCGGACTCGATGAGGACGGCATGCCGCGCTCTCCGGGGGCCGGATACCTGCTGGGCACCGACAATCTCGGACGCGACGTGCTGGCGCGGGTGCTGCATGGCAGCCGCGTGTCCCTGCCCATCGGCATGGGCGCCATGCTGACGGCCACCGGGATCGGATTGGCGGTGGGATTGCTGGCCGGGTTCTACGGCGGGCGCCTCGACATGGCGCTGATGCGCTTCACCGAGATGAACATGACCATCCCGGCCATCCTGCTGGCCGTGGCCTTCGCCGGCCTGATGGACGGCCGGAAGTTGCCGCTGCCGGCCGCGGCCCCGCCGTGGCACTGGTTCGACATCGAGTTGAAGCGCGGCATGGTGAGTCTGTTCCTGGTCATTGGATTGGTCTGCTGGCCCGGGATGGTGCGGGTGATCCGGGGCCAGGTGCTGGCGTTACGCGACCGGGAGTTCGTCGCCGCTTCGCGTAGCCTGGGTGCTTCGGATGCCCGCCTGATCTTCCGGCACATCCTGCCCAACCTCCTGCCGACGGTCCTCGTGCTGGCGGTGATGAACACCGGCAACATGATCCTGTTGGAAGCCGGGCTCGGCTATCTGGGCATCGGCGTGCCGCCTCCGGCGCCCACCTGGGGCTCGATGATCACGGACGGCCAACCCTATTTTGTGTCTGCGCCCCACATCGTGATCGTCCCCGGACTAGCCATCGTCGTTACCGTGCTGGCCTTCAACCTCCTGGGACAGGGCTTGCAGGAAGTGATGGATCCGAAGCAATCGCGTTGATGCGGCCCGGTGTAGGGGCTGGATACGGATTTCACGGAGGCATACGGATTTTCATGGAGAAGAAAGGGGGCTCTGTATGACTTTGTATAGGTCGGAGGAGAGGCGTTGGGGTGATTCCGTGCGGTCGGTGCCCTTCGGCCGTCCAGGTATTGCTCGCTGCGCTGCGCTCCCCCTGGACTGCCTTCGGCCCCGACCTGGACGCGGGTAGGCTTCTGCTTCACAGAAGCGGGTTCTCTAAGAAACCCGCGGGCGGAGCACTGGCTGCGGTCCCGACGGCGTCTACTCTGGGTGTATGAATTCGGAGGCAGTTTTCGCTTTGGCTCTGGGGTTGCAGAGGACGCCCTGGCGGGTCGTGGACGTGCGGTTTGACCCACTACAGTCCGGCTATAAGTGATTGAAGATCAATTGACTGGAAGAGTTGCCTTCCTTCACTTGCAGGGGAACTTTTGCAAACAGTTCTGCCAGAGCAACTTTCTCGAAAACGTTGACGCTCAATATTTGCAACATCGTGTGAAGACTCAGGGCAGTGACAATTCCTTCTTGAGGATGGCGACCATCACGTAAACGCAGATGGCAATCCACACCTGGGTTTGGACGGCATTGCTGCTCGTTCCGTAGAATGCCCGGACTCTCACTCTCCCTGGCTCACTTTGGCGAGGTCACGTCAGCGAGGACATGAACGTCCGAAATGGGGCGCTCTAAGGAAGTTCCTTCACGCGGATGCGGCGGTACTCCATCTGGCCGAGGTCGCCCTCGAGTCCGATGGGGCCGGTGGGCGGAAGTTGGAAGGCGGCTTCCAGGACTTCGCCATTGCAGGTGCAGCGGGCAGTTTGTCCGGTGACCTCGATCACGAGTTCGTTCCAGTCCTGCGGCTTGTAGTTCTTGAGCTGTTTGTAGGGACCGGCCAGGGGGTAGTCGCGGCATTGAAGCTGGTTTCCCCGGAGGAACACGCCGCTGTCAGCGTTGGGGGTGGCGCGGAACTCGAGCTTGAGGATGAAATCCTTGGGAAATTCCCGCGTGGTCCAGAGTTGCTGGATGCGGCGTCCCTCGGGCGGGAAAGTCACCACGAGCCGGCCATTCTTCGCCACGAAACGTCCATCGCTGCTGCGGGTCTGTCCGTCGAAGCGCTGGGGTGTGTCGTGGAAGGGCCAGGGCGGGGCGTTGGGATCATTTTTCTGCCAGGAGCGAGCCGCCTGGCGTTCGGATTCCGGTGTCACGCGGAATCCCCAGCCCGTGAGATCGCTTCCGTTGAAGAGGCTCTCGAATTCAGGTTCCGGCGAGAAGGCGTCGGGTTCCGTTTCCAGAAAACCCAAGGTGGCCAGCACCGGGCGCAACGCTTCCGCCCACTTGGCGTAGCCGAGGGCATTCGGATGCAGGAGATCTGGGAATTCGGACTCCCGGGCGTCTCCCTGAGCATCGGCAAAGAGGGTCCAGGTATCGGGCGTCAGGACCCGGGAGTCGCCCTTGACTGCGGCGGCGTACAGGGCGTTGACCTTCCGGATTTGATCTGCCGGGCGCTTCTTAGATGCCGCGCTGGGAAACACCGGGTTCAGGACGATCGGCAGCTTCGGATTCTGAGCCCAAAGCGCGGCGAGGATGAGTTCCAGATTGCTGGCAATGGTTTCGGGCGCGGCGCCTTCTTCCAGGTCATTGGTGCCGATCAGGAGCACCACGGCCGCCGGTTCCAGGGCAAGCACGTCGCCGCCAAGGCGGATCAATACGCCGCGGGTGGTGTCGCCGCTGATTCCTCGGTTGGCCACCTTCAATCCGGGGAACGCGCCCATGAGGTCGTCGCCCCAGCCCTGGGTGATTGAGTCTCCCAGGAAGACCACGGCGTGGCGGTCCTGCGCCTGCCGCTCGGACTTGGCCCAGGCCGTCCGCTTCTCCAGCCAGAGCCGCTGAAACCAGTCGTACCTCCGGATCGGGCCGGCGCCGGGCAGTCCGTCGTCCGAGTCGGGAATGGCGAGCGGATTGGACGCGGGGGCCTGCGCCGCGAGGGAAATGGAGGCAAGGAGGACCGCCATCAGACCGAGATAGAGTCGTCGGAGATTCATGTGAGCAGGGTCATTCATGTCATTCGTAGATGCTGTCCTTGGGGCGCGCCATCCGGCCCCATTGTTCCCAACCCGGGATCGGATGTTCCTGCATGATTTCCTCCACCATGTAGAAGTCGGGCCGATCCTTCGTAGCGTCGCGGATGGCGGCGACCTGTTCAGGGCGGACAGGCGCCAGGTTGTTGCCGAAGGACTGGCGCACGTAGGTGATCACGGCGGCGGCCTCCTCGTCGGTGAGCATGCCGGCGAAGCCCACCATCGGCGGGACCCCGTTGGTCGGCGTCAGGCGTTGTCCGGCAATCTCCAGCGGACCCCAGAGCCCCTTGAGGACCACCTTGATCAGCCGCTGGTCGTCGGCGAGCCATGGATTCCCGCTCACGTTCAACGGCGGATAGATGCCGGGCGTTCCGGTGCCCGCGGGTTGATGGCAGGTGGCGCAGTGGGCGTCACGGTGGAAGACCTCCTTGCCCAGCGCATAGACCTTGGCCTCGGCGCCGTTCAGGGGGCGGGTCGGACCGTAGTCGCGTTGTTCGGCGGACGGAGGCGCGGCGTCGAGCTGGAACGTGCCGGCGAGGTACTCCCGGGCGCGCGGATTGGAGGCGAGGATTTCTGGTTCGGCGGCGGCCAGCGCGGCGACGTCGTCCTTGAGTGTGGTCTCCAGGAGCTGCCGCGTGACCGGGCTCATCCATTTGTCGAAGGGATGGCGCAACGCGTCGAGGACGATCCGGGCGCCGTCGGCGTTGTCGAGCCACGAGGCGGCGACGATGGCCTCCAGACGGACGCGTCCGTGAGGATCGTTTGCCGCCTGGCGGAGCAACGCCACGGCGTTGGGGAGTTGGTGCGAAGTGTAGCGCAGCACATGGGCGGCCGCGGCCCGGGCCTGGTGGGAGCGGGCATTGAGACCGAGGAGCAGGAGGCCGGTGTCCGGGCGATTCTGCGCCCAGGTGGCCCACAGCGCTTCGCAGAGATGCCGCTCATAGCGGGGATCGGATTTGTCGAGCGCCGCGGCCCAGGCCTTGACCGCGGGAATCACTTCGGAGGCGGGCCGGCCGCGGAGTTCCCGACGCGTGCGATAGCGCGAGCGGTATTCCGGCAGCTTGAGGTTCTCCAGCAGTTCCGGAATGGAGGCGCCAGCCACCCGTGCCGGCGGCACCAGGGGACGCGACGGATAGGTCACCCGGTAGATCCGGCCCCGTTCGTGGTCCCGATTGGGATCGCGGGCGTTGTGCTGCATGTGCCCGATGAGCGCGTTGTGCCAGTCAATGAAGTACAGCGATCCGTCGGGCGCGAATTCGAGGTCCACCGGACGGAAATTCGGGTCGCTCGAACTGATCAGGTCGCCGGCGAGGCTGCCGGTGAATCCAGAGCCGTCCTCGCGTGCCGAGCTGAAGTTGATGCCCAGGAACCCAATGCTGTTGCAGGTCATGAACTGCCCCTGCACCTCGTCGGGAAAATGCCGCGACGAGACGAACTCGGATCCCGAGGTCGGGCGCGATCGCTTGGGCACGTAGTCGCCGGCGCGCTGGATCTCGACGCCATAGGGCATCTTGGCGGAAATGGGTAGCGCCCAGTAATTCTCGCCGCTGGAGGCGTCGGACAGCACGCATTGCTCCCAATCGTCGAAGGCGATTCCCCAGGGATTGTTGACGTCGGTCTGGATATAGCGCTCCAGGCGGAAGCGCTTCGGATCAAACCGCCAGGCGCCGCCGTCATTCACCCGTTGCGGCCCGTACGGGGTCTCCACCTGGCTGTGGAGAAAGCGCCCTTCGAGCATATAGAAGGCGCCGGAGGCATCCGCGGAATACGCGGAGATGGCGTGGTGGGTATCGTGGGTGTCGAAGCCGTGCATGAGGATTTCCATGCGGTCCGCGCGGTCGTCGTGATCGTCATCCACCAGCAGGCAGAGATTCGGCTCCTGCGACACATAGACGCCTTCGGGGGCGAGTTCGAAGCCGATGGGGAGATGCAGCTTGTCGGCAAACACCGTCTGCTTGTCGGCGCGACCGTCGCCGTCCGTGTCCTCGAAAATGAGGATCTTGTCGTCCGGACGGGACTCGCCGGGCTTGTAGTGTGGATAGGCGGGCGTGATGGACACCCAGAGGCGTCCGCGGTTGTCGAAGGACATCTGCACGGGCTTCCGAAGCTCGGGGAACTCCTTCTCGGAGGCGAACAGCTCGACGCGGTACCCGGGCATCACCGTCATTTTCTCAATGGCGGCAACACCGTCGAGGTACTCGACCGGGCGCTTGAAATTGGTGGGGACCTCGGGCGTCGGGCGGGTTTGGGAATCGTCCACGACCAGTTCCCGCGTCCGGCCGGCGGCGATGTCATGGATTCGCGCGTCGCGCAGCCCCATCATCTCGCGGGTCTTGGCGACCTCCTCGGGATAGTTCTGGGGACCGAAAGGATTGTAGCGCTGGCCGTGGGTGTGGACCCCGTTCACCAGGTTGTAGTCGTTGTTCCAAAAGTAGTCCTTTTCCCGGACTGCCGCGTTGACCAGCGCCGGATCGGCCTTCGAGGTCCGCGGGGTGCGTCCAAAGGCTTGGTCGGCGAGGAGGACGGCGAGTTCCGCATAGCCGGCCTCGGTCGGCGCGAATCCGTTGAGGGTCAGCGGCGGAAGGCCCGGACGAGCGTAGCGGTCCCGGGTGGCGCCGAAGAAATCCACGAACGTCAGTCCGTGCTTTTCGGCTACACGGCGGACTGCTCCGGCGTAGAGGGCGAGACGGGCATTCTCCCGCATTCCGTCGGGTAGGTCCTGCTTTGCCGACAGATTTTCAAAAGCGATCGGGGAGACGAGCACCAGCCGGGGCGCTGCGGTTCCATTGTAGGCTTTGGAAAGCGTGTGCTTGGCAAAGGCGTCCAGTTCGGCCTCGAAGTTCGCGACCCGGTCCGCCCCGTCGAAGGATTCGTTATAACCGAAGAAGGCGATGACGGTGTCGGCCTTGAGATGCGTGAGCCATTGGTCGGGGGTGGGGAAGAATCCCTTGCCGAAATGGGAGTCCAATTCTGGATGGAACTTCGCCGCGCCCGGGAAGGCCCATTGCGAGACACGCGCGGGGTGCGGACGGAACCCAGGGGTGTCGCCGGGGCGTCCCATGTTCCGGACAATCAGTTGCTGTTCCGGGAACCGCAGGTGCAACTCGGTCTCGAGCCGGCCGAAATACACATCGCGCTCGGCCAGTCCGTTGCCGATGAGGACGATTCGTTCACCCGCTGCCGGCGGAGCGGCGGTCTGCGCGCGCGAACTCGTCGCGGCGGACGGCTCGGCGGACGGCGCGTGCGGGCGATACACGGGTTCGGCGCCCCGCAGCGCATGGGGCAGGAACAGCGGGAAGATCAGCGTCCAAACCAGCGCGCCCAAGCCACGCCCAACGAGCGGGCGGGGAAAGGGTCGGCAGCCAGCAAAGAGGTTCCTTGTGGCACTGGGGGGAAGGGGACAAGCCATCGTCCCCGAAGTGTGCGGATGGGCCATTCCGGGAGCAAGTTTCACGGCGGCGGAGGCATCTCACTTTTGGATGGAGAGCATACGCGTCCCGCCCGGTTTTTCGTGCCCTGACACGTCGGTCACCGTGATGCGCGTGCCGCGAATGCCTGGCTCAATGACGATGCGTTTGCGGTGGTTTATGACCACACGATGTTTTTTTTTGGCCGTCAAAGCGCCGGCGTGCCGGGGTGCTCCAGAATTTACGCGATCACTTCGAGGATGGGATTGCCGCTGGAGATCATGATGGGTCGGCCCTGGGCGTCGGTGACTTCGCTGCGCGGGTCAATGCCCATCAGATAGTAGAGGGTGGCCGCGAGATCGTCGGGGGTGACCGGCGAGTCGGCCGGGTGGCTCCCGGTGGCGTCGCTGGCGCCGTGCACGTAGCCCCGCTTCACGCCGCCTCCGGCCAGCAACACCGTATAGCAATGCGGCCAGTGGTCCCGGCTGGCATTGGCATTGATCTTCGGGGTCCGGCCAAACTCGCCCATCCACACAACCAGCGTGTCGTCGAGCAGGCCGCGCTGTTCCAGGTCCAGGATCAGTGGCGGAAGGGTCTGCTCGGTGATGGGCAGATGGTACTGCTCGATGATCGGGAACATCCGGGTGTTGTTGAACCCATGGGTATCCCAGCCGCCGCCGTCGGTTTTCTGTCCACCGATGTTATCGCTGAAATAGCAGGTGGTGAAGCGGACGCCGCTTTCCGCCAAGCGCCGGGCGAGCAGGCATCCCTGGCCATAGGTCGTGCGGCCGTAGGCGTCGCGCATCCATTCGGGCTCGGCGGCGAGGTTGAAGGCGTCGCGGATGCGCGGGCTGTTGAGCATGGCGAGCGCCTTGGCATAGTAGGCGTCGAGTCCGCGCGCTTCGGCGCTGAAGTCCATGAGCCGCGCCTGCCGGTCAATGAGTTGCTGAAGCCCGCGGCGGTGCCGGAGGCGGTCCATGCCGAGGCCCTCCGGCAGGCTGAACTGCGGCAGGCTGAATCCCGCTTCGTTGGGATCCGAGGGGACGAAAAGGGGATCGTGCTGTTTGCCGAGGAAGCTGGCGAACTGCCCGGGCGTCGGCGTGCCGTCGGAGATGATGTGGGGATACGACACGTAGCTCGGCATCGCCGTGTCCTGGGACTCCAGCAGACGGCTCGCGATGGAGCCATAACCCGGAAACAGTTCGATGGATTCGCGCAGGCGCTGGTCGTCGCTCGGCGGCGCCTTGCCCGTCAGCGCGTAGTAGCCGGCCGAGTTATGGTTGGTCATCTTGTGGTGGACGCTTCGGATCAGCGTCACGCGGTCCATGATCGCGGCCGTTCGCGGCAGGCGCTCGTTGACCTCGATGTCCGGCGAGGCCGAGCGCATCGGGCGATGCGGCCCGCGCACCGCTTCCTCGGCCTCGGGCTTCATGTCGAAGGTTTCCAGATGGCTCGGTCCGCCCCACTGGAAGAGAAAGATCACCTGACGCGCCCGCACGGGGGGCCGCGGACCGCCGTACTGGCTGGAGGCCTGGAGGATCCTCGGCAGCGACATCCCGAGGAGGCCGAGACCGCCGGCCTGGAGCATGGAACGCCGGGTCAGCCGGCGCGCGGGTTGGAAGGAGGGGCAGGCGTGGGACATGGGGTCAGTGTCGGAGGAGGAATTCCTTGGAGTTAATCAGGCTCCAGGCGATGTCTTCCAGCGCCGCGCGTCGTCCGTCCGGATCCGCCAGAAGCGGCGCCAGAGCCGATGCTTCCTCATCGGTGGGAGGGCGGGTGAGCGTGGTCCAGTAAAGCGATTCCATGGCGCCGGCCGGGTCCATCGCGGGGTCGGCCAGAACGGCCAGGCGGTTGTCTGCACGGGCCAGCAGGCGGGCGAGTCCGGGACCGCTGGTCAGGGTGAAGACCTGGCTGAGCGAGCTTTCGTTGTTGCGTTCGCAGCCGCAAACCGTCGTTCGCGGCGGCTTTCCGAACTCCTTGAGAAACCGATCGGCGTCGGTGAACTTGGAGCGACGTCCTCCGAGGCGTACGCCCGGTATCGCGGCGGCCGAAGGAGTGTCCGGATAACTGCCGAACTGGGCGTCCACTCCCAACACCTGATGGATGATGTCCAGCAGAGACTCCGCCGGCAGACGGCGGATGACCGGATGGGAGTGGAAGGTCGTGTCGTCGGCGTTTTCCGGCAGCGGCGTGCTGGAGAACTGCCACGTGCGCGACTGGCAGATCAGCCGGATCAGCGGACGCGCCCGCATGCCGTTCTCGAGAAAGAACTCCGTCAAGACATCGAGGAGGCGCGGATTTGACGGCGGGTTGGTGAGGCGGAAGTCATCCACCGGTTCGACGAGGCCGGCGCCCATCAGGTGCGACCAGATCCGGTTCACCTGGACCCGCGCAAACAGCGGATGCTCCGGCCGCGTCATCCACCCGGCCAATTGGTCCGTGGCCTCCGCGCCATCCGCCAGGACCTCACCTCCGCCGAGGAACGCGGGAGAGGGCAGGGCGGCCGTCTTGGGGTGCTTCAAGTCGTGTTTCCCCCCGGTCAGGACCACCTGTTCCCCGACAAACTCCATCTTGTCGTTCTCGTCGCGCCGGTCGTTGCGGAGGATTGCATAGTCCAGGCCGTCGAAGACGGCGGCGAAGCGGTAGTAGTCGTCCTGCGTCCAGCGTTCGAACGGATGATTGTGGCATTTGGCGCAGCCCAGCCGGGTGCCGAGGAACACCTGGGCCACGGCCTCGGCGCGCAGCGTCGGCTCGCGAAGCGCCCGGTAAAAGTTCGCCGGGGGATTCTGGTAGGTGCTGCCCCGTCCCGAGACGATGGAGCGGACGAATTCATCGAGCGGCAGGTCGTCGGCCACGCTCTGCCGGATCCAGCGGTGAAAGACGGTGACGCCGGTGGAGTCGAGGATTCGCTCCTCCACCCGCAGCAGGTCCGCCCATTTCATCGCCCAATGATCGGCGAACTCCTCGCTGGCGATCAGCGCGTCAATGAGCCGGTCCCGTTTGTCCGGCGCCGCGTCTTTCACGAAGGCCCGGGCCTCGTCGCTCGAGGGCAGCCGGCCGGTCAAGTCGAGCCAGGCGCGGCGGGCGAAAGTGGCGTCATTGCAGGCGGGGGAGGGGGGAAGGCGCCGTTCCCGCAACAGCTCGAAGACTGCCTGGTCCACCCGGTTCCGCGGCGGAGGGCCGGAGTCCCGCAGCGGCGGGCGATTGGGAAGGAACGACAGGCGCACCGGCGTCTGCAAATGCTGGAAGCGCACCACCACCGTGGTGTCGCCCGGCGAGCCGGTGCTCACCAGGCCCTGGGGAGACACCTTCACCTGCAGGTTGGAGGGTTCATAAACCGCCCAGCGCGTGACATCGCGGGCGGAGCCGTCGGAGAAGTGGGCGGTGGCCGTGAGCGCCGCCTCGCGGACGGGTTCTACCAGCAGCGCCGTCGCGGGGGTCACCGTCAGTCCGGTCAGCGCCGGGGTCTCTGGCGAATCCATGGGCGCCCCGCCGGCAATCCAGTCGCGCAAAATGCGGAATTCCTCGCTGTCCGCACCGAACCTCCGGCCGCCTTCATGCTCCACGAGCTCCGCGGGCTTTCGGAGGATCGCGCTCCGTTCGGGCTGCTCCACATTGAGACGGCGTCCGGTTCGGTTGGTGGTCAACGTGAGGAAATCCTCCTCCGGAGACTCCCCGCGGAGCGACAGCTTCAATTTTCCCTTGCCGCTGGCGCTGCCATGGCAGGCGCCCGCATTGCATCCGGCCTTGCTCAGGATGGGCATCACTTCGTGTCGAAACGAAGGGACCGCTGCCTGGACCCGGGAGAGGAGGACGCCGGCCGCGGCGGCGGTCAGCGAAAGGCAGATCCGCAGACCCGGGGCCGCGATCCTCCGGCGCAACCCGCTCCCCGCCTGAAGGCATCGGGGAAGGGAGAACATACGGAGCCCAATCTGCGCCGGCCCTGAATCCAAGACAAGCATGCCCTTGCCGTGTCTTGACCGAACGCGCCCCAAAATCCCAGGCTCGAAAGTTTAAGCTGGACTGGACGGATCCCCGTCGGAAAACAGCAACGGGGTCACATCAATAATTCTCTTCCTCGCGGGAGAGGGATTATTTCTGCAACTGCGGATTCCTCCATTCATGGCCGTCGGCGGCGAGGAGGTCGTCGGCGGCGGTGGGACCCCAGGTGCCGGCAAGGTAGAATTCGCGGTTGGTGAGCGGCTTGTCGGTCCAGACGTTCCGAATGGAGTCCACGATGCCCCAGGCGGTCTCCACCTCGTCGCGCCGGATGAACAGCGTCGCATTGCCGGCGATGGCCTCCAGCAGCAGCCGTTCGTAGGCCTCGGGGGTGTAGGCGCCAAACTCAGTGTCGTAGCTGAACTGCATACGGACCGGCCGCAGTTCCATCGCCGCGCCGGGCACCTTGCCGTTGAACCGGAGTGTGATGCCTTCGTTGGGCTGGAGGCGCAGCGTTAGCGAATTCGGGTCCAGTTGAACATCCTTGCGGGCCGCGAACAGGATGTTGGGGGCGGGCTTGAATTGGATGCGAACCTCGCTGGCGCTGACGGGGAGGTTCTTTCCGGTGCGCAGATAAAACGGCACGCCGCTCCAGCGCCAGTTGTCAATCACCAGCCGCATGGCGACGAAGGTCTCGACATTGGACTTCGGATTCACCTTGGGCTCGCTGCGGTAGGCCGGACGTTGTTCGCCATCCACCTCGCCCGCGAAGTATTGTCCGCGGACCACATGCTGGGCGATGTCCGCCGGCGTCATGGGCCGGATGGACTTCAACAATTTCACCTTCTCGTCACGCACGTTTTCGGCCTCCAGTGAGACCGGGGGCTCCATGGCGATGAGGGACAGCACCTGGAGCACATGGTTTTGCAGCATGTCGCGCATGGCTCCGGACTCCTCGTAGTAGCCGCCGCGGGAACCGACGCCGAGTTTCTCGGCGACGGTGATCTGCACGTGATCCACGCTGTCACGGTTCCAGAGGTGCTCGAAGATGCCGTTGCTGAACCGGAAGGTGAGGATGTTCTGGACCGTCTCCTTTCCGAGGTAGTGATCAATGCGGAAGATCTGGCTCTCGTGCGCGTGCCGGACCAATTCGGCATTGAGCGCCTGGGCGCTCGGAAGGTCGTGTCCGAACGGCTTCTCCACCACGAGCCGCTTCATCGCGCAGCCGTTTTCGCATTTCTCGAGCAGGCCGACTTCGTGAAGCCGGGTGGCGATCTCGCCGAACTGGCTGGGGTTGGTGGCGAGGTAGAACAGCAGGTTGGCCCGGAGCTTTTCGTTGTCCGTAGCGTCCACCATGGCCTTCAGCTTGACGTACCCGGCAGGGTCGGAGATGTCGGCCTGGCAGTAGTGGACATTGGAGGCAAAGGCCTTCCAGACGGACTCGTCCACCGGCTTGGTGCGCGAGAACTTGCCGAGGGCGTCGCGGAGTTCAGCCCGAAAGGAGTCCTCTGTCTTTTCGCGGCGGGCGAAGCCGATGATGCGATAAGGGTTCGGAAGTGCCTTTTCCAGCGCGAGGTGGTACAGGGCCGGCACCAGTTTGCGAGACGTGAGATCGCCGGAGGCACCGAAGATGACCACGGTGCAGGGTTCGATCTGGCGGCGGGATGAGGCGGCGCGGGAAGCCAGCAATTCGTCGAGGTGAGTGGATTCGTTCATGGGCCGCGGAGTTTCTGTGTTCAGCATCAGTCGTTGTGAATGGAAAGGCCCGAAAGGCCCAATGGGAGTCCCGCCTTCAGGCGGTTGCGCGTTGGCCGGTCAAGACGCCTCAGGAGGCACCTGGCGGCCCAATTGAGGATGACGCGCGGCCGGCTGAAGCCGGGACTCCGTGCCAAAAAAGGCGGCCCGCCGGGGGTGGCGGTCACTTGGTCCGGTCGAAGCTTTTTTGCAGAATCTGCCAGTCGGCGAGCCCTCCCACTTTGGCGCGATGCTCGGCGATGAGCTTTGCCTCGTTCGCGTTCTTGGTCGGCCGCTTCACCTGATAAAAGACTCCGAACTTTCCAGGGAACGGCTCATCCGCCAGCCGGTAGGCGGCGAACTCGTCGGTGACGTCATGATCGGCCGGCACTTCGACGAACTGGCCGCCCTTGCGGGGGTTCGAAGCGTCGAAGGCGCCTGGATAGAATTCCACGCACTCGCTGAGGCACTCGATGAACCCGAAGCCGTCGTGATCCATGGCCGCTTCCATCATCTTGAGCACGTGATTGGGATTCGTGTGCGTGGTCCGCGCCACAAAGGTCGCGCCGGCGGCGATGGCCTGCTTGAGGGGATTGATCGGACGGTCCGAGGATCCCCAGATGTCCGTCTTGGACTTGAAGCCGATGGGCGACGTGGGCGAAGTCTGCTTCTTGGTGAGGCCATAGACGAAGTTGTCCATGACCACGTAGGTCATCTTAATGTTCTTGCGGGCGGTGTGGTTGAAGTGGTTGCCCCCGATGGAAAAGGCGTCGCCGTCGCCGCCGAACACGAAAACGTGAAGGTCGGGACGGCTCAGCGAAATGCCGCTGGCGAAGGGCAGGGCCCGGCCGTGGATGTAGTGCGCGCCATGGGCCTGCACGAAGTACGGAAAGCGGCTGGAACACCCGATCCCGGCCACGGTGGTGATCTTCTCGTGCCACATCTTCCGCTTCTCGATCAGCTTGAAGTATAGCGCGAGCACCGAGAAATCGCCGCATCCGGGACACCAGGTCGGATGATCGGCGGAGATTTCCTTTTTGGTCAGCGGCTTGCGATCGCTGTCGGCGATGGGGGGGATGACCAGGGATTCCGCCGGAAGGGTGGTGCGGGGGAGGACCGTTTCAGGAAAGCTGATTTGGCTCATGGGGTGATTCGGATTGGGATCTGCTGGGCGGATTCAGGCGGTCTTGCCGTTTGCGTTCGTGCTCGCGGAAGAGGAAATGGCGGCTCGGACGCGCTCGATGATCTCCTTGACCTTCCACACCTGGCCGTCCGCCTTGTTGATGCCACGGATCTTGGGATCCGCGTATCGGGCGCGAAGCAACGACGCCATCTGGCCGCAGCCGTAGAGACCTTCGTCATTGAGCTCCACCACCAGCACGTGGCGGAATCCTTTGAAGATTTCGTCAAGGCCGTTGGGCAGCGGATTGATGTACTTGATGTGCAGCGACGAGACGGCATCCCCGAGCGCGCGGAAACGGTCCACCGCCTCCCGGAGCGGCCCCTGCGTGCTTCCCCAGCCCACGAGGAGCACCTGCCCTTCGTTGGGGCCATACGTGGTCGGCACCGGAAGATCGGCTCCCAACCGCCTCAGCTTGTTGCGGCGCTTCGCGGTCATAGCGAGGTGCAGCTTCGGCGAGCCGGTGGGGTGGCCCAGTTCATCATGCTCCAGGCCCGTCACAATGGGATACTTGCCGCTGGCAATCCGGGTCCCGGGCGGGACATGGCGCGTGATGCCGTCCGGCGCCTTCAGGTCGTACGGCTTGTGATCGGCCACCGGGGTCAGATCGGGGGTGAGATCCTGGCACACCGCTTTGAGATCCGGTTCCACGAAAGCCTCGATCCGGGTGGCAATGCCCTGATCGGTGAGGATGATGACCGGAGTACTGTACTTGCGGGCGACGTTCACCGCCTCGATCGCAGTGTAGAAGCAGTCCTCCACGGAACTGGGGGCGATGACCACCCGCGGGCTGTCTCCGTGGCCGCCGAAGCAGGCGATGTTGAGGTCGGATTGCTCAATGTTGGTGGGCATGCCCGTCGAGGGTCCGCCCCGCTGCACATCCACGATCACCAGCGGCATTTCGGCCATGGAGGCCCATCCGAGCGCCTCGGTCTTGAGGGAGATGCCGGGGCCCGATGAGCCGGTCACCGCGACGCGGCCCGCATAGCTGGCACCGATGGCCATCGAGATGGACGCAATTTCGTCCTCGCACTGGACGAACGATCCGCCGTACTTGGGAAACTCGCGCCGGAGCAATTCCATGATGTCCGACCACGGTGTGATCGGGTATCCGGCCCCGAAGCGCACCCCGGCGGCCAGCAACCCGTAGGCGAGGGCTTCGTTGCCGTTCATCACCACCTGGGCGCGTCCCTTGAGCTCGGCATGCTGGAGCTGATAGGTCTTGAGAAGGTCCTGAAGCTGGTGGCTGTAGCCCGCCTGGAAGCAGGTCAGCGCGTTTTGAACGACCATGGGATCCTTCCCGCCGAAACGCTCCTCAATCAGCTTGTTCAGCTTGGGAACGTTCAGATCGAAGATCCGGGCCAGCAGCCCCAGGGCGAAGATGTTCTTGCCTTTGTCGCGCCCGGTGCCGCCGATGGCTTCCACGGTCTTGCTGGAAATGCCGACGCCGACATGCCGGTAGTTCTCGAGCCACTCGGGCTTCGGCGTGACGTGGTCGGAGTCGTACAGCACGATCCCGCCCAACTTGAGTGAGTTGATGTGGTCCTCGTAGCTGTGCTGGTAGAAGGCGAGCAGCATGTCCGCCTCGTCCCCGGCCGAAAGCACTTCGCCGGAACCGATGCGAACCTGGAAGATGGAGGGGCCGCCGGAAATGGTGGACGGAATGGTCATGAAAGTCATGACCTCCTGCTCGCTGCGGCCGGCGAGACGGGCCAGGAAGCCGCCGATGGCCTGGATGCCGTCCTGGGAGTTGCCGGCGATCCGGATGACTGCCTCGTTGATCTTGGTGAGTTTGGGTTGGCCTCCGGCCGCTGCCGGGGCTTCTGCGACTTCGCTCATGAACGTAATCTCGGGTGAAAAACACCGCGTGCTCGGGCCGGGTTACCGGCCGGGTCACGCGGTCTTGTGCTCACGTCGCAAGCTACCGGGAGCGCCCGACGCGTCAAGCAGCCGTCCTGATCAATTTGGCTCACTTTTTTGGGGCGATCCATTAGTCAGTATGCTGGTGACCCCCACGAATGCCAGGACCGGAGACGAAGTGATGGCCCTCGGCGACGGATTTCCGGGGCTCCGAAGGGCCTCAGGACTGGATCCGCCGGACCGCCGCCAGCAGCGCATCGGCTTCGGCGTCGGTGCCGACGGTGATGCGGAGGAAGCCGGACACCTCGGGAGACCGAAACCAGCGGACGAGAATCTTCCGATTCCGCAGTTGCCGAAGCCAGGTCTCGGCAGGAGGCCCGGGAGGGCGGGCCAGCAGGAAGTTGGCCTCGCTGGGCGCGACGCTCCATCCCAGTCCGGTCAGTTCGCGCCGCAGCCGTTCGCGGGTTGCACGAATCCTCCGGAAGTTCCGACGGTAGTAGGGGAGATCTGACAAGGTCGCCAGGGCGGCCACCTGGCCGAGACCGTTGACGTTGTAGCTGTCGCGAACGGTGTGAAGCGCGTGGATGAGATCCGGATGCCCGACGAAGTATCCCACCCGCTGGAAGCAGAGCGAGTAGGCCTTGGAGAAGGTTCGTGAGACCATCACGTGTGGATACCGGAGTGCCAGTTCGATGGCGTTTTCCCGGGCGAAGTCCGCATAGGCTTCGTCCAGGATCACCACGCCGCGCAGTGAGCGACACAGGGTCTCCAGTTCCGAGGTGGGGTAGCCGCGTCCGCTAGGGGCGTTCGGCGTGGTGACCAGGGTCAGTGCCGCGCGAGGATCCCAGGTGGCGGATTTCCCGAGGTCGCGGACCGAGGGCAGTCCGAAGTCCGCACGCAGGGGCTGCGCCAGGGCGCGCGCGCCGTGGATGCCGGCAAGCACCGAATACAGCGAATAGCTGGGGGAGAAATATTGGATGGTCGCACACGAGGGATTACGCCGTGCGGTGTCGGAGCCCATGGGTTCGGCAAAGGTTCGTGTGGCTAGCGCGAGCAGCTCGTCGGAGCCGTTGCCCACGATGATCCGGTCGGAAGCGCACGCGTGGAGCCGCGCGAGCCGGGCGCGCAGGGCGTCGGCGGAAGGATTCGGATACAGACGCAGTCGGGCGTCCACCGCCTGCCGGGTTGCCTGAAGCACCTGGGGCGAGGGTGGGTACGGATTCTCGTTGGTGTTGAGCTTGATGAGCCCCTTCACCTTGGGCTGCTCCCCGGGAACATATCCGTGGAGCGTGCGAAGATGGGGCCGGACGAATGACGCCGCGCGCGATGGCATGGGGGCGGGAAGTATCACCGGGGCAAATTTGTGGCAAATCTTCGGATCACCGCTTGCGGAGAGGCGGGGGACGAGGGGCGGGGGACGAGGGATCAATGACGAATGACCAATGACGACGGACCCGGCCTCTCGCGAAAGTTGGGGATTCGCAGGGAGGCTGGAGTGGGGTACGGGACGGGAATGAAATTTGGATCTGGTCGGCGCGGCGGTCTGGGGAGTGCGTTCACTCTGATCGAATTGTTGATGACGTTGGGGATCATCGCGGTGCTGGCGGGACTGCTCCTGCCGGGTATCGGTCGGGCCCGGGCCCGGGCGCTTGGGACAGCATGCCGCGGAAATCTGCGACAGTGGGGTGTGGCGACCTTCCTGTTCGTGTCGGACAACAATGGGCTCCTTCCCAAGGACGGCACGCCCAATGGCCGGTCCACCGAGGAAGGTTGGTATGTGGATCTGCCGAGGGTGATGGGAATCCTGCCGTACACGGCCATGCCGTGGCGGACGAATCCCGCGGTGCCGCTGGGGAGTTCGGTATGGATCTGTCCGGCCAACCCTCGCCGCAGCAATACCAACAATCTCTTCCACTACTGCCTCAATCAGCACGTCAACGGCGCCGGAACAGGCCTTCAAGCCTTGCTGGCCGACGTCCGGCAACCGGGGCAGACCGTCTGGATGTTTGACAACGGACGCCTGGCCGGAGTGGCCGGTCCCAACAATGCCCACACCAACCTGCACCGCCGAGGCTGCCATTTCCTGCTGCTCGACGGCCACGTGGAGCGGTTTCCCAACACGGCCTATTGGGATTTCCGGGGTCGGCGCGGCCGCACGGACAATCCGGAGCTACGATGGGATCCGTGGGATTGATATGGCGGGAATCAGCCGCGAATTCTGCGCCTCAAGATGCACTCCAGTTACCTTCGCCCGGCATGGATTCGAAACACAAGAAAAGCGGCAAGTGGAACTCCGAAATAAATCACGCCATTATATCCGATAACCCATTCGACGAACATTCCTGAATGGACCCCGGGATACATAGAAGCTAGGAAAATTCCTGGAAGCAGAATGCCCTTCACGAGCCCTGGAACCATTCCGGCCTTCACGTTCAGTAAGTGGTAGCCAAGCCCAATGAACCCGATCAGTCCCCACAAGAGGACGATCAACCAAAGGCTGATGGATTTTATTCTCATCCCTTTAGTTCGAGAGCCTCTCCCAACGAAGATCCTGAGGCAATTTCATGGTTTTGTCGGTGCAACTTGTCGCCGGTGCCTCTGTCTGGGCAAGCAGGAAGGATGGTGGGGCGGTTCGGAGCTCTCGGAAGCAGGCATGGAAGGAGGGGGCGCTCCACCAATTTTCACGCTGGATCGAATGCGCTGGCCGTGTGCAGTTCGCCCGACGTGTCCGAGGTGTTTCTCATCCCATCGTTCCCACCGGTCCGGGCCGAGCGGAGCCTCCGGCAGAGCGAGTTGGCTCCATTCTTGCAGGGGTGTGGGTTGAGATGAATTTGAGCGCCTTATTGGCCGCAATGATCATAGTGGAATCCGGGGGAAATGACGCCGCGATTGGGGATGGTCGCCAAGCCCGCGGTGCGCTGCAAATCCATGCCTGCGTTGTAGATGACGTGAATCGGATCGCCGGCACTCGTTTCACCCACCGTGACGCCCATCGCCGGGATGTGGCGATCTGGATGGCCACCACTTACCTGGGTCATTACGGCAATCCGCGACGCTTGGGACGCGCCCCATCCGCGGAGGATTTGGCTCGAATTTGGGTGGGCGGACCGACAGGACCGAAACGCCCCTCCACCCTTCGCTATTGGAAACGGGTGGAACGGCAGCTTCAGAAACAAGCTGAACCCCAGGCATTTGCGATTCGATAGCCGAATCCTCAGCACCCGGGGATGGCGTCATTGCGTGCGGAATGACGCGGCGGCATCATGGATTCCGGATTCGGATATCTCTTTGGTGTTCAAGGGGAACGGGCCTTCGAAAGATTTTCGAGAAAGTCCACGTGCATCCGGCCGTCATTGCCGTTCCACGGAAGAGCGCCCCAGGGTTTGGAGCAAATGTCCACATCGCCGTCCCCGTCCACATCACCCACCTGCAGCTCATGTCCGCCCAAAGCGACATCCAGCACGATCCGTTCGGCGAACTCCCCGCGGCCCAGGTTTTCCCAAATCACCCAGCGCGGATTTTTGCGGCCTTCCGGCAACAGTTCCTCCTGTTCAATGGCCGCGATGTCCGGGCGTCCGTCTCCGTTGAAATCCGCGACGGCGAGGGCGTGCAGCGAACCGTAGGTGAAACTGCGGGGCAGTTCGCTCTTCGACCATCGTGAGCCGCTTTCCGCGTGGTGGAAGCGCAGGATCACGACGCGGGAATCGGTGATGTCTGCATCCGCCATGACCACGTCCGCGCGGCCGTCGCCGTCGAGGTCGGCGACGGCGGTCCGCACACATTTGCCGAAGGGGCCGACGCGCCCGAACGGAATGTCCGCATGCGCCCTCCATTGTCGTGCGGCGCCGTCCCGATTCTCGAACCAGGTGTCGGCGCGCAACACATCCGGGTCTCCATCGCCATCCAGATCGGCCACTCCGTGCGGGGTGACGGCTCCGTGGACACCCGGGCCGATCTCTCGACGCTCCCACGGCCGGCGCGGGTCCTCGGGCACCCGAAACCAGGCCAGTGCGTTCAGCGGCGTGCGCGCATCGCCCATCATCACGAGGTCCTTCCGGCCGTCGCGATCGAGGTCCACGGCGAGAATGTCGTGAGCACCGGCCACATTGGTGGCGAAGGGAATTCGTTCAAACGGACGGTCGCCGGGCGGACCCGGATTTCGATACCACACGCCGCTGCATACCAGGTCAGTCCAGCCGTCGCGGTCCACATCCAGCGCGGCGAGTCCGACATCGGACAGGTATTGGGTGCCGGCCAAATGCCGAATCCAGTTCGTGGCGCTGCGAAACTCAAACCAATACAGCCGCTCGGGTTTCACCCCGCGACCGCCCAGCACGAAATCGAGATCTCCGTCACGATCCAGGTCGGCCAGGGCCGTCAGACCGTAGTCTCCCGTGCCCTTTTCGCCCACTGGCAGATCGCGGCTGATGAAATGGTGGCGGAACCGGAATCCGTCGGCGCGAAGCGCGGCCGGAAGAAACAGGAAGAGCAGGGCGACGGCCAACCCCTGGGAGCCGCAGGACGACATTTTCGAAATCCTGCTGAAACGATCGCGCCGCGTCATCCGGCCGGACACCTCGCAGGGCGAGGATTGGTGGATCCGGGCAGTTACAGCGGCGTCAATACCAGCGGCGGGAGTTTCACCTGTGTTTGGAGCCAAGTCCACAGGCCGCCGGATCGCTGCTCGAGAAATCCGAAGACTTTCTGGTCCGGCGGCAGATCGTGAAACACGAGGGAGACCCGGACGGCGCCGTTCAGCGTTTTGACGCCTCCGTTGGTAATGTTCAGCCCTGTCGGTCCGCCTGCCAACAGGAAGGTTCCCGAGCCAGCGACGGAGACTGTGAATTCCATGATGAAGGTCGCCGGCGCCGTGAACCCATAGGCGCCGGGGTCGAAATGCATTTGGATCGCAGGATTTCGCTGGGAGAGCCTCTTGTCGAAGTTGGCGAACGGCGGCGCAGGCGGTGTGGTGTCCACTTGGACAATGGTGGACTCGATGATCGTCAGGTTCGTGCGGCCTTTCCCGACGGTTCGGCCGGGCGTGAGGGTTTCAATCGGGCGAAACAGAATGCTCGTGAAGTCCCTGGACAGGCGCCGGAAGTCCTCGATCGTCAGATCGGTCTTGAACCGGACGGAGGGAATCTTCTTGTCACCCGCGGGTTCCAACTCTCGGATTTTGGCGGGGCGGGATGAAGACGTTGACTTCTTGGACATAAGCAAAGTTGCCTTTCGGAATCGGTGAAACACAGGCCGCCGGCTGGGCTCTCAGCGAACTTTTTCGGAACGAAGAGAATAGAACGCTTTTCCGTTCCGCGACTCTTGCAGGCTGACCGTGGCATTGCGCAACCGTCAAGGCCGATTCCAGGGTGGGAGGCACCTGACGCACCGCAGCTCGGACGCACCTCGATTTCTTGGATGAGGCGGGAAAGTCCCCGGGTTCAGGGGCTCCAGTTTCAAGAGCGCCACGAGCCAAACCTGGTGGTACGAGTTTTTGACGAGCCCTACGTCCAAGAGAAAGGATGAAGGCTGAATGACGAAGTAAACAGATCACTACGGACCACCAGCCGCTGGCCCATAGCCACTCCACGGCGACTCCGCCCGCGCACGGCCCGCCGGAGGCTCGCCCCCCAAGATTCTGAGATGCGCCGGGGCCTTCACTCCAGCCCCAGCTTTTCCGTGGGCGTCTTTTCCGGGATCCAGTAACGCGTATCGGCTCCCTCGTACCGGACCACGGTGAACATTCCCGAGGCGAGGTGGTACAGCAGGTGACAATGATACGCCCAGACGCCGGGACTGTCGGCGTCGAAGGCGACAGTGATGGACGTCCCGGGAGGCACCTGCACGGTGTCCCGCAACGCGCCGCTGATCCGCTGGCCGTCCACCTCGATCACCTGCACATCATGACCGTGCAGGTGCATGGGATGCCCCATCTGCGTTTGGTTGGTCAGCACCAGATGCACCCGTTCCCCGGGTTTCACCACGAGGGCGTCCCGGTTGGGATAGGCCTGGCCGTTGAGGGTCCAACGGTAGTTCATCATGTTGCCGCCAAGGACGACCGGCAGCGTCCGGTCGGGAGGGCGGTCCGCCAGGGGCCGGGTGGCGCGGAGACGCCGTTCCTGTGTGTTGTCCAGAAGCGCCGCCGGCAGGGGGGCTTGGATTTCGGAGGGACTGCGGCGAACCACTTCCGCGCCGGGGGTGGAGAGAATCACACCGCACCGGAGTTTCGTTCCCTCGCCCTGCGCGAGAATGGGGAAGCTGCCTCCGGCCGGAGGAATGGTCACCAGCAGGTCCAGTCGCTGGGCCACGGCGAGTTGAAAGAGCGATCCCTTGAGGGGCTGCACCCCTTTTCCGTCCACTGCCAGGATCTCGGCCACGAGGTTTCCCGTATCCACCTGGAAGGCGGTTGAGGACGAGGCGGCGATGAGGCGGAGCAGAAGGGTCTCGCCCGGACTTACGGAGACGATCTCCGGATCATCCAGGGTGCGGCGATTGGCGAGGAACGCGTCGTACCCGACGTCCAGATCCACCGGGGGAGCGTTGATCGTGGTGGCGCCGAAGGACTGGGTTTGTTCGTTCCAGACCTGGGCCTTCATCGGCATCGAAGAGCCGCCGCTCATTCTGGGCATGGCGGCCTTTTTCCCGTCGCTTCCCGCGCCGGGCATCTTCATCCCCTGGCGCAGTGCGGCCAGGATTTCCGCCGGGGGCGTGAAGGAGAAATCGCTCAGCAGGACCACATGCTCGCGTTGGGCGTTGGATCGTTCGGCGTCGTTGCGGAGGATCATCGGCGCGACGGCGAGATACTGCTCCTGCAATCCGTAGTGGGAATGCATCCAATAGGAGCCGCTTTGCTTCAGGGGAAAGTCGTATCGGGAGGACCCGCCGGGTGGAATCGGTTCCTGGGTGACGAAAGGCACGCCGTCCATCAGGTTGGGCAGGAGGATGCCGTGCCAGTGGATGGAGGTAGGCACCCGGAGTTGGTTGACCACCTCGACGTGAAATCCACCGGCGGTTTCCGGCGAGTAGCCCGCCGTGCCGTCTGCCTGCTGGATGGCAATCGAGGGCATGTCGCGTCCCAGGACTCGGAGAGGCACTTCCCGGACCATCAGGGACACCACGCCTCCGGTGTCCGCTCCCAGGACAAGGCCCGCTTGAAGCAGCAGCAGGCCGGCAATGGAGCGCCAGAAGGGCGAGGCGGGGGGAGTGCCAAATTGGGTCCTGAGGCTGGACCGGATCGGCGGGATGGATTTTAGAGAAGTACGCACCGGCAGAGATGGGGCCGGATTTTCAGCGGATCTGGAAGCCTCCAGGCTGCAACCAGGCCGTTTTCGCCTTACGCGACCTCTGGCCCCAAGGGTCTCGTCGTCGGGGCGCATCTCAGTTTTTTGGGGACTGGGGGATCTGGACACGGATTTCACGGATTCTCACGGAGAGGAAAGGGCGCCCTTTCTGCCTTCATCCGTGTTCCTTCGTGAACTCCGTGTCTCCTCTTCAGCCAGCGTGAATCCAAAGCGCCGTCGTGCCGGCGTCGTCAAAAATTTGAGAGACGCCCTGCGCCCCGCCCTCCGGCTTCGCGGAGTTGACTATGACAGGATGCTGACACAGCATGGCAGCATCATGTCCGATGCGGCGACGCCCCATCAAACAGTGGCTCAACGGCGCGACGCCCTGGGCTGGTCGCAGGCGGAGCTGGCGCGGCGCGCCGGGATTCCCCGAACCACGGTCAGTGCGATCGAGGGGGAGCGGCTGACCCCGTCGGTCCGGACGGCGTTGCTGCTGGCCCGTGTACTGGAGTGCACGGTGGAGGAGTTGTTTGGACACGCCGGAGCGGAACGCGGCACCTCCGGAGCCCAATGGGCGTGGAGGCCTCGGTCCGAACCCTCACGATACTGGGAGGCGGAGGTGGGCGGCCGGCGGTGGTGGTATCCGGCGGAAAGCCTCGCGGTGAATGGCCTAGGGCACGACGGCGTGTGGGATGGAGAACGGGGTGGAGAACCGGACCGCAGCATCGCCACATCCACGCTGGTGATGGCCACCTGCGATCCGGCGGCGGGACTGATGGCGCGGGAATACGCCCGGGCGAGCGGATTTCGGCTGCTGGTGTTTCCCCGTGGCGGACGGGAGGCGCTGGATTTGTTGGGACGGGGGCTGGTGCATATAGCGGGTGTCCACCGATCCACACCGGAATATCCCGAACGGAACGTCGAGATGGTCCGGTCTCTCCTCGGGGACTCCTATTGCGGCGTGCGCGCGGCGGAGTGGACCGAGGGACTGGTTTGTGCCGCGGACCATTCGTCCCGCTCGCCCGAGAGCCTGTTGAAAAACGCCAAACGCTGGGCGCTGCGAGAAGCCGGTTCTGCGGCGCGGGAGTGTCTGGACGAATTGAGCGGCGGCCGGGACCTCCGGGGGCGGGCCGTCTCTGGCCATGGGGCGGTCGCGGAGGCGGTTCGGTCCGGATGGGCCGACGCCGGCGTCTGCGTGAAGCTCTGTGCGGACGAGGCGGGGCTGAATTTTTTGCCGGTGCGGACCGAGCTGCTGGATCTGTGTTTTCCCAAGGCGATGGAGTGGGAGCCGCGGCTGCTGGCCCTGGTGCGCCTGCTGCGCAGCGCTTCCCATCGCCGACTGATCGGAGAACTGCCCGGTTACGACACCCGGCATATGGGGGAATTCGTCGCCAATTGAACCTGGCCCGGAGCCCTGGAATCTGCATGCCGTCCCAACCCTTCCGAATGAACCGCACGACCGGCGCTGGAATCTGGCGAGTCTGGAGCCTGCGATCGCTTTGGGCTCTGTTGTTGACTCCCGCGTTGTCGGCGGCGACGCCGTTTGCCTATCGCAATGGCGACCTCATCGCCTGCTTTCGCGTGGATGGCGGAGCTTCGGACCTGGTGGTGAACCTGGGGCCTGCGGCCTCCTTCGAAGGGCTGCCCTGGGGCGGGGTAGTGCCCGTCACTGCGTTGGATCCGGTGCAGTTGAGCGCCGCATTTGCCGCGCTGGACGGCGTGCGCTGGTCGGTGCTGGGCGTGATGCGGGGGAATACGAACTTTCCCCAGTTCCCGCTCCATACCCTGTGGGTGACCTCCGCGAATCCGGAGCCTGGAGCGCAGGGGCCCGTGTGGAAGCGGCAGGGACCCTTCACTCAGGGGCCGGTCGGCAGCCAGATCGAGGCCATTGGCGCCGGCGCGATGGTGTATGGCAGCCAGCAGCCGGGCGGGCCCAACAACACGGCGACAGGCATCCTGATCTCCTCCACCGATCCCAATGCTTATACGACTCTGGTCACCGAGGCGGGAAACCTCGCCGACACGTTTCAAGGCAGTATCGAAAACAGGACTCCGGACCCGTTCCTGCCTGGACAGGCGCCGTCCCGTTCGTTGCTTTACAAGCTGGAGCCTTCCGCCGGCGGGCCTGCCCGGGATCCGGGGCACGTCCTCGGCTGGTTTGATTTTTCCCCGGAAGGTTCGCTGTCCTTTGTAGCCGGACCCCTTCCGGCGGACGTTTCGGCGGTGCAGCGGACCGGCGAGGTGACCTCGGTGTCGTTTACCTCCGTGCCGGCCTATTCCTACCGGCTGCGGTTTACGGACGCGACCGGGCTGGCGTCACCCCCTTCGGAATGGAACGCGGGCGCCCAGGTCGTGGTGGGCGACGGCACGATCCAGACTCTTCAGGCCACCAGCACCGCCGACATCCAGTTCTACGTGATTGAAGTCCTGCCGTGAACCCCCCTCCTCCCCCTGTTGAACATGATTGTAAAGACTTCCCAGTTCATGAAACGGCATTGGGCTGCGATGGTGACGGCGCTGTGCAGCTTCCTGGCCGCCGACGCGCAGGCCCAAGTGAACATCCACATCTCCGGCGCTGTGTCGTTGAAGGACGTCGCGTTCAAGACGTTCAGCGACTTGTACGGCCCCGACTTGGTGTCGCTCAACTCGGACAATGCCACCAGGCCTCCCAGCGGCAACAAGCTCACTTTTACGGGACAGATGAAGAGCCTTTTCGGCTCCCAGACGGTCACCGTGTTCGTGAACTACAACGGCTCCGGCGCGGCGATCCAAAGCCTCACGCTGGGCACGCCGGTGCTGTTTCTGGCGACCGCCAACCCGGGGGACACCAATCAGGCGGCCTATGCCGCCGATGTCGGCTTTTCCGTGGTGTTTCAGCGGGATTATCCCTACCAGACGCCAGTGCTAAAGGACGAGGTGTACGGCGTGACGCCGACCATTTTCGTCAAGAGCCCGCAGGCGCCGGCGAGTTTGACCAACCTCACTTCGCAGCACTACCGCGCCATCGCGGCCAATGGAGCGGCGCCCCAATACGTCTTCACGGGAGACACCAACGACACCGACGTCATCTATTGGATCATGCGGGACATCAATGCGGCGCACCGGATCATTTCCGCCAAGGAGGCCGGCTTCACGGGGGCGGCGCTGGCTTATGTGTACAACGGCGATACCTGGGTCCTGGATCCCGTCGGCCAGCCGACCTGGCCGGCGATCCTGACGATGCTGGCGAACAATTTCGGTCCGTGCATTTCGTTTGTGCCGCCTCCCGAGGCGGCCACGCTGAATCCCGACAACATTCTCAGTTTCAACGGACATCTTCCGTTCCGCGGTACGTTTTCCACGGTGTCGAACGACTTTACCCCGGTCATCACCGGCCAATACACCTGTTGGGGCTATGAGCATATCATGACCCGGCCGAATCCGCCGCCCAACATCAACGCCTTCACGACCGCGCTGAAGGCGGGGCTGCAGACCAACATGGTATCCTCGCCCTATTCCATTCCGCTGTCCCGCATGCGGGTGGGCCGGAATGCGACGGGCGGTGTCGTGACCGCGGAGTAGCCGCCTTCGGGACAGGGCAGCCGGCGCCACGTCCGCCTGGGTTTTCTAAAGGTTGGCCGGGGCGCCCGGCGCCGCGATGGCGATGGACTCCCTTGAAAGAGCCTCGCTCCCCTGTTTCCCCGAATCAGGGTCCGCGGACTTGCCGCCGGATGAATGCGGTGTCCACTCCCGGGAGTCGGCTTTTACGAAATGTCCTCCTCCTCCGCGCCCCCGGTTCTGTTTGGTCTGGAAACCGAGTACGGGATCGCCCGCGATTCCAATGCGCCGTACGACGTGGTCGCGGAATCCATCGCGCTGGTGCGGGCGGCGGCGGACCCGGGGGTGCGCATGCGCTGGGACTATGACTGCGAGGATCCGCACCGGGACATGCGCGGATTCCGGGTTTCGGAACTGCGGCAGGACACCGACGAATCGAACTACCGCGCCGTGGACGAGGCGCGTCCGCTGACCTTTGCCGAGATCAAAAGCGACCTCGTGCTCTCCAACGGCGCCCGGTTCTACAACGATCATGCGCATCCCGAATACTGCACTCCGGAATGCAGCACCCCGGACGAACTGGTGGTCCACGACCGCGCCGGAGACCGCCTCGCCATGCGCTGCGCCGCGGCCCTCAGCGGGCGCCGCGGCGGCCGGGTGTTGTTGTACAAGAACAACACCGATTTCCGCGGACATAGCTATGGTTGTCATGAGAACTACCTGGTGCCCCGATCGCTGCCTTGGGATCGCCTGGTCCGGGGCATCGAGGCGTTTCTGGTGACCCGCCAGATCGTGGCCGGGGCGGGGAAGTTCGGCATCGAGGAGGAGGACCGCTACCTGGGGCCGGGATTCCAACTCAGCCAGCGCGCCGATTTCTTCAGCGAACGGCAGAGTGTGGACACCATGCAGCGGCGTCCGCTGATCAACACGCGGGATGAGCCGCATGCGAATCCGGAGCGATGGCGCCGGTTTCATGTGATTCTTGGCGATGCCAACCTGATCCCGTTCGCCACCCGCCTGAAGGTGGGCACCACCGCGCTGGTGCTCGAAGCGCTGAGCCGCGAGCGCCCCGCCGGACGCGATCCGGCCTGGCCGGAGCTCCGGGATCCGCTCGCGGCCCTGCGGTCCATCTCCCGCGACGCCGCCTGCCGTTGGGAGGTCCGCCTGCTGGACGGCACTCCGTCCACCGCCCTGGAGGTACAGCGGCAGTATCTGGCGGCGGTGCGAGCGCGATGCGATCTGACGCGTCTCGGAATGGCTGAATTGGCGGCGGACTGGGAGGCGGTGCTTGGGGATCTGGAGTCAGACCCGCCTCGCTGCCGGGACCGTCTCGACTGGGTGGCGAAACGGGAATTGATCCGGGAGTTTCAGGCGGCGGAGGGAGTTTCCGACGACGATCCGTGGCTGCGCAGCCTGGATCTGGCCTATCATCTTCTGGATTCGGAGGGCGGACTCTATTTCGGGCTCGAGCAGGCCGGACTGGTACGGGGGATGCCGGAGGAATCGTCCGTCAGCAAGGCGGCCCTTCATCCTCCGGAGAGCACCCGCGCCTTGCTCCGCGGCGCCTGCATCCGGCGGTTCGGCGCCGCGGTGCTGTCCGCCCAATGGGATCACGTCACCCTGCAGGGAACCGAGGGCCCGGTGGTGCTTTCCCTTCTGGATTTGTTCGCACCCCAGGACATTCGTCGTTACCATGACGCCGTGATGCGGGCGGCATCGCCCGACGAACTGCAATCCCTGCTGAACCTCTAGCCATGCCAGAGCAAGTCCAGAAGACGCGCCCCGCGGTGCCCGGACCCGGGGGTTCCGAACCGGCCGGTCCCAGTGCTCCGAAGGTGGACAAGCCCGACGTCAAACACCTGCTGGAGCGGATGAAGAAGGTGGACCCGGATCAGGCCCGGCGGTATCGCCAGCGGACCGGCCAGTGACCCGGCTCATGGGAACCGAATCCCGAGCCGGGGGCGCATCGGCATCCGCAGCGCCGGCGGTGCCGGGAGATTTCCTTTCCCTGCTCGGGCGCAATTCGCTGGCGCCGCTGACTGTCTCTCCCTCTGCCGGTGCTCCGGTGGAGACCCAGGCCACGACGGTGTTCGCCTTTCGGTTTTCCGAAGGGGTCCTGATGGCCGGCGACCGGCGCGCCACGGCGGGAAATCTCATCGTGACCGACCGGGTGGAGAAGGTGATGGCGCTCGACGACACCTCCTTGCTGGCCATCGCCGGGGTGCCCGCGACGGCCTTCGAGATGGCCCGGGTGCTGCAAACGTCGTTCGAGTATTATCGCCGCAGCCAGTTGCAACCGCTGAGCCTGCCGGCGCGGGTCCGGGCTCTGGCACGGCTGTTGCGGGACAATCTGCCCATGACTCTTCAGGGAGTGGGCGTGGTGGTGCCGCTGTTTGCGGGGGTGGACACCGCCGCGTCGCCGCCGGAACCGAGGATCTTCTTCTACGATCCGCTCGGCGCCCAGTTTCAGGCGGTGAATCACGCGGCGAGCGGGAGCGGTGGCGGCACGATTCGCAGCATCCTGGCCTATCAGGAACGCCACGGATCGCCGCGTCCGGAAGCCATGACGACCGGCGAAGCCATCGCCTTTGCGCTGCGGATGCTGATGACGGCCGCTGAATTCGATACCGCGACCGGCGGGGTGAACCCGGGAGCCCGGCATTTTGCCACTGTGAAGATCCTGCGTCCGGACGGCGTGGAGACGGTCTCCGACGATCGGCAGGCGGCGGCGCTCTCCCCATGACCGAGGAACCGTACCGATGGCTGGAGGCGATGGGGAACCGTCGCGAGTACGTCCGGGACCAGTTGAAGGGCGGCGCCCCGGCGTTCGCCGTCTCGCTGCCCGACGGCATCCTGCTGCTCGGCCTGGCCGCCGGCGGCGGACGCGGGAAAGTATTCGAGATTCACGACCGACTGGCCCTGGCGGCCCTGGGGCATCCTTCCGACCTGGAACGGGTGCGCCAGGCGGCGATTGACGCGGCCCACCTGGAGGCCTTCACCCGCGCCCCGGAGGATGTGAGCCTGAGGCGGTTGGTTGCCTATGGGCTGAGCACCTGGGTGAAGCAGAATTTCGAACAATTGTTTTCCGCCCCAGTGCTGGGCGAGTTCCTGTTTGCCGAGGTCGGGCCCTCCCCGGATCGGGACCTGCTGATGCGCCTGGGATTCGACGGTTCATTTTCGGCGTATCCGGGCGGAGTGGGAGTGGTGGCCGGCGATTCCGATGCCGAGAAGGCTGCCGCGGACTGGCTGCGGGGCGCCTTGAAAGACGTCACCGACCGCCTGGCCGCCGCCCGCCTGCTCCTGGAGGCCGGCTGGGTCCTGTCCCAGGGCCGGACCTTTGGCGCGGATCTCCCGCCGCCTGCGGAACGGCAGGCGGGCTGGCGCGGGGCGCTGTCCGGGAGATCCCTCGAGCTCGGATGGCTGCGCCGGGACGCCTCGCGCGCGGCTCGGTATGAGACCCTCTCACCGGCAGGGGTGCCGGGAGAAGACGGCGGGGCTGCGGCCCCGCCTCCCGCCGCGTGACCCGGGTGGCCGGATTGGAGACCGAGTACGGATGCCTCACCGGGGATCCCTCGGGCAGTCTGGAGACGGTCCGGCGGGTGCGGGACTGGCTCTTCGCGGGCGGGCGCTACGGCCTGCTGGACCGCCAGCAGCGGGATTGGGACGAGCCGGCCGGGAACGGCGGATTCCTGTTCAACGGAGGGCGCGCCTACCTCGATATGGGGCATCTGGAGATTTGTACGGCGGAATGCCGGAGCCTCGACGACCTCATCGCGCACGATGCCGCGGGCGACCAGATGATCGGGGAGGCGCTCCGCGCGTTGCGCCTGGAGGGACGGGCCTCGTTCATCCGGAACAACGTGGACCATTACTCGGGCGCGACCTTCGGCTGCCATGAGAACTACCTGGTGCGGCGAACCGCGCCGCTGACCGAGCGCAACGTGCTGTCGCTGCTCGCGTTTTTGACACTCCGGGTGCTGTTCACCGGCGCCGGAAAGGTCGGGGGAATGCCCGGGGTGGAGTCGCGCGGCGGTGGATCGCCCGGGCCCGGCGTTCCCTTCCAGATTTCCCAGCGTGCGGACTTCATCCAGAACGACCTGTTCGAGTGGGTGCAGTTCAACCGGGCCATCATCAACACTCGGGACGAACCGCTGGCGGACGCGCGCCGGTTCCGCCGGCTGCACCTGCTGCACGGCGACACGAGCGTGCTGCCCGACACTCTGGCGCTGAAAGTGGGGACCACCTCGCTCGTGCTGGACCTGCTGGAGGCGGATCGCCTGCCGCGGGTGGCCTTGCTGGAGGCGGTGCGCACCTTTCGGGAGTTGTCAGCCCAGCCGGAAGGTCCGTGGCGGGTCCAACTGGCGGAGGACGAGGGCGCGGAAGTGGCCGCGGTCGAGGTGTTGGACCGATACCGGGCCGCGGCCGCGGCGGAATTTGCCGGACGCGATTCGGAGACCGACCGGCTGCTGGACACCTGGCGCATCGTCCTGGAGGCGCTGGCAGCGGATCCGGAGCGGCTGGTGGGGACCGTGGACTGGATCACCAAGCACTGGCTGCTGCGCCAGTTTGCCGCGGCGGAGGGGTTGTCATGGGAGTCACCGTGGCTGCGGTCGCAAGACCTGGAGTTTCATCATACCGATCCGGGCCGGAGCCTGGCACTGGGCCTGGCCGCCGCCGACTCTCCCTGGCGGCCGACTCCGGAGGCCGTGGCGGCGGCGCGGTCCGAGCCGCCGGCGGACACCCGGGCGGCGGTTCGTTCCTATCTCATGCGCCGTCTGGCGGCCCACGATCTGCCGGCCTTCGTGGACTGGGAAATCGTGGACACCGAGGGGGTGAATCCGCAGCTGCTGCTGGATCCGTTTGACGCCGATCGCGCGGGAGCGGATCGCTGGCTGAACCGGGCCCTGGCCGCCAGGAAGCCGGCCAAGCGTCCGGAGAGCTCGCCCGCCGATCCCCGGTTGCAATGACTCTGCACCCTCCTTAATTTGAATTATGGCGTCGCCGCGCAAGAAGAGTGATCCGAAGCCGCCGCCGGCTTCCCAACCCGCCGCGAGCCGTCCTTCCGGACCCGCCCTCGACGCCCTGCTGCCGCCCGAGGAGTTGGAGCGGCTTTCCACACTTCAGATTCTCGACATCGTCGCCCTCCGGTGTCGGGAGGATCCGGAGCGTCTGAACGACCTTCGCTACCTCCGGCAGCGGGTGGAGGCGCTGGAGGAGGTGAGCGACCAGGCGCGCCAGGCCTTGGAGGCTTACGAGGAGGTGGTGGAAAAGCTCCGCGCGCCGGCCTTCCGCGTGGGCACCTTCCTCCATCGTGTGGAGCCGGACTTGGCCGGCGTTTGCGTGGGGGGAACGGACTACGTGTGCCGCGTGGATCCCAAGGTGCCGTTCGACGGGCTGGAGACCGGGCAGCGGGTGCTGTGCAACGAGGCGTTCGCCGTGGTGCGCGCGCTGGGATTTGATCGGAGCGGTCCGGTGGTGCGCATCGAGGAGGCGCTGGCCGACGGCCGCCTGCGCATCGGTTCCGAGGGCGGACTGCAGGGCATGGTGGTGGTCCGTTCCTCGCTCCTGGCGAAGGAGCGGCTGAAGCCGGGCATGGAGGTGCGGCTGGATCCGGCCCATCGCGTGGCGCTGGAGGTTCTCGGCGTCGGACGCCGCATCGAGCGCGCGCTGGAGACGGTGGCGCCGACGCCATGGTCGGCTATTGGCGGACAGGACACCGCGGTGGAGGCCATTCGCGACGCCGTCGAGCTACCGTTCCTGCACCGCGAGCTGTTCCAGCGTTTTGAGCATGCGGTGCCCCGCGGATTCCTCCTGCACGGACCTCCCGGCTGCGGCAAGACGCTGCTCGGCAAGGCGACGGCCTGGAATCTCCGGGAACAGTTGCGCCGGCAGGGCGGACGGGACCACCCGGAGTTCTTTCTGCACGTCAAAGGGCCGGAACTGCTGAACATGTGGGTGGGGGAGAGCGAGCGACAGGTGCGCGACCTTTTCGCCCAGTGCCGGGAACGCGCCCGCGACGGACAGTTGGCCTTTTTGTTTCTGGACGAGGCGGAGAGCCTTCTCGGCACGCGCCGGGGCGGCCGTTCGCACGGGTTGTCGTCCACCCTGGTGCCGATGTTCTGCGCGGAAATGGACGGCCTGGAGCCGCTTTCCAACGTGGTGGTCATCCTGGCGTCGAACCGGCCTGATCTCATTGATCCGGCCATCCTGCGGCCCGGACGCATTGACCGAAAGATTCGGGTCCGGCGGCCGGACGAGGCGGGCGCGCGGCGCATCTACGAGATTTATCTGCGCGACACGCTGCCGCTGGCCGAACCGCCGTCCTCGCTGGCCCAGGCCGCCAGCACGGCCCAGTTTGCCCGGACGCCGGGCAACGAGTTCCTCGAAGTCGTTTTCCGGAGCGGACGCCGCGAGGTGATGTACCGGGGCGACGTGGCCAGCGGAGCCCTCATCGCGGCGGTGGTGGAACGGGCCAAGGGGGCCGCCCTGCGCCGGGCCATCGGCGGGGACGCCGGCGCGCGGATCACCCGGGAGGATTTGCTCACCGCCCTGGATCGTGAGCATGCCGAGAACGATCTGTTCCCTTCGGGCGAACTGACGGAGGACTGGCTCAAGCTCACCGATTTCGATCCGGAGAACGTGGTGCGGCTGGGGCCGGTCCGGCCGAAGCGTGCCGCGGCGTCCGGGATCGTCTGATCGCGGGCCGCCTCCACCGGCTTCTTCGAGCCACGCGTCTCCGTGATGTTACCCCCCATTCCCAAGGGCTGGCGGAAGGTGCTGGCCGCCGAACCCAGCCAGCCCTACTTCCACGAACTGGTCTCCTTCCTGGAATCGGAACTGGCCGCGGGAAGAATGGTGCTTCCGGACCTGGGGCTGGTGTTTCGGGCGCTGGAGTTGACCCCGTACCGCGCGGTGCGGGTGGTGCTGCTGGGGCAAGATCCGTATCCCACCCCCGGCCATGCGCACGGGCTTTGCTTTTCGGTGCGTCCGGAGGTGCGGCCGCTTCCCGGCTCCCTGCGCAACATCTATCGGGAGCTTCGGGACGACCTGGGCATCACGACGCCCGAGCATGGCAACCTGGAGTCGTGGGCGCGGCACGGGGTGCTCCTGCTCAACACCGTGCTGACGGTCCGCGCCGGTGAAGCCAACTCGCATCGCAATCGCGGTTGGGAGCCATTCACCGACCAGGTGCTGGTTGCTCTCGATCAACGATCCGATCCGGTGGTCTTTCTGCTGTGGGGACAGTCAGCCCAGAAGAAGCGCGATCGGATCCGGAATTCCCGCCATCGGGTAATCGAGGCCGCGCATCCGTCCCCCCTGTCGGCCCGCCGTTTCCTCGGATGCCGGTGCTTCTCCGCGGTGAATCGGGCGTTGGCCGAACTGGGCCAAGAGCCGGTGGACTGGCGGTTGCCCGGAGCGTGACGCGGCCCTACGGCTTTGGGGCTTCCGCAATACGCCGCAGGTAGTCCCAGGAATAGATGCCGGTTCCGTGGCCATCGGCCCAGGCCGGCTGGATTCCATAGCTTCCCACCGGAGCGAGGCGGGCCAGTTGGAAGGCGTTCGCGGCGTAGGGGCGTTCCGGCGGCTTGTACGTGTTGCCGAAGATATCCTTCTCGCCCATGCAGGAGGCGCACGGACAGAATCGCCGCAGGGTCTCGAACGTGACGAAGGACTCCGAACCGTCATCCCACTTGATCGCCAGTTCCGATTCAAAGGGGGTCATGTCCACCGGGCGCATCGCTCGCAGAGTGCGGTTTTCCCCCGCCCGGTTCAATCCTTCGGAAAATGAGGAGGGGAAACACCCGCCCGCATGCCGGACAACGACCAGAGGCCGCTGCCCGCAACGACCCAGCCTAGTCCCCACCGTGGCTGTGAAGTCGTCCCGACTGGCTGTTGGAGCTGCCGCCAATCGGCCGGCGAAACGAATGTTCCCCCTCCAAAAGGGGTTTAATGCATGTCTGTCAGTGGATGAGCCACGTTGCTCGCGATCCTGGGGAAACCGCAAGATCGTTTACGCAGGCAATCGTCGCCGGGGCGCATCTTTCCTCCTTGAGCATGGCCATCCGAGGCTTCCGCCCGCTTGGGCGCCGGACAGCGCGCTCGAGATCTCCAGGTTCAATACTTTGGAGTGGAGGAGGTTGGGAAGTGAACGGCGTGCGACTCCAGATTGGGGAATTGGGGGGCCCCAATGCCGCGGCTTACAGGGCGAAGGCCGTCAATTGCCCGAGCAGCTCGGTCGCAGCGTCCCGCAGGTCTGCCGACCATTGGGGGGAGAGTGCGGCGACCGCGGCGAGCGCGGACACCTCTGGAAGCAGCCGGCGCGCGGCATCTGCGGCGCGGGCGCGATCCGAATCGGACAGCGAGTCGTGGGCCGGTTGCAGGGCGCCCATGCGCTGCGAGCAGTGGTGCAGCAGACGGGTGGCTTCGTCGGCAGACACCATTCCGAGGCGCAGGGAATCCAGCGCGGCCATGGCCCGTTCGCAGGCGGCTTCCAATGCCTCCTCTACGCGATAGCCGCCCGAGGCAAAGGTCTTCAGGTCGAGGGTGATTTCCCGGGTGAGCGCCTTCAACTCGTGACTGGCTCCGGGAAAATCCAGCACGCGCTGGGCCGCGGCGGTCCAATCGGGTTGAAGCTCCCGGGCCGCCCGGTTCACCGGCTCGCGCGCCGATTCCGGCAGGGCTTCGAACGCGGCCCGCGCCGGAGGCAATGCGGATTCGATTTCCCGGAGATGTTCGATCACCCCGGCCTCGGCATCTCCGCGTGCGGCCAGGGTGAATACCTGGATGGTGTGGTGCGCCAGTTCGGTGATGTCGGCGGCCAGTCCCGAGACTCCAGACAGCGCTTCGGGTTCCGCCGCGCCTTCCGTCGGCGGTCGGGACGCCACTGCGCCTTCGCGGCTGCCCAGCAGGAGGATTGCGGGAACGGCCAGGATCAACCCGAGAATCACCGTGCCGGTGATCCAAAGCCACGGCGGCATGGGGCGCGGCTCGGGATCCGGCGACGGGGGCGGTCGAATCGGTCTCATGGATGGCGGAGGCCCTTGCCGGTCGAAGGTTCCTTGGACGGCGGGTCGTGAACTTCCTCAAACTCCAAGTGCCCGAAGTCCAGCACCGCCCATTCGGCCAGCGCGGCCAGGGCCAGGTTGGGACCGACGAACTCCGGCACGCCGCGGCGCCCGTCCCCTGGAGACAGGGTGTTCTGTGTGAATCCGGTGCCCCGGAAATGGGCGTTGACGCTGAGTTGGGCCTCCAGCAGCGAGCGGTACTCCCAATCAGGTCCGCCGCTCATGCGCAACAGATCGTAAGGCAGGCTGGCGACCTGTTCCCGGGGACGCTGGGGTAGGAACCGGATCAGATTCCGCTCGTCGGGCTTGAGGCTGGGAAATTCACGAAAGGCCCCCTGCGAATCGGTTTCTCCGGCCAGTCGGGCAAAGAGATCCACCAGGGTATCCCAGGTGGGCCGATACACGCGGCGCTTCCAGTCGGCGCCCTCCGGAGCCCGCCAGGGATTGGGGACCTGCACCTCGGCGGGATAACGGAACACCACGGCGGCCATGGGCACTCCGCGCTGGCGCAGCACCGATTCCGCGCTGTAGCCGAGGTCGGCGTAGAGACCGAAGAGACCGCGTCCCAATCCGGCCTCGGCGGCGGTGAGGAACACGAACGGATCGCCTCCGAGGCGCGCGTCGGGAAGGAGGGTTCCCTCCGGCGACATCCAATACCGCCTTTCTGTGAGGCGCAGGAAAAAGGTGGGATGGTCGGGAAGGTCTCGGTCGCGCACCTGAGGTGTGGACGGCGAGCAAAGGTCCTTCAGGAGTCGGGCCAGATCCGCCGAGACCGGGTTGCTGGCGAGCAACCGGCGTCCTGGCGGCATCCCTGGCGTCCCTGGCGTCTCTTGAGGCGGATCGGCCGCGGGCGCCCGGAACAGGACGATTGCGGCGAGCAGGCCGGCCCCCAGACGTCGCGCCCGGTTCAGAACGACCGGGAGGCGAACCGGGTGAAGCGGGACGCATCGCATGGAACGAAACGTGGCGGCGATCCAGCGCGGCGAAAAGCCCATTTGGGGAACCCGGGTCGGTAATCAGTGAATCAGTGATCCGTAATCGGTGACCAGTGACACAGCGCCATTTCGCTTCCAGGGACCGCGGTCGCCGCGGCACCCTCTTGCGGATGCGCGTCTTGCATGTTCACGCCCACTTTGACGATTTCGAGTTCGTGGCCGCGGGCACGTTCGAACTGTGGCGGCGGCGCCTGGGCGGCGGGTTTCAGGGAAAAGTGGTCGTGTGCACCGACGGCCGGTCTGGACACCATCAGCGGAGCCGCGCCGAAACGGCCCGCGTGCGATTCGCCGAGCAGGAGGCCAGCGCGCGGATCGGCGGCTACGAGTTCGAGTTGCTGCGCAAGCCCGACGGGCGTCCGTTCGAGGAGGCCTGCCGCACGCTGACCACCGACCTGATGGCCTCGCTCTGGCAGGCGATCCGCGAGTTCGAGCCGGATTATCTGCTGTGTCCGCCCGTGCCGTCCGATCCGCTGGTGGGCATTCACCCCGACCATGTCACCGTGGCCGAGGCGGTGCGCCGCGTGGCTTATATGATCAATGTGCCCCATGCATTTCTTGAGGAGTATCCGGTGGCGGATGAGACCCAATCGCATCCGGTAAAGACCCCGGTGATCCTCAACACCTACGACGGCTACATGACCGGCGCCAACGGCGGCGACCTGGTGGTGGACATCGAGGAGGCGTTTGACGTGGTGGCTGAGGAATCGTGGTGCCATCAGAGCCAGATCAACGAATGGCTGCCCTGGGTGGCGCGGCATCAGATCGAGCCGACGGCCGACCTCTCCGCCTGGAAGCGCAAGCTGCGGGAGCGCATGGATCGCCAGGCGCGCGAGCTGGGCCTGCCGCCGGGGCGCGCCTACGAGGTGTTCACCGTCACCGCCTGGGGCATCGTGCCGGAGGCGGCGCAGTTGCAGCGCGATTTTCCGGGGTTGGTCTCCGATCCGGTCCGGTCGGATCGGCTGTCCGCCCGGTTGAAGCGCTGGCGGGGCGGGGAGTAGGCGTGGCGGGCGATCGTTGAAAGGTCTTGGCCTCACGCAAGGGGCGCAAAGGGTGCGGAGGACGGGAGGATGGATGCGCGCTTACGAGAAAAACTCCGGCGCGAGTTTCCGCAGGGTCGCGAGGATTTTCTCCCGGCTCATTCCCATGGCGTCCAGCAAAGCCGCGTAGTTGTTCACGGCGGCTTGGAGTTGCGGATGCGCATGGCCTGTCGCCCGGGTGAAATTCAAAAATATTTCGAGATGGCGGCGCATAAGAGGCTCAGCCTCAGCGAGCCGGTTGGTGGCTTGCAGCAATTGCGCGAGGTTGTTGAGGCTGGTGGCGACGTTCGGATGCTCTGGTCCGAGACTCTTCTCAAGAATCGCCACGACGCGGCGCATGAGGGACTCCGCCTCAGCGAGCCGGTTGGTGGCTTGCAGCAATTGCGCGAGGTTGTTGAGGCGGATGGCGACTTTGGGATGGTCGGGCCCGAAACTCTGCTCATCAATGGCCAGGGCGCGGCGCATGAGGGGCTCCGCCTCAGCGAGCCGGTTGGTGTCTTGCAGCAATTGCGCGAGGTTGTTGAGGCTGGTAGCGACGTTGGGATGGTGGGGCCCGAAACTCTGCTCATCGATGGCCAGGGCGCGGCGCATGAGGGGCTCCGCCTCAGCGAGCCGGTTGGTGTCTTGCAGCAATAGCGCGAGGTTGTTGAGGCTGGTGGCGACGTTGGGATGGTGGGGCCCGAAACTCTGCTCATCAATGGCCAGGGCGCGGCGCATGAGGGGCTCCGCCTCAGCGAGCCGGTTGGTGGCTTGCAGCAATTGCGCGAGGTTGTTGAGACGGATGGCGACGTTGGGATGGTGGGGCCCGAAACTCTGCTCATCAATGGCTAGGGCGCGGCGCATGAGGGGCTCCGCCTCAGCGAGCCGGTTGGTGGCTTGCAGCAATGTCGCGAGGTTGTTGAGGCTGGTGGCGACGTTCGGATGCTCTGGTCCGAGACTCTTCTCAAGAATCGCCACGACGCGGCGCATGAGGGGCTCCGCCTCAGCGAGCCGGTTGGTGTCTTGCAGCAATTGCGCGAGGTTGTTGAGGTCTGTGGCGACTTCAGGATGGTGGGGCCCGAAACTCTGCTCATCAATGGCCAGGGCGCGGCGCATGAGGGGCTCCGCCTCAGCGAGCCGGTTGGTGGCTTTCAGCAATAGCGCGAGGTTGTTGAGACGGATGGCGACTTTAGGATGGTGAGGCCCGAAACTCTGCTCATCAATGGCCAGGGCGCGGCGCATGAGGGGCTCAGCCTGCGACCATTCCGCAAGGGTATGCCAGCGCTGGCCCGCTTGATTCATCAGCCATGCGGCGGATGGATGACCAGTTTTACCCCATAAGCTGGCAAGGGCGGCGAGTGGCGCGAGTTCCCACCGTGCTTGTGTCCAGTCCGACGTGCCCTCCAAAACGGCGTCCCGTTCGCTGATTAACTCTTCCAAACTTTGCCGCTGCCCGGCGCCTTCCATGGCCGGAACGTCGCGCAGCACGATCTGCTGGATGAGCCGATGTACCCGTGCCACCAGCGGCTGGCCGTCGTCGTCCATCACATCGGTCGCTTGCAGGAGGCGGAGGCTGAACAGTCGGCGCAGGACATTCTTCCACGGGTCGGGATGGCCCGGCTCGGCGTCGCGTTCTATTTCGGGAAAGGTCTTGGCCACCAAGGCACGCAGCCACGGGAGCGGCACCTGGTCGGGCGGCAGCAGGGCGGCGAATTCCAGTGTCCGTCGTTCCGCTGCATCCAGTCGTTCCAAGGTGGGCTGAAGCGTCGCGCCCAGACGCTTTTCCCCGTGCAGCAGGCCTTCGCTGCTTTGGGTGGCGGCGGTGTCGAGTCCTTCCAAGCCTTCCTTCTTCAGCCGCGCCAGAAAAGCGGCGCAGGTGACGTCGTTGCTGAACTGGCCCAGATAGACGGCGGCCGATTCCACGGCCAGGGTGAAGCAGCCCAGCAGTTGCACGATCTCCGATGCCGCGTCGCGCTCGGCGTCGCTGCGGAAGGTGCCACCGGGCTGGTAGCTCTCGATGAGCGCGAGGGCGTCGTCGGGCGGCAGTTCGTCCACGGGCAGAAACGAGCGGTCCCGGTGCGCGCCGTGCAGCTCATTTTCGCCCAGTCGCGTGGTGGCCAGGACGTGCAGCCAGTCGCCGGCATCGAGCCGCGCGACCATGGCGGGGTCGAGCAGGCCGGGCCGGTCCACATTGTCGAGGAGGAGCAGACAGCGGTGTGGTGCGCGAGCGTCCGCGAGTTGCTTCAACTCGCGGCGGACGCGCTCGAACTGGAGGTCGGCGTTCTTCCTTTCGTCGTCGGTGAACTCGAAACCGATGGGGGTGGCGAGCTCGCCGAGGGCCAGGCGCAGGTCGTCCTTGCCCGCGCAGCGCACCTGCCAGCGTCCGCCGCCGTATTCGTCGGCATAGGCATGGGCATACTCGACCGCCAGGGCGGTCTTGCCCAGCCCGCCGAGACCGTTGACCGCGGTGACGACACCGATATGGCCGGGCTGGACGAAGTTTTCGCGCAGCTCCCGCAGTTGGGCGGTGCGCCCTTTGAAGTGCGGGTTGTGCGCGTCCACGTTGCCGAGGCTTTTCTCGGCGCGTTCGCCGCGCGTGATGGTGTCGGCGATCTGGCGGTTGAGCCGGCCCATGCGCTCCTGCACGGCCGCTTCGCGCAGGGCTTCCGCGCCCTGGTCATGCCACGGGCGCAGGTCGAAGTGCTGGCGCCGCCGCAGTTCCGCCACCCAGGCCGCGCATTGCTGTTCGAAGTGCGGATCGGTCCATCCCCGCACCTCGACGAAGTAAATGGGTGCGACGCCGTTGAAGCCGTGCAGGTGGCCGATTTCGTGTTTGAGGTATTCGACAAACTCCCATTCGCAATACCCGCTTTGGAGATACGCCGGCGAAAGGCAGGCCAGCAGCAGGCGGGATTCGCGGAGGCCCTGCAGGATGCGCTGCCGCCAGTCCTGCATGCCGTGGATTTCGTCACGGTCGAAGAAGGGGCGGAGATCGCGGTGGGCGAAGTCGGCGAAGTCGGCCTGGATCCGCTGAACGAGTTGGGTGATGCGGTCGTGCGCGTTATCGCGGCGCGAATAGCTGATGAACAGGTCGTAGGGCATGGGGCATACGACTTCTGGGTGTCAGGGGTCTGCGGGCACCACCAGGCCGTCGGCCATCGCCACGACGCGGCCGGCCCGGGCGGCGACGCGGGTATCGTGGGTGGCGATCACCAGGGTGGTGCCATGCTCGGCGCGCAGGTCGAGCAGCAGATCGAGGATTTCTTCGCCGGTCCGGGAATCGAGGTTACCGGTGGGTTCGTCGGCGAGGAGGAGTCCCGGCTCGTTGATCAGACTGCGAGCGAGGCACACCCGCTGTTGTTCGCCGCCGGAAAGTTCCGCCGGCAAATGCTCCATGCGATCCGACAGCCCCACCCGCCGGAGCAGGTCCCGGGCTTGCTGCACCGCGGACCCCAGCGGACGCCGGGCCATTCGCGCGGGCAGCACGACATTTTCCAGGGCGTCGAGTTCCGGCAGCAGGTGATAGGCCTGGAAGACAAAGCCGACGTGACGGTTGCGGAACGCGGTGAGCGCGGAGGCTGACAGCCGGGTCAGGCATTCGCCCTCGAAACGAACTTCGCCGGAGTCCGGACGGTCGAGTCCGCCCAGCAGGTGGAGCAGCGTGCTCTTGCCGGCGCCGGAGGCCCCGCGCAGGGCGATGAATTCCCCGTGGGCCACGGTGAGGTCCACGCCACGGAGCACCTCCAGGGTGCGGCGTCCCATGGCGTAGGATTTTCGAAGGCCGGCGGCCTGGAGGCAGGGCTCACTCATTGCGAAGGGCCTGGACGGGTTGCAGCCATGCCGCGCGGAGGGCGGGCAGAACGCCTGCCAGGAGGCAGATCAGCAGGGAACCGCCGCAGATCACCGCGACGTCGCCGGGCACGATTCGGGCGGGCAGGCCGGAGAACTGGTAGATGGAGGCGGGGAAGAGGTCGAAGCCGAGCCGGTGGTTCATGAAATGGAGGAATTCGTTCCGGTAGCGCAGCGCGATCATTCCCAGGGCGAATCCGCTGGCCACCCCCAGCACGCCCACCACGGCGCTTTGGCCCAGGAAGAGCATCGCCACGCTCGCGGGCCGGGCGCCGAGGGCCTTGAGCACGCCGATTTCACGGGTCTTCTGCACCACGAAGGTGATCAGCGCGCTCATGTTGCCGAAGGCCGCGACGATCACGATGAAGAAGAGGATGTAGAACATCAGCGCCTTTTCAGTGGCCAGGGCGTCGAGGAACGGGCGGTTCCGGGTCAGCCAGTTGCCCACGACATAGTCCGGACCCAGCACTTGCCGCAGATGGCGGGTCATGCGGTCGGTGACCCTTTCGGAGGGATCGTCCAACATCACGCTCAGCCCCTGGACCCCGTTGCCATCGCCCTCGCCCCAGAGGTCTGCCCCATCCACCAGCGAGGTGATCATTACCGAGTCGTTTAGATCCTCCATGCCCAGGTCCAGCAGGCCCCGGACCCAATACTCGGCGCCGCCGGTGTCCACCTCGCCGTCATTGCGGCGCAGGGCCTCGCGCATTCGCTGGAAGGTGGGCACGGAGTACACCTCCAGGCGGTCGCCGACCCGGATCTTGTGTTCCGACGCCAGGGTCACCGGCACCAGAAGGCTCTTGGGCGTGAGCCGGAACTCGCCCTGGACGACATTGTTGGTGAGGTCGGACACCCGGCTTTCGAGCCGGGGATCCACTCCTCTGGCGATGATGCCGAAGGCGTGCGAGCCGTTTTCCGCTTCCGATTGGGTCAGGATCATCACCTGGGCGTTGACGTAGGGGGCCACGCCGCGGACGCCGGCATTGGTGGCGATCTGGTCCATGAGCGGACGCCACGGGGCGATGGCTCCCGGGCCGGCGCGCTCCACCCGGAGATGCGCGCTGAATCCGGTCAGGCGCTCCCGCAACTGAATGCCGAATCCGGTCATCACCGAAATCACGATGATCAGCACCGCCACGCCGAGGGCGACGCCGAGGATGCAGATCAGGGTGATGATGGACACGAACGTGCGCTTGGGCCGGAGATAGCGAAGGGCCAGCGCGAGTTCGTACGGCAGGGACGACATTGGTGGCGCGGACGCTAGAGGAGCGTTGGAAAAACGTCCGGGATTTTTTTGAGGGACGGACGGGGATTGCTGGCTACGCCGGATTTGCCGACGCTGCATCCCATGCTCCGCCCGCGGAAGAAGTACACCGTCCACGATCTCCGCCAGCTCAAGGGCCGGCGCTGCCTGACTCACCTCCACGTGAAGTCCCCGGAAGAGGCCGCGGCGGCCGAGGCGGCGGGGGTGGACTTGATGAGTTGCAGCTTTGATTCGGCGGAGGCGCAGATGCGCCTGCCCCGGCTGGTTGCCGCGGCGCCCAACAGCTTTCTCTCGGCGGCCACGCCGCATGGACTGGCTTCGGCCGAAGACGCCATTCGGGTAGGCTTTCGCGCCCTCGAATTGGGGGCCAGCTCCGTGTACTGCTCGGCCAGCCCGAAGATCATCGAGGCGATGGCCCGGGAGGGGCTTCCGGTCGTCGGGCACCTCGGCCTGGTGCCGCGGCATGTGACGTGGACTGGCTACCGGGCGATCGGCAAGACACCGGCGGAAGCGCTCGAATTGTACCGGCGCATGAAGGCCCTGGAAAATGCCGGAGCCTATGCGGCGGAACTCGAGTGCGTGCCGCACAATCTGGCCCGCGAGCTTTGCCGGCGCACGACCCTGTTGCTGATGTCGCTGGGGTCCGGCAGTGGCTGCGACACGCAGTTTCTCTTCTCCGACGACATCCTGGGCGACTACGAGGAGCGTCCGCCGCGCCATGCGAAGGTCTATCGAAATTTCTTGGAGGAGCACCGCCGGCTCCAGCGAGAGCGCATTGCGGCCTTTCGCGAATACATTGAGGATGTCCAGGGCGGACGCTTTCCCGAATCCGGCCATTTGGTGGAGATGGACTCGCAGGCGCTTCAGGAGGTCCTGGGCTTCTTGGAAGCGCCGCAGAAGTAGCCGCCGGCTCTGGCGTCGTCGTGTGCTCTTGGGCGCAAATGGCGCTTTCGGCGATGTGGCGGTTCGCAGTAGATTCACGCGCCGCTGTGGAAGCCACTTTGTCCGAACTCCGTCCCCGACCGCCGTGGTGGCAGGTGATTGCCGTGGGCCGGAACCCCCGCGTCACGGTCGTGCGGCTCCTGGTGCTGGTGGCGTTGACCGTGGTGATTTTCCGAGTGGCCTTCCTTCCGATCCGGGTGACCGGCATCAGCATGTTGCCCAACTACAAGGACGGGGAGCGCCGCTGGATCAGCCCCCTCCTCACGCGCCTCCAGGGATTGCGTCGTGGCGACGTGGTGGCCATCCGGACCAGCGGGCGGGAAGTGCTCTATCTCAAGCGGATCATCGGGCTTCCCGGCGAGCGGATCCGCATCACCCGAGGCGAGGTCCGTGTGGACGGCGAACTGCTGTCCGAACCTTATGTGGCGACCAATCGCTTCCAATGGAACTGGCCCACCAATGGCACCGATCGGGTGCTGGGACCCGGGGAGTACCTGGTGATCGGTGACAATCGGTCCATGGCGGCGAACGCCCACTATTTCGGAGTGGCGGATCGCGACCGGATCCTGGGAAAGCTGATGCGATGAGACGCTGGATCCTTCCCGCGCTGTTGCTGGCGCTTGGGCTGGCCGGGTGGTGGTGGCGCCATGCGTGGATGCCCACCGAGGCGGATCGCGTCCGGAGCTTTGTCGAAGGCTTGGCCGCCGATGTTTCCTTCGGCCCCGACGAGGGGGGAATCGCCGCCGGACGGCGCATTTCCCGGGTGGTCGAGAGCTTTGCTCCCGACGCCTCGGTGCAGATGGACATCCTGGGCGCGGGCTCATTCCAACTGTCGGGAGGTCCCGAGATTCAGCAGACGATGTGGGGCGCGCGGCGGGCGGCCCGCCGGTTGGAGGTCCGGTTCCATGATATCGTGCCGGAGATCGCTCCGGACGGGCAAACGTCCACGGCGCATCTGACGGCGACCGCCGAGGCCCATGGCGCGCGGCGCGACCAGGAGGTCTTTGAGGCCATCGAGTTCCGCTTCCAGTTGCGGAAGATGGCAGGGGCTTGGAAGGTGCAGCAGGTCGAGACGGTTCCGACGTTGAAGCAGTAGGCGGGCGTCCCGAGCCGCGGCGTGCGGCTCACGCAGAGGCCGCTACGGGACGGCCGGCACGGGGTCCGGCAGCCCGACGCGCCCAACGAGGCGATGCCAGGCGATCACACCGGCCGCAAGGGCCAGCGCGGCGCAGCTCAGATAGGGCCAGGCGGGATGCCGGTCCAGCAGGGCGCCGGCAAAGAGGGGGCCGACGATTCGGGCCAGGCTGCCGGCGCTTTGCACGACTCCCAGGGTGCCGCCGCGTTCTTGTTCCGGGGACAGATTGGAGACCAGGCCAAAGAGCGGAGGACGAGTGAGTCCGGAACCCACCGCGATGATCGCCACGAGGACGAGAAGCAGCCACCACGGCCCGGCTCCAGGGGACAGCAACGCCGTCACTGAAAGCGTGCCGCTGCCGCGCACCCAGGGCAGGGGGGCGAGTCCGACGGCAAAGATCATCAGGCTCAGGGCAATCAGGCGGGATTCTCCAAACCGCTTGACCAGGCGGCCGATCGGACCGGCCTGGACCATCGCGCCGATCAATCCGGCGAAACAGAACAGCAGCGCATTGGTGTTGTGCGAGGCGTGCTCGCTGAGTTGGAAGTTGCGCGCGATCAGAATGCCCAGGGTGGTTTCGAAGCAGGTGAATCCGAAGGTGGCCAGGAAGAACACCAGGACCAGGAAGCCGATCCAGGGCAGGTCCAGCACATGGCGGATCTGGACCAGCCGTGGCCGGCGAGTGGACGGCTGGAGGCCCGGCTTCCAGCTTTCGGGAAGACGGAACCAGGCGAGAAGGAAGTTGAATCCGCAAATGGCGGAGGCCACGGCTCCGGGGCCGGATTTGCCGAACAGATTTTGCGAGAGAATGGCCAGGGCCGGGCCGAGGATGAATCCGAGTCCGAAGGCCATGCCGATGAGGCCCATTCGCTTGGAGCGTTCGGAGGGAGGGGTGATGTCGGCAATGTAGGCTTGCGCTACAGTGAGATTGGCGCCGCAGATTCCGGCCAGGATGCGCGAGGCGAGAATTCCCCACAACGCCGCGTTTCCCGTGCGCATGGAGGCGGCGGCGAACAGCGCGTAGCTGAAGGTGGATCCGAGCATGCTGACCAGGAGCACCGGACGGCGGCCCACCCGGTCCGACCAGGCCCCCCAGACCGGGGAGAAAAGAAACTGCATGGCCGAATAGCTGGCCATCAGCGCGCCGATGGTCAGCCCCGACGCGCCGAAGCTCTCGCCATAGGTGGGCAGCAGCGGCAGTACGATGCCGAACCCGATCAGGTCCACGAAGACCGTCAGGAAAATGATGCCGATGGAAGGCGCCGACATGGGCGGCGATGTTGCGGACGCCCACGGCGTGGGGCAACGCAAAGCGGCGGCAAGGCGAAGCGCGGGGAACCCGAGGCTGTTCGGACTGCGCCGGCAGGACGAGGCGTGTGGGCTGCACGCTGGGGAGTGGCCAGGCGCGTGCTACGAAAGCCGTGGCAAGGAAAAAGCGGGGATAGGTCCCCGCAGCCCAAAAATTTTTGGGAAGCGCCCCGCTGGAAAGTCCGCGCACCGCCGGGCTCGCCAAGAGGGCGGAGCTGCGATAATCTGCGGCCAGCGATTCCATTCGGTCACCGCCTTCGCGAGTGGCTGCCACGGATTCGCTGATCCGCCAAACTGGTCGGCGGAGATTCCCGAAGGCAGTGTTCTTGCTGCTGTTTTCGGGGGTTTCGCAGCGTCATTACGACCGGTGGACCGCATCCATGAGTACGAACAAGTCCATTGTGACTTCTCCCGCAGGGCGCGACAGCCTGATTACCTGCCGCAACAGTCAAGGAATCGAAGTGAGGGCCACCCCGCTTCGGATGACCCGCCATCTGGCGGTGTTCGAGGTGTACAATCCCTTCAGCATTCTCCAATTGTCGGAGGTCCTGAATCCGTTCGCCATCCTGGTCAACGATCGGATGATTTATTCCGGCCGGGCGGTGGTCAGCAGCCTGGTGAACACGGGAATCCTGCTGGTTTGCGAGGTGTCGCTGGACGATGCCGCGTGGCTCGATGTGGATGTCTTTTCCCCCACCGGGCAGCGCGAGCGACTGGCGGGGGATTTCGAGCTGTTTTTGGCGGAGTCCCGCCGGATTCAGAGTGTCACACCGGACTTCAAGGTGGTCGTGGCCGACATGCAGACGGTGCTCACCGATCTTCGCAACTGGCTGGAGCAGGTAGAGCTGGGCATCCGGTCGGCGCCCAGCGGGGACCGGGTGGTGTTGGAGCGCCAGGTCATGGACGAGCTGCGGGGGCCGATCATGCCCATGATGGACGATCTCTTCGGACGGCTGGAGAGGGTGGCCCGGGGGGTGGAGCCGTCGCTGCAGCCGATGTACCGCACCTACATCAAGCGGCAGTTGCATCCGCTGGTGCTGTGCTCGCCCTTTGCCTTCCGCACGTTTCAGAAGCCGCTGGGTTACGCGGGGGACTACGAGATGGTGAACATGATCCTCCGCGATCCGCACGAGGGGGCGTCGCTTTTTGCCAAGACGGTGAATCTGTATTTTCTCAATTCCGGTCCGGCGCTGGCCCACCGCAACCGCATCCAGTATCTGGTGGAGGTACTGCGAACCGAGGCGCTGCGGGTGGCCGCCGCGGGACGGCCGCTGCGCGTGCTGAACCTGGGCTGTGGCCCGGCCGGCGAGCTCCAATGGCTGCTGGAGCAGGACGGCCTTGCCGACCGGCTGGAGATCACGTTGCTCGATTTCAACGACGAGACCCTCGACTTCGTGCGCGGGCGGTTGGAGGGGATCAAGTCGCGCCACCGCCGCCAGACGGCCATTCGCTATCTCAAGAAGTCGGTTCACCAACTGCTCAAGGAGGGCGCCCGGGCGGGTCCGGAGGCTTCCCACTACGACCTGATCTATTGCGCGGGCCTGTTCGATTACCTGTCCAACCGCGTCTGCCAGCGGCTGATGAACATCTTCCACGAGATGGTGGCGCCGGGCGGGCTGCTGGTGGCGACGAATGTGGACCCGAGCAATCCCGCGCGCTTCGGCATGGAGTTCATCCTGGACTGGCATCTGACCTACCGGGATTCGGAGCAGATGAAGCTGCTGCATCCGATCGGGGTGCCGGTGGCCAACATTTCCACGAAGTCGGATGACACCGGCGTTAACATCTATCTTGAGGTCCGCAATTCCGTGGGAACCTGAGCCCGGCCACGCCGCGGATCCGGAGTTCCGCGACGCCTTTGCCGCGGAGGACCGCCGGGAGCGCCTGCGCATCGGGAAGCTCGGGTGCGTGCTGGTCATTTTGCTGATGCCGGTGGGATTCCTCCTCGATGCCGAAGTCTATCCCGAACGGCTCACGCCGTTTCTTGGGCTGCGATTGTTGTGCTCGGTGTTCACCTGCGGTCTGCTCGCGCTGCACTACACCGACTGGGGCCGGCGGCATGTGTTCTGGCTGGGGCCGCCGATCGCCTTGCTCCCGGCCGCCTGCATTTCCCTGATGATCGGCCTCACCGACGGATTCCAGTCCTCCTACTACGCCGGCCTGAACCTGGTGCTGATCGCGGTGAACGTGGTCGCGCGCTGGACGGTGGCCGAGTCGCTGGGGATCACCGGAACCGTGGTCCTGATGTACCTCGCCGCCTGCCTGCCGAGAACCTCGGGAGGATTTTCGGAGCGGTCGCCGGCCGTGTTCAACAACCTGTACTTCCTGGTGCTGACCGGCGTCATCGTGGTCGCCGGCAATGCGCTGTACAACCAGCTTCGCCGTCGCGAGTTCAAGCTCCGCTTCGAATTGAATCGGAACCAGGCGCTGCTGGAGGAGAACAACCGGAAGCTGAAGGAACTGGACGAAATCAAGGGCCGGTTCTTCGCGAACATCAGCCATGAGTTGCGCACCCCGCTCACCTTGTTGCTGGCGCCGCTGGAGGCGCTTCGCCGGCCGGGCCCGCGCCTGGGGGAGGAGGAGGTCGCCGGTCATCTGCAGACCATGCACACGAACGGGATGCGGCTTCTGAAGCTGATCAACGACCTGTTGGATCTGGTGCGGCTGGAGTCCGGCCGCATGACCGTCCGGAGGGAGAACGTCCCGATTTCGGACTTCATCAGCGGCATCGTCCAGTCGGCACGCAAATTCGCCGAGGACCGGCGGCTGTATCTCCACGGGGAACTTTCGGGGCCGCTGGGCGTCCTCTCCGCGGACCGGGACAAACTGGAAAAGGCCGTGCTGAACCTGCTGACCAACGCCATGAAGTTCACTCCGGCGGGCGGCACGGTCACCTGCCGGGCCTTCCGGGAGGGGGACTTCGTGGTCATCGCGGTGAGCGACACCGGCATTGGCATCGCACCGGAGGAGCAGTCGCGGGTGTTTGACCGGTTTTGGCAGGCCGACACCTCGTCGCATCGCAAGTACCAGGGGGTGGGAATCGGTCTCGCGCTGGTCAAGGAGTTGGTCGAAATCCAGGGCGGGAGCGTCGGCCTCTCGAGCGTTCCGAAGCAGGGCAGCACCTTCAGCCTCCGCCTGCCCTGGATCGAGCCGGCACCAGACGAAGCGCCCGCGGAACCGCCGAAGCCCTTGGCGCCGGCCGCGGAGTCCCCGGAGTCCTCATGGCTGGCCGGCCTTCACCGGCGCGCGGACCTCTTCCCGTCGCTGACCTCGCTCAAGGAGAGCATCCGCCAGGTGGAGACGGCGGATCCCGGCGGAAAGCCGCGCATCCTGATCGCCGATGACGAGCCGGACATGCTGCGATTCCTAAAATCGCAACTGGCGCGGGATTTCCAGGTGCTGGAGGCGGTGGATGGTCTCCAGGCGATCGAGAAGGCTACGCAGTTCCTGCCGGATGTAGTCCTATGCGACATGATGATGCCCGAGCGGGACGGGTTGGAAGTGTGCCGCGAACTGCGCAGCCGCACAGCGACGCGCGCCCTGCCGCTGGTCCTGCTCACCGCCCGGGCCGACGAAGAGACCAAGCTGCTGGGCCTCCAGGCCGGGGCCGATGATTTTTTGACCAAGCCATTTTCTGGAGTGGAACTGCACATCCGTCTGAAGAACTTGGTGGAGTCCCATCGTCTGCAACGGGACCTCGCCCGTCAGAAACAGGTTCTGGAGGCGACCATTGAGGAACTTAAGGAGACCGAGATGCAGCTCGTGCAGTCAGAGAAGATGGCCTCGCTCGGGCGCCTGAGCGCGGGAGTGATCCATGAGATCAACAACCCGTTGAACTACGTGAAGACAGGTCTGGTCGTGTTGGGCCGCCAGGGACGCGAGCTCTCCGAGACGGCGCGGGCCCGGTATGAGATGGTGCTGTCCGACATCAACGAGGGTGTCGAACGGGTGATCTGCATCGTGTCCGATCTGAGGCGGTTCTCCCACCCCGGTGACGGGACGCTGACGGAGGTGAACGTAGCGGAAACCGTCGAGGCGGCCCTGCGATTCCTGGCCGCCGAATGGCGGGGAAATGTGAGTGTGGAAAACTCAATTCCTTCCGACTTCACCGTGGACGCCTCCTCCGGCAGGCTGCTACAGGTGCTCATCAACCTGCTCCAGAATTCCCTCGACGCGCTTGCGACGCGGGCGCCTGGAAACGGGGAACCGCCCGTCATCCGGCTGGCCGGCCGGGAGGAATCGGGGCGCAAGGTGGTTTCGGTCTGGGACAATGGCCCGGGGATTGCACGCGAGCATCTGGACAAGATCTTCGATCCCTTCTTCACCACCAAAGACGTCGGGGAGGGGACCGGACTCGGTCTCAGCCTGTGCTACCGGATGGTCTCCGAATGGGGCGGCCGCATCTTGGTCAACACCGAGGAAGGGCGCTTCTGCGAATTCCTGCTGGAGTTTCCCGCCGGGCCGGCGTTCTCCGCTGATTCCACCGAATGAAAACCTCCTACGACTACCAGCGATTTGCGATTCTCTATGTGGATGACGAGGAGAAGTCCCTGAAGTATTTCACACTGACCTTCGGCGACACCTTCCGGATTTTCACCGCGCCGAGTGCGCAGGCGGGCTACCAGATCCTCGAAAACCACCAGGAGGAGATCGGCCTGATCCTTTCGGACCAGCGGATGGCCGGGGAAAAAGGGGTCCAGTTCCTGGAGCGCGCCCGGCGGCTCCGCCCGCAGATCCTGCGCGTGTTGGTGACCGCCTTTTCCGACCTCAACGCAGCCATTGACGCGATCAACGACGGCGCCATCTACAAGTACATCACCAAGCCCTGGGATGTCGCCGACCTCGAGGTCACGCTCAAGCGCTGCCTGGAGTTCTTCATCGTGCAGACCGAGCGGGATCTGCTGATGCGCGAAAAGCTGTCGGCCCTTCACCGGCTGATCATCACGGACCGCGTGCTGAGCCTCGGCCTGCTGGCGGCGGGGCTGGGCCACCAGTTGCACAACACCTTCGAGGCGGTGCGGCAGTTTCTGGAGCTGGCGCCGGAGATGGCGAATCCCGGCCAGCCGGACCCGGCGGCGATGCAGCAGCCGGCGTTCTGGCAGGAGGCCCACCGCAACGTCCAGGCCCAGGTGAAGTCGGTGCTGGGGCTGCTCAACGATCTGGCGGACCAGGCGTCGGGACCGTTTGAATACGACACCGAGGTGAATCTGCGGGAAGCGGTGGAAGCCGCGTTGGAGGGAGCCGCCGAGGAGCTGGCGCGCCGCGGCATCCAGGTCACGAACCTCGTGCCCGCCGACCTGCCGCGTCCGCGGGTGGATCCGCGGCGGTTCTGCAAGCTGTTCCCGTTCCTCCTCCAAGAGGAGCTGGCCAATCTTCCGAACGGCGCGGTGGTCCGAATCGAAGCCGCCCTGCGTCCTGCGGATGGGCCTCGTCCTGTGGAGATCGAGGTCTTTCTGATTGATGACGGTCCGGGAATTTCTTCCGAAGCGCTGCTTTCCATGGTGGACCCGGTGTTTGCGCGGAATCCCGAGGTCCAGCGGTCTGGGGTGCTCCTGATGGCCTGCTATTTCATCGTCTATCACCACGGCGGACGGATCCGCCAGCAGTCCGGCGCCCACCGGGGGCTGGCCCTGTCCTTCACGCTTCCCCTGCAGCCGGCGGCCCCGAACCGGGGGGCTGGCAGCGAGGATTTCCTGGTGCGCGCCATGACCAACGAACGGCTGTGGGAGCGGTTGCTGGCCGGGACGTTCTAGCGTTGCGGCTCAAAATCGCCATCCGACGCTCGCCATCACGGCGTTGCTCAGGAACCGGTACGTGCCGTCGGCAGTCTGGCCGAACTGGTTGGGGATGCTGCCGGTCACCGTGCGCGCCGGGCCGTAGCCGAACTGATAGGCGAAATCCACGCTGAGGTGCCCGCCCTGCCATCCGAACCCGGCGCTGAAGAAATGCCGGTTTTCATCGGCCACCAGCGGCTGGTAGTACTCGTCGGGAACCGAGTTCTCGTTGAAAATATACCCCGCGCTGACGCTCCAGCCGTGATCCAAATAGCGGGTGGCCCCGAACTCGTAGTAGAAGCTGGATTCCCAGTTCAGCACCAAGTCGGCATCGGGCAGCGGCGGCTGCTTGATGGTGACCGTGCCGAGCCGGCTCCAGTCGGTCCAGTCGAGGTTGAATTCCAGGTTCCATTTCGGGCTGGGACGCCACGACACGCCGAAGACCACGTTTTGCGGAAAGTCGAACTCCGCGGTCGCCCCCTGATTGCTGTTGAACTGCGGGGAGCTGAGGTCCGTGGTCCCGTCGAGATCCACCGAGGTGGCGCTGCGGTAGTTGACGCCAAATTGGAGCTGTTCCATCGGCTTCCAGAGCACTCCGGCGTTGAATCCCACCGCCACGCCGTTGCCCTGGAATTTGAAGGTGTCGCCAAAGCCCGCCAGGGGGGTGGCGAAACCCTGCTGCAGGTCCGTGTCCACGTAACTGACCGTCAGGCCGGCCGCGATCGAGATCTGCGGGGTAATCCGCCAGGCCGCGACCGGGTTGACCGTGACATAGGTAAGCCGACCCTGGGTGGCGAGGGTGCGAAAGCCGGTGTCCTGGGGCCATTCCGAGCTGAGTCCATAGGGCGAATAGACCCCCAGGCCGAAGGCCAGCGGGAGTTTCTCGGCGCCATAGGTGTAGAAGAGCTGGGGAACGGCGTGCAGGTCGGCCTCGTTGTCGAACGACTGCCCGCCGGGGGATTCGTACGATACGTCGAGCTTGAGCCCGTACACGCCCCCGCGCAGTTGGTGCCCCGGGAGCTGGGTGATCCCGGCGGGGTTGTAGTAGATGGCCGACGGATTGTCGGCGGTCGCCGCGAAGGCCTCGCCGCGCGCGGCGGCAAAGGCGTCCTGGTCGGGGAGCCGGAATCCCGAGGCCATGGCGCTTCCCGCAGGGGCGAGGAGGACGGCGGCGGCGATCAGGGAGGGGGACGAGGGGGTGGGGGCGGGACGCATGGGGAGTCAGGTGCTGAGGGGGTGGTTCCGCGGGTGATTTCAATAGGGGCGGTGGGCCGCGGCGGTTCCGGAGGCGTCTGGGCGGCGCGCCGGAAGAACTCGTTGACTCCGATGCGTTCGGTAAGCCATTCGCCGAAACTGGGGAACAGGGCGGTCAGTGCGAGGACGGGGCGGATGGGATAAGAATTCAGTAAGATTTCCGGCGTGTCCTTGCGGATCGCGCGCAGCAGGGCGCGGCAGACGGCTTCCGGCGGACAACTGCCGAGGAGGGCGGGGGCGGAGCGCCCGGTTTGGCGTTTCAGGCGGGTGTAGATGCCGGCCTCCACGAATCCCGGGGTGATGGCCGAGGCGCTCACCCCCGACCCGCGGTAGGTGCTGCGCAGGGACAGGGTGAATGCACTCAGGCCGGCCTTGGTGGCCGCGTACGGTTCCTGAAATCCGGGCCCGGACTTTCCGGCCAGGGACGAAATGTTGACGATATGTCCCCGCCGACGCGCCAGCATCTGGGGCAGCAGGCGGCGCGTCAGGTCCATCGGCGCCTCCAGGTTCACGCGCAGCACCTCGTTCAGGCGTTCGAGGGACAATTCGTGGAACGCCGACGAGAACTCGACGCCGGCGTTGTTGACCAGCAGGTCCACGCCGCCGAACTCGGTGGCCGCCGTGGACACCACCCGCGCCCGTTCCTCGGCGACGCGAAGGTCGGCCACCAGGATCTCCGCGCGGAGTGCGGCGCCCCGGACGGCCTCGCGCAGTTCCTCCAGCCCCACGCCAGGGAAGGCGACCAGGAGCAGATTCATTCGTTCCCGCGCCAGGGTTCGGGTCAGATGGGTGCCCAGGCCGCCGTTGGCGCCGGTCACAATGGCCGTGGCCCCCGCCAGGGTTTTCAGGGTGGGCATGAAGGCCTCCGGGCGGGGCGGACCTCAGGCGGCCGCCAGCGATGCGCCCGCCGGCCGGGCATTGCGCCCCCAGTATTGCGCCAGGTCACGGAAAAGCTGCACGTAGTCCCGTGAGGTGGTGGGTTTGATGAAGTAGCCGGTCACTCCCAGGCTGTACATCCGCACCTTGTCCGCTTCGTGCGGGGAGCTGGTCAATACCGCCACGGGAATGGCGGCGAGGGCCGGGTCCCGGCGCAGTTCGGCCAGGAATTCGGCCCCGTTCATCCGGGGCATGTTGATGTCGAGCAGAATAAGGAACGGGCGCGGATTGCCCATGGAGCGCAGATGCGCCAGGGCCTTCTCACCGTCGCCCACCGCGACCACTCGGGGCTCGGCGCGCAGGTCCCGCAGCGCCCGCTTGACGCTGAGCACGTCCACGTCGTCGTCCTCCACCATGAGGAGGGGACGCTGCTCGTGGCAGAACGTGGCCAGTTGAGCCGCCAGGCGCTCGATTTCAGCCACCTGCATCGCATACCGCATCAACTCATGGGTGCCGCTGATGTTGAGCTTGTTGCGGATGTTGGCGCGGTGCACGTCCACGGTGCGGCCGCTGATGGTCAGGCGCCGTCCGATCTCCTTGGCTTCCAGTCCCTCCCCGGTCAGCCGAAAGATTTCGAGTTCGCGGCCGGTCAGTTGGCCCAGCGGCTCGTTTTCCATTCCCAGGGACGTCGGCCCGGCGCCCAGCAACTCCGGCATGTGCTCCGGCAGGAACGCCAGCCGGCCCGAAGCCACCGTGAGCAGAGCCTCCGACAGGGCGGCCAGGCTGGTGTTGGCTGGCAGGTAGCCCAGCGCCCCGGCGCGCGCCGCGTTCCGGGCGCTCTCACTCCCGCCGTGCCCGGCGATGACGAGGATCCTGGGCCGGCTGGCCAGGCGGCCCAACTGGGGGAGGACCTCGTCCAGCGCCTTCCATCCCAGGTTCTCGTCCACCACGACGACGTTCGCCCGAAGCCGTTCCACCTCCGCTGGCGCCCGCTCCGGGTCCTCCGTGCGGCCGACCAAGGAGATCTCGACCAATTCCTTGAGCCAAGTCTGCAGCCCGGCGCTCAGCGCAGTGCGTGCTTCCATCAGATAAACGCGAATCGGCATGACAGATCCTTAAAAAGAGTAACCCGGATGGCCCGCAATTGAAACGCAGGATCTCTGGCTCCGCAACGGCGGAACTCCACCAGAGGGTGTATGCGATACTGCTTACGCAATGCCTTCGACAGGATAAAGACTTCACCCATTGTCTCCTCGGCGCGCCTTTCCATCATTGCTGCCCCCTGTCGCGCCAGGCGGGCACCCCAGATCCCTCCCACTTATGGTCCACGATTTTGATTCCGCGCTGGAAGTTGTCCTGCTGGATGATCCCCGGTATTCCCGCGCCGCCTACCATTTCCTGCGGGAGGTCCTGGAGACGCTGCAATGCGGCAAGCGCCGCAAGTCGTGCCGCAGCGTCCAGATCCCCGCCCGGGAATTGCTGGAGCGCGTTCGTGTGGAGGCCATCCAGCAGTTTGGGCCGATGGCCTTTGCCGTTCTGGAGGACTGGGGGATTCGGTCCTGCGACGATCTGGGCGAAATGGTGTTCCTGATGATCCGGCATGGCATCGTGCAGCGCGGACGGGGGGATCGCCGGGAGGATTTCCAGGAGGGGTTCGATTTCACCGAGGCGTTCCGCCGGCCGTTTGTCCGCGCGGAGCGGACGGCACGGCCGCCGGCGCCGGCGCCGGGATCCGGACCCGAATGGTGGGCGGACGAGGAACCCGAGTGGGTCCAATGATCGAGCGTGTTGGAGGGACTTGGCGTGTCCCCGGGAACCGCGCATGGTGTCGGGGTGTCCGTCGTTCCCACGATCGTGTTAGGGGTCACCGGATCCATCGCCGCGCACAAGGCGATTGATCTTGCAAGCCTGCTGACCAAGTCCGAGCTCGACGTGCGCGTCGTGATGACCGCTGACGCGCAGCGGTTTGTCACGCCGTTGCCGTTCCAGACGTTGTCGCGGAATCCCGTCGTGACCGATCTTTACCAGGACGACGGATGGAAACCGTCGCACATCCGGCTCGCGGACGAGGCAGCGGTGCTGGTGATCGCCCCCGTGACCGCCCATTGCATGGCGCGGATCGCCTTGGGATTGGCCGACGATGCGCTGACCTCGCTGGCCCTCGCGGTCAATCCGGAGGCGCGCCTGCTGATGGCGCCGGCGATGAACGGACGGATGTGGCAGCATCCGGCGACCCGGGGGCATGCGGACACCCTTCGGCAGCGCGGTTGGGAGTTCATCGGTCCCGAGGAAGGCCTGCTGTCCTGCGGATATGAGGGCGTCGGGCGCCTCTGGCCGGTGGAGGCCATCGCCGCGCGTGTCGTGGCCCTGGCCGCGGGGCGGTGAGGCCGCGGACCGGCACGGAACCTGCCTCGGGATCCCCCAGCATGGAGCCGATCTGGCAAGCGCTTCGGTCGCGATGGCAATCGCTCCGTGAGCTTTCATCCACGACGCCGCCCGGCACGGACGTAGTGCTCCGGCGCATCCGCTTCGTGGAGCGCGGCGTCGGCCTGCCGGTCAAGGCGGTGGTGCTGCTTTCCCTGGTGGTGGGGCTGTTCTTTACGAGCGCCTTCGCCGACCTGACTCCGCTGAACGAGGAGGTCGCGACTTCGATCCGCACCTTCTTTCTCATCTACTTTGCGCTGAGCGTGGGAGCGGGGCTGATTCTCTGGGGAATGGATGACGTGTCCGCGCGTCTGGTCATCCGGGTGGTCTATGTGATGGCGGTGCTGGATGCCGCGATGCTTGGATTGCTGGGGGTCGTCCTGGACGGCTTCAACAGCCAGATCTACTGGGTGTTCCTTGGGCTGATCATCCGCAACGCTGCCATCATCCCCCATGCCGACGTCCAGGTGGTGGTCAACTTGCTGGTCTGCCTGCTGTACGTGCTCTCGGGCGCCCTCGACCGCCTGATCATCCTGAGCGCCAAGGAACTCATCGAGGGCACCGGCCGCGGCACGGTGACGGGCGGTATCTTCGACGAAAACGATGCCATCTCGGTGGAGTCGCTCGCGATGCGGCTGCTGCTGATGGTCCTGATGATCGCCTGCTGCGCGGGCATCCAGGTGCTGACGGACCGCCAGCGGCAGCGGGAATGGGAGGCGCGGGAGTTCGCGATCAAGCAGCAGCAACTGGAGGCCGCCGGCCGCCTGGCGGCGGAGATCGCGCACCAGCTCAAGAATCCGCTGGGGATCATCAACAACGCCGCGTTTACCCTCCAGCGCACGGTCAAGGAGGGAAAGACCATCACCCAGCAGATCAGCATCATCCGGGAGGAGGTCAGCCGTTCGGACCGCATCCTCACCGAGCTGATGGGCTATGCGCGGCTGGCTGAAGGACGGGTGGAACGGGTGAACCTCAACGAGGAACTGGACCGGGCGGTGGAGCAGGCGGTGCCCCGCGGGGCCACTCCGGACATCACGATTCACCGGGACTTCGCGCCCGGCCTGCCGCAACTGCTCGGCCAGCGCGCCCATTTTTCGGAGGTTTTCGTCAATCTGCTCACCAACGCCCGCGAGGCGATGAACGGTCGCGGCCAGATTTTCCTCTCCACGGAATCCGGTCCCGAGCTTTCCGCCGTCATCGTCATCCGGGACAACGGCCCGGGCATCCCGCCCGAGAAGATGCCCCTGGTGTTCGAGCCGTATTTCACCACCAAGGAACGCGGCACCGGACTGGGCCTGGCCATCGTCAAGCACAACACCGAGATGTACGGCGGCTCGGTCGAGGTGGAATCGGAGCTTGGAAAAGGCACCCGGTTCACGATTCGATTGCCAGCCCGCGCCCTGATGCGGATACGGAAATGAAGATCCCACCCCTGCTCGTCGTGGACGACGAGAAGAACATGCGGTTGACGCTGGAGACCGTTTTGAAGGACGAGGGATACGAGGTCCTGCTGGCGGAGTCGGCGGAGTCGGCATTGAAGCGACTGGCCGAGGAGGAGGTGTTCCTGGTGATTTCCGATGCCCGGCTGGGCGGGATGAGCGGCTACGAGTTCCTCAAGGAGGTGGCGCGGCGTCATTCGAAGGTGCCGGTGCTCATCATCACCGCCTACGCCACCCCGCGGCTGGCGGTGGAGGCCATCAAGAACGGGGCGGTGGACTACCTCGCCAAGCCGTTCGAGCCCGGGGAACTGATCCATGCCGTCAGCCGCTGCGCCGAGCGGTACCGGCTGCTGGCCGAGAACGCGGCATTGCGCGCCCAGGCCGGCGAGCCCTACCGGCTCGATCACCTCATCGGCGAGGCGTCCAAGATCCGGGAACTCCGGCAGCTCATCCAGACGGTGGCTCCCACCGACGCCACGGTGCTGATCCTCGGGGAGAGCGGCACCGGAAAAGAGCTGATCGCCGGCTCCCTGCACGCCCTCAGCCGGCGGGAGGGCAAGCCGTATGTCCGGCTGAACTGCGCGGCGATTCCCGAGACGCTGCTGGAGAGCGAGCTCTTCGGATACGAGCGCGGCGCGTTCACCGGAGCCCATCGCACGAAGCGCGGCCTGGTGGAGGAGGCGGACGGCGGGACGATCTTTTTGGACGAGATCGGCGACATGAGCCGCCCGCTCCAGGCCAAGCTGCTCCGGTTCCTGGAGGATGGCTCGTTCAGCCGGGTAGGCGGCACGCAGGAGTTGAAGGTCAATGTCCGGCTGATCGCCGCCACCAACCGGAATATCGTCGAGGCCATCCAGCGGGGCGAGTTCCGGGAGGACTTGTTCCACCGGCTGAACGTCATCCAGTTCCGTCCCACCCCGCTTCGGGAACGGGGGAGGGACATCCTCCTGCTGGCCGAGTTTTTTCTCCGCCAGTTCGCCGCGCGCCTGGGACGTCCGATCACCGGCATTGCCCCGGCCGCGCAGTCGGCCCTGCTGGCCCACTCCTGGCCCGGCAATGTGCGCGAGCTTCGCAATGTCATGGAGCGGGCGGTGATCCTGGAGTCCACCGACCAGATCGAGGCGACCAGTCTTCCGGACTTCGAAGTCGAGTCGCGGCTCCGCAAGTCGCCGACCGCCGCGCGCGGTGCCGGCGCGGTCGCGTCGCCGACGGCGACCGGCTCTCTGAGCGAGGCCCTCGTCCAGTTCGAGCGGGAGATGATTCTTGCGGCGTTGCAGCGCAGCGGCGGAAACCTGTCGCGCGCGGCACAGCAACTGGATCTTTCGCGGCACGCGCTCCGCTACCGCATGAGCCGCCTCAATCTCAGCGCCGATGGCATCGTTGACGAGGAGTCGGAATCCCCTTCAGTCTCGGGTGCCCGATGATGCATTCGGTCCGAACGCTGCTGGGCGCGCTGCCCGATTCGTCCCTGCTGCCCCAGGCCTTGCCGACCCCCACCCAGGGGTCGCTGCGCGGCCTGGCGCCCGTGCTGGTGGTGTTGGTGTTGCTGATTGGCGTCCTGGTCTTCTGGGCGGTATTCCTCCGCAAGTCGCCGCGGACCCGCCACCGGGGCGCCTTGGTGGACGGGGAAGTGTCGGGCGGACGGTATTCCTCCTCCGGACGGCGCCGTCGGCGTCGGCGGCATCGCGATCGGCGTCCCACGAATCCCACCCGTGCCGAGGCCGGCGGCCTCCCTCCGGCCGGGTCCGGCGGCACCGATCCGACCGTCCTGTGAACGCAGGGGTCAGTGAAGCGATCACCCGGAGCAGCGCCTCCAACCTGGCGCTGGCGTTCATCGTCCTGCCGCCGGAACGGCGGGCAGCGATGAGTGCGCTCTACGCCTTCTGCCGGGAAGTGGATGACATCGCGGACGACGAGTCCCAGCCGGCCGCCGACCGGCGCGCGGCCCTGGACGCCTGGCGCCGGGATGTGGCCCGGGCCTGCGAGGGGCGCGAACCGGAGATGGCGGTGAACCGCGAATTGCGCCCCGTCATCTCCGAATACCGCCTGCCCTTCGCGCTGTTCGACGAGTTGATCCAAGGGGTGGAGATGGACCTGGACCAGCGGCGCTACGGGACGTTTTCGGATCTGGACCAGTACTGCTACCGCGTCGCCTCCGTGGTCGGCCTGCTCAGCATTGAGATCTTCGGGTACCGGGATCCGGACTGCCGCTCCTACGCCGACGCGCTGGGCAAGGCGCTTCAATATACCAACATCCTCCGGGATGTCGGCAACGATGCCCGCCGCGGCCGGGTGTATTTGCCGGAGGAGGAATTGCGCCGGCATCGGGTGGAGGAGGCGGATATCCTGGCCGGCCGCCGAACGCCGGAGTTTCTGGCATTGGCCAAGTCTTTTGCGGGGCGCGCCCGGGAGTATTACGCCGCGGCGCGGGACCGTCTGCCGCCGGCCGACCGCCACTCCATGGTGGCTGCGGAACTGATGGGAAGTGTGTATTGGCAGTTGTTGCGGCGCCTGGAGCGGCGCCGGTTTCCGGTGCTGGATCCGGCCCCGATGCGCCTGAGCAAGCCGCACAAACTGGCGGTGCTGCTGCTGGCCTGGATCCGGGTCCGCACCGGGCTTCCGCTGGCGGTCTATGGCCGGTGAACAGGTTCCGGCGGCGTACCGCCCGCCTCGCTGGCTTCGCGATGGGCATCGGCAGACCCTGTGGCCCAGCGTGTTTCGCCGGGTTCCGGCAGGCCGCATCCGCCGCGAACGGTTGGAATTGTCCGACGGGGACTTCCTGGATCTGGACTGGTCCCGCCAGGGGGCTTCCCGCGTCGCAATCATCGCCCACGGGCTGGAAGGTGACTCGCGGCGCCCCTATGTGCTGGGGCTGGCGCGGGCGCTTCAGCGCCGCGGATGGGATACGGTGGCTTGGAACCTGCGCGGATGCTCGGGAGAGGCCAACCGGCTGCCGCGCTCGTATCACAGCGGCGCGTCCGGGGATCTGGCCGCGGTGGTGGAGCATGTGGGACGTTTTTCGTACGATCCCCTGGTCGTCTGCGGCTTCAGCCTCGGGGGCAATCTCACGCTGAAGTTCCTCGGGGAAGGCCATCCGGCCGCCGGCCGGGTGGCGGCAGGAGCCGTGGTTTCGGTGCCGTGCGATCTTCGCGGCGCGGCGGAGCGGTTGGAGGCTCCCGACAATGCCCTCTATCTCCGGCGGTTTCTCAAGACGATGCTGCAGCGAATGGCGGACAAGCGCCTGCGGTTCGGTCCGATGATTCCCAACGCCCCTGCCGGTGAGATCCGGAACTTCCGCGAATTCGACGATCGCTTCACCGCGCCGCTCCATGGCTTCCGCGACGCCGAGGATTATTGGGCGCGATGCTCGGCCGCCGGGTTTCTGGACGGAATCCGTGTGCCGGTGCTGTTGCTCAATGCCGCGGACGATCCGTTTCTCTCCCCGGGGTGTTATCCGCGCGAAGCGGCGCGGCGGAATTCCCGGGTCATGCTTGAGATCCCGGACTCCGGGGGACACGTCGGCTTCGTGGGCGGCGGCGGATTTCGCGGCGAGTACTGGAGCGAGTTTCGTGTGGCGGCATTCCTTGCCCACCACGGGACCTAACATAAATGGGGCCCCGGCCGCCCTCCATGCACTCGTGAACTCGTGGACGGCGCGGAACGCCTACGGGTGATTTCGCCTCTCCGGCAGATCCGGCCATGTGAAGCAGAACTTGGCGCCGGCCCCTTCGTCCGATTCCACCGTGATCCCTCCGCCCCGGCCTTCCACGATGCGCTTGACCAGGGCGAGCCCGATGCCCGTGCCGGGAACCTTCGGGTCGGGATGAAGACGTTGGAAGATCTGGAAGATTCGGGCGTGATGGCGCGGGGAGATCCCGCGGCCCGTGTCGCAAATGCAGAACGCCCACCCGTCCGGCAGCCGGCCGGCCTCCACCGTCACCGTGCCGGTGGGCTGGTCCAGAAACTTCACGGCGTTGTCGAGGAGGTTTTGGAACACCTGATGCAATTGCGCCGGGATCGCCCGCACGATCGGGAGATCGTCGGGCACGTGGAACCGGATGCCGGCCGGACATTCGAGCGCCTGGATGATTCCCCACACCAGGGGGCCGACCGGCACGGCGGCTTCCGGATCCTCGGCAGCCCTGCCGATCCGCATGTAGGCCAGCACGCCGTCCATCAGTCCGTGCATTTCCCGCACCCGCTGGTGCAGCTTATGGAACAACGTCACCCCCTCGGGACCGAGGCGGCCGGCATAGTCCCTAGCGATCCATTCAGAAAGGAGGCTCACCCCCCGCAAGGGCGCCTTGAGGTCATGGGAAACGACGTAGGCAAACTCGGCCAGCTCGCGGTTGGCAGCCTCGAGCTCCGAGGTGCGGGCGCGGACGCGATCCTCCAGGTCGCTGTGGGCGCGCCTCAGCGCCAGGGCCGCTTCGCGCGTTTCCGTGATGTCCTCGGTGGTGCCGATGCCGCCGCGCGCGGCCCCGTCGGACCCGACGCTCTCCGACATCCGCATCCGGCACCATCGTTCGACCGAGACCTCCCCGTGGACCCGGAACTCGGCGTTGAACTCCCGTTGGTGCCGCAGCGCGCTGCGCCATTGGGCCAGGACCGGATCGCGATCCTGCGGATGCACAATCTGCCACCAGACGCCCCGGGGTTGGCCGACATGGGTGAGCCCGGCGATCTGCCGCCATCGGACGCTGGTGTAAGTCAGCCGCCCCTCGGGATCGGTCCGGAAGACCCCGAGCGGCGTGTGGTTGGTCAACAGGGAGAAGAGCTCGGCTCCTTCCCGCAGGGCTGCCTCGGTCCGGCACTCCCGGGACAGGTCTCGGAACACGCCTTGAAGCAGCCGCCCCTGGCGTCCCTCCTGCGGATCGCCAGCGACGCCCTCGACCGGCACCGGGTGCCCGTCGCGCGCGAGGAAGGCGATGCGGATCTGCTTTCGGGACGGATCGTTCTCCGGATGGGCGAGCCACGCCTGGCAGACGGCATGGTCGGCGCGGTGCGTGACGTCAAAGAGGGAGAGCCCCGTGATTTCGCGAAGATCGTAACCGAGGGTGGCCCGGCAGGCCGCGTTGGCGAAGACCAGCGAGCCGGAGGGGTCCAGGATGAGGATCAGTTCCCGGGAATGTTCATACAGGCCAAGGAAACGGCGTCCTGCTTCGTCCAGAACGCTGTAGTCAGGAGCTGTTCCTTCCGGAGGGATCGGCGGGGGGTTGGGCGGGAGGGGCATGGCCAAGCCGGGCCATTCCACAAGAGAGTCAGACGCAGGGCCGGTCATGGGTCGCAGGGCGGCAGGGAAGTGTCGGGTGAGATTTGGAGGAAGGCTATCCATCCGGCAGCCGTGCGACAAGCCTCAGCGTGTCCCGGCAGATGAAAACCGCGAAGAAATGGCCACCCGCTCGAGTTTCAGGGGGCAGGGATGAGGGATGCACTTCTTCATGGAGGGACCTGCCGGAGTGCTCCCTTCCTGGATTCCGATTCAGGATGGACGGACCGCAAGCGCTGCTGTTTCCTTGGCACAGAGACTCCGGAGGCCTTTTTATGATCACGCTCACTGGACGTGGGTCCGTCACGACGTGCGACGGGGTGACTCGTCGCGATTTCCTGCAGGTGGGAACGCTGGGCGCGCTGGGGTTGACCTGGGCGCGGTTCAACGCCCTGCGGGCGCAGGCCTCGGAGGCCGGCGCGGCGGCGGACAACGGGCGTTCGGCCATCCTGATCTTCAATCTCGGCGCGCCGTCGCAACTGGACCTCTTCGACATGAAGCCCGACGCACCCCGGGAGGTGCGGGGCCCCTTTCAGCCCATCCGCACCAAGGGCGATTTTCAGATCTCCGAGCTGCTGCCGCGGCATGCGGAACTCGGCGACCAGTTCAGCCTCGTGCGCTCCGTGTATCATACGGCGGCGGCGGTGCATGACACCGGCCACCAGTTGCTCCAGACCGGGCGCCTCTTCAGCGGCGGCATCAACACGCCGCACGCGGGTTGCGCGCTGGAGTTCCTGCGGGGACGCCGGAGCGATCTGCCGGCGCATGTCATCCTGCCCGAGCCCATGGGCAACACCGGGGGCGGGCTGCCGCACGGGCAGGACGCCGGGTTTCTGGGCAAGGCCTACGATCCCTTCTCGATCCATGCGGATCCCTCGCGTCCGGACTTCCAGGTGCCGGATCTGCTGCCGCCGCAGGAGATCGGCGAAGCGCGCCTGCGCCGGCGGCAGGAATTGCGGGAGATCGTGGAAGGGACGGTGCGCCAGTTTGAGGCGAGCGGGAGCGCCCAGTTGATGGATGCCAATTTCGCCGCGGCCTACCGGATGATGACCAGCGAAAAGGCGCGGGAGGCCTTCGATCTCCACCGGGAGCCGGCGGCGGTGCGGGAGCGCTACGGCATGACCCGCTTCGGACAAAGCTGCCTGCTGGCGCGCCGCCTGGTGGAGCGGGGCGTTCGGTTTGTCACCGTCAACACCTTCATCACGGTCTTCGACGAGATCACCTGGGATATCCACGGCTCCAAACCCTTCACCAGCATCGCCGGAATGAAGGACATCGTGTGCCCGATGTACGACCAGGGTTACAGCGCGCTGATCGAGGACCTGAAGCAGCGGGGAATGCTGGAGGCCACGCTGGTGGCCAATCTCGCGGAGTTCGGGCGCACCCCGAAGATCAATCCCACGGGCGGACGCGACCATTGGCCCGCGTGCTGGACCTGCTATTTCGCGGGCGGCGGGATCCGGGGCGGACGGGTGGTCGGGAAATCGGACGACATCGCCGCCTATCCGGCCGAGCGCCCGGTGAAGCCGTCGGAAATCGTGGCCACCATCTACCGCAGTCTCGGACTCGACCTGGAGACCCATCTGCCGGGTCCGCAAGGCCGTCCGTTCCCCCTCGTGGATTTTGGCACCCAGCCCATCCGCGAGCTGTTCGCATGAGCCACTTTTGTCTCAGAGCCCATTCGGCGTGGGCGTGTTTTCGGCGGTCCGCCGTGGCCGGAATGCTGGCGTTGTGGATCGCCTCCGGTGGGATTCGGGCAGAAGAAACGCCGCCGGCGCCGGCCCATGCGAAGGCCGAACCCACCTTCCGAAATCACGTCCAGTCGGTGCTGACCCGGGCCGGCTGCAATATGGGGGCCTGCCATGGCGCGGCGGCGGGGAAGAATGGCTTCTATCTGAGCCTCCGGGGATACAATGACGAGGCCGACTGGGCGGCGATCACGCGAGCGGCGGGCGGGCGCCGCATCACACCCGCCGATCCCGGCCGCAGTCTGCTGCTGCTCAAGGCCACCGGTGCCGTGCCGCATAAGGGCGGCAAGCGATTCGAGGCCGGATCTCCGGAATACGCGACCCTCGCCGCATGGATCGCCGCCGGAGCCCCGTCCCCCGCCGATTCGGATCCGCGGCTCACCTCGCTCGCCGTGCTGCCCGGGCATTCCCGGATGCAACCCGGCGACCGGCTGGCTCTGAGGGTCCAGGCGACCTTCAGCGATGGCCGGGTGGAAGACGTCACCCGCTGGGCCAAGTACACCAGCGCCAACGAATCGGTGGCCAATGTCGGCGAGACCGGCGAAGTGAGTGTCGTCGGGTATGGCGAGGCGGGCGTCACCGCGTGGTACCTCAGCCAGATCGCTGTCGCCTTTGTCACCTCTTCCTACACGAACGCGCTCCCGCCGGATCTCTTCGCCCGGCTTCCAGCACGAAATTTCATTGATGAGCACGTCCACGCCAAGCTCCAGGAACTGAACCTGCCCCCGTCGCCGCCCTCGTCCGATGCCCAGTTCCTGCGGCGGGCGCATCTCGACACCCTCGGGGTCCTGCCGACCCCCGCCGAGGTGCGCGAATTTGTGAGGGGCACCCACGAGGGCAACCGTCGGGAACGGCGGGATGCCGTCATCGAGCGGCTGCTGGGACGTCCGGAGTTCGTGGATTACTGGGCGTACAAGTGGAGCGATCTGCTGCTGGTCAATTCCGCGAAGCTGCGTCCGGCGGCGGCGCGGGCCTATGGCGGATGGATCCGGCGGCAGGTGGAGACGAACCGTCCCTGGGACGCGATGGTCCGGGACTTGTTGACCGCGCGGGGAAGCACTTTCGAGCACGGCGGCGGCAATTTCTTCCTGCTGCACGATGATCCGCGGGGGCTGGCCGAGACGACCACCCAGGCGTTCATGGGCATGAGCGTCGGCTGCGCCAAGTGCCACAATCATCCGAGCGAGAAGTGGACCAACGACGACTACTTCGCGCTGGCCAACCTGTTTTCCCGGGTGGGCGCCAAGAATGCTTCCGGCGACGGGGAACGCATCCTGGTGGCGTCCGCCGGCGGGGAACTGGTCCAGCCGCGAACGGGGCGTCCGCAAAAGCCGCGTCCGCTCACCGGCGCCGCAATGGAATTCGATGCGCCCGGCGACCGCCGGGAGGCGCTGGCCGCATGGTTGGTCTCGGCGGAGAATCCCTACTTTGCCCAGGCGGTCGTGAATCGGATCTGGGCCAACTTTCTCGGGGTGGGATTGGTGGAAAAGGTGGACGACCTGCGGGTGAGCAATCCCGCCAGCAACGAGGCGCTGCTCGCGGCGGCGGCGGGGTTTCTCCGGGAGCACCGCTACGATTTGAAGTCGCTCATGCGGGAAATCCTCCGCAGCGAAACCTACCAGCGCAGCAGCGAACCGCTGCCGGGCAATGCCGCCGACACCCGGTTCTATGCGCGCTACTATCCGCGCCGGCTCATGGCCGAGGTGATTCTGGACGCCTATTCGCAAGTCACCGGCGTGCCCACCGCCTTCCAGCGGGCGACGGGCAACGGAGACACCTTTCAGTTCGCCTATCCGGCCGGACTCCGGGCGCTGCAACTGCCCGATTCGCAGGTCGCCAGCTATTTCCTGAAGAGTTTTGGCAAGCCGGACCGCCTGCAGACCTGCGAATGCGAACGCAGCGCCGAGCCCAGCGTGGCCCAGGTGCTCCACATCGCCAACGGCGAGACGCTCAATGCGAAGCTGTCCTCCAAGGACTGCCGGGCGTTGTCGAATCCAGAGAACGGGTCGGCGCCCGAAGCGGTCGTCACCGAAGCGTATCTGGCGGCGCTCAGCCGCGAACCCACCGAGGAAGAGCGCGGCCGCCTCGCGGCTGTGCTCGCCGCGGCGCCCGCGGCCGGCCGGCGGGCGGTGTTGGAGGATCTCTATTGGGCGCTGCTGAGCAGCAAGGAGTTCCTGTTCAACCATTGAGCTGAAGCCATGACCGGTGAGCAGATGAGATCTTGGTTTGGAGGACGATTCGGAGTGTTCCTATCCTGTGCGCTGGCGTCCGGCGCTGCGGCTGCGGATTTCTCGGAGATCGAGCCGCTGCTGCAGGAGCATTGCGTCGAATGCCATGGCGCGAAGGAGCCGGACGGCGGCCTGGTGCTGGAGTCCTTTGCCGCATTGATGAAGGGCGGCGAGTCCGGCCCGGCGGTCGTGGCCGGAAAATCCTCCGAGTCGCTGCTCGTGCGGGCGATGGAGGGCACCTGGGACCGAACCGGGAAAAATCGGTTCATGCCCCCGGGGAAACGCGACCGGTTGCCCCCGGACGCCATCGCCCGGTTCAAGGCATGGATTGACGCCGGAGCGCCGGCCCCTGTCGCGGGAGCGGGGCCGCGCGAACTCCGGGTGCCGCGCATCGAGCCGCGGGTCCCGCCGCGCCGTCCCGTCCAGGCGCTGGCCTTTGAATCGAAGACCCGCCACATCGCCGTCGCGCGTCCCGAGGCCGTGGAGTGGGTCTCGGTGGAGTCCCGGACCGTGGACCGGACCTTTTCCGGATTCCGCGGCTCGGCCAACGCTCTGGCGATCTCATCCGACGGCCAATTCCTATTCGCCGGCGCGGGGGATGCCACCGGCGGCGAGATTGTGCAGTGGCGGATCTCGGACGGCGAACGGGTCCGGACCTTCTCCGGGCATTCCGATGCGGTGTTCAGCCTCGCCCTGGCTCCCGACGGCCAGACCCTCGCCAGCGGCGGTTACGATTACGGCATCCGGTTGTGGCCGGTGGCGGGGCAGGGGGATCCGGTGGACATCGCGGTGAACCAGGGTGCCATCCTGGGGCTGGCTTTTCGCCCGGACGGCCGGGTGCTGGCTAGTGTTTCCTACGATCGGACGGCGAAAGTGTACTCCCTGCCCGCGGGCGCCCGCCTGGAGACCTTTGGGCAGGCGCTCAAGGAATTGAACGCGGTGGCCTTTTCTCCGGACGGCCGAACCCTGCTCACCGGCGGCAATGACAATAGAATTCGCGCCTACCGGATCGGGCCCGAGGGACGGGAGGGATCCAACGAATTGATCGCCACGATTTTCGCCCACGAAGGCGGCATCCTGCGTCTGGCGTACAGTCCCGATGGACGCACGGTGGCCTCGGTTTCAGACGATCGCACCGCCAAGCTGTTTGACGCCGAGACACTGAAGCCCCGGACGAGCCTGGAGACGCAGCCGGACTGGCCGACCGCGGTGGCTTTCGCGGGTGACGCCCTGCTGGTCGTGGGCCGGGCGGACGGCTCCCTGGGATACTATGAAACAGCGTCGGGCAAGCCGGCGGCGCCGCCGCGCCCGAAGCTCACCCGGACGCAGCCCCGCGGTATCCAGCGGGGTCAGGAGACTCGCGTCCAATTGATCGGCCTCAATCTCGACCGCGCTACGGTGGTGCGGGTCTTCCGCGGCGACCGGTTGGTGGCGGCATCTTCTCCGGATTGGTTGGACGGCGAAGCAGGGATCACCCTGTTCCCGGAGTCGGACGCCGCTCGGGACGCCTGGGAACTCAATGTCGGGGACGGGACCTTCGAATCGGCGCGCGTGAAGGTGTGGGTGGACGACCTGAGACAAGGCGCCCTCGCCTCGGGACCCGCCGCCGGGAGGTTTGCCGAGCCCACCCGCCTTGCCGGTCCAGCTTCCTTTTGGGGCACTCTGGAATCCCCGGGGCAGGCCGCTGAGGGCGTCCTGCCTGCCCAGGCCGGCCAGGTGCTGGTGTTCGACCTCGCCGCGCAGCGGTTGGGTTCCAAGGGGGATTTCTTGATCACCGTGGCGGATTCCGCCGGAACCACGGTGGCTTCGAAGGACTCCTGGGAGGGAAATCCGGATCCCACACTGCTCTTCACCGTGCCGTCCGATGGCGAGTACCGGGTGCGGGTGGATGAGGCGACCTTCGGCGGATCCGCGGATCATTTTTTCCGGCTGTCGGTGGGGGAGTTGCCCTTTGTCACCGGACTATTTCCGCTCGGCGTATCCGCCGGCGCTGATGCGGAGATCGAGGCGCGCGGCGCCAACCTCCCCGAGGCGGGGCGCATCGCCTGGAAGGCTTCCCCTGCGGGGGAACAACCGCTGCCCGGCCCGGCGGCCGGTTGGCGCAGCCGACGGTTTTGGACGGTGCGGGTTGCGGACCTTCCCGCGCCGCGGGAGGCGGAACCCAACGACGCGCCGGCCCAGGCGAATCCGGTGCCGGTTCCCGTCGCGGTCCAGGGACGCCTCAACCCTTCCGGAACGGCGGCGGACGCCGACGGCTTCCGCTTCACCGCCCGTCGCGGGGTGACCTACGTGCTGGAGACCGCGGCCGCGCGCCGCGGCTCGCCGGCGGATACCCGCATCGAGGTGCTGTGGCCGGACGGCCGCGGCGTGGAGCGCGTGCGCCTCCAGGCGCTGCGCAACTCGGCGATTACCTTCCGCGCGGAGACCAGCGACGAAACGGGCATCCGGTTTGAGAACTGGGAGGAGATGGAGTTGAACGACCTGTTGTGGTGCCGGGGCGAGGTGATGAAGCTCTTTCGCGCGCCACAGGGGCCGGACTCCGATACGCTGATGTATTCCGCCAACGGACGCCGCGCCGGGTATTTCGACACCACGCCCATGGCGCACTACGTGGAGGAACCGGTCTATCTGGTCACCCCGTTGGAACCGGGGGCACCGCCTCTTGCCAACGGACTCCCGGTGTTCACCGTGTTCCACGAAAACGATGACGCCGCCCGAAGGGATCTGGGGAGCGATTCCCGCCTGTTCTTCACCGCTCCGGCCGATGGCGATTTCGTCGCGCGGATCACCGATGCCCGCGGCTTTGGCGGACCGGAATTTGCCTACGAGCTGGTCGTGCGGGAGGCCGCGCCCGCGTTTTCGGTGGGGCTCCAGGGGGCGGCGCCGACGGTGGCGCCGGGAAGCGGGCAGTCCTTCCGTGTCACCGTGGACCGGCGCGATGGGTTCGATGGACCGATCAGCGTGACCTTCCAGAATCTGCCTCCAGGCTGGCGGGTCTCCAGCCCGCTGCACATCGAAGCCGGACACGACGAGGCCGAAGGGGTGCTGTATGCCGATGCCGGCGTGGTTCAGCCGGCGGAGGCTGCGTGGGATGCCGTCACCGGGGTGGCCACCGCCGAGGTGCAAGGGCGGCCGGTCGCCATGGCGGTGCCGTCGCTGGGGCGTCCGAAGCTCGCCCCGCAGGCTCCGCGCATTCGTGTCCACCTCGATCCCATCGGGGGTTCCGAACCTCCCGCCGGAGAATCCTTCCCGGTGGTGTCGTTGGAATCCGGCAGTACCACCCGGGCCCGACTGCGGATCGAACGCCGCGGCTTCGACGGCGTGGTGACCTTCTCCGTGGACAACCTGCCGCACGGCGTGATCGTGGAGAACCTGGGATTGAACGGGATCACGTTCCTTCCTGAGGAAAGTGAGCGGGAGATCTCACTGGCGGCCGCGCCGTGGGTGGAACCCCAGGACCGGCTGTTTTATGCGATGGAGGAGCAGGCCGGCCGCCAGACTTCGATGCCGGTGCTGCTGCGGGTGCTGCGATCCAATCTGCGCGCAGCGGAGCGTTCGGCCGCCGGCGCGGAGAGACGCTGAGATGGCCGTTAGCCAGGATCGTCCCGGGGCCGATTTGGGCCGGCGCCTGGACGTCGCCTCCTTTGACGGCCCCTGGCGTTCTCGGCGGGAAGCCTCGTACACCGGTGCTCAGGAACTGAGATACGCTCCGTCGGCATCTGGAGCCGATGATGGACGCGCCCAGCCTTCCGCCGGTACGGTGAACTGGTGAGCGCGACTTTCCCGGCGGCCGGCGCCACCGTGGAGCCGTCGCTCGCGGTGGTTTGCGGGCGTTTCTGGTGGCCGGTCTATGGCGGTTGGCGCGATGCGGGCGATTCACCGGGGACGGCGGCGGCGAAAACCCGGCGGGTGTTGGAGCGTCTGTCGCGTGGTTCCCCCTTCCTGCGACACGACGACTACGACGGAAGGTTGCGTCTCCTGATGCTTGCCGAGCAGGACGCGGTGGCGGCGCAGCCGGCATCCGGGAGTCCGCCGCCGTCGCCGGTTCCCGGCGAGTTTGACCTGGACGCCGCCGAGGCCCGGGATAGCTATGGCGCGAGGGGCTCGGCCGCTCATCGTTTCCGGGAACGCTGGGCCATCGTGGTCATGGAACAGGCCCTTGAGGCCGTCCAGTCCCGCGCCGCGCAAGCCGGTGTGGAATCGCAGGTCCTCCGATTGCTGCCCTATCTGGAACGCGATCTTCCCGACTGGCGACAAACCGACATCGGCGACGCGATGGATTCCGCCGAAGTGAATAATCTGCGGGACGCATTTCGTGTCGAGGTGCGACGGGTGGTCGGCACGACCGTGACCACGCCCATGGCGCTGGAGGCGGAACTGGCGGAATTGTTCGGATAGCGGCTGGCTCGAGTTTCCGATGTTGGCTATTCCCGCCGGACATCACCGGTATCAGGAGGCGGGGGAAATCGGCTACTATCCGCACAAGCCCGGCCACCCATCTCACCCGCTGCACAGCTGGTTCGGCCGGGGAATGAGGCGCGTGCTGGGCCACGAAGGGATGATGGTCGGCTGCGGATGCCGCGGCCAAAACTATCTGTTTCGGCAATGGCAGACGCGGAAGGTTCGGCAGTTGATCCAGCGGTTAACGGGGATGACGACAACGTGTTGGACCAAGACCAGTCGGGGCTGGGGCGGCTGCATGACCCGGGATCCGCCCCGCTGCCAGGTGGCGGCAAGGAATGTCGCACCGGTGTACAACGGGTAGAGCCTGTTTCTCAGGCCGGACGCCGGACGTTGAAGGGAAGGGGAGCGGGGAGGCTAGAGACTGACGTCGGCCAAAATCGTACCGTCCAGAGCCATCATCTTCAGCTTCAGTTCGGCGGCCGTCGCGCGGCCCTGGATGAACGTGGCGTGCTTTGGCTGCGGGCCACCTCCCACCAATTGGGCGATGGATCGTCCCTGGCCCGCGGGCATCCAGACAGAATCGTGGGTATGGCCTGAGATCACGAGCTTCACGCCGGCCCCGGCCAGGGTGGGAGCCCAGAGATCGCGGCAATACTTCGTTCCGTTGAAGCCGCTGCCGGGATTCTTCGGGTGTTGGAACCACAGGGGGATGTGGCAGAAAAGCACCTTGTGCGGCGCCTCGCGGAACCAGGTTTCCTTGACGATCTCTTTGAGCCATTCGGCCTGCACGCGCTGCATGTTCTGGAACGCCCCCATGCCGCTCAGATACGGGCTGTCATCCGGCTTGTCCTCGCCGGTATCCATGACGAGGGCCGCCACCGGGCCGCTGCGGAAACCGTAGTAGTAGCGGTCGCCCGGCGTGCCCGTGAAGTCCGGCAGGGACAGCGCCGCCGGGCCGCGGACGTCGTGGTTGCCCCGGACATAGGCCAGCGGCCAGCGGTCGGCAATGGCGAGTCCCGCCGGCGTCAGGAACTGGCCGGCCATGTCGCGCTCGAAGTGGACATCATTCGACTGGTCGCCATTCCAGAGGAGAAAGTCGGGATTGAGTTGCGTGGTCAATGGGTCCAGCGCCCGGAGGGTCCCATCGTTCTCGTGGGTGTCATTCCACACGGCGAAGGTCGTGGTGTCGGCGGAAGGATCAAGGGTGCGAAAACGGCGCTCCGGTCCGGTCTGCACTTCGCCTGCCTTGAATTCGCCATGATAGAACTGACGGACTTTGACCCAGCCGGCTGCCCGCGCCACGACGCGGTAGTGGATCGCCTTTCCCGGAGGCAACGGCGGCAGACGAAACTTCATCACGTGCTCCGACAACGGCAGCAATCCTGCATGCCCGCCATCCACACGATTCCAGTCGCCGCCTTCGACGGCGTACTCCAGATACCCCGTCGCCAAACGCCGGAGGGGTTGGAGGATGGTGAGGGCACCCGGCGCCGGACCGCTGACCACCGGGCTCCCTTGGAAGACTGGTCCGTCCGCGGCGCCTGCGGTCCAGGAGCCCTCGGGAACATCGGGTCGCGGGTCCCGGGTATAATCGGAATAATTCTGCGCCCCGAGAGGCAGCGCGCCGGCGGAGCCGATCGTGGCGGCGGTGAGAAACCTGCGGCGGTTCATATGCGTGAGGAGGACGGTAGTAATGACCGGCAGACAAAATCCTTCAACCGCGGAGTGTCCCTGCCATTTGCCGAGCTGGAGCGGCCGAAGAACCGCGTCCAATGAGGCTTCTTAGGGAATGGTCGGAGTGGCTGGGGCCTACGGCGCAGGACCATGCCCAGGCCAGTGGCCTGCCGGTCCGCTGGAGCGAGTCGGGCAATGTCGTATGGAAGACGAAGATCCCCGGACGCGGCGGGTCCTCGCCCGTGGTGGGTGGGGACGAGATCTGGCTCACCACGGCCATCGAGCATGCTGCCAAGCCGGAGGATCGGGAGCGCCGCATCCAGACCAGCAGCAACCGCCAGCCGCTGACCGTTCTGGCGACAGCAGACTCCTGGAGTGTCTCAGGGAGACGAGACTGTGAGCGGTGACGGATCTTTCCCTTTGGAGGAGCCGGCGCTTTCCGCCACGGACGCGTTCAATCCCGGAACAGCCTGGGCGCGAAATCGTGCAGGCTCCGGCGCCAAGTCTGCCATTCGTGGTCCGTGCCGGGCGATGAATAGAAGACATTCTGGATGCCCGCGCGGTCGAGTGCCTCGTGCATCGCCAGGGTGCTGGCGTGAATTTGCTCCTCGGCCGTGCCCGCGCCCAGCCAGAGCAGTTTCACCCGCTGGTTGAAGGCCGTTGCATCGCGAAACACGCCGTCGTACGCCGTCGCTGCATCGAAGCCCTGGCGTGGCGGTCCGCTCATTGCGCCGATCCATGCGAATTGATCCAGGTGACGCAGGGTGATGTTCAGCGTCTGGCCGCTGCCCATCGAAAGCCCGGCCATCGCGCGATGCTCGCGCCCCGTCTTGGTGCGGAAGTGGGCGTCAATGCCGGGAATCAGTTCCCGAAGCATCACGTCCTCAAAGGCTGCCGTGGCTGCGGAACGATTCGTCCCGGCCGGCGCGTTTGCGAAGGCCGCATACCCGGTGTCCGCCACGAGAATCATAGGCGACGCCTTTTCGGCGGCGATCAAGTTGTCGAGGATGAAGCCGGCCCGGCCCTGCTCGACCCAGCTGCGCTCGTTTTCGCCCGCGCCGTGCTGCAGGTAGAGGACCGGATAGGAGGTGGCCGGACTCTTGTCATAATCGGGCGGAGTATAGACGTGGGCGCGCCGCCACTTTCCCGTGACTTTGGAGGGATACCAATGAGCCCGCACCGCGCCGTGCGGGACCTCCCGGATGGCATGGAAGTCCGCGCCCGCCTCCGGCACGTCAATGCCGCCGCACTCGCGTCCCCAGCCAAAGTAACTGTAGCTGGCCGGGTCGTTGACGTTCACGCCGTCCACCACGAACCAGTAATAGTGGAAGCCGGGAACCGCCGGCGGCGTGGTGAGCGTCCAGACACCATTCTCGCCGCGGGTGAAGTCGAGCGTGTCCTTGACCAATCCCGTTCCCCCGCGCAACTGCACCTTCCCCGCCTCGGGCGCCTTGAACCGGAACGTCACGCTCAAATCCGAACCAATGCGCGGATACTCCGCGCCGGCGACATTGCCCGGCGCGGGAACGGATTCCTCTGCTGATGCCCGCAGGAGGACGGAAGACCACAGGGCCAAGGCGAGCAGAATTCTCATGATGACGGCGGAGAAGATCCGTTCAGGCTATTCAGAAGCCCTGCGGTTTCAAGGCTCCGCGTTTCCGCTCTGAGGGGCGGTTCCAGATTGTTTGTCCGGTGGGCGCACGCCCGGCAGCTTGGATGTGGATGACCACTGCGTCGGATCGGGAATTGCTGCAGGCCTGGCGGGAGCATGGCGAAGAGCCGGCCTTCGCCGCGCTGGTGCGGCGGCATCTCGACGTGGTGCATGCAGTCGCGCTGCGGGGATGCGGCGGCGATGCGCCTCTGGCGCAGGATGTGACCCAGCGGGTCTTCGTGGACTTGGCGCGCAAGGCCGGCGCGCTGGCCGCCCGGGAATCCATCGCCGGCTGGCTCTACCTGGCCGCCCGCAACGCCGTCGCGATGGCGGTCCGCAGCGAGCAGCGCCGGCGGGTCCGCGAACACACTGCCCAAACCATGCAGCAGCTCGACTCCGAACCCGCGCCCGACTGGGAACCGCTCCGTCCCATTCTCGATGAGGCGCTGCATCAGCTCAAGGAGGCCGAACGCGAGGCCGTGCTGCTCCGCTTCTATCATCGGCAGGACCTCCGGACGGTGGGCGAGGCGTTGGGCATTTCCGACGAGGCAGCCCGCAAACGGGTGGACCGCGGCCTGGACAAGCTGCGGGACTTCCTGAGTGCGCGCGGCCTGAGCACTTCGGCAACGGCGCTGGCGGCGGCCCTGTCCGGCCAGGCGGCGACCGTGGCACCGGCCGGACTGGCCGCGACCGTGACCGGCGCGGCAGTGACCGCAGCCGCGGCAGCTTCCAGTTTAACAGCCATCCCTCTCGTTCACCTTATGGCGACGACCAAACTCAAACTCACCGCCATCGGGACGCTGCTCGCAGCGACCGTGGCAACGCCCCTGCTGATTCAACAACATCGTCTGGCGCAATTGCGCGAGGAGAACCGGCGATTGGCCGGGCAAAACGAGGAATTGACCGTTCTCCAGATCGAGAACCAGCGTCTTTCCAATCGGGTTGCCCAGGCGGCCACCGCGTCCCGACTGCCCGACGACCAGTTCCGCGAACTGCTCCGGCTTCGCGGCGAGGTCGGAGCGTTGCGAACCCAGAACCGCGACCTGTTGGCGTAGGCCGCCAATCAGGCGGCGCACAAGACGACCGCAGCCTCGGATTCCGGTCCGGCGCCCACCCCATCCGATGGGAACGCCTCCTACCCGCAGACGGTGGACGGCACACCGATTCAAAACTCCGGTCTGGCGACACCCCAATCCGCCATGAGCACACTCTTTTGGTCCATCCTCAACGACCAGGCGGACGCGATGCGCACCCTGCTCGCGACCGGCCCGGACGGCACTCCGCCCCCGCCGATTCGCAACATCGAGGAGTCTCTTAAAAGGCAAAAGGAAGGCTTGCAAGGTGTCACCGACATTCGCCTGAGCGAGATCCGGCAGACCGATTCCGAAGCGGAGACTCGGTTGGTTTACGAACTGCTTCGGCCCAATGGAGAACTCCGCCGGGATTGGCCGACGCAGGTGGAAGTCCGGCTCCAGAATCAGAACGGTGAATGGAAGCTCGTCCACAGCGGCTGGCACGCGGTGCCGTCCCCGGGGGAAGCGGCGCCGTAGGAAATCCGTCCCACGGATGGGACAGGGCATTCCCGAAATCGGTCAGCTTGGCGGAGGAACGAGGGAAAAACCCCCGCCAAAACCGCGATTTAGCCAGGTCTTGCTGGTTTGGAGACCGATGGCATGCCTACTGCGTAAGGCGGCGCCGAGGATCGCGTGATGGGATTTTTGATTTCAGATTTGCGATTTGCGATTTGCGATTTGGGGGCAGCCGTCGAGGTCCAATCGCAAATCGGCCATCGCAAATCGCAAATGTTATGAATGACCTCCGTTTCGCCTTGCGGCAGTTGCTGAAGAATCCCGGCTTCACCGCCGTGGCCGTGCTGACCCTCGCCCTCGGCATCGGGGCCAACACGGCCATTTTCAGCATCGTCAATGGCGTGCTGCTGAAACCATTGCCCTACGATCAGCCCGGACAACTTGTGCAGGTGTGGGAGGCGCCAGGCCCGGGGAGACGAATGTATGTTTCGCCCGGGGCCTTCCTCGATTGGAGACAGCACGGCAGCGCTTTCGAGGCTTTGTCCCTCGCGAACGATACCGACCGAAACCTGACGGGCGACGGAGATCCGGAACGCGTCAGCGGACTGGCGATGTCCGCTAGCGGTCTGCAGATCTTACGGGCGCAGCCGTTCCTTGGCCGCACCTTCGCGCCCGACGAAGATCAGCCGGGCAAGGACAACGTGGTCGTGCTGACGCACGGATTCTGGCAGCGCCGCTTTGACAGCCAGACGAACATCGTGGGCCGCGCGATCCAGCTGAGCGACCAAAGCCATACCGTGATCGGCGTCCTTCCGCCGGGCTTCCGCTTCCCGTGGGAAGACAACGCGGAGTTCGTTGTGCCCACCGCGATCGCCCCGGCCGAAGCGGATCAGCGCGCCGGCCACTCGCACCTGGTGATCGGGCGGTTGAAGCCGGGCGTGAGGGTCGAGCAGGCGCAGACCGAAATGAACGTCGTGGCGGCGCGCCTCCGACCGCTCTATCCGCCCCACAAGCAGGATTGGAGCGTGACCCTCGTCCCGATGCACGAGCAGATCACCGGCAACATCAAGCCAACACTGTTCGTCCTGTTCGGCGCTGTCGGATTCGTTTTGCTCATTGCCTGCGCCAACGTCGCCAATCTGCTTTTGGCAAGGGCCTCGGGCCGGCTGAAGGAGATGGCGATCCGGGCCGCGCTGGGCGCCAGCCGGGCGCGCGTGATCCGGCAATTGCTGACGGAAAGCGCGCTGTTGTCGGCCCTCGGTGCGATGCTCGGTCTCGTGTTCGCGATCGGAACCGTCAGCGCCGTCCGGAACCTCAGCGCGGTGGATCTACCACGCGCGCACGAACTCGGCCTTGACCCGCGTGCGCTGGGTTTTGCCGGGTTGATCTCGCTGCTCGCCGGCATGGCGTTCGGGTTGGCGCCAGCCCTTCACACCTCCCGGCCGAATCTCAACGACATGCTCAAGGACGGTGCGCGCACATGCGGCGCCAGTCCGCGAAGCCGTGTCCGCAGCGGCTTGATCGTCGCGGAAGTGGCGCTCTCGCTGGTCTTGTTGATCGGAGCAGGTTTGCTGCTGAACAGCTTCGTCCGTCTCTTGAAAGTCCCGCCGGGCATCAATCCACGCAACGTCCTGACCATGCAAGTGACGCTGCCGGAGCAGAAGTATCCGGACTATGAGCGCCGTGCCGTCTTCTTCGAGCGGGTGCTGGAACGGATCGGCAGCCTTCCCGGGGTTGAAGCCGCCGGTGTGACCGGCACACTGCCGCTCGCCGGATGGTCATATGGTACCGGCTTCTCTATTATCGGCCGCAGGGAGCAACCGGCCTCCGGTTATGCCGCAGACCACGATTTCTGCTCGTCGGAATACTTCCGGACGGTGGGAATTCCGTTGCTCAAAGGCCGGTTCTTCGATCAGCGCGATCAGGGGGACGCCTCCCGGGTGGTCGTGATCAGCGAAGCCCTGGCTCGCGAATACTTCCCGAACGAAGAACCGCTGGGTCAGCGGATTCATCTGGATGTGGTCTCAGGCAGGATGGATGAAGGCTGGGAAATCGTCGGCGTGGTGGGCGATGTCCGCCAACACGGGCTGGGAGAATCAGCCCGAGCTTGTGTTTATAGGCCGCAGGCAGCCGCCAGGTCCGCCGCGAATCTGGTCGTTCGAACCACTGGCGCTCCGCTGGCGATGGCGGACAGCGTGAGGAAGGCAATTCTTGAAGTCGATCCGAGCCAACCCGTGGCCAACATTCGCACGATGGAGGATGTGCTGGCCGCCTCCATGGCCCGGCGCCGGTTCACGATGACCTTGCTTGGCGGATTTGCCGGAGCGGCACTGCTGTTGGCCGCGATGGGTTTGTATGGCGTCATCGCCTATGCCGTTTCGCAGCGCACCCGCGAGATCGGCATCCGGATGGCCCTGGGCGCCAGCCGCGGCACCGTGCTCGCGCTGGTGCTGCGTCAGGGCCTGACACTGGCGGGGATCGGCGTCGCCCTCGGCGTGCCCGCCGCCCTGGGCCTGACGCGCGTGCTGTCGAACTTCCTGTATGAGGTCAAACCCGGCGATCCGATGACCTTTGCCGGAGTCTCTGTGATCCTGCTGTTGGTTGCCCTGCTCGCCTCTTGGCTTCCCGCCCGTCGCGCGGCGCGCGTGGACCCAATGGTGGCGTTAAGAAATTTGGGATGAGGGACGGGAGACGATGGGCCAGAAAAGATGATGAATGAAAGGCGATGGAGCCAGCGATCGGCACTTGCCCGCCGCCTACTGATCACTGTTTTGGCGGCCATCGGTCCCACGGGTCGTTACCAAGGGGACCCCTCTCGACTGTGAGTGTTCCACGCCGGCGGCCGCCTTTCCCATCCCTCCAAACTGACTTCAGCCGTAAGACGCCTCGGGGATTTGTCCGCGCCTCACGCCAAGCTCTCAAAGGGTGCGACGGAAGCCGAATCCCAGAATGGTGACTGGGTCTCGAGCCGGCCTCAGGCCATTCACGCTCATTCCTTGGCGGTCTTTGCGTCCTCGGCGTGAGGCTCCAAACCGTCCCACAGATGGGACGGGAGATTCCCGGAAACGGTCAGTCTGTCGGGTGGAAACGGCCGGAACAGCCCGTGAGGTCCGCAAATTGGCCCGAATTTGCCGCCTTGTGGTCCGATGGCATGCCTGCTGCGTCTGGCAGAAGGGACGAGGGATTGGAGGCGAGGGGCGAGTGAAGTTCTCTGGCCGCTGACCTCCCGCTGCTGCTCATCACTGCTCACGAATCAACTTACGTTCGCCATGCACTGTTCTCTCGTCTCTCGCCCCTGACCCCTCGCCCCGATGCAAGACCTCCGCTTCGCCTTCCGCCAACTCCTGAAAAACCCCGGCTTCACCGCCGTGGCCGTGCTCACCCTCGCGCTCGGCATCGGGGCCAACACCGCCATTTTCAGCGTCGTCAATGCCGTGCTGCTCCGGCCGCTGCCCTATACCGAACCCGGCCAACTGGTGCAGTTGCGCGCGGACCGGCCGGGCAGTCCCAGCACCGTCATTGGCAGCTCCACGTTCGTCGAAGTCAAAGCCCAGAGCCAGTCGCTGGCGCGCGTCGCCGCCTACAGTGGCGGCGAAATGACCCTCACGGGGGACGGACCGGCGGAACGACTCGTGGCGGGCGCAGTGACGGCGGATTTCTTTCCGCTGCTCGGCGTCCAGCCGGCGTTGGGGCGCGGCTTCACCTCGGAGGAGGACACACCCAACGGCCCCAAGTCCGTCCTCCTCGGACAGGGCCTGTGGCAGAGCCGATTCGGCGGCGACCCGGAGGTGCTGAACCGGACGATCACGTTGAATCAACAAAGCTACACCGTCGTGGGCATCCTTCCGGCGCGTTTCCAATATCCTGAACGATTTCAACTTTGGACTCCGCTGGCGCTCGGTGAGACGGGTGCCGGAGGGGGGATGAGGCTTTTGAAGGCCATCGCGCGATTGAAACCCGGCGTGACACTCGAGCAGGCGCAAACCGAGTTGCAAACGATTGCGCAGCGCATTCAAGCAGCCCGATCCGGGGGAGCGGTGTCCACGCCCGGTCCGCGTCCGCAGGAATCGGCCGGATCGCCCGTGCCTTCCTCGCCTTCCGCTCCAAGAGCCATCAATCCCGCCGGCCCTGTTTCGGCGCCGGGACCCGGACCGGTTGCCGGGCCGGTCCCGGGCGGTGCCCCCATCGGTCCGCAGGCGCCAGGAGGATCGGCGGCGATCTCGGGGAGTGCCGCCGGGCCGCTTGGTCGTGGTGGTGGCGAGAGTGTCCTGACGCTGGTCGGTTTGCACGAGCAGGTCGTCGGCAATGTGAAGAGTGCATTACTCGTCTTGCTGGGCGCGGTCGCGTTTGTGCTGCTCATCGCCTGTGCGAACGTCGCCAATCTCCTGCTCGCCAGGGCAGCCGCGCGGCAACGTGAAATGGCCGTCCGCGCCGCCCTGGGTGCCGGACGCTGGCGAATTGCCCGCGAGTTGCTCACGGAGAGCCTGCTGCTTTCACTGGCTGGGGGCGGACTGGGATTGTTGCTGGCGGTTTGGGGCGTCCAGGCGCTCGGGCAATGGAGCGACGCCGGCCAGGCGGCCACGCAGGGGATTGGCATGGATGCGTGGGTGCTGGCGTTCACCCTCGGCGTGTCGGTGATCACCGGACTGGTGTTCGGACTGGCGCCGGCGGTTCAAGCCTGGCGCACCGACGTCAACGCCGCGCTTAAGGAAGAGGGACGCGGCGCCACCGGCGGACATCGCCACCGGCTCCGGCATCTGCTGGTCGTGTCGGAAGTGGCGCTGGCGCTGGTGCTGCTCATCGGCGCGGGGTTGTTGCTCAAGAGCTTTTCACGGCTGACCCAGGTCAATGCCGGCTTCCGGAGCGAAGGCGTGTTGACGTTCCAAATCACTCTGCCAGGGGCCAAATCCTCGTCCCAGAAGGCCAACTTCATCGGACAAATCGTCGAGCGGTTGCGGGCGCTGCCCGGTGTGCAGGCGGCCGCTGCCACGGACTCCCTGCCGCTCACTCATTTTGCGCGCATGACCGCGGCCAGCGTCGAGGGCCGGCCACCGATCGACTGGAGCCGGGTGAAGCCGGGCGAAGTGTCGCCCGTATCGAGGCCGACCGTGACTCTCGATTACTTCAACGCGATGGGTATTCCGGTGAAGAACGGACGGGCATTCACGCCGGAGGAGACGCGTCCCGGCGCGGGGGTGGTGATTGTCAACGAGGCGTTTGAGAAACATCACTTCCCCGGCCAAAGCGTGGTCGGAAAACGAATCCGGCTGGGGGAGAGTGCAGAGGCCCCCTTGCTGACGGTCGTTGGGGTCATTGGCGATGTGCGGCAGAGCGGATTGGCGGGAGACGTCACGCTGGAGGCGTATTCCCCTGTGATTGAAGACATGGGTGGTGCGATGAGTTTCGTGATGCGCGTCGCCGGAAATCCGGCCCACCTCATTCCTGCCGTGCGTGCGGCGATGGCCGAAGTGGATCCCAACCAGCCGCTGCACAACCTGATGACCATGGAGCAGCGGTTGGCCAACACCACGACCTCGCGGCGACTGAACGCGACCTTGCTGTGCAGCTTTGCGGGAGTGGCCCTCCTGCTCGCCGTCGTGGGCATCTACGGCGTGATGTCCTATGCGGTGGCGCAACGCCGGCGTGAGATCGGCGTGCGGATGGCCCTGGGCGCGCAAAAGAGCGACGTGCTGGGTCTCATCCTCCACGGCGGGCTGCGGCTCACGCTGCTGGGCGTCGCGATCGGGCTCGCCGGGGCGTTTGCCCTGACCCGATATCTATCGAACCTGCTTTACTCCGTGAACGCGACCGATCCGGTGACCTTTCTGGGCGTGGCAGTGGCGCTGACCGGAGTGGCCCTGCTTGCCTGCTGGCTTCCCGCGCGACGGGCGGCGCAGGTGGACCCGCTGGTGGCACTGCGCAATGAGCGGTGAGGGACTCGAGGCGGGGGCGAGGGTGAAAATGATGACGTGTGAATGAGGAATGAAAGGCGATGAAGCCAAGCGATCAGCAACGAACAACTGGCCGCCACTGATTTCTGATCCCTCTTGCCGCTCACTCCTAGACTCTCGCCTCCATGCACGACCTCCGCTTCGCCTTCCGTCAGCTCCTGAAAAGCCCCGGCGTCACCGTCGTGGCCGTGCTCACCCTTGCAGTCGGCATCGGGGCCACGACCGCCATTTTCAGTCTCGTCAATGGGGTTTTGCTCAATCCATTGCCCTACGAACAACCGGGACAACTGGTTAACCTCTGGGAAATGCGTCCGAACGGGCGATCCGGAGACGTGTCGCCCGGCGCTTTCATGGACTGGAGAGAGCACGGCGCCAGTTTCGAAGGCGTATCTTCCGTGCGTGACGCAGCGGCGAATCTCACGGGAACGGGGCAGCCCGAACGGATCCATGGATTGCGCGTCTCCGCCAACTTCCTCTCGATTCTGCGCGAACAGCCGGAGATCGGGCGTGGTTTCCTGCCGGAGGAAGAGCGACCCGGCGGCGGAGACAAAGTCGTCGTCCTGTCCCACGGCCTGTGGCAGCGCCGTTTTGGCGGCAACCCCAATCTGGTGGGCAGCCGGATTCAGCTTGATGGGGAGAGCCATGCCGTGGTGGGCGTATTGCGACCGAACGCCTTGGCCACGGAGCCGCAGGCGGATTTTCTGATTCCGTCGGGCTGGGAACGCCAATACGGCGGCAATTTTCTTCGCGTCATTGGCCGGCTCAAGCCTGGCACGACAGCTGAACAGGCGGGAGTCGAACTGGCCGCCCTCAAGCAGCGGATGGCGCCGCACTATCCGACGTACAAGGAAAAATGGTCAGTGACCGTGACGCCGATGCACGAAGACGTCACCGGTGAGATAAAACCCACCTTGTTGATCCTGCTCGGCGCGGTCGGATGCGTGTTGCTGGTGGTCTGCGCCAACATGGCCAGCCTCCTCTTGTCGCGAGCCGTCGCCCGCCAGCGGGAGATGGCGGTGCGGACGGCGCTTGGGGCGAGCCGTGGGCGCATCTTCCGCCAGGTGCTCACCGAGAGCCTCCTGCTGGCGGCTTTGGGCGGCGTGCTGGGTGTGTTGGTCGCCTATGGCGGCGTGCACATGCTGCTGGCCTGGAGCGAGGGTACAATTCGGCACCTGGCCGAAGCGCAGGTTGACGCGCGCATGCTCGGGTTCGCGCTGTGCATCGCGCTCGGGACGGGTGTTTGCTTCGGTGTGCTGCCGGCGCTGCAAATGGCTGGTCCTCGCATCGAGTCCGTACTGAGAGAGGGGGGACGAGGCGTGGTCTCCGGTTCGCGCGGACGGCTGCAAAGCGGTTTGATCGTCGCGGAAATCGCGCTCGCCCTGATGCTGCTGACGGGCGCCGGGCTGCTGTTGCGGAGCTTCAACAAACTCATGCAGGTGTCGCTGGGTTTCGTCCCGCAACAGGCGCTGGCGATGGACTTGTCCATGCCCGACCCCAAATCTTCCCACGCGGGCGCGAAGACGCAGCTTCTTCAGAGGATGGTGGATCGAATCTCGGCGATTCCCGGAGTCGAGACTGCCGGCTTTGCCTGGAATAGGCCCATGAAGGGCGTTGATATGGATGAACAAGGAATAAAGGTCATGGGCCGCCAGGACCAGCCGGAAGAGGGCTACGGCGTCAAATATGAGGGCGTGGCGGGGGAGTACTTCCGTGCCCTAGGCATACCTTTGTTGAGAGGCAGAACTTTCTCCAGAACCGACTATTCCACCAATGCAGCGCCTGTCCTGGTTTGTAGTGAAGCTTTTGCCCGAAAAGTCTTTCCCAACGAAGATCCGATCGGAAAATACGTGCAGTTCAGTTCGGACCGGATATTTGAGATCGTCGGCATGGTCGGTGACATCAAGCTGACCCAAATCCTCGATGATCGTCCGGACAAGATTTACCTTCCGCATACGAGCGCGGGCGCAAATGGCAGCCTCATTGTGCGCACGCGGGTAATGCCCGCATCGCTGGCCGAACCCATCCGGAGGGCCATTCTGGAGGTGGAACCGGATCAACCGGTGGCGAACGTCCGCACATTGGAGCAGGACGTCTCCCGTTCAGTGGCCGTCCGGCGGCGGATGTTCACGCTGCTGGGGATTTTTGCCGTGGTGGCGCTTGGCCTGGCCGCGATGGGCCTGTATGGAATTCTGGCCCATGCGGTCGCGCTCCGGCGGCATGAAATTGGCATTCGCATGGCCTTGGGTGCGCAGCGGAGCGATGTCCTGAGGTGGATTCTCCGGAATGGCATGGGACTGACCCTGCTGGGTGTGGTTCTCGGACTTGCCGGAGCGTTTGCGCTGACCCGCGTGCTGCGAAATCAGCTCTATGAAGTCGGTTCCACCGATCCCCTTACCTTTGCCGCCATGGCGCTGCTGCTGGTCGTGGTTGCCTTGTTGGCCTGCCTGATCCCCGCCCGCCGGGCGTCGGGGGTGGACCCCATGGAGGCGCTGCGGAATGAGCGATGAGGGGTGGGGAACGAGTAGGAAATGGCGAATGATGAATGAAAAGCAATGAATCCAGAAAGCGACAACGGATGACTGACCGCTCTCACCCCTCGCCAGCTAGCCCCCATGCAAGCTATCCGTCTCGTCTTCCGCCATTTGCTGAAAAACCCCGGCTGGAAAAAGGAGCTGGGGATCACAGGCGAGAGGCGAATCAAGTTCTTTGGCCCACCGAATCCCTTCATCCCGCTTGTCACTAAGTTTTAATCTCTCGCTCCTATTCCTATGAATGACCTGCGCTTTGCGCTGCGGCAGCTTGTCAAGAATCCGGGTTTTACCCTGGTCGCCGTCCTCACCCTCGCGCTCGGCATCGGCGCGAACACCGCCATCTTCAGCGTGGTCAATGCCGTCCTGCTCCGGCCGCTGCCCTACCCTGAGCCCGGTCAGTTGGTGCAGTTGCTGGCAGACTGGTCGGGCAAACCCAGCACCGCCATTGGCAGCGCCACGTTCGTTGAAATCAACGCCCGGAGCCAGTCACTGGCGCGCATCGCGGCCTATGAAGGCGGCGACATGACCCTCACCGGGGCCGGATCGGCGGAGCGAATCGTGGCCGGCGCGGTGACGGCGGATTTCTTTCCGCTGCTCGGCGTCCAGCCGGCGTTGGGACGCAACTTCACCCGGGAAGAGGACACGCCCAACGGTCCCAAGGCGGTCGTTCTCGGACACGGCCTCTGGCAGAGCCGATTCGGCGGCGACCCGGACGTGTTGGGCCGGACGGTCACATTGAACCAGCAAAGTTACACCGTCGTGGGCATTCTTCCGGAGCGCTTTCAATATCCCGAACCGTTTCAACTTTGGACTCCGATGGCGCTGGGTGAAACGGGGGGAACCTTCGTGACGCATGGCGAAGGCATGATGCTTCTGAAGGCCATCGCCCGATTGAAACCCGGCGTGACGCTTCAACAGGCGCAAGCCGAGTTGCAAACCATTGCGCAGCGCATTCAACCCGGAGAACTGACCGCCACTCCACGCGGAGAGGGTGGCGAGGGTGGTGGGGGCGGTGGCGGTCTCTTGACGTTGATCGGCCTGCACGAACAGGTCGTTGGCGACGTGAAGGGGGCATTGCTCGTGTTGCTGGGCGCGGTCGCGTTTGTCCTGCTCATCGCCTGTGCGAACGTCGCCAACCTTCAGCTTGCGCGGGCGGCCGCGCGTCAACGCGAGATGGCCGTCCGTGCCGCGCTGGGCGCCGGGCGGTGGCGGATCGCCCGGGAACTGTTCACAGAAAGCGTGCTGCTTTCGCTGGCCGGCGGCGGTTTGGGATTGTTGCTGGCGCTCTGGGGCGTCCGGGCGCTTGGGCAATGGGGCGGCGCGAGCCTGCCGGCGACGCAGGGGATTGGCATGGATGCGTGGGTGCTGGCGTTCACGCTCGGCGTGTCGGTGATCACGGGCTTGGCGTTCGGACTCGCGCCGGCGGTTCAAGCCTGGCGCACGGACGTCAACGCCGCGCTCAAGGAGGAGGGCCGCGGCGACACCGGCGGGCATCGCCACCGGTTCCGGCATCTCCTGGTCGTATCCGAAGTGGCGCTGGCGCTGGTGCTGCTCGTCGGCGCAGGGTTGTTGATCAAGAGCTTCTCGCGGTTGCTCGACGTCAATCCCGGCTTCCGGGCCGATGGCGTGTTGACCTTCCAAGTGACTCTGACGGAGGGAAAGTCCCCGGCCCAGAAAATCAACTTCATCGGACAAACCGTAGAGCGGTTGAAGGCGCTACCCGGTGTGCAGGCGGCCGCCGCCACGGATTCCCTACCGCTCACTCCATTCGAGCGCATCACCCTGGCGGAGATCGAGGGCCGGCCCCCCATTGACTTCGACAAGCTGGGGCGGGGTGAGTTGAACGTGAGGCCGGCTTCGCGGCCGACGGTCACCCCCGACTATTTCAGCGCGATGGGTATTCCCGTGAAGAGCGGACGGGCGTTTCTCCCGCAGGACGCGCACCCGGGCGCGGGAGCGGCGATCGTCAACGAGGCGTTTGAGAAACATCACTTCCCCGGCGAAAGCGCGGTCGGCAAACGGATCCACCTCCTGGGGCCGAGTGAGGGGGTGCCATGGCTGACGGTGGTGGGGGTCGTCAGCGACGTGCGGCAGAGCGGATTGGCGGGAGAAATCCTGCCGGAGGTATATACTCCGGTGCTGGAAGACACGGGAGGCGCGTTGAGCTTTGTCATCCGCACTGCCGGCGAGCCAGCCGGTCTGATTCCCGCTGTGCGGGCGGTGGTGGCGGAGGTGGAGCCGAACCAGGCGTTCCACAATGTGATGACGATGGAGCAGCGGCTGGCCAACACCACGACCTCGCGGCGGCTGAACACGGTCTTGCTGGGCAGCTTTGCGGCCGTGGCATTGCTGCTCGCCGTCGTGGGCATCTATGGGGTGATGTCGTATGCGGTGACGCAACGCCGTCGCGAGATCGGCGTGCGGATGGCCCTGGGCGCGCAAAAGAGCGATGTGCTGGGTCTGATCATCCACGGCGGGCTGCGGCTGACGCTGCTGGGTGTCGCGATTGGTCTCGCTGGGGCGTTTGCTCTGACGCGCTATTTATCGAGCCAGCTTTACTCCGTGAAAGCAACCGACCCACTGACCTTTCTGGGACTCGCGGCGGCGCTGACAAGTGTGTCCCTGCTGGCCTGCTGGCTGCCCGCGCGGCGCGCGGCGCGGACCGATCCGATGGAGGCGCTGCGTGTGGAATGATTTCCGAAATAGAAAGTATGCAACGTCAACAATGAACAGACGAATCCCATGCGAACAGAAACAAACTCAATTCTGAAACAGTCGGCCATCGGATGTGTGCTCGCGGTGATGCTGCTCCAGGGCGCGGGAAGCCTGTACGCCCAGGCCCAGGTTGGAAATGGCCAGGCCAGACCCGAGTCCTCCGGCGGCGCGCAGGTAGCCGCCATCGCCACGGAACCAAATGACATCACCGGGACCTGGAAAAGCTCGATCCGTTACACGGGGGCGGACGACCGCGCGACCGATGCGCCAAAGAGAGCGCCAGCGTCAGGCCCTGCGAAGGGGGAATCCGCTTCGTCTGAGGCGGTTGCGACCCGCAATGGCGCGGAGTGGATCACCGCCCGATTTACCTCCATCCGGGTAACGGATCCACTCCGGGATAGTCTCACGCTCACGCTCAAGCAGGATGGAGAAAAGGTGACGGGCACACTCTCTGGGCTGGGTGACCTTCAGAAGGTTTCAGGTGACGTGAAAGGGAAAGACGTGTTGCTGAGTGTCTCCCTGATCCGCGATGACGGTGAACGCATCACCGCCCGCTTTACGGGAGAAGTTCCATCTCCCGGCAAAATGGAGGGCTCTCTCACGTTCGATTCCCAACGCCTTTTCAACGCCCCAGGAACAAGGCCTCCCACCAAATTGGCCCGGTCCGGTCAAAAAGAATGATTCCGTGTCGAACGCCGGGCTTCCCTCGTACCGATGCCTTTGGCAGTTGGCATCAAGAGTTTGGGCGGCCATCGGTCCCACGGGTCGTCACCAAGGGGACCACTTTCGAGTGTTCCACGCCGATGGCCGTCTTTTCCCTCGGATCGGGTGAAATACGCCGCTATGCGCCACCACTCTCCCATCTCTCGCCCTGAATCCCTCGCCGCGCGGCGCAAGTGGTCCCAATCAACCCATCCTTGGTAGGGGCGCGTTCCATCCGCGACCCATTTCAATTCCGCTGCGCTTGTGGACGAACGACGGGGAACGCGGGAAGCCCCCACGCGCCAGAAGCTCCCCGCGTTCCCCGCAGCGACTCCACACGCGCCGCGGGGGAAGTTACGGACGTGCGGGAGCCCGTCCCTACCAGTTCAATAACGCCGTCCCAAAACCGGAACCGCAGAATCCCACAATCGGACATTCCGAGGGCGCGGCTTCCCGCCAAAGCCCTCGCAAGGGCCTTGTTTTGAACTATTCCTGGAGAATTTCGCCTTCCGGCACACCGGCTGCAATCGGTCCGGCAGAGTTCATGAATGACCTCAAGCTGGCCGTCCGGCAATTCCTCAAAAGCCCCGGCTTTACCGCCGTGGCCGTGCTCACTCTCGCCCTCGGCATCGGGGTGAACACCTCCATGTTCAGCGCGTTGCAGATGCTGCTTTCGCGGCGGTTGCCCTATCCCGAACCGGAAGCGCTGGTGCAGTTGTTTCAAGCGTCGTCGAGGTCGCAACCGGAAGTCCACCACTCGGCTCCGAATGTCCTGGATTATCAGCGCAGCGGCACATTCGAATACGTCGCCGCGTTTACCGATAAGCCCTTCAACTTGTCCGAGCCGGGCGAGGCGCCCGAGCGGATTCAGGGCCTTCAGGTCTCGGCCGACTTTTTCCCTCTGCTCGCAGTGCAGCCGTTGCTGGGCCGCTGGTTCACCCCGGAGGAAGAGCAACCGGGGAAGAACAATGTGGTGATCCTGGAGCACGGCTTCTGGCAGCGCCGGTTCTCCGGTGATCCCGGCATTGTCGGGCGCGTGATTCGCCTCGATGGAGAGCCCTCGATGGTGGTCGGTGTCATGCCGGAGCGGTTTCGTGACACCCTGCTGTCGGGTCCACGTTATCTCTGGAAGCCGCTGGCATTTTCAGAGAGCGACCAACGCGAACGCGGTCACAATTTCTTGAAGTGCATTGCGAGGTTGAAAGACGGGCAATCGCTGGGCCAAGGCCAGGCGGCGGCTTCGGTGCTGGCCACCCGGCAATTACAGGAACATCCGCAGAATTCTCCCGACGGCCTGCAGATCGTCTCCCTGGCCGAATCCAGCCTCCCGCGTCAGGCACGGACCATCGTCTGGCTGGTGATGAGTCTCGCCCTGTTTGTGCTGCTCATCGCCTGTGCCAATCTGGCGAACCTGCAATTTGCCCGCACGTCCGCGCGGGGGCGCGAACTCGCCATCCGCGGGGCCTTGGGGGCGCCACGCCGGAGGCTGCTGGGGCAATTGCTTTTGGAAAGTCTGCTCCTCGCCTTCATCGGCGGCGCCTTGGGCCTGATTCTGGCCCAAGGGTGCAATGCCGCGCTCAGCCGTCAGTTCATCACCGAAGGACGCCCGATATTGGACTTCGCCCTCGACTCGCGAGCCTTGCTTTTCAGTCTGCTGGCGTCTGCGGGGAGCGGCGTGGCATTTGGTCTGATCCCAGCCTGGCTGGGCTCCCGTAAGAACGCGAACGAAGTGCTCCAGCAGGGATCCCGCGGCGCCACGGGCGACCGCGCTCAGAACCGGCTCCAGCATTCGCTGATCGTCGCGGAAGTGGCCCTCGCCATGATGCTGCTCGGAGGAGCCGGGATCCTGCTGAACGGCCTTCGCGCCTTTTCCATGATGGATCCCGGTTGGAAGGCGGACGGCATGACGTTGGGATACCTGACGCTGCCTGAAGCCAAATATCCGGATGGCAATTCCCTGCGAAGCTTCGCCGACCGAACGCTGGAAGAACTCCGCGCTCTCCCCGGCGTGGAGGAGGTGGCGATCTGTTGGAACCTCCCGGTCCGGCAATTCAATGTGACTTCCAGTTTCGCCGTGGAGGGTCGCCAGGAACTTCCCCAGGGTGTGAAGCAGACCTGTTCGGTGAACGGAGTCACCCCCGGCTACTTTGATGTCCTCGGAATGCGAATCCTCGCGGGTCGCAACTTCACCGAGGCGGACCGCACCAATCGGCCAGCCGTCGTGATCATCAACGATCACATGGCCCGCGCCTTGTGGCCCGACGGCTCGCCGCTCGGACAACGCCTCAACGGCGCCGAAATCGTTGGGGTCGTCGGCGACGTGCGTTTTCCGGCAAATCCCTCGGAAATGCGAACGCCGTTCCAGACTTATCGCCCGTTCGCACAGGAGCCCCGGCGGTTCTTGAATGTCGCGTTGCGAGGCAACGTGTCAGGCGACCTGCTGCGGAAGTCGCTGTTGGAGGTGGATCCAGACCAACCGGTCGGAGACGCCGGTCCGGCTCAGGCCGATATCCGGAAATCGTTGGAAAACTGGGGCGTGGGCGGAAGTTTGCTCACCAGCTTTGCCGTGCTGGGTCTGATGCTGGCCGCGTTGGGAATCTACGGAGTCATTTCCGGCTTTGTAGTGAGACGCACCGGAGAGATCGGCGTGCGCATGGCGCTCGGCGCCCGAGTGGGCGATGTGTTCTGGCTCGTCATCGGGAAAGGCCTGCGACTGACTCTGATCGGCGCCGGAGTCGGTCTGCTCGGGGCGTTCGGACTCGTCCGGGTTGCGGGAGCGATTTTTCCCGAAATGCCGGCAAACAACCCGCTCCTGATGCCGGCCGTCGCCGCCGTCCTGTTTGCCGTTTCCTTCATCGCCTGCTGGCTGCCCGCCCGGCGGGCAGCGCGGGTGGATCCGATGGTGGCGCTGCGGAATGAGGGGTGAGAGGCGAGGAAAAAATGAGGAACGATGAACGAAGAATGATGAATGATGAATGAGAAGGCCGGCCACCGACAACTCACAACTTACAACGAACAACGAACAACGAACCATGAACGACCTCAAATTCACCATTCTCCAATTGCTCAAGATCTCCGCCTTTACTTTCCGCACCCGCGGGCTGGGGCTGCTGCCCAGTCCGTTCCGTCGCCGACAGATCGCAAGTTCCATCGCGGCCGCACTGATGATTTCTGCGATGACTGGCTGTAGAGAAGCGCAGCGCATCGCCATCAACGCTGCTGGGCATCCCATCACACTGGAGATTGTCGGCGACCATTCCATCGAAGGCCACGCCGAACGGGGAACGATCCAGAGCCGCCACGGCGCCGTTGTTATCGAACCCACACGGATGCGTATGGAAGATGGGAAATGGACCGCCATCGAAGCGGGCATTCCCGTCAAAATCCGGATGGCGCCGGGAAGGGTGGTCATGGCGGCTGGACGGGTGAGCGTGGAGCGGACCGTGAACTGACGGCGCAGAACCCACCAACTCAAAGCGCTCGCCCCTATGCACGACCTCCGCTTCGCCCTCCGCCAACTGATGAAGAACCCCGGCTTCACCGCCGTGGCCGTGCTCACGCTCGCGCTCGGCATCGGGGCGACGACAGCGATTTTCAGCGTCGTGTATGGCGTGTTGATCAGCCCCTACCCCTATGAGCGGCCGGGAGAGATTTGGATGCCCGGACTGCGCACCGCTTCCTCCAACCAGCGGATGCGGCCCTACCGTCGGGAGGAATATCGCGAGATGGCCAAGCTCCCCGCGTTTTCGCAGGTGATGGCTACTTCTCCGGACGACATGCTGCTGACGGGCGCCTTTGCCCCGGAGATGTTGCGGACCGTTCGGATCACGGGAAATGCGGCGGGGTTTATCGGCGTCCCGCCGGTGATCGGACGGATGATCGGGCCTTCCGACATCCTTCCCAACGGCGAACCGGAACCGGTGGCGGTGCTCAGCTTCCGCTTGTGGCAACGCCTCTTTGGGGGCCGCCCGGATGCGCTCGGCCGGACGCTTCGCCTGAACGACCGGATATACACGGTCATTGGCGTCATGCCGCCCCGCTTTGGCTGGTGGACCAGTGATGGGTTATGGCTTCCGCTCGGTCTGGGGCCGGGGGATCCACGCGGGGTGATGCCCATTGCGCGGCTCCATCCCGGCGTGACGGCGGCGGTGGCCGAGCAACAACTGCACGGGCTCCAGGTTCAATGGGCGAAGGAGAATCCGGCGGGATTCCCTCGGGAAGAATTTACCTCCCTGCTGACCAACTACCTCGAGATCACGGTGGCGAGCGGTGAGATGGAGCGAAGCCTGCGCCTGCTGTTCGGCGCGGTGGCTTTCCTGCTGCTGATCGCCTGCGCAAACGTGGCCAATCTCCAACTGGCCCGCGGGTCGTCGCGGGCGAGGGAAATGGCTGTGCGACTTTCGCTGGGGGCGCAACGCCGGTGGCTCGTGCGGCAGTTGCTGACGGAGAGCGTGCTGCTCTCGGGCGTGGGCGGCGCGTTGGGTCTGGTTTTCGCCTTCGTCATCACCCGGCTCATGGTGGCCTTGATGCCGGGCTTCTATGTGCCGAATGAGGCGCGCATCGAAGTGAACGGTTCCGTGCTCCTGTTCTGCGCCGGCATCTCCGTGCTGACCGGCATCCTGTTCGGCTTGATGCCGGCACTTCAGTCGTCGCGTCCTGATCTTACCGATGCGCTGAAGGATGAGGGACGGGGATCCAGCGCCGCGGCCGGCGGGAAAATCCGCGCGGCGTTGGTGGTGATGGAAGTGGCGCTGTCCGTGGTGTTGCTGGTCAGCGCGGGAATGACTGTTCGCGGGTTTATTGCCTTGCAGCAGGTGGATCTGGGTTTCCAGCCGGAACACGTCTTCGTGGCGAACCTGCCGCTTCCGCCGAATCGCTACGATACCTGGGAGAAGCGCAACCGCTTTGCCGCCGAACTCTTGGAGCGCGCCCAAAACCTCTCGGGGGTCAGCGCAGCGTCCATTGGCAACGGCGGGTTGCCCTTCGGCGGACCGCAGTCCGGCTATGCGATCGGCGGCCAGGCGGCGCCGGAAGCGCAGCGAATTCTCGTGCAACTGGCCGGCGCCGACTACCTGAAAACCGTGGGCATTCCCCTCCGGCGCGGTCGCATGTTCACAGCGCGCGAGGTGGACGACGCCAGCCGTGTCGGTGTGATCAACGAAGCGGCGGCCAAACTCTGGCCGGCCGGCGAAGATCCGGTTGGACGAATCCTCCATCTGGACGAGATGGGCCGGACCAATCCGGGAGTCCGGATGCCCACCAACCCTTCGCCTGAGATCACCATCGTCGGAGTGTTTGCGGATACGCAGAACGACGGCCTCCGCAACGAGAGCCGTCCGGCGGTGTTGCTGCCCTACACGCTGGCCGCGCCGCCGGGCCGAACCCTGGCGGTCCGGGCGCAGGGGGATCCGGGCCCATTGATGAATGCCCTGCGCGCGCAGGTGCGGGAGATGGATCCCGAACAACCACTGCGCGGTCCTGGCACGCTGTCGGAGGCCGTTGCGGATCAATCCGTCCAGCCGCGCTTTGCCATGTCTCTCTTCAGCCTGTTTGCGGGGTTTGGTCTCGCGCTGGCCATGGCCGGCATCTACAGCGTGTTGTCGTATCTCGTCGCCCGCCGGATTCGGGAGATCGGTGTGCGCATGGCGCTCGGGGCGGGGCAGGGGGACATTTTGGGAATGTTCATGAAACAGGGAGGCCGGCTGGTGGGGGTGGGACTTGTCGTGGGCCTGCTGGCTTCCCTGGCCGTGGCGCGTCTGTTGGCGAACCAGCTCGACCTGTTTCAAGTCCCGCAGTTCGACCCGGTCTCCTTTGGGGTGGTGGCGCTGATTCTGGCGCTGATCGCCGCGGCGGCCTGCTACGTGCCCGCCCGGCGGGCGACCCGGGTGGATCCGATGGTGGCGCTGCGGGCCGAGTGAAATGAACGCGGAACATTCCACATCGAACGCCGAACGCCGAAGCGTGAGCGTCTCCCCCCTTGGGTTGGGCGACGCTTCGCGGAGCCGTACGCGGAGGAAGCCGCAACGGCCGGAGTTCGCCAATGGGCACCGCGGATCCCACGACCGGCGGACCTTCGCTTACAGGAGGAGGCGAGGGGAAGCGAAGGGGCCAACTCGGGCGTACGGCTCGTCGGAGACTCGCCCCACCAACGGGAGGTCAATGCGCCGCCACCCACTACCCACCACGAACAACGAACAACTGACCACCCTCTCGCCCCTCGCCCCTATGCACGACCTCCGCTTCGCCTTCCGCCAACTGCTGAAAAACCCCGGCTTCACCGCCATCGCCGTGCTGACCCTCGCCCTCGGCATCGGGGCCAATACCGCCATATTCTCGCTGGTGAACGCCGTGCTGTTTCGGCCGATCACGGCTCGAGAGCCGGATCGCCTGGTTTCATTGTTCGATCAGGAGAAGGAGAATCCCGCAAATTTCCGGTTCTTCTCGTATCCCAATTTCAAAAGCATCCAGGCGGAACGTTCGTTGTTTGAAGACGTGCTGGCCTTTGCTCCGGGAAATGTCGCGCTGACGGACGGTGAGTTGACCCGGCGGTTCGGCGCCGTGTTTGTCAGCGCCAACTACTTTTCCGCGCTGGGGGTTTCGCCGGCGCAGGGACGGGGGTTCCTGCCCGAAGAGGAGTCGGCTCCGGTTTTCGTCGCTGTGCTGAGCTACGCCTATTGGCAACAGAGCGGCGCGGACCCCGCGATCGTCGGCCGGGTCCTCCGGCTCAATAACACAGCGGTCACGGTGGTGGGTGTCATGCCGGAGCATTTCACAGGCACGATGGCGCTGGCTGCCCCGGCGTTTTTTCTGCCGCTGGGCCTGATGGATTCGTTGACCGGACGGCCGGAGGCACCGGCATCCAACCTCTTCACAGACCGTGGTGCCGATATCCTCAGCGTGGTCGCCCGCCTGCAGCCCGGTGTCACCTTCAGTGGCCTGCCGGCCCAGCTCTCCGCCTTCAGCGGGCGGCTGGCGGAGGAATTTCCGTCCGAAAACGGCAGGTACCAGTTGGCCGCAGCGACGCTGTCCCGCTTGAGCCACAGCAACCGGCCGGAATCCACGCCGGCAGCGGCGAGACCGCTGGCCGGATTCGCGCTGGCCATGGCGCTGTGTCTGCTGCTGGTCGCCAGCCTGAACCTCGCCAACATGATGCTGGCGCGCGGCGCGGCGCGGCGCCGGGAGATCGCCGTCCGGCTGGCGGTGGGCGCGGGAAGAGAACGCATCCTCCGTCAGTTGCTGACCGAAGGGTTCCTGCTCGCCCTGCTGGGCGGGCTCGCGGGAATGCTGCTTTCGGTCTGGGTGACGGAGGCCCTGGCCGCGCTGGCGGGATCCACCATGAAAAGCGACTTCCTGGTGTTCGATCCCTTGCCGGATCTCCGGGTGTTTGGCGCCTCGTTGGGCTTCTGCGCCCTGGCGACGATGATGTTCGCGCTCGGACCGGCCTGGCGGCTGGCCCGGCTCGACGTGAATGCGGATCTCAAGGGAAACGCCGCGGAAGGGTTCGGCGGACGGGCATCCCGGTTCTTGGTCCTGCGCAACCTGCTGGTGGTCTCGCAGGTGGCGTTGTCGCTGTCGCTCCTCGTGGCCGGAGCCCTGTTTGCCCGCAGCGCCTGGAAAGCGCTGGAGGCGGATCCCGGCTTCTCGTTCGGCTCCAACTTCTATGCCGAACTGCGTCCGGACATGGCGGGCTACGAGGAACCGCGCGCGCGCCAGTGGTATCGGAACGCCGTGGGCGCGGTGGAAACGTTGCCGGGCGTCGAAGCGGTCAGCTTCGGGCTCACGATGCCCTTTGGGAACGCGCACTATGGCACGGACCTTCAGCTTTCCGACACTCAGACCGACTTCGCCGACTTCAACGTCATCGGAATGAATTATTTTCGTACCTTGGGCGTGCCCTTGCTTCGTGGACGCGAGTTCACGCGCGCCGAAGTCGAGACAACCAATGCCCCGCGCGTGGTCATTGTCAGCCAATCGCTGGCTGAGCGCGTCTGGCCTGGACAAGAGCCGATCGGCAGGCGATTGACGCTGGGCCACGCGCGCGCCCACGGTTCGCGCGACACGATGGAAGTGGTCGGCGTGGTTCCCGACTTGAAGCGCGCGCTGATGGAGAAAGGTCGCGGCCTTTTTTTCTATGTGCCCTACGGACAGGACTACCACCCGGCCATGCTGCTGCAGGTGCGAGTCGCCCCGGGGGCGGATCCGGCCTCCTTGATGCGCCAAACCCGAGAGCTGCTGCGTCGGCTGGACCCGCAACTGCCCGTGACCGCGCTGAGCACCCTTCGTGACGCGCATCAGACCGGGTCCAGTGTGGGCGCGCTTCGTATCGGAGCCAGGATCTTCGGCGCCTTTGGAGGCGTCGCTTTGGTGCTGGCGGCTGTCGGCCTCTATGGCGTCAAGGCCTACTCGGTGAGCTGCCGCGCCCGCGAGATCGGGATTCGCATGGCCCTGGGAGCGGCCTCGCGTACCGTGCTGCTCATGATCCTGGGCGAGGGCGCGCGACTCATGGCCGCCGGCCTGGGCCTGGGTCTTCTGCTGGCCTGGGCGGTGGGCCGACTGGCGACTGGATTCGTCTATGACGCCGGCGCCTTGGATCTTCCCGCCCTGGCCGCATCCGTCGTCGTGCTCCTATCCGCCGCCCTGCTGGCCTGCTGGATTCCCGCCCGCAGCGCGGCGCGAGTGGACCCGATGGAGGCGCTGAGGAACGAGTGAGAAATGATGAATGGTGAACTGTGAATGATGAATGAAAGGAGCTGAAGCCAGCGACCGGCAACGAACCACGAACTATGAATCGCCAATCACAAATCACCAACCGCCGATCAAGGACAGCCTCGTTCCAGTTTTCGTGACGATCCCCCAGTCCTTTGCGCGAGGCCCCGAAAGGGGGGTAGAGCCTCACGCAATGGGCGCGGAGAACGCAGAGAAAGGAAATAGAGGACCTGGCACTCTGTTCCTCGATGCCGGCTGCTTCATCATTCCTCATTTGCCCCTCTGCGCGCGGATCTGCGAGGCGTCGAAACCGCATCGCATTGGCTCGTCCCAAATTTGGGACGAGCCAGTCCCATAGATGGGCAATGCCCGGCGGCCTCCGGCAACAGAACGGCGCCATTTCCGCCTGAAAAGACCGAAACGGCCGGCGACAGGGATGCACGGCATGCTTGCTGCGGTCCGTGGCGGAGACGATGAACGATCTCCGTTTCGCCTTCCGTCAATTGCTGAAGAATCCCGCCTTCACTGCCGTGGCCGTGCTCTCGCTGACCTTGGGAATCGCGGCCAACACGACCATCTTCAGCTTCGTCAATGCGCTGTTGCTCCGCCCGCCGCCGGTCGAGGAGGCGGACACGCTCTGGCAGATCTGGAAGCTCGGGCCCAACGAATCGTCGGAGCTGCGGCGTCACGGCGTGTGGAGCCGCGTGGCCCTCGGTTATCTTCGCGACCACTCTCAATCCTGCGCGGCCATCGCCGGGTCCGACGTGGAGCCGAAACTCACCAGTTGGAGCCACCATGGAATCGGCGAGTCGGTCCAGAGCCTCATGGTTTCGGGAAACTATTTTGATGTGTGCGGGATTCGCCCCGCGCTGGGGCGCTTTTTCATTCCCGATGAAGACCGGACCCCCGGCAGCCATCCGGTCGTTGTGGTCAGCCACAACTTCTGGCGGGACCGGCTGGAGGCCGATCCGCAGGCGGTGGGCCGCGCGGTGACGATCAATGGCGTGGCGCTCACGGTCATCGGCGTGGCGCCGGAAAGCTTCACCGGCGTGATGGCGGGGGTTTCACCGGACCTCTGGGTGCCATTCATGATGGCGCCTGCGGTGTTGCACGACGAGGGATGGCTCACGGGGACCCATTCCCATTCGGTCTTCGGCTTGGGGCGGCTGAAACCCGGAGTGACCGCGACGCAGGCCTCGGCCGAACTGTCGGTGCTGACGCGCCAGTTTGAAGAGGAGACGGCCGGAGATTTTGTCCGTGGAGACGCAGCCGCTCTGATCCCTTCGTTTCTGGTGCCCCTCCCGCTTCGCGGTTACGTCCGGGGCTTCACCGGAATGTTCATGGGCGCGGTGCTGCTGGTGCTGCTCATCGCCTGCGCCAACGCCGCCAACCTCCAGCTCGCCCGCGCCGTGACCCGGCGGCAGGAGATGGCGATGCGCGGTGCGCTGGGAGCCACACGCGGACGGCTCATCCGCCAGTTGCTCACCGAAAGCGTGCTGCTGGCCGCGATGGGTGGCGGGCTGGGTTTGCTCCTGTCGGCATGGCTGGCGCGGCTGATCGGCCAGTTCATCCCTTCAAACCTCCCGCTGCGTCTGTCCGTGGAATTCGATTGGCGGGTGCTGGCGTTCACCGCCTCGGTCTCGCTGCTTACCGGCATCCTCTTCGGTCTGGCACCGGCGTTTCGCGGCACGCGTCTCAATCTGGCTGCGACGCTGAAGGACGAGACCCGCGGCCTGGCAGTCCGGCGGTCGCGCCTTGCCCATGCGCTGATCGTCGGGCAGATGGCGCTTTGCCTGGTGCTGCTGGTGGCGGCGGCGTTGTGCCTGCGCAGCCTGCTGAACGCGCGTGCCTTCGATCCGGGCTTCGTGGTTCGGGACCGGGTGACCGCCGGCTTCAATCTGAACGACTTTGGCTACACGGCGGCGCAGGCCCGCGGGTTCCAGGAGCAGCTTCTGGCGCGGGTACAGGCGCTGCCCGGGGTGCGGTCCGCCGCGCTGGCCGGTTATCTGCCGCTCGGAACAGAGCACAGCAACGGCAACATCCCGGTGGCAGGCCAGGAATTGCCTCCGGGAGAGCGAGGCTTCTTCTTTGAAATGCTCAGCGCCGGTCCCGGGTACTTCGCGACGACGGGCACGCCGCTGCTCCAAGGGCGCGAATTCACCGATGCGGATCGCGAAGGCGCGCCCCGCGTGGCCATCATCAACGAGGCCGCGGCCCGAAGTTACTGGCCCGGCCAGAATCCAATTGGCCGCCGGCTGGGGGATCCCGGGAACACCCTGGAAATCGTCGGTGTGGTGCCGACGGGTCGCTACCGGACGCTGGGCGAGGAGCCGAAGCCGGCGTTTTACCGGTGTTTCCTGCAGGGACAGCATTTGGGCGGCGCCCTTGTCGCCCATGTGCAGGGCGCTCCCGGCCCGGTGCTGTCCGCGATCCGCGGCGTCGCGCAGGAACTGGATTCCCGGCTGGCGCTGACGCGCGTCTCCACGCTGGAGCAGCACCTCTCGCTGGCCTGGTTCCCGATGCGGACCTCCGGGTTGCTACTGGGCGTGCTGGGTGCGGTGGCGTTGATCCTCGCCGTGTCGGGTTTGTTCGGGGTCGTCGCTTATTCGGTGTCGCAACGCACCCGCGAAGTGGGCATCCGCATGGCGTTGGGTGCGCAACGGAGCGACGTGCTGCGGTTGGTGATGCGGCAGGGCCTGTGGTTGGCGGGCATCGGCACGATCCTCGGGGTCGCCGGCGCGCTGGCGGCGACACGACTGCTGCGCGGCCTCCTGTTCGGCGTTGGCGCCACCGACCCGCTGACCTTCATCGCCGTACCCCTGCTGTTGCTGGCGGTCGCGCTGCTGGCCTGCTGGTTCCCGGCCCGGCGCGCGGCCGGAATGGATCCGATGACGGCGCTGAGGAACGAGGGGTGAGGGGGAAATGATCAATGGTGAACTGTGACTGATGAATGAACGGCGGCGAAGCCCGCGACCGGCAACAGACTACGAATCCCGAACCATGAACGACCTCAAATTCGCCTTTCGGCAACTCCTCAAAAACCCCGGCTTCACCGCCGTGGCCGTGCTCACGCTTGCGCTCGGCATCGGGGCGAACACCGCCATCTTCAGCCTGATCCATGCCGTGCTGCTTCGGGCATTGCCATATCCGGAGCCGGATCGGCTGGCCGTCATCTGGGCGGAGAATCCTGGGGCTCGATCGAGAGTGCCCACGATTCCGCCGGCCAACGCCGACGTGGCCGGGTGGCGTGCCCGGAATCAGAGTTTCGCCCACATCGCGGCCTTTAATCCGGGCGCCGCCGACCTTGCAGACGGCAGGGATCCGGAGCGTGTGGGAGCGGCCGGGGTGACCGCGGGATTCTTCGAGACCTTGGGAGTGGTTCCCTCGCTGGGCCGAACCCTGGCGCCCGAGGAAGAGGGGCCCGGCGGGCCTCCGGTCGTGCTGATCGGCCACGGACTTTGGCAGCGGCGTTTCGGCGGCGATCCCGCGTTGCTGGGAAAGGCCATTTCCATCAATGGCGGGCAGCGCACGGTGATCGGCATTCTACCACCGGAGTTTGATTTTCCGCGCGGCGCGGAGTGGCCGGCGTTCTTTCCTTTTGCGGGGCGGACCGAGGTCTGGGTGCCGCTGGCGTTTCGTGCGGCGGACGACGGGAGCGGTTGGTCCCACTGGCAGTCGCGTCAGGAGCGCGGCCTGGCGGTGATTGGGCGTTTGAAACCCGAGGTCGGCTGGCGCCAGGCGCAGGCGGAACTGGATGTGTTCGCCGCGCAGCAGGCCAAGGATCATCCCGAGACGCACCAGGGCTTGAGTCTGCGGCTCATTTCCTTGCGCGAACAGGCGGCGGGGAAATCGCAGAAGGCGCTGCTGATTCTCTTCGCCGCGGTCGGCCTGCTGCTGGTGATCGCCTGCGTCAACGTCGCCAACCTCCTGCTGGCCCGGGGAGTGGCGCGGCAACAGGAGATGGCCGTGCGCGCCGCGCTGGGTGCCGGACGAGGGCGCCTGGCTCGCCAACTCCTTACCGAATGCACGCTGCTGGCGATGATCGGCAGCAGTCTGGGTCTGTTGGTTGCGGCAGGTGGTTTGAAAGTTTTTCTGGCCCTGAACCCCTCGACTCATTCGCGTCTCGACGAGGCGTCTTTGGATCCAGCGGTGCTCGGTTTCACGGCCCTCATCGCCCTGGTGACCAGCGTCGTTTTTGGTCTGGTTCCGGCGCTTCAGGTGTCGCGATTTGATCTGCGGAAATCACTTCATGAAAATGGCCGCAGTGGAGGCGACCGGGTTCGCGAGCGAGTGCGCGGCTGGCTGGTGGGCACCGAGGTGGCCATTGCCGTGGTGCTGCTCACGACCGCCGGCCTCATGGTGCGAAGCTTCCTGCGCGTGCAGGCGGTGCAACCCGGCTTTCGTTCCGACTCCGTGCTGGCCTTCGACGTCAACGGCCGTCCGGCCGCGTTCTTCCAACAACTGACGGCACGCCTGGAAGCCCTGCCAGGAGTGCGCGCCGCCGGCGCCATTTCTTATCTGCCGCTGAGTGGCGGCGAAAACGTGGGCAGCTTCGAGGTGGAGGGTGAACCGCCCGCCGCTCCTGGCAATGAGTCCAGGGCGGAGCGCCGGTGGGTGACGCCCGGATACTTCGCGGCGATGGGCATCCCGCTCCAGCGGGGACGGGTTTTCACGTCCAGCGATACTGCCGACCAACCCAGTGTGGTTGCCATCAATGAAACCCTGGCCAGACAGTTCTTCGGAACCCGCGATCCTCTCGGCCAACGGCTGAAAGTGCAGGGGGCGTGGCGCACCATTGTGGGTGTGGTTTCAGACGTGAAGAGCGCTTCACTGGAGAGCGATATTGGTCCACAAGTTTATCGTCCGCATGCACAGGATCCCTGGCCGCCGATGACCGTGGTGCTGCACACCGAGGGGAATCCCCTGGCGCTGGCGTCCGCAGTCCGCAATGAGGTGAAGGCGCTGGATAGCCAGCTCCCCGTCGCGAAGATGCGGACGATGGAACAGGTGGTGTCGAGTGCCACCGGTGCCCGGAGATTCAATATGGCGCTGCTGGCATTCTTTGCGGGTGCCGCGTTGCTCCTCACGATGATGGGCATCTATGGAGTGGTGGCGTTTCTGGTGGGGCTTCGCCGCCGGGAGATGGGCATCCGCATGGCCCTGGGCGCGCAACGAGGCAACGTCCTGCGCCTGGTCCTTCGGCAAGGAATGAAACCCGTGGTCTTTGGCGGCTTGGCCGGACTGACCGGCAGCCTGGCCGCCTCGCGTCTGATTGCGAACCAGCTCTATGGAGTTTCGCCGTCAGACCCCTCGACACTGGCCGGGATCCTTGGGCTCCTGGCAATCGCGGCCCTGTTCGCCTGCTGGCTGCCCGCCCGCCAGGCGTCGCGGGTGGACCCGATGGAAGCACTGAGGAATGAGTGAGAACTGATGAATGATGAACTGTGAATGATGAATGAAAGACGATGAAACCAGCGACCGACGACGACCCACTGACTACAGATTGCTAATCACTCTCGCCCCTAATCTCTGAGCCCTATGCAAGACCTCCGCTTCGCCTTCCGCCAACTCCTCAAGGACCCCAGCTTCACCGCCGTGGCGGTGCTCACGCTCGCGCTCGGGATCGGGGCCAATACCGCCCTCTTCAGCGTGGTGAATGCCGTGCTGCTCAGGCCGCTTCCTTACGACGAGCCGGGGCGCTTGGTGCAGGCGTTCGAGGCGCCTCAGCCGGGTCAAAGGAATGCCGCCTCGCCCGGCGCCTTTCTGGATTGGAAAGAGCACGCGACGGTCTTCGAGAGCCTGTCTTTGCGGCAGGAAATAGCCATGAACCTCACCGGCGACGGGGATCCGGAGCGCATCCACGGATTGGGCATGTCCGCGGGAGGCCTGGAGATCCTCCGGGCGCGGCCGTGGTGGGGACGCTTGTTCGCGCCGGATGAGGATCAGCCCGGCAAGGACAAGGTGGTGGTCTTGAGTCACGAGTTTTGGCAGCGGCGGTTCGGCGGGGAAACCAACGTCGTGGGCCGCGCGATTCGGCTGAATGACGAGAGCTACACCGTTGTCGGCATCCTCCCGCCGTACTTCCTGCCTTGGGACAAAAAGGAGTTTGTCGTTCCCGCCGCGATCGCGCCGTCCGATGCCAACCAGCGAAGCGCCCATTGGATCGAAGTGATCGGCCGCTTGAAACCGGGAGTCACCGTCGAACAGGCCGGCGCGGAGATGAACGCGCTGATGTCGCGCCTGAAATCGCTCTACCCGCCGCACAAGAAGGACTGGGGAGTGACGCTCGTGTCCATTCAGGAACAATTGACCGGGGACATCCGGCCCACCCTGCTGGTGCTGCTTGGGGCGGTCGGATGCGTGCTGCTGATCGCCTGTGCCAACGTGGCGAATTTGCTGCTGGCCCGGGCATCGTCCCGGCAACGGGAAATGGCGATTCGCTCCGCCTTGGGCGCAACCCGCGGTCGGGTTATCCGCCAATTGCTGGTGGAGAGTGTGCTGTTGTCGGCGATGGGGGCCGGGTGTGGATTGGTGCTGGCTGCCTGGAGCGTGAGCGCCGTCACCCAGGCGGAGGCGGTCTCTCTTCCGCGGGCGCAGGAGATCGGTCTCGATCTTCGGGCCCTCGGCTTCACGGTGCTTTTATCGCTTGTCGCGGGTCTGGCGTTCGGGCTGGCGCCGGCCTTCCACGCGGCCCGACCCAATCTGGGTTTTGCTCTGAAGGATGGCACGCGAGGCTCCGGCGAGGGTTCGGGCAACCGCATGCGCAGCGGGTTGATCGTGGCCGAAGTGGCGCTTTCGCTGATCCTGCTCGTCGGCGCCGGGTTGCTGCTGAACAGCTTCTACCGGCTGGTCCAGGTTCCACCCGGGATTGATCCTCACAATGTGCTGACCTTCCAGGTGCCGCTGCCGGAGAAGAAATACCCGGACGCGGCGCATCGGACGGCCTTCTTCGACCAGGTGCTCGAACGGGTCCGCAGCCTTCCCGGCGTCGAGGCGGCCGGAGTCGTCAGAAAACTGCCGCTGGGCGGCTGGCCGGACACCAGCAGTTTCTCCATCATCGGCCGCCCGGACCAGCCGCCGGCCGGGCACCTCACGGATTTCGATTTTTGTACTTCGGACTATTTTCGTGTGGTCGGCATTCCGCTGCTGCGAGGACGAACTTTCGGGCCACGCGACAAGCCCGGCGCTCCCGGTGTGGTCCTCATCAACGAAGCCCTCGCGCGGAAGCATTTCCCCAACGAAGACCCTCTGGGCAAACGGATTCACCTCGAGGTCTTCGCCGGCAAGCTTGACGAAGGCTGGGAGATCGTGGGTGTGGTGGGGGATGTCCGGCAACGAGGACTGGCGGACGACGCCAAGCCCTGTGTCTATCGTCCGCAGTCATTCGGGTTTTGGGGCGGTGAATCCCTGGTGATTCGCACCTCGTCATCCCCGTTGAGCCTGGCGGAAGCGGCGCGAAAGGCGGTTTTGGAAGTGGATCCCGCCCAGCCGGTGGTCGCTGTCCGCACCCTGGAACAGGTGGTCGGAGCCTCCATCGCCCAGCGGCGCTTTGTCCTCATGTTGCTGGGCGGATTTGCCGGGGGCGCGTTGCTCCTGACGGCGATCGGACTCTACGGCGTCATCGCCTACGCCGTCTCGCGGCGCACCCGCGAGATCGGCATCCGCATGGCCCTCGGGGCGACACGCCGCAGCGTGTTGGGATTGGTGCTGGGCGGCGGCATCAAGCTGGCGGTCCTCGGCGTCGCAGTCGGCGTCGTTGGAGCGCTGGCGCTGTCCCGCGCGCTCGCGACGCTCCTTTACGAGGTCCGACCCACCGATCCGCTCACCTTCGCCGAAGTTTCCCTGATCCTGCTGCTGGTAGCCTTGCTGGCCTGCTGGCTGCCGGCCCGCCGGGCGGCACGGGTGGATCCGATGGAGGCACTGCGCAACGAGGGGTGAAGATCCAGGGGCGAGGGGCGGGTGAAAAATGAGGAATGAGGAACGGGGAGACCGGCCACCGACAACTCACGACGAACAACGAAGCGCCAACGACTGACCCCTCTCTCGCCTCTCGCCCCTCACCTTTCGTCTTTATGCAAGACCTCCGCTTTGCCTGCCGCCAACTGCTCAAGAATCCCGGCTTCACCACCGTGGCGGTGCTTACCCTCGCCCTTGGCATCGGGGCGAGCACGGGCTTGTTCACGGTGTTCAGCAGCCTGCTGTTTCGCCCGGTGCCGGTGAAGGATCCTCAGTCGGTGGTGCGACTCCATGTCACCGATCGCGATGGCTCCTTCTTTGGCCACTTGTCGCATCCCGACTACGCGGACCTCCGGGATCAAAGCGCAAGCCTCGCCGGTCTGGCCGCATCGGCTCCGGCGGGCGAGTTCTTTTGGAACGCGGGCTCGGGACAGGATGCGGTCCCGCAGAAGGTCCGCGGGGCGCTCGTCTCCGACAATTACTTTGCCGTGCTGGGCGGCGAATTTTCGGCGGGGCGCGGCTTCGAGTCGTTGGGAGCGGATCCCGTAGTCGTGCTCAGCCACGGTTTCTGGCAGCGACGCTTGAACGGCGCTCCCGTGGTGGGGCAGACAGTCCGCCTCAACGACACGGCATTCACGGTGGTCGGAGTCACCGCGCCCGAATTCAAAGCGGTGCGATTTGATCGAATGCCGGACGTTTGGATTCCCCTGGCCATGCAGCCGCAGTTGCAGCCAAGAGAAAACTGGCTGTCGCAGCGGGATCGCTTCTGGCTTCAGGTGGATGGGCGATTGAAGCCGGGGACGCCGCTGGCGTCCGCTCAGGAAGAAATCAAAGTTCTGACTGCGAGGCTGGCCGAGACCTATCGGGGCGGAAAGGAAGTGCCGATGGTCGTCACGCCCGCGAGCTTTCTCGATCCGGAAGACCGCCGCGAGTTGAGGCCGCTGGCGACGACCGCGATGCTGGCGGCGGGGATGATCACCCTGATCGCCGGGGCGAACCTTGCGAATCTCCTTCTGTTCCGCGCGGTGTCGCGACGGAAGGAAATCGCGGTTCGCCTGGCCCTTGGGGCGAGCCGGGGCCGGTTGATGCGGCAGTTGTTCACGGAGAATGCGTTGCTCGGAATCCTGGGAGCCGCCTTCGGTTTGTTGATCGCCCACTGGCTCGCCGGCCTGGTGGTCGTCCTTGCCGCCGGCGCCGAAGTGCGGTCGGCCATCGCCCTGCCGCTGGACTGGCGGGTGTTGGGCTACGCCGCCGCGATCGCCAGTCTCGTGGTTTTCGGCTTTGGATCGGCGCCCGCGCTGCAAACGGTGGGACAGGACGTGTCGGGCGCCTTCAAAGAAGAGGCGGGAGGCCTGGCGCGCGGCGTGATGAAATCGAGATTGCGGGGCGCATTGGTCGGTGCGCAGGTGGCCTTGTCCCTGGTGCTGCTGGTCAGTTCTGCGCTCCTCATCCGCACCCTGCAGAGAGGTCTCACGCTCGATACAGGACTCGATATTCATCGAACCGTCGCAGTCTCCCTCGACCTGGGAAGCCACGGCTACGATGAGCCCGGAGCTGCCGAATTGAAACGCGCGCTGAGCGAGCGCTTGAACGCCCTGCCGGAGGTGCGCGGCATGGCCCAGGCGTCGGCGGTGCCGTTGGGGGGAGTGCGCCATGCCACCGACTACCAGATCGCCGCCCGCACGGAAGTGCTCACGGAGAACGAAGTGTCCGCCAATTTCTTCGACGTGCTGGGCGCGGGCGTCTCGCGAGGGCGGATGTTCACCGAGGAGGAACTACGAAGCCGGCAACCGGTCGCCGTGATGACCGACGCGAGTGCACAGCGTCTGTGGCCGGACGAAAACCCGGTCGGCAAGCAGTTGCGCCGCGGCTCGTCGGGTCCGGTTCTGGAGATCATCGGCACGATCCGGAATTCTCCCAACCGGGCTCTCTACGAGGACGAGGCGGACATCTTCCTGCCGATTCGGCCGGACCATCAGCGGGATTTGAGCCTGTTGCTGCGGACGACCGAGGGTTCGAAGGCCCTCCTGGGGACGATCGTGCGCGAGGTGCGGGCGTTGGACGCTTCGCTTTGGCCCGAGGTGGCGTTCCTTGCGGACAGCACGCGCCAGAGGCTGCAAGGGGAAACCACCCTGTCCTGGATCGCATCGGGGCTCGGTCTGCTCGCCCTCGCGCTGGCGATGACCGGTCTCTACGGAGTGCTTTCGTGGTTGGTGGCCCAACGGACTCGCGAGATGGGTATCCGCCTGGCGCTCGGCGCACCACGGGGAAGCGTGATCGGGTTGGTGCTGAAGCAGGGAATGCGTTTGGTCGGAGCGGGAATGACGGCCGGCCTGCTGGCCAGTGCCGCGGCCTCTCGCGCGCTGAAAGGCATGATTTATGATCTCAGCCCCCTGGATCCCCTTGCCCTTCTCGGCGCCGCAGTCTGTCTGCTCCTGGCCGCCCTGCTCGCCTGCTGGCTCCCCGCGCGCCGCGCCGCGCGGGTGGACCCGATGGTGGCGTTGAGGGAATAGGGGCGAGGGGGAAATGATGAATGATGACTGTTTGAAAATTCCAAGAGGTCCTGAGCGAGGGATTTCCTGAGCTGCGTCCCAAGGCACACGGCTTTCTTTATGAACGAGATCCGCTTCGTCCTCCGTCAGATGCTGAAAAGCTCGGGCCTTGCCGCCGCAGCCATGCTGTCACTGGCGCTGGGGATGGGTGCGGATGCGGTCGGGGCCACTCTGCCGGTGGAGTTTTTCGTTTCGCTTCAAGGCAACGATGCCTGGACGGGACGCTCGAAAGAACCGGATGCGACCAACGGACCCTTCGCCACGCTGGAGCGGGCGCGGGTCGCCATCCGAGCCTGGCGCCAGGCGCGCGGCCCGGAAGCTTCGGCGCGGGTTACCATTGCCGGTGGAACCTACTTTCTGGACCGCCCGCTGGAGTTCGGGCCCGAGGACTCCGGCATGGAACGGGCGCCGGTCGTCTATGCCGCGGCGGCGGGTGAAAAGGTGGTGGTGAGCGGTGGCCGTCGTCTGGCCGGCGGGTGGTGGGGCGAGGTCAACGGGGCCAAGGCCTGGACGGTGGATCTTCCCGAAGTGAAGGAGGGCCGATGGCGATTCCGGCACCTCTTCATAAATGGCGAACGCCGCCCGCGGACGCGTCTGCCGAGGCAGGGGGAATATCGCATCGAATCATTGCCGGGCTACACGGGGGATTTTCTCCGGAGTCCGACGAAACATTTCGTCTATGCCCCGGGCGACCTCGATCCCGGATGGCGCAATCTGCGGGATGTGGAAGTCGTGGGGATCACGCGCTGGCTGGACAACCGTTTGCCGATCGAAAGCGTCCACGGCGGGACGCGTACGGTCACCTTCGACCGGCCGAGCCTCTTTGCGCTCGTGGCATCGTCCGTCTGGGGGGATAGCACCGCCACGCCGTCGGTCTATTGGGTGGAGAACGTGTTCGAAGCCCTGGACACGCCCGGCCAATGGTATCTGGACCGTCCGCAGGGACGGCTCTACTGCCTGCCACGGCCAGGCGAGGACCTGGCGACGGCTGAAATCATTGCCCCGCGATGGGAGCGCGTGGTGCAGGTGATCGGACGTCCAGACGCGCCGGCGCATGATCTCCGATTCGAAGGCATCACGTTCTCCCACACCGAATGGCAGCCGTCGGCGGATTATGCCTCGTCACTCCAGGCCGGTGTCGAAGTGCCGGGCGCAATCTATTTCGACTATGCCGAACGCTGCGCGGTGATCGGCGGCGCGGTGGAACACCTGGGCAACTGCGGCATCGAAGTGAACGTCGGCTGCGCGGACCTCGAGATCGCGCACAACCGGATTACGGACATCGGGGCAGGGGGGATTCGGATCGGCCACTTCTTCTCGTGGGAGACCGACGGCTCGGGCCAACTGACCGACCGAGGCCAACAGCGCAAGGCGGCCATGCCCACCGGACCGCACAGCCAGCGCATCACCGTGGCTGACAATGTCATCGCTCATTGCGGGCGGTTCAGCCCGGAGGCCGCGGGCATCTTCGTGGGGGACAACGGGCACTGTCGGATTCTTCACAACCACATCTACGACCTGTTCCAATGCGGCATCTCAGTGGGATCCGTGCAGGATTTCGGACCCAATCAGGCTCGGAGCAATCTCATTGAGTTCAATCACGTTCACGACGTCGGCCAGGGCATGCTCAGCGACTTGGCAGCGATCTATACCTGCAGCACTCCCGGCACACGCATCCGTTACAACCGGGTCCACGACGTCTCGCGCCGCGACTACGGCGGCTGGGGAATCTATCCCGATCAAGGCAGCCACGACCTGTGGATCGAGAATAATCTCGTCTATCGCTGCCAGGACGGCGCCCTGTTCGCGCACCACAACCGGAACATCACGGCCGAGAATAACATCTTCGCCTTCAACCACAGGGCGCAGATCGAGTGCGGAGGGATCGGAGGATTCGAACTCACCTGCCGGCGCAACCTCATCTGCTACGGCGACGGGAAGGCGGTCGGAGACTACGGCAGCGGGAATGAGGGGCGAAGTTTCTGCGCGTTTGATCGCAACCTGTACTGGAATGCCTCCGGCAAACCGGTCCTTTTCGGAGACAAGAGCCTTTCCGAATGGCAGGCGCTGGGCCACGACCGGGACAGCCTCATTGCAGATCCGCTGTTTGTGAATCCGGAGAACGGCGACTTCCGGCTCCGGCCCGATTCCCCGGCGGGCCGGATCGGATTTGTGCCGTGGGACCTCTCGCTGCCGGGGCCCCGCCGCGCGCCGCCGTCCTCAGACAAATGATTTCAAGTGAGAGACGCATCGTGGCAGCCTCCTCCGCATGAAGCTCAACCATCTCAACCTCACCGTCACAGATCCCGTGGAAACCCAGGCCTTTCTGGCAAAGTATTTTGACCTGAAGCCGATGGGGAAAGCCAACCGGCGCATGTCGTTTTTATCGGATGACAACGGGATGGTCCTGTCGCTGACCAACCGGGAACTCGGCGGGGAATCGGAGGTGAGGTATCCCGCAACCTTTCACGTGGGCTTCATCCAGGAGACCGAGGAGCGCGTGAACGAGATCCACCGGCGGCTCAAAGCAGACGGCTTCGATGCGCCGCCACCCTCCCGGCAGCATGGGTCATGGACATTTTACTTCACCGCTCCCGGCGGGTTCACCATCGAGGTGCTTTGCTGACGCTTTGGTCTTCGAGAGGGTAGGGACATTCCCTCAGGCGACTCCACACGCGCCGCGGGGGAAGTTACGGACGTGCCGGAGCCCGTCCCTACCAAGGACCTGGTAGGGGCGCGTTCCATCCGCGACCCACTTTAGATCCGCTGCGCTTGTGGACGAACGACGGGGATCGTGGGAAGCCGCAACGCTCCGGCGCTTCCTGCGTTCCCGCCGAACCTCACGCCGAGGGCATGGAGGGACAATCCTTGGCGGCCGGCAACGGGTCTTGCTCGATCCTTTCTTCCTTTGCGAACCTCGCGTCCATGGCGTGAGGTCACGCCATGGACGCAGAGGCAGCAAAGGAGGGAACTTTTTCCCACAAATACCGGGTCTGTGTATGGAGATGTGCTGGAGCAAACATCGCTTCCTCCTCGTTCCATTGCTGATCGCCTTCGGTGCTTTGCCGCTGCTGGTGGGTTCTGCGTTCGCCGACCTCGCCGTCCGCCATGTCGAAGTCGGTCCGAGCGCGCGGGAGTCGCGGGTTCCCGAAGTCACCGCACAGGGCCGGCTTTTCGCACCGCAGGCGGTTTCCTCCGTGGATGTCAGCGCGGATGGAAGGTTCATCACGGTCGGCACGATGGCGTTCAGCCACGACGCGAACGTGTGGCAGTTCGGTCCCGATGGCGCGGTGATCGCCCGGCGCCATTTCCCGCCCTGGGCGCCAATGCAGGCGGCAACGCTGCCGGGCGGCCGGGCCGCAGCGGTGGGGCTGGCCTACTCGCGCGTCACGTCGCCCGACCCCACGGTTTGGTTCGGTCCCAGCGCGGACTTGTTCGGAGCTGGGCGAAATGACGATCTGGCAGAGGCCGATACCTCCGACGGACAGCTTGCGCGTCTGCGTCCTGGCGCGGGCGGTTGGCGCGACGGCTGGTTCGCCAGTCCTCTGGGCGACTTGTTCGTCCGCGGCCCAGACTGGGTGTTCAAGCCGCCCCGGTGGTGGATGAATGACGAGGGGCACCGCCAGGAACTGCGTTTCGAAGACCAGAACCTGTTGCCGACCAGCCGCGCCTTGCGCATGGCCGCCAGCGCCGACGGCCGGCGCCTGATGTTTGGCTGGCTCGGCTTGTTGGAGGAGATCGCGGGTCTGCCGCGGCACGCCAGCGCCGTGAGTGTCTGGAGTGTGAATCCGAACCGGAAGCTGTGGTCGGCGTCGTTCGCAGCCGGGCCGTCGTCGGCCTTGCCCGATCCTGCGGCGGATTTCCCGGAAATGGCCGGCGACTTCCCTCTGGCCGCCGATGCGATCGTGCCCGGCCACGTCGCGTCGTCCGTGGCTCTCAACCGCGACGGCTCGCGCGTCGCCGCCACGGAATACGCCGTCCGGTCCTGGGTGCGAAGCCGGCCCGCCATCGGGAACTGGAATCCGCCGATTCACACGCTCAACTTTTTGCCCCGGCAGCGGGGACAACTGCGCGTGTTCGACGCCGGCGGACAGGACTTGTTTCGGGAGTCGCTTCCCGAAGAGGGAATGTTTGAGGCGGGGTTCGGCGCGGATGCCGATTCAGTCTGGTGCTGGCCGTCCGCCTGGTTTGCCCGCGGCATGGCCGGCGCGGTGTGGCTGCCCGTGGACCGCCCGGCCCGAACACTTTATCGCGTGGAGGTGAGTTCCCGGCGCGCGGTGCAGATGTCATTTCCGGACGCCATCGCGGATTGCGCGCTGTCGTCGCGCGGCCACGTCCTGGTCTCCTGCTGGGACGGCCGGCTCTATCTGCTCGACGGCGCCGGGACCTCGAGGGCGTCTCTCGATGTGGGCGGTCCGGCGCGGCTGGCCTGGAACCATGACGGGACGTTTGCCGTGGCCGGCTCGGATGGCGGACGCGTGTGGCGTGTCGGCGAAGACGGGAGGGTCGGTTGGAGCGTCGGGATTCCCGTGGCGGAAATGCCGTCGGTGACCCAACCCCCGGCAGCCGTGGCGGCCGGGCTGCCGATCTTTCAGGGAGGGCGGCCTCCCGGCGGCGAACACGCGTATGTCGGTGACATCTGGGTGATCCGGTCGGGAAACCAAGGGGTGTTCGTGGACGCCGGCGGCACTTCCTCCTTTGCCCTGACACAGGCGCGCCTGCGGGCGTTGGGCATCGAGCGAGTCACGCATGTCCTGCACACCCATTCGCATGGCGACCACAGCGGCGGCGCCTATCTGTGGCGAGCCCTGGGCGCGCAGATCGTGGCGCCAGATCCGGCCGCCATCGCGCTGACCTGGCTGATGCCGATGCTGACCGACTACGGCATTTATCCGTCGCGCCCAGTGGATCTGCCGCTGCCGCTGCGGCGCGCCGGGGACGAAGCGGATTTCGAGGTGTCCGGACTGAAGTTTCACGCCCTGTTTGTGCCGGGCCACAGTTTCGATCTCATGATCTACACCATCGAGTTGAACGGCCAGCGCATCGCCTTTACCGGCGACCTGGGCTTCGAGAACCAGGACATTCTCCATCGCTGCTGGGGCGACGCCGCGAAGGCGCGCCGCGTGGTGGAGATCCTCCGCGACAAGCTGCTTCCCTGGCGTCCGGACATCGTCTTCACCGGCCATGGGGTGCGTCCGAACGGAACGGAGTTCCTCACCAAGCTGGTGGAGCAAACGGAGCGATCTCTGGCGCTGGAAGCCGCGTCCGACAGAGCCACCCCACCCTGAAAGCGGATAGCGAAGGTGTCCGTTGAAGGCGCGCCGTCCCGGAACTGGGATCGAGCCGTCCCAATATCGCGTCACGGGGAAGGGAGACTACGTGTGAAGCACTTCCATTTTGGGCCATTTCGCCGCGATTTTGGCCAGTGGCATGTCCCCTGCATCCGGAGGCGGGAAGACTATGGAAAACGGAGTGAGATGAACGCTGAACATTCAACGTCCAGCACCCAACGCCGAAGGAGGAGCATTTCCCACCCTTGGGCGTTCGGAGTTCGACGTTCGATGTTTTTGTGCGCCACCCCTACCTCGCCTCTCGCCCCTAACCCCTCGCCTCCATGACCGACCTCCGCTTCGCCCTCCGCCAACTCCTCAAAAACCCCGGCTTCACCGCCGTGGCTGTGCTCACCCTCGCCCTCGGCATTGGGGCCAACGTCGCCATCTTCAGCGTGGTCAACGCCGTCCTGCTCCGGCCTCTGCCCTATTCGGAGCCAGACCGTCTCGTGCGAATCTATTCGGAGTTCCCAAACTTTCCGAACGGCGGCCTGCGACGGTTTTCGGTTTCCGTGCCGGAATACCTCGACCTGCGGCGCGAGGCGAAATCGTGGGAGTCCCTCGACGCATGGATTACCGCAGGAGTGAACATCGGGGGCGACACTCAACCCACTCGGGCCACAGCGACGGCCGTTACGGGAGGCTTGCTTCGCTCTCTTGGCACGATCCCGCTGCTGGGCCGCGTCCTTACTTCGGAAGACGATGCCCCGGGGGAACCTCAGGTCACAGTGATTTCCCACGGCCTGTGGCAGCGCGCGTTCGCCGGTGATCACGGGATTCTGGGCCGCGACATCCTGCTCAACGGAAGCAAAATCACTGTCGTGGGCGTGATGCCGGAGACCTTTCAGTTTCCCGCGGGCGAAATCAATTCCACCGAGCTTTGGGTGCCGATCCAGATCGACCCCGCCAATGCGGGGGGGCGGGCGGACCACAACCTGAGCCTGGTCGGCCGTCTCCGACCCGGGGTGACCCTGAAACAGGCGCAGGCGGAGATGGAGTCGCTGGAGAAACACTGGGGCGAGACGGGCTCGGGCCACCGGTTGGACGGCACGGACCACACGATGGTGAGTTTTGGACTGCATGATGAAGTGGTGCGGGGTGTTCGCCCCGCGCTTCGAATGCTTCTGGGAGCCGTCGCCTTTCTCCTTCTGATCGCCTGTGTGAACGTGGCCAACCTGCTGCTGGCGCGGGCCGAATCCCGGCGGCGCGAAATTGCCATCCGAGGCGCTTTGGGCGCAGGGCTGGGGCGGCTCGGGTTCCAGTTCGTGGTCGAGGGCCTCCTGCTTGCGTCCGCGGGTGTCGCTGCCGGACTGCTCCTGGCGTTCGGCGGGCTGCGACTCCTCAAGTCCGCCAGCCTGGCCACCATCCCGCGTGCGGGGGACATCGGCATTGACGCCCCGGTGGTGCTGTTCGCGGTGGCGTTGTCCCTCGTCACCGGCCTGCTGTTTGGGCTGGCGCCGCTCGCCCATGTCATCCGCCGCAATCTGCACAACGCGTTGAAGTCCGTCGCCTCGTCAACGACCGGCGCGGCCCGGGTCCAACGCTTCCGCCAGGGGCTGGTGGTAGGCCAACTGGCCCTCTCCCTCATCCTGCTCATCGGCACCGGGCTGATGCTCCGCGCCTTCTGGAATCTGCAGGAGGTCCACGTCGGCTTTGATCCGAAAAACGTCACCACCATGTCCGTCGCCCTGCCGGGCGCCACCTATCAAGGCCAGGAGGTTCGCGAGTTTTGGACGAGGCTGAAAGGGCGGCTCGATTCGATGCCAGGCGTCGAACGCGCCGCCCTGGTCTCCGGATTGCCGCCCGTCTATTCCAGCTCCCACAGCGACACTCTCATCGAAGGCTATGTTCCCACCGAGGGCGGGCCACTGCAAAATGTGGAGTTCTATCAGAGCGTCAGCCCGGGCTACTTCGAAACCCTGCGGATCCCGCTGCTCGAGGGCCGATTCTTCGACAGCCGCGACAGCGCGGAGTCGCCGGAAGTCGTGATCATCAACCAGACGATGGCGCGCACGTTTTGGGGAAACGACAGCGCCCTGGGCCACCGTATTCGTCCCAGTGGAACCACCAACTGGTGCACCGTCGTCGGGGTGATCGCGGACGTGAAAAACGCCGGGTTGGAAAGACCGACCGGCACGGAAATCTATCTTCCGTTCACGCAGAATGCCGGACAGGGCAGATCGTGGCGCATGTCCCTTGTGGTTCGCGCGTCCGGCGCGTCCTCGCTGATCGTCGGCGCGGTGCGGCGCGAGTTGGCCGAAATTGATCCCGCGCTGCCGCTGGCGAATATCCGCACCATGCAGGAGTTGCTTTCCGCCGCCCAGTCGCGTCCACGCTTTCTCACACTCCTGCTCACGCTGTTCGCGGGCGTCGCCCTCATTTTGGCGGCGGTGGGGATCTACGGCGTCATCGCCTACTCGGTGGCGCAACGGACGAAGGAATTCGGTCTCCGGATGGCTCTGGGCGCGCAGCCCGGCGATGTGCTCGGCATCGTGCTGGGACGCGGCATGATGCTCGCGCTGTTCGGCATCGGGATCGGTCTGGCCGGGGCGTTGGTATTGACGCGCTTCCTGGCCTCCCTGCTCTTCGGCGTCACCCCCACCGACCCGGCCACCTTCCTCGTCGTCTCCCTTTTCTTCGGCGCCGTCGCACTCCTCGCCACCTACATTCCCGCGCGCCGCGCGACGAAAATTCACCCGATGGAGGCGCTGAGAGAATAGGGGCGAGTGAAAATGAGGAATGATGAACGCGGAACATCCAACATCGAACACCGAACGTCGAAGCGAGGGCGTTTCCCGCCCTTGGGTGGGGCGACGCTCCTCGGAGCCGTACGCGGAGGAGGCCGCCCCGTATTGCAGATCCGAGGGCTGGTGCAGTTTATTTCATCCTTCATCCCTCACCCTTCATCCTTTCCCCGAGGGTGCCTCCACGGGCGTACGGCTCGTTTGAAAAACCCACCAAAGGGAAGTCAGCGCCGCCACTCACCACTGACAACGAACCACGAACAACCAATCACTCTCTCGCCCCGAACCTCTGATCCCTATGCAAGACCTCAAATTCGCCTGCCGCCAGTTGCTCAAGAACCCCGGCTTCACCGCGGTGGCCGTGCTCACCCTCGCCTTCGGCATCGGGGCCAACACCGCCATGTTCAGTTTTCTGAATTCGCTGCTCCTGCGGCCGTTGCCCTTTCCGCATTCGGACGAATTGGTGCAGGTGTTTCGGGCGACGCTGCAGGCGGCGAACGGCAACCTTTCGCCGGCTGACTTTCTCGATCTGCAGCGCGAGGGCACCGGGGTGGGGCGCTTTGCCGCCTATGAACGATCGAACCACACGCTCGACGATTACGAACGTCCGACACCGTGGGTGCGGATCACTCCGGATCTATTCCCCGTGCTGGGCGTGCGTCCGGAACTGGGACGGGCCTTTCGTGCCGAAGAAGCCATAGGAGGCGACAACCGCGTCGTTCTGATCAGCCATTGGCTGTGGCGGGACCAGTTCGGGGGAACGGACGACGTGATCGGGCAAACGCTTCGCAGTGGTGGAGAGCTCTACGAAATCGTCGGCGTTCTGCCTCCGGCCGCCACGGATCATCGGCTGTTCAATCAGGTCGGTGTGTTCAGTCCCTTGGCACTGGACGGCGCCAACCGTTTCGACCGGACTGCGCATCGGCTGAACGTCCTGGGACGCAGAAGCCAAGGCGTCGCGACCGGACAGCTAGAGGCGTTCCTATCGGCATTCGGGGCGCGACTGGCGGCCGACTATCCCACGGAAAACGCCGGCACCACTTGGCGAAGTGAAGGGCTCCCGGCCGCGGACATGAGTCCAACCGGGCGGGCCATCCTGTGGATGCTGCTGGGATTGTCGGGTTTCGTGCTGCTCATCGCATGCTCCAATCTCGCCAACTTCCTACTCGCTCGCACCATCGAGCGGTCCCGGGAGTTGGCGGTGCGAGCCGCGTTGGGTGCGGCGCGACGGCAGTTGTTGCGACCGTTGATCTGGGAAGCGCTGATGTTGTCACTCCTCGGCGGGGCGGGCGCGTTATTCGTGTCCCAATGGACGACCCACTGGCTGCACACCCTGATCTGGAACAATGGCGGGCCGACGATCGACTTCTCCCTCGATTCGCGGGTCCTGCTGTTCGACCTCGCGGTTTCCCTCGCGACGATTCTGATTTTTGGCTTGGGGCCGGCCCTGCTGACGCTGCGTATCCGCGCCCATGATGCGTTGAAGAATGGGGCTCGCGGTGGCACTCCGGGACGCGGCCAGCAACGGCTCATCCGCTGGTTGATCGCCGGTCAGTTCGCCCTGGCCATGATTCTTCTGGCCGGAGCCGGCTTCTTTGTCCGCGGTGCGATCAACGTCCTAGATCGGGACTATGGATGGTCCTCGAAGGACATCGTCCAATGCGACATTAGCTTGCCGCCGGATGCCTATCCGGATGGCGAGCGGATCACGGCCTTTCATCAGCAATTGCTGGATCAAGTGCAGCATTCACCGGGGGTGGAATCCGCCAGCCTCAGCTTCGGTCTGCCGTTTCTCGGATTACGTTCATGGACCCACTACTCCGTCGAAGGGCGCGAAGCCTCCAAGGGCCGGGAACCGCAGGTCTTCCTGAACGACATCACGCCCGACTACTTCCAGGTGACCGGCACGCGACTGTTGAGCGGACGTGCCTTCAGCCGTGCTGACTCGGCCTCCTCACCCAAGGTGGTGATCATCAATGAGACGATGGCCCGGACGTTTTTTCCGAACGCAAATCCGATTGGCAAGCGGGTCTCGCCGGCGGGTTCCGACACGCCGGATTGGTCGGAGATCGTGGGCGTCGTGGCGGATGCCCGCTCGGCGGACGTGGCCGACTCGCCCGTGACCTACCAGCTCTACAAGCCGATGGCGCAGAATCCCGCCCGGGTTTTCGTCCTCGCCGTCCGCACCGACGGCAGTCCGGTTCAGCCGATCATGCGTGCCCTGCGATCCGTGGTCACCGGCCTGGATTCCCAGGTGCCAGTCCGCGAATTGATGACGGCGGATCAGATGATCGCGCGGCTCACTTCCCAGTTCGACATGGTCCGGCACTTGTTGATGGCCTTCGCCGGCCTTGGTCTCTTCCTCGCGACGATTGGCATCTACGGAATGATCGCCCGGTCGGTGGTCCAACGCACCGGAGAGATCGGCATCCGGATGGCACTGGGCGCGCCGATGGGCGACGTGGTCCGGCTCATTCTTCGGTCCGGCCTCCGGGTCGCGATGGTAGGAGCTGTGCTGGGACTCCTTGGTGCCCTCGGGCTTTCGCGCCTGCTCGCCTCGGTGCTTCCCGCCCTGGAGGCCAATCCGGCTCTGGTGATTCTGGGCGCGAGCCTGCTGCTTCTGGTCATGGCCCTGCTCGCGTGCTGGCTGCCCGCCCGCCGGGCGGCCCGGGTGGATCCGATGGCGGCGCTGAGGGCGGAATAATGAGATTTTTGATTTTAGATTTGCGATCGGGGATTGCGCTGCCGCGCCGTCCGTAGGCGATCCAATCACAAATCGGCAACTACAAATCGCAAATGCTCGGGTTCGTTGTTTCGACCCTGCTTTGGGTCACGGCATCTCCCCCAGTCTCGATAAACAACGCCGGCCTGTTTCCTCAATGGCAAATCTGAAATCACTAATCCATGAACGACCTCAAATTCGCCTTCCGCCAACTCCTCAAAAACCCCGGCTTCACCGCCGTGGCCGTGCTCACCCTCGCCCTCGGCATCGGGGCCACCACGGCCATCTTCAGCATCGTCAACGCAGTGCTGCTCCATCCGCTGCCTTATGAACAACCGGGACAATTGGTGACTCTTTTTGAACTGCGTTCCGACCGGAACACGGGGCCTGTGTCGGGCGGCGCCTTCCTGGATTGGCGGGAACACAGCACTTCGTTTGACGGTCTGTCCGTCGTGGGCGGCTTGTCGGCCAATCTCACCGGATCCGGGCAGCCGGAGCGAATCAACGGGCTGCGGGTTAACGCGGACTACCTTCGGCTGCTTCGCGAGCAGCCGCTCGTGGGCCGGGGATTCCTGCCCGAGGAAGACCAGCTTGGGGGCGCGAACAAGGTCGTGGTGCTGGCCCGCGGGCTGTGGCAGCGCCGCTTTGGCAGGGACACGAATCTCGTTGGCAAATCGATCCTGCTCGACGGGGAAAGCCGCACTGTGGTGGGAATCCTGCGTCCGGGTGCGCTGCCCACGGAGAATGATCCGGATTTCCTCGTTCCCATCGTCCTCGGGTCGCGGGAATGGCATCGCTCGCGGTCTTCTCACAACCTTTCGGTGATCGGACGGCTCAAGCCCGGCATCACTCCAGACGGCGCGCAGGCCGAGCTGGTGTCCATCAAACAGCGTCTCGAATCGGAATATCCTTCCTGGAAGAAGGACTGGTCGGTGGCGGTCGTGCCGATGCACGAACGGGTCACGGGAGACATGAAGCCCACACTGTTGATGTTGTTGGGCGCGGTGGGGTGCGTGTTGCTGGTGGCCTGCGCGAATGTGGCCAATCTGCTGTTGTCCAGGGTGGTGGCGCGGCAGCGCGAGATGGCGGTGCGGGCCGCGCTCGGTGCCAACCGCTGGCGCATGATCCGCCAGGTGTTGACCGAAAGCCTCGTGCTCGCCGGCCTCGGCGGTACGCTCGGGGTGTTGATCGCCTATGGTAGCGTGGAGATTCTGCTGGGATGGAGCCAGGGACTGTTGCGTCGCCTGGCGGAGGCGCCGGTGGATGGACGGATTCTGGCGTTCGCGCTGCTGATCACCTTGGGGACGGGCGTGGGTTTCGGCCTGCTTCCGGCACTCCAGCTGTCCGGGCCGAACTTGGGGTCGGTCTTGAAAGCGGGCGGTCGTGGCGTGGTGACCGGATCGCGCGGGAGACTGCAGAGCGGATTGATCGTCGCGGAGGTGGCCCTTGCGTTGATGCTACTGACCGGCGCGGGGCTGCTGGTGCGGAGCTTCGCCAGACTGCTGAACGTTTCGCCGGGTTTCGTCGCCGAGGGGGTGCTGGCCATGGACCTTTCGATGCCAGGCGTCAAGTTCCCGAGCGCCACGGCCAAGGCAGAGTTCGTGCAGCGATTGGCGGACCGCGTCGCCGTCGTGCCTGGGGTGGACCGGACGGGCTTCACGATCAGCATGCCGATGCAGGGCTGGAGTGGTGACATGCTCATGCGAGTGGTGGGGCGTCAGGATCAGCCGGAGGGAGGCTATGGTGTTCGGTATGACGGAGTGTCGGGCGACTACTTCCAGACGCTCGGCATTCCCCTGTTGCGAGGCCGGACGTTCTCCCGAGCGGACAATTCCACCAATATGCCGCCGGTGGTGGTCTGCAACGAGTCGTTGGCGAAGAAAGTATTTCCGGACCAAGATCCCCTCGGCCAGCGCGTCCGCTTCTTCGACGATACGCAGTATGAAGTCGTCGGCGTAGTGGCCGACGTAAAACAAACGCGCCTCGACGACCATCGCGCGGACCGAATCTACCTCCCTCATGTCTTCCTCGGGGGCGACGGCAGCCTCATTGTGCGCACCCATGTGTCGCCCGCATCGCTGGCCGAACCGATTCGCCAGGCCATCCTCGAAGTGGACGGGGAGCAGCCGGTGTCGAACGTCCGCACGCTGGAGCAGGACATCGCGAAGTCGGTCGCCACGCGATGGCACACGCTGACGTTGCTGGGATTGTTTGCCGCCGTGGCCTTGAGCCTCGCCGCCTTGGGTCTGTATGGTGTCCTGGCCCACGCGGTGGCGTTGCGTCGCAACGAGATTGGAATTCGCATGGCCTTGGGCGCGCAGCGAAGCGACGTGCTGCGGCTCGTCCTGCGGCACGGCCTTGGACTCACGCTGCTGGGCCTGGGCCTTGGATTTGCGGGCGCGCTGGCGCTGACCCGCGTCCTGCGAAATCAGCTCTATGAAGTCGGTCCGACCGATCCTCTCACCTTTGCCGCCGTGGCGCTGTTGTTGTTGTTGGTCGCGCTCCTTGCCTGCTGGCTACCCGCCCGGCGCGCGGCCCGGGTGGACCCGATGGTGGCGCTGCGGAATGAGGGATGAGAGGCGAGGGACGAGTGAAAATGAGGACTGATGAACGCTGAACATCGAAGCGGGAGCGTTTCCCACCCGTGGGTGGGGCGACCCTCCGCGGAGCCGTACGCGGAGGAGGCCGCCCCGTATCGCAGATCCGAGGGCTGGCGCAGTTTATTTCATCCTTCATCCTTTTCCCGAAGGTGCCTCCACGGGCGTACGGCTCGTTGAAAACTCGCCCCATCAACGGGAAGTCAGTGCCGCCACTCACCCCTGACAACGAACCACGAACCACGAACCACGAACCACGAACCACGAACAACCAACGACTCTCTCTCGCCCCGCCCCCCTCATCCCTATGCAAGACCTCAAATTCGCCTGCCGCCAGTTGCTCAAGAACCCCGGCTTCACCGCCGCGGCGGTTCTCGTCCTCGCGCTGGGCATCGGACTGAACACCGCGATGTTCAGCGTCCTCTACGCGCTCGCCTTCAATCCGCGGCCCTTTCCCGCGCCCGAGCGGGTCGTCCAGCTCTATTCCCAGAACAAAAAGCAGCCGGCCAGCTTCCGGGCATTCTCCTACGCCGCCTACCGCGAACTGCGCGAACGGCGCGATCTTTTCTCCGGCGTCCTCGCGCAAGCCCTCGCGTTCGTCGCGGTCGGCGAGGGTGCGGAGGCTCGCCGCGGGGTTTCCGCCATCGTCAGCGCCAACTATTTCGAGGTGCTCGGCGTGCCGCTTCTCCGGGGCCGCGGCTTTACTCCGGATGAGGAAACGCCCGGCGCCGACATACCCGTCGTGATCGTGAGCCACTTCTATTGGCGCAACTCCGGTTCCAATCCCGACCTGGTCGGCTCCCCCCTGCGCATCAACGGACGCCTCTTCACCGTCGTCGGGATCACGCCGGAGAAATTCACCGGGGTCAATGCGACGATTGGTCCCGAGTTTTATTTTCCGCTCGGGGTCTTTGATTCGCTCGGCGGAGAGCACCAGTCGCTTCAAGAGGCGAAGAGCTTCGCCCTCAACCTCGTCGCCCGGCTGCAACCCGGCGTCGCCGCCGATGTCGCCCAGTCGGCACTGGCCGGCACCGCCGCGGGCCTGGAGGAGCTTTATCCCGTCGAGCAGAAGGACCAGACGTTCCTCCTCGGCCCGCTGCCGCGCTTCGTCGCTGGTTCGGAGCCGAAGGAGGTTGGCCTCATGGCGGGTCTGTTCGGCACCGTGCTCATGGGCCTGACCGGCACCGTGCTGCTCATCGTCTCGCTCAACCTGGCCGGGATCCTCCTCGTCCACGGCCACGCGCGGCGCAAGGAGTTCGCTATCCGCCTCGCGCTCGGCGGCACCCGGGCCCGCCTCCTCCGCCAGCTCCTGACGGAAGGTCTCTTGCTTGCGCTTGTCGGCGGCGCGCTCGGCTCTCTCTGCGCGGTCTGGGCCATCAAGCTCCTCGTCGCTGCGGTCTCCAGCCGCCTGGCGATCGCGATTCTCTTCACGGCGCCAGCCCCGGTGGTGGTCATCGGCGCCACGCTGGCTTTCTGCACGCTGGCTACGCTGCTCTTTGCCCTCGGCCCGGCGTTCACCCTCCTGCGCCGCGATCTCATCCCCGACCTCCAGCAAAACGCCGGCGAAGAGGCCGGCCGGCGCCGACGCTGGCGGCCACGCCACCCGCTCGTCGTCGCGCAGATCGCCCTGTCGCTCACCCTCGTCATCGGCGCAGGCCTCTTCGCCCGGTGGGTGGGCCGCTTGCTGGGCGCCGAGACCGGCATGGATGCCAGTCACACACTCGTTGTCGAATTCGACGCCAGCCTGGGGGGGCGCGATCAGGCCCAGACCCTCGAGATTTTTCGCACCGTCGGCGAGCGCCTCGCCAATGTGCCCGGGGTGGACTCCGCCAGCATCGCCGTCTCGACGCTCTACAGCTTTAACTGGAACGAAGGGTCCGTGCGGCGGGCCGGCACGCGTCCGGCGCCCGACGCCCGTCCGTCCACGGCGGCGGAAGGCCTCGCTTTTATGGCGCCGTTCAACGCCGTCGGCGCCGATTATTTTGCCGCGGTCGGCCAGCCACTGCTCCGCGGCCGCGCATTCACCCGCTTCGAAACCGATCAGGCCGGCGCTCCCCCGGTCGCCATCATTGACGAGGCGCTCGCCGCCCGGCTCTGGCCCGGCGAAGAGGCACTGGGCCGGCGCCTTGAATGGGCCGGCGGCGAGATGCCGGCGTCCGCCGTTTCGTCCAGCGCCGAGATCGTCGGCATCGCGCGCACCCTGCGTTCCGAGTCCTTCGACGCGAAGTCTCCCGGCGCGGTTTACATTCCCTTCGCGCAGGGCTTCAGGGCAAAAGTCCACTTCATCCTCCGATCCGCAAACGCCGGCGAAATTGCGCTGGCCGGGTTGCGTGAGCCGGTGCGCCGCGAGGTGCAGACGGCGGCCCCCGGCGTGCCCCTGTTCACGGTGCGCACCTTCCGCGAGCACAAAGACGCTTCGCTCGTGCCCTGGCTGTTCCAGCGCATCTCGGCGGTCGCCGCCGCTGTCGGTGCGATCGCCGTGCTCATCGCCATCATCGGCCTTTACGGCGCCAAGGCCTACAGCGTCTCCCGGCGCACGCGCGAGATCGGCATCCGTCTCGCGCTCGGCGCCGAGCCAGTCCACCTGCGCAACATGGTTTTACGTGAAAGTCTCGTGTTGAGCCTGGTCGGGATCGCGCTCGGCCTGCTGCTCAGCGCGGCGATCGTCCGTTTGCTTGGCAGCTTGATCGCCGATTTCGAGGGCTTCGATCCGGTGGTTTTCTACGTGGCCGCGCTGGCGTTGTTCGCCACCGCGCTCGCCGCCTCCTGGATCCCCGCCCGCCGCGCGGCGCGGGTGGATCCGATGGTGGCGCTGAGGAGCGAGTGATGAGATTTGCGATTTTAGATTGGCGATTTGCGATTGGGGATCGGGCTGCGGGAAGCCGAGAGACGGGATGCCGCCAGGATCGCCGTCCACTCGCAGGCTTCCTGGCGCAGAGCCTCGACCCTCCTTTGGCGCAGCAAGCCGCCATTGCAGTAAACTGGGGAGCGCACGCGCCTCGCGTGTTGGCCGGGGCGCCCTCGCCCCGGCCGCAGCGCGCAACTGCGAACCGCACGGTGACCACTCCACATGCCCCTTGCGGACGGCGAGGGCGCCGTCCGCGGCACGCGAGGCGCGTGCGCTCCCCAATTCAACTGCAGGGCTACGGCTCAGGGAGCGCCGCGACGAGTTTCAAAGTTCGCAAGGCGAACTGCTTGGTCCGTTGTTTCAATTCCTGTTCTGTCATCGTCCGGTCTCCCATTTGAACCCGCCACGCCGGGCGCGGCATTCAATCGCAAATCGCCAATCTAAAACCGCAAATCCATGAGCGATCTCAAGTACGCCTTCCGCCAACTGCTCAAATACCCCGGCTTCACCGCCGTGGCCGTGCTCACCCTCGCCCTGGGCATCGGGGCGAACACCGCCCTCTTCACGGTGGCCTATGGCGTCTTGCTGAAGCCGCTGCCGCTCCCGCAATCCGAACGGCTGGTCAATGTGTTCGAAAAGGGGCCTGACAGCCGGTTCCCCAAAACGCCGGTCGCCGCCCAGAATTATCTCGACTGGAAGGCGCGCTCAAAGTCGTTCGCTGCCTTGACGTGCTTTCAGGGGGCGTCGGTCAATGTCGGGGCCGGGGAAGGGACCCCAGAGCGCTGGAATGCCGCCCTGGTACATGACGATTTCTTCACGGTGGCGGGTGTGGGCCCCGCGCTCGGCAACGCGTTCACCCCGGACCAGTTCCGCGACGGCGCCGATGGCGTAGTGATGCTCAGTCACGGCGTGTGGCAGGAGCGGTTCGGTGGAGACGCGGGCGTCGTCGGCAGGACCATCTCGCTCAACGGACGAACCCGCATGGTGATCGGGGTCATGCCGGAGGGTTTTCAGACGCCCGGCCAGTCGCGCGTCTGGCTTCCGAAAGTCTTCAGCCAGCAGGAACTCAATGATCGCGCCAACAAAGGGTTCGTCGTCTTGGGCCGTCTGGCCAAGGGTGTGACTGCGGCGCAAGCGACGAGCGATGTGGCCGCCATCGCGGCGAATCTCGCGCAGGATTTCCCGGAGTTGCTCGACGGTTGGGGCGCGTTTGCCGCGCCGCTGCTCGAGAGCTTCGCGCAACCGATGCGGCTTCCCCTGATGGTACTACTGGCGGCGGTCGGCGTCGTGCTGCTCATGGCCTGTGTCAATGTGGCGAATCTGCTGCTCGCCCGCAGCGCCGCGCGGGCCGGTGAAATGGCGATGCGCGCCGCGCTGGGAGCGGAGCGGCGGCATTTGATCCGGCAGCTCGGGGTGGAAAGCCTCCTGCTCGCCCTGCTCGGCGGCCTCGCGGGCTGGATGTGCGCCGGCTTCCTCCTGAAACTGGTGATTGCGGCAGCGCCGGCCGGGCTGCCGCGCGTGAACCAGGTCACTCTCGATTTCACCGCGCTCGCTTTCACTCTGGGAGCCACCGTGTTGACGGCGCTCGTGTTCGGATTTGCGCCGGCCTGGCAGTTGGTCCGGATCCAGCCGGTTCAGGCAATGCGCGACACCTCGGCCAACCTCACCGTCCGCGCGGGGTTGACGAGCCAATCGCTGGTCGTGTTTCAGATCGCCGCGGCGATGGTGGTGCTGGTGGCCACCGGTTTGTTGCTGCGCAGCTTCGATCGGCTCCTGCGGACGGATCTGGGATTTCGCCCGGACGAATTGTTGACCGTTCGCCTGGAGTTGCCGTTCGCCAAATACGGCGGGGAAGGGCGCCGAAATCAGTTCGCCCAATCCCTGTTGGAAAAACTGGCCGCAATTCCCGGCGTGGAAAGTTCCGGCATCACTTCACGACTGCCGATTCAAGGCTGGGGACGGGTCATCACGCGCGTCGAAGGCAGGCCTTCGCCCCGGCCCAGCGAAGCGCCGGCTACGGGGACCGCCGGCGTGACGCCGGATTATTTTCGCACGCTCAACACCCCGATTCTCCGAGGACGCGGTTTTACCACGGCCGACCATGCCAACGCACCGAAAGTGGGCGTGATCAATGAAGCCTATGCCCGCCGGTTCTTCCCCGACGAGGATCCGTTGGGACGCCGCATCGAAATCGGCTTCGACGAGCCGCCGCAGTGGATCGAGGTCATCGGCGTCGTTCGCGATGCGCGCAACGAGTCACTCGAAGCCTCGCCGCAGGACGAGGTGTTCGTCCCCTTGGCCCAGCAGCAGGACTTCTTTGGCACCAGCATCAGCGTGGCGATCCGCACGCGACCTGGGGCACAGGACGTGATCAACGCGTTGCGGCAGGCGGTGTGGTCTCTCGACAAGGACCAGCCCCTTCACAACCTCAAGCCGATGAAGCAGGTGCTGTTCGAAGCCACGGCCCAACGGCGATTCACGCTGGTCGTGCTGAGCGTGTTTGCCGGACTCGCGCTGCTGCTCACGCTGGTGGGACTCTATGGCGTGCTGGCCTACAGCGTGTCGCGGCGCGGACGCGAGATCGGCATCCGCATGGCGCTCGGCGCGCAACGGGGGGACGTGTTGCGGCTCGTTCTCCGCGAAGGTCTGCGGCTGGCGGCTTTTGGCATCGCGGCGGGATTGCTGGCCGCGCTCGCCTCCGTGCGCGTGATGCGCAGCCTGCTTTACGAAATCGGGCTGACTGATCCGGTCACCTTCGCCGCCATCCCGCTGCTCCTCGCCGCAGTCGCCCTGGCAGCCTGCTGGGTGCCCGCCCGGCGAGCGGCCCGCGTGGACCCGATGGTGGCGCTGCGGAATGAGGGGTGAAAGGCGTTCAGCGGATCAGGGTGCCGACTTTGGCGTGGCAGGGCGTGGCTGTATGATCTCAATTTCAGCGCCAGGGGCATTGTGGTCTTCTTCGCCGTAGCCGATGTAATCAACAATCTCGGCACTGCCGGCGCGTTGGGTCAGAATGCCGCCAATGGCGAATTGGAAATTCAGATCATGCTCGGGGTCAACGGACGCGCCTTGTTCGGCGACCAGAATCAAATCGCGAGCGTTTTTGCCGGTGCCGTCATCGCGAAGGTCCGCGATGCTACCGGATTTGGTGAGCGCATATCGCTGGAGGATGGAGTCATCAATCGGTTCCTGAAAATAGGGCTTCAGCGCCGCAAAATCGGGCGGTAGCTGATGGTTGTTCGCGTCGGTGTACTTCTGAAGGGCGTCTCGGATGAGATTGCCGAATTTGCGTTTGGCGGTGTTGCGAAGGGAGCCCAGCGTACGGCGGACGCCTTCGTCGGTGGAGAGGTCGCGGTCACCTTTGGCGGCGTCGAGCCAGTCGGTGTCGTTCAGCAACTGAAGTTCCGGAATTCTCTTTTCCGGCATCTGTTCCAGGGAATTCCGGAGATGCGAGACGCGGTCGGCTAAAAGTTTGAGGGCTCCTTCGAGGGGTTGAGGTTGCCCGGCGGCCGCCTTGAGGCGGGCGAGTTCGCGAGCGTCTGCGCGGAGGCGGGCAACTTCACCGCGGAGCCGGAGGAGTTCGTTGGGATCCCCCGACGAGGCGGAAACGGCGGCCGGGGCTCGAGCGGCGGCAAGGAGGCGCTGATTCTGGCTCTGCAATTCCTGAAGTTGAGCTTCCTTCGCTTGCAGAGTCTCCGCGAATTCGCGCCGGCGGGCGGCGGCGTTGCGTTCCACGACGAAGGCAGTCGTCGCGATGCCGGCCGCGAGGAACGCGCCGACCAGGGAGGCTTGTAGTTTTGTCATGGTGATGAGGGGAGCAACCGTCATTGCGAAAGTGGACGCACTGGCGGCAGTGACGGCAGTGGCGATGGCGGTGCTCAATCCGATCGGCGCGGCTTGGGCCGCATTTGCTGAAATGGCCATGGCGAGGCTGCCGGCGCCCATGGCGAGGCCGCGTTTTACGAAAAATTCGCGCAAACGCTCCACGGCGCGGCTGACGCGCTTTTGTGCGGCGTCTTCGCTGGCGCCGAAGAATTGACCGACTTCGCGCAGGGATTTGTTCTCGAAATAACGAAGAAGCACGGCCGCGCGATCCTTTTCATCCAGGGAGAGCATTCCTTCGTCGAGCAGCGGTTCGATCTCCTTCCAGTCGGTGGTGTCTGGGTCCATGGCATTCATTTCCAAGGCGGCCTGTTCGCGCGCTTGCCGGCGAACCTCGGCGCGAACGGAATTCAGGGCGATCCGATGCGTCACCTTGTAAAGCCAGGCCGCCAGGATGGTGTCGGAGGAGAGGCGACTGGCCCGGCGCGCCAGTTCGAGAAAAACGCGTTGAGCGACTTCCTCTGCGAGTTGCGGTGAGCGGACCTGACGCAGAGCCGCGCCATAGACCAGATCGAGGTGCCGCCGCACAATTTCGGCGAACACATCATCTCCTTTCTCCCGCGCGTAGGAGGCGAGCAATTCCAGGTCGGTGTCGCTCATGTTCAGTGATGTATCACCGCCCACCCGGGGAATCCGCCAAATATTATCCGAAGGCCGACTCGCCGATCTCCGTGACTTCCGTGCGTGGCGCAACCCACCCTCATTTCGTCCGCAGTTCGACGAACGGTTCGTTGAAAACTCATCCCATCCGGCTTGGGTTGTGGCTCTCGCGAGGCGGGAACCTTTGGACCGGGTGACGTTCCCGCCTCATCCAAGAGTTCCTCCGACTTGGCGTTCTACAACAAGGTCGCCGCTGACGGGGCTGGGGGCCGGTGTCAAGGATGGCTGGGGAGGGTCATTGGGGTCCGTCCCGAAACTGGGATGGTCCAATCCCGCAAATGGGTAGCGGCCTTCCGGTGTTCTCGCCAAACTGCCGCGTCGGCGGCCTGTTTCCGCATCGTTCACGGAAAGCCCACTCCGTGGCACGTCGGCTGCGGTCCCGGACGGGACATGCAGGATCTTCGCTTCGCCCTCCGCCAGCTCCTGAAGAACCCCGGCTTCACCGCCGTGGCCGTGCTGTCCCTGACGCTCGGCATCGCGGCCAACACCACCATCTTCAGCTTCGTCAATGCGCTGTTGCTGCGGCCTGCGCCGGTCGAGGAGCCGGACACGCTCTGGCAGGTTTGGAAGTTCCGGCGCAGCCAATCTTCGGAACCGGGGAGTTACGGCAACTGGAGTCGCGTGGCCCTCGCCCATCTCCGCGCCAACACCCAATCCTGCGCGGCCTTCGCCGGGTGTAATCTGGAGCCGACGCTTACCAGTTGGAATCGCCAGGGTGTCGGCGAGTCGGTCCAAAGCCTCATGGTGTCGGGAAACTTTTTTGACGTGTGCGGGATCCGGCCGGCGCTGGGACGCTTCTTCCTTCCGGACGAGGACCAGACGGCCGGCACGCATCCGGTGGTCGTGGTCAGCCACGGCTTCTGGCGGAACCGGCTGGAGGCCGATCCGCAGGCGGTGGGCCGCACGCTGACCATTAACGGTGGCACGCTCACCGTGATCGGCGTCGCTCCGGAACGCTTCACCGGCGTCATGGCCGGGGTCGCTCCCGATCTTTGGGTACCATTCATGATGGCGCCGTCGGTCCTTCACCGTGATGGATGGCTCACGGAGCCCCACTCGGAGTCGGTCATCGGCCTGGGGCGGCTGAGACCCGGTGTGACCGCGACACAGGCGGCGGCCGAGCTGTCCGTGTTGACGCGCCAGTATGAGGAACAAATGTCCGGCGACTTCACCCGTGGATACGAAGCGGCCCTGACTCCCTCCCTGTTGGTGCCCGTGCCGCGTCGCGGTTACGTCCGGGCCTTCACCGGAATACTCATGGGCGCGGTGTTGCTGGTGCTGCTCATCGCCTGCGCCAACGCCGCGAACCTGCAGCTCGCCCGTGCCGTGACCCGGCGCCAGGAAATGGCGGTGCGCGCCGCGATGGGCGCCGCGCGGGGACGGCTCATCCGCCTATTGCTCACCGAGAGCGTGCTGTTGGCGGCGGCGGGTGGCGGACTGGGTTTGCTGCTGGCCCTGTGGCTGGCGGGGGTGGTCGGCCGGCTCATTCCCTCGAACCTGCCATTCCGCCTGTCCGTGGAATTCGACTGGCGGGTGCTGGCGTTCACGGCCTCGGTCTCGGTGCTTACCGGGATCCTCTTCGGTCTGGTGCCGGCGTTTCGCGGCACGCGGCTCGATCTCGCCGCGACGCTGAAAAGCGAGAGCCGGGGATTGGCCGCGCGGCGGTCGCGCTTCGCAAATGCACTCATCGCCGGGCAGATGGCGCTCTGCCTGGTGCTACTGCTGGCGGCGACGCTGTGCCTGCGCAGCCTGATGAACGCCCGCGCCTTCGAGCCGGGATTCGTGGTCAGGGACCGGGTGACCGCCGGCTTCAACCTGAATGACCTGGGCTATACGGAGGCGCAGGCCCGTGCGTTTCAGGAGCAATTCCTGGCGCGGGCGCAGGCGTTGCCCGGCGTGCGATCTGCCGCGCTGGCCAATCGTCTGCCGCTGGGGCGAGGCCGCAGCACCGTCAACCTGCAGGTGGAAGGCCGCCAACCGCCGCCCGGGGAATCCGGCTTCTTCTTCCAACGGTTCGATGTCGGCCCCGGTTACTTCGCGACCATGGGCACCACGGTCCTGCAAGGGCGTGAGTTCGGCGGCGCGGACCGCGAGGGCATGCCGCGCGTCGCCGTCATCAATGAGGCCGCCGCCAATCGCTACTGGCCCGGCCAGAACCCGGTTGGCCGCCGGCTGCTCATGGGTGGTTCTGCGCCGGAGAACGCCCTCGAAATCGTCGGTGTCGTGCCGACCGGTCGCTACCGCTCGCTGGGCGAGGAGCCGGTGCCGGTGTTCTATCGGTGCTTCCTGCAGGAACAACAGTTGGGGGGCGCCCTCGTGGCCCAGGTGCAGGGCGCTTCCGGTCCGGTGCTGTCCGCGATCCTGAGTGTCGCGCGGGAACTGGATCCCCGGCTGGCCTTGACGGAGGTCTCAACGCTGGAGGAGCACCTCTCGGGGGTGTTGTTTCCGATGCGGACCTCCGGCTTGTTGCTGGGGGTATTGGGACTGGTGGCGTTGATCCTCGCCGCGTCGGGTTTGTTTGGGGTCATTGCCTACTCGGTGTCGCAGCGCACGCGCGAGGTCGGCATTCGCGTGGCGTTGGGCGCGCAACGTCGCGACGTGCTGCAGTTGGTCATGCTCCAGGGCCTGAGGCTGGCCGGCATCGGCACAGCCGTCGGGATCGTCGGCGCCTTGGCGGCGACCCAACTCCTGCGCGGCCTCCTGTTCGGCATCACCGCCACGGACCCGCTCACCTTCATCGTCGTGCCCTTGCTGCTGCTCGCGGTCGCCCTGCTCGCCTGCTGGCTGCCCGCCCGTCGCGCGGCGCGGGTGGATCCGATGGAGGCACTGAGAGAATAGGGGCGAGAGAACAATGAGGAATGAGGAACGAAGAATGATGAATTGAGAGACCGACAACGCACCGCGAACAACGAACCACCCCGCAATGCAAGACCTCCGCTTCGCCTTCCGCCAACTCCTCAAAAACCCCGGCTTCACCGCCGTGGCCGTGCTCACCCTCGCGCTTGGGATTGGCGCGAACACGGCGATCTTCAGCTTTGCCGACGCCGTGCTGTGGAGAATGCTGCCAGTCGCCGAGCCGGAGCGGTTGGTCTTCCTTGATCGTTACGCCGCCACCGAGTCGCCGACCTGGCGGAAATTCTGCGAAATCTCCTATCCGCTGATGACGGAACTCGAGCGTCGCAACCCACATCTCGTCGGGGCGACGACCTTCAAGGGCGGCGAGATGCTGGCCGGGGTTCCCGGTGAGCAGACGCCCGTGCAAGCGCTGTGGGTGGCTGAAAACTTCTATTCATTGCTCGGGGTTGGCGCCAGTGCCGGTCGAATCATTCAATCGGGAGACATCGGCGGCGGGAAGGTAGCGGTGCTGAGCCATGGCTACTGGCGGAGCCATTTCGGCGGGCAGCCCGTGGTCGGAACATCGCTCATCCTCGATGGGACGCCGCATACGATCGTTGGCGTTGCGGCCCGCGAGTTCTTTGGCCTGAATCCGGGCGGCTCCTTTGATGTTTCGGTCCCGCTTCGAAAGGAAGATTTGCACACGAGGGCGCTGCCGACAGATCCGAAGGTTCAACCCCTGTCCTGGGTCGTGGCCCGCCTCAGGCCAGACGTTTCGGGTGCCGATGCGGCGCGCCATTTGACCGCAACGCTGCGGCAACTTTTCCAGGAAGCGAATCTCGCCGGCCTCACGACCGAGGCGATCGGGCAACAGCGGATCGAAGCCCGCCCGGCCAGCCAGGGTCTGAATGCGCTGCGGACGAAGTTCTCGCAGCCGCTGCTGGCCCTGCTGGCGCTCGCCTCGCTCGTGCTGCTCATCACGTGTGCCAACATTGCCAACCTGCTGCTCGCCCGTGCCGCTGCGCGTCGCCAGGAAATGGCCATTCGGTCATCCCTGGGGGCGGGACGCGCGCAGTTGATGCGCCAACTCGTCACCGAAAGCCTCGTGCTGGCATCCTTGGGGGGCGCCCTGGGCTTGCTGGTCGCGCACGGGTTCATGTCTGCGATCTTGCGCTTCACCTCTGTGGAGGGGCAATCCGTCCTGCTTCAAGCTGGGTTGGACCCACGCGCGCTCCTCTTCACACTGACCCTCTCGATCGGGACCGGCATCCTATTCGGGCTGGCGCCGGCGTGGAAGGGAAGCATCGTCGCTTCCCAATACCGTGATTTGAAAAACGCAGAGCGGTCTCTGTCGTGGTTCGGCCGGCTTTTGGTCGCCGGGCAGACGTCACTCTCGGTCGTGCTGCTTGTAGCCGCCGGTTTGTTCGTCCGCACCCTGCAGAATCTCCGGGATTTCGACCCGGGATTCCGACGGGACAATCTGTTTCTAATCGCCCTGGACCCGCAGCGCGCTGGTTTGAGCGGACCTGCCGTGGCCGATTTCTACGTCGAACTTCTCGGCAGATTCGGGGCATCCCCGGGCGTGGCGTCGGTCACCTTTGAGCGCAATATTCCGCTGAGCGGCGCAGGCACTCGGCGACCCATTGCCCCTTCAGGCTATCTCCCCCCTGGCGGCGAAGACGCCATCGCCACGCCTGCGGAAGAAGTGGGGCCAAACTATTTTGGGACACTCGGGATGAGCCTGATCGCCGGCCGCGATTTCCGGGTGAGCGACGACCGTCACGCACCCAAGGTGGTGGTCATCAATGAGGCGGCGGCGCGCGAGTTTTTTCCGGGCAACGCGACGCCTTTGGGCCAGCTCATCGGGCCGCCGGGCAACCGGGGCGAATTCGAAGTGGTTGGAATCGCCCGGGACGCGCGACACACGAATCTGCGGGAACCCGCGCAGCCCATGATTTATCTGCCTTCGCTGCAGGATCCCAGAATTCGAGACACGAGGCTGATGATTCGCACGGAAGGCGACCCGCTGGTCCTTGCCCAGAATGCGCGGCAGATCATTCGCTCCGCCAACGCGAACGTGCCGGTCATGGCGATGAGCACCTTGGAGGAAACATTCTCTCGCGCAGTGTTGAGGGAGCGGCTGATCGCCCGGGTCGCGAGCCTCTTCGCCGGCCTTGCCATCGTGCAAGCGGCGGCGGGCCTCGGCGGCGTGTTGCTTTATGCGGTCGCGCGGCGCACACGCGAGATTGGCATCCGCATGGCGCTGGGAGCGACCCCGCGCAGGATCACGGGAATGATCCTCTGGGAATCGCTTGGTCTGACGGCCGCCGGACTGATGGTGGGTCTCCCCTGCGCCCTGTTTGCCGCGCGGATGGCGGACGGGCTTCTCTTTGGGGTGGCCCCGGCTGATCCAGCCACCCTGATCACAATTTCGATCCTATTGACCGGCGGTGCGTGCCTGGCGACCTGCTGGCCTGCCCGCCGCGCGGCGCGGGTGGACCCGATGGAGGCGTTGCGGAATGAGGGATGAGAGGCGAGGGGCGAGTGAAAAATGAGGAACGCTGAACATCCGACATCGAACGCCGAAGCGCGGGCGTCTTCCACCCCTGGGTGGGGCGACACTCCGCGGAGCCGTACGCGGAGGAGTCGCCACGGTGGCAGTTCGTCGCCTCGTATCGCAGATCCGAGGGCATTTCATCCTTCATCCCTCACCCTTCATCCTTTCTCCCAGGGTGCCTCCACAAACGTATGGCTCGTTGAAAACTCCCACCAAAGGGAGGCCAGTGCGCCCCCACCGACCACGAACCACGAACAACCAACGAGCGACCACTTTCTCGCCTCTCGCCCCTAACCCCTCGCCCCTATGCAAGACCTCCGCTTCGCCCTCCGCCAACTCCTGAAAAACCCCGGCTTCACCGCCGTCGCCGTCCTCACCCTCGCCCTCGGCATCGGGGCCAACACCGCTATCTTCAGCGTCATCAACGGCGTGCTGCTCAAGCCGCTGCCGTATCCAGAACCCGACCGGCTGGTGTGGCTCTCGGAACGGGGGGCCGATGGGGAGGGCGGCGGACCGATTGCGTTCCCGAATTTTGCGGACTGGCAGGCTCAACAAACGGTGTTCGAACATCTCGGTGTTTACAAATGGGAGAATGCCGTATTGACCGGGCTCGACGAACCCGCGCAGTTGGAAGGCGCACGGATGTCCGCCGACGTCTTGGCCTCCCTCGCGGTGCAGCCGGTCATGGGGCGTCTCTTCCGGGCGGAAGAAGACCAGCCTGGCGCTTCCTCAACCGTCTTGATCAGCCACCGGCTTTGGCAGTCGCGGTTCAACGGTTCGCCGGATGCGGTGGGGACAGCAATTTCCTTGGACAACCAGTCCCACACCATTGTCGGGGTCATGCCGGAACGCTTCGCGTTTCCCGAACCTCTCGATTATTGGGTTCCGGTCGGAGCCATGTCGGCGGACCCAAGCTGGCAGAATCGCAGAAACTATCCGGGCCTCTACGGTATCGCTCGCCTCAAATCCGGGGTGACACTCGACCAGGCACAAACCGAACTCGATCTCATTGCCACCCGCCTCGAGCAGCAATATCCGGAGTCCAACCAAGGGCGGCGCGTCCAGATCCAACGGCTTGATGACAACGAGGTGGGAGGCGTCCGCCGCGCCTTGTGGACGCTGCTGGGCGCGGTCGGGCTGGTTTTACTCATTGCCTGTGCGAACCTGGCCAATCTCTTCCTCGCCCGCTCCGCCGGTCGGCAGAAGGAAATGGCCCTGCGCGCCGCCCTCGGCGCGAGCCGAAGCCGCATCTTTCGCCAGTTGCTGACGGAAAGTGTGTTGCTGGCGCTGATCGGGGGAGTCGGCGGCGTGCTGTTGGCGTTCGGGTTGCTGCGGGTCTTTTCATCCGGGATCGCGGCCGGCGTCCCGCGCGCCGATGAAATCACGCTCGACGGGCCGGTGCTGCTCTTCTCGGCCGCGATCGCCCTCGTGACCGGCATTCTCTTTGGCCTCGCTCCCGCCTGGCAGGCCGCGCGCATCAGTCTTCAGGAAACCTTGAAGGGCACCGCGCGTGGCACCACGGGAGGGCGGGGGCGATTGCGGCAAGGGTTGGTGGTCACGGAGGTGGCGGTCACGCTGGTCCTCCTGATCGGCGCTGGGTTGTTGCTGCGTAGTTTTCACCAATTGCAGACACTCGATCCGGGATTTCAGGCCGACCGCGTCCTGACCTTCCAAGTCAGCCTTCCGCCACAAAAATACGAGGGCGCGGATCGCATCCTCGCCTTTTATCAAAGCTTGCTGGAGAAACTTCGGGCCTTGCCGGGTGTGGAGAGCGCCTCGGTCAGTCTGAGGCTGCCTTTGGAGAATTCCACGCGTTCGACCACCTATGTCGTCGAAGGCGAACCGATCCCGCCGCCCCACGAACGCCCGTTCATGAATGTCCAGGTCGCCGGGCCGGACTATTTCCGAACCCTCGGCACTCCGTTGCTGCGAGGCCGTCCGTTCACGGAAAGCGACCATCGCGCGCACTGGCGCGGCGGCCGGGAGGATTGGGCCTCCGCGCTCAATGTCATCATCGTTGACGAAGACTTCGCCCAGAAACATTGGCCAAATGCCGATCCCATCGGCCAGCGGATTCGCATGGCCTCCCGGGACGACGCCCCGTGGATGACCGTGGTCGGTGTGGTTCCGCGGGTAAAGTGGCGGCGGCTGGATGAAACAGGAGGATTGGTGCAGGGATACATTCCCTTTCTGCAATCGCCCCTTCCCCGCATGCGGGTGCTGGTCAAATCGTCCGCCGAACCACGTCCACTGATAGCTGCGATGCGGAAGACGGTGCTGTCGCTGGATCCGGATCAACCCATTCACCAAGTGCAGACGCTTTCCGGCCTTCGCGAGAAGACCACCGGAAACCAGCGGTTGAACGTGATGTTGCTGGGGCTGTTCGGAGTGATGGCCCTGGCCCTCGCCGTCGTAGGTCTTTATGGGGTTCTTTCCTACGCCGTTTCCCAGCGCCGCCGTGAAATCGGGGTGCGCATGGCGCTCGGCGCGCAACGCCGTGATGTTCTGGGCCTAGTGATCGGACAGGGAATGCGTCTGGCTTTGGGCGGCGTGGCGCTGGGATTGGCCGGGGCGGTGGCACTGACCCAGGTACTTCGCCATCTCCTTTTTGAAGTGAAACCCGGTGATCCGCTCACCTTTGCCATCGTGCCGTTCGTGCTCGTCGTCGTGGCCCTGCTCGCCTGCTGGCTGCCTGCCCGCCGCGCGGCGCGGGTGGACCCGATGGAGGCGCTGCGGAATGAGGGATGAGAGGCGAGGGGCGAGGGATGAATAGGGGCGAGGGATTAGGGACGAGAGGCGAGTGAAAAATAATGAACGCTGAACATCCAACATCGAACGTCCGAGAGCGAAGCGTGAGCATCTCCCGCCCCTGGGTGGGGCGACGCTCCGCGGAGCCGTACGCGTGTGGAGGCGCCACAGCGGCAACTCGCCAGTCCGTATCGCGGATCCGAGGGCAGGCGCAGTCTATTTCATCCTTCATCCCTCCCCCTGGGCGCATCTCAATTTCTTGGAAGGGGAGCGGATGCCTCTGGCGTGCGGCACCGGGCGTCTCGCCCGGTGCTTCGTGCACTGACTTTCCGTCGCTGGCGTCGTTGGGAATGAGGCGTGGGAAGCAGAACAGTCCACGAAGGGTCTCGGCGAGGACGCCGAGACCCACACGCGGGACGCGTATCCTCCCCATCCAAGAAACTGAGATGCGCCCCCTCACCCTTCATCCTTTCTCCGAGGGTGCCTCCACAAACGTACGGCTCGTTGAAAACTCGCCCCACCAAAGGGAGGTCAATGCGCCACCACTGACAACGAACCACGAACGACCAACGAACGACCACTCTCTCACCTCTCGCCCCTAGCCCCTCGCCTCGATGCAAGACCTCAAATTCGCCCTCCGCCAACTGCTGAAGAGCCCCGGCTTCACCGCCGTGGCCGTGCTCACACTTGCCCTCGGCATTGGAGCGACGACAGCCATTTTCAGCATCGTCAATGCCATCCTGCTGCGGCCGCTGCCGTTCCAGGATCCCGACCGTCTCGTCATGGTGTTCGAGAACCATCTGGGCAACGGATTTCGCAAGGGACGGGTCGGCCCGCCCATGATCGAGGAATGGCGCAAACAAAGCACCGTGTTCGAAGGGTTGGCGGGGTGGGGCGGGGAAACACTGACGCTCACGGGGCGTGGAACACCTGAGACCCTGTCCGGAGCGCGGTTCTCTGCAAATATCTTCAGCCTGCTTGGGGTGAAGCCGGCGCTGGGGCGGGATTTCCTGCCCGAAGAGGAAATTTACGGAAAACATTTCGTCGTGCTCTTGAGCCATGAGTTGTGGCAGACGCGATTCGGCAGTGATCCAGCCGTGGTGGGACAGAGCCTTTTGCTGGATGGCGAACCCCACACCGTCATCGGTGTGATGCCTCCGCGCACGATGTTTCCCGAGCGCGACACGCAATTCTGGACGCCGCTGGCGTTCAGTCCGGACAAACTGAAGCAGCGGCACGCCCACGGCTACCTGGTCTATGGGCGTTTGAAGCCCGGGGTTTCCCTCGAACAGGCCAACAACGAGATGGCCGTGATCAGCAAACGCCTGGAGGCGGCCAGTTCCGAGAACGAAGGCTGGGGGGCTGAGGTGCATCCGCTGCACGAGATCGTGGTGGGAGATTCACGCCGCATCCTCCTCGTGTTGCTCGGTTCGGTCGGTCTGGTGCTCCTCATCGCGTGCGCCAACATCGCGAACCTGGTGCTGGCGCGTTCGCTGGCGCGGTCACGCGAATTTGCCGTCCGCGCCGCCCTGGGCGCCGGTCGCGGCCAGATGATCCGGCAATTGCTGACGGAGAATCTGATGCTGGCCGCGGTGGGCGGACTCGGCGGGACGTTGTTGGCGTTCGCCGGGTTGCGTTTCCTGGGTGGTTTCGCCTTGCCCGCCCTGCCGCGCGTTGCCGAAGGCATCCCACTCGACGCGCGCACTCTGGGTTTCACGGGGGTGGCCACGCTGTTCACCGGCCTGGTCTGCGGACTGCTGCCGTCGCTTCAATTCTCCAATGCGAAGCTCAGCCGCGATCTCAATGACAGTTCGCGCGGTTCGAGCGCGGGCCGGGTCCGCCAACGGCTGCGAAGTGGCCTGGTGGTGAGCGAGGTCGCGCTTTCGGTGATCTTGCTGACCGCCGCGGGACTCCTGTTGCAGAGCTTCTCCCGGTTGCTCGCTCAACCGCTGGGCTTCCGCCCCGAACAGGTGGTCAGCATGAAGATCACCCTGCCGGACAAGACCTATCCAGAGCAGGACGACCGCGTGCGGTTCTTCGATCGCGTGTTGTCCCAGGTCCGAAGTTTGCCGGGCGTGCAGGAGGCCGCGCTGGTCTTGGGACTGCCGTTAAGCGGAGACACCACCGGCATGGCGGTGTGGATTCCCGAAGCGCCTCCCCGCCAACCGGGGGAAGCGGTGGCCGCGGGCTATGCGCAGGTGAGTCCGGGCTACTTCCGGACGCTGAACATCCCGCTGCTGCAAGGACGGGACTTCACGGAACAGGATGGCCCCGGCAGCACCCCGGCCCTCATCGTGGACGAGACGTTTGTCAGGAACTTCCATCTCGGGACGGACGTGTTGGGCCGCCGGATCCGCATCGGCGACCGCTTGGACCAAGGAGAGATCATCGGTGTGGTGAAGGATATCAAGCGCACGGGGATGGCGGACACCTTTCGTGGAGAGGTGTACCGCGCCAGCCGGCAAATTTGCTGGGGCAACATGACGCTGGTGGTGCGAAGCCAGCGCGAGTCGGGCGAACTGACTCGCGCCATTCGGGGGGAACTGGATCGGATTGACCGCGACGTGCCAATCCAGGGACTCACCACGCTGACGCAATTGGTCGAGACCTCCGTGGCGCCCCGGCGGCTTTCGACGGAACTGCTGGGCGGGTTCGCGGGAGTGGCGCTGTTGCTGGCGGCGCTCGGACTTTATGGCGTCCTGGCCTACACCGTCACGCAGCGCCGACAGGAGATCGGCATCCGGATGGCGTTGGGCGCGCAGCGCCGTGATGTTTTTCAGTTGGTCCTCGGCCAGGGACTCCGCTTGATGCTGCTCGGTATTGCGCTCGGCGTGGCGGGAGCCATCGCGCTCACGCGAGTGCTCGGGCAGATGCTCTTCCAGACCAGCCCCCAGGATCCGCTCACATTTGCCCTGGTCACGGCCACGTTGTGCGTCGCCACCGTTGTCGCCTGCTGGCTGCCCGCGCAGCGCGCGGCGCGGGTGGATCCGATGGTGGCGCTGAGAGAATAGGAGCGAGAGGTGAGTGAACAATGAGGAATGATGAACGACGAATGATGAATTGAGACACCGACAACGCACCACGCACCCGGAACGACTGACCACTCTCTTACGTCCATGCACGACTTCCGCTTCGTCATCCTCCAGTGGCTGAAGAACCCCGGCCTTGCTGCCCTGACGGTGTTGACGCTGGCGCTCGCGACCGCGTCCTGCACCGGCATCCGGCGTTCCGAAGGTCGCGACGCTCTATCCGATATGGCCCGTGAGCCTTTCGCGCGCCCGGCGACGGTGCCCGTCCTCTCGCTGCGAAGCGTCGAGCCTGGGACTGATCGGACTGATTTGGCCCCGCTCCGCACGATCATCGGCAACGCTCGCGTGGTCGCCCTCGGCCAGCCGGCGCTCGGGGTTCATGAGTCGCTCGCTTTCCGCAACCGCCTCCTCGAATACTTGGTCGAGGAACTCGGCTTTACGGCCATCGCGGTCGAGTCTGCGTTTCCCGAGTCGCGACGGCTGTCCGACTATGTTCTCGGCGGGCCGGGGACTGCCGAGGAAGTCCTCACCGAGACCCGCACCTGGTGGCACGAGCCATTGGAGGAGAATTTGCAATTGGTGCGCTGGCTGCGCGCTCACAACGCGGACCCCAGCCGCAACCATCCGGTCCGGTTTTACGCAATTGACCTGAGCTACACCGGGCCCTGGGGATCCCGGCCGACACCGGCGGCGCTCCATTCAGCGCTGGCCTACCTGGGCCGCGTTGACCCCCCGTCGGCACGCGCGCTTGGAGTCGTCTTCGAGCCGTGGCTGAGCCGCCTCGCGAACCCCATGGTTCCGTGGACCACACCGGAGCATGACGCCTTCACGGCGGCCGTGGACGACCTCGTCGCGCTCCTGGAGCGCGAGCGCGTGGCTTATCTCGCCGCAGCCCCGGCAGCCGACTACGAGTGGGCTTACCGTGGCGCCCTCGTCGCACAGCAGGCCGACCGCATGTTCCGCGTGGCCCCGACGGACCCACCCGGAGCGCGCGTCCCGCCGAGCGCCTGGCGCATGGTGAACGCCCGGGACGCCGCCATGGCGGAGAACGTGCTGTGGGCGCTCGGGCAGGAAGGACCGACAGGGCGCGTCCTCATCGTGACGCACTACCTCCATGCGCAAAGCGCCCCGACGATGGGCGGCCCGTGGGATGCCTTTGAGCGGATGCCCACCGCGATGGGGCAGTTTCTGCGCGCGTCATTGGGCGACGGCCTGGTCGTCATCGGTCTGAGCGAGGCGGCCACGGTGGAGCGGTATGTGAAATCAACCGCCGCATTTGATGCGGTCGTCACCGTCGAGGCCCTGACGCCTGGCCGCGCGTCGGGCGGCACGCGGGGACCCGATGGAGGCATTAAGAACGGAGTGAAATGAACGCTGAACATCGAACTTCCAACACCCAAAGGGGGAAGAGGTTCGCGCTTCGACCCTCGGCGTTCGGTATTCGGTGTTGGATGTTCGTGGCCGCGGAGATACCCGCCCCGCCGCGCGGCGCGGGTGGACCCGATGGTGGCGTTGAGGAATGAGGGGTGAAGAACAAGGGCTGAGGGATGAGAGGCGAGAAGCGAGTGAACAATGAACAATGAACAATGAACCACGAGCCACCAACCACTGACCCTGGCCTCGGGGCAGTCGCCGAAGGAGCGCGGCCAAACTCCTGAACGGGGTCATCCTCAGGTTCGTGCTCTCGCACCCATCAGCGGCGCCACCAGGCAGGGATCGGCTCGCGGGGACTGCGGCCCTGCTGACCCACGGGACAACCATCAACGATCGCTCCACCAGAGTAGGGACGGCCTTCTTTCCGAAGTCAGGACGCCCACTTGCTGGCATACCCCACCCCCCAAGCACGACTTTTCCTGTTACTCTCCAATCTGCGCCGCCCGCGGCTCTTTTGCTGACAACGCACGACGGCCTGCAGAATATCGCGTGCAGATGGCGGGGAACCGACTCTTCGCCAGCTCGTGATTCAACCGAACCATTCGACCATGCCGAGCGAGACCCACTTCCACGCCGCCACACCGATACTTCGTGTCCGCAGTCTTGAGGCCAGCCTCGACCATTATGTCCGCATGCTGGGCTTCCGGGTGGACTGGAACGCCGCGGGGATGGCGTCAGTGTCGCGGAGCGCGTGCCGCCTGATGCTGTGCCACGGGCATCAGGGGAATCCCGGCACCTGGGTGTGGATCGGCGTCGGCGATGCCGAGGCGCTTCATCGGGAGTTTTCCGCAAGGGGCGCGACCATCCGCCTGCCGCCGACTAATTATCCGTGGGCCCTGGAGTTCCACGTCGAGGATCCCGACCGGCACATCCTGCGCTTCGGCTCAGACCCGAAGAAGGATCGGCCTGGCCGCGAGTGGGTGGCTTGGTATGAGCAAAGCCCCCACCCGGAAGAAGCGAGGGAACATCCGCCAACCCAAGTGGTCCCTTGAAAGCGCCTCCCATGGGACGCTGAGTTCATGAGCCCCCGTCGCTTCAGGTTCCGCCGGTGGCTCAAGCGCCGCGGCCGTGCTGGCGGAAAGCGGCCAAAACGGCGAGGATCGCGATGACCACCAGCAACTCCACCAGGGTGAACGCAGCGCGGGGTTTAATGCCCCAATGGCATGCCTTGCGGATGTGCCTGGCGTCGCCCTCCCCGTTCGGAGTCCCGGCTTCAGCCGGCGGGGCGCAGGCATCCTCCAGAGGGGGGTGAGTTTTCATGCCCTTCTCCGGGGTGTGTCCCGGGCCGCCTGAAAGCGGGACTCCGAACAAGGGCGACCTGTTGGATCGGGGAGCCTTCGTTCCGGGCACATGATGTGGGAAACCTAGGGCGCCGGGGCCACCAGGCGAAAGAAAACACTTTCCTGCTCTTCGGCGTCCAGCGGGAGGGTAATCACCGTGGATCCACCCGACGCCACCGGCGTCCATTGGACCGGGGGCGTCAGGCTGGAGGTCATCTCCAAGATGAGCATCCGTGCCGACTCCGGCCAGGACACCTGCAAGCCTTCCTCCGTCCAGGCAAGACTGGGCTCGGGAAGGTCGGGAGGCAATCCGGCCCGGATCGGCTCATTGGGGATGGGATGATACATCCACTCGCTCAGGGCGTAGGAGCTGGTTGGCCCGGCTTCATCCCGGCGATAGCGAAACCAACCGAAGGTCAGGTCGCCAGAATCCGGATCGCGATACTTGACCCCAATGATCACATCCAGTTGCCCGGGAAACTTGTCGTAGAGCGGAAAAACGAAGTCGGGTGGCAAGCCTGGCTCAGTCCAGCGATAGGCTTGCAATGCCAGGTCGTGCGAGTTTTCCTCAGTCGAATAATAGTCCGTCACAGCACCATCGATGAGTTCTCCCTCCTCAAATCGAATATCAGAACCCGATTGCAATACGGCGCTAGATCGGGAGACGAGCAGCTCGTTGCGAACTTCGTAAACAGGAAGGTCGCCAAATATACCAATTTCAAAGACAAAGAAATTGGACAACCAGTCATACGAAAAACCTTCGCCGAATCGCTTCGATGCTTCCACTTTTCCATATTTGGGAAGTTGAGCCACCGTTGGCCAGCAGGCTGCAATAGCGACGGACAACACCAGGCCAAAGCGTTTCATAATGCGTCAATAAAATAACGCCGGGCCGGGCAGCAGGCTGGAGGTGCGCTCCATCAGCCAAATCCAGTCCCGGCTGTTCTCGGCTGGGAAGGCGCTGAAAAAGCTCAACAGATGCTCTGTCTTCGGAGTGGTCGTCGCCTCGAGCCACCGATGCAATTCGACATGGCCGTCCGCAAAGGAGAGTGTGCCCTGGCGGCCGTGACGAGAGGTTGGCAAGGCATCCCACAGAGCATTCTCGGAAGTCAATTGCTCGGGCATAAAGAAGGCCGTGGAATGGATGGTAAACTCATGCTCATCAATGAAAAGATACAACCTGCTGGCTCCATGAGGAGCGATGTCCTCATCTCCGTAGAAATGGCGAACTTTCCGGTTGTCGAAGGTGATGAGGCCTGGCGTTCCGATGGCGTGGTTCATTGAATAGCTGCGGACCCTTGGCGGACCCTTGCCTTTGCGGGTCGCGCGACTGCGGTCCGCGGGACAATGAAAGACATCGGGAGTTGGCAAATAGGGCCCAAGGCGACCTGAGCCAGGCGCCACCAGCAGAGCGCGATTGGTAATGTCGGGCAGCAAGTCCGGGGCCCCATTCCAACTGATCCAACCCGCGGTCCAGGCGCTGATCCCTTGGGTGCCTATACCTCGCAGAGCGCCCAAGGCTGGTGACAATCGCCCTCGGTCATCCAGGGCGTACAAATGCCAGGCCAAGGTCAGTTGCCGGAGATTGGACATACAGGCTGTGGCGTGCGCCTTCTTGCGGGCCTGCCCCAGTGCGGGAAGGAGCAAAGCGGCCAAAACGGCGAGGATCGCGATGACCACCAGCAACTCCACCAGGGTGAACGCAGCGCTGGGTTTGATGCCCCAATGGCATGCCTTGCGGATGTACCTGGCGTCGCCCTCCCCGTTCGGAGTCCCGGCTTCAGCCGGCGGGGCGCAGGCATCCTCCAGAGGGGGGTGAGTTTTCATGCCCTTCTCCGGGGTGTGTCCCGGGCCGCCTGAAAGCGGGACTCCGAACAAGGGCGACCTGTTGGATCGGGGAGCCTTCGTTCCGGGCACATGATGTAGGAAACCTAGGGCGCCGGGGCCACCAGGCGAAAGAAAATACTTCCCTGCTCCTCGGCGTCCAGCGGAAGGGTAATCACCGTGGATCCACCCGACGCCACCGGCGTCCATCGGACCGGGGGCATCAGGCTGGAGGTCATCTCCAAGATGAGCATCCGTGCCGACTCCGGCCAGGACACCTGCAAGCCTTCCTCCGTCCAGGCAAAACTGGGCTCGGGAAGGTCGGGAGGCAATCCGGCCCGGATCGGCTCATTGGGGATGGGATGATACATCCACTCGCCCAGGGCGTAGGAGCTGGTTGGCCCGGCTTCATCCCGGCGATAGCGAAACCAACCGAAGGTCAGGTCGCCAGAATCCTGATCGCGATACTTGACCCCAATGATCACATCCAGTTGCCCGGGAAACTTGTCGTATAATGGGAAGATAAACTCCGGAAGCCCTGGCTCAGTCCAACGATAAGCTTGCAGTCGGAGATCATGAGACTGTTCTTGGGATGAATAGTAGTCCTCGGAGCTAATATTGATTGACTCTCCTTCATCAAACCGGATGTCTGGTCCAGATTGAAGGACTGCGCCATGTCGCGAAACAGCTAGCACATTGCGAACTTCATAAAATGGGAGCTCGTTGGGAACGGGAATTTCAAAAACGGTTAGCCTCGACTGCCAGTCAAATGGATAGTCCGTACTGAAACTTACTGAAGCTTCAACGTGTGGTTCTCTGGGTAATTGAGCTTCTATTATGCAAGATAAACTCTTGATAAGGAGAATGGCTAAAAGAAGGCGATTAATCATAAATATTCTATGGTTGGAGTTTTCGCAAAACAAACCCTCGTGTCTGGCCATCTTTCGTGCCAATGCCAACAATCCATCCCTGATGGTTGATGAGCCCGATGGCTCTGGGAATCCGCATTCGAGACATTTTCATGGGATGTGTGATTGAGCCGTTGGCTTTGGTACACTGGAGAGATGTGTGGGTTTTGGTTGGGTCAGAGCGAACTGAAACTGAATGCACGGGGCACAAATCTGGAGCGGTCAAATCCGATCTCAGCACGTTCATGATTTTGGGCATGCATGGGTTTTCCCTTCTTGGCGCTCAGGCCTTGAGCTGGAGAAATTGGCTGTCTCAGTGATTCGTCAGAAATAGCGGGTACCTGTCAATGGGAAATTTCCCAGAATAGAAATTCGTGGGATCCTCCCAGCGATCCGCCGGGTGATGGCGGCAGCTGCGATCGGGGCACTGCCGGCTCGCCGGCAGCGCGGACGGGAAGTCACGAACCTTGCAGCAGTAGGTCCCTACGTGCGTTTGTGAAGTTGATGAGACTAACCCCTGAAAGACTGAGTACGGCGCGGACAGAGCCCCGTGGAGCGGAAGGCAACTGCGTCGCCGCGCGGCGAGGTGGAGAGCAGCCGGAAGCGAACTTTGTCGTCTCCAAGAGGCCTGCTACGGCCACGGAACCCGATTCGGCCTTTTTCGGATGGCGAGCCTGCGGAGCCAAGGCGAATCCCAGGTCCAAGACCTGCCCGAAGCGGATGGACCGCCTGCTGGAAGTCCTGGGAACGGGGAGAAAGGAGTCCCCCAAGGAAGACGGTGAACAACGCCGTCGGCTGAGTCGTATTCATAGTGCCGTTTGGGCGCGACGACGGCGGGCACTTCTGGATCCCAACGCGACGAAGGTTCTAAAGCCGCGTTCGTGGGAACGGCTTCCATTGCGGTGGTGAACTACCGCAGTCCAAGACATTTCGCGACTGCGCGCCGCCACCTTTTCATTTTCCCACCGGCGGGTTTCGCGCAGCCTGAACCGGTGTTGCGGCCTACAGAGCAAGCGGTGCGGACGGCGGTGCGCGCGGCCCTGACCGAGGATGTCGGTTCCGGCGACGTCACCACCCTGGCCTGCATTTCACCGGACGCCCGATCCCGCGCGGTATTGCGATGCCGCCAACACGCCGTGCTCTGCGGCGTGGCATTTGCCGAGGCCGCCTTTCGCGAGGGATCGCCCAATCTGGCGATCCGGTGCGAGGTTGCGGACGGCGCGGTGCTGGAGCCCGGCGCCGCGGTCCTGACCGTGGAAGGAGCTTCGCGCGCCATCCTGACCGCCGAACGCGTGGCCCTGAACTTTGTCCAGCGGCTGAGCGGCGTGGCGACGCTGACCGCCCAATACGCGGCCGCCGTGTCGGGCACGCGGGCGCGCATCCTGGACACCCGCAAGACCACGCCCGGCTGGCGGCTGTTTGAGAAGTACGCGGTGGCCTGCGGCGGCGGGCTGAATCATCGCCTGGGATTGCACGACCGTGTCCTGATCAAGGACAATCATCTGGCGGCCCTGGCCCCCGAGGGCGGCGATCCCATCGCCACCGCGGTGATCCGGTGCCGGCGGTTGTGGCCGGGGCTGCTGGTGGAGGTGGAGGCCGACACGCTGGAACAGGCGCGGCAGGCGGCCGAGGCGGGCGCGGATTGCATCCTGCTGGACAACATGACGCCGGCCCTGCTGCGCGAGGCGGTGGCGGTGGTGGCCGGACGCTCCCGCACCGAGGCCAGCGGCGGGGTGTCGCTGGCCTCGGTGCGCGCGATTGCCGAGACCGGAGTGGACTTCATTTCGGTGGGCGCCCTGACCCATTCGGCGCCGGCGGTGGACTTCGGACTCGACTTCGAGTCATGACTCCCGACGCCATCATCCTGCGCGCCATGCGCAGCTCGCACGACGCGGGTGTCTCGGGCGCGGAACTGGCGCAGCGGCTCGGCATCAGCCGCGCGGCGGTGTGGGCGCGCATCGAGGAGCTTCGGAGCCTCGGATACGAGATCGAGGCCAGTCCGCACCGCGGCTATTTGCTCCGCGGCGTGCCGGATGCGCTTCACGCAGACGACCTGCTGGCCCGTGCGGAACCGGGGGGCGTGATCGGCCGCGAGATACGCGTGTTCCATGAAACGGCGTCCACGAACGACATTGCCGACCGCCTCGCGCGCGACGGGGTGGCCGAGGGGATCGTGGTGTTCGCGGAACATCAGACGCACGGACGCGGACGCCTGGGCCGCCGCTGGGAGTCACCGTCCGGGCGGGGGATCTGGATGTCCGTCCTGCTTCGCCCGCAATTGCATCCCTCGGCGGCCACCCAGTTGACCGTGATGGCCGCGGTGGCCTGCACCCGGGCGATCGAACGCCAGGTGCCGCTCCGTCCGGAGATTAAATGGCCCAACGACCTGGTCTTCGGCACCCGCAAGTGCGGCGGCATCCTGCTCGAAATGTCCGCCGAACTGGACCACATCCGCCATGTGGTGCTGGGCATCGGTCTCGACGTGAATGTGGCGGTCGCCGAGTTTCCGCCGTCGCTCCAGCCGGTCGCCACGTCGCTCCAGGCGCAGTTGGGACGCCGCGTGGACCGCGCCGCCCTGGCCGCCTCGCTGCTCGAGGAACTGGACGGTGCCTATCGCGAACTGGGCGCCGGCCGTTTTCCGGCGCTGGCCGACGAGTGGGAGGAGCGGTGCGGCACGCTCGGACGCCGCGTGACCATCCGGATGGGCGTGCGGGAGCTGACGGGCACCGCGGAGTCCATTGATGACGACGGCGCGCTCTGCGTGCGGACCGAGCATGGACGCCTGGAGCGGGTGGTGGGCGGGGACGTCAGCTTGGCGTCGGCCGGACCGCAGGGAAACCCGCCATGATCCTGCTGGCCGACATCGGGAATACCCGGACGCATCTCGGGTGGGCGAACCGGCGGCGGCTGGTGCACACTCGGGAACTGCCGACGAACGTCGTTACGGCCGGAAGGCTGTCGCGGACTTTGCGGTCCTGGCTGGGCTCTGCCCAGGTCGAGGGAGCGTGTGTCTGTTCGGTGGTTCCGGAAGCCACTGGTCCCGCGTTGCAGGCGATCCGGGAGGTCACCGGGGTCGCGCCGGCCGTTCTCGGGACCCGGCATCTGCCGGGGCTTCGCGTGGCGTATCCCAAGCCCCGCACCCTCGGGTCCGACCGGCTCGCGGGCGCGGTGGCGGCGCACTGCCATTGGGGAGCGCCGGTCGTGGTGGTGGGGTGCGGCACGGCGACCACCTTCGATGTCGTGGACCCGGAAGGCCGCTTTGTCGGGGGGGTCATCGCGCCGGGACTGGGCCTGCTGGCGGATGTTCTCCATGAACGCACCGCGCTTCTGCCGCGAATCCGCCTTCGGGAGCCGCGGCGGGTGGTGGGGCGCAGCACGCGGCAGTCCATGCTTTCGGGCACCATTCTGGGCTATCGGGGACTGGTGAGTGAAATTCTCCGGCAAATTCGCACGGAGATCGGGCAACCACGGCTGGCCGCCGTGGCCACCGGCGGGAATGCCCGATGGATCGCCGGGATCCCCGGGATTCGCGAGGTCCGTTCGCATCTGGTGCTGGAAGGATTGCGCCTGACCTGGGAATGGCAGCAGGGAACCGGGGCGGCGCCGGGACGGTGAGCGCCATGAGGCGGTAGGCGTTGGGGAGGTCCTGGGCCTCACGCACAGGGCGCAACGGAATCAGCGCGTGTTTCCCCTGAGCCTTTCCGTTCCTCCTTCCTCCTTTTCCAGTGGGGTTGAATCCGGGCCGGGTCCGGGGCAACGTGGCCCCGATGCGCGTGCGCACCTTCATTCTTCTGGCGGGCTTCCTCCTGGGAACCGGCGCCGGATGCGATGCTCCCAAGCCGCCCGCCGCCCCGGCGGCGGCTCCATCGGCTGCGGCCGAACCCCAGTACCACCTCGACAAGGCCCAGCCGAAGCTGGCCACCGTGAAACTGTGGATCGGCGCCAAGGAGGTGGACGCCGAGATGTGCCTCACACGGACCCAGATCGCCACCGGGTTGATGTTCCGTCCCGGAATCCGGGGCGATGAATGCATGCTGTTCGTGTTTCCGCAGCCCCAGTCCGTGGCGTTCTACATGAAGAATGTCGGCTTCGACATTGACGCCGCCTACATGGATTCCGCGGGCGTAATTCAGCAGATCGTCCGGTTGAAGAAGCTGGACGTCACCCCCGTGCCCTCGAAGTCGAACGACATCCAGTTCGTGCTGGAGACCGCGCCCGGCTGGTTTGAGAAGAACGGCATCGGCGCGGGGACCGTGGTGAAGACGCCCCGGCGCTCGCTGCGCGAGGAGTTCAGTCTCTAACCCGGGCGCCCATGCGACTGGCGCTGGCGCAGCTCAACACCACGGTCGGCGATCTGGCCGGCAACGAGGCGCGAATCCTGGAGGCCTACCGCCGGGCCGCGCAGGCCGGCGTGGAACTGGTCGTGATGCCGGAACTGGCCATCACCGGCTACCCTCCCCGCGACCTGCTGTTGCGCCCCTCCTTTGTGGACGCCCAGCAGGGGGTCCTGCAACGGCTTGCCGCCGCCACCGGGCCGGCGGGGCTCCTGGTGGGATTCGTCGGGCGCAACTCCCGGCGTCCCGGCCGCGAACTCACCAATTCGGCCGCGCTGCTTGCCGACGGCGGGATCGTCGCGGTGCGGGAGAAGACCCTGTTGCCAACCTACGACGTCTTTGACGAGGACCGCTATTTCGAGCCGGCAGCGGCGAACGCTCCGGTGACGTTCCGCGGACGCCGCCTCGGGATCACCATCTGCGAGGACCTGTGGAACGACGAAGACTTCTGGCCGGAACGGCGCTACCGGCCCAACCCGGCGGTCGCACTGGCCGAGGCGGGCGCCGAGGTGATCCTCAACCTGTCCGCCTCCCCCTGGCACCTGGGGAAGGAGCGAACCCGTCATGCGATGCTGTCCAGCCTGGCGGCCAAGACGGGCCGCCCGGTGGTCTATTGCAATCTCGCCGGCGGCAATGACGAGCTGGTCTTCGACGGCCAGAGTGTGGCCTTTCGCGCCGGAGGAACGCTGATCGCCCAGGGCGCCGCGTTTGCCGGGGACTTTCTGGTGGTGGATACCGAGGCCGGCGCTGGCATGCCGCTGCAGGAACGTCCGGACGAGGCCCAGTTGCACGACGCCCTGGTGCTGGGAACGCGGGACTATTTGCAGAAATGCGGCTTCCGCTCGGCGGTGCTGGGTCTGAGCGGCGGCATTGATTCCGCGGTCGTCGCGGCCCTGGCGGTGGCGGCCCTGGGGCCGGGGCAGGTGCGCGGGCTGGCGCTGCCGTCGGAATTCAGCTCGGCCGGCAGCATTGCCGACGCGCGCGCCCTGGCGGAGAACCTTGGGATCGCCTTCGACGTCGTGTCCATCCAGCCGACCTTCGCCGCCCTCCAGTCGCAGTTGCAGCCGCTCTTCGCCGGGCGGCCTTGGAACACCACCGAGGAAAATCTCCAGGCGCGGCTGCGCGGCGTGACCCTCATGGCGATGTCGAACAAGTTCGGCTCCCTGCTCCTGACCACGGGCAACAAGTCGGAACTCGCGGTCGGTTACTGCACGCTCTACGGGGACATGTGCGGCGGGCTGGCGGTGATCAGCGACGTGCCCAAGACCTGGGTGTACCGGCTGGCGCGATGGATGAATGCGGACGCCCTGGCCCGCGGCGCGCGTCCGCCGATCCCGGAAGGCAGCCTCACCAAGCCGCCGAGCGCCGAGCTGCGTCCGAACCAGACCGATCAGGACAGCCTGCCGCCCTACGACGTGCTGGACGCCATCCTCGAGGGTTACGTCGTCCGCGCGCAATCGGTGGCGGAGTTGGTCGCGGAAGGCTGGCCGGAGGCGGAGGTTCGGCGGGTGATCCGGTTGATCGAGGGCTCGGAGTACAAGCGCCGGCAGGCGGCGCCCGGATTGAAGGTCACCACCAAGGCTTTCGGCGTCGGCCGCCGTGTCCCCATCGCCCAGCGCTGGAGCGAGGTGTGAGTCGAGGCATGACTCTCCAGGATTTTGCCAGGGCGACCCTGGATGTTATTCGCGAGTACTCCACGGGAGAGACGGGGTTGATGCTCCCGGAGGAGTTCGCGCGGTTGGACTTCAGCCGTTTTGTTGATTTGCAGGCCATGGCTGAGAAAGCCAAGGCGGCACCCTGATGTCCGATGGCAGCTCTGCGCCCAGGCATGGTCCTCCTCATTGCGGCTCAGCCGCTGGTGTTGGCGGTGGCCATCCTGTGGCCGCCCACGCGACACCCGGGCTATCTCCGCGAAGCTTACCGGGCCCGCCAACTCCCGCCTGCTGAGCAGGATCTGGCGTTGGTGCGGGCTGCCTAGGCACGCAAGCACAAGGAAGACAGACGATTTCTGGCCGCGTGTTTGATCACAATGGTTGCCCTGGCCGTTCCGGTCGGGATTTCAGTTTGCCGGAAGGGAAGCCTCTCCGCTGCGCTGCGGCGGACGCCGTGATCTCCCTCCCGTCCATGAGGGAAGTCCCCACGTTTTGGTGCTTCCCGCGTTTTCCGCGGCGACCCCAAGCGGACAAACGGGGGGAAGTCAGGAACTCGCGAAGCTCGCCCCTCCCGGGAGGTGTGATGCGCGAGAGCTATGGTAGCAGGACCAGGGCGGCTTCCTGGTCGTTGCGGGCAAAGAGTTGATGGTCTCGGAGGGCGATGGGGTTCCACGTCTTCGCGGTGAACACGGGGAACCGGGCGATTTCATTGGGGGCATCCGGCGTGGGCGCGAGGAGGACCAATTCCCCGGATTCCGCCATCTGAAGGTAAAGGTCCCCGACCAGCAGCGCCTGCCCGTGCCCGTAGCGTCCCTCCTTCCATCGCTGGGAACCGTCCCGCGCGTCCAGGCAGGCCAGGATGCTGTCATCGAGTCCATAGACGAATCCGTCGCGAAATACCGGATTCGCGAACTTGGCTTTCAGCTTCTTCGACTTCCACAAGCTGGACGGCGCGTTCGTGCCCGGGGCGATGGCGAAGAGTTCGGATCCGACATTGTAGCCCGCCGACACCATCAGGCGGTCCGGGGGGATCAGGATGGGGTTGGCGACCAACGGCATTCCGGCGCCAAAGGGAACTTCCCATAGCACCGCGCCGGTCCGCGGATCGTGGGACGCGACGGATTGGTGGTTGACGATGAGGATCTGCGGCGTGCCTGACAGCGTGGCGAGGAAGGGCGAGGCATAGCCCGCTCCGGATGAACCGCCCTTCCAGGCGATTTCACCCGTGTCCGAGCGATAGGCGATCAGCGAGGCACCATCGCGTCCGCCCGCGCTCACGATCACCAGATCGTCGTGGACCAGCGGCGAGCCGCTGAAGCCCCATTCGGGGACCCCGGTGGCGGCATCGTGGGTGAGACTGCGCGTCCAAAGGCGGCGTCCGGTGGACACCTCCAGCGCGTTGAGCCGGCCGAGGGCGCCCAGGGTGAAGACCCGATCTCCTTCGATGGTCGGGGTGGCCCTCGGGCCTTCCCCCGCGATCGTGGTGACGTAGCGTTCGGGATCGCTGTGCGTCCAGAGGCGGCGTCCGGTGTCCGCCTCGTAGCAGGTGACCTGCTCCTCCGGCCCCTGTTGCTCCTGGGTGATGGCCCGGGTGCCCAGGACCGCGAATCCCGACCACGCGGCGCCCACGGGCTGGCGCCAGAGGATCCGCGGCGGATGGTCAGACCAATTCGTTGCCAGGACCGGACCCGGCAGCACCGCGTTGCGTTGCGGTCCGAGGAACTGGGGAAAGGAACCGGTCGAGCGGATCGTGACCGCGCCGGAACCCGGGGGCGTCGCGGCGGCCGAACCTGCCGCGCGTTCGGAACGGGCGGGCGCGGAACGCGTCCAGCGCGGCTCCCAAATCGGAACCAGATCGCCGCTGACGCCCCGGATCCGGAACAGCGCCAGCCCCAGCCCGATGAACCCCGCCACCAGCGCCAACCCCAGCCAGCGGTTCCGCCAGCGGGCGCGCGAGAACAGCATCCACCACAGCAGCAGGGCCGTCAGGACCGAGAGCCCGACGGCGCCTGAAGCGAGGGTGCGATACTGGAACGGTTGGTCCCGGGCGAGAATTCGGATTGCAGGCAGCGCCGCGAGTCCCGCGGCCACGATGAGCACCGCGGGCCGCCAGCGCAGGCGGGACGGCGTGGAGGTGGGCGCGGACGGTGGCGGCTCCGGGGTCAAAATCGCACCTGTTCGAGGTAACGCAGGCTTTGCGGAATCTGTTCCGGAGCCGTCGCGGCCTCATCCTCGATGAAGTAATACTTCACCCGGACCTCCTTGGCGGCCTTGAGGATGGCCGGCCAGTCCAATTGACCGGTGCCCAGCACCACATCGTTGTTGGGATCGGTGCCGCCGCTGAGCGATCCGGTCGCGACGCCTTTCTTCAGATCCTTGAGATGCATGAGCTGCCAGCGCCCGGGGTATTTGCGCAGCCACGCGGCCGGGTCCTGTCCCGGAAAGAACACCCAGGTGGTGTCCATTTGAAACGCCACCAGTCGCGGATCCGTCTCGTGGATGAGCAGGTCCATGAGCGTTTCCGATCCGAACGGCTCAAACTCGTATCCGTGGCAATGGTAGAAGAACTGGATGCCGTGGGAGGCGAGGACAGCCCCCGCCTTGTTGAAGGTGACTGCGGCATCGCGGCATTCCGCCTCGTCGAAGGCTCCGTCGTGGGGAATCCATGCCACTCCGGCGTATTTCAGGCCGAGCGCCTTGGCCTCCAGCGCCACGGATTCCGGGTCGTTCTTGTACCGGTCATAACCGAAATGCCCCGACACGGGATTCAACCCCGCGGCGGTGAGCATTTCGCGGAATTGCTCCGGCTTGAGATTGTAGGTGCCGGCCAGTTCGACGTCGTGGATGCCGTAGCTTTTGGCCAGTTCGATGGCTTGCGGGACACTCTTGGTGAACTGCGCCCGCAGCGAGTAGAGCTGGAGCCCGACCGGCCCCTTGAACGACGGACCGGTGCCGGTCGCGGGTGTGGAGGTGGCGCAACCGGCCAGCAAGAGGGCGGCTGCCGAGAGAGCGGGAAGGACGGGGAGGCGTTTCATGTGACGCCACCAGTGACGCAGGCTGTGGCGGGGAGTGCCATCCGAAATTTCCCGCGCCTCAATGGGATGGCCCAGGCGGCACACAGGTCTTTGCCGGCGTGAGCCTCACGCAAAGGGCGCGACGGCCGCAAAGCCCGGAGGGACGAGTTTTACGAGTCCCCATATTCCTCCGTATCGTCCCGGCGCACCTCTCCCTGGATTGCGGGAAGCCCCAACGCCCAGGGGTTCCCGAGTTCCCCGCTGCCAAGCCACACACGCCGCGGGGAAGTCAGGGACTCGCTCCTTGCCTCCTTTGCGTGGGGTTCACGCAGAGGGCGCCAAGGGTTGCAACGGTTGAGGGAGCGTCCGCCCAAAGACGCCACTACTTCAGGCGCTCCGGGTTGAGCGCCTGGAGATCCTTGGGCAGGAAGCGCCCGTCGCGGCGGATGCATTCGCCGTCGAACCAGACCTCACCGCCGCCGTAGTCGGGACGCTGGATCAGCACCATGTCCCAGTGGACCGCCGAGCGGTTTCCATTGTCGCAATCCTCGTAGGCCTGTCCGGGCGTGAAGTGCAGGGAGCCGGCGATCTTCTCGTCGAAGAGGATGTCGCACATCGGCTGCTGGATGTGCGGATTGAACCCCAGGCTGAATTCGCCGATGTAGCGGGCGCCCGCGTCGGTATCGAGGATTTCGTTGAGCTTGGCTTCGTTGGATCCCGTGGCCTTGACGACGCGGCCGTCGCGAAAGTCGAGGCGGATGTTTTCGAACTTGGTGCCCGCGTAGAGGGTGGGCGTGTTGAACTGGATGACCCCCTGCACCGAGTGCTTCACCGGGCAGGAGAAGACCTCGCCGTCGGGAATGTTCCGGGTGCCCTCGCAGGGCTTGGCGCCAATGCCTTTGATGCTGAACCGGAGATCGGTTCCGGGCCCCTTGAGATGCACCTGGTCGGCCCGCTGCATGCGGCGGGTGAGCGGCGCCATGGCCCGGGACATGCGGCGGTAGTCCATGGTGCAGACGTCGAAGTAGAAGTCTTCGAAGGCTTCGGTGCTCATGTTGGCGGCCTGCGCCATGGAAGGCGTAGGCCAGCGGAGCACGCACCATTTCGTCTTGTTGACCCGGTAATTGAGCACCGGGCGCAGGATCTTGGAGTAGAGCTGCAGCCGGTCGCCCGGCACGTCGCTGGACTCCGCGGCATTGTGGGCGCCGCGGATGGCGATATAGGCCTGCATGCGCTTCATGCGGGCCAGCTCGATGCTCCGCACGAGGCCGGCGTGCTGAGGATCGGTGCCGCGCACCGTCTCGCGGATCAGCCGCGAATGACGCACCTCGACGATGGGAACCGCTCCGGCCGCGCGCGCCGCGCGAACCAGCGCCACGCCGATTTCGTCGGGGGCGTCAATCAGGTCGAGCAGGATTCGCTCCCCCTTTTTCAGGTCGCAGGAGTAGTTGATGAGCAGGTCGGCCAGTCGCGCGTAACGTGGGTCAGCCATGGTGGGAGAGAGGTTTAACGAGTGCGAAAGGGTTGGGCAGCGGATTCCAAAGGCGCGGCGCCCCGGCGTCGCGGCGACCGATGCCGGGCCGTGGAGGCCCGCGCGTCCGAGCCGGCGCCGGCGCGTTCTACGCGGCGAAACTGCCGCTCCTGACGTCGGATCTCGGCGCGCAGCAGTTCCTCGGCGGACCAGCCGCGCTCCTGACAGGCGGCCGCCAGTTCGAACAGGGCCGCCGCCGTCCCGCTCCGGGACAGGCGCCGGGCGGGTTTCTTGGGAGCGGGTCGCAACTGGGCTCGCTCCGCCTTCTTCAATAGCTTTTGCGCGCGCAGGAGGGCGGGGAGGTGCCGCGGAATGCCGTCCAGCGCGGAGGCCCGCTCGCGGCGCGAACCGGCTTTCTCAGCGCGTTTGATGGCTTCCCATTGCGTCCAAACCTGTTCCGTGGAATGCGCGGCGGCATCCCCGAAGACGTGCGGATGCCTCCGGATGAGCTTGTCCACCAGGCCGCGGCAGACGGCGTCGAAATCGAAGGACTGCCGCTCTCGCGCCAGTTGCGCGTGGAAGACCACCTGCAGCAGCAGATCGCCCAGCTCCTCCGACAACTCCGTGTCGTCGCCCGATTCGATGGCGTCCAGCAGTTCGTAAACCTCCTCGACCGCATGCCACCGGAGGGAACGATGGTTCTGTTCCCGGTCCCAGGGGCATCCCCCGGGCGAACGCAAGGCCGCCATGATCTCCAGCAGGCGCGTCAGCGGGGGCAGCGAGGGGGAGGGGACGGGTTTCATCGCCAGGGGCAGCGGCGGCTACAGGACCACGAGATCGTTGCGATGGACCACTTCGGTCCGGCTGCGCAGGGGCCACTCCGAGGAAGGGGCCCGGACCAGTCCGCGGGCGAACTCCTGTTCGTCAGGGCCGGCGATCTGCACGACGTCGCCTGCGGCAAAGATGCCGCTGATCCGGACGATCCCCGGACTCAGCAGGCTTCGGCCATTACGGACCAATGCCTCCCGGGCGCCGGCATCCACAACCAGGGTGCCCTGCGGACGGTCGAAGAAGGCGATCCATCGTTTCCGGCCCGGGAGGCGTCCGGCCACTGGTTGAAAGAGCGTTCCTTCCTCCTCGCCGTCCAGGATGCGCCGCAGCACGTCGAATTTGCGTCCGGACGCAATGACCATCGGGAGTCCGGACCGCGTGACGATACGCGCGGCCTGGATCTTGGTGATCATGCCGCCCACCGCAGTGGCGCTGTGGGTTCCCGAGGCCATGGCGACGATGGACTCGTCAATCCGCTCCACCCGGGAAAGCACCCGCGAGTCGGGTTGTCCGAAGTTGTGCACCAGGCCGTCCGCTGTGGTCAGGAGCACCAGCAGGTCGGCCGGCAGCAGGCTGGCGACCAGGGCTGAGAGACGGTCGTTGTCCCCGAATTTCAACTCCGTGACCGACACGGCGTCGTTCTCATTGATCACCGGCACGATGCCGTGCTGGAGGAGGGTCAACAGGGTGTTGCGCGCATTGAGGTGGCGCGCGTGATCGGCGAGGTCGTCGTGCGTCAACAGGACCTGGGCCGCCCCGAGTTCGTAATGCCGGAACAGGGACTCGTAGAGCGCCATCAGGCGGGACTGCCCCACGGCCGCGCAGGCCTGGAGTTCGTGGAGCGAACCCGGGCGCCGGTCGAAGCCGAGCACGCCCATGCCGGCGCCCACGGCCCCGGAGGTGACCAGCACCACCTCGCATCCCCGCGCCCGGAGACCGGCGATCTGGGCCACCAATTGGGTGACCTGCACGGGATCCAGCCGCTTGTGGGCATCGGTCAGAACGCCCGTGCCGAGCTTGACCACCAGGCGCCGGACCTTGTTGAGCAACACCTCGCGCACGAAACCCTGACGATAGCCTTCCGCCAGCAAAGAAGCCCAGAAAAAGTGTCGCCGGGCCGGAACAGGGTCGTCCGTCTCAGGGTTGTGGACCGGGGGGCCTGTCTTCTTTTCTGCGGCCCTTGGCATCCTTTGCCTGAGGCTCACGCCATGGGTGCAAAGGACGCCCAGCCGGCCTGACCGTCGGGCGCGAGGTGGAAGGGGAGCTCGAGCCCCAGGGATTCCAGAAGAGCTCGACGCTCCGAGGGTGGACGCCGAAGCAATCCGGTCCCGGACTGCCACAGGAGATCGAAGGCCACCAGCATCACCGGAACATCCGCGGGGACGAAGAGATCCGGTTCGCGGCGTTCCAGCCGCCGCTGCAGATGGCCGAATGGCCGCGCGCGGCCCCTTTCCATGGCGACCAGTTCGCCGTCGAGAATCACGTCTCGCGTCAATCGCCGCGCGGCCTCGGCAATTTCGGGAAAGGCCTCCGTGATGTCCTTCAGGTCGCGGGAGAACAGGGCGACCCGCGAGCCCACCCGGTGCAACTGGCACCGGATGCGTTCGTGTGGGTCCTCCATCCGGCCTTCGGCAGCGGATTCCGCCATGGCGGTCTGGCTTTCGGGGCGCGTCCCGAAGACAGATGCCGCCGGCGTCGGCGTCGGGGAGGCGAGCATCAGTTTGACCGGTCGAAAGGGGACCAGATCCGCTGCGGTTAGCTGCCGGTCGCGTGCCAGCGCGGCTGCCTCTCCAAGGTGTCCCGTGAGTTGATGGGCTTCCCGCACGGCTGCGGGCTCAGCGTCAAAGGCCAGCGCGACCGCCTCTTCCACCAGCCCTTGGTGCAAGCCGATTCGTAAAGTGCCGGTCAGGATTTTGGTCAGGCACCGGACTTCATCGCCTCGGCATCGCGCCAGCGCGCGGGTGAGGAGGTCCACTTTCTCGAGCGTATTGGAGGCCTCCGCCAGATCGTGCCAGAGCGTGGCAACGTCGGTCCAGGTCATCGGCGTTGCGCCGGCGTCGGACCGCGGGTCCAGTAACGCCGCCGCGGCATCTCCAATGTCGTCGTGGCGGAGGTGCCAGGCCCGAAAATCGGCGTCCGAAATCCCGGCCGCCCGGACGATGGCCTGCCGCAGGATGGCCCCTCCGGCCGACACGGGACGCCCGGTCGCGGTCAACGGGCCGCCGGAGGCCCACGAGGTCACTGCGGCCAGCGCGTCGGGGGGAACGCGGGCAAGGAAGGCGGCGAGTCTCCGGGTCTTTTCGGTCTTGGCCCGTGTGTTCCGAATCGCTTCGCAGGCCTGGGCGAAGGCCGCGAAGCGTTCCGGCGGCGCCGGTTCGCAGGCGGGCGCCGACGTCCGAGGTTCCGCCTTTGGGAGCAGGGGCGCGAGGGATGCCGGGACGACGATCCCGGTTCCGGACAGCCCCAGTTCCAATTGTTCCGCTTCGCTGAGCGCCCTGGCGGCGAACCCGAGGGCGCGCAGATGCGCGGCAAAATCAGCGGCGAAACCATGCAGCGTGAAAACCGACCGCGGGCGGACCTTTTGAACGAAGGCCACCAGGTCGGGGAAATCCGCATGGTCGCTGAGCGGAAACGCGGCGTCGGCCTGGTACCGGAACCGGCAACCCGGATCCACCGCCCATCCGGTCAGCACCGCAATGCGGCAAGCGCCGAGGTGGCGGCGGAGCCGGGACACCCCCATCCCGGGCGGGGCCAGCACGACCTTGCCCCCCGCGCGCTCGAGGTCGAGGACCTCGTGCGGTGGAAAGGACCGGCCCAGGGCCTCATAGACGGCCGTGAGTTTCGCCACCGGTTCGCCGAGCGCGATGGGAAGCCCGGCGCCCGCCAGTCCGCTCAAGATCTCCTGGGCCTTGCCCAGGGAATAGCCCAGCAGAACCGGTGTCTCGTCATGGTCGAGGGCTTCCACACAGAAGCGAATGATCCGTTCCAGGATTTCGGCGGTCGGAGGGAATGCGTACGCCGGCCGGCCGTAGGTGGTCTCCATGATCAGGAGATCCGCGGCGCGCGGCGCGCATGGCTCGGCGCTGAGGCCCGCGCGAAGTTTGAAGTCACCCGTGTAGAGCAGTGAGGCGCCGCCCGATTCGATATGGATCATCGCGCTGCCCAGAATGTGCCCGGCCGGAAGCAGGGTGATCCGCGCGTCCAGATCGCCCAGGCCGGCTTCCTTCGCGGTGTAGGAACGCCCGAATTCCAGCACGTGTTCCGCGCGTTCTCCGCCGACCCGGGCGCGCATGAGCTTCTGGGTGGGCGGGGAGAACAGCACGCGGGCGTGAGCCGCCGTATGATCGGAGTGGGCGTGCGAGACAAACACGGCGTCCGCTGGACCCATGGCCCGGTGCGCGTCCAGCCAAAGGCGCAGACCGGGGAGATACACCGCCCCGCCTTCGAAGTGAAAATCCAACGCCGTCATCGCCGCGTCAGGATAGGTCCATTCGGGGTGGCGGCGAACGGGGGAAAAGACGCGCGGCTCTTATAACGGATGAAAGGAGACGGCGATGCCGTCCGGCGACACCGTGGCGGTGGCCACGGTCCGGGGAAGATGAAAGCGGGGGCGTCCGGCGTAGCCCGGATTGATGAATACCACGCCGTCCTGTGTGCGGTGGAAGGTCTGGTGGGTGTGGCCGAACACCACGGCATCCGGCCGTGCACGATGAAACCGCTCGCCGATGCTCCGTCCGGGATCACCGGGATTCACGATGTGATGCACCAGAAACTTCCGCTGTCCGGCGGTCATCACGGCCGTCAGATCCAGATGCAGCCCGGCATCAGTGTTGCCCAAGACCGCCGTCACCGGAGCGAGGGCCTCCAGCTCCAGCAGCAGGCCCGGAGAACCGACATCGCCAGCGTGGAGGATGGCGTCCACGCCTTCGAAGAGTTCGAACACCCGGGGATCGAGAAATCCGTGGGTGTCGGAGATCAGTCCGAGGCGCATGGAATCGGTTCCGGATTTCGAAGCCGCCTCAGGTTTCGGCGTCGGCCGGCACCGGGGCCTCGTCGGGAGGCGATTCGGATTCCGGCGCCTCGCTTTCCCCCTTGTCGGCGGGGGATTCGGACGCCGTGAGGCGCCACGTTCCGGCAAACAAGGCGGTGAACAGGCCGCCGCTCAGCAGGGTGTTGCGGAAGAACTCCCACGTCTGGGGGTAGCCGCCGGTCCCCTTGGTGAGAGCCACCAGCCACCCGGCCAGGGTCCGGGTGTATTCCGGATTGTGGAAGGGGTTGAAGAGCCAGGCTGCGGTGTTGGTGACCAGATAGAACACGATCGCTCCGAGGATGCCCCCGCCCACCAAGGACAGCCAGCGCCGCGCCGGGCCAAACCCGCGGCCCAACCCGAAGAGCGCCGCGTAACCCGCGTAATTGGCCGCCAGGAGGGCAAACCCGGTAAGCGTGAACACCTCCCAGCCGCGAACCCACTGATAGTAGCCATTGAGCGCCAGGTCGGTGGCCAGCAGCAGTCCAAAGGGCAGGGCCCAGGCCCGCGGTCCCTGGAGCAGCGCCCCGGCGCAGAATACGAAGGCATAGACCGCGCTGAAGTTGGGCGGCATGAGGCCGGGGATTCGGGTCAGGGCCATCACCCCCCCAAAAATCCACGGAAGCCAGCGCTGGAATCGTTCGTTCACCGGACGCCCGACGTTATCGGGACCGCGCGGGATGACAAGATGGCGCCGCGCGACCGGGAAGGGCGGGGGATGCGAAGGCCTGAGGCTGCCATGAACGGGAGGGACGGCGTGAGACTCGCGCCAGGGGCGCAAAGGCTGCGAGGGAGAGGAACCTTCTTCTTTCGAAAGATCCGCCCCTTGAATCCTGATGGCATTGGAGCAGACTCCGCCGCCCCTCCACCATGAGATTCCTTCCGCCCCTTTGCCGGACCGCTGCCCGGCAGATCGTTGTTTGGACCGCCCTGATGACCGCCTGCGATCGTCCGTGGGCTTCGATTGAGTGGACCCTTCCCAGCCAAGACATTCGCGCCACGGAACCGTTCCCGGCCGCTGTGCGGCAAGTCCCCGATGGAACCCCGTCGTTTCCCGAAGGCGAGTTGCGGATCTCCTTTCTGCAAGAAACGCCTCCGCCGGGCATTGTGTTGGCCCACGTGGTGGCCGGGGTGGGAGAGTTCGAGTTGGTGAACGCCGGACGGTCTTCCGTGACGTTTTCGGGACAGGTCCGGTTCTACAATCCCCAATTCACCAATGGGGTTTCAGCGAGTCAGTCCTTCGCCGGCACTGGAGACGAAGGCCCAGTGTTCCTCGCCCCGGGTGAACGGGTTCGGGTAGGGATCGTCCCCCGTCCCGGAGAATCAGTGCCCTTTCGAGTGCTGAACCCGGAAGTTTCGCTCACCCTGCAGCGTGAACTGGTGGCGGTTGAGGTGGTGGAGGGCGGCCAGGTGCTCGATGCGTTGATCACCTCCGCGCCCGGCGCGACTTCCCTTTTCGCGGGTCGCAATCTGGAGATTCCCCCATGGAATGGTTCCGGGGTGGTCGGGTTGACTGATCGTGTCTTCCGGTATCGGCGGGTGGGCTTTGCCTACACGCGCTCCGCCACCGATTGGGAGGCGGTTCGAGAGTTTCCAGGGCCGCCTCCCGTGGCCCTCACGCTGCCGCTGGCGGGGATTGCCAGGCGTTTGGAGGTCAGTCCGGACCGCATCACGCTCGCCGGCGGAGCATGGTCAGGACAACTGACGGTCCATGAACCCGCGACCTCTGGCCGGTTGCATCTTGATGGCGGCGCAGGGGTTACTGCGGAGAGTCCCCTGTGGACCGTTCATCCTCTTCCCCGGTTGGCGTGGGTCTGGTCGGGAACCAATGCCACGAGCGAAGCAGGGCCCGCGTTGGCTGCGGAAATCCGGCTCGAAGAGGCGGCTCCGGCGTCCATCACGATCCGAATCGCCGCGGAGGCGTCTGAAGGACTGGAGTTTCCTGACGCCCTGGAAGTGCCGGCGGGCGCCACCCGCATCGCGTTTCAAGTGTCTCCGGTGGACGATGGGCTCATCAATGGAACCCGGACTGCCCGTTTCTCCGCCTCGGCGGCCGGATTCCTGCCGGCGACCGGAATCACGGTCCGCGTGGAGGACAGCAGCGGCGTCGGGGTGACGCTGAAGGCGCCGTCCAGAGCCGAGGTCAACGGGTTCAATTTGACCCCGGTCGAGATCGAGATCTTGCTGGACCGGCCGGTGGATCGCGAACTGCGGCTGCCGCTCTCCGTCACCCAGGTGTTTCCTGAAGATCCCGTCCCGCGTCTGCCCATGCTTCGGGTCCCTGAGGCCGTCTTTTACCCCGGCCGTTCCAATGCCGTGGTGGCCGCCACGGCCACCCTCGGAGCTTATGGATTTCCATCCCGATTGGAGATCCGGTCCGGGATGGCCGGCTGGACGAACGCTTCGGCGGTGATCGAACTCGTGCCCGCGGTGGTGCCGCGTGCGATTCCGGTCGTTCAGGCGCCGCTGGTGGAAGGGGCCGGAGAGGTCACCAACGCACTGTTCATCACGCTGAATGCCCTGCTGCCGACGAATATCACTCTGCGCCTCCACGCGTCGCCCGGAGGTGTGGTGACTCTTCCCGAAACCGTGGTCCTTCCCGCCATGGCCAATCAGGTGGCCGTCCCCCTCGTGGTCGGCGACGTCCCGGGAGCCGGTGGACCGACAGGAATCACCGTGGAGTGCTCGGCGAACGGGTTGCCTGCCGAAGGCGTCATGCTCCGAGTCGAGGACGACGAATTCTTCGCTGTGGGGCTCGATTGGGGGGCGTCTCCGTTCGATCCGGCGTTCGTGATGTCAGGCGCGACCAACAACAGCATCCTCTACCTGTTCACCGGACCCCCGGAGTCGCTGCAATACTCCAAGGGGGGCGGCATGTTCCGCATCGAGTTGGATCCCGGGCTCCAGGACGTCCACTACTCCGGTCCGTCCACGATCACGGTCGCCGACGGAAGCGCGCCGCTGGCGTTCCGGATGGACGGCGCCGGACACAATCTTCGCCTGCGCTTCATCGCCTCCGATGGGCAGGAGTTGGTTACGGGCCCCTTCGAAGTCCGGCCGGACCGCTCCATTCCCCTGGAGCCTGCGCAACTGTCCCTCTCGGCGCCGGCATCCCTTCAATGGGTGGCGGGGCAGGAAGCGGTCGTGGCGCTGGTCGTCAGCAATGCAGGACCGGTCCTTGCGGAAAGGGTGTTCGTCACCGCGGAAACGGCATTGCCCCTCCAGGTGGGCGGCGCGGGGACGTTCCGGGAGGAAGTCGGTCCGATACCGCCGGGGGCCAGCCGGACCGTTTCGCTCCGGATCGGCAGCCGAGAGGCCTGTTTCGGTTACTTCACCGCGACCGTGGGCGCGGACAATCCGGCACCCGAGCCGGGCTTTCCTCAGACGCGGACGGAGGCGACGGCAACGACGCCGCCCTTCGCCGGCGGACGCGTCGCGCATCTGAACGGTTTGCAGGATCTCGCCTACAGCGCCGCGCAGGGCCGGTTTTATGCCACGCTCGCGAATGGCGAGGATTTCCAGGTGGCGGAATTGGATCCGGCGACAGCCACGGCGACGCGACGGTGGGATCTCCCGGGACGTCCCGGCCTGTCGGTGACGTCCGGCGACGACTCCCAGCTCTACGTGGTGCTCAATGCGGGCACGGAACTCCTCCGGTTCGACCTCGCCACCGGTACCACCAATCTCCACTTCGTCCTGCCGTCCACGCTGCAGGATCTGGCGGCATTCCCCGGCTCGGCATCCGATGTGCTCATCTATCGCCCCGACGCCGGTGTTCAGTTGTTTCGTGACCACCGGTCGTTGGGAGGGCCTCTCGGAGATCATGGCTGGCTGGAACCCGATCTCGCCGGAACCCAGGTCGGCGCCTTTGCGGGCAACTACTACCTCTACTCCGTCTCCGGAAACAGTCTTCGGCGGAACGGAAATGGAGGCGGTCCTTTCGGCGTGGTGGGCCCCGCCAGCGGATACCGAATCCTGAACGGCAAGGCGTATGGAGCCGACGGAAGCATCACCACGGCGGGCGGCGCCCCAGCCGCTCCCTATGGGTACTCCGTGGAGGCGGGCGTGGATGTCTTCCCCGACGCCCCGGCAAATCGGATCTATTTTGCCGCCCAAAAGGCGGGGCTGATGGGGACGGAACTGGCGGTGCATGACCTGGCAACGGGCCGGCGAACCGGGGTGGAGAGCGTGCCGGGTGTGGCCGGTCGGGTCCTGCGCCTAACGCGCTGGGGTTCGCAAGGACTCGCTTTTGCGACGACGGCAGGACAGGTGTATTTCGTCGAGTCTCCCCTGGTGGCTCCGGAAGGGAATCGGGACTTGTCCGTGGATCTGGAGGTCCTTCCACGGGCGGATACCCAGCGGGCTTATACCTTGCGCGGCCGGGTCGTGAATCGGGGGTCCGCCAACGCTCGGGAGGTTCGACTGCGTTTGGAGCATCCGCCCGGAGATTCCCCGGACGCGATCACTCCGGACACGCCATCACCGCGTCCCGGGGCGATCGTTTGGAACCTGGGGGACCTCGCGGCCGGCGAGAGCCGTGAGGTGACCGTGTCGCTCACCGCGACTTCTCCCGGCACGCGGTGGGTGGGCAGCTTTATTCACGGTTCCGGGAACGATGCCAGTCCTGAGGATACCGCGTCGGCCACGATCGTTCATGTCGCCGATTCGCCGGGGCGTCCTCTCGACCTGGCGCCCCTCGCGCTCGTGTACAGTCGGGCCAGGGGACAATTTGTTATGAGCGTGACGACCGTGGGAGGAGAGCCACGTCCGGGCTTGCTCCTCCTGAGCCACGAGGGACGCCCGGTGAAATGGCTGCCCCTCGACGTGCCGGCAGAAGGGTTGGCCGTGACTTCGGATGGCTCCGCCGTCTATGCGAACTATTTCGGCGCGGCCGAATTGCGCCGCACACGGCTTTCCGATGGCGTAACGGACGTCGTGCTGAGGTCCTATTCCAATCGCGCCTTTGGCGCCTACCTGGTGAATCCCGAGCGCGCGGATGAAGTGGTGGTGAGCGAAGTGCGAACGGACCTTCCCCTGTTCGTCGAAGTTGCGGTTTATCGGATGGGGGAACGTCGCTCCGCATGGTCCAAGGGCACGGCGTCCCCGCTGATTGCAGGAGCCCGACCTGACGAATTTTTCGGGGCGTCCTGGGAATCATCCCCGCCGACCTACCACCGTTTTCGGCTGACCCCTGCCGGTATCGAATGGATTGAAGCCCTTCCGGAGCATCCCCCGGCGGCCGAGATTGCTCCGGACACGCTCATTGGTGGTTTCGGCTGGGTGCATCGCGATCCGGCGGGCGGCCCCCACCGGGTCCTGCCGCTTGGGCCGGGAGTCACCGGCGTCACCACCATTCCCGGTCTGGAGGAGGTGTTGACCCTGGAGACGGCTCCGGTGCAGATGTCCCTCAAACGCTGGAATCCGGACCTGACGCCGCGCGGAACCCGGGCCCTTCCGGAGAGGCCTTTTGAGGCCAATCTGGCCGCGGCGTCGCCCGAGGGCATCGTGCTGGTGGGCCTGAGGGGAAATGAAGGGGTGGCGGCGGTGCGCTATTCGGAGGTGAGCGCGGCCGGTCTGTCGGTGGCGTGGCGCGGGTCGGAGCGGAGTGTGGCTCCCGGACAGATTCTCGAAACCACGCTCCAGATCACCAACCACGGTCCTGATACCGCCTTCACTCTCAGCGTGCCCGTCGGGCTGTATCCGGCCGAACTCATCGAGTTTGTGCCCTCGGGCGGGGCTTACTTGGCCGGCACGTATGTCCTGGTGGATTCCCTCCCACCCGGCGCCACTGCGGGCGGAATCCTCCGGTTTCGCGCGCCCTACGGTCAGCTTCTCCGGCTGCTGCCGTCGGTCTCCACGCCGATGTTCCAACCACAGCCGGCGGTGATCTCTGGCGACGTGGTGTTTTCCGAACCCACCCCTGCCGGGCGCTTTCATGTGTTTGGCGCCAGCGTCAACGATCTCGCCTACGACGGAACACGCGGCCGGCTTTGGGCGGCGCTTCCAGGCCTTCCGGGACGTCTCGTGGCCCTGGATCCGGCGCAGCGCCGACTCATCGAGGTGGTTTCCTTGGATTTCGAAGCGGTCCGGCTCGTCTGCAGCGCCGATGGCCGATTTCTCTATGCGGCGCCAGGGTTGGGGCCGGTGCGGCGAATCGAACTGGACGGGCGCACCGTGGAACGCTTGATCCCGCTCGACGCGTTGGCTCCGGACGCCACCGGGGTCTTTGACATGGCGGTTTCCCCTGGAAATGCAGCGACGCTGGCGGTCAGCCGTCATCGCGAGGGCCGCTTCCTGGGAATCACCGTGTACGACGACGCGGTTCCCCGAACCCAGACCCTTCTGCCGGGGGGCGAGGAACAACTGTTGTACCTTGTCAATCCCGGCAACTTGGCCTTCCGAAATCCGGACGAACTCGCCACCACGTTCGGCACCCGGCTTCATCGCCTGCCCGTGACGGCGGCGGGGGTGTCAGATGGCCCGTCGTATGATGTGGTGATCTGGCCGGACCGCCCCTGGTTTACATTAATGGGGGATCGCGCTTTGTTCCATCACGGGCGTGTCGTCCGGCTTTCGGACGGCACGGAGGAAATCGCCCTTCCGCGCGGCGAGTATCTGCAGCAATCGGGCCTGCCGGCCTCGGAGGTCATGGCGGGAGATCCGGACCGCAATCGGTTCTACGCTGTGCTGACCGAGGGAACCCCCGAAGGAGGACGCTACCTGCGCGGCCTGGGCCTTCCCGGCGGCGATCCGCTTTGGACGATCACCACGACCACGGGAGGCGCGGCGCCCCGGATGCTGATGGCCGGGCCCGAGACCCTGGCGCTGGTGACCTCTGGCAATCTGTGGCTCCTGCCTCTGGACGAGGTTTCGACGCCCTCGGCTCCATTGTCCCTGGCCGGAGCCTGGACCGGTCCGTTCCTGCCTGCCGAGACCGCCGGATTCCTGACGCTGAGCGTGGCCAATCCGGGCCCTTGGGATGCCGGGAATGTCGTTCTTCATCTGCCGTCGGATGCCGCGGCCTTCTCCGAAATCACCGTCGAGCCTTCGTGGCTCGAAGCGATTATTGAGCCCGGCAGAATCCGGTTTCCCAAGTTCGGCGCCCTGACCACGGCCACCCTTCGGCTGCGTTGGACTGGCCGCAGCCAGACCGGCGACTATGCCCCCACCTTTTCTCTAACGGCCCACGCCCCGGCCACGGTAAGTCCGCCTTCCGCCATCTCGCCCCGGGTTCGCGTGGTGGCCTTGCCCGAGATCAGCGTGTCCTCGATCACGGTAGTGGAAGGGGATTCCGGGAATCAGCAGGTCCGGATTCCCGTCCGTCTCAGCGAGCCGGCCCGGGAATTGGTGAACGTGGTCGTGGCGCTCGAGCCGGTCACCGCGGAGAGCCCCGGTGATTATTCCAGTTTCCCCGGCGGAACCTCGTTGCTCATCCCGGCAGGAAGAGCCGAATCGGCCGTGGTGATCAATGTCCGGGGGGATCTGGTTCCCGAAGGCGTCGAGACGCTGCGCTGCCGGTTGCAGTCTGCGAGGGGTGCCCGCATCGGTTCGTCGGATACGGCGACGGTCACCATCGTGGACAATGACGGCCCAGACCTGACCGTTGGCAATCTCATCAGCATCCCGGAGGGAAACTCAGGCGTGTCATGGATCACCGTGCCCGTTGAACTCTCGTTTGCCCCCCTTTCGGAGACCCGTGTCGAGTATCTCACCGACGCGGAAACCGCATCCTCCGGAAGCGATTTCATTCCAACCCGGGGCGCGCTGGTCTTTGCGGCCGGGCAGACCCAAGCCGCCGTCCGCCTCGGCGTCCTGGGCGATCAGACGCCGGAAGCGGACGAAACCCTGAGGCTGCTCTTCTACGGGGGCGCGGATCTCAAGGCGGCGTCCGATCGTGTCCGAATCCAGGTGTTGAACGACGACGGTGCTTCGGAACTGCGCATCGGGGCTCCGCTGATGACGGAACCCGGATTGGGAATCGCGGTGGACTCCCGGGCGGGCTCATTTTACCAACTCGAACGGGCCGACACCTTGGACGGCCCATGGGGTCCGGTCGGCAGCCCGGTCGCGGGCACGGGACAGGTGCTGATCCTTGCAGACCCGCAACCCCCGGAATTCCTCGTCTTCTACCGGGTGCTTCAGACCCCGTGATCCGGCCGGTGAAGAATCTCGACACGGATTTTACCGATCATTGGGTGGGGTGACGGGAAAAAGGCCCTGGCAGTCGGCGGAAGTGATCCCGGCAAAAGCAGCTGCCACCGCCCGGAAGAATCGGCGGCACTGCGGAGTGCGCAGCGCCTCAGGCTCTGCTTCCCCTTGCTCCCCAAGTTTTCCATCGGATTGAAGTCCGGGAATAGGGCGGCAAATACGCCCCTCGCTCGTCCACCGCCTCCATGGCAACGAGCGTTGCGAGTCCCCAACCCTTCTTCTCCGTGAAAATCCGTGAAATCCGTGTCGCCTCTTCGACCGGCGCAGCCAAAGCGCCGTCCTGGCGGCGCAGTCCAAGGAACCTCCGATAAACGTTTTCCCACCCCGGCGAAACCTTTTGTTTACCGATTTCCCCCGCTTCGGTTAACTCCCGCGCGTTCCAGCGAGACATCCATCACGTATTTTTCTATGAGCACTGCGAGCAATGAGGGCATCGCCCCGAATGCCCAACGCCTGTTGTGGGCCGGATTCATGGCCATTCTTGCCGCCGGCATCGGATTCGGCATCCGGGGCGGCATCTTTGGAGACTGGGTCAAGGCCTTCAACTTCACCGGCCTGGAGATCGGATTGATCAACGGCGCCGGGTTCACTGGATTCTGCTTCGGGATCATCATCGGCGGCATCGTGGTGGACAAGGTGGGGTACGGAAAGCTGGTCGCCGCCGCCTTCCTGTTTCACGTGATTTCCGCGCTGGTGGCCTTCGGTGCGACCGACGGCATGGCGACCAAGACGGCTTTTGTCTATCTGTGGTCGGGGACCTTCCTCTTCGCGGTGGCCAACGGCACGCTGGAGGCGGTGGCGAATCCGCTGGTCGCCACGCTCTTCCCGAAGAACCGCACGCACTATCTCAACATCCTCCACGCCTCCTGGCCGGCGGGCATGGTGATCGGCGGATTCATCCACAGCTCCATGATCAGCCTGAGCTGGAAGATCCAGTTGGGCTGCTTCCTCCTGCCGGCCGTCGTGTATGGCATCATGTTCCTCGGACAGTCCTTCCCGAAGTCCGAGGCGGCGGCCAAGGGCCTGAGCTTGGGCGATATGCTCAAGGACGTCGGCATCCTGGGTTCCGCGGTGGTGGGCCTGTTCATCTTCCTGTTCTTCAAGGATGGTCTCGGTCCTCTGCTGGGCGGCTTCACCAACAATGAGGTGTTCTTCAAGGGAACCAACTGGCAGTACATTTCGATGGCCATCGGCGCGGCGGTATTCCTCTGGTTTGGAGGCGCCAGCAAATGGTCGGTGGGTGCCCCGCTGCTCTTCGTGCTGTTCCTCGTCCACGCGATGGTGGGCGCGGTCGAACTTGGAACCGACGGCTGGATCCAAAACATCGAGGGCGCGATCCTCACGCCGCAGCAGGCGACGTGGCTGTTCATCTTCACGTCGGCGCTCATGTTCGTGCTGCGGTTCACCGGCCACTTCATCGAGAACAACCTCGGGATCAAACCCGTGGGCATTCTCTTCATCTGTTCCATCTTCGCCTGCGTGGGCCTGCTGCTGGTCAGCGGTGTCACCACGTTCGCCGGCGCGTTGCTTGCCCTGACGGTCTATGCCATCGGAAAGACCTTTTTCTGGCCGACCATGCTGGCCGTGGCTTCGGACCGCTTTCCGCGCTGCGGTGCGGTGGCCATCTCCATCATGGGTGGACTGGGCATGATGTCGGCGGGACTGGTGGGTTCACCAGGCCTGGGCTACGCCAAGGATCGTTTCTCGAGCGAAGTGCTGCAGAACTCCAATCCGGCGGCTTACGCAGAGTTCAAGGCCGCCTCGTCTTCAAAATGGCTGTTCTTCGATGAGGTCGTCAGCATTGACGGCCAGAAGTTGGAGGCTGCCAAAGCGGTCTCGCCGGCCAATCGCACGCCGGCCCAGAGTTCGGTGGTGGAAGCCGACGTTCAGGGTGCCCGCCGGACGTTGCGGGCGGACGCCTTCATACCGGCGACCATGGCGGTGGTTTACCTGTTGATCCTGCTCTATTTCAAAGCAATCGGGGGCTACCGGCCGGTGACCATCAACACCACCCTGGGCACGGCGGAGTCCTGAAGCCAGGGCCAACCGGGTAGGGCAACGCTTCGCTTCGCGCACGGCTGCGGAGTCACGGCGGCAGACAATTTGCCGCATATCCCATCGCCGATCAGGCGGCTGGCGGGGCTGGCGGGCTCTTGACGCTCGCGGGAAACGCGATGGAGACCGTACGGCCTTCCCTTCTGACTGGGTGGGGCGAGGACGCGTTGCTGAGCCGCGGCTACACGCCGTGCAGGATGTGCTCGTAGAGGTCGAGGTATTCCCGCGCCTGCTTTTCCCACGAAAAATCGGCGTGCATGCCGTTCCGGCGGAAGTGGGCGAGCAGGTCGGGATACGGGTATAGGCTGAGTCCCTTGCGGATGGCGTTGGCCAGGGCGGGGGGGCTGGGCTCGTGGAACTTGATGCCGGTGGCGCGTTCGAGGTGATCGCGGGGATCCACCACCGAATCATCCAGGCCGCCGGTGGCGCGAACGATCGGCACGGTGCCGTACCGCAGGGAGTACAATTGGTTCAGTCCGCAGGGCTCGAACCGCGAGGGCATGAGGAAGAAATCGGCGCCGGCCTCCATGCGATGCGCCAGGTCTGCATCGAAGCCAATGGTGCTGGCCACGGTGCCCGGATGCCGGCGGGCCAGGTCGCGGTAGGCGGCTTCCAGTCCCGGATGCCCGCTGCCCAGCAGTGCGAATTGAAACGGCTGTCCCGCGGCGAGCAGGGACGCCACGGCGTCCAGTTGGAGGTCCGCCCCTTTCTGATCGGTGAGCCGGGAGACATTGGCGAAGAGGGGCAGATCCTCCCGCGGCGTCAGGCCCAGTTCCCGTTGAAGCTCCCGTTTGTTGGCGGCCTTTCCTTCGAGGTGATCGGCGTCGTAGGCGTGCGGCAGCGCCGGATTCGCCGTGGTGTTCCATTCGCCGTAGTCCACGCCGTTGAGGATGCCGGTCAGCTCGTATTCCCGGCGACGCAGGAGCCCGTCGAGGCCGCAGCCATACTCCGGAGTGCAGATCTCCCGCGCATAATTGGGACTGACCGTCGCCAGGGAATCCGCCAGCGCGAGCCCGCCCTTGAGGCTGTTCCACTGTCCGTGATGCAGCGCGCTTTCCAGGTGAAACCAACTGTCGGGAAGATTGGTGAGCGACCAGTCCCAGGGCGGGAACCATCCCTGGTAGGCCAGGTTGTGGATGGTGAACAGGGTTCGCGGGGCTTCGGACCATCCCTGGGCGACGCGGGCGTGATGCACCAGCACGGGCAGCAGGCCCGTCTGCCAGTCATGGCATTGCAACAGCTCCACCCGCGGGGTCAGGTGCCGGGCCAGCAGCAGCGCGGCCTTGCTGAGAAAGGCGAAGCGGGCGGCATTGTCGGCGTAATCCACCTGACCCTCGCCGCGAATCTCGTTGTAGAGTCCCGGACGGTCGTAGAAGCCGGGCTGGTCCACGAACCAGAGCCGGAGGCCGGGTTCCGGGTCCATGCGCCAGAAGGCGCCCGGGACCACGCTCCCTCCCAGGCGGACATCGAAGCGCCACCCGGCGGGCTGCAGGTTCCGAAACCGTTCGGGGAGCCCCCGATAGAGCGGGGTGACGACCTCCACCCTATGGCCGGCCCGGGCCAGCGCCCGGGCCAGGGCCGCCACCATGTCCGCCAGTCCTCCGGTCTTGGAGAAAGGGTGCAGTTCGCTGGCCGCGTGCAGCACGTGCATCGGGTCCAGAGTCACCGGCGGGCAATCCGCAGAACAAGCCCGGAATCCCGGGCGTTGCTTCCCCCCTTTCCAAGGCGGTCGCCGGTGTGCTTTCCTACGCGTCCGACTTGCCTATGCCCGCAAAGATCAAGTTTGGCACGGATGGCTGGCGTGCCTTGATTGCCGAAGATTTTACATTCGAAAACGTTTCGCGCGTTGCCCAAGCCACCGCGGATTTTTGGAAGCAGCACCCCGCGCCGGGGACCGACCGGCGGGTGGTGATCGGCTTTGACCGCCGCTTCCTGTCGGACCGGTTTGCGCGCCGCACCGCGGAGGTCCTGGCCGGGAACGGATTCTCCGTGGTCCTGGCGGACGAGCCCGTGCCCACGCCCGCCGTGTCGCTGGCCGTGAAGGCCCAGAAGGCGGCGGGCGGCATCATGATCACCGCCAGCCACAATCCGGCCGAGTTCAACGGATTCAAGGTGAAGGCCTCGTACGGCGGTTCGGCGGAGCCGGCGGTCTGCCAGGGAATCGAGGAGTTGCTCGATGCGTCGCCGGTCAAGTGGACGGCCTTCGACCACGCGGTGAAGGGAAAGCAGGTGGTGTCACGGAACCTCCGTCAGCCGCATTACGCCGCGTGCCGGAAGCTGGTGGATTTCGACCGCATCGCGAAGTCCGGGCTGAAGTTTGCCCATGACGCCATGTACGGGGTGGGCGCCGGATGCTTCGAGGAACTCCTGGCGGACACCAGTTGCACCGTCACCACGCTCAACGCGGAGCACAATCCGCTCTTCGGCGGCGTGAATCCGGAGCCGATCGCCCGGAACTACGCCCGCTCCGCCGCCTGGCTGCGGGAGCATCCGCACGACGTCTGCCTGGTGACGGACGGCGACGCCGACCGGGTGGGCGGCATGCTGGGGGATGGCGGCGTGCTGACCACTCACCAGATCATCTGTCTGCTGCTCCGGCATTTTGTCGTGAACCGCGGACAGACCGGGCGTGTGGTCAAGGCACTGACCACCACCTCCATGGTGGACCGCATGTGCGAGCGGTACGGGCTGGAACTCGTGGAGACCGGGGTGGGCTTCAAGTACGTGGCCGCGGAAATGATTCGCGGCGGCGTGCTCCTGGGCTTCGAGGAGAGCGGCGGCATCGGGTTTCCGGGGCACATTCCGGAACGGGACGGCATCCTCGCGGGCCTCATGCTGCTGGAATTGCTGGCGACCGAGAAGCGCCCGCTGGCGGCTCTCGTGGCGGAGTTGGAGGCCGAGTTCGGTCCGCACGCCTTTGCGCGCGCGGACGCCCAGTTCCCGCTGGAGAAGCGCACCTCGCTCATGGAGTACTGCAAGCTCAACACCCCGGCAAAGCTCTTGAAGTCCCGGGTGAAAGACATGAAGACGTCGGATGGCGTGAAGATCATCGCCGAGGACGGATCATGGCTGATGCTGCGCGGGTCCGGGACGGAGCCCATTCTGCGCGTCTATGCTGAAGCCAGCACGCCGGCCGACGCCGAGAAATTGCTGCAGTTGGGGTTGAAGCTGACCAAGCAGGTGTAGTGCGGATCCGGCCGGGCCATGGCGTCAAGCTCACGCAGAGGACGCAAGGGCCGCAGAGGATGTGGAGAGAAGGTGTCTTTGTCCTTGGGGAAGCGGAGTTCCTGAAGGGGTATCATGTTTGAGGCAGAACTCGGTGCGCTCTTCCTTTCGGCCTCCCTTCCATTGCGCCCTCCGCGTCCTTTGCGTGAGGTTGAAATCGCCTCGCGACCCACACCCAGTCACTGCTGCAGGAAATAGCTCAGGTTCTCCAGTTCGATGGCCAGGTTGACGTTCTTCACCATGACATGGTCGGGAACGGACAGCATGGCCGGAGAGAAGTTGAGGATTCCCGCGATGCCCGCCTCCACCAGGGCGTTGGCCACCTCCTGCGCGGCGGCGGCGGGAACGGTGAGGATGGCCATGCGCACCCCGGCCTCGCGCACGGTGCGCGCGAGCCGCTCCATGCCCAGTACAGGCACCTTCTTCACCCCGTCGCGATGGCGTTCGGCATCGAGGTCAAATGCCGCCACAATCTCGAACCCCTCTTCTTCGAATCCGCGATAGCTCAGCAGCGCCGTGCCCAGGTTGCCCGCACCGATCAGGACCACGGGTTGGAGGCGATTGGTGCCCAGGAGATCGGAGATCATTTTGGACAACTGGGCCACGTCGTAGCCCAGGCCGCGGGTGCCGAACTGGCCGAAATGGGTGAGGTCCTTGCGCAATTGCGTCGGCTTGACCCCGGCCGCGCCCGCCAGCGCCTCGCTGCTGACGGTCTGGATGCCGTTGACCTTCAGCCGTTGCAGACACCGCAGGTACACCGACATGCGGTAAATGGTCTTGGGGGGAATGACGGGACGCGGCGGTTTCTTCACGGCGGAATCAATCAGCGAAGGACGGTCAGACCCAGCCCGGCGACGAAGCATCCCCAGGCCACGCCGACCCAGGCCGCCACGCGAAGGCGGGACGGTTTGGCCACGCACCACTGAATCCAGTCCCGCAGGCGCCACGGGGACATGGACCACCACAAGGCAAGGAATACCCAGACGTAGGCCCAGGCGATCAGCGTGTCGCGCCAGAGGCTTTCATGCCAGCGGGCCTTCTCGCAGACATACCACGCCACCATGAGCATCACCACGCTCAGGCCGCGCACCGACAGGTAGTCCTTGACGAAAAAGCAGCAGCCGATGCCCACGACGGCAAAGCCGATCAGCATCAGATTTTTCCACGGCGCGATGTCCGAGAGCGTCTCTTGCCAGAGATTCCATTCGAACCAGGCCGTCCCCATGAGCATCAGGGGAATCCCGAGGGCGGCGTTGCGGGGGAAGGCCTGGAGCCAGGCGGCCACGGGACCCGGTTTCAGCAGGACCAGACCGTGGGACACGATCGTGGTGGCGGCCAGCAGGAGGCAGAGTTGTGACAAGGTCATGAATTCAGCAGCGCCGGAACCTCCGCTTGGAGCGGCGGATCCGGGAATGGTTCCGGGTGATCGAGACCGAGGATCGCCGGATCCCCGTAGAGGGTGAAGGATCCGCAGCGTTCAATCCGCACCTGCAGCAATTGGCCCCGGTGCCGCTCGGAACCGGGGAACACCACGATGCGGTTGTCGCGGGTGCGTCCCTCGAATCGCGCCGGGTTCTTCCGGCTGGGGCCTTCGACCAGGATTTCCACCGTGCGTCCGATGAAGGCGGCGTAGCGGGCCAGGGCGATCCGATTGATATGCGCCAGGAGGCGGGCGTGGCGCTCCTCGATCACTTCTTGCGGCACGGGATCCGGCATGGAGGCCGCCGGGGTGTCGCGACGGGGGGAGTATTTGAACAGATAGGCCTGATCGAAGGCGGCGGCCTCGCAGAGCGACACCGTGTCCTGGAAATCCTCCTCGGTCTCGCCGGGAAACCCGACGATGAGGTCCGTGCTCACCGCCATCCCGGGATGCGCGTCGCGGAGGCGGCGGACGATGTCGAGATAGCGTTCCCGGGTGTAGCCCCGGTGCATGCGTCGCAGGAGGCGATCCGAGCCGCTTTGCGCCGGCAGGTGCGCGTGTTCGGCCAGTTTCGGCAGCCGGCCAAAGGCCTGGATGAGATCCTCCCCGTAGCCCTTGGGATGGGGCGAGGTGAAGCGGATGCGTTCCAGGCCGTCCACCGCATGCACCGCCTCCAGCAACTGGACGAAGCCCGACTTGCCCTCCCGCGCCGGAATCTCGCGGCGTCCGAAGCTGGTGACGATCTGTCCGAGCAGGGTCACCTCGCGAACGCCGCGATCCACCAGTTCGCGCACTTCGGACACGACGTCCGGAATGGTGCGGCTGCGCTCCGCGCCCCGCGTCTGCGGCACGATGCAGAAGGTGCAATGCTGGTTGCAGCCCTGCATGATGCTGACAAACGCGGTCACCGGCCGCATCCCGGGCCGTGCGAGGTGGTCGCGGATGGCGTCCTGGGACCGCTCCTCCGCGGCGGTGTCCACGATCTGCCGCTGGCGTCCGGACAGCAGGGCCTCCAGGTGTTCCGCCGCCCGGTGGAACTTCTGCGTGCCGAGCACGAGGTTCACCCGCGGCTGTTCCTCCAGCAGTTGTCCGGCCCGGCTCTGGGCCATGCAGCCCATGAAGCCGAGGATCGGCGGACGCTCCTGCCGCCGCGCCGCCCCGGCCAAGGCCTGCATCTTCCCGAGGGCCTTTTGCTCCGCGAGATCCCGCACCGAGCAGGTATTCAGGAGCACCACGTCGGCGCCCTGTTCGCTTTCGGACAGGGAATAGCCCCGCGCGAGCAACTGGGCGGCCACCGCCTCGCTGTCCCGCTCGTTCATCTGGCAGCCGTAGGTCTTGATGAAAACGCTGGGCATCGGACGTGAGCGGCCGGGAAGCTAGGAAACCGTTGAACCTCCGCCAACGGCATTTTTGCGGCACGGCGTCCGGAGTCCCGGCTTCCGCCAGCTTGGCGCCCTTCGCCAAGCCGGCCGTCAGCGGATCGCGGGCGTCTCCTTTGCCGGCGGGGGCGCGACCGCCCGAAAGCCGGACTCCGAACAGGCGTTTCTCCGCGGTGTCACCGCAAGTTCACCCGCGCGTCGTTGCCCGTCGAAGGTCTTCGCTGATGTGATGAGGCCGGTCTCCCGTGTGGCAGACCGGTCGGTGGGTGTCGGCGGACTGGTTCCGTGTGCGAACGCCGGCGCTCACCGTCCAGCCGCCGGTCTCCCGGCGTCTCAAGCCGGCTCCTGCTGGCTGATGCAGTGGAAGGAGCCCAGGCCCCAGATCAGGTCGGAGGAGTCGAGCCCGAGGACCTCGCGCCCGGGAAACAGCGGACGCAGGATCTCCAGCACGCGGGCATCCTGCGGATCGCGGAAGGTCGGCACCACGACCAGGCCGTTGGCGATGTAGAAGTTGGCGTAGCTGGCGGGCAGACGCTGATCCTCGATCTCCATCCGCCGCGGCATTGGGAGTTCCACGATCCGCAGCGGACGCCCGTCCTGGTCCCGCAATGTGCGCAACCGCTCCAGGTTTTCCCGCAGCGGCTCATGGTTTTCATCCTGCGGATCCGGTTCCACCACGGTCACGACGGTGTCGGGGCTGACAAACCGCGCGAGATCGTCCACATGCCCATCGGTGTCGTCGCCGGCGATGCCGTCGCCGAGCCAGAGGATCTGGGTGACGTTGAGATAGTCACGCAGGTACGCCTCGATCTGGGCCCGGTTCAGGTGCGGATTCCGGTTCTCGTGCAGCAGGCAGGATTCCGTGGTGAGCACCGTGCCGCGTCCGTTGACGTCCAGCGCCCCGCCTTCCATGACGATTCCAGGCTGGAACATCGGCAGCCCGCGCAGGTGGGCGACGTGTTGCGGAATGGCGTCGTCGAGATCGAAGGGCGGGTACTTGCCGCCCCAGGCGTTGTAGCCCCAGTCCACGATGGCGCGGTCCCGCAATCCGGCCCGGTCACGCACCACGAACATCGGACCGTGGTCGCGGCACCAGGGCTCGTAAGAGCGGAACGGGTGGAGATGGACGCGGTCGGCAGGCACGTGATGGGAGCGGAGCGCCTTCCGAATGAGTTCGGCGAGGTCGTCATTCCACACGTTGATGTGGACGGGTTCATGCCGGGTGAGGTGGAAAATGAACCGGGCGTACACGTCGGGAATTGGCTCGTAGCGTCCGGGAAAGCTGATGCCATCCGGCCGCGGCCAGGTCAGCCAGGTGGCCGCATGCGGCTCCCATTCGGCCGGCATGCGGTAACCGAGTTCCCGGGGCGTCTGTGCGCTGCTCATGTCCGCCCAGTCAACCGAAGGCTGTTTCCGGTGGCGAGACCAAGGATTTCCGGATGGGTAGGGACGGGCTCCCGCACGTCCGTAACTCCCCCCGTTGCGCGCGTGAAGTCTCTGCGGGGAACGCGGGTAGCTTCTAGCGTCAGGGGCTTCCCGCGATCCCCGTCGTTCGTGCTGAAGCGCAGCGGATCTGAAGTGGGTCGCGGAGGGAACGCGATCCTACCCAGGATGGGTACGGACGGGCTTCGTCCCTCGCTTTGGAGAAAGTTCGCGGGTAGCGTCTGCGCATGGATTCCTTGTGGCAGCGTGCGTTGTTTTGGACCGGTGTTTTCCCGGCGGTGTGGATCACCCCGCTGGCGGAGCCCCAGGCGCCGCCGCCGGCCGTGACGGGCGAGCGTCCGGGGATCGCGGCGGCGGGTGAAGCCGGGGAGGCGGCTGCATCGAGCGCGGCGGTGGAGTCCGCGCAATACGACGTCGGCAGTCCCACGGATGAGGAGCAGTTGTACCTGGAACTGATCAATCGTTCGCGCGCCAATCCGGCGGCCGAGGGCGTCCGGTTGAGATCCATTGAGGATCCGGTGATCCGGTCCGCTTATGATTTCTTTGGCGTGGATCTGGATTGGATGGAGTCCGAGGTGGCGGCCTATGCGCCCAGCCAGCCGCTGTCGTTCGAAGCGAGGCTCATCGCCGCAGCCCGTGGGCACACGGCCTGGATGAAGGCCAACGGAATGCAGTCGCATAATCAAATTGTGCCGCCGGCAGGTCCGGTGCTGAACACGACGGCGGATCGCATGAATGCCTCCGGATATCCGTGGCAACGCTATGGGGAGAGCATCTACGTGTACGCCTCGTCGGAGGAGCACGGGCATGCGGGATTTGTCGTGGATTGGGGGCCGGGGGAGGGGGGCGTCCAACGACCGCCGGGACATCGCAACAGCAATTTCGAGCCGGCCTATCGCGAGGTGGGCATTGGCGTGCTCAATGGCTCCGGTCCGAACGAGACCGGCCCCCAGTTCGTCACCATCAATTTTGCGGCCCGGCGAAGTCCCTTCCCACTCGTGACCGGCGTGGTGTACTTCGATCTCAACGGCAACGGCTTTTACGACCTGGGGGAAGGCGCGGGCGACGTGAGGATCGGGGTGAGCGGCGCCGAGGCCTTCGCGGTGTCCGCCAGTTCCGGCGGCTACAGCGTGCCGGCGGAGAATGGAGTGCGGACGGTGACCGCCACCTGGCAGGGGACCGCTCTGGGAACGGCCTCGGCGACGGTATCCGGGGGGCTCAACGCCAAGGTGGATTTTGTTCTTCCTTACCTCCCGCCGCAGCTTGCGGGGCCGGCCGCTCCCGTGGTCCACCGCGCCAATGCCTACACCTACACCCTTGTGCCGGGCGCCGTGGCCTACCAATGGCGTCTCCAGGCGCGCGGGATTCCGCCGGAGTACACGGCAGAAGCGGGCCTGTCGGACGTCACGCTGAACGCGCCGGGTTCACCCTTCCCGGTGGTCAGAGCCAACGGCGGATCCGTGTATCACCTGACTCATTTCGAAAGCCTCGAGCCCCAGGAATTGCTGCTGAACGCGACGGTACAGCCCTCGGCGACGGCGGAGATTCAGTTCCAGCACCGACTCGGCTTCGCGGGCGACGGCCAGGTGGTCCGGCTGCAGGCGCGGGAAGAGGAGGGACCGTGGACCGATCTCTGGACGCTCCGCGGCGACAATGGTCCCGGGGCATCGGAATTCTCCACGGAGACCGTGTCCCTCGCCTCGCGGGCCGGGCGCTTTCTGCGATTCCGCTTCGTGTACGAATTCACCGGCGGCAGCTATTACGACCAGGTAAACCTCGAAGTGGGAGTTCTGCTGGACAACATCGTCTTCCGCGGTGCGGACGCGATCGTCGCCGGTCCGCTGAGGCCGGTGGCGGTGGGGGCGCCGGTGGAGTTCGTTCCGGAGGCCTTGGGGGCCTACGAGTTGGCGGTGCGTCCGGTCCGTTCGCAGGGCTTCTGGCCTTGGGGGCCCTCGATCCGGGTGGTGGCTTCCGACGGACCGGCTCCGGCGCCGGTCATTTCCGGGATAGCCCTGGAACCTGACGGACGGGTGCGGGTGAACTTCTCCGTCACCGGAATGCTCCCGGCGTTGCCGGTGTTGCAGCGCGCGGCTGGGCTGGGGGGCGGATTCGGTCCGGTGACCGCCACGTTGCGCACCAATGCTCCCGGGAGCTACAGCTTCCAGTACCCGCCGGAGGGTTCGCAGGGATTCCTCCGGGTGACCCTGCCATGAGCCGCAGGGGCCGCATTGCGGCGGTGACCTTCGATGCGGGCGGCACCCTGATGGAACCATGGCCCTCGGTGGGGGAGGTGTATGCCGACACCCTGAACCGGGCCGGGATGGCGGCGCTGTCCGCGACGGACCTGGAGGCCCGATTCGGAGCGGCATGGGCGGACCGTGGCGCATTCGACTATTCCCGCGGCGCCTGGGCCCGCCTGGTCAGGCGGGTGTTGGACAGGCGGGTGGACGCGGATCGGATGGACGAGGCGTTCGATCGGCTGTGGAGGCGCTTCGCGGAGCCGGACACATGGCGGGTCTATCCGGACGCAAGGCCCTGTCTCGAAGGGCTCTGCCGGCGGGGCATCCGGCTGGCCGTGGTTTCCAACTGGGATGAGCGGCTGCACATGGTGCTGCGCGGCGTGGGACTGGCGGACGCCTTTGAATGGATCCTGCCCTCCATCGAAAGCCCGGCGCCCAAGCCGGATCCGCGGATCTTTCGGGCGGCAGCCGACCGCCTTGGCCTGGAACCCGGCGTGATTCTGCACGTAGGGGACAGCCTTCGCGAGGATGTGGATGGGGCGGTGCAGGCGGGATTTGATGCGCGCTGGCTGCGTCGCGCCGCGTCCGCGCCCGAGGATCCGCGACAAGTGCGGTCCCTCCTCGAATTGGAGCCCGTGGTGGCCTCAGGCCGAGAACCTGTTTGAAAGGTTTTGTTTGCGGATCCCCGGCCTGCCAAGAAACGGGATCCGCGCCATGATGCGCTCCCGGGCATCCTGGCTAGCCATCTCACGGCGTGGCTGGCACCCTAGCGGAATGCCTTCGGGTACGTTGACGGGATTCAACATTTTGGTGGTCGAGGATGAATTGCTGGTCCGGCGTCATTTGTCGGCCACGCTGGAGAGCATGGGCGCGGATGTCTCCCAGGCCGACTCGCTGAAGGTAGCGCGCCAGTTGGCGGGGGAACTCGGGTTCGACTACGTGCTGCTGGACGTCAACCTGCCCGACGGCACGGGGACGGACCTGCTGAGCGAAGGGGTGTTTGGCAGCGGCACCGGGGTGATCGTCATGACCGCGATGGGAGCCGTCGCCGGCGCCGTGGCCGCCATGAAGATGGGGGCGCTGGATTATCTAACCAAGCCCCTGGAGCCCGAGGCGCTGGCGCTGACCCTGGCGCGGGCGCGCCAAAAGCGCCAGGCGGTGCGCGCCGCCGAACACCGGCGGACGGATGCGCCGGAGTCCTCCTTCTTCTTCGGCAGCGCGCTGTCCGCGCTGGAGACCCAGTTGCAGCGAATCCTGGCTGCGGACCAGCGCTTGTATCTCGCCGGTGCGACCCCCTCGCCGGTGCTGATTCAGGGCGAAACGGGCACCGGGAAGACCACCATCGCCCGGTGGATCCATGGACAGGGTCCCCGGTCGTCGGCCCCGTTGATCGAGGCGAACTGCGCTGCCATTCCGGAGAATCTGGCGGAGTCGGAGCTGTTCGGACACGAGAAGGGGGCCTTCACCGACGCCCGCAGCGCCCGCATGGGACTCTTTGAGGCGGCCAATGGGGGGACGCTGTTCCTCGACGAACTCGCCTCGCTCAGCCTGCCGTTGCAGGCCAAGCTGTTGACCGTGCTGGAGGACCGGCGGGTGCGCCGGGTGGGCGGCAACCGGGATCTGCCGGTGGATGTGCGGGTGGTGGCCGCCGTGAACCGGGATTTGCGGGATATGGTGCGCGAGGGGCGGTTCCGCGACGACCTGTATCACCGCCTGGATCTCTTTCGCGTGGTCCTGACGCCGCTTCGGGAGCGCGGGGACGATATTTTGAAGTTGGCCGAGGCCTTGATGGCCCGCTTGGCCCGGCGACACCGGCTGCCGCCCAAAGCCCTGTCGGATCTGGGGCAGCGACGGGTGATGGGGTACGGATGGCCGGGAAACGTGCGGGAACTGGCCCATGAATTGGAGCGGGCGTTGGTGTTTGAAGATGGAGATACCTTGAATTTAGACCAGTTGCTGGGGGCGTCCGGGACCTCGGGGGGCCTGGCCACGGCGTCCGTGGTGGAACCCGGATCGAATGCCGACTGGTTCAATCCCGCGTTTCGCTTCCCGGAAACCGGATTCTCGCTCGAACAGGCCATTCTCCGGCTGATTGACCACGCCCTGGCCGAGACCAACGGCAATGTGTCGAAAGCCGCCCGAAAATTGGGGGTTTCCCGGGACTACCTTCGGTATCGGCTGGGCGGATGGAAGGATGCCTCCAAATCCGGCGGCAAGACGGCGACCGGGGAAATGGGTGGAAGTTCCCAATCGTAAAACAACTGCGTTGGAGCCGTACGCATCTTGGCACGGTTCCTCGAGAGTAAGGTGCAATGAGTTCTGATCGTTACACCTTTTCCATCAGTAAGTTACGTGTATTCACTGCGAGGCCTCCCGATTGGCATTGCACCCGCTGCAAAACGGATGTGGCGAAGTCAATTCGCTCTGTTAGCCTATTTGAAGGCGGCGGAGTGCCTGCAGAGTACATGAAGCCGATTGTGCAGTTGAAGATGGCCTTGGCGGTTGTCGGCTTGCTAGCGGTGCATGCCTTGGAAGCGGCTGACACGCCAGCACCCAAGGGCAGCGTGCCAGTTTCCGGCCAGGGGGGCACCGTGTCGCTGCCTACTCCGAAGGATTCGGTGGATCATCCAGTCGTGCCGCTGCCGGATGCCAAGGGAGTAGCGGCAGATATTCCCGTCGTCCATCTGCCGTCCAACGTCGAGTTGCCGAAATCGGTGCGAGACTTGGAGGCGGATTTTCGCTTGCAGGCGCAGCAGTATGTGGAACGGCAAAAGGGGCTTTCCCAGCGTGCGGAGACCGCGTCGTCCAGCGAGCGCGAGCGTATCCGGGAGCAGATCAAGGCCAACCGGGCTCAATTTCTCCAGCAAACCCGCCAGATCCGATCTGAAATCAAGGATCGCATCCGCGAGGTCCACCGTTCCATCGGCAATTCCCGGCCGCTGGATGGAGCCGGTGCCGAGCGCGGTTCGGGCAACAGGCGCCGACGGTAGGTCTCTGCGTTTCCGGCCGGGTGAAGCTGCTGTCCCGCCAGTTGCAGTTGGTTTGACACCCGGCGCCGGGGGTCGGCACCCTGTATGCCGACCTTCCGCTGTTTGGACCGACTCGCGAAGATTCCGGCCTTAGTAGTGGCGTTAACCTTTGCGTCGGCAAGGGGAGGATGTGTATTGCGGGCACAAAGCCCGGAGGTTTCTGCAGTTCTTCCTGCGGAGGAGACGGTGGTGGACCGGTTGTGGCCGTTCCTCCTGTGGGACGTGTCGGTCACCTTCGAATCCGGTGGCGGGTATAACAGCAATCCCTCGCTGACCTCCATTGACGACGCCCGGCAGCCCTCCTCGTTTTTTGAGTATGGAGGGGATGTCCTGTTCGTGCGGGTGCCCACGGGCGGGAATACCCTCTCGATCCTCCTGGGCGGATCCGACCGCCGCTACTTCGGCACGGACGACGTGCTGCCGCAGCAGAGCGTGTTCACCCAGTTCTCCTTTCTTCACGAGTCTCCGTCCTGGTGGAACGCCGGCGCCAATGTGACCTGGGTGCACATCAACGAGATTGTGGACCTCTCGAGCCTGGACAACGGCCTGCTCGTGGGCACCGGGCAGCTTCAGGGGCAAACCGTCATCGTCCGGCCGAATTTTTCCGCCCGGCTGGGTACGAACTGGCTCGCGACCTTTGAGGTGCCGTTGGGGCGCCAGGGATTTTCCGAGCCTGCGGACGGCTATTTCGAGGTCGGGCCCCAGGCGTTCCTCACGCGAAAGCTGCCCCACGAATCCACTGTCTCGGTGGGGTATTCCTGGACCTGGAGACCTTACGACGAGTCGCCGCAGATCAATCCCAACGGGGAGATCCTGTTGGACGGTGGGGTGGAGCGGCTGCAGTACAACGCGGTGAACTTTCGGTGGCAGCAGAATTGGGATTCCGAAAAGCGCTGGCGCACCGCGTTGACGTCGTCCTACACCATGGCCCGGGACAGCGGGGGCGGGTACTATGAGTACAACAGCCCGCGGGTGTCCGGGCAGTTCAGCTATCGGGGCGACCGCTGGGAGGCTGCGGTGGACGTGGGGGCCATCTGGTACAACTACACGCAGCGCACCGCCGGCACCGCCGAGACCTCGCTTCGCGAGCGCCAGGAATACTCGGTGGGATTCCGGTTCAAACGCCAGATCACCGAACACGTGTCCGGAGTACTGGGCTTTACGTGGGAGTCCTCCGAGTCCAATTTCATCCTCGGCGGAGTTGCCGTGGAGACGTATAACGCCAAGACTGTGTCGCTGGGTGTCCAAATCGAGTACTAGTCTTCTGTTCCGGTGAAGCTGTCGCGATCCTCTCCGTGGTTGCCGGTGGCCGGCACGGCGTTCGCCCTGCTGCTGCTGGTCGGCGCGGTGTCCTATACGCGTCAGTCCCTGCGGTCGGAGCTGCGGGCGCAGTTGGCGCGGCGGGATGCCATGCTGGTATCGAGCCTGCTGAACGAGCATGTTCGCAGGCGCAGCGCCGGTGTTCCCGACGAACTGGTGGCCCTGATCGAAACCGCGCAGAATCCAGAGATCCCCGGGGTGCGATCGCTCAGCGGCTACGACACCAACGGTGTGCTGGTGGGCTTGCTGACCCCGATGGGCGAAGAGGCCGACTTGTCGTGGGAGGACATGGACGCCGTGAAGGATGGCCGGCCGCTGAGCCGGTTCGGGACGGTGGCCGAGTTGGACCCGGAGACGATCGGTCGGCTGGTGCCCTCCGAGCAACCGGATCTGACGCCGATCCTGGAGGTCATCCTGCAGGTGCCGAAGGAAGGCGGCGGCTCGATCGGGTACGCCCGATTTGTGCTCGATGGCTCCGGATTGGCGGCCGAATATGCCGAACTCGATGCCACCCTGCGGGGACAGTCCCTGATGGCCGTACTGATCGCCGGCGCGGGCATGACCCTGGTCCTGGCGCTGGTCTTTCACCGGTTGTCCGTCATCCAACGGCATCTGGTTGCGGCCAATCGGGAGCTGACCCTGGCGGCCAAGACGGCGGCCGTGGGCGCGGTGACCTCGCACCTGATCCACGGGCTCAAGAATCCGCTGGCCGGGCTCCAGCAGTTCGTGGCCGCGGGCGCCGGGGCACCGGCGCCGGAGGCCGTGTCCGACTGGCTTGCGGCCATGCAGACCACCCAGCGGATGCGATCCATGATTGACGCCGTCACGGGGGTTCTCCGGGAGGATGCGGGTTTGGTCCGTTACGAGATCACGCCGCGGGAGGTCCTCGATCAACTGGCCTTGCGGGAGGCTCCCGCCGCCCGGGAAGCGGGGGTGAGGCTGGCCTTCGATGCCGCCGCGACACAGCCGTTGCCCAATCGGGATGCCAATCTGGTGCTGCTGATCCTTGAGAACCTGGCACGCAATGCCATCCAGGCCTCGCCGGAGGGCGGCTGCGTGCGCATCCGGGCTGAGGACGATGGGCAAGGCCTGGAGTTCCGGGTGCGTGACGAGGGCCCCGGGCTTCCCGCCGCGGTGCGGGCCAGCCTCTTCACGCCGGTGGCCACCACCAAGGAGGGCGGCACCGGCCTCGGCCTCGCCCTCAGCCAGCAGCTCGCCCGCAGCCTCGGGGCACGGTTGGAATTGGCGGAATCCGGTAAGCTCGGCACCGAGTTCGTGCTGCGCCTTCCGCGCGGGGAGGGCGTGGTGTCGTTTCCGGGACTGCCTCACGCCGAGTCGAACGGCGGATTGCCCTCTCAGCAGGGCCTGCCGGGTTGACCGGGATTGTGCACATCAGCGGGCCGATGCCGGGGTTCTCATCCGGAAGTTTCACCTCGCGGTCGTAGCCGTTCACATACATTTGCATCGGGCCAAGGTCCTGGTGCATGAGTGGATTTGACGAGGTTGGAGACGTTGGGCATGGGCTAGATGGCGGGTCGAGGAGTGGTGACGGTGCGAACTGCCCGGACGGTATGGCCGGTGGCAAGCGTGTCGGCGATGAACTGGAGGAACCCGCCGTCGGGCCGGCAGGGAATCACGTCGAACGGGATGAGGTCGTCCTGAAAACGTACGAGGTTCTTGGGATGGGCGTCGAAAATGCCGAGGTGGTCTGCGGCGCGGTAATAGCCGCATTCGGTCACCTTTTCGAAGCCTTGGCGGGCGAACCAGGCGTCAATCTCGACCTGGGTAACCGTCACGAGGTCAAACCGGGGTTGGGAGGTGACGATGGCGAGGTCGTCGCCCTGGTCGAGGACGCCTTCCAGATGGTTCAACCCGGGGACAAGCTGGTTCTGGAGGTGCAGCCGTTCGAGGTATTCGAGCGGGGTGGCCTCCCACAGGTGGAAGCGGCGGGCGTCCTCATCGGAGGACACCAAGGCGAGGTCGAGGGCGGGAGACAGGCCGAAGATGCCGTTGCGGGTGACCTTGAAATACCGGTCGGTGGTTTCGTCGTGAAACAGGTCGTGTTCCTGTCCGCCGCGAACGACCTTGGCAGGCAGGTCGGCGGGACTCAGCAGCAGACCCAGACCTCGCGCCCATTCACAAAGACCTTTCGCCTGCCGGGCGAAAGTGGGCGTCCCATATGCTGCGCCATCTGGCGATAAGCCTCCTCGGAGGTGATGGAACGCCGCGACGACAAGATCCGCGCCATCTGCTCGAGGGAGAACAACGGCTTGACCGGCACTGCATTGGCGGGAATTGGCGGCATCGCCAGACATGGGGAGACTACGCGGAGGACGACGGTTGGCAATCCATCAGGCGGCGTCCAGGAAGGCCCCGTCCCTTGGTGAAATAGGCTTCCTCCCGGCTTGGCGCGGATGTCCGCTTCGGTCAGGACCTTCTTGTTCCTTCGGCCGACGTTATGCCGTCGTCCCGTTTAGCGTGAAGTCGAAGATGTCGAAGTTTCGGGGGTCGCCCTGCGCGAGGGTGCGGTGGCGCGGGGTCAGCGGTTCGCTGATCCCGAAGGGCACCATTTCCTCGTAGCGTCCCCCGTGGGAGCGCAGGCCGCCCTCAAGCGCTTTGAGGTCATGATAGGCCGGCGTGCGGCCGATCACCACGTGGCGTCCCGAGCTGACCACCAGGTCACCCATGCGATCGGCGGGGAGTTCCATCCGAAGGGCGGCCGTGTCGCGGTCCAGCGCCTCGGTAATTCCCTCGCGCGCGGACAGCCAGCGAAGGATGTCCGCGGCACGCTCCGGAGTCGTCTCGGGCGGCAGGTGCACCTGGGCAAAGGAGCCGAGGGCGCCGTGGTGGGCCACATAGGGATCGGTGATGGGCAGGATGACCCGGAAGCCTGGTCCGAACTGTTGCGTCAGCTCGGACTCCAGGTAGATCACGTTCGGGGAACCGTCCGCGCGCTGCTTGGCGTTCATGCCGTGGTCGGCGGTCACCCCGACCACCGCGCCGTTCGCCAGCAGGGCGCCGAGTTCCTCGTCAATCGCGGCATAAAACGCCAGCGCCTCGGGGGCGTCGGGGGCGTACTTGTGCTGCATGTAGTCCGTGGTGGACAGGTAGAAGAAGTCCGCCCGTCCGGTGGCCAGCAGGCGGACGCCGGCGCGCAGCACGTAGAGGGAGGCCTCGCCACTGTAGATCGGCGGCGTGGGGCCGGCGAGTTCCTCGACCTGCTCGATGCCGTGCGTCTCGAGGCGCGCCTGCGCCGCCTTCTCCGAGGAAAACGCGATGCCGCCCTCGCGAATCAGCCCATGGGCGAAGATGTCGCGCAGCTTCTCCTTGGCGGTCACCACGGCGACGCGGCGTCCGGACCGCTGTGCCGCAGGGAACAGTGTGTCGGCGCGGAGGAATTCCGAGGAATTCATCATGACCTCCTGCCCGCGGGCGGTGTCGTAGAAGAAATTGCCGCCGATGCCGTGCACCGCGGGGGGGACGCCGGTGACGATGGAGCTGTTGTTTACGTTGGTGAAGGTGGGCATGGCAGCGCGCGCGAATCCGCGCCACCCGCGCAGGCTCATCGCCGCCAGGTGGGGCATGCGTCCCCGCACCAGGGCGGTGTCGAGGTATTCATCGGCGGAACCGTCGAGGCAGATCACGGCGACCGGACGTCCGGGCGGGACGTAGGTGCGGCCATTGACGGTGAAGGGAGTGCGGCTGCAGTGGGGCATGAGTTGATGGGAGTCGAATCAGCGGGGTTTCAGGGAGCAGGTTTCGATTTCGGAAGATAGGCCACCGAGCTTTGAATGGCGTGGGTGCAGGAACATCCGGCGCTGGTCTCGGGCGCGAGGAGCAGTCCGCCGGCGGGGATCAGGCTCAGCCAGCATCCGCTCCGGATGCCCAGGAACTGCGACCGCCGGTCCGAGGCGAGGTCCCACACGCCATGAAAGTGATGCCGGAAGAACACCGCGCGGCGCGATGCCGACATGATGCCGCAGCCGCGGCGCTCGGGCAGATCGGTGCGGAGCAGCTTGCCGGTGCGCAGATCGAAGGCGCGCTGGTCGGAGTAGAAGACCTGGTCCATGACCAGCGGATGCTGGAGATGCCCGCTGTGGTGGCCCTTGTCTTCCTTGTGGACATCGGACCAGAGCAGGCGTCCTGGAATAGCTTTCTCCAGGTCGTCGCCTCCCGGCTGCCCCGGAGCCGGAGCGGCGAAGGCGAAGGTGTGGTAGTTTTTACCCTTGTCCGTGCCGGTGATCACCGCGGTGCCCTGGCTGTACACCAGGTAGGTCATGTACTGGCAGGAGGAGAAGTCGTGGGCCTTTTCCCAGAGCGGTTTTCCGGTGTTCAGATCCAGTGCGACCAAGTGCTGGTCGGTGAGTTGTTCATAGGAAATCCGGCTGCCCGCGGCCGCCTTTGCCTCGGGGCTGCGGCTTTCGAGGAAGAGGATCATCCCGTCGGCGATGGCGATGGTGGAGTTCAGCACCACGCCCCCTTCATAGGTCCACCGCCGCGCTCCGGTCTCCGGATCCACCGAGAAAAGACGGTCGCTGGTCACCCGGCTGGTCTGCTGGGTGTCGAAGTCTTCATACCATTCGCCATCGTCGCCCAGGTAGCCGGCGTCGCGCTTCTGACGGCTGCCGATCAGATGGCCGCCGGCGGCCGCCACATAGCCCCAGTCGAAATTCGCCATGGATCCGTCACCCTCGGCGGCGAACCGCCGGAGGCGCTCGCCCGTGGTGCCATCCAGCGCCAGACACCAGCGGCCGTGCGCGACATAGAGGCGGTCCCCGGCGGCGGCCATGTTGCTGCAGTCACGAGTCATGTTCGCCCGGCGCACCTCGGGGGCGAAGAGCGTCCAGAGGATGGTGCCATTGTAGGCATCGAGGCCGAACAGGATGCGGTTGCCCTGAACGAAGAGGCGTCCACCGACACTCAGGGGCGCGGGATTTCGCGGGCCGCGGTCGGGCATGGGACGCGGTCCCGGGTCGCCCCACCAGGCGACCTGCAGATCGCCGGCCACCCGTTCGTCCAGGCTGCTTCCGGTGTTGTCCGGACTTCCATACTGATGGCTCCACTCGCCCGCTCCTTCGAGACGGCCCCGCCGCAAGGAAATCCATCCATGGCCCGGCCCGCTTGTTTCCGCCTCGGCGAGCGGTCCGCCGGCGCGCCATGCGCTCCAGGACGCCGGATCGGCCCCGGCGTCCGAACCCATCAACATCACGCCGCCTTCCGGACGCAGCACCCGGTACACTTCGGCGCTGGGGAAGGGCGGGGGCGTTCCGGATTCGAGGGCGGATTCCGAGACGATCAGGTTCGCAATCAGATCGCCAAACGGGAGCGGACCTTCGGGAACGACCTGCGCAGTGACCCGCACCCCGTAGAGACCTGACGCGGAGAGACGGCGGCGGATCTCCTCGATGCGCCCGGCCTGCGGATCCACCACGACCACCTGCAAGCGGCTCTGCCGGGCGAGCGCTTCGGCGAGGCGTCCGTCGGAGGCGCCCAGCACGAGACAATAGCCGTCGGTGACTTTCGAATCGCGGAGGATCCGGGCCGCGGTGTCCGCGGTCCGGTCGGTTCCGAGTGCCGAGGCGGCCGGGGGCGGGATGGAGGGCAAGGCGTAATAGAAGCTGGTGTCCAGCGCGTAGCGTTTGGATCGCGACGGACGTCCGGGCTGCTCGGGCACGAGGATCCGGTAGTAATACTCCCGGTTACGCTCGAGTCCGCGGATCACTGCTTCATGACGCCGTGTCGGTTCGGTCGAGGCCACGGTCACGGCGGTGTCGGGAACGGATTCCACCGCGAGTTGCGTGGGGACGGCGTCCTCGGTGTCCCAAGTGACTGCCACGGTGTGGCGATCCTTCCAGTCGGCAAAGGGTCCGTAGGCGAGGCGCAGGAACTCGGGAGCGGGACCCGGCTCGGGAAATTCGGATTTCCGGGCCTCCGCGCGCGTCCGAATTTCCGCAGAATCCATCGCCCGCTGGAAGAGGCGCAACTCGCAGAGGGCGCCGCGCATTCGGTGCTCCGCGGCGCCCTGCCGCCGGACGCCCAGTTCCAACGGCGTCTTGGCGTCATAGGCGATGGGCGATTCGGCCACCGCGGCAGCGGCGGCCAGTTCGCCGTTGATGTAGAGGCGCTGCTGGGCGCCCGCCCGGGTGGCCGCGACATGATACCAGCGCCGGAGATCGAGGGGGACGGTGGCGGTGATCTCGGACACGCTGCTGGCGCCGTCCGGCGCGAGGGCAAAGGTGAACTGGCGTTCGCGATATCCGACCTGCCATCCCCGGGGCGCATCGCCGTTCGCAGACAGCACCGACACGATGGCCCCCGCCGGTGCAGGTTCATCCACCCGAACCCACAACTCCACGGTGAAGTCGGATTTGGGCAGAGTGGCCTTGCCAGGATCGGCGGCGATGACCAGCGCGGGTTCGGTGCCGGACAGCTCCAGGTGTCCCGGGGCGGGATCGGAGATGAAGCGCATCGGACCGCGCAGGGGGATGGTCGGTCCTCCGGTGACCGCCTTCAGGCCGGTGCCCTGCTTCCACTCGGGACTGAAGCGCCAGTGCGAGATCAGGCCGATCTCGGCGGCATGGAGCGAAAGTCCGGCGGTGAGAACAGCCGTGAACCAAGCGAGAGCGTTGCGGCGCAAGCAGCGTCTAAACCGTAACGATTCTGTTGGAAAGGGAAGCGCACGCGCCTCGCGTGCAGCGTGGGTGGAGTGGTCACCGTTCAGTTCGCGGTTGCGCGCTGCGGCCGGGGCGAGGGCGCCCCGGCCAACACGCGGGGCGCGTGTGCTCCCCAGGAAATCTGCCGCATCGTTACGGCTCAATCGGTTCATGGGCGCGGATTGTTGGAAGTGGGATCGGACGCGTCGGCGCGGGCTCCGGGGGCACGGAAGCAATGGATGGTCCCGGAATCGGTGCTGACGAACAGGGCGCCGTCTGCGGCCGCGACCCCATACGCGGCGCCCTCGACGGGAAAGGTCCAGCGCCGGTCGCCATCGCTGACCCGAAATCCGGCGATCTCATTCGCCCCGCCGGCGACCAGGGTTTCTCCGGCGAGCACCAGGCTGAGCGGCCAGCGGCAGGGAATCTTCCACGCGAGGCATTGCTCCATGTCCTGGGTGCGCGCGTCTATTTGTTCGCCGAGCGCGCCAAGTTCCTCCTTGAGCTTCTCGCGTTCGGCGGCGGTGTCCGGTGAATCCGCCAGCTTACGCAGTTGTTTCACCAGATCCCCCTGCCGCTTCGAGAGCGCCTTGCGGTCGCGGGCCAGTTCCAGATAGCGGGTGCGGTTCAGCGCGCTGAGCTCGGTGTCGGAGTGCAGATACGACCGGCCGGCGGTCACGATCATGTGATTGCCCTGGAAGGTCGCCAGTTGATCGGACTGCCCTTCCTCCACGGCGCCGAGTTGTCCGGTCTTGCCCGGGCCGAAGACCAGCAGGTCTCCCGAGAGCAAGGCATACGTGCCGCCGGCGCCTTCGACCACGCGGAGGCGGCGTCCGCTGGCCAGATCGCATACGGCCGGATTGTCGCGTCCGGCCGGAACGTAGAGGCGGGTCCGGGACGCCAGCAGATATCCCTGGGCGGGCAGATCATTTTGCACCTGGCGCCAGCGTTCCGTTCCGGTGGCGGCGTCCAGGGCGACCAGGTGCACACCTTCCGACGGAAACATGCCGGCCGTGGTGTAGAGCAGACGGTCCTGCACCACGACCGACGTTCGCACCGGCCAGGCGGAGATGAGCCGCCCGTTGCCGGGAATCCGCCGGTCCTCGGGAGCCACGCGGGTCTTCCAGAGCAGGCGGCCGTCTTCGGCGTTCAGGCAGTACACCTGGCCGTCGTCGGATCCTGCGAAGACGCGATTCTCTGAGACCGTCGGGGCGAGTCGCACCGGACCCTCGGTGAAATAGGTCCAAACTTCGCGTCCGGTTCGGGCGTCGAGGCAGCGGACCTGGTCATCCGCCGACGATCCGAAGAAGACCCGTTCTCCGGCGACGACGGCGTGGAAGGCGCGGTCAAAGGTCTGGCGGGCCTTCATGTCGAAGACCTTGTTCCAGCCGTCCCACTTCGCCTCGCCCTGCCAGGCCGGCCGCGGCAGATGCGCCGACCGCCAGACCCAGGCCTGGTCCAGGGCGTCCGGAACCGGATCCGCACTGACGCCGCTGCGCGCATAGTCTCCGCGGTAGGTCGGCCAGTCCGTTGCGGCCAGCGGGAGCAGGCCGAGGCAGCAAGCCGTCAGGAGCCACGCTGCCGGTTTGGGGAGCAGGGGACTCATCATGGAACGGGGAGGAGCTCTGCGAGGCGGCCCTGTTGAAGCCGCAGGGTGTGCGTGGCATGGGGATCGGCATCGTGTCCGTGCGTGACCGCGACCACGACGCCGCCCTCGCGGCGAAAGGCGTCCAGCCTGCGGAAGACGGCGGACGCATTGTCCGGATCCAGATTCCCGGTGGGTTCGTCGGCGAGGATGATGGCGGGCTTCTTCACAAGGGCGCGGGCCAGGGCGGTGCGCTGGCGTTCGCCGGCGCTCAGGGCCGACGGGCGATGCGCGGAGCGCGCCGCCAGCCCCAATTCCTCCAGCAAGTCTGCCGCGCGCCGCCGCGCCGCGCCATCCACGGAACCGGGCAGTCCGGCCAAAACGTTGTCGAGCACCGAGAGGTAGGGCACGAGGTGGAAGAGTTGGAAGACGAAGCCGAGGGTCTGCGCCCGGAACCGGCACCGCGCGGCCTGGGGCAGGGCGTAGAGGTCCTGTCCATCCACCCGTACAACGCCGTGGTCCGGACGGAGCAATCCGCCCAAGGTCAGCAACAAGGTGGTCTTGCCCGAGCCGCTGGGTCCTTGAATCACCACGAAGTCGCCGCGGTCTGCGGCGAAGGAAATCTGATCCAGCGCGGTGAGCGTGCCTCCCGGACCCTGGAACCGCCGGCAGATCTGTTCGCAGCGCAACATGACGTCAATCGGTGCGAAGGGTCTCGGCCGGGTCCTGCGCCACGGCGAGCAGCGCCGGGGTCAGCGCCGCGGCGGCGGCGACCAGGGGGGTGCCGAGGAGCGTCCAGAGGATGAGTTGCGGATCGGGCGCAAGGGCGCCTGCGGTGACGGGAAACAGCTTTGGACCCCACGCCATCGCCATTCCGGTGCCGATCACCGCGCCGGCCAGCGCCCCGAAAACCCCCAGCAGCGCCGCCCGCCCGAGAAACAGGGCGGCAATGGCCCAGGAACTGCGGCCCAGCGCGCGCCAGAGTCCGATCTCGGCCCGCCGTTCCCGCACGTTGAGCATCATCAGCGCGCCGATCCACAGGGCGGCGGCACCCACCGCCAGCGGCACGGAAAACGCCGCGTAGCGCTCGGCCATCTGACGCTGCCGCGCGCGGGCATCGGCCAGGTGGCGCACCTGGATGACCCGCGCCTCCGGCAACGCTTCGGCCAGCGCGGTGCGGAGATGGGCCAGGACGTCTTGTTCCGAGGTCAGGCACAGGCAGTCCACGGCCTGGATCTCACTGATCCGCCCGGGAAGGCCCAGCAGCGCCTGGGCGTCGGAAAGGGCGGCGAAGATGCGGATGTCATCCGGCGTTCCGCTTTCGGTCAGGACCCGGGCCACGGTGAACACGCGATTGGACAGCGTCACCGTGCCGCCGCGGTCCGCGCCCAGGCGTTGGGCCACCGTGGCGCCGAGGAAGAGTTGCCCGGACGGAATGACAAACCCCATCGGCTGCTTCTTCTCGCCGGGACCGATCACCGACGGCCCCAAGCCCGTGAGCAAGGCCTCGCCTCCGGCGGCGGGGAAGGGGCGCTCCAGGGTCGGCGTCAGGTGATTGAATGTGAGGAACACGCCGTGCTGGGCGGCGAGGCGTTGGACGGAGGATTCCGGCAGGGTGAACTCGGAGTAACCCAGGCGCCAGAAGCGGTCCGGTTCGGTTTCCCGGGCTACGATGCGGAGGTTGAATCCGAGATCCCGCATCACGCGGCGCGTCTCGCGCTCCGCAGCGGCGCTGGTCATGCGCACCGCCGTCAGCAGCGCCACGGCGACCGCCAGCCCCAGCACGGCCAGCGCCGCCTGCACGGCGTGGTGGCGCAGTTCCTTGAGGAGGGTGGTGAGGAGCGTCATCCGTGGCGGGCGGTGTGGCGGCGGAATTGCCAGAGTCCGAATCCCAGCGCGACCGCAAAGACTCCGAGCACCGCCAGCCAGAGCGGGGCGGCCGATGCCGGCGCCGGCGCGGCGTCCGGAGCCGCGCCGCCCGGGGCGGAGGGACCACCGGAGGCCGGTCCGATGGCGATGGGAGGGTTTGCGTCCGCAGCGGAATCCCCGGGAGCGTCGTTCCCGGTTTCGATGGATTCTTCCGTGTATCCGAGAGCCAGGGCGGTCGTCGGACGCTGCTGCCGGCTGCGGTCGCCTTCGCCGCGGAGCACGATGCGGCTGACTTCGCTGCGCACCCGGGGATTCTCCGGATCGAATCCCAGGGCGCGCGCGGCGGTTTCCTGAAGGCTGCGATCCCATCGTCCGGGAATCACCGGACCCTGTAGCCAGGCTCGGTCCAGGTCGCATTCACAGTCCTGTCCGATCAGCACGAGGCGCTCCTGGACCCCCGTGCGGGTGATGGCCGGACCTTCCAGCGGCATTCCAAGGCGGCGGCCGCGTCCATAGACGATCGCCAGGCGCGGATCGTTCGCTGGTCCGGGATCGAGTCCCAGTCCCCACAAGAGGACCCTTTCGGCGGCCTGGGACGGGAGCGTGAGCGAGATCACCTGAGGCGGCACGGAGACCGGTTTGGGCATGCCGGGCAGGAGACGCTCGATTGCGGACACGGCCGACTGGAGGGTCTGCAGGACGCGCTGGTTGGCCGCTTCATCGCGACCTTCGATCAGCACCAGGACCGCGAAGGAGCGCAGGGATTCGGCCTGGATCCGCACCCGCGCCGGCGACGTGGCCACGGATTCCATCAGCGAAATGATATCGGCTTGGGCCCGCGGCAGATCGCCGGAGCCGCCCGGGATCAGAGCGAGGGACCGACCGAAGGCATCCGACAGCGCCAGCGGAGCCGCGGCAGTTTCCTGTTCCGGAGCGTCCGGATGGAACTCCACGTTGCTGTCGAGCAGGGCGGCGGCGGCAGCTTGCCGGTACCGCGCGGCAACGCTCTCAGGCAGGGCGGCGGCCGCTAGGGACAGCCGGTAGGGAACGGCGCCAATATCCACGAAGCCGGTGTCGCGAACGGAGTAGCGGCAGGCCAGCACCGGAAGCGCGAGGCTCATCGCGGCGATCCACAGTGCCTTTCGAAACCGGCCGTTCATTCCGAAGCCCCACTCTAAAGACCGCCGCAGTCCGGACAACCGGGAACCCGACGAATTCGCACGGTTTTCACCGAATGGCGTCGGAGATCCATCGTGAACAGGCGTCCCCGTAACCCGGGTCCCATGCCGGCGAGGCATTGGATGGCCTCCATCGCCGCGAGCCCACCCGCAGTGGCGGCCACCGCGCCAAACACCGGAAACCGGCGCGTCCAGGTGGAGGACGGTTCCGGATACAGGCATCGCAGGCACGGCGTCTCTCCAGGCACTAAGAGCGTCACGTACAGTTCCAGTCCGTAAACTGCGCACTCCACCATCGGCTTGCGCTGGGCCACACACTCGCGATTCAGGAGGTAGCGCTCCTCAAACAGCGGCGCACAATCCACCACCAGGTCGGCTTCCGCGACCAGGGAGCGGACGTTGGCCGCGGACACGTTTTCGGGAATGGCATGAACCGCCAGCCTGGGGTTGAGGGCGCGGAGGCGGTCCGCCGCCGCCGAGATGCGCGGACGGCCGAGCCCGGCATGCGACATCAGGATCTGGCGGTTGAGGTCCGACTCCCGCAGCACCCCGCCGTGGGCGAGCACGAGGCGTCCGATGCCGGCGGCCGCCAGTTGCAGGGCGACATTGCCCCCGAGCCCTCCCACGCGGGACACCAGGACGCTCGCCCCCTTGAGACGCCGTTGTCCCTGCTCGCCGAATCCGTCCACCGGCAATTGCCAGTCGGCCAGCGCCCGATCCTCGGGGCTCAACTCGGGCAGAGGATCACTGGGACACGGCGGAACTGTCGGGAAGGACCTTTCCATGGAGGATTCGGAGCCGGACGTCGGCGAGGCGGTTGGCCTCGGCCAGGTTGTGGGTGATGTGGAGCACGGTCACGCCGGTGCGGGCGCGGACGGTTTCCAATACGGCGCAGGTGGCCTCGCGGCTTTCATCGTCCAGCGCGCTGAGCGGTTCGTCGAGGCATAGGATGGCCGGTTGGAACGAGAGGGCGCGTCCGAGGGCCACGCGCTGGGTCTCGCCGCCGCTGAGGCCCTGGGGACGGCGGTCCAGGAGCGGTTCGAGCCCGAGCCACGACGCCAGTTCCGCCACACGGGATCGGATCGTCTCGGGTGGCTGCCGCCGGACTACGAGCGCAAACTCCAGGTGCTCGCGCACCGTGAGATGACTGAACAGGGCGCCTTCCTGGGGAACGAATCCGACGCCGCGATCCGCAGGCGGCCACTGCGTGACATCGCGGTCCTGGAGCAGGATCCGGCCGGCGGTCACGGCGCGGAGTCCGCAGATGGCCTCCAGGAGGGTGGTCTTGCCCGAGCCGGTGCGTCCCATCAGCACGGCGTAACTGCCGGTCGGCACGGTGAACGACACATCGCGCAACTCGAACGCGCCCGCGGCGACCGTGATTTGGTCCAGCACCATCATGGGATTTCAAAGGGGTCGTCCGAGGGTGGACTCGATGCCCTGCGAACGGATGAGGACCAGCACCCCCACTGCGGCGATGACCATCAGCAGGGACACCGCGACGGCGGCCTCCAGGTTGCCGACGCTCAGTTCAAGAAAGACGGTGGTGGACAGCACCTCGGTCTTGAAGCGGGTGGCGCCGGAGAAGACCAGGATCGGCCCAAACTCCCCCAGCGACCGCGCCCAGGCCAAAGTGCCCGCGGTCAGCACGCCGCGGCGCGCCTCGGGAAGCACCACCCGCCAGAAGGCCTCGCTGCGGGAGCATCCGAGGGTCAGCGCGACCTGCTCGTGGCGCGGGCTGATCTGGTCAAAGGTCGCCCGGAGCGTGCGGACCGCGAAGGCGCAGGCCACCATGAACTGGGCGAGGATCACGCTGGGCACGGCGTAGGTGACCGGGATGAAGCGCTCCACGGCGCGTCCGGGCGGGGTTTGGAAAAGGATCAGCAGGCTGAGCCCGATCACCAGGGGCGGCAGCACGATGGGAATGTCCAGCAAGGCATCCACCACCCCTTTGCCCGGAAACTGCCAGCGGGCCATCAGGTAGCCGATGGGCACCGCCACCCAGAGGGACAACAGCGCGCTCAAGGAGCAGCTCAACAGGCTGAGCCGAATGGCGTAGCGGATCTCGGGGCTTTGGAGCGCGCGCCAGAGATGTCCGGGCGAGGTGTAGCCGACGTCGGCGGCCAGCATGGCTACCAGGATGAGCAGATAGCTGCCGCCCAGGAGGATGAAGCTGGCGAGGAAGATGCGATCCGAACGCCGCCGCGCCGGGGAGCGATCCGCGGCCTTCATTGCGTGGACACCGTGTCGCGCCAGCGGAATCCCAGGTCTTCAAACTGGCGGCGCGATTCGGCGGAGCGAAGGCGTTGCAGCAGCCGTTCCATGAGGCGGGCGTTTTTGGAATCGCGCCCCACGGCGTATGGCTGCGCCGCCATCGCCAGAGGTTGTGGCAGTTCCACGATCCCGAGGTGGTCGCGCACGTTGCTGACGTTCGCCGCATACACCAGCGCGGCGTCGAGGCCGCCGGCGCGCACCTGGTTCACCAGGAGATCGGCGGTGGGCGTCTGGACTCGCACGTTGGGGAGGACCCGTGCGGTCAGTCCCTCGGCGTCCAGCAGCCGCTGGGTCAGGGCTCCGAGGGCGCTTTGCTGTTCGTTGGCGATCCCCAGGCTGAGCCCGGACTGGGCGAGGTCCTCGAGGGACCGGATCCCCTTGGGATTCCCCGGCTGCGTCAGAATCAGAATCCGTGTTTCGGAGAGCACGGTGTGCGGACGGAAAAAGGAGCTGACCGGCGTCATGAAGGAAACATCGCAGGCGAAGTAGGCGTCGGGACGCTGGCCCGACCGGATTTGCGCGGTGAGGATGCCGCATCCGTTGTACACGCGGGAAATGGACACCCCTTCGCGCTCCTCGAATTCGCGGATCGTGTTCTCGATCGCGAGCCGGTTCACGCCGCCGCTGTAGAGGACGATCTCCGGGCGTTCCGACCAGACATCGCCCTCGACCACGGAATAGCCATGGGATGCCAGGACCGGCAGGCCTGCGTCCCGCGCGCCGAGGAACCGGGCGAAGCGTAATGCCGCCGCGGGCTGTTCGGTGAAGGACAGCACGCCGATGCCCACGTCGGCCGTGGCGGCATCCAGTGTCGGATCCCGATGCGAAGTGAGTTCGGGATAGGCGGTGACCACGGCGTCCCAGACAATGCCGGCGTCCACGGTTCCGAGCTTCACGTCGTTGGCGACGTCATTGACCGTGGGCTTGAATACCTTGATCCGCGGCTGGAGGGCCGCCCAAACGTTGGATCGCTCCAGAACCTGCCGGCATAGAACCCCGATGGCAGCGGCGTCGGGATTGGCAAACGCAATCTGGACGCCGGGCTGAACAAGATCCTGGAGGCTGCGGAGGTTCTTGGGATTGTCCTTGGGCGTGACGATCACCGCCTGCATGCGGGCCAGCGGGAGGACTTCGTTCACGAGTCCGTTGGAGCGTCCCGCATCCAGAAAGGTGTGATCGGCCGCCAGGAACAGGTCTCCGCGACGGGCCACCCGCAGATTGTTCAACAGGAGTCCTGAGCCTCCGAACTGAAGCTGCACGGGCACGCCGGTGCGCCGCTCGTACTCGCGCGCCACCGCCTCGACGGGAACCTTCAACCCCGCGGCGCAATACACGAGGAGCGGACGCCCGGGGACGGCGGCCTGGCCGCCAGCGGAGTTTCCGGCGCCCGGACGCCACATCAGGAGCAGCACGAGCACGCCGGCGATGGCCAGCGAGAGGCCGATGACGGTGCGGGCAGGATTCATTTCGTGACCCGCAGGGCCTGACGAAACCGTCCGGCAAACTCTTCGATGTCCGCTCCGGAGTGTTCGCAGGATAGGTACAGCTTCGTGCCCATCGGATTCAGGAACACGCCCTGGCGCAGCAGCTCCAGCATGACCGCGCGTCCGCGCCGCCGGTCGCTGGCCAGCCAGGTCTGTTGATCCACGACCGGAGTGGACGAGAAGGCCACTTGGGCAAGCGGACCGTCACCGAGCACCTGTCCGGCGACGTCTTCGGCGGACAGCGCTTCTCCCAGCAGACGCCGGAGGAGGCGTCCGGACGCGTGGAGCGCCGGATGACATTGCGGGTCGCAGAAGATGTCGAGCGCGGCCAGGGCCGCGGCGCAGGACACTGGATTGCCCCCCGTGGTGGAGGCCGACCACGCATAGCCCGGACCGGGGAGCCGGTGCTCGTTGACCACCTCCATCAGGTCGGCGCGTCCGCCGTAGGCTCCGATGGGATAACCGCCGCCCAGGGCCTTGCCGTAAGCCACCAGATCGGGGGACACGCCGTAGTATTCCTGGGCGCCGCCCGGAGCGAGGCGGAAGCCGGTGACCACTTCGTCGAAGACCAGCACGATCCCCAGGCGCGAGGTCAGCGCGCGGAGCCCCGGCAGGAACCCCGGCGCGGGCGTCAGGCAGCGATGAAGCGGTTCGACGATCACCGCGGCGAGTTCGGCGGCATGTGCCTCCAGGATTCGGGTGGTCGCCGCCAGGTCGTTGAAGGGCGCCACCAGGACGTCCCGCTCGACCCACGCCGCGCCGGCGCCCGAGGGATCGGCCGCGGGCAGTTGCGACGGGCGTCCGTTGAGCATGCTCGTGACACCGACCGGATGCTGCCCGTGATAGGCGCCTTCGAACTTGAGCACTTTGGCCCGTCCGGTGGCGGCCTGGGCGACGCGGAGACAGAGCATCGTGGCCTCGGTTCCGGAGGCGACGAAGCGCACCCGCTCTAGGCACGGGGACAGCGATCGGAGGCGTTCGGCCAGTTCGACGGAACGGCGGTTGACCGCGGCGAAGTTGACGCCGTCCAGCGCCTGGCGGTTGGCCGCCTCGACGACCCGAGGATGGGCATGGCCCACCAGCGCCGAACCCCAGGCCATGGTCATGTCCAGGTACTCGCGACCCTCAGTATCCCAGACCCGGGCGCCGCGTCCGCGCGCGAGCACCGGGATTTGGTCTTCAGGGATCCCGTATTCGCCATTCGACCCGGCGGGGAACACGGCCAGGGCGCGCTGGCGGAACTCGGTGGAAGCGGCGGTGGAATCCGCGGGAGAACGTGCGGTCATGGACGGCCGGCCGCGCGGACCGGACCGCGCCAGCATGCCGGCGGCCTAGCGGAGCAACAAGGCGGTTTCGCCTCGGGGAACCCTACCTGGTCCTTGGTAGGGACGGGCTCGGGCACGTCCGTAACTTCCCCCGCAGCGCGCGTGGAGTCGCCACGGGGAACGCGGGGAGCCCCAACGAGTGTGGGCTTCCCGCGTTCCCCGTCGTTCGTCCACCAGCGCAGCGGTTCTGAATGGGGTCGCGAATGGAACGCGACGCTTCCCAGGGCTATGAGAGGATCCCCCGGATCACCTCCCCGTGCACGTCGGTGAGGCGGCGGTTGATGCCGTTGTGATAGAAGGTGAGTTTCTCATGGTCCACGCCCAGGAGGTGCAGGACGGTGGCGTGGAAGTCGGGAATCGTGACCTTGTTTTCCCCCACGAAGTAGCCGAGTTCGTCGGAGGCGCCGTAGTGGTGTCCGGGCCGGACTCCCGCGCCGGCCAGAAAACAGGTGAAGGCGGTGGGATGATGGTCGCGGCCGGGAGAGTCAATCCCCTGCGTCGCCGGGCTTCGCCCGAACTCGGTAGACCACACGAAGAGCGTGTCCTCCAACAGGCCGCGCTGCTTGAGGTCCCGGATCAGCGCCGCCACCGGCTGATCCATGGTGGCCGCCTGGACGTCGTGGTTTTCCTTGAGGTTCTCGTGGCCATCCCAGTTGATGCGTGGACTTCCAAAGGCCCCGCCATTGATGATCTGGACGAATCGTACCCCGCGCTCCAGGAGCCGCCGGGCCATGAGGCAGTTGCGGGCAAATCCCTTGTTCGCCGGCTGGTCCAGGCCGTACAGGCGCCGGATGTATTCGGGTTCCGCATCGAGGCCGGTTGCCTCGGGAATGCTGGACTGCATCCGCGCCGCCAGCTCATAGGAACGCAGCCGCGCCGCGAAGGCCTGGTCGCCTGGATGCGCGCCGGCGAAATCGCGGTTGAGGGCATCGAGCAATCGCATGTCCGCTGCCCGCGCGTCCGGCGAAATGCCCTCCGGCGTGTGAAGGTCCACCACGGGCTCCGGCGACTGGGTGCGAAAGGGAACGCCCTGGTGGTTGGCCGGCAGGAATCCCGAAGTCCAGTTGATCGAGCCGCCGGCGGGTAGGCCGCGCGGATCGGGCAGGACCACGAAGGCGGGCAGGTTCTCGTTCTCCGTGCCCAGCCCATAGCTCAGCCAGGCGCCCATGCAGGGGAATCCATTGAGCGTGAACCCGCTGTTCATCTGGAAGGTGGCGGGCGTGTGATTGTTGCTCCTGGCGTACATCGAGTGGATGAAGCAGAGGTCATCCACGCAGCCGGCCAGATGCGGCAACAGGCTGCTCACCCAGGCGCCGCTCTGGCCGTATTGGCGAAACTCGTAGGGGCTTTTCATCAGCTTGCCGGGCTGGCCGAAGAACCCGAGGTTTTCCCCCTTTCCTTCCAGCGCCTTGCCATGCATGCGGTCGAGCTCGGGCTTGTAGTCGAAGGTGTCGAGGTGGCTGACGCCGCCGCAGCAGAAGACCTGCACCACCCGTTTGGCCTTCGGGGCGAACAGGGGCGGATGGGCGCTGGACGCGGAAGAGGCCGCGGAGGCGGCGTTGCGGTTCAGCAGCCACGCCAGGGCGACGCCGCCCAGGCCGCCGGCGGCGTTCGACAGGAAATGCCGCCGCGACAGCGGCGATGGATTCGGGGTGGGGCGGGCGTTAGCGGACATAGACGAACTCGGTGGAATTCAGCAGCGCCCAACAGACGCTCGCCAGGCCGCGGTCCCGTGCGGCGACGCGGCCGCGGTCGAGTTCCTCCGGCGTGGGCGGGCGCCCCAGGGCCAGACGCCAGGCGGCGTCCACGGCGCGGCTGAGATCGTTGCCCGACGTCGCCAGGGCGCGCTCGGCCAGGCCGGCGGACTGGCGCTGGACGAAGCTGCTGTTCATCAAACCGAGGGCCTGGAGGGGCGTGGTGGTGACGCCGCGGCGCGGGGTCTTGACCGAGGGATCGGGACAATCCAGCGCCTCGAGCAGCGGCTCCTTTCCGGAGTTGATGTTCATCCGGTACACCGTCCGGCGGTTGAACTCCGGATCGCCCCGGTCGAAGAGGTGATAAAAGGTGGCTCCGTAATCGGAGGTGGTGAACGGACGGAAACTGGGGCCGCCGAGCTGGAGATTGATCTGCCCGCTGGCTGCCAGCATGGCGTCGCGGATGGCCTCCGCTTCGAGGCGCCGCGGCGGGTAGCGCCAGAGCAGTTGATTGTCGGCATCCACGGCGGCGGCTTCGGGCCGAGATTCCGAAGCCTGCCGATAAGTCGCCGAGGTGACGATCCTCCGGTGCAGCGTCTTCAGGCTCCAGCCGCCGGCGATGAACTCGGAGGTGAGCCAGTCCAGGAGTTCCGGATGGCTCGGGCGGGCGCCGTTCACGCCGAAATCGCTCGGGGTAGCGACGAGGCCCTGTCCGAAGTGGAATTGCCACACGCGATTCACCAGCACCCGGGCGGGCAGGGGGTTGCGGGGATCGGCCAGCCAGGCGGCGAACTTCAGCCGACGCCGGGCCTCGGGAGCCTCCGGATCCAGGCCGAGGTCGGCTGGCAGCGTGGCGACGGCGGACAGGGCGGCCGGCGCGACGATCTCGCCGGGAGACTTGACGTCGCCACGCTTCAACACCGCGGTGGGAACGGGCTGCTGCCGGACTCCGGCATAGGCCACAAAGGGCGGCTGGCTCTCCAGCGCGATTCCTTCATGAGCCCTGGCCATTCGCTGGAGGGCCTCTTCCCGGGACGCCCGCTGGCCGGGGTCCAGCGCGGCCAGGATTTCGGAGCGGGGAATCGTGAAGCCGCCGGAGCGAAACGCCGCCGCCACTTCGGCGGGGCTCAGCGCCCGGTCATGCAGGGCCGCGTGCCGGATCGCTCCGGTGAGCCAGGGGTGGCCGCCGCCTTCATGGCGTCGCCCGAGTACGATGTGCGCCTTGCCGGCCTTGAACTCGGTGGGCGGCTTTCCGGTGGAGTAGGGTTGTCCGTAAGCCTCGCCATTGCGATAGAGCGCGATTTGGCCGTCGCCGGAGTAGACGGCCGCGACATGCACCCAGGCGCCGGGCGGGGCGTCCTCGGCCCGGCCTTCCAGATCGCGCGTCCGGGAAAAGGTCTCGCTTCCGGCGATCCATTTCCCGGGCTGCCTTTCTCCGAACACGATCGCGTCAAACGGAACGCCGCCCAGTTGCTCCAGCGAGATGGCCGCCCCGCCGCGCTGCTGCAGGTCCGCCAGCGAGACCCAGGCTTCCAGAGTCTTCTCGCGCAGGTCGCGCGACAGCGGCTCTGCCTCGAAGAACGCTCCCGGAGCCGGAAGGAGAAGGCGGCCTCCGGACACGGCCGCCCCGCCTCGATACGCTCCCGGAGGCGGCGTGCCGGCAGATTCCGCGAACGACCATTGTGCCATCGGGGAAGGGCTCCACTCGGGCGGGGCGTTGGGATGCGCGGCGGCGGCGCGGCGCGCTCCTTCGGATTCGAGGGCGGCGGCAATCTCTCGGGCCTCGGCCAGTTCGCGCTTCCATGCCGCGAGACGCTCCTCGCGGGCGCGGCTTTCGTCCAGGGTCACCACGGGGCGTTCGCCGTGTTTTACCCCGTCGAAAACCGACTTCACCCGGTAGTAGTCGGAGAGCGGGATCGGATCGAACTTGTGATCATGGCAGCGGGCGCAATTGACGGTGAGCCCGAGAAAGGTCTGCCCGATCACGCTGATCAGGTCCTCCATCTCCTCCTCGCGCGTGAGGGCCCGCTGGGTGGCGTTGGCTTGAGAATTCCCCGCCTGGTCCCACGGCCCGCACACCAGGAGGCTGGCGCCGATGATGCCTTCGCGGGTCAGCGGTTCCAGGACGTCGCCCGCGATCTGTTCCTGCATGAAGCGGTCGTACGGCTTGTCGTCATTGAGGCTTCGGATCACATAGTCGCGGTAGGGCCATGCCTGGTTCCGCGGATGGTCGTACTCGAAGCCCTGGCTCTCGGTGTAGCGCACCACGTCCAGCCAATGCCTCGCCCAGCGTTCGCCGTGGCGCGGCGAAGCCAGCAGCCGTTCGACCAGCCGCTCGTAGCGGTCCGGAGCCGGGTCCGCGAGGAACGCCTCGCATTCTTCGGGAGACGGCGGCAGGCCGATCAGATCGAAATATAGGCGCCGGACCAACGTGCGGTCGTCCGCCGGCGGGTTGGGCAGCAGCCCCTTCGACTCCAATGCGGCCCGCACGAAGGCATCCACCGGATTGCCGGTGCCTGGAACCGCCGGCCTGCGGATGGGCAGGTAGGCCCAGTGTGGTGACGGATCGGCCTTCCGTGAATCCGGCAACGGCGGGCCGGACGCTCCGAAGACCATGCCAGCCGCCAGCCATCCGGAGACCAGAATTGCCCGCCAGCGTCCGGCCCAAGGGCGAGTCGCAGGGCTCTCCATTCTGCATGAGATCTCGTTCCCCATCGGCGCGAGGGTGGCTTTCCCCGAAGCCTTCCTCGATTCCGCGGACGCTGCAAGGCGTGGATTGGCGGTCACCGCGGCGCCACGTTCCCGGGACCTCCTGCCCGAGAATCGTTGAAAGATACGGGGTCAGCCTCACGCCGAGGGCGCAAAGGACGCAGAGGAATGAGATCGGGGTCGCACGCTCCTCGCGCGGGTTCTCCAAGTAATCCTACCAGAATCCATTTCAACTTCTGATGATGCTTCTAAACGTGCCTCCGATTCTGGTTTAACGGCTTTGACTAAAAAGTATTTTCGGGTTCAGAGATGAAGATCCACCTTCCGGCTCTTTCTCGCCACCGGCACTTCGTGGACGATCAACGGCACTCCCGCGACGGGTTGGGGCGAATCAACGCTCGCGCTGGTCGCCACGACGACCGACGCGTTCTGGGTCACAATACGACGGGGCGTGGAAGTGCGGCATCTTCAGCTCACCTCCTTCATCGCCATGGAGTAAAGTGATTGAGATTTCTTCCGAATGCCGGATGATCGTGACATGATCCAGCGTGCGATTCAGCCCATCGTTTCCTTCTCCCGGGGCTTTGCAGGGGCCGACGCCAGGCAGCGGGCGTTCTGGCATTCACGAACTCCGGAAGAGCGCCTATGGCATTTGGAGTATCTTCGAGAACTAAACTATGGACCCCCGCCGCCTGCCGCCGGACTTCCGAGAATTCCTCGAGTGTCTCAACGCCGCTGGCGTTGAGGACCTCCTCGTCGGAGGCCATGCAGTCTGCTTTCATGGTTATCCCCGAGTCACCTCGGCTATGAACCTCTGGATCCGTGCGACCCCGGAGAACGCCGACCGGACTATTGCCGCGGTGCGGCGCTTCTTTGACCAGGACCTGCCGGGACTTACTCGCGATCAATTGCTGGACCCGGAAACGGTGACCCATTTCGGCGCCAGGCCATTTCTTATTGAAATTCTCAACCGAGTTTCGGGTGCCGACTTTGCCACAGCGTGGTCCCGCCGAGTGCAGACAGTTTACGACACGGTTCCCGTCAACATCATCGGAATCGAAGATTTGAAGATCAATAAACGCGCCAGTGGGCGAGCCAAGGATCAAGCCGATCTGGAGAATCTCTCTGACCTGCCTCCACCGAAGCATTGAGGACAAAGTGACAGGTCCTCTGGCACCCCTTCCACTGGATTCAAAAAATTGAGATGCGCCCGTACACGGAGGTGTCGAGGGCGGGACCGTTTGCAATGCTCTTGCGGGACTGGCGTTGGCGGAGGGTTGCGAAGGAAAACTTCAACCACCGGGGATGTTGTCTTCTGAGCCAAATTCTTCGGCCCCACCGCGACGGGTGCTCCTGCGATGCGATCTGCCTCCCGGAGATCTCGTCCTGCTGACGGCCGCAGTCCGTGATCTGCATGCGGCGCACCCGGGGGAGTTCGAAGTGGATGTTCGATCGTCCGCGCCAGAGTTGTGGCGTCATTTTCCGGGGCTGACGCCGCTGGAACCCGGAGGGCCTGGTGTGGAAGAGATCGAGATCTCACGGCCACCCGAGCGCACGGTGGGGGAGCGTCCGGTGCACATCCTGGAGTGGATGATGGCCGAGGTGAATCGGAAGCTGGGAACGAGCGCCGTCTGCCGGGCGTTCCATGGCGAGATTCCTCTGTCTCCGGAGGAACGGGCGAGGCCGGCGCCGCTTCGCGGATCGGACGGCATGGCGCTACCCTACTGGTTGATCGTGGCGGGTGGACGCGCGGATCGCCCGATCAAGTGGTGGTCGGCGGCGCGCTTTCAACAGGTGGTGGACCGGTTTCGAGATCGCCTCCTGTTCGCGCAGGTCGGCGCCGCGGAGGATCCGCACCCGGCGCTTCGCGGCGTGGTGGATCTCAGGGGGTGCACCGGCCTGCGGGACCTGGTGCATTGGACGCGCCACGCCCAGGGCGTCGTCTGCGGAATCACCTTCCTGATGCATCTGTCCGCCGCGGTGGAGAACGCCTGGACCCGCCGCCGGGGCCGTCCTTGCGTGGTGATCGCCGGCGGACGGGAGCCCGTGCATTGGTTCTCCTATCCGGGGCACCAGGTGCTCCACACCGTGGGACAACTGCCCTGCGCGGGAACGGGATGCTGGAAGTCCCGCATGGAACCGCTGGGCAGCGGGGCGGCCCAGGACGAATTCAGCGAGGGCTGCGACCAGCAAGTGGGCGGTCTGGCGCGCTGCATGGACTTGATCACTGCGGAGGACGTAGCCCGGCGAATCGAAGGGTATGTGGACGGCGGCGTGTGCCGCTACCTGACCTCCAGCGAGGCGGCGGTGGCGCGAACGATGGTGACGTCCAGTCCGGCGGATGCCGATCCCATGGCCCCGCCGTTTCCGTTTCCACGGGGACACGGTCCGCTGCGCCTGCGGCCCGCGATCTCCATGCCCGGGGAATCGCTATTCCCGGGCCGTGCGCTTCCGCAATTCCGCGCAGAGGAAGTGCCGGCGAGCCGGTTGTGCGTGGTCACGGTCTGCGATGCGGGGATGACTGCGGTCGGGCGCGAGAGCCTGCCGCGCCTCCGGGCCTATGCGCGGCGGCATGGCTTCGCCTGCCGGGTGCACCGCCGCTCGCTTGCGCCGGACCGCCATCCTGCCTGGAGCAAGGTGGCGGCCGTGCTGCGCTTGATTCGATCCGGCCGGTTCGACTGGGTGTTCTGGGCCGATGCCGACGCGTTCATCCTCAATCCGGAACACGACGTCCGCGCTTTGATTTCAAGGGATCACGACCTGATCACGGCCAGCGACTTCAACGGACTTTGCAGCGGGCTCTTCCTCTGCCGCGCCTGCGAATGGTCGGGGCGGTTTCTCCAGACGGCCTGGGGACTCGGGCGGCCGGGGTATGATCCCGACGGCATGGGCGACAAGTGGGAGCAGACGGCTTTCAAGCATCTGTTGGCGCATTTTCCGGAGCATCGGGCGCATGTCGCCATGGTGCCGGAGACGTGGATGAACTCCGGACCCCTCTCATACCGGGCCGGGCATTTCGTGCTGCATCTGGGGGGGATGAGTGATGAACAGCGCCTGGCGGTGTTGCGGCGGATCCTTGCGGAGGATCCGGAGGAGGAAGCGGCGCGGGACCCGTTGGCCGAGGCAGCGCGATTGCGGCGGCGGTTGGAGGGCCTGCCGGGCTTTGCCTCATAACGATTCTGATCAACCGCGAATGAACGCGAATGAACGCGAATGGGAGGCGCCGTTAAACGGGTTCGGATGACATGGGCTGGCGTCACTGTTGGGGGACCGATTTTTCTCGCCCTCCATGCAGCGTTCTCCGCTGAAATTCGTGTCCATTCGCGGTTCTCTTTTGCAGGGATACAGCTCAGGGCTTTTCGGAACCCCTGGCCACCGCGGCGAGTCCGTCGAAGAAGGTGGCGACATGCGCCGCCGCATTGGTCCGGCCGGCGTCATCCACCAGGGCTCCGGACACCAGCAGTTCCAGATCGGAGCGCCGCGCGTTGAAGCGGGCGCCGGCGGCATCGAAGACCGCGCGAGGCAGCGACTGCCGAAGCGTCTGGAGATCGAAACGTACCTGGCGGTCCCGCTCGGGCAGGTTCGGAAGGTAATCCCAGGGCGCGGAGGGACGAATCTGTTCCGTGACCCACGAACTGAGATCAAAATCCCCGGCCAGCGGAATGAGCCCGCCGTCCGAACGCCGGAGAACATCCGTGTTCCACAGACCGCGGCCGTCCTCGCTCAGGGCGTAGTCCCAGTTGCCCAGCAGCACATGAAAAAATTGAAGGTCCGCGATCAACTGCGGAGCGAATTGCGCATTGGTCAGCGCGGCCACTTCCTCGTCGCTGAGTGCTTCGCCGCCGAAACGCAGCGCGACCACTTCCGGATCCTCCATCACCATGGCCATGCGGGTGACGGTCCAGCCCCGAAACTCCGGATCGCCGCCCGGACTGGTGTCCCGAAATTCAATGCGCGCCCTGCGGACCTTGGGGGTGACAAAGCCCAGCAGTTCCATCGCCTCATACGCCAGCGCCTCCCGGAAGGTAGCGCGCTCGTCGCGCAGTCGGCCGATGGGGCCCCGTCCTCCTTCGGCGCAATGGGTGCCGATCTTGATCTCCCTGGCGTTGGCAAACGGGGTTCCCTCTCGGTTTTCCCGGCTGACCTTGAATTTGATCTTGGGAAACGGGCACTCCTGCAGGCTGGAGTTGCCCCGGACCCTCAAGCTCACCGGAATCGTCCGGCCCGCCACGGTCACGCTGGCATCGAAGTATGGCTTTTCGCGGCGGGGCGGAAAGATCCCATCCGGCATTCCGGCGAAGGCGACTTCGAAGTACTGCTGCAACGGGCCGGTGACCGCCCACTCCACTATCGTCCGTGAGGCGAATGCGGCGGTGTCGTCGGTGTCGTTCGCGCGAAAAAAGCGGCGCTCGGCAGACTCGCCGACCGGGAAGGGGCTCGCTGCCGCCGTCAGCGGCACCCAGGGTCCGTCGAGGCGGGAGGCAGCTTCCAGCGTCCCGTCGAAGCGGACGACGATCTGGCCGTCCGGAGCGGAGCGTTCGATGGCCAGTTCGTCGAAAAGATCCGTCCAGGAAGGTCCGGTGTCGGGCAGCGGCGATTCGGCGGCGGCCGTGAACGCGATTCCGTTCCAAATCGTCGCGGCGGCCAGGAGGAGTTGCTTGGTCATTGGATGGTTTCAGCAGGAAGCCTTCCGGCGGACCGTTCATAGGAACGGCACCGGCCCACAGGCGTCCTTCAAGGGCTCAGAGTAATCGGCGGCGGCCTCGTGGCAATGGGCGGGATGCGGCACCCCCCCGTGGACGCCTCAAGGCCATCAAGCCCGCCCAGTCGAAGGAAATACGGTCATGGGCCAACCCTCTCTTCGGCGAAGCCTGAGAGAGCAAATTCCGGCGGCGATTCAGACACCGGAGAAACGGGACTGAAAGGCCCGAAAAGTGGACGGTTTTCCGGTACCGCCGGTTTTCGCTACACGGCCCAAGTGCCGCTGCTCACCTTCCCGCTCCGGTCTGTTCCTGGAACTGGAGCCGGAGGCGCGCCAGCGCGCGTTGTCCAAGATCCGCCAGATCGCCAGATGGAACAGAGCTTCCTCAGTCCCGGGGTGAATTTACGTCCTCCCTGAACCAGTCAACCGTTCCACGCTTACCCAGCGAGGCTCCCCATCTCTTTCTGCCACCCGACTTCTGCGCCTTCCGTTCTCCAGCGTCTGAACCGCAGCTTTGCGGTGAGCCCGGTTGCATCCCGAAGGGACCTCCGGCATAACAGGCGGCGCCGTCAGCACCATGTGGTTTGGAAAGCCGCGCAATCCGGAAGAGCACCGCTACTATCTGTTGCCAGGACAGGGCCGCAGCAACCGGCGCAAGCGCCGGCAGCAGTTCATCGCGGCGCTGATCGCGGGCGCGATCTTTGCCGCTGGAATTGCGTCATTGCTGTGGATCTTCAACGAACACCGCTGATCCGCGCGCACACGCTACAAGTTGCGTCCGAGCACCACCACCAGGAGGGCAAACAGGAGCACTCCGAAGACGGCCAGGGCGATTTTGATCCAGCTCTTTGGGTACGTGCCCGCAATGGCGCCGGTGTAGCCGTTGATCAGCACATGGAAGCGACGGCCATGGTAGTCGTAGGTGAGCAGCCACACGGGGACGAGGATGTGCTTGAAGGTCTGCCCTGACCAGTCGGCCCGAACCTGCAAGTTGCGCTGCGTGTCTCCGGGCACCTGCCGGGAGCAAAGCTGGAGGAGTTGGCTATGCATCTCCTCGCGGCTGTGCTCCGCGGCGGCGACCAGATCAATCTGGTATCGCTCGACCACCCATCCGGCCAAGAAGCCGGGCTGGTAGGACAGCAGGTCCTTGGTGGGAAAGGGTTCGATCCCGCGGATCAACGCCGCGTCCACGCCTTTCGAGGCGCAGACCATCTCGTCGTCGAAGAAATGGTCCAGATGCCCGGCGCTGGGCTCCCAGCGCACGCGCTGCACTTGACGTGACTGCCGGTTACCCTGGGCGTCGGTGTAGTATTGGGTCTCGTAGTAGTAGTAGCCGCTTTCGGCAGTCCAATCCGCGGCGACCTGCGCGTCAAACGTCCAGTACGGAATGTACATTCCATGCAACTGGTCGGTGAGCGCCCGGGTGCCCAGGGCGTTGGGGGCAAACCAGCGGCGTCCGTACCACAGCCGGATGGCGTCCCGAACCTGGGTGTCGCTGACTTTGAACGGCAGGAGGCTCTCGGGGCTGAAGGGCTCCTTGACGTCCTGGTACGGCACCAACGCGGCCGACCCGCAGAAATCGCAGCGTTGGGCGATGCGGCTGGGCTCGAAGGTGGAAATGGCCTTGCAGCTCTGGCAGAGCACCTGCACTCGTTGCGTCTTCCATCCGCGGCGATCGTCGGGAATGGACCGCAGGGCCGCGGCCAAGTCCCGTTCCTGGATCACCGCAGCGCCCGCCGGCGTGGTTTCCAGTTTGGCCGGCGAAGTGGTGCCGCAGTAGCTGCAGACGAGGGCCTGCTTGGCCGGATTCCACGTGGCCTCGGCGCCGCAAGCCGGGCACGCGAACTTCTGTTGGGCGACGACGTCAGCCATGGCGGAACGATCCCGTGCGGGCGAACCAGGATGAGATCCGGGGCAGGGGGGGCAGTGGATTCCAATCCTGGAAGGTCAGGTTGGACAGGATACCGTGAAGCAGAAAGTCGGCGTACACGGGCACATCACCCGTCAGGAAGGGGGTGTGTTTCAGCAGCGTGTCATAGGGAGCCAGCCGCCGCGTCGCCTCGGTCATCAGGGCGTCGCGATCCTGCCGCCATTGATCGAGGCAATTCCGTCCGAACTTCCGTTCCTTGTGACGGACCACCATGAGCCGCTCCACCGGATCCGCGATCCCCGGCACGTAGTGAATATCGGCCAGCCGGAAGGTCACCCCTTCCACCTCATTTTCCAGATGCGGCAGCAGGAGCGACTGGAGCCCTTCCCAACGGTCTGGGAACAGCCGTCCGGCACCGAAGGCCTGGTCCACATAGCGGGCGATATCCTGGCTGTCGGCGGCGGACTCGAAGACCACCCGTCCGCCATGGGTCAGCACCGGCACTTCATAGGAGCGCCCGCCGGTCAATTCGATGATGCGAGCCCGGTTGCCATTGGACACATTGACCCGTTCAAACGACGCCCCGCAGGCCTCCAACGCTTGGGCAATCGCGAGACAGAACGGGCTGTGGGGAATCTGGAAGAGGCGGACGGACGACATTGGCGGATGCGGAAGGGTGTACGCCCGGTCGGTATCGGGGCGAGTCCAAATGACCGTGTTCCCTGGAATCTGGAATCTGGAATCCTCGAATCGGGCGCATCCGGACACTGCCCCCGAGGTTGGCCAATCCGCTGGCGAGCGAAATGGTCGCCAACCCTCAGGCAGTATTGGGAGCGCGGTAGAACGGGCTATCAAATAAAGTGACAGGTTCAAAATTGACACGATCTCGAGTGGCTGGCATTGTTGCGGACGGCGGTCCGCTGAGGTTTTCAGCCGGAACGGGAGAGGGATGGAAGAGAAAGGATTCGGCTTATGCGCATGGCTCGACTCAAGGCGACGGATCAGCAGCTCGCCGTCTATCATTGCATCTCCCGCATCGTGGGCGGGGAGTTCCTCCTCGACGACCTCGGCAAGGAGAAGCTCGCCCAAATCCTCCTCCAACTCGCCCGCTTCTGTGGCATCGAGGTCATCACCTATTGCATGATGGCCAATCACTTCCACCTCCTCCTGCGCGTCCCGCCTCGACAGGATATCCCCGACGCCGAACTGCTCCAGCGATTGGAGGACTTCTACGGCAAAAAGGGCGTTCTGACCGTCCTGGCTCGCGAAGGGATGGAGAAGCGCGGGGGGATTGATTCAGACCTTCGCCAGTCTCTGCTGGAACGCATGGGCGAGGTGTCCGCTTTCCTCAAGGAGTTCAAGCAGCGCTTCAGCCGCTGGTACAACCGCC